>OJPB01000006.1_pt1 | contig 205605 bp, 173 predicted proteins | sample 1598391 | NCBI WGS metagenome assembly OJPB01 (sample SAMN03922452, study PRJEB24848) | human gut metagenome | isolation source: stool sample | host: Homo sapiens | place: Germany | collected 2009-11
CTGGCTCTCGGAGATGCAGGCCGGGATGGTGTTCATCCCCATCCGGTAGCTGCTGGAAAATATAAAGTCGATTGACCCATTATTATAAAAGTCTTCTGACCCACCTTTATAACCGAAACTGACCTACTTAGATTATAATAAAAATTGACCCTATAGAATTACCACATTTCAGTCTTGTTTTTGTACTTTAAAAAGCATTTTAACCCGGTATTATTAACCGAATAAAAATTTTAAAGAATGAAAATAAGAATCAAGCACATACTGCGGTGCTACCAGTCAGGAATGAGTATCCGTAGTATCAGTTCTTCTCTTCTGATTTCACGTAATACAGTAAAACGGTATATCCGAATATACGAGGATATGGGTATAGAGCTGGAACGCCTGTTGAAAATGGACGAGCATCATCTGCATGAACTTTTCGGTACGGAGACTGACAACGAATCAACAGGATCTGCAGAATATAAGTATCTTCAAGAACATATACCAGAGTACATTAAACGACTTAAATCCCGTGGAACAACAAGAAGGTCCTTGTATGAGGAGTATCTGAGAAACCGTCCCCAAGGTTACAGTTATTGTTCATTTTGCCTGTATCTCAGACGTGAAAGGGAGGTAAAAGTACCGGTTGGACGCATTGATCATATAGCCGGAGATCAGATGTATGTGGATTTTGCCGGTGACAAACTCTATATTTCAGACAGGAATACAGGTGATAAGGTTCCCGTAGAAGTCTTGCTGCAATACTTCCTTGCAGCCAGATTACTTATTACGAGGCTGTACCATCACAAAAGAAAGAATATCTTATCCAGGCGTGTGAAAATGCTTTCCATTATTTTGGAGGTGTACCAAATGCCATAGTTCCCGACAACCTCAAATCTGCCGTAACAAAGCCCGGTGGAATAGAGCCTGTAATAAATGATGACTTTGCAGCTTTTGCAGACCATTACGGATGTGTAGTCTTTCCGGCAAGGGTGCGTAAACCCAAAGACAAGGCTTTGGTTGAAAATGCCGTAAGACTGCTTTACAGGGAGGTATATTCAAAGATGACAGGATTGAAATTCAATGATCTTGAAGCCTTAAACATAGAGATAATGAAACATACGGACGCATTGAACAGCCGAAAAATGTACAACCGCAGCCACAGCCGTAAGGAGCGTTTCCTTGAGGTAGAGAAAGACAGGCTGCATACATTACCGGTAACAAGATTTATATCAAAAAGCCGGAAAACGGCAACTGTCATGAAAAACAGTTATATATCGCTTAACAACCACTATTACAGTGTTCCTAAAGAGTATATCGGCGATACCGTAGAATTACTGTATGATGGGGATACAGTGGAGATATATCATAAATTCAGGCACATTACGACACATCGCAGGGATGATACACCTTTCACATATTCAGAAAAACCTTTCCATAAACTTCCCGGAGTACTACATGAATACAGAATCAGAATGGATGATGTATACTGCAAGGCACGTGAAATCGATCCGATAGTAGAGGAGTACATAAAGCTTGTGGCCGTAGCCAAAAAATATCCGGCTCAAGCAGTACGTTCAGCTGATGGTATATTAAGTCTTGTGGAACGTTTCGGACACGACAGAATGGTCCTTGCATGCCGGATAGCAATGGAATCCTGCATGTTCGGATTCAACGAACTTGAAAGTATTCTTGTAAACAGGGAAGATGAAAAGTATCATGTCCAAATGGAAGGACAGGCTCCGGAACTTACCCCTAAACACAGAAATCTCAGAGGTAAGGATTATTTTAACTCTAAAAACATAGATAAAAATGACAAGTAATAATAAAACAAACAGAACTGTCGGAAAAAATATGGACAGAATAATGGAATTACTCTCCAAATTACGTTTTTACGGTATGCTTGAAACATACAGAAATGACTGCAGGACAACATCCTCTGATGGTATGACAAATGATGAATTCCTTAAATGGATTCTAGAAAGTGAGTATAATTACAGACGCAATGTAAGCATTGAGCGGCTGATAAGGTCTGCCAACTTCAGATATAAGGCATATATGGAGAAAATAGACTATACCATAAAACGTAACCTTGACCGTAACCAGATAGAGAGGCTTGCTTCTCTTGATTTTATAAAAGACGGACAGAATATTTTCATTACAGGAAGCTCCGGAACAGGTAAAAGCTATATTGCTTCAGCAATAGGTTATGAAGCATGTAAAAATGGAATCAGGACATTATATTCAAATGCGTCAAAGCTTATGGGACAACTTAAAATGGCCAAAAACAAGGGAACTATAGAATCTGAAATGAAAAAAATTGAAAAGTGTTCACTGCTTATTTTAGACGATCTGTTTCTTATAGGACTGGATGCCAGGGAAAGGTCAATACTTATGGAAATAATAGAAGACAGACACGGACTAAAATCAATCATAATAACATCACAACTTCCAGTTGAAAGCTGGTATGATGCAATTGGAGATCCTACTGTAGCTGATGCAATCCTGGACAGAATTGTACATACTGCACACAAAATTGAACTAACGGGAGATTCTGTAAGAAAGATTAATGCTAAAAAGAAGTAGTATCTACTGTAAAGAATTATAATTGAAACTGACCCGGGTTAAAATGCATTTTTCTCTACTTAATTCTAAGATATTTTTGATGGGTCAATTAAGAGTATAATAATGGGTCAATCGACTTTATATTTTCCACTGACTTTCCCATCAATTTCACATTATGCCTAACCTCTATATTCTTTACATACAAATTCTTCAAAATCTCATTATAAATTTCTTGAGTAAATTTCTCATATTCAATATTATCATTCATAAAAATCAATTTTAAGATTGCCTATACTTTAAAAGTAAACAATTTATCTTAATCAATATTGTCTAAATACACAATTAGTTAAAATAGAATTTGAAAATTACATTGTATATGATTTATTGACTCAAACAACATTTTCTTATATGACAAGCAATATTCTTTCTGAATTAGAAATGAAATTGCGAGAAAAACATTAGTTTTGTACATTATAATTATGGCATTATGGAAAATAAAGATTTGAATCGATTAAAAGTGGTGCTTGCAGAGAAGAAACGGACAAATAAGTGGCTTGCTGAAAAACTCGGCAAAGATCCAGCTACTGTCTCAAAATGGTGTACTAATTCTGCTCAACCATCCTTGGGTTGACATTGTATGTAGTAGAATTATAGTAGAAGATGCAAGCCATCGATGGTCTAATATTGAGGAAATCTGTGACTATATTTTTGAAGAGGCTATTAAGAAGAAATACGGTCAACAGGAAAAACATCCTGAAGCCAAAGACTGGAGTGAATTGAAAAATGGAGATATGATAACTCCTGAAATATCACTATACAAGGAGTTGGGTGAAGGTGGATTCTCGAAGGTTTTTCAAGCTATCCATACTCTTCAGCCTGGAGCAATGTTTGCAGTCAAAATATTCAAGGAAGGAGTTAGTCCACAATCTACAATAGATGAATTTAACGCACTAAAGGATGTTAATCATCCGAATATTGTCCGTTTTAAATTCAATGGTACAACCTACGGTGGATTATTCTACACCTTAATGGAGTTCATCAACGGTAAGGATATAAGAGAATACTGCCTTGGAGATAAGTATTTTACTCTTCCTATAATATATAAGTTCATTCATGAGATGGCTTCAGCTCTCGTGTATCTTCATGCCAGGAAACTCAGGCATCGTGACATCAAGCCTGAGAATATTATCTTTGAGAAAATTGGAAAGTTTGTTCTTATAGACTTCAATATCGCTACAAGTAATGTTCATGATCTTGACAAAGTTGGAACATGGCCGTATTTAGCCCCTGATTTAATGAATGGGCAGACCATGCAATGGGAAGATAGTGCAGACACATTTGCGTTGGGCATAACATTATATGAGTTATTGACACACAGCTATCCTTGGCCCGGCAAAAGAATACCTATCTTAGATAAGGTGCCAACAGATATTATGTCGTTAAATTCTTTAATAAGCCCAGACTTTGGAACATTCGTCATGAAGGCAATCAATACACGACATGAGAATCGCTTCAAGACAGCAAAAGAGATGTTGGAGTCTTTAGAGGCTATTGGAGAATCTGGAATAGCTAAGAAAACAGAAGTCGCTGTCCTTGACTATAACGGACAAGAGTTGCAAATAGTTGATTATATCAATAGCCTTTATAGCCAAAGCCAAGGAGGAAATGCTGGAACACGTGCAGGATGGAAAGGCAATAACATATTGGATAAAGAGACATATACAAAGACAAAGTTAGATACCGACCTGCTTTCTGCAATTAAGGAAGGAAAATATCGTCTTCTGATCATTACAGGAAATGCCGGTGATGGTAAAACGGCATTTATACGTCAGGTAGAACAATGTAGCGATGAGATTAAGTATTTTGACGACACTCATAATGGAGCCCGTATTCTCTTGAATGGGATTGTATATCAGACTAATTATGATGGTTCTCAGGATGAAAAAAATATGAAGAACAGCGATGTTCTAACCGATTTTTTCAAACCATTTGAAGGATTAAATGCCGATTTCAATCAAGCATCAGAAGGCCGTATTATTGCTATCAATGAAGGTAGATTAATGGACTTTCTTGAAGGATCTCCTGAACATAAATTCCTTTATGATGCTATTGATGAATACTTTTATAAAGGTGGAATCGCCAAACTTCCTGATGGCGTAATGATTATCAATTTGAATCTTCGTTCTGTAACAGCAAAGGACAATAATGGCAACTCATTACTACGTAAACAAATCAAGGCTTTGACGTCTCCTCATCTGTGGAGCAAATGTAGAACTTGCCCATTAGCGAGCAAATGTTTTATTAACTTTAACGTTAGCTCTTTTAATGATTCTGCCGTAGGAAACGAAATTATCACTCGTCTCGAATGGATTGTAAGAACCATAGTTTATAAACGAGAAGTTCACATTACTATGCGAGACTTGCGCTCCATGATAGCGTGGATGCTGACTCGCGATTATACTTGTGACCAAATACCAGCCCTCATTCAAAGAGAAGAAGACATAAGATCTAAACTTGAAGAAGCTTCAGATACTTATACAAAGGCTGTATTACAGCAAGAATACGAACAGATACGCCTTGAAGAGTGGCTTAGGTTATATTTTAATGTAACAGCACCAGAAAGTGCTTATTTCCCTCATTTACGATCTGAGGATAGAATCATTAAATTGTTGCGAGAAACAGATATTGCAAATGTTGCAATTCCAGATAAGGATAGAGATTTGTATTATCGTGACAAAAACGAACTTGATTATTTGGCTTTTGCCTCTCGTTCTACGATATCATTGTTAGATGAATTCAATTCATTGCTAACAATTAAGCCAAGTTATGATATGTCACCTAAGGAGATAGAGTTCTTAAAGATACGCCATCAAACCTTTATCAGACATCAGTACTTTGAGGGAAAAGTCGATTTCATGCAACGAATGCCATATCAATCTATCAAAGATTTCTATGAGATTCTTAACAGTAATGATACAAACTGGCTAGCTGAAAAGAAACGTTTGGCTTATGCCATCTCATGCAGTGAAGGATGTTGGAATCCGGGAATTTCAACTCAACACCTGCTCCTATCTTCTTCAAGAGTAAATGATCCAAGTGGAAAGAGCTATCGAAGATTCCCGCTTGAAGACTTTGACTTGATGGTAGACACAAATGAACGCCTTACAGAGTTTCTTGAACACGAACATGATAATTTTATATTCAGGTACAAAAAGAACCATTCTGTTCAACTTACAGTGTCACTTGATTTGTATGAGATGTTGTACTATATCAAGAACGGATTTAGTCCGTCATTAAGCGATCTCAGAGGTCGTTTTATCGAGTTGCAGGTATTTAAGAACTTACTTGCAAGCGAAACCTACACTGAGGTCATTGTGACGAACAATGAGAAATCTTATTACAAGATTTCTTTAGATAGAAAAACTATGCAACTGATAGTTGACTCATTAAAAAAAGAGGAGGAATAAGCCATGCAAATGCCTATTATTGACAAAGAAGAAAAAGCCTTCCGCGATCCATATATATTTGCTTCAGATGTAAAAGCTATTACAATTGACAATGTTTTAGTAAATCTATTCATGCTCATGCGTAATAATGGAGCACGTATCAAGCTAATGTTAAAATCTGGTAAATTTCTATACATCCTTTGTAATATATTCAAAATCAGCACTATACAAAATCCATATTGCTTTTAAGGAACAAATTAGAAACAAAACTGTCTTTTTTTATAATTCTGTGTTTTTTTCTTTTCATTTGATTTCATTCTTTGCACTTGGTAACATTTGAGTGTCTCAACAAGTAGACTTCTGGCTCAAATATCCCCTTGCAAAATCGTCTGACTTTCCCAATATCTAATTTTGCAGCCAAAAGAAAAAACACATTATATGGTTCAATGGCGACAGGATAATGCAAAGATACAATTTTTCATCAATAGGCAGTCACATTTTCCTGCCTAAATACAGTTTAGTTTAATTTAGCCTATATATAGAGCTAATAAACCAAACTAAACTGAATTTCGATGCCTTGATCAAATCACCGAAAAACTCTCTTCCCCCCTTTTTATTTTTTCGCTGCACCCCTCTTTTATACGGGAAGCATCTTCCGATACTCCGCACACCGACTTTCGACCTTCCTGATAAGAATTATGTCGCGAAGGTATATGTCATGCCCCATTGTTCACAAGGTCAAGTCTGCCGATTCTCACCAAAATCTCCACCTCGGTTTCACTGAGGTTGTATTTTGCTGCGAAACCTTGCCGGAATGTTCCATGACACCTTTTGTTGCGCCAAAATTTTATCAAGCCCGAAAGTAGCGGATGCTACCAGAGGGAAGAAAAAAACTTAAAATATTGAGATTATGGCAAAGTACAGTTTACAAGGGACTACACAGGGTAACGGTCTGACGGGAGGATTACCGCCCGTCAGATTTTCCATGTAATGTTCAAGCTGTCGCTTGTGGCGGCAACGGTGGTAATCATCAAATCCACCACCCGCCGCTTGTCGTCAAAGGATACATCGTCCCATGTGTCGAGGTAGCCGGAAATCTGGTTGACCTGTCCCGGGCTGATGGTTTCCACCGTCAGCTCGGCTATCTGCTTCACAAGTTCCTGCTTGCGCCCGTCCAGTTCCGCTATCTTCACATTCACATAGGAGAGCAGGACATTGTTCGCGCCCGTCAGACTGTCCACCAGCTTTTCAATCTCGCTGTCCACATGGAGAAGCTCTACTTGCAGGGCGGCGATTTTGGGATTGGCCTTTGCCGCTTTCTTCCTGCCCGTCAGCGTCTTGTGCTTTTCCAGCTTCTTCACCATCTGCTGGTAAACCACCGCTTCCAGTTCGGAAGTGATGATTTTCCCACAGCCCGGACAGCTTTTATTGTCCAGCCGTTTCGTACAGCGGAGATATTGCCTGCCGGACGGATTGAAGATACTCATAAGCGCATATCCGCAGTTCCCGCACTTGATTTTCCCCGCCAGCCATGTGTGGGTGGCTTTCCGGGCGGACTGGATTTTCATGTTGTTCATCAGCTTCTTGCGGCACGCCAGCCAGATGTCAGAGGGGACAATGCCCTCATGGGGAGCCAGCACCAGCATTTGGTCTTTCAAGTCGTTTTTCTTGCTGGGCTTCACATCCCGCCCCTGATACAGATAACAGCCGTTTGTCCCCGTAAAGTCGGCGGCGTCATTGACGATAACCGTACCCTGGCTTTTGAAAAATTCGTACACATCCAAGTCCGCCTGCACATAGACGGGATTGCGTAACATCTGCGCCAGTGTGGGGCGTATCAGTTCCTTGCCGTAGAACAAAATCCCCTGTTCGGCAAAGTACCGGGTAATGTCCCCGTAAGAGGTTGTGGGCTGGGCGTACATCTCAAATATCAGCCGGATATTGGCCGCTTCGTCCGGGTTTACCACCAGCTTCTTTGTGTTGATACCGTCCATTTTGATAGGCTCGGTGTGGAAGCCGTAAGGGGCTTTCCCGCCCATCTTGAAGCCCCGCTGACTGCGGGAGTAGTAAGCGTCTGTCACCCGCTTCTGTATCGTTTCCCGTTCAAGCTGGGCGAACACGATACAGATATTCAGCATGGCCCGTCCCATCGGCGTGGAGGTATCAAACTTTTCCGTAGAGGACACAAACTCCACATTGTACTGCTGGAACAGCTCCATCATGTTGGCAAAGTCCAGAATGGAACGGCTGATACGGTCGAGCTTGTAAACCACGACCTTTGCAATCAAGCCCCGCTTGATGTCCCGCACCAGTTCTTGAAACTTCGGACGGTCTGTGTTCTTGCCGCTGTACCCTTTGTCTGTGTATTCCTTGCAGTTACCGCCTTTCAACTCGTATTTGCAAAATTCAATCTGGCTTTCAATGGAAATGCTGTCCTTTTTGTCTACCGATTGTCTTGCATAGATTGCGTCTATCCGATTGTTCATATTGTCGCTCCTTTTCTTAAAAAAGAAACGGAGCTGCTGACAGTTCTATTATACCGCCAGCAGCCCCGCAAATCAATGATGGGTTTGGAAAACCTTATGTCCCGGCTTCCTCACTCTCCCGCTTGTCGGCGTACTTGCGGAACACCTCATAAAGCTGCTGTTCCAGTTCCCGGCGTTTGGCTGCTTCCTGTTCCGGCGTGAACACCGGGGAGAGATTTTCCAGTGTGATTTCCTTTCCCTGAAAAGTCACGATTTCGATTTCCTTTTTGTATCTGATATTACTTATAAGATCACCTTTCCTTTCCATGCTGCCGCTGTTGCCGTTTCAGTTCCGCTAAAATCTCCGGCGGGATACGGTCAACCAGCCGCCGCATATCGTCCAGTTCGCTTTTTAACTTCGCCCGTTCCATCGTGTCATTCATCTTGCCTTTTTCGCTGGCCTTTGCCCTGACTTCCAGCTTTTCATTTTCCGCTAACAAGTCATTGATTGTGACCTTGTATTTTTTCAGTTGCCCGGAGAAGTTCTCCATCTGCGGAAACCACTTTTTCAGCATGGAGAGGGCTTCCTCTTTCTTCTTTCCGGCGTTCAGCGGGGTAATGCCGGAGAGAACCGCTTCAATGGCCCTCGCCTGTTTGGAGAGGTTGACCGCCTGTTTGAACAGCCGGGTGGGGATATGCTTCCGGCCCGTCTTGCTGGCGCTTTCCCCACGCTCCAGGTCGGGGTACTGCTCCACCATACAGGCGTGAAAATCGTCCTGCCACTTCGTCAGATTGGCCCGGTTGCCGATAATTTCTTTGGCGCACAGGCGGTTGTCCTTTGTCAGCGGCACAAAGACCAAGTGCAGATGGGGCGTTTTTTCATCCATGTGTACCATAGCCGAAACGATGTTCTCCCGGCCCACCCGGTCAATGAGGAAGTCCGCCGCCCTCTGGAAGTAGGCCGCTATCTCCTTTGGGGACTTGCCCTTGAAAAACTCCGGGCTGGCGGTAATCAGCGTGTCCACAAACCGAGTGCTGTCCTTGCGGGTGCGGCATCTGGCCTGCTCGATGCGGCTCTGAATGAAATGGTAGTAGCGGCCATCCGGCTTGACGATGTGGAAATTGTACTTGCTCCGGCTGGTGTCAATGTCCGGGTTGCTGGCGTACTGCTCCTTTTTCCGTTCATGGTGGGCTTCCAGCGGCCCCGCCGGGTGGCCCTTGTGCTTCTCAAATCGCAAAATTGCGTGTTGTGCCATTGAACTCCTTTCCCCATTCCATTCCTTTCCGGCGGGTTTTCCCGCCGAAAATATCTCTGATAGGATTGGAATGGAATGAATGTAAATAGATGGTTTTAATCTCTGTATTTCTATATACCGTCAGATTTCCGTACTTCAAGAGGATTGATTTTCGTACTCGCCAAGTACGGTTTTCAGCCCTCCGGCGTACCATAACCGGATTTCTTGAAGTCGGTGTTTGGAACCGCTTCATAGGATTTCGGGTAAATGCGGTTGGGTTTTCCACAGCCCTGTTTCTGGATTTCCACCAGCCCCGCATACTGCAACTCCCGCAGGGTGTTGACCGCTTTCTGCCGCCCGCAGCGGAGCAAAGCGACCACCTCGCAGATGGGGTAGTACAGGTAGACCCGCCCGTACTCGTCCGCCCAGCCGTTCTTCCGGGACAACTCCGCCCGGCGCAGGACAAAGGCATACAGCACCTTCGCTTCGTTGCTCAAGGGCTGGAATGTGGGTGCTTCAAAAAGGAAATTGGGGAGCCGGGTGAAACTGAACGCCTTTTCCGGCTGGTGAATATAAATCGTGTTTGTCATAGCGTGTTTTGTGGACGGTTAGAGGCCCGTTTTCCGGGGCGAATGATAAATGATACCAGCCGCCCCGGTTGAGGGCTTGCGGAGCCTTGCAAATCAAGGCTTTTCCCGCTCTTAACTGTCCACAGCAGACCTCCTTTTCCGTTCACTTTCTGTTTTCTGCCGCCTGTGAACTCTGGCGGCGCAGTCCGGGCAGTATTTGCCCCGGTTGGACTTCGGGACGAACACACCGCCGCACTCCGCACAGCGTTTCAAGTCCCTGTCCCGGTAAATCTCCGCTTCCAGCGTCCTGTCCAGCGGCAAGACCGCCCAGCGGAACCACTTGCAGCAGACGGAGAACGAAATCATCTGCGGACAGGCGCAGGTGTCGCCATCGTCCAGCGCAAGGCAGTTTCCGTCCTCGCAGTTGCAGCACTCCCGGCGTATCAGGCCGCTGGCTCGTCTCTTCTGGGGCGGGGTTATGCGGTAGGGGGAGCCGTCCGGCCTGTGTTCCAGCGGCGGCAGGTGTTGATAGGGTCTTTTGCTCATGCGTCCCTCCGTTTTCTTTGGCGTGTTCTGTTTCCAAGGTGCTTGTCCATCGATGAACTATCCCAAGTCTACACCTTTTTGACCGCCTGTGCCGTATATCCAAGAGGTAGGAAATCAGCCTGAAAAACTCCCTATTTCCACGCTCTCGGATTTGTGATATAATCAAAAAAAGATAAAAGACAAATTCAGGTTTCTGGTCTTCTTGCACAAAATAAAGGAGGAGCTATTATGCAAATTGTTTATATTCCAAGCGAATCAATGTCTGTTCAAGGTAAAAAAGATGAAATCTATAAAAGATATGGGAAAGACTGGAATATTAGAGAACAGGGAGGAGGTAACGGAAATTGGTTGTTGACCAGAAAAAGTGATGTGCTTGTAGATGGAAAAAGTTATCGTACTTTTGTACTTGAACACTACGGTAAATCCAAGCTGACAGCGAAGCTTGTTGATAAATTTCGTGAAGATGTAGCAAATGGTAAAATAAAACTGTAAATGCCTATGCCGTTATGCTATGAGCATAGTACATAGCATAACGGCTTCTCTTTCGTTGAGCTAGCAAGGAGGGTGAATATGTCTTTATCCATACAAGAGCGATTAAAAGACCTACGTGTGGAGCGTGGCTTGACGCTGGGGCAGCTTGCGGAGCAGACCGGGCTTTCCAAGTCTGCGCTGGGCAGTTACGAAACGGAAGACTTCAAGGACATCAGCCACTATGCCCTTATCCGGCTGGCGAAGTTTTACGGTGTGACCGCTGATTATCTGCTGGGGCTGTCTGAAATGAAAAATCACCCAAACGCCGATCTTGCAGACCTGCGTTTGAGTGATGAAATGATTGACCTGCTGAAAAGCGGGAGGATAGACAATACCCTGCTGTGTGAGCTGGCGGCGCACCCGGATTTCCCCCGGCTGATGGCTGACCTTGAAATCTATGTGAACGGAACGGCACTGAAACAGGCGCAGGGTGCAAACGCCATAGTGGACACGATGAGCGCAACTGTTATAAAAAAGCATAATCCTGGCATGAGTGATACGCAGTTAAGACAGCTTATCACCGCCCATATTGATGAGGACGAGTTTTGCCGCTATGTGATACAACGGGACATAAACGGGATTGCCCTTGCTCTGCGGGAAACACACAAGGACGATTTTTTCAGCGTCCCAGAGGATAACCCGCTAAAAGAAATGCTGGAAACTGCTGGTGAAATCGTCAGCCAGGACAGCGACACGGAACAAGCGTACTTGGCGTTTATCTGCAAACGGCTCAAGCTGAATTTTAGGAAGCTGTCAGTAGAAGAACGGAAGTGGCTGAAAAAGATTGCGGAAAAATCCGACTTGCTGAAGAATCCAAAACCGCAGAGAGGACGAAGATAAAAAATGCCTGAACGGCGGTTCTGGTTTTTCAGAACCACCATCCAGGCATTTTGTTTAGTAATAGAAAAAGGTGCAGTTGATTATTGCGTATTGTCAATCTCTCTCAAACCGGGTAGTAAAAATACGGCAAGCGCAACGATGATAATGCCAATTCCGCAAATGACAAACCATTTCTCAACTCCCAGCCGCTCCGCCAGAGGCCCGGAAATGACAAGGCCAAACGGCATGGCGAGGGAAGCGGCGCTTGTCAGTAGAGAAAAAACTCTCCCCAGATATTCTGGTTTGACCGTTTCTTGAAAAATCGCATTTTGCACACCGTAAAATGGAGCGGAAATTCCCATAACAGTACAGCACACAACAAAGACAAGAAATGCGTCTGGCGGCAAAAGCCCGGAGAGCATATTGCTAACGCCCATCAGGAGAACGGAAAGACCGATGGTGTACCGCCGTTTCTTAAAACCGCCCCAAATGCTCAGAATGACTCCGCCAAGCAGCATACCAACCGCAAAAGCAATTTCAGCGGCAGAGGCATGGGCCGGTGTTCCTTTGAAGTATGACATACAGATGAGAGGAAAAAGCGTACTGATTGGCATATAAAAGAACATATAAATTACACCAATCCAGAGCAGAGCAAAGAGGCCCCTGTTTTGCTTTAATACCACATACCCCTCTTTCATATCCTGTAAAAACTGTTGTCTTTTCGTTTCTGGACATAGTTCAGGCGTTGGTATGGACGAAATCGCAACAGTCACACAGGCAAGGATTGCACCCACAATATCTAACAATATAATTGCATTAAGAGGCCAAACAGCATATAAAAACGCTGCGGCAGCTGGACTGATAATCGCACTTACTGCTTGCATGGTCTGCGTGTAACCAGCGCATTTTGTAAGTTCCTCTTTTGGCACAATCATAGGTGTTGCTGCGCTGAATGCTGGAGAATGAAAAGCAGTTCCCGCACTTCGGATTAACAGGACAACCATAATAGACCATACGGGCAATTCCATGTAAAACGCCACCAGCGCCAGAATACCGCCAGCGGCGGCAATTATCAAATCCGCACCAATCATTACGCTTTTACGGCTGTGCCGGTCAACAAAAGCACCTGCAAACGGGCCTAAACAGGCTTGCGGCAAAAATCCAATCAGTGTTGCCGCCGTCAATATGATTGCAGAATTAGTTTTCGCAACCAAATAAAAGATAATGGCCATTTGCAAAATACCGCTGCTAATAAAGGATATTGCTTGTCCGGCAAGAAGTGTAAAATAAGTTTTTCTCCATGAATTGTTGTTTTGGGTCATAATGCGAACCTCCTTTTTTATTGCATTGTTCCTTTGTTTCTGCAATAAAAAGCAGGCGTTGTCCCACAGAGAGGGCAGACGCCTGCATAACAACAAAGCACGAAAAAACACCACGATACAGTTCAAAGACTGCTCGTGTCAAACCTACGTGTTCCTTTGCATACGCACGCAAAAAAAGCCCACCATCATGTGGAAAGGTACTTCTACTTTTTATTGCTTATTAGCGTACACAAATTAACACACGTAAGCCTCCTTCCAATCTCAAACTGTCGCACAGTATAACACACATCCGATAGACTTGTCAACCATTTTTAACCTTGTTTTCCATCTTGTTTTTCCATCTCTTACGGGCAGTAGCAAAGCCAGGCGAGCCAGTCAACGGTCAAGATGAACGGCGCTTTCAGCGCCGCCGTTGACAGTCTCGCCCGTCTTTGCTAATGGGTAATCAAGGCGGGAAAGCCATTTTAGGGCTTTCCCGCCCATTTCAATTTTGGGAGAAGAAAGGCCCCAAAATGAACGAGTGCGGCCAAACACTTTTAGGGATTGGCCACCTTGTCCACCCATCCAGCGGGGCGGCGGGGAACGGTCAAGGCCGGGCGTCAGCCCATTCATTTCAGCCTTGACGGTTTCCTGCCGTCCTGCTACTTTTCCCGGAGTGTGGCCACACATCTGGTCACGGTGTCCAGAGCTTTGGGACTTTTTGTCCCATAGGCCGGGGGCGGAGGACGAGGGACGGGGGCTTTCATAATACGCCCTGTCTGCTGCTGAAATCAGCCCTTTGTTTCCGGCTTACCAGCCCCAAACAAAGCCCTGCTTTCCTGCCGCGTCAAATGCCCTTGCCCTCCCCGGCGGCAACGGTATTTTCAGGGCAACGCCGACAGAGCGTATAACACACTACACTTTGCTCCGCAAAGTCGTGTGCCAAATGGGGCGCTGCCCCCTTTGGAAACCCCCGCAACAAACAGGTGCTATGCACCCAGCCGGGAGCATAGCGCCGTTTGTTGTCAGCAGCCCGTTTCACGGTCTGCGTGTAGTTCCTTGTAAACTGACCTAATCAATAGTATAACACACAAAAAATGAGCCGTCTACGCGACTCACATTTTCTGCAAAACCCAGTATCCCATTCCCAATATCCAGCTTACTCCCACGCCATACAGGATCACAGGCCCGGCGATGGTAAATATCTTTACACCGATACCGAAAACCTGGCCTTCGGAGCGGAATTCCACTGCGGGAGCAGCTACGGAATTAGCAAAGCCGGTGATGGGTACAAGGGCTCCGGCTCCGCCGAATTTTACCAGTTTCTGGTAAATGTTAAGACCGGTACATAAGGCGCTCAAAAATACCAGGATAATGGAAGTCCAGGCACCTGCCGCCTCTACCTCCATCCCCCAGGTATTTGTCACCCGGTTCATAATCAACTGCCCCAGAGTACATATCAGTCCCCCTGTTATAAATGCTTTTCCCATAGAAGCCCAAAGATTATGGACCGGGGTGATCTCTTTAATGTAGTCCGCATAGTTTTTCTTGTCGATCTCCATATCTGTTTCCTTTCTGTAATTTATCTGTTTAATGCTTCTTTTTTACATTTTTCCTGCTGCCATCCGCCTCCAGAAATACAGCAGCGATCCGCCACATTTCCCTGCAGCAATAGCAATGATCAGCCATGGAAGCCCCACAGACAGCCGGATCCGCCTTGAAAATGTGGGAAGTGCTTTTAAGGTTTCTGCCAGAGACATGGCAAGACAGCCTGTAAATATTCCCACACTGACGCCCCCTGTAAGAAGAAAGATCTGCCCAAACACTTCGCCTAAGGGCAGTCTTACCTTATAAAGCTCCATGATATTTCCCAATACTCCCCCGAGAATGATCATATTTTCATAGAGCATGATATTTTTCTTTGTCTTCGTTTTCCCGATCAGCCGCACAAAAACACCGATGATGGCCAGAAATGCATAAACGCCGGCTGCAATGATCCCGCCGGAACAAAGGCCGAAAAAAAGGAGAAAGATATTTTTAATCCACATCGATCTCTTTCTCCTTTCTACCTGCCTGGTCGATCAGGGTCTTACAGATATTTTCTTCATAAAGGCGCATTTCCACTTCCAAAGGTGTGGGATCGGTATTCAGCTTTTTCACTGCAATATGGTTGAAAAATACCAAAATCCCAATAGCAAGTCCCACACTGTATCCTGCTTCCATCAGCCCAAAACCATCTGGCTGCCGTCCCATGACCTGAAAGTAGACCTGACTGAGTACATCCCCTACATTTACATCATTATTAAAGGTCATAATAGCAAATGCTGCCCCGAAAAAGCTGACCAGACACACAAAGACTGTTTTTATCCACTGCCAGCAAACTTCCGAAGCCTTTGGCGGCTTATAGGCGATGATAAAATCCGACTCTCCCAGGTTGTTTACCTCAATGGACGGATCCAATGCCTCTAACATCCGCACTACTTCCAGCGCGCTCATTACATAACGCCTTGCTTCTTTTTCAGGGATACTCTTTACTTTTAATGCCCTGCATTTACTTAAGATCACCTTATCCCGGCAGGTCACTTCCCCTACATCCTTTAAAAATACATCCCTGCGGCGGAGCTCCGTGATCTGGTTTAACTGTATATAGACGGTCTGACTCTGGCTGCTGCCTGTCTGGCTCATAGGTTTTCACTCCACCCTTCGCCATTTTCTTCTATCAGCAGACTGGCCGGCGCTGCCGCAAAAGCCGGAATTCCGGTTTCTGTCATGTTATAATACGCCGTTACCTCATTTTCCACCAGCATCCCTTCTTTTTCATACTCCGGTTCCCTCATACTCCACAACAGATACCCTGTGACCATACCTGCTAAAAGAAGAAGAAAAATAAGAACTGCTTTTACGCTTTTCATTTTCATCTGAAACTCACATCCTTTCACAGCTAGAATGTGCCTTTTTTTCATTTTTATTCGTTTTTATCCGTTTATTTTATCCTTCAAAACGCTTTCGCAGTTCTTTTAAACACTTTTTTTCCAGGCGGGAAACCTGGACCTGGGATACCCCTAACGCTTTTGCAGTTTCCATCTGGGTCTGATTATAAAAATACCGGCGCAGGATCAGTTCTTTTTCCTGGGGTGCCAGATCTTTCATGACTTTTTCCAGGGTAAGCCTGTTTAAAAGCTGTTCCTGGGCCTCACTTTTTTCTTCTAACTTGTCCATTAAAACACCTTTTTCTCCTTCTGTGGCGCTTAAAGGCCTGTAAATAGACTCCACCTGGGCGCCTGCCTCCAGGGAAGCGGCTACTTCTTCACTGCTTACCCCAAGCTTCCCTGCAACCTCTTCTACGGTTGGATCCCGTCCATAACAGTCCGATAATTCTTCTTTTACAAGAAATACTTTTCCTGCCAGTTCTTTTAAAGAACGGCTTACCTTAATCATGCCGTCATCCCGCAAAAATCTCCGGATTTCACCTGATATCATTGGTACTGCATAGGTAGAAAACCTCACCTGGTAATTCAGGTCAAATTTATCGATTGCCTTGATCAGACCGATACTTCCGATCTGAAACAGATCTTCCTGTTCATATCCACGACCTGCAAAGCGTTTTACAATGCTCCATATCAGTCCCATATTGTCTGTTACCAGCCTGTCCCTGGCTGCTTTATCTCCCTGGTGAGCTAATTCGATCAATTTCAGGGTCTCATCCATAAAGCTTACCTTCCAATATGTTTTTTCATGGTCACTGCTGTCCCTTTTCCCGGTTCCGACTCCACGGTCACTTCATCCATAAACGCTTCCATAAAGGAAAATCCCATGCCGGAACGTTCCCCGGTGGTATCCGTTGTATATAAGGGTTCCATGGCCTTTTTTACATCCTGGATACCGGCTCCTGTATCTGTCACACAGACGGTCAGTGTTTTTTCAGCTGGATCAGCCGTCATATCTAAAAATATCTCTCCACCTTCTTTTCCATAACCATGGATAATGGCATTGGTGACTGCCTCTGACACTGCTGTTTTTACATCCTGGGTCTCCTCCAATGTGGGATCTAAGCGGCTCATAAATACAGCTGCCACCACCCTGGCAAACTCTTCATTACGGGAATTGCTTTCAAATTCCAGTCTTACATGTTCTTTCTGTCTGGTCTGTTCCTTCTGTCCTTCCACCTTTTCCATCCTCCTGCTTTTATAAATTTCCCAGAGCACTTTCACGGTCCTTAAACCCCCGGATCAGACGCACCAGCCCGCCCATTTCAAGGATACGGACCACTCTCGGGCCTGCTCCGTAATAAGTAACAGTCCCTCTGCTGGCTGCCATCTGCTTATAACGGTTTAATAAGACCCCAATCCCGGAAGAGTCCATAAATTCTGTTTTTCCAAAATCGAAGATAATGCGGTTGATATAGTTTTCATCTAACATCAGGTCCGTATCCCTTTTTAAGTCCCTGCAGTTATGGTGATCCAACTCTTTTGGCATATGGATCAGTAACGTATCTCCCAATGCTTCGTATGTAATTTTTGCCTGTTTCATGGTTCCCAGTTCCTCCTTATAATATTATTATGGGATGTCCGCCGGACCGGCAGACGAAACTCCCGGACATATAAGTCTGGCATACGCGCAGTCAGCGCGTTATCCGTATGTAAAGCCAAAAAAACAGAGAAAAGGTTGTTATTCTTTTCTCTGCTGTATAATTTCAATATTCAATTACTGACCCCGGTTTTCCCAACCGGAGAACTTTACACATTTTAATACCCTCTTGCCGTTGCTGCCCTCTGGGCGTACTCAGAGTCTCCATGTTCTCCAACGATCTTATCAAACATGGCATTGGCATTTTCAGTATCTCCATTTTCCTGATACAGACGGCCTACATAAAACATGGCTTCCGGGTTATCCGGCTGGATCTTTAAGCTGGCCTGGAAGTAATCCATTGCCTGTGTCTTGTCACCGCCATTCCACAGCTGCAGTCCCTGCTGTACCAGACTCTGATAGATGTTGCCTGCCATATCCTGACGGATGTTGCTTATGATCCCCTGGATATTTTCATCTTCGATCATATCAAAGTTTGCGTCTGCAAAGGTCTTTGCTGCGGTTACCAGATCACCGGTGCGGTAATACTGGAGCACCCAGATCAGGCTCTGGTACTGGGCCAGGACACTGGTATTTCCTGTTGTAAGCTCGTCCAGTTTTTTCTGTACCTCGTCTTTCTGGGCTTTCAGATCATCATTTTCCTGCTGCAAGCTGTCATTTTGCTGGTTTGCATTATTAAGCTGCTGCATATAGCCAATCAGTTCATCATCCCTGACACGGTTTAAACTGCTCTCCCTTGCAGGAAGGACCAGTACATAAAAGGCAACCAGTCCCATGATCAGACCAATGATAATATGAAACACAGTGGAAAGACCGGTATTTTCCTTGTAGGTATTTGGGATGATAACATCATCATCCTGCATCTGTCTGTGGGAAAATGCCTTGATCATCTTCCGCTTTTCTGCATCTGCCCGGCCTGTATTCTGCTTTACCAAAGACATGTAATACAGGGCTTTGGGATTGCTTTTGTCGATCTGCAGGATCTTAAAAAGGGAACGTCCTGCCTTATTGTAATCTTCCCTGCGCATATACAAAAGAGCCAGAAGAAGATGGGCTTTTACAAAATGAGGCTTGGCTGCCACCACACGGGCCAGCTGCAGGATCGCCAGGTCATCACTGCCGTTTTGTGCATGCCACAGCGCCTGGTTAAATGTTTTCACATTCTGGCTTTCTGTTTCTAACTGTCCCGGTTTTCTCTGGATCTCATCTAAATAATGATCTGCCAGATTATTTTCCGGCTGCAGGTTTAAGCTGATGACCCACTGGACTAATGCATCTGCCACTTCCCCATTTTCATAATAGATCAGACCCAAAAGATTTCTGGCATCTGTCTGATATTTAGAAAAATGCAGGCTTTTTTTCAGGCACTGTGCTGCTCCGGAAAGGTCCCGCACCTTTGCCTTTTCCAGACCCAGATTGTAATAGCTGTTGGCTATCTGTCTGTTCTTTGCTGCAATATCCATCATCGTTTATTTCCGTCTCTTTCCTTGATCAGTTCCATCATAATGTCTGTCATATCCGTAAGGTCGCTTTTTACAATGGCATCTTCTACTGCCTCTACATCAAGGCTTGGTTTGAAACGCTCAATTTCTTCTTCAAAATCGATCACTGTATCTTTTCTCCTTTCTTAAGCTGTACCTTTAATTCTCCGATCAGGTACAGGGAACCTGCACAGAAAAGCAGATCATCTCCTGCTCTGTTTTGCATCTGTTCCATTGCTTCTTCTGTATCCTCATAAGAAACGACCTGGCAGGAGGCGTATGTTTTAAAAACATCAGAAAGCCGCCCTGCTGACAGCCCTCTGTCACTGTTCATATGCACCACACCGATTCCTGCCCAGTTAAGACCTTCACAAAGTTCTTTTGCCATGGTTTCATATTCTTTATCTGCCACAGCAGCAAATAAAAGCCAGGCTTTTTTACCGGTTCTTTTCTGGATCTTTCCTGCTGCCTGGATAAAAGCAGCAATTCCCCCAGGATTGTGGGCGCCGTCCAGATAAACATTTTCTGAAGCTTTTTCCATTCTTCCCGGCCATCTGGCTGCACTGATCCCTTCACAGATCACTGCATCTGTTATACCTGTAAAAATACCTTTCTGATCCCGTAAAATGCGAAGAGCCGTTACGGCGATCTCTGCATTCTGTGCCTGGTAAGGTGCCTCAAAAGGAATAGAAAGCCTGAGCCCTTTTTCTCCCTTTTCTTTAAGTAAAATACCCTCTGAGCTGTCTTCTGTATCATAAAGCAGCTTTGACACAGGCAGGGAAACTGCCTTCATTTCCTTTGCTTTTGCACCGATCACAGCGCTGGCGTCTTTATCTGTATCATCAAATACTACCGGAACGCCCATTTTTATGATCCCCGCTTTTTCCCCTGCGATCTGTGGGATCGTGTTTCCAAGATACTGCATATGATCCCTGCTGATGGAGGTGATCACGCAAACTTTGGGAGACTCTAACACATTGGTCGCGTCCAGACGTCCTCCAAGACCTGTTTCGATCACCATTACATCTACTTTTTCACGGGCAAACAGTACCATTGCCATATAAAAAAGGAACTCAAAAAAAGTAGGATGGCAAAAGCCTTCTTCTACCATATGTTCCGCCTGTTTTTTTACTGTTTCAAAGGCCTCTTCAAAGGCATTTTTCTCTGCCGGTTCCCCGTTTATAAGAAAACGTTCCCGGATCTCCACCAGATGAGGGGAAATAAAAGTACCTGTACGCAGACCGGCCTTTTTTAATACAGAGGTCATAAACGCGCAGACAGAGCCCTTTCCGTTGGTACCTGCTACGTGGATAGCAGGGATCTTACGGTCCGGTCCGCCCATCTGATCTAAAAATATACGGATATCCTTTAAGGAATTTTTCTTGTTGGCCCACATGGGAAGCCGGTTCAAATATGCTTCTGCTTCCATCTGTTTCCTTTCCTCTTTATATTATACAAATTTTTTCCGGTTATCAACTCTATCTTTCCCCGGTTTTTCGACTTAAAATAACATCCGGAACCTGTGCCAGCACAATCGCTGAGAACATAAGAACGCAGCCAAGGATCTCTCTTCCTGTCAGCTTCTGTCCTAAGATCAGCCAGCCTGCAAGTACGGAAATACTGGACTCCAGACTTAAGATCAGGGAAGCGCTGGCTGGATTGACGCCTTTTTGTCCTACGATCTGTAAGGTATATCCCATACCACAGGACATAACACCAGCATAAAGGATCGGTTTCCATGCAGCAAGGATCTGGGCGATATGAGGCTCTTCAAAGATCGTCATACAGATCAGGGAAATAGTTCCGCTTACCAGAAACTGGATGCAGGACATTTTCACTCCGTCTACTGCCGGTGAGAAATAGTCGATGATCATAATATGTATGGAGAAGATAAAAGAGCAGATCATGATCAGGAAATCACCTTTCTGAAGTCCATGATCACTTCCTGACATACAAAGTAAATACAGACCTGCAACTGCAAGGACTACTGCCCCGGCGATGGCCGGACTGCACTTTTTGCCAAGAAACAGGCTGAGGATCGGCACAATGATAATATAGCAGGCTGTGATAAAGCCAACTTTTCCCACGCTTGTATACATAACACCAAACTGCTGGAAATTAGATGCCACACAAAGAGCAACGCCACAGCAGATCCCGCCTAAGATCAGTGTTTTTCTGTCACCAGGTGCCTTATAATCCTTTCCTTCTGCCTTCTTTTTGCGATCTAAAACAAGGATCACCGGGATCAGCACAAGACCGCCGATGATGCTTCTCACACCATTAAAAGTAAAAGGGCTCACATAATCCATGCCTACGCTCTGGGCAACAAAGGCAACACCCCAGATCGTAGCAGTTAAAAGTAATATCAGAGCATTTTTCAGTTTCATCGTTTGTTTTTCCTTTTTCATACAAGCTTTTCAGCCTTTTGTTCGCCCTGTTTGGCAAAACGGTCCAGACGGCATGTAGGTTCTGCCATCCGGGCCGTTTTTATTTTACGTGCTTTCGCACATTTGATTATTTCTCCAGCTGTGCCAGACGCTCTTTTACCTGCGCCATCATCTGGGTGTATTTCTCCAGTTTTGCCTTCTCTTCGTCGATCTTGGCCTGAGGAGCCTTGCTTACGAACTTCTCATTTCCAAGCATAGCATGAGAACGCTTTAATTCGCCTTCCAGACGTTTTTCTTCTGTCTTTAAGCGCTGAACTTCTTTTTCAATATCTACTAACTCTGCAAATGGCATGTAGATCACTGCCTTGTGGATCACAGCAGAAACTGCGTCCTCGCCAATACCTGCCTTATCCTTCTGAAGGATGACTTCACCGGCATATCCTAAGGATGCGAAGAAGCTGCGGCTGTTCTCAAAGATCTTTAATACAGCATCATCCTCAGATACTACATAAACAGTTGCCTTCTTGCTTGGCGGAACGTTCATGGAAGTACGTACATTTCGGATTGCTCTTACTGCCTCTTTGATGGTCTCAGTTGCCTCATGCTCTGCCTCAAATGCCCACTCTTCCTTGTATACAGGCCAGTTAGAAAGCATAATGGTATCTTCCTCTTCCTGTAAGTTGCAGAAGATCTCCTCAGTGATAAATGGCATAAATGGATGCAGCAGCTTTAATGCCTGGATCAGTACATTCTTTAAGGTCCAGATAGCTGCAGCCTTGGTCTCATCTGCTTCATTGTACAGTCTTGGCTTCACCATCTCAATGTACCAGTCGCAGAACTCTTCCCAGATAAAGTCATATACCTTCTGAAGAGCAATACCTAATTCATACTTGTCCAGATTTTCAGTTACATCCTTAGTCAGGGCATTTACCTTGGAAAGGATCCACTTATCTGCCAGTGTCAGGTCTTTTTCAGTAACACCGGAAACATCTGCTGCCTTTTCAATATTCATCATAATGAAACGGGAAGCGTTCCATACCTTATTTGCAAAGTTACGGCTGTTTTCTACACGCTCCCAGTAGAAACGCATATCGTTTCCAGGTGCATTTCCTGTGATCAGGGTCATACGCAGAGCGTCTGCGCCGTACTTGTCAATAACTTCCAGAGGATCGATACCATTTCCAAGGGATTTACTCATCTTACGTCCCTGGGAGTCTCTTACCAGACCATGGATCAGTACTGTGTTAAATGGGCATTTGCCGGTCTGTTCAATACCGGAGAATACCATACGGATTACCCAGAAGAAGATAATATCGTATCCGGTTACCAGTACATCAGTTGGGTAGAAGTAATCCAGATCTTCTGTCTTATTTGGCCAGCCAAGAGTGGAGAATGGCCATAATGCAGAGGAGAACCAGGTATCCAGAGTATCTTCATCCTGCTTGAAATGGTTCTTACCGCACTTCGGGCATACAGTTGGAGCTTCTTTTGCAACAACTACATCACCGCAGTCCTGGCAGTAATAAGCAGGAATTCTGTGGCCCCACCATAACTGTCTGGAAATACACCAGTCACGGATGTTCTCTAACCAGTGAAGATAGGTTTTTCCAAAGCTTTCCGGAACGAATTTTAACTGGCCGCTCTTTAATGCTTCAATGGCAGGTTTAGCCATTTCATCCATTTTTACAAACCACTGCTGCTTTACCATAGGCTCTACTGTGGTCTTGCAGCGGTCATGGGTACCTACATTGTGGGAATGAGGAACGATCTTTACTAACAGGCCCATTTTGTCCAGGTCTGCTACCATGGCTTTTCTTGCCTCATAACGGTCCATGCCAAAGTATGGTCCAGGTACGTTGATGGTAGCGTCATCATTTAAGATAACGATCTCCTCTAAGTTGTGGCGCTTTCCAACCTCAAAGTCATTTGGGTCATGAGCAGGTGTGATCTTAACGCAGCCGGTACCAAACTCCTTATCTACATACTCATCTGCAATAACCGGGATCTGACGGTCGGTTAATGGCAGCTGCAGCATCTTTCCAACAATGTCTTTGTAACGGTCATCATCCGGGTTTACAGCAACTGCAGTATCGCCTAAGAGAGTCTCAGGTCTGGTTGTTGCGATCTCTACGAAGCGTCCTGGCTCTCCTACTACCGGGTAGTTGATGTGCCAGAAGAAACCGTCCTGCTCTACATGCTCTACTTCTGCATCAGAAATAGAAGTCTTGCATACAGGGCACCAGTTTACAATACGAGAACCTTTGTAAATGTATCCTTTTTCATATAATTTGATAAATACTTCCAGAACAGCGTCAGAGCAGCCTTCATCCATAGTGAAACGCTCTCTGTCCCAGTCAGCGGAAGAGCCTAATTTGTGAAGCTGTTTTACAATACGGGTGCCGTATTCTTCTCTCCACTTCCAGCATTCCTTTAAGAAGCCTTCTCTTCCAAGATCTGCCTTGCTGATGCCTTCTTCCTTCAGCTTGTTGATAACCTTAACTTCTGTAGCGATCGCTGCATGGTCAGTTCCTGGCTGCCATAATGCTTCGTATCCCTGCATTCTCTTATAGCGGATCAGGATATCCTGCATGGTGTTATCCAGTGCATGTCCCATATGCAGCTGGCCGGTAATATTTGGCGGCGGCATAACAATGGTAAATGGTTTCTTACTTCTGTTTACTTCTGCGTGGAAATATTTTCCCTTCAGCCATTTGTCATAGAGGCGGTCTTCAATTTCCGCCGGATTGTAGGTCTTTTCCAGTTCCTTCATCTGAATTCTCCTTTTTATAATATGTCCTCTCGGAGTCTTTCCTGCACCTGCCTTTGTGGCCGATTTTCCGCCAGCTGTGCCCGAATTTCATCAACGTACGCACCACGTACGCCTCAGAAATTTGGGCACAACTGACAAAAAATCTTCTCACAAAATCAGGTACAAAAAGATTCCGAGAGAACATTAATAAGTACAGCTTTTCTCTTTGCAGTAAACCTCCTGGCAGAGGTTGTATCCATTTGAAACAGCAAAAAGCCCTCTGCATCCCATAGGGGAAGCAAAGGGCGACTGTATCGCGGTACCACCTTTGATCCAACCGATATGTACAACACATATATCATCCATATCCGGTCATCTCATGGAATACGAAAACCTGAAACATATCTTATATATATTTTAAAGCCTTTCGTACTCGCTCCCTTAACGCGGGCCAACGGAACAGGCTAATGTATCTTTCTCACCTGTCCGGCTCACAAGCTACCTTCCATTTTCAAGTATTCCCAAGCGGCCTTTCAGCCAGTGAGCCGCTTTCTCTGAGGGTCTTAAAAATGTACTCCTCTTGTTCATCACCATTTTTTATACTGCTGTTTTCAAGCATAAATATTTTTTACAGATTTGTCAAGAGCAAAGTTATTATAGATGTATCTTTACTGAGGCAGCTTGCACACATCCACCCACTGTTCAAAGTCGCAGGACTTTTCCAGATCCGGGATGGACAGTTTTACAGCACTATTGCTGCTTCCACAGGCAGGATAAACTACATCAAAACGCTTTAAAGACTCATCTAAGTACACCTTTACGCCCTCTTTGATACCGTAAGGGCATACACCCCCAACCTCATGGCCGATCAGTTCAGACACCTGCTCTACGGTCAGCATTTTTGCTTTTACACCGAAAAAGGATTTATATTTGTGATTGTCGATCTTCGCATCTCCTGCTGCCACGATGAGGACCGGTCCTTCTCCTGTTAAAAAGGATAATGTTTTTGCAATGTGGGCCGGTTCACAGCCTACTGCCACTGCTGCCAGCTCTACCGTTGCACTGGAAACATCAAACTCTTTGATCCTGTCTCCAAATCCTCTTTTTTCCAGAAATTCCTTTGCTGCCTGAAAAGCCATGATTATGCCTCCTGTTTCCTGTACTCACTTTTCCATTTGCTGATCAGTTTTTTTGCCTTTTCTAACTGTCCTTCAGGATCCTGTTTCCACAGGGCTCTTAAATTTCTCACACTTGCTGCCTGTTTGGCATCTGTTTCTGCCTGGGACAGTTTCCCTTTCCATTCTTCCTTCCATTCTGGCTTAAAAAGAGCCTCATAGCTTTCATCAATGGAAAGTCCCGGAGCAAAACAGGTAAGAAAATAGATCTTTTCCAGGATCTGATCCTCTTCCTTTAATCCATAGGCTGTATCATATGCCTTATATGCTCTGGAGAACTGGAACATCTGGGCACAGGCAGCCCCTAAGTTCTGATAGACCTGGGACCAGAATGCCTCTTCTCCTTTTTTGCGTTCCCCTTCCTCGGTCAGTTTTTCATACTTCTGCAGTGCTTTTCCATACTGTTTCTGGGAAAAAAGATAATCTGCCACTGCCTTTCCATAAGCATTTTGAGAAAGGTTTCTGTAAGAAGCCGTTACCTGCTTAAATTTCTGTATCTCTTTTTCTGTATAGTAATCACATTCAGAAAGGAACAGGTACAAAGCCTCTTCCGGGCGGCCGCCGGCTTCCACCAGCTTTTCCATGCGTCCTGCAAGAAAGCCAAGTCCCAGCTCATTTTTCACAAAGAAAAACAAAGAGGCATCTACAAAATCATTCATCACAAGAAGGGGATGATGGTAGATCACATAGCAAAGTTCCTGGGAAGAATATATATGGATCCCCAGAACTTCAATATAAAAGGGATGTTTTACTTTTTCCCTTCTGCACAATAATAAACTCATAAGATTACCTCTTGTCTGATCACTGCATCAGATGCCGGGAACAGCTCTCCAAAGCCCATATCCCGGATCACCACCGCCATGGTATTTTCATCTGTAAATCCAATATTCATCCGGATCCTGGTAGTCTTTTCCGGCCGGTCAGGAAAACCTGTAAGGGGCACGGAAACGGCTCTCTTTTTCCGGGAGTCCAGATGGGAAATAAGAAATTCGATCTCTTTTTGTCCATCTAAGATCAGTTCCAGAGAACTTTTTGACTCATACCAGTTATCCCCATAGGAGGCAACTGCCAGCATGATCTCTTTTCCTGCACGCATGACTTTCAGGGCTACTTCTGCCTTTAATCTACCTTCACAGACAAACACATAGGGAAATTCCGTTCCCTGAACCATATAGTCCCTTGCCTTGATCGCTGCTCCCTTGGAAAACAGCACATTTTCCACAAACACCCTTCTCCGGTTGCAGGCAAGTTTCATAAAACCGATTGCCCAGTCCTGACGTTCAAAGCCTTTTCCTGTAAGGAATACGGTTGAAAACAGCTTATTTTCCAGAAGTTTTTCCCCACAGGAACAAAGGATCTGATCTGCCAGCTTGCTTCCGGAAGGGGAGTCAAGGATATCTAAATCAAAGGCTTCTTCCTGGTTTTGTGCTTCTGCCTGGACCATGTTGCGGCGCATGCCCCTTTGTACCTTCATTTCATAATAGCAGAGCCGGTCTTCTGATAACTCAAATAAACCTACCTGGTTGCTCCACAGCTCTTTGCGCTGACTGAGCACATAGTAAGCAAAACTTTCTGTATGACTGATCACATGGACACGGTCCCTGGGAATGTTCAGATAATCTGCACAGTACATCAGGCAGTCTGTTACTTTTGCGTCTGTTCCGTGCATGGTGATCACCAGCTGCTCCACCTGGTCTGTATGGAATTCCTTAAAAGGACAGTCTAACAGCTTTTTCAAAAATATCTTTAATAGATCCGTACCTGTATAGCAGATCCCTCCTATAGTAGAAGTTCCCTCCTTGCGGACCATTTTAAGCAGCTTGTCTACGATCACGCCTTCGCCTAAAAGAGTGGCTGCATAGGCTTCTTCTCCTATGAGCCAGGTTTCTTTCTCTTTTCTGCGGCAGATCACTGTAGGAACTGTCCAGGACTTTTCTTTTTCATTGCAGCTGATCTGGGAATAATCGTCATTCAGATCTAACCCGATCACAAGTCCTTCCATCTATTTGTTTCCTCCGTTGTAGTTCATATGTACGTTTGAAATCTTTTTGGATCCCATTTCAAAAACACGTCAGTTCACAGGAAATAGGATCCCCAGGGCAGCTGATCGTTTTACATAATCTTCCATTGCCCCTAAAAGCCCTTCTGCATCCTGCTTTGCCACTGCCTCTGACATCTGGTTTAAGCAGGCAAAGCGGCTGTTTTCTCTTCCGGCTCTTTCCGGGTCACAGCAGGTACGGCCTTCTTTTACAAGAACAGCGCCCTTTTCGCCCCGTTCATAGATCTGGTATTCTAAAAGTTCTCCCTTAAACAGGGTCAGTTTCTTTACATAAATGCCCTGATATACCCGTTTCATCTCTTCCCTGGTAAAATGGTCCTCCTGGGGAAGGATACGCATTTCGATCCAGGGCTGTACATTTTTGTCTCCCCGGTACTCGATCATGGTCTTATCCATAATGTCTTCCGGGATAGAAACAAACCGTCCCAGATCCTTCATATATGGAAATACCATTTCTGACTCTAACAGAATATTTACCATGATCTGCAGCTGTTTCTTCTCATCTGCCGTGATCTCTGCCTGTCCTGCATAGTAACGGGTAAGAGCCAGCAGATAGATCGTAGGGATCTTTTCCTTGCCAGGATCCGCGCCCACTGCATTTTTCAGGTACTGGAAGATCTGACTGTCGATCTCCTTTTCTTCCAGGAAATACTGGATACACTTCTGGGTAAAATATGCTTTTACCATACTTTCCCTGGTGCGCTTGCGCTTCATGTAAAGGTCAAATACAGAATCAATCTGGTCACAGCTGCCTGTAAACAACATCTGAGCTAACAGACGTTCTTCCAGATCATAGGTTTCCACATGTTCCCCTACTGCCTGGATCAGGATCTCATACATCTGGGAAGTGGTCCCGTTAAAATGTTCACAGAGATAATCTAAGATCACGCTGTCCGCTTTTCCAGCCTCAAACACTCTCCAGGACAGTTCCAGTAAACGGTCATCCTGGTCAAACAGCTGCTGTAAGATCATACGGGTACAAAGCTTTAACAGCTTCTCCGGATCCACATCTTCTATTTCATAAGTTAAAAGCATATTATATGCTTCTCTTAAATAATTACAGTCTATAAAGATCTCACAGATCTTTCTTCGCATGGACGGCTCCAGCAGGTCCTTATCTAACTGGATCAGGAAAGCGCACCGCTCTTCTTCTTCCTTGGAAACAGCCTTTTTACAGTAATATTCTGTTACCAGATGAAGAAGCTTTTTCTCAAATACAGGATTCAGCTTTAACTGGCTTAAGGTATCTTCTAAAAGAAGGGCTTCCTCCTCTTTTTCCACGCCTTTTTTTAACACAGCCTCACAGGCGCGAAGCTTTAAGATAGGATGATCCGGATATACCTCATAACAGCGGTCAAGGAGCTCTTTCCGGTCCATGACCGGCAGTTTCCGATGGCTTATATTCAGATATCTTCCCCCATATGCATCCTGGAAAAACAGGACTGTATTCTTAGAAACAGCCGGAACATAAGCTTCCCCATGTTCTAATAAAAATGCCTCTTCCTCTTTTAATTCCTCACAGCGCACGATCACATATTTCATTCTCGGATCATCACATTTTACGCGGCTGGAACAAAGGATCTTTGGCAGGATCCCTGCAGCCCTGGGATCGATCATATCTGTATAGATCATGTGCTCATAGATCACAGCCAGACAGCCGTTCATTCTGCCTGCAAGCAGCTGTTCCATGGCAAACTGCTCCATTTCCCGCACATAGACCTGATACAGTTCCGTAGAAGGGTTTACATACTGTAAAATGTTTTTATACAGCACACTTTTATTGGCCTGGTCTAAAGATTTATCATAAGAGAAATACAATAGCACTTCTTTTGGAAGGGCATGTCCATAATCATCCGGCAGAGAATAAAGGAAATATTCATAAAGCCTTGTAAGATTGATATGGGCTTTTAAGGCCTTCTCATACCAGCCAAAGGCGGATCTGTCTTTCTTTTCTCCCCGGATCAGAAGACCGCATAATGCCTCTAATACCTGCATTTCCGGATAGGATCTGTATAAATTTACTAACAGTCTTTCCAGGATCTTCCTGTAATGCTTTACCTCTGAAAGGGATAAAGCAGCTTTTACAGCCAGGTTCTGGTCCAGCCAGCCATTTTTTAATCCACCAAGGAAGACCTGGATCTCAAATTCTCCCATTTTTACAAACAGATCCGGATGCATCTTAAGAAGGCGGCAGGCCAGTCCATATAAAAACGGGCTTCTGCAGCCATATCCGAACATGGAGCGCATCTGTTCATAAAGCTCCAGCGGATTTTGCAGGCAGGTCCTGTCTGTTTTTACTAACAGGTTAAGAAGCCAGCCATCCGTTTTCCTGTTTTCATTTAAGAGCTTACGTATGTAGCGGGCCAGTGCTGCCTTTTTCTCTTCAGAAGAAGGCTCATTTAACAGCTCTAAATACTGATAAAAGCAGTAGATTTCCGGTCTTGTATCCCTGCATCTTAAAACAGGATCTCCGATCTCTGCAAGAGCCGCTGTATACGCATCTTTTCTTCCTGCTTTAAAAAGCTGTTCTGTCCGCCACAAACGTACAGCTATATCTTCCGGATATCTGGCACGGAGATTTTCTGTTTTCTTTAATAACCCGCTGTTTACAGAAAAATCTCCCTCATCTGTAAATTCCTGTTTCAGGCGCAGACGGGAAAATTCACAGACAGATGCCTTATCTGCTGTTTTTTTCTCTCTTCCATCTGCTCCCTGAACATTTTTCTTTATTACTTCTACAGGGAAAACAAATTCCTGGCGCAGGGAACGGATGCGCACAGAACCAAAGTTTCTTCCGACATGAAGATATTGTGGAAGGATCTGGTAATGGATCTGGCAGTTGCCCTGGTCAAACTCACGGGTGGTCACTGCATTTTTTTCCACAGCAAGAAAATCCCCGTCTGCTTCTACCTGTATTTTTACATAGCCCCAGCCACTGGCTGTAAGCCCGATCACACCTTCTGTAATGGTTTCCGGTGCATTTAACAGGATCTTTTCCCCGTCTGTACGCAGGGAAACCGCTTCCTTTACATGAAGAGCTACTAAAAATTCCTCTAACAGATTATTTCTGCCGTTTCTTCCCTTTAAACCCTCATAGATCGTCCTTGCCTGCACATCCTGCATAAAAGGCGCTTCTGTAAAATCCTGATATTCAAACAGGCGCAGGGCCAGTTCCCAGTTTTTCTTTGCCAGAGCTGCAAAATCCCTTGGGGTTTTTAAGCTTCCCAGTTCCTCTGTCCTGTTTCCTGTCTGTATGCGCAAAGAATAAGGAATCTCTTTCTCGCCTCCGTTTGTGACCAGGTAAAAAGATCCCTTAACTGTATCTCCATCCTCTAAGTATCGGGTGTCGATGTTATATATAATGTGATTGCGAAGTCCACCAAATGCTTCGCTTTCTAATTTTACTCTCTCATTTCCGGAATACACCAGCCCTTTAATATACAGGTCATTTCCGCTTTGAACGGAAAATTCTCCCCGCACGGACTCTCCCGGTGAAAGGACCCCTTCGATCCTCTCTGGTTTTATCACCAGCTCTGGCACGCTGCTGTCAATGATCCCGCGGGCCAGGCGGTTGATCCGTTCTCTCATACACTACCACCTGTATCTATATGTACTCTCGCATATTTATCTGTCAGTTTCTCAAATGCCGGATTGCTGTAAGCTTTGCACTCCCGCATTTTTGCTTCGCTTCGATTGGTGCTGAACATTTGCCACTGGCACATAGCACCTAACCCCCATGATAACACAATTCCTTCTGTTTTAAAAGTGAAATCTGTCTTGATTTAAAGAAGCAAACTTGTTATGATAGATAAGAATGTTCAGAAATCTTTTAACGGAGTGTGAAATAATGCTTACGGAACCTATGACTTTATATAAACTGATGAACCTGTATCTGTTAAAACAGGTGAATTTTCCTCTTACCAATGCACAGCTGACCAGCTTTTTTACAGAACACGACTATACTACTTATTTCACACTGCAGCAGGCCTTAAATGAATTAGAGGATGCCGGGCTGATCCACAAAGAAGCCAGCCACTCCAGCACCCGCTATGATATTACCAAAGAAGGGGAAGAAACCTTAAACTTCTTTGGCAAAAATATTTCTCCTGCCATTATCAATGACATGGATGAATATTTAAAGGAAAATAAATTCCGCCTGCGTGAAGAGGTAGGTACCACCGCCGACTTTTACAAAGGTACCAACCAGGACTACATCGTCCACTGTGAAGTACGTGAAAATAAGGCAGTCCTGATCGGGCTGGACCTTTCTGTTCCTGACAAAGAGCAGGCGGAAGCTGTATGCGGCGCCTGGAGACGTAAAAGCCAGGAGATTTATTCTCATGTGATGCATACCCTGCTGTCTTAAATTTTGAGAAACACTGTGATCATCCATGACCGCCGCACCTGCGATATACTGGCAGTCAATCGTAATAAATCATCAAAAAACACGACCTGAGAGTTTTTCTCCCGGTCGTGTTTTTGTGTCAGAGCACATTTTTTATATATGTTCCCTTAATTATTCTTCTGTTTTCTCTTCTGCCTCTGCAGCTGTATTTTCATTTACATCTGCCATGGTATCTTCGATCAGCCTCCAGATCTCATCTCTTCCCTGCTTTGTTTCAGCAGAAAACGGGATAATGATCCCATCTTTTTCCATTCCAAGACCCTGACGGACGATCTTTACATTTTTCTGGATCTGGCTGCGGTTGATCTTGTCTAATTTGGTAGCAATGATCACCGGATGATAGCCGTTATAGATGATCCAGTCATACATCATCTTGTCGTTGGCAGATGGTTCATGACGGATATCGATCAGAAGAAAAACCAGTTTTAACATGGCGGAGTTTCTAAGATAACGCTCGATCATCTTGCCCCATTTTTCCTTGGCTTCCAGTGAAACCTTGGCATAACCATATCCAGGAAGATCCACGTAGTACAACTCTTTATTGATATTGTAAAAGTTAATGGTCTGGGTCTTTCCAGGCTGGGAAGAAGTTCTTGCGTAGGCTTTCCGGTTCATCAGTGCATTGATCAATGAGGATTTTCCTACATTTGACTTTCCTGCAAAAGCGAACTCCGGCAGTGTGTTGTCCGGAAGTTTGCTGGTAACACCGCAGACTGTTTCCAGATTTACATCTCTGATGATCATACAAATGCCTCCTTTATTACTTCATCCATATTTTTAACATAAACGATCTCCAAACCTCTGGTGATCTCTTTTGATAATTCTGCCATATCCGGCCGGTTCTTATCCGGAACCAGGACTTTTTTAATGTGGGCCATCTTGGCTGCCAGGATCTTCTCCTTCAGGCCGCCGATCGGAAGCACTCTTCCTCTTAAGGTAATCTCACCGGTCATAGCCACTTTTGCCAGAACTTTCCGTCCTATTACAGCAGAAAGCATAGCTGTTGCCATGGTAATACCTGCAGACGGGCCATCCTTTGGAACTGCACCCTCCGGAATATGCAGATGCAGATCATGTTTTTCAAAGTAATCATCTGCCACCTGGTAATCCGGACAGATCGAGCGCACATAAGTCAGAGCGATCTGAGCTGACTCCTTCATTACATCACCCATCTGACCTGTCATAAGGAGATTTCCTTTTCCAGGCATCACATTTACTTCGATCTGTAAGGTATCGCCGCCTACGCTGGTCCATGCCAGACCTCTTACAATACCTACTTCATCTTCTTCATTGGCATCTTCAAAAGAGACTCTCTCTTTTCCAAGATATTTTTCCAGATTTCCTTCATTTACACGGATCGGTCCCTGCTTCTTTTCCAGATATTTTCTGGCTGCCTTGCGGCACACATCCCCGATCCGGCGCTCTAAGTTTCGCACACCGGCTTCTCTGGTGTAATTGTGGATGATCTTTTCCAGACACTTATCGGAAAATACGATCTGCTGTGGTGTAAGGCCATTTCGCTCGATCTGTTTTCCTACCAGATAGTCCTTTGCAATGTGGAACTTCTCATTTTCTGTATAGCTGTTTACCTCGATCAGTTCCATACGGTCAAGTAATGGTCCCGGTATGGTCTGGGTGGTATTGGCAGTGGCAATAAACAGTACCTGGGAAAGATCCACAGGAACTTCTACATAGTGATCGCGGAATTTTACATTCTGCTCCCCGTCTAATACTTCCAGCAAAGCAGAGGAAGTATCTCCCTTGTAGTCACTGCTTACCTTATCGATCTCATCTAAAAGCATCAGCGGATTGGCAACTCCTGCCTGGCGCAGTCCTTCTACCAGACGTCCCGGCATTGCCCCTACATAAGTCTTTCTGTGTCCACGGATCTCTGCCTCATCTCTTACACCGCCAAGGCTGATGCGCACATATTTTTTATTTAATGCTTTTGCAACAGATCTTGCAATGGAGGTCTTACCGGTTCCTGGCGGACCTACTAAACAGATGATCGGGCTTGTACCCTTCTTGGTAAGAGAACGCACAGCCAGATACTCTAAAATACGCTCTTTTACCTTTTCCAGACCATAATGATCCTCATTTAAGATCTTTTCTGCATGGCGGATATCTTCGTTATCTTTGGAAGTTTTCTTCCACGGCAGTTCTAAAAGAGTCTCTATGTAGGTCCGCAGCACATTGGCTTCTTGGCTTCCGGCAGGCATGGTACGGAAACGGCCGATCTCTTTTAACAGCTTTTCCTTTACTTCTTTGTCTGCTTTTAAGCTTTCTGTTTTCTTCTGATACTCATCTGCATCAGATAAAGGATTATCCTCCCCTAACTCCTGACGGATGATCTTCATCTGTTCTCTGAGGATATACTCTTTCTGGTTCTGGTCAATATCTGCTTTTACTTTCTCCTGGAATTCCTTTTTTATACGGTAAACTTCCATTTCTGTCATAAGGGTCTGAAGGACAGCCTCATATTTTGCAGATATGCTGGAACACTCTAAGATCGCCTGGCATACGGTATAATCCCATGGCATCTGGATAGGAATCTGCTTTAACATCTCCTTCAGATCACCGATCAGCAGCAGCGCCGGAAGTGTTTCCTTTGCCACTCTCTGATTGACAGTTCCATATTCTTCCAGTTTATCCTTTAAAATACGGAGCATTGCCTCTCCGGCAAGAGGTTCTGTATCTTCTTCCTCTTCCCCCATGAGGCTGATCTCACCCATAAGATAAGGTTCTTCCGTATCAAAGCAGAGAAGTTCCGCTTTTTCCAGACCTTCCACTAGAACGCGGACGTTTTTAGAGGGAAGCTTTACCAGCTGTTTTACTACAGAAACGGTACCGATCTGATACAGATCCGAAAGTTCCGGATCCGGTATCTCCGGACGCTTCTGGCTGACTAAAAACAGCTTCTGATCCCCTAACATTGCCTTTTCAACCGCTGCTATGGATTTCGGTCTGCTTACATCAAAATGCTGCACCATACCCGGCAGGATGGTCATTCCCCGCAGGGCCACAGTGGGCATTACTATTACTTGTTCTTCCATTCTATCTTATGCACCTTTCAATCTATCAAAAAGAGGGCATGCCGCAAAATAAGACTACTTTACGACAGCCCCCTAATCTTCTCTCGAAATCTATCAGGCGATCTCTCCTTTTTTTCCGCCACGCAGTCTGTCTGCAACAGATTTACGGGCAGTTGTCGGAGCTGCATCACGATATACCAGTTCCGGCTCACCTGTCTTATCGATCACATCTTTTGTAATGGTACAGATACCTACTGTATCATCAGACGGGATCTCATACATCAGATCCATCATAGCATTTTCCAGGATGGAACGCAGTCCTCTGGCACCGATCTTTCTCTTTACTGCCAGATTTGCCACTTCTTCCAGAGCCTCCGGTGTAAACTCAAGTTTTACATCATCCAGCTCAAACAGCTTCTTGTACTGCTTGGTAAGGGCATTCTTCGGTTCAGAAAGAATTCTTACCATTGCTTCCTTTGTAAGCTGCTCTAAGGAAACCATGACCGGAACACGGCCGATAAACTCAGGGATCAGACCAAATTTGGTAAGATCTCTCGGCTCTACCTGCCGTAAAAGTTCATCAATATCCATCTCATTGCGATTTACCACTTCTGCGTTAAATCCAATGGAACCTGCGCTCATACGCTGCTCTACGATCTTTTCCAGTCCGTCAAAAGCACCGCCGCAGATAAACAGGATATTGGTTGTATCGATCTGGATCAGTTCCTGATGAGGATGCTTCCTTCCCCCCTGAGGCGGAACGCTGGCAACGGTTCCCTCTAAGATCTTAAGAAGGGCCTGCTGCACACCTTCACCAGATACATCTCTTGTGATAGAAACATTTTCTGATTTCTTGGTGATCTTATCGATCTCATCAATGTAGATAATGCCGTACTCAGCACGTTCAATATCATAATCTGCAGCCTGGATCAGCTTTAACAGGATATTTTCCACATCTTCGCCTACATAGCCTGCCTCTGTAAGAGAGGTTGCATCTGCAATGGCAAAAGGAACGTTTAAGATCTTTGCCATCGTCTGTGCCAGGTAGGTCTTACCGGAACCGGTAGGTCCGATCATTAAGATATTGCTTTTCTGTACATCTACATCCATATGCTGGCAGGAAGTAACTCTCTTATAGTGGTTGTATACAGCTACAGAAAGTACTTTTTTTGCATCATCCTGTCCAATTACATACTCGTCCAGAAATGCCTTGATCTCCTTTGGTTTTAACAGGTGGATATCGTTAAAAAGAGGTGCTTCCTCTTCTACATCTTCCTCTTCCTGTTTTCCCAACTCTTCCTCTAAGATCTCTGAGCATAATTCAATGCATTCATCGCAGATAAATACATTATGATTGCCTGAACCGGCGATCATTTTTCTAACCTGATCCTGTGTCCTTCCGCAGAAGGAGCAGCGGATCGTATCATCTGGTCTAATTGGCATACTATATTGTACCTAACCTTTCATTAACACTATTAATGATGTGCAAGGATCTCATCGATCAGACCATACTCTTTTGCTTCCTGTGCAGTCATGTAGTTGTCACGCTCAGTATCACGGGCGATCTCCTCATAACTTCTTCCAGTATTGGCAGCCAGGATCTCATTTAATTTCTTCTTGGTCTTTAAAATGTTCTCTGCAACGATCTGGATCTCTGTTGCCTGTCCTCTGGCGCCGCCAGATGGCTGATGGATCATGATCTCAGAGTTAGGCAGTGCAAAACGTTTTCCCTTTGTTCCTCCGGAAAGCAGGAAAGCGCCCATACTTGCTGCCATACCGATACAGATAGTGGACACATCGCACTTGATGTAGTTCATTGTATCGTAAATAGCAAAACCAGCAGATACAGAACCGCCTGGGCTGTTGATATACAGATGGATATCCTTAGAAGGATCCTCTGCTTCCAGGAACAGCAGCTGTGCTACGATAATGCTTGCGGAAGTGTCATTAACCTCTTCTCCCAGAAAAATAATTCTTTCCTTAAGAAGTCTGGAATAAATATCATAAGAGCGCTCACCACGGCTTGTCTGCTCAATGACATAAGGTACTAAACTCATATAACCATCCTCCGTTATGATCTTTATATCTGTTTTCCACCCCATAGCGGGAATTTTTCCCAGATATACGTTTAATATACAAAACCAAGGAGACTCTCAGCAGAGAATCCCCCCGGTCTCTTGTGTACAACTTTTAATAATTAAGCCAGCTTAGCTTCTGCTACTAACAGATCAACTGCCTGCTGTACAGCTAAGTCTTCCTTCATCTGCTTAACATCGCTTTCGCTCATGTAGCTCTTTAACTTCTCAACTTCCATCTTGTAAGCTTCTGCCATCTTAGCTACTTCTTCGTCAACCTTCTCGTCAGAGATCTGGATGTTCTCAGCCTTAGCAACTGCTTCCAGAACCAGTCTGGTGCGAATTCTCTTCTCAGCATCTGGACGAGCCTGTTCCTTCATCTGTTCTACAGTCATGCCGGTATACTTTAAGTACATATCCAGAGACAGTCCCTGGCTCTGCATACGGCGAGCCATATCCTGAACCATGTTCTCAGCCTGAGCGTCGATCATCTTGTCCGGGATCTCCATGGTTGCGTTCTCAACTACCTTAGCAACTACAGCGTCTTCGTTCTTGGAGTTTGCTTCGATCTCTTTCTTCTCAACTAACTTCTTCTCAACGTCCTTCTTGTACTCGTCTAAAGTATCGAATTCAGAAACTTCAGATGCGAACTCATCATTTAACTCTGGAAGTTCTTTTACCTTGATCTCCTTAACAGTTACCTTGAAGGTAGCTGGCTTTCCAGCCAGATCTGCTGCATGGTACTCGGTTGGGAAGGTTACGTTTACTTCGCACTCTTCACCGATCTTCTTGCCGATCAGCTGCTCCTCGAAGGTATCGATAAAGGAATGGGAACCGATGGTTAATGGATAGTCCTCAGCCTTTCCGCCTTCAAAGCCCTTGCCGTCTACAAATCCCTCGAAGTCGATCACGGTCTGGTCACCGTCTTCTACTCCACGGTCTTCAACAGTAAGCAGTCTTGCGTTCTGCTCCTGAACCTTCTTTAATTCAGCCTCAACGTCCTCTGCACTTACAGAAGCGTCAGCCTTCTCTACTTCTACGCCCTTGTACTGGCCTAAAGTAACTTCTGGCTTAACTGCTACTAATGCGCTGTATACGAATGGCTCATCTTTGCCGATCTTCTCGATGGTAACTTCTGGTCTGGAAACGATATCCAGTCCGCTTTCCTTCATAGCCTCAGCGTAGGAAGCGTTGATTGCTTCATCAGCTGCATCCTCATAGAATACGCCTTCGCCATACATCTTTTCGATCATAGCCTGAGGAGCTTTTCCTTTACGGAAACCTGGGATCGCAAAGCGGTTCTTGTTCTTGTTGAACGCTTTCTTGATCGCAGCCTTAAAATCCTCAGCGCTGACTTCTACAGTCAGTTTTGCCATGTTTTTCTCTAATTTTTCTACCTGTACACTCATTTCTACGGGTTCCTCCTTGAAAATATATGTGATTCGCCCATATCCATGAGGGCGCTACACTTCAAGTTAGCATTATAACATGGCAGTCAGAAAAACGCTAGTATTTTTTGATAACTTTCATAAAAAAGCACACAATCTGCTGCAATTTCCGGCAGAACAGTCTCACCAAATAAAGTTCTATCCCCAGAAAACTATTGTTTAATCTTCTTAAAGTCGATATACTTATTTCAGAAAAACTCACAGAGAGGCGGATATAGACTATGTCAGTGACATTAAAAGATGTTGCAGAAAAATTGGGAGTAACAATCACCACAGTTCACAAAGCGCTTAACGGTAAAGAAGGCGTCAGCGAAAAACGACGCGCAGAAATCATGAAAGTTGCTGCGCAGATGGGATACAAAGTTAACTATATGGCATCCTCTCTCTCAAAGAAAAAATTTCACATTGCAGTTGTTCTGCCAAATACAGATGGGGATAACCGTTTTTACTATGGTGCTCTCTGGGACGGCATCCGAAATTATCTGGATACCGTAAGTGAATTTCCTATCACAGTTTCAGAATATGCCTATCCGCTTACCCGTGACGGCAACGGACTGGTCCTGGAAAAAATATTCAACCAGGACTCTGATGATCTCCAGGGATTGATCACCATTGCCATGGACCATGACCGCTCTTCTTATTTCCTGGAAAAATTTGCCAAAAAGCAGATCCCGGTGGTGCTTATTGGCGCTGATCTTCATACAGATTTTCGTCTTTGCTGCATCAAAGCAAATGATACAGCTGTGGGCTATCTTGCTGCAGAGCTTCTCACTGCTTTTCTTCCATCCGGCTATCCGGCAAAGATCCTTATGGCCGGAGACTATGGCTGCCTTGGCATGGAGGATCAGCGCCTTAATATGCAGGCATTTTCAGCTTACCTGCATACCTATGCGCCATCTATTGAAACAGTCCCGTTCCAGGGTTCTGATCCCCTTGCTGTCAGCAAAGAGATCCGGCAGTATCTGACGGTCCATCCGGATACCTATGCCATTTATACCTGCAGTGCCCGTTTTACCTACCATATTTCCCAATGCATCCGACAGTTAGGAATCCAGGACCGTATCCAGGTCATAGGCAACGATCTTTTCACAGAAAGCCGTCAGGCGCTGTCCGATGGCATCCTGCGTGGAGTGATCGACAAAAAAATCTCCAAGCAAAGCGCTCTTGCCGTAAAGACCCTGTTTGATTATCTGCTAAAAAAGGATTATCCCCGCAGCAGCTGTCTGGTCATGGAACCGGAAATAGTGTTAAGGAGCAATTTCCAAAGCCATTCAGACTTGCAAAAATAAACGTACCGACTATAAAAAAACGGTTATTTCCACGGCAGATGACTGCACAGGAAATAACCGTTTTCTCATATTTTATTTTTCTCAGTTTTTATACTTACAGAAGTGTTTCTACGTAAGCCTTGATCGCCTCATCCTTGCAATTTGCAAAGAACAGTTCCTTAAACTTTGGTCCGGCTACAGCGCCCTTTACCAATTCCTGATCCAGTCCCTTGCAGCAGGTGATCACATCTTTAAAGTTGTTGGCTCTCACCTGATCCAGGATCTTCTTGTTTCTCTGCTCCGGTACTACACGCTCCGGCGGATAGCCGTTACCGCTGCCAAAACCAAATAATTTCTCAAAACTGTAACGAAGGTTCAGCTCACCGCCCCATCCGTAATTCTGTGCATATGGCATAGCTACGCAGTTTCCGTCATTCACCTGTGCAAACAGAAATGCATCTGATGGATTGGATACGTGTCCACACACTACATTTGGAAAACTGTTGCAGGCGATCATAGCTCCCTGACCAGTACCACAGCCTGTCACTACAAAATCTGCAGCTCCTGAAGAAAGAAGCAAGGAAGCCAGAATACCGCACTGCACATAGGTAAGCTGTGCCTCGTCATCTGCGGAATACATGCCGTAGTTGTCTACTACATGTCCCATTGGTTCCACTACTCCCTTAAGTTCACGGTAAATGATCTCGTTTTTGCCAGCCTGGCTGTTTTCGTTGATCAACGCAATTCTCATTATTTTATCCTCCTGATCCCTAAAATACATTTTCACCTATAACTGCGTCCTCTGACGCAGCCATATTTTTCTCATCTTGATCTTAATCTTACAGAAAATCTTCTCTCATAGGAGTAAAGATATCGATCAAAATACCATCTTCCAGACAGGTACAGCCATGCATCACTCCGTCCTGCTTCAGCAGCGTATCCCCTTTACTGACTGTATGTACTTCTCCGTCAATGGTAAATTCAAACTTACCGGATGCCACATAGGTGATCTGGGTATGTGGATGGTTGTGCATTGCTCCGATGGAACCTTTCTTAAAGGTATTTTCCACGCACATAACATTATCACAATAAGCTAAGACCCGGCGCACAACTCCTGGTGCTGTCTCCTGTGCCTCTGTTTTTTCATGAAAAACCCATCTTTGATCTTTATTTGGATAGTCCATAATTCCTCCTTGTTGATTTGATTGACATATATAATAAGCTTATTATACGTTCCTTATGGGGATGCGTCAAGAGTTAACGTTTACTTTTTTAAATATAATTCATTAAATTTGCGTTTTTTCTGAAAAATATATATAATGGAGCCCAGGGGGAATACTTAAAATGACAAACAAACCGATCTACATAATAATATACGATAAATTAAAATCCGCTATCAAGGGCGGCACCTACCCGCCGGGAAGTTTTCTTCCCACAGAGCAGGAATTGGAAACTTTATACCAGGTCAGCCGCACTACCATCCGCAGGGCTGTAAAACTGCTTTCTGATGAAGGTATTTTAAGTGTGCGCCAGGGCTGTGGTACGATGGTCATGGACATCCGCACTACTCAGAATTATAACCAGGTCACTTCTGTAACTGAGTCTTTGCGAAAACGTGGCTATGATGTGACCACAGGAAGCATGATGATCGATGTGATCCCGGCTTCCAGGGATATTGCTGCAGACCTTTTTATACCGGAAGGAACGCCGGTTGCCCGGATCCAGAGACTGCAGCTGGCAGATGGCAGACCGGTAACTTTAATGGAAAACTATATTGAATATGCAAAAGTCCCTGGCATTGAGCAGCACAGCGGCCATTTCGTTGCCCTGTATCAGTTTTTAGAAGAGACCTATGGCCTGATCATCGATGCTACCAGGGACCGTATTTCAGCCAAATCTGCAGATTTCTTAGAAGCCCGTGTCCTGGAAATAGAACCCAAAACCGCTCTTTTAGTGATCCGGCGTATTTCCTATTATCAGGATAAGCCGGTGAGTATTGACCACGTGCGCATCATTGGCAGCCAGTACGAGGCAGAGATCTCAGGAAAAGGAAGGAGCAAATAATATGTGTCTCACAGAACTTGCAAAAAAGATCGACATCAGCTGCGTCCAGGCATTCCATACCCGTGATGAGATCGACTCTATGGTAGAAGCTGCCATCCGGTATCATTTCGCTGCTGCTTTCACCCTTCCTGCCTTTTCTTCTTATATAGCAAAAAAGCTGGCTGATTACCCGGACATCCACACAGGAGGCGTCATCAGCTTTCCGGGAGGCGGTGATACTATTTTCCAGAAAAGCAGACAGGCAAAAGAACTGCGTGAAGCCGGTTGTAAAGAGCTTGATATGGTTATGAATTTAACAGCTTTGCGGAGTCATGAAGACAATTATGTACTGGAAGATATTGGTGCTGTTCGGGAAGCAGCCGGTAAAGATATCTTAAAGGTCATTATTGAAGCACCTCAGCTGACAGAGGAAGAAATACGCAGGGCAGTAAATTTATGCATCCGGGCCGGTGCTGATTACGCAAAAACAAGCACAGGCTGGTATCCTGCACACCCTTCTGCCCTCTCTCAGGTACAGATCATGACAGATGAGGCAAAGGGACGTATTAAGATCAAAGCTGCCGGAGGGATCCGCACATTAGAAACCATCCATGCCATGGAAAAAGCCGGCTGTGACCGTTTTGGCATCGGTCTCTCTTCTGCTTTAAAGCTTTTTACGGACCTGTCTTAATGATCGATCCTGTATCTGCCCTTTTAAAGATACCTTTCAATAACCTTTCTGGCATTTATTCTAAAAAGATACCTGAAACATTGTGAAATATGCCTATAAAGTCACCATTGATTTTATGACCTTTTAGTGATATATTTTTAACTATCAGATGATATTTTTTTAACAAACAAATACTATATAAATGCATCATTGAAAGGAGAACATTATTTATGAAGGGTTACGCAATGTTAAAAATCGGAGAATCTGGCTGGATTGAGAAAGACCGTCCTGCATGTGGACCAATGGACGCTATCTGTAAGCCATTAGCAGTTGCTATCTGTACTTCCGATGTACATACTCTCTGGGAAGGCGCTATCGGCGACCGCCACAACATGATCTTAGGACATGAGTGCTGTGCAGAAGTAGTTGAAGTTGGTTCTATGGTAAAAGATTTCAAGCCAGGCGACCGTGTATTAGTTCCTGCTATCACTCCTGACTGGAACTCCTTAGAGGCTCAGGCTGGTTTCTCCATGCACTCCGGCGGTATGTTAGCGGGCTGGAAATTCTCCAACTTCAAAGATGGCGTATTTTCCGAATACTTCCATGTAAATGATGCAGACGGCAACCTGGCACTGCTGCCATCCAACATCAGCCCAACTGACGCATGTATGCTGTCTGATATGGTTCCTACCGGTTTCCATGGCGTAGAGCTGGCAGATGTTCAGTTTGGTGATACTGTTTTAGTAGTTGGTATCGGACCTGTAGGACTTATGTCTGTAGCAGGAACCAATATGCGCGGCGCTTCCCGCATCATCGCAGTTGGAACCCGCCCTGTCTGCGTAGAAGCAGCTAAGAAGTACGGCGCTACCGATTTCGTAAGCTACAAGAACGGCCCGATCTGGAAACAGGTTATGGATATGACAGACGGCAAGGGCGTTGACAAAGTTGTCATCGCAGGCGGCGGCGTTGAAACCTTCGCAGAAGCAGTTAAGTGCTTAAAGCCAGGCGGCAAGATCGGTAACGTAAACTACCTTGGCTCCGGCGATACCATTGATATCCCACGTACAGAATGGGGCGTTGGTATGGGTCACAAGCAGATTAACGGCGGTTTAATGCCAGGCGGACGTTTACGTATGGAAAAACTGGGCGCTTTAGTATCTGCCGGAAAACTGGATGTTTCCCCATTAAGCACTCATGTATTCAAGGGCTGGGATCACCTGGAAGAAGCATTATTCCTTATGAGAGACAAGCCAGCTGACCTGATCAAGCCAGTTGTTGTGATCGAAGAATAAAGACTTTAATGGCTAAATAGCATACTTATCTTGAGGACGCGCTTCTGGCGCGTTCTCGTTCTACTACAGGAAAACAGAGCACGTACTCTGGGAATTGGGGATTTTGGTTATCATATGAAAATACTGATCGTATCCGGCTTCCTGGGCGCAGGAAAAACTACTTTTATCAAGGCATTGGCAAAACACACAAAAAAAGACTTTGCCATACTGGAAAATGAATACGGTGCCGCTGGCATTGACGCAGACCGGCTGCGTGCAGAAGAAGGTCAGAGCCCTGTCAACATCTGGGAAATGACAGAAGGCTGCATCTGCTGCTCTGCCAAAGGAGATTTTTCCCTGTCCGTTCTCTCCATTGCCAATACCATTGACCCGGAATATCTGGTCATCGAACCTACCGGTGTCGGTATGCTTGGCAATGTCATGGAAAATTTAAAGCAGATCGAATACGAGCATATTTCCATTTTGGCACCTGTGACCATTGCAGATATCTACAGCTACCGGCGTTATTTAAAAGAATATCCTGCTCTTTACGAGAACCAGATCAAAGATGCCGGAACTATTTTCCTGTCAAAGTCCGAACAGGCTTCTGCTGAAGAAAAAGAAGAAGCCAGACAGGTCTTAGCCGGGATCAATCCCACAGCTACGATCTATACAGACCACTACTCTTCTCTTCCTGAGAAAGACTGGCTGCGGCTTCTTGAAACAGGGTATGACGGACGGTTGTACCAGGTAAAGGCAGAAGAAACCGAAAACCTTCCGGATACCTTTTCCATTGAAAACGCCTATTTTTCTTCCCCAGAGTCTCTTCTTATATTCTTAGAAGATCTGATCCGGGGACAGTACGGAAATATTTTCCGCGCCAAAGGACAGATCCTTGCCGGTTCCCAGTGGTTTCAGTTTGATGTAGCCGACAGCCGTTATGGCATTACAGGCTGTGAACCCCAAAAGACTGGAAAAGCTGTATTCATCGGCACAGAGATCCACAGACAACCCATCCGCCGTGTGGTATTAAGTAAGATGATCCAGAAAAAAATCGTCGTAAAAAAACGATGAACATTGACAGTCTGAGCATACCTGATCTTCCCAAAAACGCCTTTCACCAGGCTTTTTTTAATGTTCTCTTTTTAAAAAGTGTCTGGAAACATATGCCTGTAATTGCATTTTATCTTCTCCTATGTTAAACTGTTTTAGATATAGCAAAATCATATTTATAAAAATAAAGGGGTTAAATCACATGAGCAAAAACAAACGAAGTACATTCTCCGGAAAACTGGGCTTTGTACTGTCTGCTGCCGGTGCTTCTGTAGGACTTGGAAACATCTGGCGATTTCCGTATCTGGCTGCCAAATATGGCGGCGGCATCTTTTTACTGGTCTACATCATCCTGGCTCTTACCTTCGGCTACACCATGATCATGGCTGAGACATCTTTGGGACGAATGACCAAAAAGAGCCCGGTAGGCGCTTACCAGAGTTTTGGAAAATCCAAATGGCTCTCTCTTGGCGGCTGGATCAATGCCATTATCCCGATCCTGATCGTTCCTTACTACTCCGTAATCGGCGGATGGGTCATCAAATATCTGATCGGCTATTTCAGCGGACAGGCGCAGACACTTGCCTCTGACACTTATTTTTCCGCTTTTATCTCCAATGGAGCTTCCACAGAGATCTGCTTTATTGTTTTTACCTTCTGCACCTTAGGCATCATCTACGCAGGTGTGCAGAATGGTATTGAACGTGTTTCCAAGTTTATGATGCCGGTCCTGGTAGTTCTTTCCGTGATCATTGCCATTTATTCTGTTACCAGACCTGGTGCTTTGGAAGGCGTTAAATACTTTCTGGTACCCAATCCGGCAAACTTTTCCTGGATGACAGTTGTTTCCGCCATGGGCCAGATGTTCTACTCTCTGTCCATTGCCATGGGTATCCTGGTGACTTTCGGCTCCTACATGTTAAAGGATATGTCCATTGAAGACTCCACCCAGAATGTAGAGATTTTCGATACTGCTATCGCCATTATGGCAGGTCTTATGATCATCCCTGCAGTATTTGCTTTCTCCGGCGGTGATCCTGATACACTGAACGCCGGTCCTGCACTGATGTTTATTACCATTCCAAAAGTATTTGCCAATATGGGCCTTGGAACCGGTATCGGTATCCTGTTCTTCTTACTGGTATTATTTGCAGCAATGACCAGCTCCATCGCACTGACCGAAAGCGCCGTTTCTACCTTTGAGGATGAGTTGTACTGGGGACGTAAAAAATCTACCATTGTTATGGCAGTGATCATGGTATCCCTTGGTTCTTTATCCTGTCTGGGATACGGACCTTTGGCAAATGTGACCATCATCGGCATGCAGTTTCTGGATTTCTTTGATTTCCTCACCAACTCTGTGATGATGCCGATCGCAGCCATTGCCACCTGCCTTCTGGTCTCCAGAGTCATCGGTGTAAAAAAGATCGAAGAAGAAGTCACCTTAGAAGGAAAGCCATTCCGAAGAAAAAAAATCTTCTATTTTATGATCCAGTACCTGTGCCCTATCTTTGCAGCCATTATCCTGATCAGTTCCGTGGCTAATGCATTTGGATGGATTTCTATGTAGTTTTTACCAATAACTCTTATATTGTTTCCTATGCCAATTAAAAGACTGCTGCAAAATGGATTTTCTCCGTTATGCAGCAGTCTTTATACTATTTACCTTATTATTTTCTTTCTGTACACAGTTTATAAATATCAATCATCTGAGACTTTCCGATCTTTACAAAATTACCTACTGGAATCGTATCCCCATAAGTTGCCTTATCGGCCATTTCTTCAAACGCATCTGTCGGTAATCCGGCATCTTCAAACGTCAAAGGCATTCCCAGTTTTTTAAAGAATTCTCTCATACGTCTGATACCTTCCAGACATATTTCATCTTCTTCTCCATATGCCAGATCTACATCCCATACTCTTACTGCAAACTGCATAAAGCGTTTTTTATCATGACTGTAAACATATTCCATCCATGCAGGATATACAATAGAAAGACTTGCTCCATGAGCAATATCGTAAAGTCCGCTCATTTCCAGCGCGATACGATGGGACGCCCAATCCTGTACTCTTCCTGTATTTAATAATCCATTATGAGCGAGAGTTCCTGCCCAGACAATTTCGGCTCTTGTGTCATAATTTTCCGGCTCTTTTAAAGTTTTCTCTCCATTGGCAATAATACTGCGAAGTGCTGCTTCACATAACCGATCTGTCAGATCCACATGTGTTGTGTTGGTAAAATAGCGTTCCATAATATGGGTCATCATATCTACAACTCCACAGCCGATCTGGTATGCAGGCAATGTAAATGTAAGTTCAGGATTTATAATGGCAAATACCGGGCGGATCAGGTCCAGATTAATACTCTTTTTATACCATCCATCTTCATTTGTAATAACAGAGCTTAAACTTGATTCACTTCCAGCTGCCGGTATAGTACAAATTACGGCTGTTTTTAGGGTTTTCTTTGGGGTATCTTTACCAAGATAAAAATCCCAGACATCTCCCTCATAAGGGACACCAACACCGATTGCTTTCGCAGTGTCAATAGCACTTCCGCCACCGATCGCAAGGATAAAATCAATTTTCTCATTGCGGCATATTTCAATTCCTCTGCGCACCAGACTTAGCCTCGGATTTGGTTTCACGCCTCCCAATTCCAGAATATCAATTTTCTGCTGTTTCAATGAACTGCTTACTGCATCAAAAAGCCCATTTTTCTTAATACGGTCTGAGCCATATACTACGAGTACCTTATTACAGTCACTGTATTTTCGTATTTTCTCTCCAACCTGTTCCTGCGTACCTTTTCCAAACACAATTTCTGTCGTATTAGAAAATTCAAAATTGATCATATTTCTTCCCGTCCTTATCTGTATAATTCTGCCTTTCCCAAAGATCCAAATAACTCCATTTTCTCCCGGATCACCTGTTTTGCATCATTGATTCCTGGAGTCAATACTTTAGCAGGAACAAATCCACCTGTTTCCTGAATCACTTCATCTACCTTCTTAAAGAACGCATATTTAAAATCACTTGAAATATTCACTTTTCGGATTCCAATCTGGCATGCCCTACGGATCTCATCATCCGGATTGTTGCTTCCACCATGAAGGACTAATGGTACAGGTGCAACTTCTTTGATCCGCTCTAACAGCTCCAGCTGAAGTTTTGGCACAAATCCTTTTGGATAGATTCCATGCGCTGTTCCAATTGCAATTGCAAGGCAGTCAACCCCTGTTTTGGTTACAAAATCAATGACATCTTCCGGATTTGTATATGTAACATTTTCTACTCCACCTTCATCTGAGTTACTCATAACTCCGATGGTTCCAATCTCACCTTCCACTGATACTCCTACCATATGTGCCAAGTCTGTTACTTCTTTTGTGAGGCGGACATTTTCCTCATAAGGCAGTTCTGAACCATCAAGCATAACTGATGTGAAACCTGCCTGGATCGCTTTCATACACTGTTGAATGGTTTTTCCATGATCCAGATGAAGAACAAAGGGAACTTTACTGTTAGATAATCTTGCCCTTACATACTGATAAAAATCTCTTGTGGCAAAATCAAATTCACCTGGTGCTACCTGTACAATGGCCGGCGCATTCTGCGCTTCTGCCTCTTCTACCACTGCACGAAACAGTGAACTCTCCGTTGCATTAAATGCACCTACTGCAAACTGATTTTTGTCTGCTACTTTTAACATTTCCTCCATATTGATCAGCATATTTATTTTCCTCCTTAAATATTATTTATTCTCCCATTCATTTCCCTTAAAATGTTTCTATTTTGATCTCCCCATCATCTGAAGCTGCACCAGTCTCTGTTCCTAAATCTTCAAAGCTTTCATCTTCCTCGGTTACAGGTTTTTTAAGCAATGATAAGATGACTCCTGTTATCACACTGCCGATAGCAAGTGCCAGACAGAACTTTGCCGGATTAGTAAACAACGGTACAGAAAGCATTCCGCCATGAGGTACTGGTGAGCCGCATCCCCACATCATAGATAAACCACCTGCAACTGCGGAACCACATACACAGGAGAAAACCACACGAACTAAATCTCTTGCTGCGATTGGAATAACGCCTTCTGTGATCATGCAAAATCCCATAGGAACAGCTGCTTTTAAAGCTTCCTTTTCTGCCTTTGTATATTTATTTCTGGTAAGGAGACAGGAAATAGCAATTCCAAAAGGAGGAATCATGGAACCTACAAATTTAACTGCTTCTGGTTCTAAAACTCCATCCACCATAAGTCCATTTACAAAAGTTGACATTGTCTTATTAACAGGACCACCAAAATCAAAACATGCCATTCCACCTAAAACTGCACCAAATACAAATTTAGAACCATTCTGAAGACCACTGATTGCTGCTGTCAGCGTTACCTGAAGCCATGCAAACGGCTGCCCTACTACTGTAAACATAAGAACAGATGCTACTGCCGTTACAAGTACAGGAATCACCATAACCGGCATCAATCCCTGCATTGCGCTTGGAAGCTTTACATATTTTTTTACAGCCAATACCAGATAGCCAACTAAAAATCCGGCTACGATACCACCGATAAAACCAGCTTTAATTTCCGTACAGATAAAGCCAAGAATCAAGCCAGGTGCAATACCAGGTCTGTCTGCTATAGAATAAGCAACACCCGCCGTAATAACAGGAACTACTGCCGACATTCCAAAGCCACCGGCTTTATACAGATACCAGCCAATACCTGATGTAGAATTACGAACATCTCCGTCAATAAACTGTCCTAAAGCCATACACAATCCAGCAGCTACTACTAAAGGAATCATATAACCAATTGCTGTCAATACATGTTTCTTAATAATTGCGATCACTCCATGTTCTTTCATAGTCCTTCTCCTTTTTAATTTTTGTTTTCTAACGCTTTTTCTACTTTTTCAATAAAACCGATGGCATTTTTGATCACTGCTGCCGTCCCCACTCGGATCACCGGTTTTCCCTTAAAGCGTTCTTCTCCTGAGATCTTTACATCTACCGCCAGGATTACTACATCAGCTTCTGCAATCTGCTCTGATGTCAATTTATGTTCCGTCCCGATCGTTCCCTGGGTTTCCACAACACATTCATGGCCTCTGGCTTTTGCTCCCTTTATCAACTTTTCCCTTGCCATATAGGTATGTGCTATTCCTGCGGTACATGCTGCTACTCCTACGATCTTCATTCACTGCTCCCCCTTTCTGTTAAATAAAGTGAATATTTCTGCTTCACTCTCTGTGTTTAATAATGTTTCTATTACCTTCTCATCACAAAGCGCTATAGCTACCTGTGATAATAATGAAACCAGCTCTGATGTATCTTTATCATTTACAGCAAACATAACAAAAGCTCTTGTTGTTCCTTCTCCCAGCGTCTCCCATTCAATTCCCTTATCCAGTCTTCCTACTGCCATAGCAGTCTTGCCTACAGCAGCTGTCTTTCCATGAGGGATCGCAACCTGATCTCCAATTCCAGTAGGACCTTCACTCTCTCTTTCATACACAGCTTTAATATATCCAGCTTTGTCCACCAAAACTCCGGCCCGATCAAACATCTCCGCCATTTCTTCAATTACTTCTTTCTTATCCCTTCCCTTCATGTGAAGGTTAATACATGACCTGTTAATCACATTTTCAATAGTCATTTCTCCTGTCATTTTCCTTCCTCCCCTTTTTCTCTGCTACTGTTTACTGCAGCCTGAATCCTTCGATTCATTTCTACTGCCAACCAATGCCCATCCTGCATATTCCGGATTGCTTCCACTTCTGCTTCTTCATCCCACAGATCCAGAAAAACACTGTAAAACTTTACAGTTTCCTCCTTCATTCCCATAGAATCATCCAGATTAAATGCAAGAAGAAATATAACATCTGCATCTTCGTCTTCCTGCCATTTCACTGGTCGTTTCAATGTGGCAACCATAACCGCAGGCCTTATAACACATTTGGCATTTCCGTGAGGGATCGCAACTCCTTTTCCAAGAGCTGTAGGTGCTGTTACCTCATGTTCCAATACAGACTTTTCAAATTCTGCTGTAACGTAACCACTGTCCTCTAATTGTTTGCACAGCATATGAAGCAGTTCGTTTTTATCATTTATTTCAAGATTCAGATGCACAAATTCTTCACAAAAAAGATTTTTCTGGATATGCAACTGATTACAGGGCTGTTTTGTTTTCAATTTTCGTCTTCTTACCTGCTTCATACGATTTTCAATATTTCGTATGTCATACTGGGTCATCAGGCAATCTACAACCACTACTTCTTTTCCATAATAAGGCGTATCCAATTGCATTGTGGTGATCACCAGATCACAGGAAACTGATTTCAATTTTCTTATTTCCCTTATAGAAAGAACTTCTGTAATACAGAGATCACTTATATTACGCTCTAACTGTTCCCGCAGGATCTGCGACATTCCAATTCCGTAATCACAGATCACACAGGCTGAAACTCGGGAAAGGCTGCGCTCTATAGCACCTCCTAAAAGTAATGCAAGACTGCACATTTCATGCTCATTTAATTCCAATCCCAATTCTTTCTCAAAATATACGCCTACCCCATAAACTGCTGCAAAAACATTTGGATATTTTTGCTTTACCTGTTTTAAAAGCGGATTTACAATTTTTATATTGTACTGTAACCTTACGATCATGGAACGCAGCTGTAAAAACAAAGTTTTTGAAAAAAACAGATCCTGTCTGAGATTAACATTTACAATATCACTTAACAGTGAGATCAAACGTATACTGAAATAGCAAAGTTCTATATCATCTGCTTCACATTGCAGCATCTGCTTTTCATCCTGAAAGATCTGGATATCAGAAATCCCAACTGCGAATTCAATAAATTGTTTCTCTGTATCCTGCAAAGATAAGCTATAATTTCTTTCCAGTTCTTTGATCAACGTTTCCGTAATATGTTTTGTATATCTTTCTTTTACCTTTATAGGTGAAACATCCGGTAATTGAACATTTTTATTATTTCTTGCCCGGACAATGGATAAGGATAATAAGAAAAACATTTGTATATGAGCTTCATATCCAAAAGAAAAACTGTACTGCCGTTCTAAAAAGCAAATTGCTTTGTTGATTCCATTGGTATCAAACCCTTTTAAAAAATCTTCTATCAGCAAATACTCCCCTTTTTGCCTGCATGTATATTTTTCCTTTTTTATCCTTAGGAAAAGATTCCACATCGCAATCCGCCAGGAAAATTCATCACAAAGAATCCAAAATCCTTTTCCCCGTCCCTTTTCCAGGGTAATCTTTCGGTTTTTCAGCCATTTTTCCACCTCAGGTATAAGTCTTTCTGCTGCCGAACGACCCATATATAGATATTTTTGGATCTCTGTATAATTAATCTGTCCTTTTGTAAGAAGATAATAGATCAACAGGCTTTTCTCATCCGCTTCTTCTGCGGTTAACCCTTTACTTTCCAGCTGTCTTGTATATCTCTCCCAGACCTCAGCTTCAATTACCAGCTTTATTCCCAGTCTGGGCTTTTTCTCCAATGTTCCCAGGCTTTCCTTTTTGATCACCTCCTGTATGATCAGTAATTCATTTCTTATGGTTTTCACAGATACCTGCAAGGCCACTGAAATATCTGATACAGGAACAAAATCATCCTGCGCATGAAGGTAATACAGAATATCCATCTGTCTTTCTGTCATGCTTCTTCATTCCCCTTTCCTTTTTGATTTCTGTGAATCTTTAACTTTGTGCCTTTATTATAACAGAACATTTTTCCCGCTCCTTTTTTGTTTTTGACACATTTCCGGTTTTTTACTTTATTTTTTTGACACATTTAAAAGCATTAATGTATTTTTAAATTTCCAGTTTTTCCCAATTATTAGTTAGAAAAAAAGACCGCACTTCTTATCTGTGCAGTCTTTTTTACTCCTGTTACTTATTTTAATATGATAATCTATATTCCTTATACCTGGTCGTACTGGATGGAATCCTTTACCATCTGTGCATGCTGAGGTCCCATCAGCAGACGGATCAGTTCGATCCCCAGATCTAAGGCATATCCAAGTCCTCTTGCTGTGGTGATATTTCCATCTGTGATCACGCCCTGACGGGTGTAGGAAACACCCTCTAACTTGTCCTCAAAACCTGGATAGCAGGTGGCTGTTCTTCCCTTTAACAGTCCCATTTCCCCAAGGATACTTGGAGCTGCGCAGATGGCTGCAATGCGGCGCCCCTGCTTGTTTGCCTTGCAGATCGCATTCTTTAAGCCTTCATGAGCCTTTAATGTATTGGTTCCCGGCATACCTCCTGGGAGGAATAATACATCTGCTTCTTCTGCTGCTGTTTCATCAAAAAGGGCATCTGCTTGAAAATGAATATGATGAGAGCCTGTGATCTCACGGCTTCCTGTTACTGATACAAGTGTTACTTCTGCTCCGGCACGGCGAAGAACGTCTACTACTGCAAGACATTCCACTTCTTCCAGCCCATCTGCAAGAAACGCAAAAACTTTTGACATTTTTTATTCTCCCTTTATACATATAATGTGTAACCGATCTGAAACTTTATTTATTTTACCATTTTTCCCTTTTTCTGAAAAGAGATAAATGCTATGATAGTGTATACCAAAACGTGCAAAATATTGTTAAAAAAGCACACAACCAGAAGGAGTATCTACATGGAGATCGAAAGAAAATTTCTCATTAAACAAATCCCTGAAGGGTGTACATCTTTTCCCTGCAGACAGATCGAACAGGCCTACTTAAATACAGATCCTGTGGTCCGGGTCCGCAGGGACAATGATGACTACTATCTCACCTACAAGGGAAAAGGCCTCTTATCCAGGGAAGAATATAATCTTCCTCTGAATAAAGAAGCCTATGAACATCTGCTTGCCAAGGCAGATGGCATTATCCTTACAAAAAAGAGATATATGATCCCGGTTCCGGGAAATGATCACCTTACCATTGAATTAGACGTCTTTGAAGGCCACTACGACGGTCTTATCCTTGCAGAGGTAGAATTTGCCAGTGAAGAGGAAGCAAAGGCATTTAACCCGCCTGCATGGTTTGGAGAGGACGTTACTTTTTCCGGTGAGTATCACAACAGCCGCCTGTCAAAGGGTTAAGCTAATATCTTTTTATAATGCTCCAGCTGGTCTGCCATCTCTTCGCCTACTTTGTAGCTGAGAAGGATGGCATCCGGCACCAGCTTCTCCGGCATAGCAAGAAGATAATGCTGGATCTCATAGGTAAAAGCCCTTTTATAATCTGCCTTTGCCAGAGCTTTTAAAATCATATCCCAGTCTGTATTTCCTGTATAAGGAAGCACATGAACATTTCCCCGGTCTGTCTGGTCGGAAATGTGGGTAGCCCGAAGATAGGGACCTACTTTGGCGATCGCCTTATCCTGGTCCAGGTTTTCGATGGCGCCGTGTTCTGTATCCCAGCAGATACCCAGATTGTCGGAGCCAATGGCTTTTAACAGATCCAGTAATTCCTCCGGCTGGATACAGTAGCGCTTCACCCCTTCTTTTGTCTCACCCCACATGTTTTCCACGTGAACTACCCATTCCCTTACGGACAGTTTTTTTGTTTCTGTATTTTGGTATCCGCAAACGGCACACAGCTGACTGCTGGCATAAAATTTATTTATCTTCCGAAACTATCACTTGGTTTTCGCTGATAATCTCATGTGACATCTTGTGCAGATAATCTTTTCTGGTATTTGTTATTTTCTCGTAGCATAATGCTATCTTTTTCTTTATTTTGTAGTAGTTTTGGCTTCTTTTTTCTTTGTGTGCTCTCCCAGCAGACCTCGAAAGATCGAAAGACCAATACTCTCTTCTGCCTTCGAATCCTTATAGATTCCATTTGTGTTTTTACGTTTTCAAGATATAATAGTTGAACAAAATCGGAACTTTCTGTATAATAAAAAACCTGGATGTTGAAAATTGAAAATACCTCAGAGTACAATAAGACTATTGACTGACAGGTTAGTAAAAATCTTATTGAACAGAGAGAGGTATCTACAATGAAGTCTTACACACAGAACGCAAAACGACAATAATACAACTAAAAATGACCGTAAGGATCCGAATGTTATAGTAGGATTAGTTAGAGATTATGCGATGCAGACTAAACGTGTGGATTATGATCCTGGTGGATATAGGAGGTTAGCTGCCATAGAGGGAAGGGTATACCATTCAACCGCTATTTCAGTACCTGACACTGATACATCGAAATGCTTATAGATGTGGCTTATTCACTGAGATATGAAAGGTTGAAAAACCTTGAATTTTCAATAGAAAACACTTGATTATATGAGGAGGTGAAGTGCTATGAAAAAGAAAAACGATGGATTCACGCTGGCAGAGCTCTTGGTCGTTGTCGCTATTATTGGAGTTCTTGTGGCGATCTCCGTTCCGATCTTCAGTCAGCAGCTTCATAAAGCCAGAGTTGCGACAGACTGGGCCAATGTAAGAAACTACTATTCGCAGCTCCAGTATGATTTTATGGAAACAGAAACAGTCAAGGATGAATACTTGAATGTATGGGGAAAGCCAGGGATCACTTCTTTTCAATTAACAGGACAGACTGTGAAACTAAAAACCGGATGTCTATGGGTTGCACCAGAAAACAATAATGGTGGATACAACCTGTTGTATACTTGCAATGACTATCATGACAAGTGTCGATTAATGCTTCCAGAAGACTAAGAATATAGTTCCATGGGCCTATGGGAACGGAGTACTCCGTCCTCTCCTATAGAGCCTTTTTCTTATTTTACCCTGGCCTTCCACGCAACGTAAAGGTCAAACCACTCGCCTTTCACTAAATTTACTCTTACCGCAGATAGCTTATCGAATTTCCAAAAAGAAGTTCAGCATAATGCGTTGTTATGTCCTTTTTAAGATATATTCCAACAGGCAGTAATTCGACATAATATTCTATCCATGATATAATTTAAATAATAACATATGAACGAAATACAGTGAGTATATCTGCAATTATGAAAATTATCAGTTAACTTCTCTGTATTTTAATTATACAAGGATTTTTCAAACGCAATTTCTGTCTTTTTATTCCTATAAATCTTCGTGGAGTTTTATATCCCTATTATCTGCCATACATTGTTTTAAAGCAACAATCATTTTTTCCGCATCCAACGGCTTTGCAAGATGGGCATTCATTCCTGCCAGCCGACTGTTAATTATGTCTTCTGCAAAGGCATTTGCGGACATTGCAATGATCGGAACCCTCATGGCATCTCTTCTTTTCATTTCCCTGATTATCCTTGCCGCATCCAGTCCATTCATCCTCGGCATCATAACATCCATATAAATCACCCCGAAATAATCCAGTGCGGATTTCCCGAAGATTTCAACTGCTTCCTGTCCGTCCGCTGCACAGGTAACCTCCATACCACTGTCTTCCAGTATACATCTGGCAATTTCCATGTTCAGCTCATTGTCTTCCACAACCAATGCCCGCATACCTTCCACTGAATAATCCTCAAGGCTTACCGAATTGTTTTCTGGTGAATTACTGATTTTATCCTGTACTCCAATTTTGAACGGTATTTTTACAACAACTGTAGTACCAACACCAATTTTGCTCTTCAGTTCAATTCTTCCATCCATCCTGTCCACAAGCTGTTTCGTAATCGCTAGCCCCAGTCCGGTGCCTTCATATCTGGATCTGCTTGTCTGGCTTTCCTGGGAGAACATATCAAAAGCATGGGCAATAAAATCTTCACTCATACCCACGCCTTGATCTTTGCAATAGAAAGTGAAAAATGCTCTGCCATCATCCAGCGCTTCTTCCTTAACCCAGACCGTGATCACACTACCCACCTGACTGAATTTTATAGCATTGTCCAAAATATTCGATAGAATCCTGCCAAGATATACCGGATTTCCAACCAGAGCGATGTGACTATATGTACCATTTTTCCAGTCAATCTCATACTGAATGCCTTTCTTTGCAGCCCGCTCATCATAAATTTGGTTCAATTCCCTCAGTACCGTTGTCAGATCAAACAAAAGCTGATAATCCTTTAAATCTCCGCTCTGAAGTTTATTCATATCCAGCACATCATTTACCAGAGACACAAGATATTTCAGGGATTCCATTGCCTTTTCTCTGATCTTCTGCTGCATCTGTGGATCATCTGCATACTGATTTCCCATATTTACCATACCGATAATACCGTTCAATGGTGTACGGATATCATGACTCATGGTTGCCAGAAACCTTGTTTTCATTTCGGCTTCCCTCTTTGCTGCTTCCGCTGCAAAGTTAAGATTCTCTTCACGTCTCTTGGAATCACTGATACTGCGGACCGTACATAAGACATGGGTCACATTTCCAGATTCATCCCGTTTTTTTACAGTAAAAAGCATCCGATGCCAGCTGCCATCACACATCCTGTATTCTGTAGAAATACATTCTTCCGTCTTCAATCTTGCGGAAAGTGTAGAAACATCCAGAAACGGACGTATCAGCGGACGGTATTCCGGTGCAACCATTGTATCACAAAGCTGATACAGTTTCTCCAATGCACATCCTCTGTTTCCTGTCAGTTTGTGTATTTCGCTGTCATTTGATACCTCTTCAAAAAAATCTTTCTGCACATCAATCCTGTAGATAGAACAGTAACTCTTAGCAATTGCCGAAATTATTTCATTACTCAGCCGTGTCTCGTCCAGTGCCTGCCTTAACTGATTCTGGATCGTAGTTTCTTTTTCCATGATATCATCAATATGTCGGAAACCCACCAGTGCGAAAAAATGTTTCTCGTCCTGGTATATTTTGATTGCCTGCGCCTCAAAAAATTCATGCTGATTCGGATTTGGTTTGCTTCTGTAATGGTAGGTAATGCGCTCCCTCCGGGAAAGCTGTTCCTTCAGATACCTCGTCGAAATCCAGTCTTTAAATTCTTTTCTCTCTTTTTCATACAGATACTGAACCGCATATTGGTCAGCAGCATAATTGAAATTATCACACTGTTTCAGATTCATTTTTTTTGCATTGGTTCCGTCATTCATATGCAGAATCTCAAAGAAACCGGTATTTAATTCAACATAATAGACAGCCGTAAAATCTGCACATATTTTGTCCAAAAGCCGTCTTTCCGCTATCTGTTCTTCCAGCGTACTTTTCAGTTTTCTGTTCCTCATATGTACCATTACAGTCAGGATAAGAAGCAGAACGATCAGCACGGCTATAAAAACCAAAGCGGCTACAGACTGCATTTGCTTTGGAAATATGTATTTAGTTTCTGTCATAGCAAAATCCTCTCTCTGTTTCCTGCCTGCTTTTTCCATGCACCCAGAAAGCTCCTGATTGCTGCGGTTGCCTCATAATCATTCATGACAGGCATTTGACCTTCTCAACTCCTCGCTTATGGTCTGCTTAATTTTTTTATCATCCAACGGCTTTGCAAGATGTGCGTTCATTCCTGCTTCCAAGCATTTTTCTGCATCTTCCCTGAATGCGTTTGCAGTCATAGCAATGATAGGGATTGTTTTTGCATCTTGCCGTTCCAGAATTCTTATTGTTCTTGTAGCAGTAAGACCATCCATCACCGGCATCATAACATCCATTAAAATAACATCGTATGTTCCCGGTTCGGAAGCTTCAAAGTGCTGAACAGCTTCTAACCCATTGTTTACCGTTTCTACTTCAGCCCCATTTTCCGTCAGCATGAATTCTGCTATTTCCGCATTCAACTCATTATCTTCAACCAGCAATATCCGGATGCCTGATATATCTGCATGAAAATCTTCTTTTTCTTCTGGTCGTGCATTCGTATCAATTTTAAATGGAAGTACTACAGTAAAACAGCTCCCTTCACCCAGCTTACTTTCAACTGTTATGGTTCCGCCCATCTTTTCTACAAGTTGTTTCACAATAGGCATTCCAAGACCTGTACCACTATAATCAGAACGTGCAGAATTGTCCGCCTGTACAAATGGAGTAAATAATTCATTTTTTATAAATTCTTCTGACATTCCAATTCCATTATCTCTTATTTTAAATTCACATGTCATATGATCTTCTGATCTCTCGATCGTTCTCATACTCATGTAAATAGAACCATTCACCTTATTGTACTTCATACTGTTTGTAAACAAATTCATCAATATTTTTTTCAGGTGAACTGAATTGCTCCAGACATATATACCGCTGTAATCATCATGTTCCCCTACAACATGAAGTCCTTTTTCTTCTGCCTGAAAAGATAACGATTCCGTGATTTCCTGACATACCTCATCCAGATTGATGGATTCATCATTAAAAACCACTGTATCTGATTCTAACTTTGCCATATCTAAAACATCATTTACCAATGATAATAACAGTTTCGAAGACTCCTTTATTTTATTCAGGCAATCTTTTGCCCGCTCACCATCATTTCCGCTTTTTTCAAGAATCATAAGCATACCAATAATGCCATTGATCGGTGTCCTGATGTCATGAGACATGTTATTTAAAAAGGAAGTCTTAGCCTTATTGGCACTCTGTGCTTCTACAAGTGCATTTTGTAATTCCTGCTGTTTTTCTTCAAGCTCCTGATTCAGCTTCAATGCCTGCTCAGCAGACTTCTTGGATTTTTCTTCCGCACGTTTTGATTTTTTCAAAAAATCAAGAATGATACACAGAACAACGAAAAAAGAAATTCCAGCGATAAGTGATACTGTCAGTAAATTGTCCTGAATAAAATCCTTCGCTGTAACTTTTCGTGAGGAAGCATTATACGAAACTACTGCACCTGAAAATTGAGTTGTAGGCATAGATGTCAGTGTTTTATTCAGAATGGACAAAAGAACCGGTTCTCCCTGCTGAATAGCAAATGGAACATCAGCTTCTTTTGTCAGGAAAACACTATGAAGCTTATTATTTTTCAAATAGTCTGAAACAGTACCTGAATTGCTTACAATACAATCCGTCTCCCCTTTCTGCATTGCTTTTACTGCTGCATCTGATGTTTCATATTCCACAACCTTCCATTGCGGATAATTGTATGAAAGATATGCTTTCAATGCAAAATCATCTTTTTCAACGGCAACTATATTCTCTTTATTTTCATCAAAAGAATCCTTTGCCGTAATTGCTGCCATATTGAGAGTCAATAGCGTATCCGACAAAGCAAATCCATTTGTTTCTGCAAAGTATGGATTCTGGTTTGCATGAAAAATCAGGTCTATTTTTCCATCCTGCAATGCCTGAAGCAGTTCACTTCTTGTCTCATATCCATTTAATTCAAATTCCAGAGTCTGACCTTGCAGACAATTTTCTGCAAGATCCACATAATCTGTAATAACACCTGTCAGTTTACCTGTTGATGGATCTACACTGCTGATACCTCCATCCTGATTCAGATACCCTATCCGGATTGCACCATGCTGCCTGATCCACTCACTTTCTTCTTTTGAAAGAAAGGAGCTGCTCTGTGCAGAAAGATAACGCCTGTAGAGATCATCTGTGTAAAATGGGTTGTCATCCTTGATTCTGCGCATAGCACTATCCAATGCTTCTTTGATATCCGGACGTTCTGGATTTATAGCGAAATAGATTTCTGTCTCTCCAATACTTGTAAGCGGTGAAATATCCGATTCTTCCCAACGGGATTCTTCTACCGAAACGAAGCAGTCAATTTCATGTTTCGACAGTTTGTCCATAATTTCTGTGGTTGTAGAAACATTGATATGCTTCGTATGCAGACCATATTTTGATTCCCATTCATTAAGCACATCCTCCTCTATATTATCTTTAGACACACCAATATTTTTTCCCTCAAAAGAATCCAAATTTCCTGCTGTAAGATCCATATTGGATGCATCCGTATAGATGTAATATTTCTCTTCCCCCATAGGCATATCGGAAAAAAGCATATTTTCAGCACGTTCGTCTGTATAGGAAATGTCACCAAGAATATCAATCTCTCCATTTTCCAACTGTGTAAAGCAGTTTTTCCAATCACTTGTTATGTATTTATATGTCCATCCTGCATAACCTGCAATATCTTGAAGATACTCATAACCATAGCCGCTTCTTTCTCCATTTTCATTGACTACATTATAAGTTTCCTCAAAAGATCCTACCCGGATAACATTGTCAGAGTTTTCTTTGGCAGATGCAGGAACGGATAAAACAATAAAACATATAATTGTGCAAAATATAAAGTAGCAAAATTTAAAATTCCTTATATTCTGTACTAATTTGCACTTCTTCATCTTTCTCCCACCCTCCAGGCTACAGTCGCTTGCTTGTTAAATTCCCCATCATCTATAATGAGTATTTTTTGTCTTTTATCCATATTTTTAATTTCCTTTATATATGCGGTTTTTATGATTTTGCCAGCATTTTTATGATTGCGCTTTTTAATAACGGAATATCAATCGGCTTTCCGATATGTTCATCCATCCCAGCATCCAGACAAGCTTTTCGGTCTTCCTCAAAAGCATTTGCCGTCATGGCAATGATCGGGATCTTTTTGGCATCTTCACGTTCCAACTCACGGATTGCTTTTGTTGCTTCCAGTCCATCCATGACCGGCATCATCACATCCATGATGATAAAATCATACTCACCCGTCTTAGAATTTCGGAATATTTCAAGTGCTTCTTTTCCGTTTCTTGCTTCAGCAATATCCAGGTGCTCTTCTTCCAGTATTGCATGGGCGATCTCCATATTGATGGCATTATCTTCAACAAGAAGCACACGCTTTCCTGACAGATTCATGCTCTGTGGACAATTATCCTTCTGCGGATCATTCTTTTCAGCCAGATGCTCTATCTCAAATGGAACCGTAAACGTGCTTCCAATATTTTCTTCGCTTTCCAGTTCTATTGTTCCACCCATCAGTTCAACTATATCTCTCACGATTGAAAGCCCCAGACCGGAGCCACTGAATGTCGTAGTTGACCGTTTGCCTTCCTGCGCAAAAGCATCAAACGCATGTTTTTGAAATTCCTCACTCATTCCAAGGCCGGTATCTGAACATACAAACTGAAAAACCGCCGTATCCCCATCATCCGATAATTCTTCGCAATGAACATTCACTGTTCCATGAAAATGATTGTATTTAATCGCATTAGAAGAAAGATTCATTAAAATCCTGCTCAGATGTACCGGACTTCCAATCAGATGTCTGTGGCGGATTGTGCTTGCGTCCACGCCGCCTTCAAATCTTACACCATTCTCATAAGCACTCATTGCAACAACCGTCAGATTATTACTTAACAATTCTGCCAGATCAAAAGATTTATGTTCCAACACAAGGGAGCCGGATTCCAGTTTGCTGATATCCAGGACATTGTTGATCAGATTTTGCAGATAATCTGTGGACTGAAGTATCTTCTGCCTGCATTCCTGTAACTTGACCACATCATTGTTATGTTTTTCAGCGATATGGATCATCCCCACGATTCCGTTTAGCGGTGTACGGATATCGTGGCTCATACGCTGGAGAAAGGCTGTTTTTGAAAGATTTGCACGATGAGCATCTTCCATGCTTGCCTTAAGCCGTTTCTGATACATGAGTTCCCGTGATTTTTCTTCCGTAATATCCCGAGCGACATAAAGCACATCCACAGCGTTTCCATGCGCATCTCTGCTCTTTACAATAAATCTGGACTGCCTCCATTTTCCATTTGCTCCCATAAATTCAATTGAAACAGAATTCGTATTCCGGAGTCTCTCGGTCAATGTATCAAATTCAAGAAACTTTCGGTACCTTTCTCTCTCTTCAAGACCAGCAAATGCCGTTGGAAGCTGTTCCATAACATCATCAATTTTTCCCTTTTGACCAAGTATTTTTCGCACAAAGTCATAGCCCTCCAGAAGCTCATATGTCCGCTCCTTAATATTGGCATACACAATCGTTACATACAATGTGGCAATTGCAGAAATAATCTCTGTCCTCTTTGTTGCCTCATCAAAAGCCTTTTTCAACTGTACCGTACTTTTCAGATTTTCCCTCACACATCCAAGATGCCCACCGACATCAGACAGCAGCGTGATGGAAATTTCATTCTGACTCAAATCAGGATTATCCACTCCGATGAATCCATTCATTTGATGATTAGCGTAAATCGGCACTGCAATCAAGGAACATATTTCCTGTGTTTTTAATAATTCATATTCCTCCGGCTCAGAACATTTTGTTGATTCCAGATCATGGATCACGATTGTTTCCTTGTTTTCAAAGCGTTTCATCCAGCTTGGCATCAAACTGACTGGGATTGCCTGAAGATTATCTATCTCTGGTATCACTCCATCGGCACACCATTCAAATGTATTGCTCAGGCTGTCCTTCTGATCGGTTTCCCAGTCAAAAACATATACTCGGTCTGCCCCTGTATAGTTTCCAATTGCCTGCAGCAAAGAGTGAATGATTTCTGACAACTCCTGCTCATTTTCCACCTGATCCATAAGCGAAATCTGATGCAGAATCGTATCCATGCTATGTAATTTTATTTTATAAAGTTCCTGAATATCTTTTGTTTTCATTTCCCATCCCCCTACATTCCCAAGTATTCCACTAATTCATGAAATACCTCTGCTAATATTTTTATCTGCTCCATTTTTATATTTTAGCAGCCACCAATTATTACTTGCCTGTTTTAGTTTCTTTTTGATCTCCAAAAATGAAAAAAGCATTGTCATTGCAAACAATGCATCTTTAACGTGGCAACTGGCTACCATTTTACAGGCCCTATAGCTTTGCGTCCCAGACTTTCATCTGGTTTGCCGATTTCCTTATTATAACTTTTAAACGTATGCAAAAAACTGATTTTATTATACTCTAATGCTCTACTGTATACAAGAAAAACCTTACCGCTTTAACGCTAGAAATAAAAAAAGAACAGCCGATATATACATTCGAACTATTCTCCTACTTCCGAAGTCCATGTAGCATTGACATTACTGTTTCCTGCTCATTTGTACTCAAATCGTTCCATATCCTTAAAACTTCTTTCTGATCTTCTGTCAGGTTCTCTGAATTACCTTCCTGAAAAAAGTTTGTCATATAAAAATTTTTAACGTCAAACAAAAAATTGGAAGCCACAGTGTTATCCATGACCTCCGACTCATTCTGCTTATTCTACACTGTCCTTACACCCAAATCAGCCCCTCTCTCCATCTTATCTTGTCCCTGCTTTTCCTGGATAATTTTCTTATTGATTTCCAAGCGTTCATGGATTGACGTTTTCTTCTCTTTTCCTGTCATTGCTCTCTTTTGTGCTACTGGCTTTCTTTCAGCTTTCCCTGCGTCCTTAACTGCTGTATTTGCTTCAACGCCGACTCTTGACACACGCAGACCCGGACACGGGCTGCATGGAGTTTGAAATTCGCAAGGGGCGGTTCTCCTTTCGGCCGACCGCCCCATACAGCGCAGAACGCCGCTGGGCGGCAAGCGAAGCAGCGAAAAAACGAATAAAAGGGGTTTTTATATTGCCATTCGTAAAATTTGTTGTATATGACTTATGATTATCGTGTTTGCTCTTAAATTTCGGATAACCTGCATGTTCCTTGTTCCCATGCCACAAGTATATAACAATTTTCCACTTTTGGCTACCTTAACCCACCGTCTAAAGCCAGTGGAATTGCGGTAGCCTTACTTTCAAAAAATGCAAGTGCCAGCTCACAGAACCTGTCACCGGCAGCATTTTTCCATACATGACAGAAAAAATATGGGCACCAGATCCGGTCAATCACAGATCTGGTGCCCAGCCAAAAATATTTTATGCTTTAGAATATTATGAGTCAGTAATTACTTCTTAGCAATGTACTTTCTGATATCCAGTGCGATCGCAACTACGATAACGATACCCTGTGCAATGTACTGGTAGTTTGTATCAACACCCAGATACTGTAAGCAGGTCTTTAAGATCTCGAATACCAGAACGCCGATGAGAACGCCGGAGATACGTCCGATACCACCGTTTACAGATACACCGCCGATGGTGCAGGCTGCGATTGCTTCCAGCTCCCAGCCGTAACCCATATTTACAGAGGAACCACCGGATTTAGCACCTACCAGGAAACCGCCCAGTGCGTAGCATGCTGCTGCTGTGATATAGATGATGATCTTGGTTTTCTTTGTATTTACGCCGGAAACTTCTGCTGCCTGCTCATTTCCACCGATAGCGTACATATATTTGCCGTGAGGCATCTTGTTATATACAAACCACATTACAATACCAACTGCTAAAGCGATCAGGAACAGATAAGGGATAAAACCAAATAACTGTCCTTTTGCAACCTCTGTGTAAGCAGCACGATAACCACCAATAGGAGTTGCGTTGGTATAAACCAGGCAGACACCGTATACGATTAGCTGCATACCTAAGGTTCCGATGAATGCAGGAACCTGCAGATAAGAAACTACGATACCGTTGATAGCACCAAAGATAGCACATACAGCTACACAGATAAGCAGTACAGCTGCTACCCACCATACACCATAAAATGGCATGTTAGGGAAGAACTTGCCGCTGTAATCAGCCTTCTGAAGTAAAGTACCTGCCAGGCAGGCAGATAAACCTACCATACGTCCTGCAGAAAGGTCAGTACCTTTGGTGATCAGACACCCGGATACGCCGCAGGCGATGATGAAACGTGGTGCTACGTTAAGTGCAATATTTTTTAAGTTGGAGCCGGATACGAATGTCGGCTGCATGATACCGGTGTAAATAGCTAATAACACCAGAACGACTATAATTCCGTTATTAATAAGGAAATCCTTTAAATTAAATTTTTTCGCTGTCATGGCTTAATCCTCCTACTTGGACTCTGTGGTTGATTTTCCCTGAAGATCAAACTGTGTCGCAAAGGACATAATTCTCTCCTGGGTTGCTTCTTCCCCTTCTACTTCGCCGGTGATATGTCCGTTACACATTACAATGATACGGTTGGACATACCGATCAGCTCCGGCATTTCAGAAGAGATCATGATAATGGACTTGCCCTGTTTTACCAGGTCGATCATGATCTGATAGATCTCATACTTGGCACCTACGTCAATACCTCTTGTAGGCTCATCCATGATCAGGATATCCGGGTTGTTTGCCAGCCAGCGGGCGATGATAACCTTCTGCTGATTACCACCGGAAAGAGACTGGATCAGTGTCTTTCCACTAGGAGTCTTGATGTTCAGCTTCTGGATGCTGTCTTTTACAACTGCATCTACTTTCTTCTGATCGATCACACCGCTGTTTGTATAATTCTTATAAGAGGCAATAGCGGTGTTATCATTGATACTCAGGCAGCCTAAGATACCGGTTCCACGACGGTCCTCTGTGATCATACCAATAGAATTGGCAATGGCATCTTCCGGCTTTTTAATATTTACCTTCTTGCCAAGGACTTCTACTGTACCGCTGGCAATATGTCTCATGCCGAAGATTGCTTCCATCATCTCTGTTCTCTGTGCGCCTACCAGACCGCCGAATCCAAGGATCTCGCCTCTCTTTAACTCAAAGGAACAATCCTGGAAGGAACGTTCATGAATGCTGCACAGGTGCTCTACCTTCAGAATCGTCTCATCTGTTCTGTAATCTTCCTTTGGAGGATATACATTGGTCAGCTCACGTCCAACCATCTGTTTTACGATCTCATCATCGGAAATATCCTTTACTTCCCAGGATCCTACATATGTACCATCTCGCATAATAGTAATATCGTCTGCGATCTGACGGATCTCAGCCATCTTATGGCTGATATATATCATAGAAACGCCTCTGGACTTTAAGTCCCTGATAATGCGGAACAGCGCTTCTACTTCATTATCAGTCAGAGAGGATGTAGGCTCATCCAGGATCACGATCTTCGCGTGCTGGCTGACTGCCTTTGCGATCTCTACTGACTGCATCTGTCCAATTGACAATGTTCCCAGTTTTGCCTTAGGATCAAAATTCATTTTTACATCTTTTAACCATTTCTCAGCTTCACTGTTCATGGTCTTGTGATCCACCATTTTAAGAGGACCAACACTCTTCATGGGATATCTTCCCAGATACATATTTTCTGCAATGGAACGATCCGGTATTGGCTGAAGTTCCTGATGAACCATCGCCAGGCCCTTGCGAAGGGCATCATCCGGATTTGTTATCTCCGTTTTTTCACCATCAATAATGATCTGTCCTTCATCCATCTTATAAATGCCGAAAAGACATTTCATAAGGGTGGATTTTCCGGCGCCGTTTTCCCCCATCAGCGCATGGACAGTTCCGGGACGTACTTTCAAGTTTATCCCATCCAGTGCCTTTACGCCAGGGAAGCTTTTACTGACTCCTATCATTTCCAGTCTGTACTGCTCTGCCATCCCGTTACTCCTTTCAATTCCTGTGACGCTTTTTCTATGCCCTCCGGGAGCATATTTTCCTTAAAAATCGGGTGTGACGGAATGACCCGCACACCCGATAAATAGTCAGTTAACTGTAACTTATTTTAACTTGTCAAGGATTTCCTGTGCATTTGCGTTAGTAACCTTGATGTAGTCTACAGGGATCTTTGCATCAACTTCTTCGCCGCTGATGAACTGAACAGCTGCGTCTGCTGCTGCCTTAGCCTGTGAGAAGTGATCGTTAAATACAGTACCGGTCTGCTTGCCATCAATAACGTTCTGAACTGCCTCGGTCAGAGCATCTACACCTACTAAGTAGATATCTTCATTTACCTTACGTCCAGCTGCTTCGATTGCCTGTAAAGCGCCCAGTGCCATTGCGTCGTTGTTGCAGAAGATAACTTCGATCTTGTCGCCGTACTGGTTTAAAGCATCCTGTGCGATCTGCTGAGCCTTAGCCTGATCCCAGTCACCACGCTGCTTTAACAGTTCTTCTACTTCTACGCCAGCGTCTGTTAATGCCTTAACGGAGAATTCAGTTCTGTACTGGGCATCTACGTTCTCAGGGTCGCCCTGGATCATGATGTAGGAAACTTTTCCATCACCATTGATATCGCCCTTGGTCTCTGTCTCTAAGATCTCTTCGCCCTGATAGGTACCGGACTGTCTTGCATCACAGCCTACATAAGTAGCGTTGATCTTTTCGTCAACCCATCTCTGCTCTTCTGCCTCATCTGGCTCACGGTTGATGTAAACAACAGGAATTCCTGCTTCTTTACACATATCTGTGATCTCCGGTGCGGAAGAAGCCTGTACCAGGTTCAGGATCAGAACATCATACTTCTGGGTAATGAAGTTGTTGATCTGGTTGGTCTGCTCTGCCTGATCGCCCTTACCATCCTGGATAACTACGTTCTCTGGCTTAAATCCTAAATCTTCGGTCAGATAACGCTGCAGTTCCTGTCTGTACAGAGTCATAAAGTTATCATCGAATTTATAAATGCTGATGCCCACTTTCTTATCAGCAACATCTGCTGTTCCAGCTGCATTTGCTGCAGTCTCTGCTGCTTCCTTAGCTGCCTCTGTAGCTGCTTCGCTTGCTGCTGCAGTTTCCTTAGCTGCTTCAGTAGGAGCTGCTGTTGTAGCGGTGTTTCCGCCGCCGCAGGCTGCCAGTGAAAGTGCCATTGCGGATGCCATAGCTGCTGCTGTAACTTTCTTAACTAATCTCATAATTGTAATCCTCCCTATACATATGATTTTGTTTTTTTATCGCTTTTGGTGTTTTTTCCTTAACGACAAGCACATTATAAATCCGCGTTGTGCATTTTTCTATAAGATTTTTTAAGGAGTATTATGAAATTTCTTTGATTTTACATTATTGCTGAAAAAAATTATTATTTTTATGTCATTTATTGTCAGTTCCTGCAATATCCGCCTGGGTCAGTCCTTTCTGGCTGCACCAGAAATATTTTCCGTTTTCCAGTTTTATGCTCTCATCAATGGGAAGTCCCCGGCTTAAAGAGGCTGCGATCCCGAAAATAGCGTTTGCATAGCCTTCTTTATCCGCTTCTACAGTTCCAAAAAGCTTTCCTGCCTTCAGCGCTTCCACACCGGGAGGCGTTGCATCGATACCTGCTAATTTGATCGTTCCGGGAAGGATCCCCGCCCGCTCAATGGCATCGATCGCGCCTAAGGCCATATCATCATTATTGCAGATGACCAGTTCGATCTGGTCCGGATAGTCGGTAAGCCACTGTTCCATCATGGCAGATGCCTGGCTGCGTTCCCAGCTGGCAATGCCGCCTGTGATTTTTTCCAGAGGAACTCCCCCGTCTTTTAATGTCTGGATAGACCATTCTGTACGGATCAGGGAGTCCTGGTGATTGCTTTCCCCTTCTAAAAGTACATAGCTGACGGTTCCATCCCCGTTCCGGTCCAGGCTTGCAGGATCCTTCCTGTAGGCATCTACCAGGATCTTTCCTTCCAGAACAGCAGACTCTTTTGCGTCTGCCCCTACATAATAAAGCTTCTCCCACCGGTTCATATCCTCTTCCACTGGTTCCCTGTTAAAAAAGATCACAGGCACATCTGCTGCCATGGCTTTATCAATGACAACAGAAGCTGCAAAGCGATCTACGATATTCACACACAAGGCATTGCATCCTAACTCCAGCAGCCGGTCCACCTGGTTGTTCTGGGTATTCTGGTTGCTTTTTGCATCCAAAATATCCAGTGTCACCTTGATCCCCTCTGTCCGTTCATATTCTTTCGCCTTTTCTTCGATATAAGAACGCAGGGTGCTGATAAAGGTATCATCCCCCCTGTAAAGAAGAAGTCCCACACGTATTTCCTTGGACGCCGCCTCTTTTTTTGCTCCGTTTCCTGCCAGGATAAACACCGCGATAATTACGATGATCGCAAACATACCAAAAAGCATTACTCCGGTTCCTTTTGTTTTCTTCATCCTTTTTACCCCCTATTCCATTGGATAGAGCATTTTCTCATATGCACCGGAAGCCAGTTCCTGCTGATCCAGATAGACCGGATCTAATAAAGTCTCCTGCTTTTGTCTGCTTCCGTGAATGGCTTCCACTGCTTTTTTTATGCTTAAATATCCCTGGCTGAACTGGTCATAGGTCACAAGTCCGTCAATAATACCCTGATCCAGGAGATTTAAGATCCCCGTAGTAGAACCAATGCCATAAAGGGCAGATACATGATCCCTGTAAACAGAGCTTTCATTTAAGATAGAAGCTGTCCGGTCCAAAGACTGCACATCCAGAGCCACCACTTCTACCGGACCGGTCCCCGGATAGACTGTATTTTCGATCACCTTGCGAAAAGCCTTTCCTTCTTTATCTACATATAACTCATAAGAGATCCCCTGGTCATTTAAAACAGAGCAGACCCCTTCGTAGGCGTCCTGTACGCCGTTATAAGCCATTCCCTGGGCAAACAAACACACTTTTTCACCTGGAAGGTTCTTTTCTGCTGCTTTTTCTCCCAATATTCTTCCGGCTTCAAAATAATCAATGAGAATAGAGTCTGTCACAAAATCACTGGGGGAAGACGCGCTTACAAAAATCACCGGGCATCCTGGATTTAAACTTTCTAACGCCATAACCGCCGCCTTTTCCTCTGCCGGTTCGATCACCACAGCACCTGCCCCGTCCCGGATCTCCCTGGTGGTCAGTTCCACCTGCTGATCCTGATCTTTTCGGTCATAAAGAGTGATCAACCTTACATCACTTCGCAGATCTGTAGCTGCCTTTTCCATTCCTTTTCTGAAATTCTGATAATAATCGTCCGTGTCTTCGCTTAAGATTACAGAAATGGAGTCGATCTGTACAGCCCGCTCTTTTATGATCAGATCTGTAGAAGACATCAGAAACAGAAGGACCAGAAACACAGCCCCTGCGCATAAAAGCATTTTTTCTCTTCTAGGCATGTTTCTCCTCCTTCTTTGCATTTTGCTCTTTTAATGCTTCTTCTTTTGCTATTTCTTCATATGAAACAGCCGGCAGATGCATCAGCACTGTCGTTCCTTCATCCGGTTCTGAATTTATGGAAAGACCATAGTCTTTTCCAAAATACAGATGGATCCTCTCATTTACGTTCTTTACGCCAATGCCGGAACCCCGCCTGGAAGGGACATGGCTGGTATCTGTAAACAGACGCTCTACCTGTTCTTCGGTCATGCCAAGTCCATTGTCCTCTACGCTTAAATACAGATCGTTGTTCTCTTTCCATGCCCGTATTTTGATCTCGCCGTCACCATCCATAAATTCCATTCCATGATAAATGGCATTTTCCACCATAGGCTGTAAAATAAGCTTCAGACTGGCAAGTCCTAATACCTCGTCCTCTGCCTCAATAGAATAAGAGAATTTATTTTTATAGCGCATATGCTGGATCATCAGGTAGTTTCGCACATGCTCCAATTCGTCCCGCACCGGGATAATACTTTTTCCCTTACTTAAACTGATGCGGAAGAAACGTGCCAGCGCCGTTACTGCTTTCACCGCCTCTGACTGCTTTTCATTTTCGATCATCCATACGATGATATCCAGTGTATTGTAGAGGAAATGGGGATTGATCTGGGACTGTAACGTATCAAACTCGCTTTTTCGCTTGGACTCATGTTCTGCCACAATATCATCCATAAGACGTTTGATCTGCCTTGCCATGTTCTGGATGGATTTTCCCAAATGCTGGATCTCGTAGGATCCACCTGTATAAACTTCTGTTTCCAGATTTCCTTCCTCGATCTGATTGACAGATTTTTCCAGTTCCTTAATGGGGTCTGTAATACGGGAAGAAATATAGGAGTTGATGATGGTCAGAATAAACAACACCAGTGCAATAATAAACACGATCAAAATACGTGTCTTAATAGCGTTTAAAGATACTGTGTCAAGAGGCATGACACCTACGATCTTCCAGCCTGTATAACCTACTGTTTTTATAGATACTACCCGGGTCTGTCCCTGCCATTGCTCCTGATAATTTCCATCCCTTAAAATGGCTGTGTTATCATTATTTTCCATTGCAAGGCCGGAGCTGATCAGCTGGCCGTTCGGGTGATAGATCAGGTCCCCGTTGCTGTCTGTAAGATAAACATAGCCTCCTTTTGCCAGGTTCATTCCGTCAAACAGCTGTTCCAGACTGTTATAGCGCAGATCAATGAGCAAAACGCCCTGATCTGTATAAGGACCGTCTGTGATCTCTACTGCTCTTGCCACAGATACCACCCAACGATACTGGCTGTCTCCTGTATCAAAAATATGCTGTACATGAGGCATGGAAAAATGAAGATTTTCTGTTTTTTCCAATGCCGCCGTAAACCAGTCCTGATCTGCCACCTGGGCATTGTTTTTTAATCTTGCTGCAGGAACAGACTCAAGCAGTTCTCCTTCTTTGGAAAACAGGGCGATATTTTCTACATTGTCTTTATTATTATCATAAAGAAGGGTGATCTCCCCGTTAATAGAACCATCTGAGAGATCGGCATTTTTGATCACGCCGTAATACAGGGAGTCTGAAAGTTTCATTACCAGACGCAGGTAGGAGTCCATGGTCCGGCCTAACTGATTGATAAGAATGTGATTTTCCTCCTGAAGGGCAGAGGACATCTGCCCTGACAGCCGTCCATAAAGGGACACTCCGATAAAAACGCTGGCTGCCAGAGCAGTAATGGTGAAATACATAAAGATAATAGAACGGATACTGGCATTTTGAAGCCGGTGTTTTCGCTGTTTCAAAAACATTATTTTGCTCCTCTGAATTTTGTAGGTGAGATACCAAAACGTTTCTTAAACACGTAGCTGAAATAATTCTGCTCCTGATATCCTACTTTTGCCGCGATCACATAGGTCTTGTCATCCGTTTTATTTAAAAGCTCCACAGCTTTGTCTAACCGCACTTCCGTCAGATAAGCCACATAGGTCTTTCCTGTTTCTTTCTTAAACATGGTGGAGAAATAAGCCGGGCTCATATGCAGGTGACGGCAGATCTTCTCCACAGACAGATCCGCATCCTGATAATTGTCCATAATATACTGTCTGGCTTCCTGGATCACCTGTTTTGTGGTGTTATCACGCTCTGTATTTACAGACTGGTTTACTGCTGTGGCCGCCTGGAGAAGCCATTTTACAAAATCTTCCTTTTTCTGGGTGCTGGAGATCAGGACAAAGGCCTCATTTAAGTCAGACTCTCCCTGGAAAATGGTCTCCATATCCAGATCATACATCTGCACCAGCTGGATCATACAGTTTAACACACTTAACATATAGGTCTGGCACTGACGCTGATGGACTTTTGCATCACTGATCTTGTCGGCAATTTTATGTACCACTTCTTCGATCTTTTCCTGAGGGCCGAATTTTACAGCACCTACCAGTTCTGCCTCGTCTTTGCTGTCAAACTGCAGTTTTCCCCTGCTTACCGGCTCCACATCGTTAATGTAAATGGTATTTCCGGCTCCTACGATGGCCTTATAGCCTAAGGCATTTACCGCATCTTTATAAGACTCACAGATCATTCCCAAGTCCTGGGTGCTGTGACCGATACCAATAGTGATGGGCACTGCAAGGATCTTTCTGGTTTCTTTGCAGATATCACTTAATACAGCAGTCAGACCGGTCTGGGTATTTTCCTCATCAATCGCTGCGATCACACCGATCTGGGCATCGCTGCTGCCAGTAGAATTAAAAGTTGAAAAACGGCAGTATTTTCCAAGCTTTTCCTCTAAGATCTGCATAACAGAAATAGGGATCAGGTCCTGTTCACGGTGGATCGCCAGTTCCCCTTCGCCCTCTTCTTCCGGCCGGTCAATGCCTACCGCTGCTGCGATCCATTTCTGTGCACCTGAAAGAGGAATGCCGTATTCTTTTAAACGTGTTTCAACGGTCTCAGAAGCAACCGGGGCATTTACCAGCTCATTTAAAAACTGTTCACGAAGGATCGGCAGGCTTTTAATATAATTTTCCCGCAGCAGGTTTACATTTCGCTTCTGCTCGATCTCCTGGTCCAGATTTGCCTTGATCTTCTGTAAAATGGCAGTCAGCTCTTCTACGTTTACCGGCTTTAATATGTACTCAGTTACATTTAATTTAATAGCCTGCTTCGCATACTCAAAGTCATCGTAACCAGAGAAAATAACGATCTTCATAGACGGGTATTTCTGGCGCACACGCTCTGCCAGTGTCAGTCCGTCCATATAAGGCATGCGAATGTCGGTTAAGATCAGGTCAGGCTCTAAAGCTTCAATCTTTTCTAAGGCATCTTCCCCGTTTTCCGCATCCCCTGCTACTAAAAATCCATTTTCCTCCCATTTGATCTTGCGGATAATGCTCTTTCTTACCTCTTCCTCATCATCTACAAGGATAATACGATATAGTTTCATGTATTTTGTCCCCTTTTTATTTTATCCCATATAGCAAAGCGTTGCAGATTGCCGCTGCTACGTTGCTTCCACCTTTTCTTCCTTCTGCCACGATGTAAGGCGTGTCTTTCAATGAAAGGATCAGTTCTTTGGACTGGATCACATTCACAAAGCCTACCGGCGCACCGATGATCAGGGCCGGTTTTATTTTTCTCTCCTGGATCAGCTCATACAGGCGGATCAGAGCCGTTGGGGCATTTCCAATGGCAAAGATACAGGGTCTTGTTCCGTCTCCAAACAGATTGGCTGCCTTATCCATACTTGCAACCGCTCTTGTGCTGCCGTTTTTCTTTGCCTCTGCTGCCACATCTTCATCTGCCATAAAGCATAAAGCTTCTCCTCCGTAGCTTTCCAGCCGCTTTTTATTTACGCCGGACCAGCCCATTTTCGTATCAGTAATGATCACTGCTCCCTTTTTAATGGCTTCTCTTGCCTTTTCTACAACATTTTCGGAAAATTTCAGATGATCTGCATAATCAAAATCCGCTGTTGTGTGGATAGCACGCATGATCACCGGTGCCAGTTCCGGTTCCAGTTCCTTTCCCATAGCCTTTAATTCTTCCCCGATGATCTCAAAGCTTCTGTGTTCTATGTCTGCCGGAAGCACCTGTTCTATATGCACCTTCTCTTCCAGCCCCATGATCTCATATATCTTTTCCATATCCAGACTCTCCCGCAGTATTTCTGCCAGTTTATCATACTGTTCTTCCTTATATGCTATGTAATCCATCTGCCCTGCCATTTCCAGGGTAATGCCCTTTCTGGCTGCCAGGGCAGTTGCTATGGTCTCGCAGATGCCGGGGGCATCAAATACGCCATGGACATAGGAACCATACAGGTTTTTCCGGTTCCAGCCACAGGGGATACCCCTGGCTTCTCTGCCATTTGCACTTTCTCCTGCATTTAACAGGCACAGTGGCTGTTCTTTTTCCCGGCTCTTTGTACGGCCCATATGGATCTCATAACCAGTTAATCTCTTTCCGGAAAGTTCCCTGAAACAGCCGTAAAGTTCCCCGAATCGGCCTTCTGTCTGGGTGCGTACTTTTTCTTCTTCAAATTCAGTTTCTACAGGAAAAAGACCCATTCCACGGATCTTTCCTTTGTGGGATGACTCAATGGCAAGTTCGTCCACCAGCCATTCTCCCATCATCTGGAAACCGCCGCAAATTCCCCATACAGGAACCTGGCGGGCTGCCAGCTTAAGGATCGCTGCTTCCAGGCCGATCTGGCGCATCCACAATAAATCATCAATGGTATTTTTCGTTCCCGGAAGGATCACCATGTCTGGCGTTTTTAATTCAGAAGGCTTTGAGACATAACGGATGGAGACCTCATCCATACGCTCAAATACATCCATATCTGTAAAGTTGGAAATTTTTGGAAAACGGATCACCGCAATGTCGATGCAGCCCTTCTGTCTTGTATTTCCCAGTTTGCTGCTTAAGCTGTCCTCATCTTCGATATCTACATTCATATAGGGGACAACGCCTGCCACCGGTATCTTACAAAGATCTTCTAACTGGCGAAGTCCCGGCTCCAGGATCGACTTATCTCCCCGGAATTTATTAATAATAAGCCCTTTTATGCGGTTCCGCTCTTCAGGCTCTAAAAGTTCTACTGTGCCGTAAAGCTGGGCGAACACACCGCCCCGGTCAATATCCCCGGCAAGGAGCACCGGCGCATCTACCATGGCAGCCAGTCCCATGTTTACAATGTCATCGGATTTTAAGTTGATCTCTGCCGGACTTCCTGCGCCTTCAATGACGATCACGTCATAGGCTTCGTCCAGACGTTTGTATGCTTCCATGATCTGTGGGATCAGCTGCTTTTTGTAGGCAAAATAGTCTTTTGCCCGCATATTTCCGATGGAAACACCGTTTACGATCACCTGGGAACCCACATCGGTAGTGGGTTTGAGCAAAATAGGGTTCATATCCGCAGAAGGCTTTACTCCTGCCGCCTCTGCCTGGACCACCTGTGCCCGGCCCATTTCCAGGCCGTCTTCTGTAATAAAGGAGTTAAGAGCCATGTTCTGGGATTTAAAAGGCGCTGTTTTATAGCCGTCCTGGGCGAAAATGCGGCACAGGCCCGCTGCGATCAGACTTTTTCCTGCATTGGACATGGTTCCCTGTATCATAATGGATCTTGCCATGGTTTTATTCCTCCTTTTCAGGTCTGTGGGGTGCTTGTGTTGGATTGGCATCCGTATATACGGTATCTGTATGTTTTGTATCTGCACATTTTATATCTGTACGTTTGGTGACTGTACATTGGGAAAGTTTGTGTAAGAACTCTCTGTTTTCTTCTTCTGTTTTTACGCAGATGCGGTAGCAGGATGCGTCCAGGCCCGGATAATTGGAGCAGCTGCGGATGAGGACGCCCTGTTTTAGCATGCGGTCGTACAGGCTGTCTGTTGCTCCTTCCAGAGTCTTTTCCATAAAGAAAATATAATTGGCCTGGGACGGATAGACGATATAGCCCAGTTCTGTTAATGCCGCCTCCATTTTTTCTCTCTGCTCATGGATCAGTTTTCTGGTTTTTAATACATATTCCGTCTCTTTTAAGGCTGCAATGCCTGCTCTCTGGGCCAGTCCTGAAACAGACCAGGGCTGTCTTACCTGACAGATCTTTGTTAAAACGTCTTCATTGCTACACAGAGCATAACCTAAACGCAGGCCTGCCATGGCATAGATCTTGGTAAATGCCTTTAAAACAAAGACATGGGAGAGCTTCTCTAAAAACGGAATAATGCTGTAAGCTTCCGGTTCATCTAAAAACTCTTCAAAACACTCATCCACAACCAGAAAGGTATTTGTTTTTTCGCAGGTTTCAGCCAGTTTTAAGACCTGCTCTTTTTTTACGGCAATGCCGGTTGGGTTGTTGGGGTTGCACAGGAATAAAATGTTGTAGCCGTTGTTGGCTTCTGATGTAGATTTCTGTTGGTCAGAACAACCGACTGCGGTAGTATTATAAGTGGCATTAGCCCGTTCCAGCGTTTTACACAGTTCCTCCACATCCAGACGATAGCCATTTTCCTCTTTGAGATAAAAAAGATCAATATCACAGTCCACTGCCTTCAATGCCTGCTCATATTCCAGGAAAGAAGGAGCTAAAAGCAGTGCTTTTTTCGGCTTTAAGGCAAATGCAAGTCCAAAGATCAGGTCCGCTGCCCCATCACCGCAGAGGATCCAGTCCTGAGTCACCTTATGGTAGTCAGCTAATGCCTTTACCAGATCCCTGCACTGGCTGTCCGGGTAAACGCAGCAGACTGGCTCTTCTATACAACGGGCCAGCTCTTCTTTTACTCCCTGAGGCAGTCCTAAAGGATTGATATTGGCGGAATAGTCTATAGAAACTTTATTGCTGTAAATGTCACCGCCGTGCTGATATTTGGTATGCATATGAATTCCTTCTTTCCAAAATGAATATCTATACTCTGTTCATCTCCCAGCCCGGCTGGGGATGATCTTGAACCAGTTATTTGAATATCTGTATTTGTATTTCCGTGATTATCACCTATCACCTGACTGCTGCCAGGATCATTAACAGCACCACCATCAGTATCCCCTCTGCCAGGAACATTAAAAGAGAGGCTTTCCAGATATCCTCCGGGACGATCTCCCTGTCATTATCCCCGATAAACTGCTTTTTGTGAAGAACCCCAAAATACCAGGCATCCCCGGCAAGACGTAAATGAAGGGCTCCGGCACAGGCGGCTTCTCCGTGGGCTGAGTTGGGGCTGGCATGTTTACGCCGGTCTCTTAAAAATATGCGCCAGGCATTTTTTCCGTCTGCCCCCGGAAGCAGGTATGCTGCCAGTGTCAGCAGACAGCCGGAAATGCGGGCCGGGATAAAATTTAACACATCATCCAGCTTTGCAGCTGTCCGACCAAATAAAATGTATTTATCATTGGTATAGCCGATCATGGAGTCCATGGTATTCACTGCCTTGTAAAAAGTGCCGCCTACCGGTCCGAAAATGGCCATAAACAGGAACGGGGCGATCACACCATCTGAGGTATTTTCTGCCACTGTCTCCACCGCCGCTCTGGTGATACCTGCTGTGTCCAGAACACTGGTATCACGGCCTACGATCATGGAAACTGCCTTTCTGGCTCCTTCTGTATCTCCCTTTTTCAGTTCTTTGCATACCTTCATACTCTCCACACAAAGGCTTTTTGCAGCCAGAAGCTGATAACAGAAAAAGCTTTCCAGAATAAATCTTGCAGTGAGGCCAAGATATCTTCCCGTTATATGAAAGAGCAGACCAGGCATAATGATCCAGAAAAGACACATGATCAGGGTAAGACAGATTCCTGCAAACCGTGGCTTTTCAGGAAAAAGTTTTCGCAATCTCTTCTCCAATCCGCTTATCATATTTCCCATCAGGCGTATCATATGGGGAAAATGATAGGGATCCCCAAAGATCCAGTCCAGAATACTGCCTGTTAAAAGGGCCAGCCCATGAAGCTGCCACAATTGTATCCATTCCATGTTACTATCCTTTCGTTTCTCTTATACCATTTGGCGTTATTACTGTTCATGCATTGCGCGACCAGCAATGGAATTTGCCGTGGTTTCACATTGAAATACAGCAAATTGCACCTTTTTCTCCCTACTTTAACCGCGTTCCAATCCCACAGCAGACCCGCCAGACTTCCTCTGACTTTTCTGCCAGCAGACAGCAGATGCGGCCTGTTTCTTCCCTGTATTCCCGTTCAAAGGGATCAATTGGGACAATACCGTAACCAATCTCATCTGTAACTAAAATGCGGTCCAGGTTGGCGTTATAAATGGTTTCTGCCAGATTTTTCCAGTTGTGAAGACCTGCAGATGTTGTTTCAAATAAAGCTGTTTCCTGCTCATCCGGCAATCCCAATGTCTCATCTTTTTTTAAAATCCGGCGTACCAGCAGGTGAAAATTCCGGCACCAGGTGGAAGTAAGAAATTCTTCCCAGGTGGATGTTTCCCCATCTGCCCAGTGATCTGCCTTTGGATCTTTCTGATGATCTTCCTGAGTTTTTCCTTTTTCCTGTACCCTATTTTCAAAATGTTCTTTTGCAAAGGAAGACTTTCCCTGACATCTTCCTCCAATGACCATGATCATTCGATTTTTCTCCTTCGGTTCTCCTATGCTTATGAACCCTGTTTTCAACTTATTTTTACAAGTTCAGATATTTTCACATTATTCTCAATAAAAATGCCACTACCGTCAGACATATCAGTTCCTCTGCCTGCAGGAAAAATCCAGCCAGGTCTCCAGTAATACCTCCGAAATTCTTTTTGGACCATTTATCATACCAAGCAAAAAGCACTCCCTGAAGCACCAGGCAGACTCCATAAACTTCCAGTCCCTGTACGCCCCAGATGCCAAAAGCCAGCACTGCAAGGAGCACCAATGACAGGAGCAATATTTTCTTATCCAGCTTTTTCTCAGAAGCCTGGGAAAAGGCAGCTGCCAGCCCATTGTTTTTCGCTGACGGAAACATGACTACGGAAAGGCCGCTGAACACCCGCTCACTGAATAAAAACAGCACCGGGTAAAACATGGCCTTTCCCCGGGCATTTTCACAAAATTCATACATGCTTCCTGTATATAATAACAGATATACAACCGCACAGATCACTGCAAACGCCCCTAAATGGGGATCTTTTAGTATTTCCAACTTTTTCGTTCTGTCTCCATAGGAATGGACCGCATCCATAGTGTCCATAAAACCGTCCATATGGATGCCCCCTGTTACAAGAAAGGGGATGGCCGACGCCCAGAGAAATCTTATCCCCACAGACAGATTAAACTGCGCTGCAATAAAGAGCCAAAGCCCTAAAAGGCATCCTTCTATAACACCTACCAGCGGAAAAAAGCACATGGCATGGCTCATTTTTTCCTTGGTCCACTCTACCTGGGGTACAGGGATCTTTGAATACATGGAAATTGCGATCAGACAGGACTCCAACCATTTCATAATTACACTTCTGCTCCTTTTTTCATAACCGGTATACCGTATACTACTTCAACTACCTCTGAAGCCATTTTCGCCAGACGGCAGTTAACAAGACCTAAAAGGCGGATATACTCTAAGGTTTCCTTTTCATACATTTCCCCATCAGAGCCTACTTCATTGGTGATCACTGCGAAAAAATCAGCTGCTTCATCAATTTTGGCAATGTCAGCGCAGATCTTTTCCGCCAGCGCTTCTGTGCGTCTGCCAGGTTCTAATTCTGTTCCAAAAGAACTGCCAAACATTTCATTGGCTGTGAGATTGGAAACACATTCCAGCAACACTGCCAGTTTATTATTTCCAGTTTTTTCCACCCGTCCCACATCTTTCGGACTCTCAATGGTAATAAATCCTTTTCCCTGGCGAAGCTTTTTGTGCCGCTCTACCTTTTTCCTGCCTTCTTCCCCGAATACTTCCATAGTGGCAATATAATACCGGGTCATTTCTCCTGCTTCCAGTATTCTTTTTTCTCCATAGGCAGATTTACCGCTGCCGCTTCCCCCGGTGATCAGTATCATAGCTATTCTTTATCCTCGTTTTTATCTTCTTCAAAATGACAGTAAGGCTTTACCTGTATATCCTGAAAGGTATCCATTTTGCTGTAAATAGTAAGGGCCATATCAAGCATAGGGAAAAACGCAGCTGCTCCCGTTCCTTCTCCCAGGCACATTCCCGCCTGGATCGCAGCCTTTAGCCCAAGGCTGGATAAAACTGCCTGTCCCGCCGGTTCCGCGGACACATGGGAAGCCAGAAGATAGTCAGCCACAGCCGGACAGATCTTCACGGCTGCCAGAGCTGCCGCTCCGGTAATAAGACCGTCTAAAACCACCGGGATCCGCCAGTAGGCACAGCCAAGATAAAAACCTGTCAGTGCCGCCAGATCCAGGCCGCCTACTTTTGATAAAACATCGATCCCGTCAGAAGGATCCGGTCTGTGGATACGGATTCCCTCTTTGATCACTTCTATTTTACGCTTAAGACCAGCATGATCAAGACCTGCGCCTCTGCCTGTTACCACCTCTGGGTCCAGATCTGTAAGCACAGAGATCACAGCGCTGGAAGTAGTGGTATTTCCAATGCCCATTTCTCCTGTGCCAGCCAGATCACAGCCTTTTTCATGTAAGATACCGGCTGCCTCGATCCCCACTTCCAATGCTTTTACAGCCTCTTTTCTGGTCATGGCAGGTTCTTTTAAGAAATCTCTGGTTCCCCAGGCGATCTTACGGTCTAAAATTCCGGTTCCTGTCATATCCGCCGCGATTCCCACATCTACAGGAAGGACTTCTGCCCCTGCACAAGCTGCCATCAGGCAGACGCAGGATCTTCTGGCTGCCATATTTTTGGCAACTGCTGCTGTTACGTCCTGTCCTGTCTGGGTCACACCTTCTGCTACGATCCCATTGTCTGCGCACATGATTACAATACATTTTTTATCCAGGGAAAATTCTTCCCGCCTTTTTACCCCTGCAATGCGGCAGATATCTTCTTCTAACACGCCTAAACTGTTTAATGGCTTTGCCACCCGGTCCCAGTGGGCTTTTGCTGACTTTACTGCTTCTTTATCAATCGGTTTTATCCCCTTTAACACAGTTTCCGGGGAAACAGTCTGTTTCTGGTTCATCTTACTGCTGCCTCTTTCTTTTCATTCTGTATCTGTCACAGGCCTGTACAAACCGTTCCCCAAAACCTTCCAGGGAAGGATAATACAAATGGGGAAAACCTGCCATTACCTGATTTTTTACAGTGACGCAGGGCCAGCTGCGCTTTCCTGTTGGCTTTTTTGCCTGCATTTTGAGTTCATTTTCATCCTGGGTACTTTCCCAGTAATGGAATTCATGGCCTTTGATGGTCTCGCCTGCTTTTAAATACAGACTGTCCTTTTCTGTCCGTACCGTAATATAGCCGAAATGAGAATTTTTCCCTTTTTTGTAGCCTTTCCCGGAAAATACACCTGCCATCTCATAGCCGGTTCCATTTTCATCTTCCAGTTCTTTTAAAAGATAGAGATAACCGCCGCACTCTGCCAGAATGGGCATATCTTCCTCTGCTTTCCGGCGGATCTCATTTCGTATGGTCTCATTTTCTTCCAGCGCTTTTGCATAAAGCTCCGGATAACCGCCGCCAAGTAAAAGACCATCCAGATCATCTGGCAGATGCTTATCATGGACAGGGCTGAACCGGACGATCTGAACGCCCTGTTTTTCCAAAAATTCCAGGTTATCCCTGTAATAAAAGCAGAAAGCCTCATCCCAGGCAACGCCAAGACGGATGCGGATAGCTGAATGTGAGATTTTTTCTCCTGATAATTGGTTTTGCAGAACCAAATCAGCATTTTTCTGAGCTTCACACTTCTGGCTGGAACCATCTGCTGTCACAGTCACAGACCCTAGCGCATCTATATCTGCTTTTTCTCCCAGTTTAAGTAATGCATCCACATCTAATGTCTTCTCCAGGCAGTCACCTAACTGCCTCATCTGCTCCTGAAGGTTCTCGATCTCCCCAGGAAGCACAAGTCCTAAATGACGGCTTCCCACCTGCCAGAAATCCAGTTCCGGTACATATCCTGCTACCAGCACACCTGTTTCTTTCTCGATCACTGCCTTCATCCGCGGATATAACATAGGAGAGATCCTGTTTAATATCACTGCCTGAATATGATTTCCATTTTTATTTGCCTGAGAAAGCTGGGACTCTCCCTGAAAGACCTGAAAGCCCTTGATCAGCGCCGCCAGGGAAAGGCTGGCTCCTTTTGCATCCACTACCAGCACCACCGGCAGATCTAAAATATCCGCTACCTCCCAGGAACTGGCAGCTGTTGTATCTCCGCCTAAGCCGTCAAAATATCCCATTACGCCTTCTACTACTGGAAAATGCGTTTCAGACACTGCTGCATATTTTTCCCTCATGTCCTGTGGCTGTTCAAAGAAACTGTCCAGATTTCCTCCCTCAATGCCAAGGACTTTCCGATGAAACAGCCCGTCAATATAGTCCGGTCCACATTTATAGGAAAATGGATTTTTCTGTTTTCGTTTTAAAAGTTCCAGGATGCCGCAGGTGACCATAGTCTTTCCGCTGCCGCTTCTTGGAGCTGCGATCATGAATCCAGCCACTCTATCTCCTCCACATCGTCTTTTACCGGATGCTGCATCACTGCAATGTATACCGGATTCTGAGCTATTGGCATATGGTAGCTGCCAAGCTGTTTAACAGGAGAAACCTGAACCTGCAGAAGTTCACCGTCTTCAAAACCATATTCCTTCATACATGCAAGGATCTCTGATACAGTTTCCAAAGTAATGGCATTTGCCACGATCCGCACCGCCGGATTTAAGTTTAACAGGGTACCGATGATCTCCTTCATCTTTCCGCCGCTGCCGCCGATAAAAGCATGGGTAGGTGCCGGAAGTCCCTCAAAAGCCTCCGGTGCTTCTCCCTCTACAATGTGGATATCTTCCCAGTTTCCATGAAACTTTTGCACATTTGCCCGGATCAGTTCCAAAGCTTCCGGTTCCCGCTCAATGGCATACACACTGCCTTCATTACAGCTTCTTCGGATCGCCAGACCCATCTCCACGGATACAGATCCCGTTCCCGCGCCAATATCATAACAGACACTGTGATTACCGATATAAAGTTTCTCTATAGACAGCCGGCGAATGGTTTCCTTGGTCATCGGAACCTTTCCCCGGATGAAATCTTCGTCTTTCGGGTGCTTTGTGAGATAAATTCTCATCTCTTCTGCGCGAGGATTTTTCACAATAACGCAGGCAAGACTTCCAAAGGGCCTCTTCTCCTCTTCCATCAGCAATTCTGCAGGGGTAGCTTCGCAGAGAATACGTTCTGTTTCGTATGAGAAATTTTCTCCAGCCCATATTTTCACATTTCCAAGTCCATTACTTACCAGTTCCCTGCAAAGAGCAGAAACACTGCCCTTTCCTCCCAGTAAGATAAAACAGTCTTCATAATGACGGATATGGGAAACTACGTCGCAGCTGCGGCCATGGCTGCTGATACTGTGAACATTCTGCCAGCTTCTGCCGAGTCTGGCGCAGAAATAAGAAAGACTGGATACACCGGGAATATATTCTACCTCCCAGCCTTCCTGCAGGAAAGCTTTGGAAGCCGCTTCTGCCCCGCTGTAAAAGCCGGTATCCCCGGAGAGCACCAGCACTGCCTCATCCCATTCAAAAGAAGAAAGCCAGTTTACCATTTCACTGGGCTTATAAGCTGCCAGCACTGCTTTTCCTTCTGTATAAGGTGCAGCTGCATCTAACATCCTTCTGGCTCCCATTACAGCATCTGCCCGGTCTAAGCAGTCTAAAACCTCGCCTGTCAGCTGGTCATCCTGCCCCATTCCGATCCCTGCAAGATAGATAATGGGTTTTCTCTCCTCATATTCATTCTGAGACATCCTTCATCCACTCCTTTACTGCTTCTTTTGTCTGCTCTAAGGACATTCCTTTATCTTTTGGCCGGTCGATCACAACAGCTGTTGCTCCCGCTTTTTTTGCAGCCTGCATCTTTTCTTTAAAGCCGCCTGTATCTCCCCCGTCCTTTGTTACCATATAAGAACATTGAAATTCCTTCAATTGTATATAATTCATTTCCGCTGAAAACGGTCCCTGCATGGCAATGATATGTCTTCCGCTGTAGCCCAGTTCCCTGCAGATATGAACAGAAGCTTCCACAGGAAGGACTCTTGCAAAAATCCGTTCTAAATGTCCCGGAAGTCCCTGCCACAGAACCAGTTCCTTGCTTCCTGTAGTGAGGAAGATATTTCCTTCTTTTTCAGAAAGATACCTGACTGCCTCTGCTGTATTTTTCACATGGATAATGCCATTTTTATCGCCTTTGCTATCTTTTGCCTCATCTTCACTTTCTTTTCGCAGGCAGCGCAGAAGGCAGATATCCGGATATTTTTCACAGGCTTTCCGGATATTGGCAGTCACCACCTGGGCATAGGGATGGGTGGCATCGATCACTAGAGACGGGCTCTCTTTTTTCAAAAAAGCTTCCATCGCACCCTCGTCCAGGCGACCGCAGTGTACCGTTAAATGCTTTAAAGACATTTCTTCTTCCAGAAGCTCTGCACCGTATTCCGTTGCCACGCAGACGATTCCGGTAACACCTGACTGTTCGTCCAGCCAGTTAGCCAGTATCCGCCCTTCTGTTGTTCCCGCAAAGAGGATCACATGCTTTTTTGCCATGTTATTTCTCCTTCTTTTGCAGATAGCCTCTTGGTGTCACCATCCATTTGCCGATCTTTACAGTACTGGTTTTTCCAATGAATACTGTCGTAAACATATCCGCCGGATAATCAGCCAGTTCTTTTAAAGATATTACCTTCATCTCTTCCCCATCTCTTCCAATACAGGAAGCTACACCGCAGACTGTTTCCGGTGAACGGTATTTCATGATCCGCTCACAGGCCTGCTTTAAATAGTCCGGTCTGCCTTTGCTGCGGGGATTATATAAGCAGATAACAAAATCTGCCTGGGCTGCCTTTTCTATGCGCTCCCAGATCATTTCTATGGGTGTTAAACGGTCACTTAAGCTGACCACTGCAAAATCATGAGTCAACGGTGCTCCAAGGCCTGCAGCACCGGCACAGGCAGCTGTAACCCCGGGTATCATCTTGATCTCTACTCCCGGATACTGTGCTGACAGCTCCAGGATCAGACCTGCCATACCGTAAACACCGCTGTCCCCACTGCAGATCATGGCTGTATCTTTGCCTTCCATACAGCATTCAAAGGCCATACGGCACCGTGCCTCCTCTTTTGTCATAGGCGTGGTAAGATATTCTTTGTCCGGGAAATAGGGCTTTACAAGGTCCGCATATACCGTATATCCAGCGATCACCTGGCAGTCTCCAATGGCTTTAAACGCTTCTTTTGTCATTCCATCTAAGGAACCCGGTCCCATACCTACTACGTAGAGTTTTCCTGATGCTGCTATTTCCGGCACAGCCGAAACTATTTTCCCGCTGTGGGAGCTTTCTGCCATACGGAATTCTGTTGTAAATCCCGGATCGTACAGCTTTGACCGGTCATAGCCATTTTGTGCCACTGTATTTCCAACTACGATCAAGGCTGTTTTTGTAATATGTTCACGCTCCGCTGCCTCTGCCAGCTCTGCCACAGTGGTACGCACGGTTTTCTCTTCCGGCCAGGTTGCCTTGTATACAATAGCAGCCGGTGTATCCGGGCTGTACCCCCCTGCCATTAATTCCTTTGACAGTTCTTTTAACATTCCCGTACTTAAAAAGATCACCATGGTTGCCTGATGAGAAGCAAACTGACGGATGCTCTCTCTTTCCGGCACCGGTGTTCTTCCTGCCATTCTGGTAATAATTACGCTTTGGGATATTCCCGGAAGAGTATACTCCATCTGTAAAGCGGCTGCTGTGCCGCAGAAAGAACTGACTCCCGGACAGATATCATAAGTGATCCCCAGCTTGTCCATTGCATCCATCTGCTCTCTGATGGCACCGTAGAGACAGGGATCTCCTGTATGCAGGCGGACTACCTCTTTTTGCTCTTTCCATGCCTGTTCTATAACTTCCATAACCTGTTCCAGGGTCATTTTTGCGCTGTCGTAGATCACAGCCCCCTGTTTTGTCTCTTTTAATAAACCTGGATTGACCAGGGAACCTGCATAAATAACGATATCTGCCTGTTTTAAAAGTCTCAGTCCTCTTACTGTGATCAGGTCCTCTGCTCCCGGACCAGCTCCTACAATGTGTACCATATTTCTCTTCCTTTCCGGAATTTATTTTCGTTTATTTTCAGTCCAGTTTCGTCATATCCTGGGCCAGTATCCTTTTTAACATGTCCATGGCTCCGGGAGACATTCCCAGTATCCCTCTTTCATTGGTAAACAGGATACATTCTACCTTCATGGACTCTCCTGCCCGCAATGTCAGATGCTCCCAGGCCCGTCTTACCACCTGTTCCATAACCTTTTCACGAAGCCCCGGCACTGTCTCTAAAAGTTTTAATCCCTGATCTACAGTAACGGACTCTAATATCTCCCGGATCAGCTCCGGTCCTGCACCGCAGGCACCGCCCCAGGCTGCCAGAGTTTCCATTCTTCCATCTGCTACAGAGGAATGGGTGTTCATCACACCGGCTGCCAGCTTGATCAGCTTTCCTCCATGTCCGACTAACAGTACCTCTTCAATATTTTCCTGCACTGCCATGTCCAGAGAGTCACCAATAAAATTACTGCACTTTACAGCGTAATCCAGATTTACATTCAACTCATCCCGTAAAAAGCTTTCCCCATAATTCCCCGGTGTCAGGATCATGCTTTTAAGTCCGGCCACATGTTTCTGATGCAATTCTAACTGTATGGTATCGGTAAGTGCTTTCTCACTCATAGGCTCTACCATGCCACTGGTCCCCAAAAGGGAGATACCGCCTTTGATACCCATACGGGGATTAAAGGTCTTTTTGCTGATTTCTATTCCCTGAGGAATAAATATTTCAATATGCAGACTGCCCTGAAATCCATATTGTCTGCAGGCTCTTTCCACATGGGTAAAGATCATTTCCCTTGGTACCGGATTAATAGCAGGTTTTCCTACTTCACAGGCCAGTCCCGGCTTTGTAACGATACCCACGCCCTCTCCTGCTGTAAGATGAAGCCGGATAACCTCATTTTCCCAGATATAGCCTTCTGTCTCCGGTTTATCATCCCTAAATGATACTCTGGAATAGATAGCGATCCCATTGGTCACATCCGGATCATCTCCGGAGTCCTTTCGCACAGCGCAGACTGCCTGCTCCTTTGTAAAACGGATCTCCTCGATCTCTAGATCCAGGTCTAGCCCCTTAGGTGTAGAGACTTTCACCTGACCCACCCGTTTCTGTCCAAGGAGCATAAGAGCCGCTGCCATAGAAGCCGCCGTCCCGCAGGTACCGGTGGTATAGCCCCATCTTAACTTTTTCTGATTTTTATATACATACATTTCTTCCATAGCAAATACCCACAGACCCTTTATGATCTTAAAAATCCTCTTGTGGTATCATACCATATTACCCATTACTCTACAACGCAAAAATGGGACCTTTCGGTCCCAAAACTGTGTGTCTGCATATAGCGGCTTTTATACTGCATCGTATATTTTTTGTAAATACTCTACATCCTGATGATACCGCTCTTTTGTGGAATTTTCCAGAAGCATTGTAATATAAGGCTTGTCTTTTTTCAGGTTTTTCATTAAAGGTTCATAATGGAACAGACCTTCCCCTACATGGGCAAATTCCGGTTTTCCTTCTTTCATCACGAAATCCTTTACATGAACAACCGAAATACGATCTCCGTAAAGACGAAATGCTTTATTGATCTCTTCATCCTGATCTGCAACATGCTCTGCACTGATCAGGTTTACCGGATCCAAAATTGCTTCCACATTTGGAGAATCAATGTCTTCTAAAAATCTCCTCATGATCTCCGGGCAGTAAAGAGTATGATCATGAACCGCCTCTACTCCCACGATCACCCCTAATTTCTCCGCAGCAGATACAATTTCCCTCATGCTCTTTAATAACAACTGATAGCAGCCTTCTGTATAGGTATAGGGAACTACCTTAAAACCTGCATCATAACGTCCTGTTTCCGTTCCCACCATGTCGGCGCCTATAACCTTCGCATATTTTAAATGTTCAATAAACTTTGCTACTGCTTTCTGGCGTTCTTTCTCATCTGGATTTACAGGATTGATATAGCACCCCAGTACAGCCACATGAATATCATTTTCATCCAGTTTTTTTCTGATCATCCGTGCAAATCCAGGCGAATAATGACCATGATCAAAATTATATCCGGCGATGGATTTTCCCATCGCCAGCTGGATCTGATCTACGTGATTGGCAGCAATTGTGTTTACCAGTGTATCAATATCCGTCTTTGGGCAGAGGTCATGGCATCTCATTCCATAATTCATAGTTTTCCCCCAACAATTTATAAATCTACAGTAATAAAGATATCATAAATCGCCTTGATAGCAGTCTCAAAATCAGCGTTCTTAACACCGATAATGATATTCCATTCACTGGATCCCTGATCGATCATCTTTACATTGACTCTTGCATGTGCCAGTGCGGAGAAGATACGGCCTGCAGTGCCTCTGTTGGAGCGCATACCTCTGCCTACAACTGCGATCAGTGCCAGATCTGACTCTAATTCAATGGTATCCGGCTCTGCCACTCTGTGGATACCTGCTACTACAGACTGCTCATAAGCCTCAAATTCTGACTGATGAACGAAAACAGTCATGGTATCGATACCGGATGGCATATGTTCAAAGTTGATGCCGTATTTTTCAAATACGCTTAAAACTTTTCTCCCAAAACCAACCTCAGAATTCATCATTGCCTTTTCAATGTTGATAGAGCAGAAGCCCTTCTTACCTGCAATACCGGTAATGGTATGACGCGGTTTGCGACAGGTGGTCTCTACGATCAGGGTTCCCTTATCATCCGGACGGTTGGTGTTGCGGATATTGATCGGGATACCTTCCTTACGTACCGGGAAAATAGCATCTTCGTGAAGAACACTTGCACCCATGTAAGCCAGTTCACGAAGCTCTTTATAAGTAATAGTCTCAATAACCTCAGGGTCTTTGATAATTCTTGGGTCAGCTACTAAAAATCCGGAAACATCGGTCCAGTTCTCATAGAGATCTGCATGGATGGCTTTTGCAACGATAGAACCGGTTACATCAGAACCACCTCTGGAGAAAGTCTTTACAGTACCGTCATGACGGGAACCGTAAAATCCAGGGATAACTGCTCTCTCTACATGCTCTAATCGCTCAGAAAGCTCTTTATCCGTAATATCTGCTTCAAAGTTTCCATTATCATCAAAGAAAATAACTTCTGCAGCATCGATGAATTCATATCCCAGATAATTTGCCATAACGATACCATTTAAGTATTCGCCTCTGGAAGCAGCGTAATCTCTTCCTGCTTTTGCAAGGAAGTTTTCTTCAATTTTATCAAATTCATGATCCAGGTTCAGGTTCAGATCCAGTCCGTCAATGATCTCATTGTATCTTTCTTTGATCTTGTCAAGGATCTTCTTGTAAGAACGTCCCTCTGCTACTGCATCATAACATGCATACAGCATATCGGTTACCTTCTCATCCTTGTCATTGCGCTTGCCTGGTGCAGACGGCACTACATATCTTCTGGATTTATCCGCTTTAATAATGTCAGCCACTTTTTTAAACTGCTTTGCATTTGCAAGTGAACTGCCTCCGAACTTAACCACTTTCTTCATGATCTTTATCTCCCTTAAATCGTAGTAAAACACACCTTTTTGATCAGTCTCTGATTTAGTGCGTTACAAGTGCAAATGATACCGTACTTTTCCCATCATGTCAATAGTTTTGGACTAAAAAATTTGCCGTGCAAGGACAAATGTCTTTGCACGGCATACTTTAAAATGGTTCTGTCTTTTATTTAACGTTTTATTTAAGCTTCTGCTCTTAGCCTGTTAACGCAGCATTTTAATTTTCCATTTCCTTGTTTACAGACTCTTCACAGGAACGCATGGCAAGAATGGTCTTTTCCATCAGTTCTTCCAGTGTCCAGCCCAGGGTTTCCGCACCTTCACGGATCACATCCCTGGAACATCCGGCAGCAAACTTTTTATCTTTGAATTTCTTTTTAAGGCTGGAAACTTCCATATCCATTACGCTGCGGGAAGGACGCATTCTGGCTGCTGCTCCTACAAGACCTGTAAGCTCATCTACTGCAAAAAGCACCTTTTCCATCTCATGTTCCGGCTTTACATCACAGGCAATGCCGTAACCATGGCTGCAGATGGCGTGGATCAGCTCTTCTTCTGCTCCTGCTTCTCTTAACAGCTCTGGCGCCTTGATACAGTGCTGTTCCGGATACATTTCAAAATCAATATCGTGAAGAAGTCCTGCCATAGCCCAGAAATCCGCATCTTCACCGTATCCCAGTTCATTTGCAAACCATCTCATGGTTCCCTCTACTGTAAGACCATGTAAAATATGAAATGGCTCCTTATTATACTTTTTCAGTAATTCCAGTCCCTGTTCTCTTGTAAGTTTCGTAGTCATCTCTTCTGCTTCCTTTCTATCGGATATTCAGATATATCCTGTAGGAATATATCTTTTTATTATTTCTCATTATTATAGTACTGTAAAATACAAAAGGCAAGGGCAGAAAAATCTGTTCAAAAAGAAAATCTCCTGGAAGAGATCACCCTTCCAGAAGACTCATATGTTCTTTATTTAAAACCAACAGGCATCCGCCCAGACCAAAACTGCTTTCTTGCAAAAGTCCTTTTCTCACCTTTACTTCCCGACGGATCGTATTCATCTTTCTTGCATCCAGTGCATACTGGGCACTTTTAAGGATATAAGAAGAATCAAATGAAGTTGAAAGTACTACCTCTGATATATCAAAGAGATTGGCTACATTTACAATTCCTGTTCCCAGATACCTTCCACAGGTCTCAAATACCTGCAGGGCCGCTGCATCTCCTGCTTCTGCCAGAGGAAACAATTCTCCCGCCCATTTAAGTTCTTTTCCAGTAAGTTCCCCATACATCCGGATCATGGACTTTTCGCTTGTATAAAGGCCCAGACAGCCTCTGTTACCGCATTTGCACTGCAGACCATTTTTATCAACCGTCATATGACCAATACGACCTGAGTTTCCCATTTCTCCTTGCATAAGGCTTCCATCGTTCCAGATCGCCATACCAATTCCTGAACGGATAATGATATAAAGCATATTTTTTATATCTTCCAAATGAGCCACTTTTCTTTCTGCCCAGGAAATAAGATTTACGTCATTGCATATATATACAGGCTTGCCTATATACTCCTGTATGATATCCCCGATCAGAACATTCTCCCAGCCATTGATCCGTTCAAAAAATACAGAATAATTATTTTTATAATCAATCACTCCTGGGACACCGATCCCGACTCCCAGCAGACGATTTTTATCAATTCCCGACTCAAGGAGCAGATCATCTATCTGCTGCTTCATAAGCTGCAATACCTGGTCCTTATCCGCATCTTTTGGATATATCCTCACAGAAAAACAGATATTTTCACATTCCAGATTACTGATAGCCATCCGCACCTTTGGAAATTCAAGGTCAATTCCCATAGCATATGCAGCATTTACATTCGCATGATAAAGAACGGGATTTCTTCCCCCGTTGGACGTGCCATAGCCACTTTTGATCACCAGGTTATCCGCTGTCATTTCCTGGACCAGACTGGTTATTGTTGGACGGCTCAGGTGTGTCACATATGCCAGGTCAGTCATTGTAACTGATTTATGGGACCAGATGCATTCATATACCAACTGCCTGTTGGCTTTTTTTACATCGCTCAGATTATTTTTCTTCATGTCCCCTCCTGTACAGATCACGCATTTTTATACGCTTTCCCATTTTCATTATATCTCATTCCAACTACCAGTGTCAATGAATAAAAGGCAGCTGCTTTTCCAAAGATAAAACAGCTGCCCTAACTCATTCTCTTAAAAATCAACTACCAAGTTTATTACGGATCACCTGTTTCCTCTTTTCATCCGCTTCATGTAACTGTTCTCTATGTTCATGGATCCATAACTGATCAGCTTCGATTTCCTTCTTAGCTCTCTCGATCATAGACTCCATTGCTTTTTCGCCAGTTCCACCACGAACTTCCCTGCTTCTTACAAAATGCCATGGATCGATACATCTGGAAATAGGTGTAAAATCATGTTTAAATGGTTCATCAAAAAACTCTTCATAAGAAGAAGCAAAGAACTCTTCCGAAATATTTCTTAAATTATACTCCATCTTTCCTGCTTTTTTAACAAGGAAAGATACAAATGAATGGGCTCTCCTAAATGGTATCTTATAAGAACGATACATCTGATCTGCAATATCTGTTACTACAGAAAAACTTTCATAGGCCCGTTTTTCCAGCAGTTCTTTATTAACATCCAATGTACTGATCACTGCTTCAAACAACCGCGCATTTTTATTAAACAGTTCCAGACTTTCTAATACTCCATCCTCAATATCTTCATAGTCAGAAATATCACCATAAGGACTCTTCAAAAAGCCGGTCAGTACCATTTCTGTCATTCCCTTTAAAACAGAAAGAGAGGATCTTAAATGTTCTAATGCGATTGGATTTCTTTTTTGGGGCATAATAGAACTGATGGAAATATATCCGTCTGCCACATGGATCATATTCATTTCCTGTGTCGCCCACAATACCATATCTGTGACAACTCTTCCCAAATCCAAGGCGCAAAGTCCCAGTGCGCTTGCTGTCTGTGTCAGGTAGTCGCTGTTGCCAATGGCGTCATAAGCATTTTCGATAATACCGGAAAATCCGGATAACTCTGCCACTCTTTCCCTGGAAATTGGAAAACCGGTAGTTGTCACGGCAGCTGCTCCCATCGGTGACAGATTTACTGCTTCATATGCCATACAAAGCCGTTTAAAATCACGTTCCAGCATATCTGCAGCACCAAGGAAGTAATGTCCTAATAATCCCGGCTGGGCATGCTGGGTATGGGTATGGATCACATACAGAGTATTTTTATGCTCCTCCGCAAACAGTAATATCGCATTTTTCAACTTCAGCAACTGCTCCATTGCCTTTAAAAGTCCATCTCTTACTGCCAGATGGGACCAGGCAACACACATATCATTACGGCTTCTTGCCAGATGCAGATTTCCCGCAACACCATCTGTTGCCTCGATCAGCCTGCTCTCCATAAAGAAATACAGGTCTTCATACTTGCCGTCATACACCGTATTTTTGTAAAATTCCTGATCTACTTCTTCTAATGCTTTCAGAATGATCTTTCCATCTTCTTCTGTTACGATCCCCTGTTCGATCAACATGATCAGATGGGCTTCATTGATCATCTGGATATAGGGAAGCATTCTGTTTTTTGCCCTGTTATATCCTGGCTCCAGTTCCATGTTCACCAGTGCTTTTCCAGGATATTTCGCTCCTTCTTCATCTAACATCTGTTTTCTTAATTCTTCATAGGTCATTGGAAGTTTCATATCACAGTTCCCTCCTTTATTTGTCATTTCAAATCACAGTCTGGACTACTGGTCTACAACTGACCCGTCTTCTCTTAACTTGGTCACATATAAACGTGGTTTGTAAGGATATTGATGCATTGCCTGTTCATTCAGTTCGATCCCTATTCCCGGGCTATCCGGCACAGTCAGATAACCATTATCCAATGTAAGTGTGGATTTTACGATCTCATTCTTAGGCGCACAGTCCTCTCCTAATGGATATTCCTGGATGGCAAAATTCGGTATGGAAGCCGCCAGCTGGATGCAGGCTGCCGTGCTCACCGGACTTAATGGATTGTGAGGCACGACCAGTACACCTCTTGCTTCCGCAGCAGCTGCTATCTTTTTCGCCTGCGTAATTCCTCCGCACAGGCACACATCCGGACGGATATACTGGCATGCATTGCGTGCAAGAAGCATTCCAAATTCTTCCAGTGTATGAAGCCTTTCTCCTGTAGCAATTGGAATATGTATCTCACTTGCCACTCTTTGCATGTCATCAAAATTATCCGGTCTTACAGGATCTTCATAAAACATCGGTCTGGCTTTTTCAATTTCTCTTCCCAGTGCGATCGCTTCCGGTACATTTAATTGCCTGTGTATTTCAATACAAAGATCCACTTCATTTCCAATCGTTTCTCTGTACTGATAAACACGCTCTGCCGCATTGCTTATTTTTGTGGCAAAACTTTCCATCTTCATAACTTCTCTTCGGTCAGAGTCTACAAAAGGAGTCAGATGACCAACTGCCTTAAACCCTCTGGCTTTCGCTTCTTTGCACCCCTGGATCAATTCTTCTCCGGAAGAACCAAACACATGATAATAAACCCGTGCTTTATGGCGTACTTTTCCTCCTAATAGTTCATAACAGGGCACTCCATAATATCTTCCCTTGATATCCCATAACGCTATATCAATGGCAGACAGTGCACCCATAATAGCAGCTCCCCGGAAATGATAACACCGGTACATATACTGCCAGTGATGCTCTATCAAAAGAGGATCCTGGCCGATCAGATACCTTTTAAAAGTTTCCACTGCCTCTTTTGATGCCTCTAAAAAAGCCCAGGCACCGGACTCTCCTACGCCTGATATTCCTTCATCTGTATCCACCTGCACAAACATATACTGATCGATCAAATGGGTCCTTACATCTGTTATCTTCATCCTTACTCCTTTCTAGCCCTTTACAGAACCGCTGGTAAGTCCTCCCACCAGGTATTTCTGCGCAAATAACGCAAACAGAAATGACGGGATACACACGATCATAGAGGCTGCCAGCACATCCCCCTGTAGCATACTGTCTCTGGAACTGAAATCCGCAATTACTACAGGTAATGTTTTCTTGGCTTCATCAATCAGTAAGGTATTGGCTAACAGAAAGTTATTCCAGATACCGATAAATGTCATAATGCCGCTTGCTGCAAGTCCCGGTAACGCTACAGGAAGGAAAATGTGCCACAGAGTCTGTACTTTCGCCAGGCCATCGATCTCTGCTGCCTCGATCAGATCAGATGGAATTGTTTCAAAATAAGACTGCATGGTCCATATACAAATGGGAAGTTCAAAGGCTATGTAACACAAAACCAGTCCTCTGTATGTATTGATCAGTCCCATTTTTGACATCATAAGATAAATAGGTATGATGATTAGGATCTGTGGGAACATGTATACAAACAATACCATCTTGCTGAAGGTTTCTTTCATACGATATTCGTATGCCTTATAGCTGAAAGCAGCCAGACAAGCCACTACCAGTGTAAGACCGGTGGATACGATCGTAATAAAGATACTGTTCCATAAAAAGCGTGCAATTCCAAATTCTGTAAAAACTTTCTTTACAAAATAAAGAGAATACGTGCTTGGAACAACAGACGGCGGGATTTTTGTTACAGTCTGAGGGCTTTGCAGTGCAGAAACCACCAGCCAATATACCGGAAATATCATAATGATCACTACTGCCACTGCCAGAACATGGATCCCGATCAGTTTCAGAAGCTTTTTATTTTTTCTGTTCACACATCCACCTCCCTTTTAGTTATACATTTTCTCCTGCCGTTTTTTCAGCATAAAATAAATTGCTGCAAATACGATCAGAAGTACAAACAGGATCATGGTTATTGCAGATCCTTCTCCCATCCTGTAACTGCTGAACGCTCTTCTGTAAGCATAAATAGGAGTTGTCTGCGTTGCCTCTGCAGGTCCGCCTCCGGTCATGACCCACGGAAGATCATAGAAATTAAATGTCCAGATAAATCTCAGGATGCCGGATACCATAACAACCGGCATTAAAAGCGGCAGTGTGATCTTACTAAACTGATTCCATCCATTTGCACCATCGATCTGTCCTGCTTCATACAGATCATAAGGAATTCCCTGAAGGCCTGCCAGAAACATTGTAATAAGCATGGGCACACCGCGCCAGACATTAGCCAGTATCAGGATAAACATAGCCGTATGTTCATTAGCCATCCACGCTACAGGTTCTTTTAATATGTGCAGTTTCATTAAAATGTAATTCATGATCCCATAAACATCATGGAACATCCATCTAAATATCATCGCCACCGCTACCGTTGGCACCAGCCAGGGCATGATCACCAGACCTCTAAACAATCCCTTACAGCGAAGATCCGGATGATTTAATAAAATGGCGATTGCCAGTCCCAATACCACCTGCGGAATAAGGGACCCAAAAGTAAACATAAGTGATCTTACTACTGCCTGCCAGAATGAAGCATCTTTTAATATTTTTATATAATTGGCTACACCTATAAAATTCATTACCGGTTTTCTGACACTGTATCCCGTAAAGCTCATTACAAGCGCATAAAGCATAGGATACACTACGATTCCAAATATGATCAGGATCGCCGGCATATAAAGTAATGTTCCCTGAACTCCTGCCCTTCTTTTCTTACTTCCGCTACCGAGCATTCGCTTATCCACCCCTCTTAGACAGAATGGATATTCTGCCGTTCTTCTTCAGAATATCCATTCTTAAAACAATTATAATAACTTCTCTAATTCACCTACAATATAGTCTACAGCCTGGTCTGCGCTGTATCCGTCTGAAAGCATCTTGATCAGTCCATTTCCAAGAACGCACTGTGCTTCAAACTCTCCTGCTCCCGGGAACGGTCCATTGACCATAGTCAGTCCATTGGATGTTGAAAGAATATCTAATGCCATATCCGGAACCATTGGTTTCAGGTTATCAGGAAGGTTCTCCTGGTATTTGCTGTCACTATAAAGTTCTTCTCGAACCGGGAACATGGCATATGGATAGCTCAGATAGAAATCAACCAGCTTATCGCCTGTAAACATATATTTTATAAAGTCTTTTGCCAGTCCTGTGTTACCATCAGCAGAAATACTCAAACCAACCCAACCCTGTCCGGAACCGGTCTTTTTTCTTCCAGGAATCTTAAAGTACGCCACATCATCCATATCATCCGGAGATACAGACTGTAAGGTGTAATAAATTTCCGGCGTATCAATACGGCTCATTACATTACCACCGGCAATCATCTCTCTTACGTTTGTCTGTGTATATCCAACAGTTCCCTCCGGTGCACAGTCTTTTACTAACTTATAAAGATATTCGTAGGTTTCTACCATAGCAGCCCGGCTCTCATCGTCCAGGTCCACATACCATTCGCCATTGTCATCTACGTTTACAAGATCAACATCGTTTGCCTGAAGAAAACTCCAGATGGTCTTCCATGCATGCAGGTCACCCAGAGGAAGAGCAAAACCATATCTGTCCTTAGAAGGATCTGTTACAGCCTTACACATGTCATAATACTCTTCCCATGTTTCCGGCAATTTTTCAATTCCTGCTTCTTTCAGCCAGCTTTCTCTGTAATAAGCTACATAAGGGGTAATGTAAATAGGTACGGAATACAGTCCATCTTCATATGCACCCTGTACGCTTAAAGAAGTTCCCAAAAATGTATCCGCTCCGCCTATTTCTTCAACTAAATCTGATAATTCCAGCAAACCACCTGTACCTGCTAAAGACTGGGGATATCCGGTTCCTGTGATCATGATATCCGGCGCATTTCCAGCCATGATCGCGGAAACGATCTTATCCATAGCGCCACTCCACGGCATAACCGTGATATTGATCTGTGTTCCAGGATGTTCTTCCATATAGGAGTCTGCCAGTTTCTGTAATTCGTCTGCTCTCTCCTGCTGAGTCAGCATAGACCACATTTCGATAGTTCCGGTTGCTTCCTCTTCCGGCTTACTTTCTTCTGCTTTTGTTTCCTCTGCTTTTGAAGATTCCGTTTTTGCTTCCTGTGTGCTCTGTCCACCGGAACTATTGCTCTGTCCGCATCCCGCTACTGCCATCATCACAGTTGCTCCCAGAATAACTCCCAGCGCTTTTTTCATCTTCTTTCTCATCTTTGGACCTCCCTTATTTTATTGTTTATTATCCGAAGAATACGTACAATAACGGCGTATCCTATCATATTCGATCTCTACTCCTAACCCCGGCGCCGTTGAAACAGCCAATTCTCCCTTGTGGTTTAGTTTAATCGGTTTTGAAAACATGTCTTTTAACAGTGCATTGGTATTATTGTCATAATATTCTGCGATCAGACCATTGGGAACAGAGGCTACCAGATGGGAATGTACCTCCTGATCTCCATGGGGAGCTATTAAAATGTGAGATGCCATAGCAAGATCTGCTACTTTTTTCCATTCTGTAATGCCGCCTAATATCTGGGCATCTGCATTTAACACCTGAGCTGCATTTGCTTCTATCAGCTGCTTAAATCCCCAACGGGTATATTCATTTTCTCCGATTGCAATGGGAACATCGATCTTTCTCTGAAGTTCCGCACAGCCCTCAATATCATCAGGTGATAATGGTTCCTCAAACCAGTATATGTCCCTGCGTTCCAGTTCTCTTCCCATTTTCAGGGCATCAATCCGGTTGTATGCATTATTGGCATCTACCAGTAAATGTATATCCGGTCCAATGGCATCTCTTACTGCATCAATGCGTTCCAGATCTTCCCGGATCGATACACCTCCTATTTTCATTTTGAGCGCCCTTGCTCCTTTTTTCAGATTTTCCTTCATCTCATTTTGGAGCAGATCCAGACCTTTTCCATCTTCATAATAGCCGCCTGCTATATATGCCGGTATGCTGTCATTATATCCTCCAAGCATCTGACAGACGCTTCTTCCTGCCACTTTGCCTCTTATATCCCAGAGGGCTATGTCAATCCCACTGATTGCCCGTGTAGCAAGGCCTTTTCTGCCGTACACTTTTGGAAGATACATTTTTTCCCATATCCGTTCTACATTAAAAGGATCCTGTCCGATCACCCGTTCCTTTAAACTCAATATTGCCTTTATGACCATATCTGAGCCATGGACCCAGCCAATTCCATTTATACCTTCATCTGTCATGATCTCACAAATCACAATCTCTGTTGCCGGATATGTGTATTTACCATTGCTGATAGGTGTTGTATATGTAGCAGAGTACGCGTTTATTTTAATATCTGTAATTACCATCTTCTCGGCCCTCCATCGTTTGTTGTGCATTTTGTATGCTTTTTATTTGTTTTTAATTTTTCTATTGATACTATAGCACTATTTTTAGTTTTATGTCAATATCTTTTATAAAATTTATTTACAAAATTAGTTTTAAAATGTGGTAATTTTTTAACGCATTTATTATAGTCTGCTGGTTACGATTGCAAACCGATCTGTTCCTCAGTATAATAAAAGCAAATATCAGGAGTAATTTACTATTTTACAGGAGGGATTTTTATGAATTACAGAACCGCCCAAACAGCAGACCTGCCTGCCATGATGAAAATGGTAGAAGAAGCCAAAGAAGGATTTCGGGCTAGAAATATTGACCAGTGGCAAAAGGGAGAACCAAACGAACAGGGGCTTACAGAAGGCATTGAAAAAAGCGTTGTACATGTCCTGGAAGAAAATGGAGAAGTTTTAGGCATGATCACCGTTGTGCCCGGTCCTGAAGCCGACTACGCTGTTATCGACGGCGCCTGGCTGAATGACGAGCCTTATTTTGCTTTCCACAGAGTCTGCGTATCCGAGGCACACAAAGGAAAAGGATTGGCTGCAAGCCTCTTCTCTTATTCTGAGGCATTTGCAAAAGAAAAGGGTGTCAGAAACATTCGTATCGACACCCATCCGGACAATCTCTCCATGCAGAAAGCATTAGCCAAAAATGGCTATACTTTCTGCGGAAAGATCACATTATGTTCCGGAAGCGAAGCCGGAGATCCCCGGTTCGCCTACCAGAAAATTTTAAATTAATGCATATAGCGTTGGTTTGACCTGAGATTGGTCATGAGCCCAATTATACCCCGCTGAAAGCGCTGTAACCGCCGTCTACAGGCAGTACAATGCCATTTACAAAGCCGGCTGCATCATCACTTGCCAAAAACAGGGCTGCGCCGATCAGCTCCTCTGGATTACCAAAACGTCCCATAGGAGTTCCGGCAATGATGTCTCCGGCTCTGTCTGTGTAGGAGCCATCCTTGTTAAATAACAGATCATGGTTCTGCTCTGCTGCATAAAATCCCGGTACAATGGCATTGCAGCGGATGCCACTCTGTCCAAAGTGGATCGCCAGCCACTGAGTCAGGCTCTGGACAGCGCTTTTTGCATTGGAATAAGCCATAACCTTGGAAAGAGGAAGGATAGAGGAAACAGAAGCGATATTGATAATGCTTCCCTTTCTCTTTTCCACCATATCTCTGGTAAATACCTGGATAGGCAGTAAGGTTCCCATGTAATTCAGATCCATTACATTTCTGATATTCTCTTCCTTCAGATCCCAGAAAGAATAATCGTCCTCCTGTTTTTCCTTCTTTAACATTTTTACAGAGGCAATGGCTCCCGGCTGGTTTCCCCCCGCGCCGTTAATCAGGATATCGCAGCTTCCCAGCGCTGCTTTGATCTGCTCATAAGTCTTTACCAGTTCTTCTTTATCCAGTACATTGCAGCTGTAGCCTTTTACTGTTGCTTCTTTGCTGTATTCATTTTTGGCATTTTCTGTAAGGGTCTCAGACATTTTCGCCAGTTTTTCCTTATTGCGCCCGATAATGGCAACTTTCGCCCCGTTCACAGCCAGACCATATGCCATAGCAGAACAAAGCACACCGCTTCCTCCTGTTACAATGGCTGTTTTTCCTGTAAGATCCACACTAAAAGGTACTTTCATCGCTTCTCCTCTTTCCGCGCCCTTTAGGGCACTGTTTTATATTTACTGATACATGAAACATATGTAGGTAACATGTATGATCATCCTGCATCGGCATACCGGTATACCGGCCATATATATCAATATATAATATAAAATATGCTTCCCGTCAACTGGTATTCTAAACTTTATTTTATTAAATTTTCCCCCTTTTCATCAATACAAAAATCCCGGAAGATAATCCGAATTTCTCAAGACCTTCTTCCGGGACATTTTACAATATTACACTACCTGTGTCATAGCTTACTCTTACTTAAAGTACTTCACACCAGACTCAAAGATCTTCATATCCTGTTCGCCGTAAATGTTCATGGCAACTGCCTCGCCTCTTCTCTCAGAGTGAGCCATCTTACCAAGGATACGGCCATCCGGGCTTGTGATACCTTCGATTGCCATGTAGGAACCGTTTGGATTCCAGTATTCGTCCATGGTCACATTGCCCTTATCGTCTACATACTGGGTCGCTACCTGGCCATTTGCGATCAGGCGGTGGAGCCATGCTTCGTCTGCTACGAAACGTCCTTCACCGTGGGAAGCCGGATTGCAGTATACACCACCCAGTTTTGCTTCTGCCAGCCATGGGGACTTATTTGTCATAACCTTGGTGTAAACCATCTTGGAAATATGGCGTCCAATGGTGTTCATAGCCAGTGTAGGAGAATTTGGCTTCTGCTCTGTGATCTTTCCTTCCGGAACAAGGCCTAACTTGATCAGGGCCTGGAAACCGTTGCAGATACCAAGCATAAGTCCGTCACGTTCATTTAACAGCTTTTCTACCTCTTCCTTGATCACTGCATTGCGGAATACAGTTGCAAAGAATTTAGCGGAACCGTCTGGCTCATCACCAGCGGAGAAGCCGCCTGGGAACATGATGATCTGTGCCTTTGCGATCTCTTTCTTGTATTCTTCTACAGACTCACGGATATCCTGTGCACTTAAGTTCTTAAATACCTTTGTTACTACCTTTGCGCCTGCACGTTCAAAGGCTTTTGTGCTGTCGTACTCGCAGTTAGTACCAGGGAATACAGGGATAAATACTTCCGGCTGTGCCAGCTTGTGGTCGCAGATGTAAATAGTATCTGTATCGTAAAGCTTTTCTTCTATCTTTGCAGCTTCGCCTGTCTTTTCTTTGCCTGTAACAGTTGGGAATACGTCCTCTAAGGTCTTCATCCAGCTTGCTAAAGCTTCATCCATGGTAATGGTGGTATTTCCATATTCAAATACACCCTTGTCTGTTACTTCGCCAAGTAAAGTATATGGGATGGAAAGTTCTCCCACTTTTCCTTCTGCTACTTCGCATACGATATTGCCCCAGCCTGCGCCAAAGAAATCTCTTGGATCTACATTGTGCTCGATCTTAACGCCCATCTTGTTGCCGAATGCCATCTTGCTTACAGCTTCCGCAGCGCCTCTGCCTTCTACTGCATATGCAGAAAGGATCTTTCCAGCCTTGATATCTTCAAACAGCTTTCCGTAGCCGTCCATGATCTGGGCGTAATCCGGCAGATCATAGTTATCACGGTTGATCTTAAATTCTACGATCTTGCTTCCTGCTTTCTTAAATTCAGGAGTAATGATGTTCTTGCAGCTGTTTACATCTACTGCAAAGGAAACAAGTGTCGGAGGTACATTGATCTCACCGTGTTCATCATCAAAGGTACCGGACATACTGTCCTTACCGCCGATGGAAGGAAGTCCAAAGCCCATCTGCGCATTGTAAGCACCAAGGAGTGCTGCAAATGGCTGGCTCCATCTGGTTGGGTCGCTGCTCATTCTGCGGAAGTATTCCTGGAAAGTAAAGCGGATCTTTTTATAATCACCGCCTGCAGCCACGATCTTTGCTACAGAAGAGACAACTGCATAAACAGCGCCATGGTATGGGCTCCAGCTGGAAAGATATGGATCAAAGCCGTAGCTCATCATGGTAACGGTATCTGTATGTCCTTCTAATACAGGAAGCTTTGCTACCATGGACTGTGTTTCTGTCAGCTGATATTTGCCGCCAAATGGCATAAATACAGAACCTGCGCCAATAGAACCGTCAAAACGCTCTACCAGTCCCTTCTGTGAGCACACATTTAAGTCGGACAGCATGTTCAGCCATTTATCTTTTACATTTCCTACTTCTTTCTTATCAAAAAGATTTCCCTCATGTGCAGGAACCTCTAAGGTAACATCTGCTTCCTGATGAGCGCCGTTTGTATCAAGGAAAGCACGGCTGATATCTACAATGGTCTTTCCTCTCCAGTTCATCACCAGTCTTGGATCTTCAGTTACAACTGCAACGGTAACTGCTTCCAGGTTTTCTTCTGCTGCATAGCCTAAGAATTTCTCTACGTCAGCAGGATCAACTACAACTGCCATACGCTCCTGGGACTCGGAAATAGCGATCTCAGTACCGTCAAGACCTGCATATTTCTTCGGAACCTTGTCCAGGTCGATCTGAAGACCTGCTGCCAGCTCACCGATTGCAACAGATACACCGCCTGCACCAAAGTCATTACATTTTTTAATAATGGAGCTTACTTCCGGACGACGGAACATTCTCTGGATCTTACGCTCGGTAGGTGCATTTCCTTTCTGTACCTCTGCACCGCATACCTCAATAGAAGCAGTGGTGTGTACCTTGGAAGAACCGGTAGCACCTCCAATACCGTCACGGCCGGTACGACCGCCTAAAAGGATAATGATATCTCCTGGATCAGAGGTTAAACGCTTTACATATTTTCTTGGAGCAGCGCCCATAACAGCACCGATCTCCATTCTCTTAGCTACATAACCTGGATGATATAATTCTTTTACATAACCGGTTGCCAGACCGATCTGGTTTCCATAAGAAGAATATCCGGCAGCTGCGCTGGTAACGATCTTTCTCTGAGGAAGTTTGCCCTTTAAAGTCTCATTTAATGGCTTTGTAGGATCTGCTGCACCGGTAACACGCATTGCCTGATATACATAAGTGCGGCCGGATAACGGATCACGGATGGCACCGCCTAAGCAAGTAGCCGCGCCGCCGAAAGGCTCGATCTCTGTTGGGTGGTTGTGAGTCTCATTTTTAAAGTTTACCAGCCACTCTTCTGTCTTTCCGTCGATCTCAACAGGAACTACGATGCTGCAGGCATTGATCTCGTCAGACTCTTCCTGGTCTTCTAACTTGCCTTCGCTGCGCAGCTTCTTCATTGCCATAAGAGCCAGGTCCATCAGGCATACATATTTGTCCTTGCGGTCCTTGTAGATTACTGCACGGTCAGCCAGGTATTTCTTATAAGTATCTTCAATTGGCTTCTTGTATTCGCCCTCTGTAAAGGTTACATTTTTAAGCTCTGTGGAGAAGGTGGTATGACGGCAGTGGTCAGACCAGTAGGTATCTAACACGCGGATCTCAGTTACAGTTGGATCTCTGTGTTCTTCTCCTGCATAATATTTCTGTATATATAAGAAGTCTTTGAATGTCATTGCAAGATTTAAGGTATCATATAATGCCTTTAATTCTTCTTCAGAAGCCTTTGCAAAGCCTTCAAAGCTCTTAATATCTTCCGGAACCTCAAACTCAGTTACCAGAGTCTTTGGCTTGTCCTCTTCTGCCTGACGGCTGTCAACCGGGTTGATGCAGAAATGGCGGATGGCATCTTCCTGTGCCAGAGTCAGCGGTGCTGTGATCACATAGGTAGTTGCTGTACGGATCACCGGTTCCTCATCTTCTTTTAACAGCTTGACACACTGCATGGCAGAGTCTGCTCTCTGATCAAACTGTCCCGGCAGGTACTCGACGGAAAATACCAGATCTCCCGGGTTCTTTGGAAATTCTTCCTCATAAACCTCATCTACAGGCGGCTCTGAGAAAATGGTTCCCAGTGCTTTCTTATAGGTATCTTCTGAAAGATTTTCAATATCATAACGGATCAGTACCCGTACACTCTTCACTCCGGTAATGCCAAGGTAGCTTACTAACTCTTCTCTTAACTCTCCTGCTTTTACCGCATAATCAGGCTTTTTCTCTACAAAAATTCGTCTTACGCTCATTACAGACCTCCTGTTTTTCATAGCTTTTAGCTTCTTCTGTGCCGGACCATTATATAAATGGCCTCGTTTGCCTGTTTTACTTTAACTTTTGTCTCTATCATAGCACAGATTATATAAATTAGTAAAATTAATATATTTAATTATTCTTATATTTGTTACTTATAAGTGTTCTGTGAATGTTTTACAATTTCTTTCCTTATATTTATAAAAACCTTTCAAACTACAACTTTTAAAAGTTCTGGTATGGCATGTAAAATTATGCTATACTAAAGTAAATGCGCAAATGTACGTGTTTAAATAAGAGAAATCATAGCAGGAGATACAAGAACATGAAAATCGGATTCGACAACGACAAATACCTTTCCATGCAGTCAGAGCATATTAAAGAGCGGATCGGACAGTTCGGTGACAAACTGTATCTGGAGTTCGGCGGCAAGCTTTTTGACGATTACCATGCATCCAGAGTCCTTCCGGGATTTGCACCGGACAGCAAGCTGCGTATGCTGCTTCAGTTAGCTGACCAGGCAGAAGTAGTCATCGTTATCAGCGCTGCTGATATTGAAAAAAGCAAGGTACGCCACGACCTGGGTATCACTTATGACGTAGATGTGCTCCGTCTGATCCAGGAATTCCATGGAAAAGGCCTTTATGTAGGAAGCGTAGTCATCACCCAGTACAGCGGCCAGAGTGGCGCTGACCAGTTTAAGGTGAAGCTGGAGCACATGGGCATCCGTGTATACCGCCACTACTGCATCGAAGGATATCCAAGCAATATCCCGCTGATCGTAAGTGATGAAGGTTACGGCAAAAATGACTATATCGAAACTTCCAGACCATTAGTTGTCATTACCGCTCCAGGACCAGGAAGCGGCAAAATGGCTACCTGCTTATCCCAGCTCTACCATGAAAACAAACGTGGCATCAAGGCCGGATATGCAAAGTTTGAGACCTTCCCGATCTGGAACCTTCCTTTAAAGCATCCGGTAAACCTGGCTTACGAGGCTGCTACTGCTGACTTAAATGACGTCAATATGATCGACCCATTCCACCTGGAAGCTTATGGAAAGACCACTGTCAACTACAACCGTGACGTGGATATCTTCCCTGTATTAAATGCTATTTTTGAAGGCATCTATGGTTCCAGTCCTTACAAATCTCCTACTGATATGGGCGTAAATATGGCCGGTTTCTGTATCTGTGATGATGAGGTATGCTGCGAAGCTTCCAAACAGGAGATCATCCGCCGCTACTATCAGGCATTAAACCGCCTTGCAAAAGAGGATGACAACTCTGACGAAGTTTACAAGTTAAAACTGTTGATGAACCAGGCTAAGATCACTCCTGAGATGAGAAGTGTAGTTGGTCCATGTTTAAAGCGCGCTGAAGAACTTTCCTGCCCTGCTGCTGCACTGGAATTAGATGACGGACGTATCGTTACAGGAAAGACCAGCGATCTGTTAGGTGCTTCTGCTGCTGTTCTCTTAAATGCTATCAAGGTTTTAGGAGATATCCCGGATGATGTACATCTGATCGCACCTTCTGCCATTGAACCGATCCAGGTATTAAAGACCGGTTATCTTGGCAGCAAAAATCCTCGTCTTCACACAGATGAAGTCCTGATTGCCCTGTCCATGAGCGCTGCTACGGATGAGACTGCAAAGAAGGCTCTTGCCCAGCTTCCAAAACTGCGCGGCTGCCAGGTACACACTTCTGTTATGCTTTCTAATGTGGATATTAAGACATTCAAGAAACTGGGTGTTCAGCTGACAAGCGAACCTGTTTATGAGCATAATAAGCTGTATCATTGATTGTGAAGAATAAAATATTGTTTAAAATGCCCTCAGTTGGCATATTGACATTCCTATGGAAATAGAATATAATGTAATTTACTAAAAAATGTGATAATTTCCATCAGGCAACAAAAAGATCCCCCGCCATCTGGCGAAGGATCTTTTTTATCACTCTCTTACTTCTTCTCTACGTCTGTATAATACAGGTGTCTTGGAAGTCCGTCTGTCATGATCGGGGTCAATTCTGCCTGGATCAGCGGACGGATATAATTTACAAATTCTTCTGTTACATAATCGCCTGCTTCATTGATCCAGTTTCTTGGAACCTTTTTCTCCACATTTGCAACCTTATGTACATCATAAATATCAGTAACGCAGATATATGGATCATCAGAAACTCTCTTTAAGATGATCATCTTACCTGTTTCACCCTCAAACGCTTCTTTTACAGCAGCGCCGCCAACCTGGTAAGCCTCAGTGATATCCACTCTGGATACAATATGGGAAGCGCATCTCTGAAGGGAGTTAAATTCGATTGCTCTGGTCTTGCAGCCTACTTCACGGTTGATCTTCTCAGCCAGGAAACGGGCAGTTCCAGTCAGCTGCTTGTGACCGAAAGCATCTACGAAATCAATACCGTCTGTTAATTCACATACATATCTGCCGTCTGCCGTCTTCACACCTTCAGATACAGCTACTACTACAGACTTTTTCTTCTTGTGAAGCTCTGCTACCTTCTTCATAAATTCATCTACATCAAAAGTAACCTCTGGCAGAAAGATCATGTCAGGGCCTTCGCAGTCTTCGCATTTTGCTAAAGCTGCAGCACCGGTCAGCCAGCCTGCATTACGTCCCATGATCTCTAAGATAGTAACATTCTGCTGATCATATACCAGACCATCACGGATGACTTCCTTTGTAATGGAACCGATGTATTTTGCAGCACTTCCGTAACCAGGTGTATGGTCTGTAGCTGCCAGGTCATTATCAATGGTCTTTGGAACACCCATAAAACGGATGTTGCTTCCATTTAATAAAGAATAATCAGAAAGCTTTTTAATGGTATCCATGGAGTCATTTCCTCCGATATAGAAGAAATACTCGATCTCCAATTTATTTAAAATGTCAAAAATCTTGTCATAGATCTCTCTGTCCTGAGAAATATCCGGCAGTTTGAAACGACAGGAACCTAAATAAGCGGAAGGTGTTCTCTTTAAAAGTTCAATGTCCAGGTCATTTTTAATGTGGTCCTCTAAATCCACATATCTCTCCTGTAAAAGTCCCTGGATACCGTGGAGCATACCGTACACCTTATTTGCCCCTCTGTCTTTTGCTGTTTTAAATACACCTGCAAGACTTGAATTGATTACTGCTGTAGGGCCGCCGGACTGTCCTACGATCACATTGCCTCTTATACCATTCATCTTAAAATACCTCCCATGTTTTAATATGTACCCTCAAATTTTTCGAACGTACATTGTAAGCGCTTACACTTATATTTTTTATTGTAATACAGGATGGGGAGAATAGCAAGTAATTTTAAACGCAAATTTTTTTAGGTTTTTACAATTTTTTTGTTGATAATTTTAACTATATTTGCTACAATATTTACAGGGTGTTAGCTACATTTTTAACAAATATATTTTTATTAGGAGGGTATTATGAAAGAACTATTATTCTTAGTCCCGGTCGTAGGACTGGCAGGCTTACTGTTTGCCATTTTTCTTAAGTCCTATGTGATCAAACAGGATCCGGGCACTGACAGGATGCGTGAAATCGCAGACGCGATCGCAGAAGGAGCCAGAGCATTCCTTGCTTCTGAATACCGCATTCTGGTCATTTTCGTTGCTGTATTATTTGTCGTTATAGGTGTTGGTACCCGCAACTGGGTAACAGCTGTATGTTTCCTCACCGGAAGCCTTTTCTCTACTGCTGCCGGTTATCTGGGAATGAGCGCTGCGATCCGCGCAAACTGCCGTACTGCAAACGCTGCCCGTACCCAGGGTATGAAACGCGCCCTGGCTCTGGCATTTTCCGGCGGAAGTGTTATGGGTATGGCCGTTGTCGGTCTTGGCCTTTTAGGCGTTGGCACCCTTTATATCATTACCGGTGATGTTTCCGTTCTCTCCGGTTTCAGCTTAGGTGCTTCTTCTATCGCCCTGTTTGCCCGTGTAGGCGGCGGTATCTATACAAAAGCTGCTGACGTAGGCGCCGACCTGGTTGGTAAGGTAGAAGCCGGCATTCCGGAAGATGACCCACGTAACCCTGCTGTTATCGCAGACAATGTTGGTGATAATGTTGGTGACGTTGCAGGTATGGGCGCTGACCTTTTTGAGTCATATGTAGGTTCCCTGATCTCAGCTCTGACTCTTGGTATTGTTTTCTATCAGGAAGCAGGTGTTCTCTTCCCGCTTTTACTTTCTGCAGCAGGTATCATCGCTTCTATGATCGGTTCTGCTTTAGTAAAGGCGATTGGCAATGCTGATCCACACAAGGCATTAAAAACAGGCGAATACAGCGCTACTGCTCTGGTTGTGATCAGTGCTCTGGTATTAAGCCGTACTTTCTTTGGCAACTTCTTAGCTGCTTTCACCGTGATCGCCGGACTTTTTGTAGGTGTTCTTATTGGTGCTATTACAGAAGTTTATACCTCTGGTGACTACCGTTTTGTAAAGAAGATCGCAAAACAGTCTGAGACAGGTTCCGCTACTACGATCATCAGCGGTCTTGCTGTTGGTATGCAGTCTACTGCTGTTCCGATCCTGTTAGTTTCCGCAGGTATCCTGGTTGCCAACCGTTTAATGGGACTTTACGGTATCGCTCTTGCTGCTGTTGGTATGCTTTCCACAACCGGTATCACCGTAGCTATTGATGCATACGGTCCTATCGCTGATAACGCCGGCGGTATCGCTGAAATGTCCGAACTGGATGACTCCGTCCGTGAGATCACTGACAAGTTAGACTCCGTAGGTAACACCACTGCTGCGATCGGTAAAGGCTTCGCTATCGGTTCCGCAGCTCTGACTGCTCTGGCACTCTTCGTTTCCTATGCAGAGGCTGTTCAGTTAAAGACCATTGATATTTTAAATGCACATGTTATTGTAGGTTTATTTATGGGCGGTATGCTTACTTTCCTCTTCTCTGCTATGACCATGGAATCTGTATCCAAGGCAGCACATGAGATGATCGAGGAAGTACGCCGTCAGTTCCATGAAGACGCCGGTATCTTAAAAGGAACTTCCCGTCCGGATTATGCTTCCTGTGTTTCTATTTCCACCAATGCAGCCTTAAAGGAAATGTTCCTTCCAGGACTGATGGCAGTCCTTGCTCCGATCGCAGTAGGTCTGATCCTTGGACCTGACGCTTTAGGCGGACTGTTAACCGGTGCTCTTTTAACCGGTGTACTTATGGCCATCTTCATGTCCAACTCCGGCGGTGCCTGGGATAATGCAAAGAAATACATCGAAGAAGGAAATCACGGCGGCAAGGGAAGTACCGCTCATAAAGCTGCTGTTGTAGGTGATACAGTAGGTGATCCATTTAAGGATACTTCAGGACCTTCTATCAACATCCTGATCAAGCTGATGACCATCGTATCTTTAGTTTTCGCTCCTCTCTTCCTTCAGTTTGGAGGACTGATCTAATACATAGATCCTATATAACTGATTGAAAATGTTTAAAACAGCCAAACCCATTTTTAGAAAAAGGACCCTGCAGGGAATGATCTCTGCAAGGTCCTTTTTTCTGAATTTCTCCACATCATCTGTTTTACAGCAAATGCTTATAATCATCAAACTCTACCAGCACAAAACGTTCTGTTTCCGGCTCGTATTCAATGGTGGTAATACTTGCGTTGTGGGCAACGGTGGATGCAGCAATGCTTTCGCTGCCTAAAAGCTGCTCCATAAAATGAGCCAGCAGACCGCCATGAGCCACAATCGCGGCATCACCTGTAAGCTGGGGTTTGATCTCCTTCCATGCCTGACGGCAGCGCTCATTGACCTGGTTAATGCTCTCTCCCTCAGGAGGCGCTGTTTCTGCCGGATGGGACCACCATACCTCATACAGGGCTCTGTCATCTCTTAAAAGTTCTTCCTCTGTCTTTCCTTCCCAGACTCCGTAATTGATCTCCATCAGATCCCTTACAGGGATCACCGGAACACCTGCAGGAGAAGCAACTGCTATTGCTGTTTCCATGGCACGGATCTGGGGACTGGAAAATACAGCTGTAATAGGACGGTTTTCCATTGCTTTCCCAAGGCACTGTGCCTGAAAATGTCCTCTTTCATTTAAGGGGATATCCTGCCGTCCCTGGATCTTCTTGGCTATATTCCAGTCTGTCTGACCATGGCGTATGATGTATAGTTTCATTTTACTCTTCCTCTTTCTGCTGCTCTTCCGATACTGCACCTTCTCCGTTTACAGTGATCGCATCCAGAGCCAGTTTCATAATATCTTTTACTTCATCTTCTGTCATTTTCATCTTTTCAGCCAGTTCTGCCACAGTTGCTTCTCTTCCCAGCTCTTTTGCCATCACCTGGGATACGGTCTGGAGTACATTTACTCTGGCTGTCATATTTTCTTCGATCTCAGCTTCTGTCTTCTGTTCCTCTAAAGCTGCCTCTACTGCCTGACGGATCTCCTGGGCTAAAAATTCCTGCCACTGCTGACTTCCGTCATAAGCTGCTGCAGCTGCTGTAAGGGCCACATTTGCCTCCTGTACCACATCAGACATAGGAAGCTCTCTTCCCTCGTATTCTTTTACCATCTGGGCAACTTTTGCCAGAGAGCCTTCTACCAGGCGTTTCTTTGCCTCTTTATCCCCTGTAGCTGCAAGAGCTAAAACCTTTTCTTCTTCCTCTGCCTCAAGTACAGGGATCAATGCCATTTCTTCTAAATACATTTCATAAAAATTTACTTCCATAATTTTCCGGTTTTCTCCTGTTCTAAATTAAATCTATTGATGAAGTCTGCGGATGATCCTGTAAAGCAGGGTTCCTTCCATGATCAAAGGCTGTCCACAGGCAAAAAATATGGTTCCTTCTGTAGGCGAATGGATCTGGCTGATCACGGAACCGTCATCCGGACTGATCACATCTGCCAGCACCTCCCCACGCTTTACTTCATCTCCCGGCTTAAAATAACGCCTGTAAATTCCTGCATTATCAGAGCAGACACTGGTAAGATCCTGCTCCACCACTACACTGGCAATATAACCGCTGTGACTGGTGTAACGTAAAATCCCCATACGGGTAAGAAAACGTAAAACAGCCGATACAGCCTGTTTTGCAGAACTTTCATCTACCTGGTCACAGGCTCCTGTATAAATGGAAAACGCATGGGTGTTCCACTGCTGCCAGTTATAATTAAGGGTTGCCTTATCATAAGGACGCGGACTTCGCATAACTACATAAGGCAGTCCAAACAGATTCGCCAGACTGGCACTTTCCATTCCAGCTTCCATCATACGCACATGGGGAACAAAATCTCCGGGCATATAAAAGCTGGGAAACTGGATACCGTAACTGTAGCCTTTTACTTTTTCAAAAAGTCCTGCAGCAATCCGTTTCGTTGTCTCTCCTTCTTCGTTTCCCGGAAACATACGGTTAATATCCGTATTATCTCCCGGCCAGAAGCGCTTTCCTATATTAATAGAATAGTCATTTACATGGGGAATCACAAGGATCTCATTGCCATTTACGATCGATCCCCGTTCTTCTAATTCTTTTAAACTTTTCACCAGCAGAGCACCTATATACATCTGCTGGATCTCATTGCCACGCATAGCCCCTACAATACAGGCTGCTTTTTCACCTTTTCCAAAGCGATATCCGTATATGTCCATATTTTCCCTGTAAAGACTGGAAAGGGAGTATATTTTTTCTTTTCTCATCCTTCTATCTCACCTCCCAGTACTCTGGCGATCAGAGAACCTGGCATTACAACCGGATATTCCCTGAGTGTAAAAAGCAGGCCATCCTCCGGAGATACGATTTCCTCCTCTACTGTACCATTGATAGGATTTAAAATCTGTCCGATCAGTTCGCCCTTTTTCAGATCTTTTCTGTGCTGTGCTGCCGGAAGAAAAATACCCGGTTTAACCGCATTGATAAAACATACTTTCCGATTTTGAGATGAAACCGGTATGCATGGTACCTTTATTTCTCCATCCCATACACCTAATTCTTTTAACAATGAAAAGATGCCCTCTGTTAATTGATGGCCGAAATCTCTGGTAATGCGCATGCCTACTCCCATTTCTACTACCAATGTAGGTACTCCCGCTTCATTTAAGCTGTGAGCCAGCGTAGATTCCTGAACAGTAGCTGCCGAACTGATCCAGATAAAATCTGTATTCAGTTTTTTTGCATATGGAAGAAGTTTTTCGGCCATTTCTGCACTGACCCTTACCTGTGGAATTTCCCTGAGGAAAATATTGCTGGCATGGATATCAATGCAAAGAGAAGCACCTTTCAGATCCTCCATGATCTTATACGCTGCGTATTCCGGCAGGGAGCTTTCCTCAGAACCCGGAAATACACGGTTCATATCAAGATCAAATCCCGGAACACCTCTGGTGATCGAATTTACTCCCAGAGGATTTAACGCAGGATAAATTTCTACGATTCCCTTTAAATATTCCAAATGTTCTTCAATCCGTCTGTTTAATTCATAACAGACAAACTGCCCCTCCAGTTCATCACCGTGGGTGCCGGTTACAATACATACTCTTTTTTCACTGCCTGTTATCACCATTGGTTTTAACACATTCTTCTTTACAAGAAGCCGCTCACCGGCAGGCAGTCCTAAGGATACTACTGTCTCTATCATTACTTGTATTCTCTGCCTTTGTCTAAGTTTTATGTCTGTTATAAAGATAATCCATCCCTCTTTATTCGTCAAGTTTTATTCATCTTTACAAAATAAAGTCACCCGTGATAGAATATAGGTAATTATAAGGAGGACTTAATAATGGATATTAATTATGAATTATACAAGGTATTTTATCACGTAGCCGTTACACTTAGTTTCTCGGAAGCTTCCAAACAGCTTTTTATTTCCCAGTCTGCTGTAAGCCAGTCCATTAAGGTCCTTGAAAAGAAGCTGAAACAGCCGCTTTTCATCCGCAGTACCAAAAAAGTACAGCTGACACCAGAGGGCGAAATTTTATTAAAACATATTGAACCAGCCATGAACCTGATCCAGAAGGGGGAAAACCAGCTGTTAGAGGCCCATACCTTAAACGGAGGCCAGCTGCGTATTGGCGCCAGCGACACCATCTGCCGCTACTATCTGGTACCCTACTTAAAACAGTTCCACAAAGAATACCCCAACATTCATATCAAAGTGATCAACCACACTTCCATTGAATGTGCCAAAGCCCTGGAAAATGGTCAGACTGATTTTATCATTGCCAATTATCCTAACTCTGCTCTCGCAGGCAACCTGCACACCCGGGTCATCAATGAATTCCATGATGTATTTGTAGCCAGCCGTCAGGCCTTTGACTTGGAAGGAAAGGAACTGACCTTAGAAGAGCTGTTAAAATACCCGATCATGATGTTAGACCGTAAAAGTACCACCAGTGAATTCCTGCACCAGATTTTCCAGAAAAGTCATTTGGACCTGGTACCGGAGATCGAGCTTTCCAGTAATGACCTGCTGATCGACCTGGCCCGCATCGGTCTCGGGATTGCTTTTGTTCCGGATTTCTGTATCCCGGCTAATGATAAGGATCTGTTTATCCTGGAACTTTCAGAAAAACTTCCTGCCCGTCAGATGGTGGTTGCTTTCAATGAAAGCCTTCCTGTATCCCAGGCTGCCAAGCAGTTTATGGATATGTTGTAAAATGGCAACCTTTCACAGAAGTTCTTTGACCACACGTCAGACTGCTGCAGCCACTACACAAACTGTCCCCAGAAATCATCTACCGCCTGTTTTACATTAAAGCGGTTCACAACCGTATAACGTTCCCATTCCCTTGGAAATAATGCCACATATTCAGGCAGCAGGAAACGGTCATCCAAAAGGGCAATCACCCCTTTATCATTTACAGTGCGGATGACCCGGCCTGCTGCCTGCATTACTTTATTCATCCCCGGATACTGATAGGCGTAATCAAAGCCACCTTCTCCCTGTTCGTCAAAATATTCCTTTAAGATCTCCTGTTCCGGATTTACCTGTGGAAGTCCTGTTCCTATGATGATCGCTCCGATCAGTCTCTCTTCTTTCAGATCGATCCCTTCTGAAAAAATACCGCCCATTACACAAAGACCAGCAAATGACTCCTTTGGTTCTTCCTTAAAACTTAAAAGAAATTCTTCCCTTTCTTCTTCTGACATATTCGATGACTGGGCTTTCCATTCAAATTTTAACTTTCCCTGTTCCTGCCGTTCCTCAAGAACCTTCTGTACCTGAAACAGAAACTGATAGGATGGGAAAAAGATCATGTAATTTCCTGTCTTTCCTCCTATGACCCCTTCTATATAGTCAGCGATCCGCTCATACTGGGTCCTGCCCCGTCTGCTGTAACGGCTGCTTACATCAGAAGCCGCAAGTACCAGCCGTTTATCTGCCTGAAAAGGAGATTTTGCATACACGGCATATTCTTCCTGGCTTCCGCTTAAAAGTTCCTTATAATAACGGATCGGCAGCAGCGTTGCAGAAAAAAACACTGTACTCACGCCCCGGTCCAGGCATTCCCGCAGGCAGCTGGAAGGATTGACACACATCAGTTTTACCATAAAAGAGCCATCCGCCAGTAAGCGGCTGTATATCCTGTAATTTTCATCCAGCCGGTCACTTACATAAAGGAAATCACGGATCTTAAAATACAGATCAAGGACTGTCTCCCTGTCATCAAATTCGCTGTTTTCATTTAAAAATACTTCCATCTCCCCAAACAGCCCCATTAACTCCAGGGAAAGAAGTTTTACATCCGAATGCATGCGGTAATGTTCCCCCAGAACCATCCGTGCTCCCCCTTCAAACGCCAGTTCCATGTCTGCTTCATCAGAAAAGGGTTCTGTCTCCCCCAGGCGTTTTAGATCCAACATCCTGCGATTACACCGTTCTAACAGCTTCAGGACTTTTCCTGCCTCGGGGATCCCTTTTAAGATCCTTTTTGCAGCAAGCAGCTCTTCCTTTATAAGAACAGCACTGTACATCTCCCTGGCTCTTGAAACCAGGTTGTGGGCCTCATCTACAAGGAAAATATAATTTCCCCTCTCTTCTCCTTCTGCAAAATAGCGTTTCAGGCGCACATTGGGATCAAATACATAATTATAATCACAGATGATGCCGTCTACCCAGCTGCTGATGTCCAGACAGAGTTCAAAGGGGCAGACCTGGTATTTCTCTGCATATGCAAGGATCGTTTCCCTGGTAATCCCCTGCTCTTCCTGTATGATCTCATAAACAGCGTCATTGACCCGGTCAAAATGTCCCTTTGCCCTTGGGCACGCAACTGGATTGCAGTCCGGTTTTTCCAGGATACACAGCTTTTCTTTTGCAGTAATGGTCACAGTACTGAAATACAGGTTTTCCCGCTCCCTTAACAATTCAAACGTCTCTTCTGCCACGCTTCTGGTAATAGTCTTGGCTGTGAGATAAAACAGCTTTTCCCCATAGCCTTCTCCTATAGCTTTCAGGCTTGGAAAGACACAGGATAAGGTTTTTCCGATCCCTGTAGGCGCCTGTATGTAAAGATTTCTCCCTCTGGCAATACTTCTGTATACAGAAACCGCCAGTTCTTTCTGACCTTCCCTGTATGCATAAGGAAACTGCAGTTCTTTTAAACATTCTGTTCTGCGGATGCTGTGATGGTAAAGGTATCTGGCCCACTTTACATATTCATGGATCAGACCCTGAAACCATTCTTCCAGTTCTTCCCTTGTTTTTGCCTGGCGGAAACGGCGGATCTGTTCTGTTTCTATATTACAATAGGTAAGCTGGATCCCCACACTGTCCAGATCCTGCTCACTGGCATACATATATCCATAACACAGGGCCTGTGCAAGATGAACCGGATCCGGCTCTTCCAAACGCTCTACGTCCATGTAAATACATTTGATCTCATCGATCACGATCCCGGACGTTTCTGTAATGATCCCGTCTGCCCTGCCTTCTAAAAGGATACTGAATTCATCTTCCCGCACCTGATGTTTCAAAGCAACTTCTGAACGGTAATCCGCTCCCATGCGTTTCTGGATCTTTCTGTGCAGCCTGCTCCCCGCCTGCATAGCCTCTTTTTTTCCGCCCTGGCTCCTGCGGTTATCCAGATCTCCGGACCGCAGGACAAACTCTACTAAATTGCGGACAGAGATGCGGATCTTAGACTGTGCTTCTGTCATCAAACTGCCTTCCAATGTTTCCCTCCATCTGTACTCCTAAAATTCATGACTTTAGGATAACACAAAAAGAGCAGGAATGCAAACTGATGTTCGTTCCCGCTCTTTTTCTTATTTCTGATTCTTATTCTGCGATTGCCATGATCCTGTCATCCCACTTTAAGCAGCAGTGGTAGATACAGGTGCCAGGGTATCCAGGTATTCTTCAAATTCTGCATTATCACCATTCATCTGTACGGTCAGTACCCGCGCCAGATCCAGGCTTAAAACACCTAAGATCGACTTGGCATCAATGGTCACACGGTTATAGAATACGTCAATATCAAAGTCACATTTCGTTGCCTCTGCTACAAAATGTTTTGCTTCTTCTACAGATGGCAGCATGATTTTCTTTTCTTTCATAATTCAAGACTCCTTTTTAAGATTTCCACCTGTTTTTTACAGGTAGATCATCCTGGTTAAAGTGCTGTCCGTCCAGTCATTCCTGAACGTTGGAATATATATAGCACTATTATTTTTCAATGTCAAATTTTATTCCTCTTTTCAGATTATGCCCTTTTTCGTAAATATTTATATAAATCGCTGTAAATCATTTTTACATTGTATCTGATTTTATGCATAAAAGAAAGGTGGCTTCCCATATCCTGGAAATCCACCTGAATAGTTACTCTTTTTCTTTTGTTTCGGGAGTTTCTTTTTCCACCCATTTATAACCGCCGGCTGTTTTCTGAGCTCCTGTCATCGCGCAGGAAATACTTCTGCGGCTGATATTTAAAGCACGGCTGGCATGAGCAATAGAAAGATATTCTGCTACTACCTGTCCGTCTAATGTCAGCTGGATCAGCGGTCTCTTATCATGGTATCCGATCTTGCTGCTTAAGTCCACCTGGATCGGTTCCCAGGGCAGGTCTTCCGGAACTACACGCCACAGATAGCCTCCTCCTGTCTTACGCTCGCCATGGGCTGCTCTGGCAATGGAGCCTAAAGAAACACCTGTTGCCTCGTGGGCCAGTCTTGAACTTTTATAATCTGCTATGGGCATTCCATCTTTGGAATACTGCCGATACACATGTCCTGCTTTAATTGTCCGACTCATTTGTACTCTCTTCCTTCCGCTCGTAAAATTTTCTTTCTAGCCAATGGAGTAGTCGCCATTTGCTGGTACGTTTTATTTTTCACAGACCAACATAGTCATTATAACAACTATTGTTTATTTTGTCCAGATTATATCCTAAACTTGCGAAAGATAATATCTTATTTTTACAAAACCAGGGGGAGTATTCGCTTTTTCTTATACTTCATCTGCAGAGCGGATCCCCGTTGCCACCGGACGGATCTCATCAGATCCGGAAGGATCCTGTGTACCATTTTCTTCCTGCCATGGTGCTGTATCTTCTGCCCCTTCTCCTGCCGTCTTGCGGTCTGCCAGTGGTACAGGACGCACAGAGATACCATTGATCTCCACATGTTCGTTAATAGCGATCACAAGGCAGGGCCGCCCGTCGATCATACGGTTTTCCACCAGATAGGTCTTATCGGGGGCTACCTTAATGGTCACATCCGGGGTTTTGATCTCAAAGCTCTTTGTATTCACTACATTTGATACAGCGAAACTGGTTTCAGGACCGTCCTCTACATCTGCATAACGACTTTCAAATTCCTGAAGTTTTTCCGGTGCTGCCCCGTTGTTTTCCAGAAGCTGTTTAAGCTGTGTTTTATTCAGTACCGGCGGTGCAGGTTCATCTTTTGTCTCTTCCACCAGTTCACTTAAATTTTCATGGATGCTTTTTACAGTCACAAAGTCGCAGTTTTCCCCTAAAGTTTCCTCTACGATAGTCTGGAAGGTCTCTTTCTGGTTTTTGGCAGACATAGGGATATGGCAGCCCAACACTTCATCGATCAGTGTATCCGGCAGCTGTTCTCCGTTTTTCGCATAAAGTAAAAGGCTATGGATGTCTGTATTCCGGTCATTAAATGCAGGAAACAGGAAACTGGTCACAGGTGCCTCCACCAGCCAGTCACGGATCCTGTTTTCAATCACATTGGTAGTGGAATTATAGCACAGACCTGCCTTGGAAAGCTTTACAGGGCAGATTGTACACTGGATAAACTCATACACATAATCAGAAGCGTCAAACATCTCAGAACCGTCTGTAGCCTTTGCAGGAATGTCATATGCACAGTGGATCAGGATAATATAATAATTCTCTGCATAGTCAAAATTGGCGATCACACGGTCATAAAATTCCTCGATCAGCCCATCGTCTTTTAATTCACTGTCCCGAAGCTTTAAAAGGAAATTCTGGGTACCGCCCTCTTCTTCTGTGTGAAGGGGAAATTCCATATTGATCAGATTTTTTCCAATGGTTCCTGAAAGGCCATTGCGGAAAATGGTAAAATATTTAAAGGCTTCTTCTTCCGGAAGGGATAAAAATGCTTCCTTCAGTTCTGTTTTTTTATTTTTCTCTGAGTCTACATAGCAGCCGCAGATCCGGCTGATGGCACAGTTTGCCGGAGTGAAAAGTTTTTTTATTTCGTTGCATTCTTTTTTGTTCATGTATGTATCTCCCCTGTTTTTGTAGATTTTAACACAAAAGAAAAAGCCCAAAAGCCATACGACTTCTGAACTTCCTTCGGGTTGGGCTATTCTCTCAAATAGTCAGCAGGGGAAGAGGGGCTCGAACCCCCATCTACGGTTTTGGAGACCGCTGCTCTACCATTGAACTATTCCCCTATGTTCTTTTGTTTTTTGTTTTGTTCCCTCGAACGAGTATTATAATATCACAGGTTTCCAACACTGTCAACAACTATTTTGAATTTTTTTCAAAGTTTTTTCAAAAAAAGTAATTGCTTATTTTTTTCTGTTTTTTAATACAGTTTTATTGAAACATAAACCTGCCTGACACCGGCTTTTACACCAGGCACAGGCAGGTGCTGTTCTTTTTACGCTATATTTTTATAACAACCCGATGGCTTCCCGCACATTCGACACCCCGATCATGCGGATCCCCTCTACAGGCTTTATCTTATCCATATTTACTTTCGGAAGCACACAGGTGGTAAATCCTAACTTAGCTGCCTCTGCTACTCTCTGGGCTGCCTGGGATACACCACGAACTTCGCCGGAAAGACCTACTTCCCCAAAGATCAGCATACCCGGATCTACAGGCCGGTCTTTATAGCTGGACATCAGTGCCATGACAATGGCAAGGTCCAGAGCCGGTTCACTCATACGCATGCCGCCGGTGATATTTACATAGGCATCCAGACGGGACAATTCGTAGCGGCACCGTTTCTCCAGCACTGCCATCAAAAGGTTTACACGGTTGTAATCCGTACCTGCCGCTGTTCTTCTTGGCATACCAAAATTTGTCTCCGCTACCAGTGCCTGAACCTCCAAAAGGATAGGCCTTGTGCCCTCTAAGGAACAGGATACCACTGCTCCTGATGCCTCCTGAGGCCGTCCATCCAGCATATATTCAGAGGGATTTTCTACTTCCACAAGACCCTCTTCCCGCATTTCAAATACACCGATCTCATTGGTGGAACCAAAACGGTTCTTTACGCCTCGCAGGATCCTGTAAGAAGCATGTCTGTCCCCTTCAAAGTAAAGGACTGTATCTACCATATGTTCCAATACCCTTGGACCTGCCACTACTCCCTCTTTGGTCACATGACCTACTACGAAGATGGCAATTCCACGGCTTTTTGCGATCTGCATTAAAACGCCGGTAGACTCACGCACCTGGCTTACACTTCCAGGCGCAGAGGTGATCTCTTCCCGGTACATGGTCTGAATGGAGTCGATCACTACGATCTGAGGCTTTTCCTGATCGATCACAGCCTCAATGCGCTCTAAATTCGTCTCACTTAAAAAGCGCAGTTCCCCTGTGACCGTTCCGATCCTGTTTGCCCTCATTTTGATCTGTTTTAATGACTCTTCTCCGGAAATATAAAGTACCTTCTGTCCGTCTGCTGCCAGATGGCGGCATACCTGCAGCAAAAGGGTTGATTTTCCAATACCCGGATCACCGCCTACAAGCACCAGGGAACCGACTACAATGCCGTCTCCCAATACCCGGTCCAGTTCCTTAAAACCAGTGGAGATCCGGTCTTCCTGTTCCAGACGTATTTCTGAAAGAAGAGCGGGTTTAGCCACAGCTCTCCCCGCTCCTCGATCAGAAGACATACGTCCTTTTCCTGCAGCCGAAGCTGTACCTGCCACCGGTTCCTCTACCAGAGTGTTCCATGCCCGGCAGGCGGGACACTGTCCCAGCCATTTGGATGACTCATATCCGCATTCTTTGCAGAAAAATGCAGTTGTCTTTGCTTTTGCCATATTTTCTATGCTCTCTTTACTGCCTTTACCTTAACGGAAGTTCCTTCTTCTAACTCTACGCTGACGCTTAACTTTCCGCTCATGTTGGTCTTCATGCTTCCCACAGCAGCTCCGTCTACATATACTTCGTAGTCAGTATCATTTTCCAGCTGAACTGTGATCTGGGCATCCTTATCGCCCTCTACTTCAAACTCTATACTGTCATCTGTTACTTTAAAATGTTCTGCTACTGTGCCCGGAACAGACTCATATACGAACATTTCGTTGCGCTCTAATTTTGTGATTTCGTTGTAAGTTTTAACCTTATAGATATCTCCCTGGTATTCAAAATCGGACTTCTTTGACTTCTGTCCTAACTTGTAATTTCCAAAACTGATGGTGCCATCCTGCTCTGTGCGGATCAATTCTTCAACAACTGGCATCTTTTTATCCTCCTGCTCTTTATCTGTAAATTCTCTGGTCGTACCTTTTCATCCGGCATTCCTGTCAGACTTTATGGGTTTTCACCGTATTCCCAGTAGATCATTTATAACGGGTATCTATAATTATACAACAATTTTCATGAAATAACCAGTATATTTTACGCCTTTGCCTCAGGCTTTAAAGCAGTATCTGCTGCCTGCGCTTTTTTCTTTCTGGCTGCTGCTTTCTTCTTTACTGTAAAGGTAAGTTTTCCTTCTTCACAGTCAACTTCCACATTTACACCCTTCTTCAGTTTTCCGTCCAGGATCTCTTCTGCCATCTTATCTTCTAACAGGCTCTGGATGGTACGGCGCAGCGGTCTTGCACCGTATTTATCATCATAGCCCTTGTCGATCAGCAGATCCTTTGCCGCCTCATTTACAGTAAGGGTAATGCCAAGCTGTTCTTTGCTGCGTTTTTCAATGCCTCTCAGCATAATATCCGCAATTCCCTTCATATGCTCTTTCGTCAGCTGATGGAATACGATGATCTCGTCAATACGATTTAAAAACTCCGGCTTGAACAGGCGTTTTACCTCTTCCATCACACGGCCCTTCATGAATTCATGATCTGCCTTTGCGTCTGTGGCAACTCCGAAGCCAAGACGTTTCGGTGCGATGATATTTTCAGCACCTGCATTGGAAGTCATAATGATAATGGTATTCTTAAAGTCGATCTTTCTTCCCTGGGCATCTGTGATGTGTCCGTCATCTAATACCTGCAAAAGGATATTAAATACATCCGGATGGGCCTTTTCGATCTCATCAAACAGGATCACGCTGTAAGGATTTCTGCGCACTTTTTCACTGAGCTGTCCACCCTCCTCATAGCCTACATATCCTGGCGGGGAACCGATCATCTTGGAAACACTGTGCTTTTCCATGTACTCAGACATATCTACCCTGATCAGGGCACTTTCTGTACCGAACATGGCTTCTGCCAGTGCCTTTGAAAGTTCCGTTTTTCCCACACCGGTAGGTCCTAAGAATAAGAAAGAACCGATGGGACGCTTTGGATCTTTTAAGCCGATCCTGCCTCTTCGGATGGCTTTTGATACAGCGGTAACAGCCTCCTCCTGGCCTACGACTCTTTCGTGGAGGATGCCTTCTAAGTTCTTTAAACGCTCTGACTCTTCCTGTGCCAGTTTCTTCACCGGAATCTTGGTCCATCCGGCTACTACATCTGCCACTTCATTTTCACCTACTACCAGTTTTCTGGTTTCTTTCTCTTTTTCCCATTTTTCCAGAGTCAAGCGGATCTTTTCTTTCAGTTTTTCCTGTTTTTTCTTAATATCTCCTGCCTTTTCATAGGCCTCATCACGGATCGCAGACTCTTTTTCTTCTTCCAGATCATCGATCTGTGCCTCGTAATCCTTGATCTTGGACGGCTTTGTATAATTTGACAGGCGTACTTTGGAAGCTGCCTCATCGATCAGGTCAATGGCCTTATCCGGCAGGAAACGGTCATTGATATAGCGGCTGGAAAGCTTTACAGCTGCCTCTAAGGCATCATCTGTGATCTCTACCCTGTGATGTTCCTCATAACGGCTTCTCAGCCCCTTTAAAATGGCAATGGACTCTTCTTCTGAAGGCTCGTCCACAGTAACCGGCTGGAACCGGCGCTCTAAGGCAGAGTCTTTTTCTATATATTTTCTGTATTCGTTAATGGTAGTAGCACCGATCAGCTGCAGTTCCCCTCTTGCAAGGGACGGCTTTAAGATATTGGATGCATCCAGAGCACCCTCTGCACCGCCAGCACCTATAATGGTGTGGATCTCATCAATAAAAAGAAGGACGTCTTTTGCTTCTACTACCTCTGCGATCACTTTCTTAATGCGCTCTTCAAATTCGCCTCTGTACTTGGAACCTGCCACCATACCAGAAAGGTCCAGAGTCATAACTCTCTTATCCGCAATGGTATCCGGCACATCCCCTGCTGCAATTCTCTGGGCAAGTCCTTCTACTACTGCGGTCTTTCCTACTCCCGGCTCTCCGATCAGACACGGATTATTCTTAGTACGGCGGCTTAAGATCTGGATCACTCTCTGGATCTCATGTTCCCTGCCGATCACAGGATCTAACTTTCCATCCAGTGCCATCTGGGTCAGATTGCGGCTGTAGCTGTCAAGGGCCGGTGTGGAACTTCCCCGTTTTCCGGAATTTCCACGCTGCATCTCATCTTTAATAGAAGGCGCATCTTCACCCATAGCTGCCAGAAGGTCAATATATAATTTCTGTACACTGATCCCCATTGTATTTAAAAGACGGCTTGCCACACAGTCTCCTTCTCTTAAAATAGCGATCAGAATGTGTTCTGTACCGATCTGTGCTGCCTTAAAGCGTACTGCTTCCCTATAACTGTTTTCTATTACCCTGCGGGCTCTTGGGGTATAGGCTGCATTTTCTGCCATCTGTACAGAAGTATTTGGGGAGATCAGCTGGCTGACTAATTCTACTACCTTTGACTCCTCAACCCCATTTTCCTCTAAGACCCTGGCTGCAACGCCGGTTCCTTCCTGTAAAAGGCCGATCAGCAGATGCTCGGTTCCCACATAACCGTGGTTTAAGCTTTCTGCCATTCCTACTGCCAGGCTTAAGGCCTCTTTCGCCTGCGGTGTATATCGTTCCATTGTTGTCCTCCTTTATGTCCCTGTGCATTTCAAAAATCCATCTGTCAGCTGCATATCTGAGGTAAATGTTCCCTGATATAAGCTGCTCTTACACAGTCCGTCTCTTCTTTGTCCAAAGGCCTGCTGGCCCACAGATTTAAGTTGGCCGGTTTGATACCTACCAAAAGACTGTACAGACTTTCTTCTTTCTCAAAAGAGATCAGTCCGTCTGTCTCTCCGGAGATCAGCTGTCCAATAAATACCCTGGCATCTTTTTCTGCCATTTTCCGCGCATACTTTAAAACACCATAGGATTTATACGTCTCGTCTTCCCGCTCCAGCTTTCTGGCATTTAAAGCGGCTTTTCTCACTTTCTGTTCCTGACTGTTTAACTGGACAGCTGCTTTGTTTACCAGCTCAATGATCTCCCGTTCTGACAGTCCTAAGGTTCTCTGGTTTGACAGTTCGTACATATTGCCTGCATTTTCACTGCCTTCCCCGAAAAGTCCCCGTATGGACGTTCCCAGTCTTCCCATATCTGCCACGATCCCCTGAAATTTCTTCAGCTGGGACAGCATAGGCAGGTGGATCACCACGCAGGCCTTAAGTCCTGTTCCCATATTGGTAGGGAACGTGGTCAGATAACCATATTTTTCATCATAGGCATAAGGGAAATGTTCATTGATCCTGTCGTCTGCAGCATCTGCTTTCTGCCACAGCTTTTCAAGGCACAGACCAGGTGCCAAAAACTGCATCCTTATATGGTCATCTGCTCCCAGTAAAATACTTTCTGACTCGTCTTCTGACAGGTACAGTCCCTGTGCGTATGTTTTTTCCACTGCACAGCGGTTTAAGATCCGCCGTTCCCTTAAGGCTTTCTTTTCTGCCTGCTGCATATTTTCCAGAGCATAGTAGGGATAAGGGATCTCTTTTAAACCGTCTTTTAAGCCGTCTACCAGCTCCCTGCTTCCTTCTTCGTCCAGTCTGGAAGGAAATACATATTCATCCCAGTTTCTTGCAAGGCGGATCCTGCTGTATATAATATTGGACTTTTCTTCCAATGTTTTCTCATACCATTTACTCATGCACTTCGCCGCCCTTTCCTGCCTTTAATGCCCGGATCTGATCCCGGCATGCAGCTGCTGTTTCATAATCTTCTTTTTCCAGGGCTTCTTTTAATCTTCGCTCCAGCTGCGTTATCTCTTTCATGCCTTCCGGCTGCTCTTTTGCGGCATTCTCTCCTGCTTTCTGCAAAACATCGGCCGGTACCATCTCTTCATTGTTTTCAGAAATGGTTTCCTGTGCCCTCTGATATTTTGGCTGTTTTCCCCTGTGGCTTTCACTGCCCTGGAGCTGCTTGATCTTATCATTGATAAAAAGATCAAAAACGCCATAGCAGTCCGGACAGCCGAAGCGGCTGTTTTGAACAAAATCATCAAAACTGGTACCGCAGGTAGGACACACCACCCTGGAACGTTCATCGGTTTCTTCTTCATCTTCCTCCAACCCTAAAAGTCCGGAAAGCAGTTTTCCCAGCGGGAATTCTCCGTCTAACAAAGCCGTATACTGTCCAAAATCCATTTCCTTCGCACAGTGGGAGCAGAGATTATGCTCCGTTTTTACTCCGTTAATGATCTCTGTATATTTAATATTCGCTTCCCGTACTTTGCATTTTTCACATAACATATTAATCCTCCCGGGCCTCACGCTTCGTATATCTGTCATAGATCTCATCTACCAGCTGATGCGCTTCCTCCCTGGAAACATCCCTGCAGATCCCGCAGGCAAGCACTACATCCAGATTTTGACGCATCTCATCGATGGCCTGGATCTTATCCACATCCAGGGAAACTACAGCCCCTCTGCGGCGGTCCAGTTTCACAAACCCTTCCTGGCGCAGAACAGAATACGCTTTATTTACTGTATGCATATTAATGCCGATATGATCTGCCATCTGTCGCACAGAAGGTAAGGTATCCCCTTCCCGGATCATATCTGTAGCAATCCCCATGATGATCTGGTTGCGCAGCTGGATATAGATTGCTTCATCGCTGTTAAAATCAATTTTCAGTATCATAAACCCACCAACTTTCAGGGGCTGCCGCTACAAAATCTTTGTCTGCGGCAGCCCCACTGTTTTTATCTGCTAAGTTATATCTGTTCTAATAATAATATAACAACTTTTTTTGCATCCGTCAAGAAGTTTTATCTCTTTTGATCAGGCGCCTCATGGCATCTGCTGCTACACGCACTGCCTGCTCCGTATCATGGCATTGGATATCCTCAAGTCCTTTAGCCCGCCTTGTCTGGTTTCCCAGTACTAAAAGGACCGTTCCCACGCGGACTCTCCTTGCTGCTGCCACAACAAACAGAGCAGCTGACTCCATCTCACTGGCAAGAGCGCCACAGTCAAGCCACGCCTGCCATTTTGACTTTAATTCCCCTCTTACGGGCATACTGTCCGGATCTAACTGGCCATAAAAAGAGTCTTTGCAGTGGACAACTCCTGTATGGAACCTCTGGCCATCTGCTTTTGCTGCCTCTGCCAGGGCATTTACAACCTGAAAATCCGCCACTGCCGGAAATTCAACAGGCGCGTACTGAAGCCCGGTGCCTTCCATACGGATCGCACCGGTAGCGATCACCAGATCACCGCCCAGTACATTTTCCTCTATACCACCGCAGGTTCCCACACGGATAAAGCACTCAGCGCCGCAGTGGATCAGTTCTTCCATTGCGATGGCAGCAGACGGGCCCCCGATGCCTGTACTGCACACACTTACTTTCTCTCCTTCCAATGTACCTGTATAAATGGTATATTCCCTGTTTGAAGCAACAAATCTGGGATCTTCTAAATATCTGGCAATCTTCTCACATCTGCCCGGATCACCTGGCAGGATCACATACCGTCCTACATCTCCCGGACGTATTTTTAAATGATATTCCTCGTTTCCTACACTGTATGCAACTGGCATAATAATCCCTCCTGTTGTATCCATAAATTTTCTGTTTTTATTGTACCACACCCCTATATCGTCTGTCAAATTCTCCGGTTGTCCCAGAACTTTTCTGCTTCTTTTAAAACGATTTCCAAAATAGCGTCGATCTCATGAAAATCATACACCGGACAGTCTGACATAGACTCTGCATCAAATCCGGACCATGTATCCGGCCTGAAATCTGTAACATACGCCTTTACAGTCTCTTTTCTGCACACAGCTTTTTTTGAAACATCACGGCGCATCACTTCTATTTTGGCATAATGGGAGTCTTTCAGTCCTTCCACCAGGATCAGATCCATATCCTGAAAAAAAGGCAAAAAATCTTCTGCCTCATGGCCCTTTTCCTCTTTTACCAGACAGAAACGATTTTCCGAATAGACTAACGTTCCCACTGCCCCCGCTGCTTTGTGACGGTAACTGTCTGTTCCCGGTACATCCGGCACAAAATCATGGCCATCGTGTTTGATCACAGCCACCCTAAGCCCGCGCACGGAAAATTCCCGGACTAAAGTTTCCGTAAGAGTCGTCTTGCCCGTATTTTTCTTTCCGCTGACTGCAAATACCGGTGTTTTCAAGCATGTAAGTTCTCCTAATGCCTGGGGAGTATTCACATTTAAAAACCACCGGTCAGGTACATGTTCGTTTTCTGTTTCTAAAACCTTTACCTGCAGTTTTCCTAACAGATCACGTACTTTCCCATTTTTTTCCAAAAGTTGTTTTTCAAGAACCGGCAGACATCTGGCTGAATACCAGCCGCACACTGGATGAATCCGCCCGTCTCTTGTTTTCCAGATCACAGCATCCCATTTATCTCCTGCTTCCATAAGAGCGCGTTTCCCCAGATAAGATGCAAATAAGGGCATATCGCAGGAAACAAAAAACAGTCCATCAAGACCGGTCTGTTTTAAACAGGAATAGATCCCTCCTAAAGGTCCGGCCTCTGGGATCAGATCAGGGATTGCCCTGGGATCCGGGCTTTTTTTTGCCTCTGATACAAAAACCGGCAATCCCAGCTGCTCCAGTTCTCCTTTGATCCGTTCTTCAAAACTTTTTCCCCTGTAAAGAAGCTTGGCTTTATCACTTCCGCCCATACGGCTGGACTTTCCGCCTTTAAGCAGGACACATCCATACTGTTCCATTTTCATTTTCCTTCTCTTTATCATGAAATACGTACACCTGGAAATCTTTCGTTATTTTCCAATATCCAGGTGTAAAAAAGCAGGAAGCCATATATCCCGCTTCCTGCCTTTTTATTTTCTAATGTACTTACAAGATCTTACTGTAAAGATGCAACAATAGCATCTGCCAGTGCCTCTAACTGTGCATCCTGCTCATCCTTTAAAGCAGATTTAACAGTGACAGTCTGCTCTAAAATGTTCATGTTCTTCATGCCGGAAAGGATCTCTTTCATCTGCTTTCCTGCAACAACACCCCAGGTACCATTTTCGATCACAGCTACAGTACGGTTCTGCAGTCCATGTGCCTTTAAGTCATTTAAAACATGTTCCATATTGGTAAAGATGCCGCCATTATAGGTAGCTGCTGCAAATACCAGATGGCTGCAGCGGAATGCTTCGCTTACGATCTGGGATGGATGGGTTGCAGATACATCATAAACTGCAATATTTCTCACACCCTTGTCAGCCAGCTTGCATGCCAGGATATTGGCTGCGTTTTCCGTATTTCCGTAAATAGAACCATAGGCGATCATAACACTCTTTTCTTCCGGTGCATAGCTGCTCCAGGTTAAGTATTTATCTACATACCAGCTAATATTTTCACGCCATACAGGTCCATGTAGCGGGCAGATGGTAGCGATCTCCAGTCCTGCTGCTTTCTTAAGCAGTGTCTGTACCTGCATGCCATACTTTCCAACGATATTGGTATAATATCTTCTTGCATCATCCAACCAGTCACGCTCAAAGTTTACTTCATCTGCAAACAGGTTGCCATTCATGGCGCCGAAAGTACCAAAAGCATCTGCGGAGAATAAAGTCTTGTCTGTGGTATCGTAAGTAACCATAACTTCCGGCCAGTGTACCATTGGTGCCATTACAAATGTAAGGTTATGCTTACCGGTGCAGAGAGTATCTCCTTCTTTTACTACTACGGATCTGGAGTCAATATCAAGATCAAAGAACTGCTTGATAATACCAACTGTCTTTGCATTGCATACGATCTTTGCTTCCGGATGCTTTTCTGCGATCTGTCCTAAGGTTGCAGCATGGTCTGGTTCCATGTGGTCTACTACGATATAATCTAATGGACGGCCGTCTAAAACCTTTGCCAGGTTCTCATAAAACTGTCCTGCTACTGCCCAGTCTACTGTATCAAAAAGAACCGTCTTTTCATCTAACAAAACATAGGCATTATAGGAAACACCTCTTGGGATCGGGTATGCATTTTCAAACAGAGCCAGACGTCTGTCTGTACCTCCTACCCAGAATAAATCTTCTTTTACTTTTTTTACACAATACATCGCTTATCATCCTTTCTGTTCCTATTTGTCAGGCAGCCCATTCCTGACTTTCAGGGCCGCCTGGTTGTTTAAGCGTTACATTTTACAGGTCAAATACCTCAAAATCATCTTCTTCTTTTTCGTTCTGGTCTTCAGAAGTTTCTTCGGATCCGGCAGGTTCTTTTTCTTCTTCCTGCTCTTCCACCTCGTCTATATCCAGATCTTCAAAGTCAAAGTCTTCTATATCATCTTCTTCCAGATCTTCATCCTCTGTATCCTCTTTTGGATTTTCTTTTTCATTTTCATCTACAGAGTCTTCCTCTGGCTCGTCCTCTTCCGGTTCCTTATCATCTGCATCATCCAGATCCTCAAACTGGAAGTCATCCTCGTCCTGGTCGTCTACTTCTTCCAGATCATCTTCCGGTTCGTCTTCAGGCTCTTCCACCTCTTCGCCATAAAGATCGTCCTCGTCCTCATCTTCCTCTTTTACAGGTTTCTTTTCAGAACGGGCTGTCTTTTTCTCTGCTGAAGAAGATTTCTTTTTCTTACCTGTAACAGATACGATGAGAAGTACCATAAAGATCAGTGCTACAACGATGGCAGCGATCAGCAGTGTCCTGAACAGGCTGTAGTCATTTCTTAAGGAGTCATACTTGTCTGCCAGCTGTGTATAAACTTCCTCACTTACTGCTCCCTGAGCAGCCGGGTCTTCAAAGTAACGCTGAATGGTACGCTCATTATTATTTAAGTCATAGCGGTAGAAATTCTTCTCGCCAGCTTCATTCATAGCGTAGATCACGCAATACTGATGCTCTGTTTCATTGCCCCATACCCAGCCTTTTACAGCATGTCCGTCAATGGTAATGGCTGTTTCCACCAGTCCTTCCGGTACCTGTACAGAAGCATCCGGTGCCATCACTGTAAAGCTGCGTCTGGATACAGTCATCTGGAACTGTTCAAAGCTTTCTTCACCAGTTCCATCCTGTGTACTTTCATTTGGACCGCCTTCCTGCTTGGTGACAACGATCACATATTCCTTTGTAGTTTCTCCGTCCTGGGCAGTTACTTTTAAAGTAACTCTGTTTTCACCCATCTGGAGATTTTCATTGCCGCTTACCACCTTGGAAGCGCCTTCATCTGTAGTATCTGCACTGATGATCAGTTTATCCACATCGGTTCCTACGGTAACTGCATAGGAGTCTACATCAGAAGAAAATTCCGGTGTCAGGCTTCCCGGGGATACCTGAAGGGATTTTAAGCTTGCGTCCTTGGAAGCGCTTGATAAAGCACTGACTGTTACCTGGGACTCACCCTGTTTGTCTACGGTTACGATCTGGGAAGACGCATCGTAGATCTCCTGGCTGGTAACTGTAATCTTGCTGGTTCCTGCTGCAGATGCCTTAAACTTTAAGTCATAGGCAAGGGTGGTGGTATTTGCGCCACCGCCGTCACCATGAACACGGACTGCTCCATTTCCGCCTTCTGCATTGGTTCCTTCTATGAATTCCAGGCTTCCCGGATCATATGCCAGCATGATATCCGCTGTAGAAAGGTTATCACTGCTGGTGATCTTCATTTTTACATTGATCTCACTGCCTACAGATGCGGTAGGATCTGAAAAAGCGATCCTTGCAGTAGCTGCAAACGCCGTCATTCCGTATAATGGCAAAAATAAGGTTAATAGACAGATGGCTGCAACTGCGGCTGCCCACCGTCTGATCTGTTTGATTGTCATATTCATTCCTGCTTTCCTGTTTTTTTACTGCACATTCACAATGGTCACATTGCTGCCTCCAGGTGTCTGGCTGCTTCCCGTGTCACCTGGTCCTCCACTGCTTCCGCCCGGACTTGCCGGACTGGAAGAGGAACTGCTGTTTGAAGAATTTGCTGATCCCGTGCCGGAAGGTGTGTTTCCTCCTGACTGACGTACTACGTGGATACTGTATGTCCTTGTGCTTCCATTCTGAGCTGTAACAGTAATAGTAATATCACTGGAATTACCAGTAAGTTCTGTATTTCCGGTACCTGCAACGGATGCCTTGCCGTCTGCTGCTGTAGCGCTGATCTGAAGGCTGGTCACAGAAGTATCTACGATCAGATTGTAGCTTGTTGTATCCTTGCTGAAGGAAGGAGTTAAGCTGAAACCATCTGCACTCAGACCAGAAAGTTTGTTGTTAGGACTTCCGTCTCCTGTAGGCGCGCTGCATGCCTGTGCCGTCATGTTGTTAAATACAGGGATCTGGAATTCCAGGGCAGAACTCTTTAAGGAACTGTATGCCTTGGAAAGGCGCTCTGCTTCTGAGGCTGCTCCCTGTACATTGCTCATGTACTGATGTTTATAAGGATTGGATCCCTGCACATTGAACTTTTTAAGGTAAAATGTATTCTGCCCTGCTTTTACATAGTTGTCACCATAATTCTGGGCACCGCCTAAAATGGATTTTTCTACTGTATTCCATGGTCTTCCATAACTGCCGGACTGACTTGCATACCGCAGTCCCATCTGGGTTGCAGACATGGAACCGGACTGATAGGCTTCTACGTTAAAGAAGTTATAGTAACCGGAATATCCGGAATAATTACCTGAGATCAGCGGTGTTCCGCCATTGGTTCCCTGCTCCTGAAGGATCATGGCAGCTAAAACATAAGGACTTACGCCGGACTGCGCTGCTGCATCCATAAGGATATCCACATAGCTCTTGCTTCCAGATGAGCCGGAAGAAGGACTTGTTGTCTGGCCGGAAGGACTGGAAGAACTGTTATCAGTGGTTACAGTTCCAGGCTGTGAACTGCCTGTGCTATTTATCGTGCCATCAGACTGTCCCGGAGCTACCAGGCTTACATTGGAAGTTACCAGGTTATGCTCCTTTGGTGTAATAGACGCATGAGGCGCTTCCAGACTTACATTTCCATCTCCTGTACTGCTTTCTGTACTGTTTCCCGAACCGGAACTGCTTCCCGGTGCCTGGGTGCTTACATCATTGCTGCCGGATGTAGTGCTGCTCTCACCAGAAGAACTGCTGCCGGAAGGGCTGCCTCCTGCCACACCAGGTCCATGATTTGTATCACCTGTTGCACCGTTTCTTCCTCCCGGTCCCTCCTGTGAAACAGAACTGGAAGAACTGCCGGAAGAGCTGCTGCCTCCTGGTGTAGAAGAACCGCCGGAAGAAGAACTTCCCCCTGTTCCGGTGGAGTCTGTTGTTCCGGAAAGGAAGGAGCCGGAAACCATTCCTGTAAGGCCCTCTTTTGTCTGTGTGCTTCCATCATATTCATGGGAAAGGAACTGGAATACATAGGTATCATCTAAAAAGTTTCTTGGGTCCATGTAATAACGGATAATGTCCTGGGAAGCTGCTACCCAGTTGCTGCCGTCAAAGCCGGTCCAGGTACTGTTATCCCAGTTATAGGCACCGCTTTCTACGGATTTCCAGGAAGAAATGCTTCCTGTTGCAACCAGGTTTCGACCCAGGACCGACTCATTTTCAATGGCCGTATTCCAGTCGATCCCTGTATTTTTCGCCCGGAATACCCAGTTTGGATACTGGGCATGAAGCTGTCTTAAACCATCCTTATAACTTTCCGGAAATCCCTGGGAAGTCAGATAGGACTCAAAGCTTGCATCTGTAGAATAGGAAACAGGGAGTCTTATGTAAGCGGCGGATACATAACCTGTACCTGCCTGACCGTTACTGCCTGTGTACTGGATCCGGTACCAGGTCTTTCCATCAGTTCCCTTTTTTTCTCCTGTGATCTGGATGCTGGCTCCTGCTGCCAGACGGGCCACTGCACTGTAACCGGTTCCTGCATCACTTCTTACATTTAAAGAGGACGCCTTGACTGTAGCCGCCCCCGTATAAGCATAGGAATCTAACATGTGGATGGACAACGGGCTGGTCACCGGAAGGTTGGCCGCCAGTGTCAGGCCTAACAGGACTGCCAGACCTTTTTTGTATATTTTTCCCTTCATCTTGCTGTATTATCTCCTGAATTTTCTGTATCTCATGATACCAGATTGCTACGCACTTTGTGCTCTCGCAATCTTCAAAACCATTAGTAATCCGCTCATTTTTTGCAAAAATGGCTACTTACTCATGTTTTTGCGTGTCCCAAGATAAAAAATCCTCCTGCAAGCAGGCTTGCGTCGGATTTTTACCTTTCGACACTGGTATCATTATAATGATATTTACTCCTTAATGTCAACCGCAACAAAAAATGTTCACACAAATCAAACTAATTCGTAAGAAAACTTTAACACTTGTGGACCCACAGACCAAAAATATGTTCCAGCGTTCCCCAAAAAGTCATTTTTGTGATCTGGCGGTCACTGTATAAGGGAATTTCCCTTAGCAATTCCCCTTCTACATAATAACAAACCCGTCCTATCTTCTGCCCTTCTTTTACAGGAGCCTGCAGCTGCTTTGGCAGGAACACCTTTTTTTCCTGTTTTTCCTCTTTTTTTACCAGAGCATAAACATGTTTTTCCTCTGATCGTAAATCTTCCCTTGCCAGCACATGGTCCTGAGGCTGCTCTCCCCAGCAGATGCCGCCATCTACTTTTACAGGCAATGGCTCTGTTTTTTGGCAGCGTTCATACAGATCTGTTTTCTCATAATTTTCCATTCCATAGGAAAGAAGGCTTCTGGCATCTGACCATTTCCAGGTTTTATGAGGAGGCCAGCCACAGCCTAACAGGGCAATGATAAAAAGTTTTCCATTTTTTTCCAGCGCACCAACATAAGAATAACCTGCGCCCCCAGTAAAACCGGTCTTTCCTGTAAGGGCCCCGTCCATCATATCCAAAAGAGCATTGTGATTGCGGCACTGGATCTGCCTTTTATTTTCCAGATCATAAAATCCATGGTTCTGGGTCCTGGTTATCTTTAAAAACTCCTCTTTTTTCGGCGACTCCTGTATACAGTATAATAAGATCCTTGCCAGATCTTTTGCTGTAGTGGAATGGGTATGTATTTCTCCCTTTTCATCTGTTTCCTGGGCGTCTAAACCATTGGGGGTAATAAACCAGGTATCCTTACAGCCTAACTCCCTGGCTTTTTCATTCATCATAGCTGCAAAACCTTCTCTTGTACCGCCTATAAATTCCGCGATCATCACAGCTGCATCATTATAAGACTCCAGCATCAGGCCATACAGCAGGTCCTTTAAACGGTACTGCTCCCCTTTTCTTACTCCCATACGGACTTTAGGCTGGGAGGCTGCATAAGAAGAGGCACTTACCCATTCTTCCGTTTTTCCATTTTCAAGGGCAAGGATACAGGTCATGATCTTCGTGGTGCTGGCCATGGGACGGATCTGTTCTGCATTTTTTCCATATAAGATGCGTCCGCTTAAACCATCCATAAGCACGACGGACTGGGAATACAGGCGGAGTTCTTCCTGTTCCTGGGCCTTAACAGGAAAACTTTGAAATATCAGCCCCAGAAACAGTGTTAAAAACAGAAGCCATAACCATACAGGCCTGATCTTTTTTCTCATCCATTTTCTCCCTGGAGCATTTATGTACTCTCAAAATCTTATTTCATCCTATTCCCATTTTCCTGCAGATATGCAATAACCTGCACCGGAAGCTTTTGACGAACCTTTTAGGCTGTGTTATGATTTACAGGAAACTTAAAACAGATAAACGATCTAACAAAGATCATGAAGGGAATACAGACAATCGATGATCAAAAAGACATTACAATATAAAATAACAGAAAAGGACCAGGGAAAGACCGTAGAACAGTTTTTAAGAAGCAAAGGTTATTCCCACCGTCTGGTGGTAAAACTGCGGAATTCTCCTACCGGCCTTACCATCGGGGGAGAGCTTGCATTTACCATCCACAGGCTCCAGGCAGGTGAGATACTTATTGCTACTTTAGAGGAGGAAAATTCTCAGAATATTGTCCCTGTAGAACTTCCTTTAAATATTGTTTACGAAGATGAAGATATTTTAGTGGTAAATAAAGATGCCGGTGTACCCATCCACCCTTCCCAGGGCCATTTTGACCACACGCTGGCAAATGCAGTTGCCTGGTATTACCAGAGCAAAGGCCAGACCTTAGTCTACCGGGCGATCAACCGCTTAGACCGGGATACCACCGGCCTTTTAGTGATCGCTAAACATCTTTTAGCTGGCTGCATCCTTTCAGACCAGATGCTTAACAGGCAGATCCACAGACAGTACCGGGCAATTGTCTGCGGAAAAACAGAAAAAGAGGGCATCATTGATGCCCCCATTGGACGGGCTGAAGACTCTACCGTCCTTCGCCGTATTGACTTTGAACATGGTGAGACAGCCAGGACCCGTTACCGCCTGCTCTCTTATGATGAAGAAAAGGATCTTTCCTATATCAGCCTTAAATTAGATACGGGGCGGACCCACCAGATCCGTGTCCATATGAGTTATATTGGCCACCCCCTTCCCGGAGATTTCCTCTATAACCCGGACTACCGTTATATCAGCCGCCAGCCCCTTCACTCTTATGGTCTGGAGTTTATCCATCCCCTTACCGGAGAGCCTTTAAGCTTTACGGCCCATCTGCCTGCGGATATGGCAGCTTTGGTAAAAGAGCCGGAACTTACATCCACCGAAGGCCTTTGGGATAATGATTTTTAATGGTCCCGGCAGCCATCTTGCCCCAGCCAAGACTTACATTTCCTGTACAGATCAATACCCAGCCTTTTTCACAGGGAGCAGACATACCGGTATCACCGGTCAGTGTCTCCCCCTTTAAATATTTCACTGCCTCTGTTCCATCTGGTTCTACTTCTTTTTGTACTTTTGCATCTTCCGGAAACAGCCACAATGCCAGGGCATGAGATGGTTCAAAGCGGTTCTTTTTAATGGTTCCAATATGAAGCCCCGGACGCAGCACTTTCAGTCCTTTTAAACTTACCATCTGAGGCGGCAGCAGATACAGCTGGTCCCCAAAACGCAGATATTCTTTTCTTTTTTTCAGTACTTCCGGCTCTGTCAGTGTCTCCTCCAGAAAACGGTGCAGTTCTTTTAACACATCTTTTTCTTTTTTCAGATCCATATAAGCAGGCAGGCTTCTTTTTCCTGAAAAGCCCATACCGTCTTCTTTGCGGCGGAGCACTGCCATAAAATGGCCTTCTCCCTCTGTCTTATGGGGCATAATGCGGAACGCACGTTCCAGATGATACTTTTCAATTCCGTTCTCTCCTGCCAGGTCCCGTTCAGAGTCATCTTCCTTATCTGCTCCAAAAAAGGCCCACTGCGGCACTGCAGCTATAAGCCCTTTGGGGCATTCTCTCTCTTCCAGGTAAAAATCATCATGGCTCTTTAAAAAGGCAAGAATGGTCCCTTCATTTTCTTCCGGCGCAAAAGTACAGGTAGAATAGACCATGGTTCCCCCTGGTTTTAACATAGAAGCTGCATCTTCTAAGATCTCTCTCTGACGGGCAGCGCACATTTTTACATGGTCCTCGCTCCACTGTCTGACCGCTTCTTCCTCTTTACGGAACATTCCCTCTCCGGAACAGGGAGCATCTACTGCAATCCGGTCAAAAAACTGAGGAAAGACTTTCGCGAGGCTTGCTGCATCTTCATTTGTGACTACGCAGTTTCCAACTCCCATGCGCTCCATATTCTGGGAAAGGATCTTTGCCCTGCCCGGATGGATCTCATTTGATAAAAGAAAGCCTTCTCCTTTTAAACGGGATGCAATATGGCTGGACTTTCCGCCGGGAGCTGCACACAGATCCAGTACATTTTCCCCTGGTTTCGGATTTAAAAACTCTACTACGGACATGGCACTTGGCTCCTGGATATAGTAAAGTCCTGCTTCATGGAACGGGTGTTTGCCAGGTCTTGCATCTAACGGGTAATAATAACCTTCTTTTACCCAGGGAACCGGCGTTAATTCCATATTTAAGAGTTTTGCGGTTTCTGCTGCCAGAGTCTTTACCCCTGCTTCTTCCCAGTCAGGTTCTCTTCCCTCTTTTGTCTTTAAACTGTTAAACCGCAGTCCCTGTACCTTTTCCTGCTCATAGCTGGCTTCAAATGCTTCATATTCATTTCCAAGCAGTTCCCTCATGCGCTCTTTAAAGCGTTGTGGCAGTTCTGTCATCCCATTGTTTCCTTTCTTTGTCAAATTACGAGTTTATCAGATTATGTTACAAACAGGAAAAGGCCGGCAGGTCTATCCGCCCACCAGCCTTTTTCATAATTTCTGTTCTAAAAGATTTTTCGATTACAGCATAACCTTGAAGTCGTCAGATGCTTCACCGTTTACTACATAGTAAGCTGCGCCCTCTTCTGCAACTATGTAAAGCTCAACTTCCTTGATCTCTACATCTTTGTGAGTGCTCTTGTATGCTTCTACAGCCTGATCTAATACGCTCTTAGCAAGGATATCCTTACCAGCGAACTGGAAATGTACTTCCATCTTTGGCTCAACTGCCTTCTTTGCAGTTGTTCTCTTAGCTGCAGGCTTCTTTGCAGGAGCCTTCTTAACAGCTTCCTTTGCCTCTGCTGCAACTGCCTTTACAGTAGCTGCTGCTTCTTTTACAGTCTCCTTTACTACTGGAGCTACCTCTTTTGCGGTTTCTTTTACGGTTTCCTTTACATTTTCTTTTACTGCAGATGTTTTAGCTGCCTTCTTAGCCATTGTCATAATTCATTCCTCCCTGGTTGGATCTGGGATATCCGGAGTCCAACTCCGAAATCCGTCTTTATTTCGTTCTATGTATGTTCGTCCTCGTTGTGTCAAAACGCATTATAGAATGGTTTTTGCGATTTGTCAACGTTTTCTGCCATCAGACCCCTGGTCCGATCTCCTCTGCAGGAGCTTCTGTGGTAAACGCAGGCCCCACTTCTTTTGTGGCATTCTCCGCCGGAGAGGTGGTTTCTATCGGCTGTACAATAGCAGACTCGGAAGGTGCCTGGGTCGGTGCAGCAGTCTCTGGTGCCTTTGTGGTCTCTCCCGGTCCCGCAGGGTCTGTAGCAGGTGCCTGAGTCTCTGCCGGCTGGGTCTGGGACGGTGCCTGGGTCGGCTGTGCTGCCGTTGTTGGCTGTGCAGGTACTGCTGTGTCATCCTTTCCTGAAGCCTTGGAAGACTGGGCATTTTCCGTTCCTGCCAGGTTATAACAGATGACCGGCATACCGGCATACACATTTTCAAATAAAGTTTTGGCTGCTGCATATGGCATATTTACACAGCCATGGGAGCCATTCTTTTTGTAAATAGTGCCGCCAAAGGTATTTCTCCAGCTGGCATCATGGAAACCGATACCGCCGTTAAATGGCATCCAGAACTTTACAGGACTTGCATACCCCTGTCCCTTTAAGGTTGCATCCCTCTGCTTGTAAGTCAGGCTGAACAGTCCCGGAGGCGTGGTATATCCCTTTGAAACATTTCCGGATACAAAATCAGACTCCAGGATCTTCTTTCCATCTTTGTAAAAATACATATGCTGGGCCGTTAAATTTACCTCTGCATAGGTATTTCCATAATCATTGCCATCATGGCTGGCCGCTTTCTGGGCATAGGCAGGTTCCTTTGTAACATTTTTTCCCTCTGCAAGGGCTTCTTTTAATGCAGCTGCCTCTGCCTGCTGGTCAATACGCCAGCCATAAACACCGCTTACCTCTACTTCCGGTCCATAACTGGTCTTAAAGGTACGTTTTGTATATGCAGTATTGTATTTGGATGCCAGGGACTTTACATATTCAGAGATCTTTCCTTCATCCACTGTGACCTGACCATCTGAATAAGAAAGCCAGGTATGGATCTGCTCGCCGTCCAGGATCTCATTCTTGCTCCCCATGGTATAAGTGACTGTCATATTTACATAATGATTCAGGCTGTCAGCCATAGCTGTAAGGCTTTCATCATCTGAGCGGACAGCAGGCTCTTCATAGCAGCCCAGTTCGTCCAGATCGATCTCCTCTTTCAGATCGTTAATAGCCGCCTTTACTTCTTCCTTTACTTTTTCAGGATTTAACTGGTCTCCTTCTGTCTCAGGAATAACAGAATAGCCTTCTCCTTTTATATAGTCTGATAAATGAGCATTCTCCGGCGCAGTCACATGAGCCGGATCCATGGCATTTAAGCTGTCTACTGCCTGATCAAGAGCCTCATCCTCATAAGCCAGCATAGTCTCGATCTCATAATTTTCCCCTTTTATCATATGAATGGGCCAGGTATAAGGATTTTGCTGCTTAAGGATGTTTTCAAGACTTCCATCAAATACAGTATTAAGCCCAATGGCACTTCCCTCTATATTCTCAGACGCATCATTTCTCAACACCAGGCGCAGGGAATAATCGCCTGCCTCCTTTGCCATAGCTTCTTCTACTGCTTTAGGACTCATTCCTGCTGCATTCATTCCATTAATGCAGGTACCTGGAAGGTATGTATTCTGGTATTTCATAGACATACCCACATATCCGGCTGCACCGGTTATTACTACACCTGCCAGTATTCCCGCTGCAAGCTTCCAGGAAAATGGCTTTTTCTCTGTTTCCTGTGTTTCATTTTCCTGTGTTTCATTTTCATCTGCCAGGTTTTCTTCCATGACAGCCTTGGCCTTTTCTCTTTCCGCTCTTTCTTTTTCTTTTCTTTCCCGCTCCCTTTCTTTAAAAGCCGACTTGCTGCGGCTTACAGGAATCTTTTTTTCTTTTTTTTCCATATCTTTTATATAAAAAACCTTTCTGACATTGTCATTTTTCATTCATGAATGCTTTCAGGATATCTGCCAGCTCCTTTAGGCTGTCCGTGATATTTCTAAAGGCTCCATAATTATACAGGCTCACAAAAAACATACCACAGGGTACTGCCAGGATCATTCCTGCAATACCTTTTAATTTAAAACCTAAATACAAGAATAGCAGGGTCAATATGGGGTTTAATCCCAGACTGTCTCCTACTAACTTAGGCTGTACTACCTGGCGGATCACCTGGGTAAGTACATAAATAAGCAGAAGCCCTGCTGCAAAGGCATATTCCCCTCCCAGCAGCTTAATGATCCCCCATGGAAACAGAGCTGTTCCTGCTCCAAATACCGGAAGAAAATCTAAAAATGCAATGAGAAATCCCCATAACAGGCTATATTTTACTCCAAGTATGAAAAATCCCACTGTCAGTATTATCCATACCACTGCCATAATTTTGAACTGGGCAGTAAAATAGCATTCGATCAGACGTCGGGCCTCTGTCCTTATATACTGGCTGTATTTTTTTGCCCAGTCAGGCATATGGCTTCTTACAAAAGCCAGGATCCGGTCTCTGTCTGCAATAAAAAAATAAGCTGACAGAATAGTAACAACAGAGTACACCATAAGCGAGGGGATCATTTTCGCCACTGCCCCTGCTGCCTCTACTGTAGGCGGGGCAATGGAACCTGCCAGCTTTCCTACCAGTTCCCCCAGATTATTTCCCAGTTTTTCCCAGCCTGTCCTGATGCCTGCAGGTGCATAGGCAAACAGATTTTCCAAATGGGTCAGGCTTTCCTGAACTTCCGCTTCGATCCCTGCATATAAGTCAGGCAGGTCTTTCATAAAAGACCACAAAAGCCTGGCACCATTTGACACAGCCAGATAAATAAGGCCAATGACCAGAGCCAGGGCTCCGGCTACAATGACCATGGAACTGTGTTTTCGCACCAGGCATAGCTTTCTCTCAAGAAAACGCACCAGCGGATTGGCCAGCATGGAGATCAGCCAGCCGATCACAAAGGGCATAAAAAATTTCAAACACCTGGGTCCGAAAAAGCATAAAAGAAACCATCCGGACGCAGGCAGCAGGATCTTTAGTATCAGACGCAGGATATGTTTATCCATTCACTCATCTTCCTTTCAGGCATTGGGTAAATATGCTTCCAAAAAGCGGAATAATGTATCCATTTCTTCATCTGTTCCTATAGAAATACGAAGACTGTTGTCCAGACCAGGTGTTTTAAAATAGCGCACATAGATCTGTTCTTTCTTCAATGCCTCAAAGATCTTTCCGGCCGGAACGGACTTATGAGAAGCGAAAATAAAATTTGACTGGGAATTGGGGAAGGTAAATCCCAGTTCTGTAAGACGCTTCTTTGCATGTTCCCTGGTAGCTACGATCTTTTCAATTGTCTTTTCAAAATATTCCTTATCCTTTACTGCTTCCACACCTGCTAAGAGAGATGGAAGGTTCATGGTATAGGAATTATAAGAGTATTTTACATCATTTAAAGCGCGGATCAGATCCGGATGTCCCATTGCAAAACCAATACGCATACCTGCCATGGAGCGGGACTTGCTGAAAGTCTGGACTACTAAAAGATTTTCATATTTATCCAGAAGTTCCAGTGCGGAAGGCCCTGCAAAATCCACATAAGCCTCATCTACGATCACTACCACATCCTGATTTGCCTTTAAGATCTCTTCTACCTGATCCAGTGGCATATATACACCTGTTGGCGCATTTGGATTTGGGAAGATCACACCGCCGTTTTCCTTTTCATAATCTTTTACATCAATGGTAAAATCTTCTTTTAAAACAGGTGTCTCAAACGGTACTTTAAAAAGATCCGCCCATACTTTATAGAAAGAATAGGTCACATCCGGGAAAAGCACCGGTTTATCTGAGTTGAAGAAAGTAAGAAATGACATGGCAAGTACATCATCTGAACCTACTCCCACGAAAACCTGATCCTCGTTTAATCCATAATAAGAAGCCAGTTCCTTAACTAAAATGGACGCTGTAGGATCCGGATACTTACGTAAACGGTCTGCTTCCATCTCTTCTAAGACCTTTTTTACACCTGGCGCCGGTGGATATGGATTTTCATTTGTATTCAATTTAACGATCTTATCACCTGCAGGCTGTTCTCCCGGTACATAAGGAACTACCTGACGGATGTTTTTTTCCCATGGTCTCATAAGCTTAGCTCTCCTCTCACATTTGCTTCTCTTGATTTTATCCTTGATACCCCCGATTGTCAATATAGAAGAAGCGTTGTTTTTTCTTACATTTTAATGTATACTTTCAGTAATGATTTTATCTCAGATCGCAAAAAAGCTTTCTTAAAAAATGTTTTAAAAATCTAAATCAAAGAAGGTGTACTTATGAACGTATTTGACATACTTGGTCCTGTTATGATCGGTCCTTCCAGCTCCCATACTGCCGGCGCTGCCAGGATCGGCCGTATTACAAGGACACTCCTTGGAGCTCCTGCTGTAAAAGCAGATATCCTCCTTCACGGTTCCTTTGCAAAAACCTACAAAGGCCATGGTACAGACAAGGCACTGATCGCCGGAATCATGGGAATGGCTACTGATGATGTGCGTATCCGACAGGCTCCGGAACTGGCAAAAGAAGCCGGCCTGGAAGTACACATTTCCACAGGTGACATTGACGGCGCCCATCCAAATACTGCAAAAGTTACATTGACAGATGCCAACGGACGGCAGGTTTCTCTTCTGGGTTCCAGTATCGGAGGCGGAAATATCCTGGTAACGGAAGTCAATGGTATGGAAGTTTCCCTTACCGGACAGTATACGACTCTGATCGTCCTTCACAAAGATGCTCCCGGCACCATTGCCGCTGTTACAGAAGTCATGGCAGAAGAAGGCATCAACATCTGCAATTTCCGTCTTTCCAGACAGAAAAAAGGCGGCGAGGCGGTTATGACCATTGAACTGGACGGAAAACCAAGTCCTGAGATCAATAAGAAGATCAATACGCTTCCCAATATCTATTCCAGCACTATGCTGCAGCCTATCTGATAAAGAGAACATTAAATCTTAAGGAGGTTTCTTTACATCATGAATACTGATTTTAACTACTCTTCTGTTGCCTCCCTGATCCAGGCTGCAGAAAAAAATAATCTTCCCGTTTCAGCCCTGGTGCTGAGCCAGCAGGCACAGCAGATAGAACTGGACGAAAAGACCGTATATGAAAAAATGGCTTCTAATTTCCAGGTTATGAAGGAATGTATCGAACCTGGCTGTGATGAACACTTAAAAAGTACCAGTGGACTTACAGGAGGCGATGCCTTTAAGCTGCGCCGGTACAGTGAAAGCGGCAAAAGCCTTACCGGTTCCTTCCTTTCCGGTGCTCTCTACCGGGCACTGGCTGTCTCTGAATTAAACGCTTCCATGGGCCGTATCGTAGCTGCTCCTACTGCCGGAAGCTGCGGCATCCTTCCAGCTGCCCTGATCACCATGCAGGAAGAGAAAGGATGTTCTGACCACGACTGCGTAATGGCACTTTTTACAGCCTCTGCCGTTGGTATGGTCATTGCAAACAATGCCTCTTTAGCAGGCGCCCAGGGCGGATGTCAGGCTGAGTGCGGTTCTGCTGCTGCCATGGCTGCTGCTGCTATCACAGAGCTGGCTGGCGGAACTCCCCATATGGTCTCCCAGGCAGTTGCCATTGCCTTAAAAAATATCCTTGGCCTTGTATGTGACCCGGTAGCAGGTCTGGTGGAGATCCCCTGTATCAAGCGCAATGCTTCCGGTGTAGCCGGTGCCTTTGTTGCTGCGGAAATGGCTCTTGCAGGCATTGACAGTGCGATCCCGGCTGACGAGGTGATCTGGTCCATGAAGCGGATCGGCGATGTTATGTCACCTACCTTAAAAGAAACAGCAGAAGGCGGATTAGCCGCCACACCAACAGGAAGAAAGCTTCACGACCAGGTATTCGGTCCTGGCAACGTTTCCGGCGGATGCAGCGGCTGTTCCGGCTGTCATTCATAAATTTTCATGGTTATCTGGCTATAGACCGGATAACTGCATTTTATTAAAAAGCTACAGGAATTCCTGTAAATAACTCTTTTCCCCTGGAAGTCAGTTTTTCAAGGTCTAAGTTGCTCCTGATCTGGCTTCCATTTTTCATTGTCACGTAGACAAACAGATCTTCATCTCCATTAAAACTGCTGCAAAGACCATTATTCTCTGCTAAAGAGCTTTCCTGGCAGGCGCCGATCAGCTCTGCGATCTCCTCAGAATCTGTAATATCCAGACGTCCCTGTTCAGAATAATGAGGATTTTCTTCTTTTAGCTTTTCTAATTCATCTCCCTGAGGAAGTCTTATGGCACCTTCTTCACCTACATATAGGCTTTGCAGGTCGATCCTTATGCTCTGGATATTTTTTGCCGTCATATAACTTCCCGGCACAACGGACTGCTTCTTTAAAACTTCCATTGTATTCTTAAAAGAAGGATAAACTGGCCAGGAAACACAGTAATCATCTGCTATATCATAAGTATAATCACCGTCATAATAATATCCGGACTCAAACCCGCCTGCCATAACATTTACAGGCATCTCCATAACCTCTTTCCAGTAGCCCTGCTGCTGTAAGAAAGCGGCCATATTGTTATCTATAAACACCAGGCTTCCTACCGGATCTTCCTGTCTTCTGTCTGCCACAGTCTGAGTCAGAAGGTCTGCCTGGTATGCCTTTAACACCTCTTCTGCTACTGCGCTGTCCTGTGTCTGATACCAGATACTTCCTGCTTCTTTGTAGACTACTTTGGAAAGTTCTCCTGTGTTCTCTTCAAAAACAGGATACAGACCCTTTTTGTATTCTTCTGAAGCATACAGAGTATCATAGGCACTCATAATGCTGTTTAAAGATACATTATAACATCTTCCCACCTGTTTACCGTTTTTTAAGTTGTAAAATACATTCACAGAAATCGTAATATCTTTCTCTAAAGGATCACTTTCACCGGAACCCACTTTTCCGGCAACAAAGATGGATGTAGGACCGTCAGCCCCGCCGATCACAGAAACCGCATTTGCTGCGGCAGTTTCCTGGACCACAAGACCTGATGTTCTTGCCACGGATATTCCATAAAACTGGTCAAAACGAGTTTTCCGTTCCTGGGCAGCCTGGGTTACGCCTGCTTCTGCTATAGTAAGTACTGTATCCATGTCTGTCAGCTGCATATGGTTCTGTACAAAATCAATATTGCTGGTATGTTTAACTACCCACTTACCGTCTTCTTCCACTGCATGTGCATACCAGTTTAAGAAGTTTTCATCAATAGAAAGTTCCAGACCTGCTGATGCGATCTTTCCTTCTTCCGGGATAAAACGGTCATAGCCATACCAATCATAGCGGAAGGATAAGAAAAACAGGACACCTGCTGCCACACAGCCCATCAGCTGTATTTTATGGGAAAACAGCTTCTTAAAATCAGCCTGGTAAATGATCTCAATAATGCAGTGGGCTAAAAGGATGCCAACAACCATTCCAAAGAGTCCCCAGCGCAGACGGCTCTGTAAAGTCCAGAAAAACATGGAGGTTCCCATACCAGCTGCAAGGACAATAAGGATACGGATGGGTGCCATGGTCTTTTTAAAGGCCATTGCCTTTCCTGCTGCTTCCATAGGACGTTTTCTGTAAAGTTCCAGTCCCAGGATTGCTCCTGCACAAATAGCGATCAAAAGTCCCAGGATCTGATCTGCCTCCACTGTCTTTCCAGCGGAGATATCTGCCAGAGACATAATGTACGCGCCTACAGGGGATAAATGACCCAGTGTATTAAAAAGCGCTTCATTTGGCACCTGGTTGGCCGTAATGAAAAATATGTCTTCAAAGCCCTCGATCAGAGCACCAACTACCGGAAAGAAACTGAAAAATACAACCGTAGCTAAAAGTCCCACTATGATCTTTCCCGTCATCATCATTGCCACAATAACGGTCTCATAGGTCACCATGTAATACAGCAGGTTCATGAAAAAGCCAAAGAGCATAGGTCCTGCAAATTTTGCCGGGCTTACGCCGTATGCAGCAGCTGCCGCTGTAAGCACTAAAAGATGGATAAGATAGGTGACTGCCAGTATGAGGATACCATCTACATGATATACCAGATACAACATTTCCCTTCTTACAGGAAGGCTGTGGTAAAAATCTACCTTCTTCTGGTTGTGAAGATAAACAAAACCGGCTGCACCGATCACTACCGCTGCTGTTACCATTAAAAATAATGGCATAACATTTCCATAGGAAACCAGATCCACTACCGCCTTTGTTTTATATTCCAGCACTTTTGCCAGGTATTCCGGTGTTCCGGTATCTACCAGAGGCGTATATCCGTTGTACATGGCAAACTGGCTGTTTGCTGCGTTTTCCATGATCAGCGCCAGATTTACAGGATAGGCAAAGAAAAATCCTAAAAACAACAGGGCAATGACCCAGATCCTGCGCTTTAAGTCTTCTTTTTGCAGTTTAAAAAATAAGCTTGCGGATGTCATAACCTGCCACCTCCGTTTCACTGATGAATATTTCCTCTAAGGACAGAGGGATACACTCAAAAAATACTGGCTCATACCGGTTCATAATGTCCTCTGCTTCCTGTTTTGTGCCTCTTACTGTAAGGGTAAGAAGCCGTCCTCTTCCTTCCTGTGAAAGGATCTGAAGTCCCTTTAAGTCATCTGCCGTCATTCCTTCTTTTAATACACACTGGATCTTATGGATATTTAACTTCATATCATCTAAATCCTTAGAAAGAAGGATGCCGCCTTTGTGCAGCAGCCCTACATGATCACAGATATCTTCCAGTTCCCGCAGGTTGTGGGATGCGATCACAGGAGTCATGTTCCGGTCTTCGATCTCTGCTGCGAAAATGCTCTTTACTGCCTGGCGCATTACCGGATCCAGGCCGTCAAAGGTCTCATCACAGAAAAGATAATCTGTATTGGAACAGATGCCCAGGATCACAGATACCTGCTTTTTCATGCCCTTGGAAAAAGTGTGGATCTTTCTCTTTTCGTCTAAGCCGAAATTACCCATTAATTTATGGAAACGGGCCTTGTCAAAACGTTCATACACAACGCTGTAATATTCCATCATATCAAGAGGAGAAGCATTGCTGAAAAAATGAGCATCGTCCGGTATATAGAAAAACTTTTTCTTTGCTTTTATGTTTTCAAATACCTCTTCTCCGTCTATGGTCACATGGCCCTCATCTGCTTTAAGGATCCCGGCTGCCAGACGCAGAAACGTAGATTTTCCTGCTCCGTTGGTTCCGATAAGACCAAATACAGAACCGCTTTTGATCTCTGCGTTAATGTGATCCACTGCTACCAGATCGTCAAATTTTTTTGTCAGGTTCACTGCCTTAAGCATCTGCCTTACCTCCTTCCCTCTCTTCTAAGATCTTTATCATATCCTGGTAACTTACACCAATGCGAAGTCCCTCTTCTATGGCTGCGTCAAACTGTTTTTCCCAGTCCTTGCGTATCCCCTCTGCAAGATATCTTCCATCTGAAACAAAACTTCCTTTTCCCTGAATGGAATAAATATATCCCTGGCGTTCTAATTCTGCGTAGGCTCTCTGTATAGTATTGGGATTAATGGAAAGCTCCGTTGCCATACTGCGCACCGACGGCAGACGGCTGTCCGGCGGCAATACGCCTGAAAACATCAACTCTTCCAGTTTTTCCGTCACCTGTTCATACAGCGGACGCCGGTCCCTGTAATCCAGTACGATCATTTAGCCTCTCTCCTTTCTGTCTGTTCACCTGTAACATATATATGAACTGTTTTGACTGTATGAATTGTATTAACTGTACTAATCATATTGATACAGTTGTGATACACTTAAGATAGCATTATCTTATGATTTATACAAGGGTATTTTTTCTTAAGAATATATTACAAAGCCTTCTTCACTTTCAGCCATAATAAAAAATATCGCCTGTACAGTCCATTTTTCATGGTCCTGTTCAGACGATATTTTTCGTAAACTTATTTTATTTCATTTACATTTCCCAGAGTTATCTGTTGATCATCCGATCAACTTACTGATCCATTAATCTTCTTTAATCTTAACGATAACTTTCTTGATAGGTGCCGGAGCGCCGTTAGCTGACTTCGGCTTATGTGCATCCCATGGATTGAAGATGAGATACTGACCAGCTTTTACAACTACCTGCAGACCGTCTGTGGTATTCTCGAAGAATACTACGTCCTTATCTGGATTGTAAGGAGTCTTTACAGTCATTTCATGTGCAGGAGCGTAGGTCATAACCTCACTTCCCTCGATCACGTACTGGATATCGGTATAATGCTCATGTGCCTCATACTTAGCCTCTTCCCACGGAATAGTGGTGTAAGCGGTAACATTTGCATATACGTCTTTTCCGTCGATCTCATACTTTCCAGGCTCTAATGCTGCAAGATCGGTATTCTTTAAGAAGTCTACTGCCTTTGCGTATCTTCCCTCAATACCTAAGTTTCTGTAAAAGTCCAAATTCTGTTTTTCATCAAAAATCATGGTCTTTTTCTCCTTTGAGTCGTTATTGACAAGTTTATTGATATTTTTCTATCAGTTTCCTGTCTTTACCAGTATACACCCAAAGCAGCCTGAAACTCAATCCCTTTCTTACAGCTATTTAAAAAAACTAATTACAGTCCAGCCATGACATCTTCTTGTTTCCATATTCATGAAAACAAGAAGCCTTGTGGTTCCACCATATGCTGGTTCGAATGAGAAAGTGCTTATGCAAGCAAGCTTGCAACACACTCCCTCATTCAAGCCAGCGCATGGCTGAACTATTTAAAAAATTCGTGACCTCCGTGTGCGAAAAGGTAGGTTAATCTGGAGTCAAACCAGCCTGCTTTTCTGCCGGAAGCTTTTCTGTTCATAAAATATAACGCACCGTTGGAATAATCTTCCCCGTCCAGTGCACGGTCCACACACCGAATGGTTTCAGCTGTTACTTTTACGGAATTAATCCTGCCGTTGGACACCGGCTGGAACTGGGAACCCTGGTATACAACACCCTTTACGCTTCCAGGAAACTTCCCTGAAAGAACGCGGTTGATGATCACATCGGCCACTAAGATCTTGCCTTTCTCATCACATACACCAGCTTCTGCCTGAACGATCCGAAGTAATACCTGATAATCTTCATCAGACACTTTGATCCTTCTGGCGGCTCTTCTCTCTTCCTCTGCTTTCCGTCTTGCTTCAGCCTCTTCTTTTTCTTTTAATATCTGTTTCTGAAGCGCTTCTATTTCTATCTGCGCATCTGCCTGCCTGCGCTGTCTGTCCCGGACATCTCTCTCCAACAGCGCACCGGCCAGATGCTGACCTTCACTGCCTGTGTTCAAAAGTCCGAATTGTATTTTTGCTTCTGTAACAAAACTGCTTCCTTCAAAAAGTGCCTCTGTCTCCGGTTCCTCATCTGCTTCCAGAGAGTCTACGGTTCTGGGCGCTGCCATTGCGTTCTTTCCGCCTCCGCCAAATCCATTGGCTGAAAAAGCGACTACTGCAATCACAACGGCTCCTGACATAAGGACAGAAGACGAACGGTAATGGTTCTTTGTCACCTTAACAGAAATAGAACGTACAAAAAACATCACCGACTGAAGGAATGAATGCCATGTAAGCATACATACTCCTCATATTCTTTCCCGAAGCATACTGCCTCGTAAATCCGTTTCAGAGCGGTTAAACTGCATCCGCTCCCAAGTGCCATTGTGGGATGTAGTCCCCACTTTATGCCTGTTTTTCTGGGATGTATCGGTAATTATATGGGATTAAATCCTAAACGTCAACCATTGGGTAACAACTTTGTTACGTTTTATTTGTCAGTGGAGATTTTTGTAAATTATTTTATGCGTTTTGTATATTTATTTCTTTATTTTATCCTTCAAATCAGCATTATAACGGTTTGTTTTTTACGTATTTATTACATTTTTGTTAATAATTAATTTTGTTAATTTATAAACAATGTTTTTTAGCCATATTATGTAAACTATTAGTGGCCGCAAACCCTTGATTTTACGTGATTTTATTTTTCGATTTTCCTTGTATAATTTTGTCAAAAAATGGGTGTAGTCCCCACTTTTAACATTTTTGTAATTTTTTATGTATATCCGGTTATGACAATCATCCATTAAGGAAAACGGAAATGGCTGCCACAGCTCTGCCCTGTTATTAGAACGTTTACAAAAGCAAAATAAAAAGAGCTCCAGACGATATTTTCACACCGTCTGAAGCTCTTTTAAATACTGTTTTTCTTAAATTACAGAATAACCTTAGCAGGGCACTTTGCCGCGCACTTGCCGCAGTTTGTACACTTCTCGTAATCAATGAATGCCAGGTTGTTATCCATATGGATAGCATCTGACTCACACTGCTTGGTACATAAGGTACATCCGATACATCCAGCCTGACATGCAGCCTTTACATCTTTGCCCTTGTCATGGCTGCTGCACTGTACTAAATGTTCTGCGCTGTAAGGAACGATCTGGATCAGTCCCTTTGGACAGGTAGCAACACACTTGCCGCAGGCTACGCACTTTTCCTTGTCTACAACAGCTACGCCGTCTACAACATGGATCGCGTCAAACTGACATGCCTTTACACAGGAACCAAAACCGGTACAGCCGTAGCTGCAGGCCTTAGGACCGCCGGCAGGCACTACAGATGCCTTTGCACAGTCATCAATACCTTCGTAGTTGTAAAGAGTCTTAACCTTGTCACAGGTACCTTTACAACGTACAAATGCAACCTTCTTCTCTGCTGCTCCGGCAGATACGCCAAGGATAGCAGCGATCTTTTCGCCTACAGGTGCTCCACCTACAGGACATGCATTTGCAGGAGCTTTGCCCTCTGCAATTGCCTTTGCCAACGCGTCACAGCCTGCGAAACCGCAGCCGCCGCAGTTGTTTCCAGGAAGTTCCTCACGGATAGCTACTTCCTTTTCATCTACTTCTACCTTGAACTTCTCACCGAAAAGTCCAAGGCCGATTCCTACGATGATACCTGCTACTGCAATAACTGCAGCAGCAATCAAAATTGCTGTTATGTTCATCTTCGTCTCCTCCTTCTACAGTAATCCGGAAAATCCGAAAAATGCGATTGCCATAAGACCTGCAGTTACCAGTACGATAGGAGATCCCTGGAAATTGTATGGGATATCATTTCCCTCAATACGCTCACGGATACCAGCAAGGAGCACGATGGAAACAGTATAACCAACAGCAGTTGCAACACCGTTTACTACACTCTGTACAAAGCTGTAGCCGTTCTGTACGTTAGTAAGTGCAACACCTAATACTGCACAGTTGGTTGTGATCAGCGGAAGGAATACACCTAATGCGTTGTACAGGGAAACCATACATTTCTTTAAGAACATTTCTACGATCTGTACCAGAGCCGCAATTACAAGGATAAAGACGATGGTCTTCAGATAATCCAGTCCTAATGGGTTCAGGACGAACTGATAGATCAGACTTGCAACAACGGAAGCGATGGTGATAACGAAGATAACCGCACCGCCCATACCTGCTGCTGTCTCTACCTTTTTAGATACGCCGACGAAGGAACAGATGCCTAAAAACTGGCTTAATACCACGTTGCTCACAAATGCGGAGCTAATGGCAATAACAAGTAACTCTTTCATCCGTTTTTACCTCCTATTCTTCCGTCTTTGATTCTGCACAGTTTGCGCAATCGCCACAGCAAGCGGTCTTAGCCTTCTTGCCCTTAGCGGAACCGTTAGTTGCTGAAGGCATCTTTAACTTGTTCTGTAAAGCAGTTAAGCAAGCCAGAACGAAGAATGCGCCAGGTGCCAGGATAAAGATGGAAATAGGCTGATAGGAAGCAGGCATAATGGCTACACCAAAGATGGAACCTGCACCTAAAAGTTCACGGACAGCACCGATACAAACAAGGGCGAAGGTAAATCCAAGACCCATGCCTGCTCCGTCGAATGCGGAGATGATCGGTTTGTTCTTCATAGCAAATGCCTCTGCACGGCCTAAGATTACACAGTTTACAACGATCAGAGGAATGTAGATACCCAGTGCGCTGTAAAGATCTGGTGTAAAGCCTTCCATCAGCATGTCTACGATGGTTACCAGGGAAGCAACAACTACGATCTCACCTGGAAGACGGACTCTTCCCGGGATGATGCTTCTCATCAGGGAGATAATGAAGTTTGCTGCTACTAATACTACGGTAGAGGAAAGACCCATACCAAGACCGTTCATAGCAGATGTAGTTACAGCCAGTGTAGGACACAGACCTAACATCTGAACGAAAATAGGATTTTCTTTCCAGATACCATTATAAAGACGTTCTGTATACTTGTTCATTTCTTACACCTCCTACTTTCCAACGCAGTTTTCCACAAAGTAAATAGCTGCATTTGTGGCACCGGTTACTGCCTTGGAAGTATAGGTAGCGCCACTGATCGCCTGAACCTGGTTATCAGCTGTTGCGTCTGTCTTTGTTACTTCCAGTTTCTGTGCTTTCATTCCATTGAACTGATCCTTGAAATCTGGTTCTTTTGCCTTCATACCAAGACCAGGAGTCTCGCTGATGCTTAAGAAACCAAGACCAGTCAGATTTCCCTCAGAAGTGATGCCTACAGAGATCTGTACCAGACCATTGTAGCCTTCTGTGGAACTTGCAGTGATCAGATATCCAAGAACAGAACCATCTTCTGCTTCTGCAACCTGTGCATCATCAACAGATACATTTCCAAAGCCCTGAGCCAGGATCTCATCTGCAGATGCTGCTACTGCTGCTGTCAGTTCATCGGTCTGCTCAAATTTTGCTGCTTCCGGGAATACTTCTTTATAAGTTTTGGTAGCTGCTGCTTCCTGAGCCTTTGCGATCGGATCTAATGTTACTTCGTGAACTGCGCCCAGGCAAAGTCCTGCAACTAAAGTGATGACAAACAGGATGGCAGCGTCTTTTAAAATTCCTTTCATGCCTTCTTTGCCTCCTTTCCAAATGCTTTTGGAAGGGTTACACGCTCGATCATTGGTACAAACAGGTTGCTTAAAATGATCGCATAGGAAACACCTTCAGGAGAAGCACCCCACAGACGGAAGATACCGGTTAAAAGTCCTAAGACAACACCGAATACGATCTGTCCCATTGGAGTGATCGGGCTGGTCACATAGTCAGTTGCCATAAAGAAAGCACCGAAGATAAGACCACCACCACATACCTGGCAGAGTACATAATTTACATCAAAACCACCAAAGATAAATACAAATACTGCAACTGTTCCAATGTAGATCACCGGAATTCTCCAGGAGATTACCTTGCGGACTAACAGATAAATACCGCCGATCAGAAGAGCGATGGTAGAAACTTCACCGATGGTACCAGGGATACGTCCAATGAACATGGAAGCCAGATCTACGCTCTGTCCGGCACGCATAGCTGCCAGAGGAGTTGCTCCGGAAACGCTGTCAAATCCCAGGCTTGCAGCTGAGAAGTTGTTCATCATGCCAGCGAAGGAAATTAACAGGAAGCATCTTGCAGCCAGAGCCGGGTTCATAAAGTTCTGTCCCAGTCCGCCGTAAAGCTGCTTTACAACGATGATCGCAAAGATACCGCCCAGTGCAGGTACCCATACAGGGATCTGAGGTGGCATGTTCAGTGCCAGGATCATACCTGTAACAAGAGCACTTCCGTCTGCAATGGTAATTGGCTTGTGCATCAGTTTTTCGTAAACATATTCACTTGCCACACAAACTGCTGATGTGACTAAAAGTACAAGCAGTGCGTGGAAGCCAAAATTATATACACCGAAAGCTGCCGCAGGAAGCATAGCGATCACTACGTCCAGCATCAGGTTCTGTGTATTCACACTGCATCTCACATGAGGAGATGAAGATACGTTTAATAATTTATTCATAGCTTTTGTCCCCTCCTAGCCTTTCTTCCTGCGGTTAGCCGCAACCGTCTTACGCATTTCCTTGAATGCCTGGGTCAGAGGACGTCTTGCAGGACAGATATATGTACAGCTTCCGCATTCCATACATTCCATACCGTTGATCTTTTCAAAGGTCTCACAGTCACGGTTCATAGCTGCTTTCATCATCATGACTGGAACGATATGGCTTGGGCAGACACTTACGCAGCGTCCGCAGCGGATACATGCAGTTGGTTCAAAAGCTGCTACCTGGTCTTTTGTAAAACAGGTTAAAGCAGAAGAAGTCTTACATACAGGCACATCTACAGTAAACAGGGCCTGTCCCATCATAGGACCACCGGAGATGATCTTTTCAGGCTCGGTCTTGAAACCGCCTGCTGCTTCGATCAGTTCCTGGTAATTGGTTCCCAGTTTTACATTGAAGTTCTGTGGTTCTGCCACAGCATCACCTGTAATGGTAATGATCTTTCTCATTAATGGAGTAGACTTGCATACAGCCATATAAATAGAAGCAACTGTATCTACGTTATCTACGATACAGCCTGCATCTGCCGGCAGCATGGAAGAATTTACCTTGCGTCCTGTTACAGCATAGATGATAGAACGCTCACCACCCTGAGGATACTTGGTAAGTAACGGACAGACAGTGATCTTGGGTTCATCCTTTACCATCTCTGTCAGTTTCTTAATAGCCTCCGGCTTGTTGTTCTCGATTGCGATCACACCCTTGGCGTTATCAAACAGCTGTAAGATAACCTTCAGACCGCCTACGATCTTCTCAGGCTCTTCGATCAGCATACGATAGTCGCTGGTCAGATATGGCTCGCACTCTGCGCCGTTTACGATTACATAATCGATCGCATTCTCATCCTTTGGAGTCAGCTTTACGTGAGTTGGGAAGCCTGCGCCTCCTAAACCTACGATTCCTGCCTCTTTTACGATAGAACGGATCTCTTCTTTAGAGAGTGTGGAAGGATCTCTGTCCTCTCCTACTCCTTCTACTGTTTCATACTCACCATCGTTTTCTACGATGATGGAAGGTACCATTGCGCCATTTACCATACGTCTTGGTTCGATTGCCTTAACAGTACCGGATACAGAACAGATCACATTTGCTGAAATAAATCCACCGGCTTCTCCGATCTTCTGTCCAGCAAGAACCCTGTCACCCTTTGCTACCAGTGGCTTTGCAGGTGCTCCTATATGCTGAGACATAGGAAATACCAGTTCGCCCTTTGGCAGAAGGACCTGGATCGGTTTGTTTTCTGACAATTCTTTTCCTTCATACGGATGAATGCCGCCTTTAAAAGTCGCCAAACCCATGGTTTCTTCCCCTCTTTCTTTTTGATTTCTTTTGTTTAATGGAACAATTTTAGCATGTCCCTAACAGCCATTTTTGAGTATAACACACTTTAACTTTGTATACAATATGAAAAGTTATCGTTATTTTTTTAATAATTATGTTAATTTTTTGATAAAGTTGTTAGTTTTGACTAACATCTTTCGTCAAAAATAAATTTCAGAATTTCTCCTATATAGCGTTCTTTTTTTCTAAAAAAGCCCTGGTGTGTACCCCCTTTGATCAAAACCAGACGACTTCCCGGGATGCACCGGGCAATGATTCGGGTATGAGACTCTTTGATCAGATCATGGGTTCCCGCCATTAAAAGTACGGGAACGGATATTTTTTTCAATCTCTCTTCTGTGAGAAAAGGGGAATGAAGGATCAGGCTGCTTAAAAACTGCTCTCTTTTACACCATTTTCCAAATTTTCCCACTGGCTTTATATTCTCTAAGATCTTCGCACACTGGAAACGGGTATTCTCCATAAACAGCATAGGAGGGATCAGACCGTCCGGCAGTGCATTGGCACTGACTGCAATGATCTTTTCTGCCCGCTCTGGATGATCTGCGGCAAACTCCAAAGCTGTATTGGCGCCATCTGAAAATCCCAGGATCACTGCCTTTTCTATTTTCAGATGATCTAACAGACGGACTACATCTTCCGCCATATCCGCAGCCCCGGTCCATCTTCTTTTTCCCTTTTCCTGTGAGCGGCCTGTTTTTAATACAGCTGCTTTTAATGCCGCCATTTTCATCACAGATGCCCCATGTCCCCTGCTGTCCATGGCGATTACAGAACAGCCTGCCTTCGTAAGGACTTCTATATAAGAAGAAAAATCCCGGTGAGTGCCCCTATTTCCATGAAGGAGCACCACCGGAAGTCCGACCTTTCCCTGTATATCGTATTTTTTATAGTATAAAGATCCATCGGGAATAGCGATAAAACCATCCCTTTCCTCTATCTCACCTGTTTCTTTTTCCTTTTCACTCATGGTCTTTTTTCGCCTCTGTTTCCTGCTTTTTCTGTCCATGATCCCAAAACTTTGGAAATTTTACTGTCTGGAAGAAATCAAGGATACCCTGTGGGTTCTGGATCTTCACCACTGCATAGAACATATCCGGAGAAGGGATCTTCGGCAGATACGCATAATAAGATGGTTCCCAGACGGTAGGACTGTATTTCTCCTTTGCCCGGTAAAGATCTTTAAAACCATAACACTGGTTTAAATGCTCATAGACAAACTCCAAAAGCTTCTCCATAAGACTGGCATTCTCTTCTTTTAATCCAGCAAGAGGCGCTACCCCCAGGCTGGCATACTCCACGCCTTCTTCCTTAAATACCTGAAACGCTTCATACATGATCAGTTCCATAACACCGCCTGGTGCTTTCTTTCCATGACGGGTCATATCTGCCATATATCCGTTCTTTCCAAGGAAAGGCACAAAAACAATGTAGGCTACCATGCTTCCGCTTTCGTCTACTGCATAAAAATACCGCCGGTCCATAGGATCATCCAGTCCCAGAGTACCCATGGTAAATTTTAACATGGAACTTTTCTTACCTTCCAGCCACTCATCGGTAATGCGGTTAAATTCTACCTCTAAAGCTGCATTCCTCTTCTCCAGTATCTTATACTCGTAAACATCGATCCCCGCTTTTTTCGCATGATTGATGTTCATACGCATCTTGGCGCCTTTTTTACCGCTGATCTCATAGTCAGCCAGCTTAAATCTCGCCTCTTCCCCGCATTTTACAGTTCCAAAGCCCTGTTTTTTATACTCGTCCAGATAATGGTCTGTCACACTTAAGATAAACAGCTTGTGGGCGCTTTTTAAGCAGAATTCCTTAAATTCATCCAGTAACTTGGGAAAGTCCTCATCTTTACAAACCGGGTCACCGTTGACTACCACAGTATCGCCTACGATCCCATAGGGGATAACGCCGTCCACCTGCTTTCCAAAATAGAGGATCTTATCATCTTCTAAGGTCAGATAGGAGCAGGGATTTTGGCTGTAAAGGTTTAATAAGGTCCTGGCATGCTGCAGGTCAGATGCTGTTTTCCCGGGATATTCCATCCACGGACGGAATATATGGACTGCCCCGGCCAGGATACAGCCCCAGCTGAACAGAAACATCAGCTGCTCTAAATGCTCCGCAAACTCTCCTCCTGGAAATTCACCGCCTATGCCAAAAAGCATTCCCACACCAGCTGCAAGGCTTTCAACAAAAGAGACCGTTCCTTTTCCCAGAGCCAGATTTATATAATGGCGGGTGATGGCTGCGTTGACAGCTACTCCCAACAGGGATAAGAGGATAAAGCCAACAGCCTGTTCCACCGACTTTTTAGAGGCCGGACAGCAAAAATCTTTTCTGCTCCACAAAAGGATGAAAAAGACAGCCGCCTGGACCAGCAGGAATAAACTTCGGGCCTCCAGTCCTGTATGTATTATCTCTTCCAGTCCCCGCAGAAGACTTAAAGTCAGTACAGCCATGGTCATTTCCCAGGCCGTCCTCTTTCGCTTCATCAGCTGGGTGGAAAGGACCAGCAGCATCACTGCAAAAGCTCTCTCCACCATCCGGTTCATTTCCAGATAAGAGCGCACCTTTTGTGACATGGCAGAAGAAGGAAACAGACTGGCTGCCAGTAAGATAAAGGCTGCTGCTCCTAAAAATAATATGGTTCCATTTTCTAGTTGTATTTTTTTCTGTCTGCTCATAGAAGCCACCCTCAAAATCACCTTTGCAGGTTTGCCGCTTTAGACTCCATAACTCTCATGATTTCATTTTCCGTTACCAGGTTAAAGTCTCTCTGGATCATCAGTTTTAATACACTGGCTGAAATAGAGAAATCAATCAGTTTCTGAGGTTCAAATCCTCTTACCAGACTGTGTAACAGCGCTCCTGCAAAAGCATCTCCTGCTCCTACTGCCTCAAAGCTGTGTACTTTATGTACCGGGCTTTCATAGAACACACCATCTTTTAAATAGATCGCCATCCAGTCACCGTCTTCTGCTGTATACATGTTGCGAAGGACGCTGGCAACTGCCTTGCAGTTTGGATAACGGTTCTGGATCTCTTTCATGCCTGCCTTGTAGCTTTCAATCTGATCAATTCCCTTTGAAATATCCCCGTCATATGCGTGGATCCCTAAAGATGACTCAAAATCCTCATCATTGGCAATGCATAATGTTACATAATTCATCAGCTCGCTCATAACTGACTGTGCCTTTTTTGTATCCCACATTTTAGAGCGGTAATTTAAGTCGCAGACTGTCTCGATCCCGTGGGCTTTGCAGTATTTTAAGGCTTCTAATACTGCCTTTGCTATATTCTCGCTGACTGCCGGTGTCACACCGGAAAAATAGAAAATATCTGTATCCTTTAAGATCTCATCCCAATGGAATTCTTCCGGCTTTGCCAACGCCAGAGCGCTTCCTTCCCTGTCATAGACTACATTGGTAGGCCGAATATCTGTTCCTTTTTCAAAGAAATAAATTCCCAGTCTGGAACCTCCGATGACTACCTTGGAAGTGTCTGCCCCGTATCTTCTCACTTCATTTAAGGCTGCTGTGCCAACAGGATTTTCCGGCAGTTTCGTCACAAAGGATACCGGATCCTTAAGCACTGCCAGGGAAACTGCTACATTGGCTTCTGCGCCTCCGTAACTTGCCTCAAATGCATCTGTCTGCAAAATCCTCATATGCTCCGGAGTTTTTAATCGGAGCATGATCTCACCAAAAGTTACTGTTCTTTTCATGGTCTGCTCTCCTCTATCATCTTTAAAATATCTGCTTTTGTAAGTTCGCCAAAGGAAATGCCTCCTCCGGTTACGATCTGGTCTGCCAGATTTCGCTTTGCTTCCTGGAGATTTAAAATATTTTCTTCAATGGTATCACTGGTGATCAGCTTATATACCATAACCTGCTTTTCCTGACCGATCCTGTGGGTACGGTCTGTCGCCTGGTTCTGGGCTGCCACATTCCACCATGGATCATAGTGAATCACAATATCTGCCGCTGTCAGGTTCAGTCCCGTTCCCCCCGCCTTTAAACTGATCAGAAATACGGGAACCTCATTCTGGTGGAAGCGGGATACCATCTGGATCCGTTCTTCCTTTGGCGTTGCCCCTGTCAGCTTATAACATTCGATCCCCTCTTTTTTCAGTTCTTCCTCGATCAGATCCAACATAGAGGTAAACTGGGAGAATAATAAGATCTTGTGTTCTCCTTCTACACCTGTACGGATCAGATCCATACAGGTCTTAAGCTTGGCAGAGCCTGCCTTGTAATTTCCATAGCAGAGCCTCGGATCACAGCAGATCTGGCGCAGCTGCATAAGATCTGATAAGATCTGCAGCTTTTCTGCTCCCTTAAAGTCATCTGCTTCCAGCTTTTCTTTTAATAAAAGGGCATTTGCCGTATAAAGCTTCTTCTGTTCTTCCTCTAAAGTAGAATAAACTACTTTTTCCAGCTTATCCGGAAGTTCTTTTAACACATCTTTCTTTACTCTTCGCAGGATAAACGGTCCGATCAGTCCCTTTAAGCGTTTTAACACCTGCTCATCCCGGTCTTTCGTAATAGGTACCTCATATTCCTTGCGGAAATACTGATTTCCAAACAAAAATCCGGGCATAAGGAAATCAAAAATACTCCATAACTCTCCCAGCCTGTTTTCAATAGGCGTACCGGTCAGCGCAAAACGGGAACGCACCTGGACAGCCTTTACAGAGCGGGCACTCTGGGTAGTGGCATTTTTTATGTACTGGGCTTCATCAATGATCTGGAATCGGAAATCAATCCCCTCATAGTGGGCAATATCCCTCTTTAACAGGTCATAGGAAGTGATCAGGATCTGGCAGCCGGAAGGATCTTCTTTTATTTTTTCCAGCAGTTCCAATCTCTGGGGTCCTGTTCCCACTACAGACCGAACCTTCAGATCCGGGGCAAATTTCTGGATTTCCTGCTCCCAGTTATAAACCAGGGATGCTGGGCAGACTACAAGGCTTGGGGCCTTCTCCCCGCTGCTGTAGGTATCTTCAAAAAGAGCGATCACCTGAATGGTCTTTCCAAGACCCATATCATCCGCTAAAATGCCGCCGAAGCCGCATTTATCCAGGGTTTTCATCCACCGGAAGCCAGTTTTCTGGTATTCCCTTAAAATAGCTTCAAACCGGGCAGGAACCGGCTCATCGCTGTCCTCAACCGTCTTTACAGCACGGACCATTGACTTAAACAGCTGGTCCCTGTAATAGGTAATGCCCGGACCTTCTTTTAAAATATGGTCCAGATACAGTGCTCTGTAAGCAGGCAGGCGGATGGTGCCGCTTTGTAAGTCCTTTTTGCTGATTCCCAGCTCTCCCGCCAGTTTTGTAAGGGTAAACATACCGCCCTGGTCCAGCATTAAAAACTGTCCGCTCTTTAAGCGGTAATATTTCTTTTTCTGGCTGTAGGCAGTCAGGATACGTCCCAGTTCTTCTTTTGGAAATTCTCCCATATCCACGGTCAGTTCCAGCCAGCCGGAATAAGCGCTGACACCTGCAGATACAGAAGGAGTTTCCACAATTTTCCAGTTTTTCATGGACTCAGACAGGTATACATCTCCCAGTCCCCGGAATTCTTCCATTCCCTGATCTAACAAGTGGTACAAGGCTTTTTCATCCTCTTTTAATACCAGCCTGCCGTCTTTTGGATCCCTGCACTTAAAATACTTGCGGATCACCTGGCTGATCTTAAACTCTCCCGGCACATCACGGCAGATCGCAGACGGAAGATTTTCATCTTCTATGGGATGGAAGGTATATTCCCCATAAGATAAAAGAGGTTCCATATATAAAGTGCCTTTTTCGTCTGCGTCAAAACGGAACACCGCTTTCAAAGGCTCCATTTTATATTCTTCCAGATCTACTTCTTCCTGGATCATGATGCTGTAGGGCTTTAATGTCTTAAGTACACGCTCATATAAAAGAGGAATGTCCTTTGCTCCTGCCTGGATCCGGTATTCCCTCTCCTTTGTGATCTGCTCCAAAAAGGTACCTGCCGCCTGGCTGAAGTGGTGGGAACAGCAGCAGAGGGTCTTTCCTGTGACAATATAAATGCGCCGCTCTCCCCTGAAAAAAGCCAGTACCGGCTCTGTGTCCCCTTCTTCGTCTGTCCGGACACCTTCTAACACAGCTTCCACGCCGTCCCTTCCATATCTGCGGATGCGGATCACCAGTTTCGGATCTTTTTTCTGTACTTTAAGCTGGGAACGGATCCCTCCCGGAAGCTGCACCTCCAGTTCTTCCTGCTGTAAAACCTCAAAAAAACGTTCCCGGTTCATACGGCTTAAGGATATATCCCTCTGGGATTTCTGTCCCTCTGTCAGTGCCATGACTAAAGACAAAAGTCCCCTGCATTCCGGACAGAAGGAACTTCCCTGGTGATGGAAAGCCAATTCTTTTCCGTATTCCACATAGGCGCCTACAGCCACTGCATCGGAAAAAGCTGCCAGATCCCTTACTGCATACATTTTTTCACGGCCTACTTTAAATTCCAGCCGGACATCCCTTCCGTTTAAGATCACAGCAGGCACCAGTTTTACCTGGCTTCCCTCTTCTTCCTCTAAGATGCGGGCTACCTCCTGGTTGGTATACTCCCGGATCATCGTGTGGACCTGGGAAGAACTGTGTACCAGAGGTTTGGACATTTCCGCCTGATATTCTTTATAATATGCAAAAAGGGCCTCCCCATGGGCGCAGATGCCCCTGTAAGAATTCCCTTTTTCACAGGTACAGGAATAATCCTTTACCTGACCATTTTTCAGATATAACTTTGTTTTAAAGGTGTGGGCCTGGTCCTCCACCAGACCCACTACGCCAGCTTCGCCTTTCCAGAAACTGTTTGTATCCATTTTGACGATCTTCATTGACGTTGATCTATCCCTTCTTTACATCCGCTCCGGAGCCTCGATTCCCAGAAGTCCGATGCAGATCTCCAGTGTTCTTCTGGTCAGTGTGATCAGACCGATGTAGCTGTCTTTTACTGCCTGGTCTTCCTCAGAGAGGATCTTTGTATCGTGGTAAAAGCTGTTAAATGCATTTGCCAGCTCATAAATATACTGACAGATCTTATGAGGAGCTGTCTCTGCAAAGCCGTTTTCGATGACTTCATTGTACTTGGAAAGCTGAAGCATCAGTGCCTTCTCAGAAGCGCCCTTTGCAGGAAGGATCTTCTTTTCAGAGCCCTCTTCTGTTACCTGTCCGCCATTTTCCTTATATTTATTTAAAATGGACTTGATGCGGACGATGGTATAAAGGATGTATGGACCCGTATTTCCCTCAAAGGAGATAAAGCGGTCAGTATCAAAGATATAATCCTTGGAAGCCTGGTTGGACAGATCTCCGTATTTTAAAGCTGCAAGACCTACGATCTTTGCTGTCTCTTTTGCTTCTTCCTCAGATACAGTGCGGTTCTCCATAATTCTCTGGTAAACAGCCTCATCAATATCTGCGATCAGCTTCTCCAGACGCATAACGCCGCCTTCTCTTGTCTTAAAAGGCTTTCCGTCCTTGCCGTTCATAGTACCGAAACCTAAGAATACCATCTGGGTCTCAGGCTTTACAATACCGGCCTTCTTTGCAACGCGGAATACCTGTTCAAAATGCATGGCCTGACGCTTGTCTACTACGTAAATATAGCGGTCCGGCTTAAAGTCTTCCTCACGCTCTACAATGGTAGCAAGGTCAGAAGTTGCATACAGGGAAGCACCGTCTGACTTACGGATCAGGCATGGCGGAATCTCCTTGGTATCACTTTCTTCTGCTACATCTACAACTAAAGCGCCCTGGCTTTCATGTACCAGTCCCTGTGCTTCCAGAGTGTCGATCATCTTCTGGATATATGGCTCTGCATCGCTTTCGCCCTTCCACAGGTCGAAATCTACGTTCAGGTTGGAGTAGTTCTTCTTAAGGTCCGCTACAGAAACATTCATAATATGCTTCCAGATGGCTCTGAATGGCGGATATCCCTTCTGAAGCTTTAAGGTTGCCTGATGGGCGCGCTCCTTAAATGCCTCATCTACCTTGGACTTGCCGCTGGCAGCCGGGTAGATCTCCTCTAACTCGCTGATGGTAAAAGGAGCTTCTGCTGGATATTCTCCTGTATAATTTTCATCAAAGTATGGCAGTTCCGGCTTGCGGTCGCGCAGTTCCTCGATAATAAGGCCCATCTGCAGTCCCCAGTCGCCTAAATGCACATCGCCGATCACATTGTGGCCAAGGAAACGTCCCATGCGCTTTACGCTCTCACCGATAACTGCAGAACGCAAATGTCCTACATGAAGAGGTTTTGCCACATTGGCACCGCCAAAGTCTACGATAATGGTCTCTTTCTTTTCCGGTTCTCCCAGACCCAGCTTCTCATCTGCTGCCATACCGTTCATATAGTCAGCTAAAAAGCCTTCAGAAAGTTTTAAGTTGATAAAACCAGGCATTACTGCCACAACCTCAGAAAATACAGAACTTGCATGTTCTCCTGTAAGCTGTTCTACCACTGCATTTGCAATGTCGATAGGTTTCTTTTTATATGCCTTGGCAGCTGCCATAGCGCCGTTGCACTGATATTCGCACAGGTCCGGGCGGTTGGATAAAACCACTTTTGCGAATTTTTCTTCATAGCCGCAGGCTGTAAATGCTGCTTTCAGCTCCTGCTCCAGAGCTTCCAGAATCTTTTTCACAATATCATTCTCCTTGTATTCTTTTCTTGATGTACTCCCCGGGAGTATATCTCATATACGAAAATCGCTCCGGCGGTCTGCCGGAGCAATCTTTTACTTTTTATCTAAGCAATAATCTGCTTATACACGGGACAGATATTCGCCGGTTCTGGTATCGATCTTGATCTTATCACCTGTGTTTACGAATAACGGAACACTTACAGTAGCTCCGGTCTCTACAGTTGCAGGCTTGCTTGCGCCAGTTGCTGTATCACCCTTGAAGCCTGGTTCTGTATCAGTGATCTCCAGCTCTACAAACAGAGGTGGCTCTACAGAGAATACGTTGCCGTTGTAAGAACAAACCTTGCAGATCTCGTTCTCTTTAACGAACTTTAATGCATCGCCAATGATGTCCTTGTTTAATGCTAACTGCTCGTAGTTCTCTACGTTCATGAAGTTATACAGATCTCCATCCTCATACAGATACTGCATATCTACACGGTCGATTCTTGCTGCCGGGAACTTCTCGGTTGGACGGAAAGTACGCTCAACAACACCGCCGTTGATAACATTTTTTAATTTGGTACGCACGAAAGCAGCGCCCTTGCCTGGCTTAACGTGCTGGAATTCAAGGATCTGAACAACCTGTCCATCAATTTCCAGTGTAATTCCGTTTCTAAAATCGCCTGCTGATATCATAAAGATATTCCTCCTTAAGTTCGTTCAGGATGCTGCCTGCATCCTCTAATTTCTCTCTAATCTTTTTTATTTTATACTATGTATGTACGTTTTTCAAGTTCTTTTTTCTGTTTTACAGCTTATTCTGGATGATTTTACAGCCACCAGCCACTTATTTATGGGCTTCCCTGTAGATTTCCTCTGTGATGGCATCTAAAGACCGGTCATTTACATCCACTGCCACATGGGCTGCTTTTAAGTATAATGGCCTGCGTTCATTAAGTAAACTTCTGATCCGTCCGGGCACATCATCACTGTGCAGCATAGGACGGCTGGACACATCTGCACCGATCCGCTTATAAACAGTCTCCGGTGAAACATCCAGATATACTACCAGTCCCAGCTTCTTTAAAAGTTCCCGGTTTTCCTCTCTTAAAGGAAGTCCGCCGCCCACAGAGATCACTGCCCCGTCTGTGGTCCTTAACAGCTTTTCCAGGCACTGTGTTTCTAACTTTCTGAAGGCTTCCTCTCCCTGTTCCTTAAAGATCTGGGAAATAGCCATACCTGCTTCTTTTTCGATCTCCTGATCTGTATCAATGAACGGCATGTGATAATGATCTGCATAAAAATGGCCTGCGCTGGTCTTTCCTGCTCCCATAAAGCCAGTAAAGATCACATTGTGCTTTCTGGTATTTCCATGTAAATGATCCAGGATCATTTCACGGATCCTGTCAATGGTATCTTTATCTACCTTTACCTCCGGATTCCACAGTTCAAACGCGATCAGCCCCTGATACAAAAGCATATCCAGACCGTTAATTGCTTTTCCCCCTGCAGCCTGTACCATTTTCATAAACTTCGTACAGGAAGGTGTGTATACAATGTCCACTGCTGTGTGGATCAGCTTATAAAAAGCTTCATCTTCTATAATAACGTCCTCTGTATGAGGGTGCATGCCTACGCTGGTTGACTGGATCGCCAGATAGCCCTTTTCTTCCTGAGGGATCTGGTCATACTCTTCCAGTTTTAACGGGATAAGCACTGCACGGCCCATCAGTCCGTTAATATAATCAGCTAAAGCCGCTGCTTTCTCCACGCTTCGGTTTAAGATATATACAACGGACGCGCCGGACTTTGCAAGGATGTAGGCTGCTGCCTTGGCTGCGCCTCCGGCTCCTATGAGGATACATTTTTCTCCTGCAATAGAAATACCTGCTTCATCCATAGCACGTTTTAAGCCTGCACCGTCTGTATTATAACCTTTGTATCCATGCTCTGTACGCACCAGGGTATTTACAGCACCGATGGCTTTTGCGTCTTCATCAATGGCTTCCAAGCACTTCATTACATCCTGTTTATGTGGAACGGTTACATTCATTCCCTGGATATTTAAAGCAAAGGCACCTTTTACAGCCATTTCCACAGTTCCCCTGTTTACGTGAAAGGGAACGTAGACTAAGTCTGTTCCTGTACGCTCTGCGTAAAAATTATGCATAAGCGGTGACATGGAATGTTCGATGGGATCTCCCATTACACCGTATACTTTTGTTTTTCCATCCATTGCGTTATCTCCTGCTGTCTCTTTTTACTTTTTCACACGATTTTCTTTTGTCTGGATCTTACTTTTCAAGGCTTTTCCTGTAACAGTATAAAACCGGTTTTTCCAGATAACGTTTTAATACGATCTGGATCTCTTCTTTTGGGTTGATGGGCCGTACCAGGACAGTCTGGATCCCCAGACGGTTGGCGCCCCAGATATCTGTAAAAAGCTGATCTCCTACAAACAGCGTATTTTTCACATCGGTCCCCATGGTCTCCATGGCCTTTTTATAGCCTTTTGCCCCTGGTTTTCCCCCTTTATAAATATAAGGGCATTTTACCTGCTGCGCAAAAGATTTCACTCTCGGTTCTTTATTATTGGAAAGAAGGCAGGTTTTCAATCCCAAGCCTCTCAGATGCTCAAAAAGCCGGATGGCTCTCTCATCCGCCGGTGCCCCATGCGGGACTAAAGTATTATCAATATCGTAAACGATCCCCTGGATCCCCATTTTTTTCCAGTTTTCATAAGGAATAACATAAGAGGACTCTTCCATTTTACTGGGGTAAAAACATTGAAACATATTAAATTCTACTTTCTTTTAGACTTATTTCTTTAAAAGTTTTCCCAATTCTTCCATAAAGGTACTTACATCCTTAAACTCCCTGTAAACAGAGGCAAAGCGCACATAAGCTACTTCGTCTACACTTTTCAGTTTGTCCATGACCAGTTCACCGATCACAGAAGTTGGGATCTCCTTTTCTTCCCTGTTAAAGATCTGGTTTTCGATCTCATCGATCATGGTACTGATCTGACGGGGAGATACCGGACGTTTATGACAGGAATGCAGAATGCCTGCTTCTATTTTGGAGCGGTCATATGCCTCTCTGGAATCATCTTTTTTAATGACCATAAGGGGCATGGTCTCTAATTTTTCATACGTAGTAAAACGCTTGCCACAGCGTTCACACTGACGGCGCCTGCGAATGGAACTGTTATCATCTGCCGGACGGGAATCGATCACTTTGGTATCTGCTTCATTACAGTACGGGCACTTCATAAACTCTGCACATCCTTTCTCTCATGTATTTTTTACAAAATGATGATTTTATTTTAACCGAAAGCCCCCTCAAGCGCAAGATTTTTGTTACAATTCCCCAGTTTTTCCCATATTTGTTCCTATATCTATAGACGAAGACCATTTTTATGTCTTATAATAGCGGATAATAATACAGTCTATGCTGTTTAAAAGGAGAACAAAACATGAACCATACACCCTCTGTTTCTGTGAGAAATATAGTTTTAGGAGAAGGGATCCCAAAGATCTGTATCCCTCTTGTAAGCACCTGCCTGGATGCACTTTTAAATGATATGAAAAAAGCGCTGGATCACAGCGCTGATCTTATTGAATGGCGGGTTGACTGGATGGATGACATTTTAAAAAAAGGCTATCTGGAAGAGATCCTTCCTGCTGTACGAAAAGCAGCCGGGGATACTCCTCTTCTTTTTACCTTCCGCACCAAAAAGGAAGGCGGAAATATGGCTGCCAGCCTTTTACAGTATAAAGAACTGGTAAAAAGAGCCATCTGCTCCGGCCTGGTAGACCTGGTAGATATTGAACTGTTTTCTGATAAAGATACTGTAAATGAGCTGATCGCCCTGGCAAAAGAAAAAAATGTAAAAACCATTCTTTCCAACCACGATTTCTTTAAAACCCCTTCAGGAAACGAGATCTTTTCAAGGTTGAAGCAGATGGAGGAAGCAGGGGCTGATATTGCAAAGATCGCTGTTATGCCTGAAAGCACAGAAGATGTACTGACTCTTCTTTCTGCCACCTGCAAAGCAAAGAAAGAACTCACCTGTCCTGTTATCACCATGTCTATGGCAGGCACAGGCCTGATCAGCCGCTTAAGCGGGGAAGTATTCGGCTCCTGCCTTACCTTTGGCACTGCAGGAAATATTTCCGCACCAGGTCAGATCGATGCATTAAAACTTCGTTCTGTCCTTCATATCCTTCACGAAAACAGCTGATTCATTCCATTATTCCATTAACTGTTATTACAACCCTGTGCAATGACAGCAATGACTTTCTGGACCTCCAACGGTTTGGCAAGATAGGCATTCATACCTGCATCCAGGCATTTTTGCATATCTTCCGCAAAGGCATTGGCTGTCATTGCAATAATAGGGATCGTTTTTCCATCCGGCCGTTCTAAGGCGCAGATCTTAAATGTACGCTTTTAACGCAAAATTATCTTTCGTAACCGCAACTGTATTTTCTGCATTTTCATTAAAAGAGTCCTTTGCCGTAGTAGCAGCCATATTAAAGGTCCATATGGTATCAGACAGGACAAAACCGTTTGTTTCTGCTGAATAAGGATTTTGGCTGACATGAAAGATCAGGTCGATCTCCCCGGTATGTAAAGCCTGAAGCTGCTCATTTCTTGTATCATAACCTTTCAGGTCAAATTCCAGAGTCTGCCCCTGAAGACAATCTTTTGCAAGCTCCACATAATCCTTGATAACTCCTGTCAGTTCACCGGTTGCAGGATCCATGACACCGACACCTGCATCATCATTTAAATAGCCGATCCGAATGGGACCATGGTCCGCGATCCATTTTTTCTCTTCCCTTGAAAGAAATCCACTGCGCTGTCCAGTGCTTTTTTTATATCAGGACGGTCTTTGTTGACAACAAAATAAATGTCCATATGATAATGCGTTAATCTTTAACAGCCGCAAATGATTTTTGTTCACACATTCTTCACATTTTACACAACTTTTTCTCACATTTTTTCAGTATATTTATTTACGTTAAAAGCGAATGCTTTTCATACAACTTTTTCTCACAAATCGGCCGACAGGTGAAAACCTGTCGGCCACTCCTCGTTTATGGGACTTTTTACATCTTAGCACTTCTTATCCGGCTTTTCCTTTTCTTTCTCTTTAAAGCTTACCAAGATAATGTCACTTCCGATCTGGCATACATCACAAAACGGGATCACATATTCCTTTTCCCTTCCTAAAAATCCGCAGATACACCCGGGACCCGGCACTACCAGTGCTGTAATACAGCCTGTTTTTTCATCAAATTCCAGATCTCCTACATACCCCAGGCGGGCGCAGTCCTTTATATTGATGACTTCCTTTTGTTTCAGATCATAAAGACGGATCTCTATCTGCCCCTTTTCCTTCTCTTATTTATAAATATATTTTGGAAAAAGAAAAAAAGAACCCTATCCCCACGATATAGGAGATAGAGTTCTTATCCATGTAACCAGGCTTTTATCAGCAGCAAAGATCCACGATTACCTGTGCAAAGATCTTCGCACTGTCAACCAGTTCCTTTACAACTGCAAACTCGTCTGCACCATGCATACGGTTATCTGTTCCAGGCATGGAGCAGCCAAAAGCAACACCATTTTTCAGGCTGTGTACATAAGTACCGCCACCTGTATACTGGCAGCTGCCCTTTAAACCAGTGTATTCTTCATACGCCTTTAAGAGAGTGCGTACAAAATGGGAGTCGCCATCTACATAATGAGGTGCTCTCATATGTTCTGCCAGCAGCTCAATGCCTTCCTCTGCCATATGTGCCTTTGCTACCTTTAATGCATTTTCATCATTTGCGCAGATCGGAGCACGGCAGTCAAAGGTGCCATCCAGGCTTTCTGCGTCTACATGAAGCAGGTCAAATGCAATAGTCAGTTCTCCGGAAACTTCATCACTCATAGCAACGCCTAAAGCTTTTCCTCTGGTATCTCCATGAGGGAACAGCTTTACAAGGCTCTTTACTGCATCCATCTGCGGGCAGGAAGCTAGCGGCAGTTTTGTGATCAGCATTAACAGTGCAGTTAATGCATTCTTTCCTTCTTCCGGAGTAGATGCGTGAGCGCCTTCTCCTTCTGCTGTGATCAGGACTCCTTCTTCACAGCCTGTAAAGGTAAATGTAACCTCTGTTTCTTTTGTAACAGCAGCTGCTGTTTCATTTAATACAGCATCCTCTACACCAGCTACAACTGCTTTTGCCTTTCCAGGAACTACATTGCTCTTAAGGCCTGCATCGATCTTAACCAGCTTTGGCATAGCATCGGATTTTTCAAAAGAAGCTACAAAATGACCTGGAAGCCGTCCCTTTTCCACGTTGATCACAGGGAATTCTGCATCTGGTGAAAAGGTCATTGGAGCCTCTTTTTCCTGCTTATAGTAAACAGCAATGTCAGAGCTTCCACATTCTTCATCTGTACCTAAGATCAGACGGACATTTTTCTTTACAGGAATTCCCAGTTCCTTTACTGCACGCATTGCATAAAGAGCTGCAACAGCCGGTCCTTTGTCATCTGCAGTACCGCGGCCATAAAGCTTTCCGTCTTTAATAACTGGCTCAAAGGGCTCAGTCACAGTCCAGCCTTCCCCTGCAGGCACTATATCCAGATGGGCCAGGATGTCAAGCTGTGCTTCCTTATCATTTAAGTCTGCTGTTCCTACATAATTGTCATAATTGCGGACAGAAAAACCATAATTTTCCATCATGGTAAGAGCTGTCTGTAATACCTCAAATGGGCCCTCGCCAAATGGTTTCCCCTCTGTGTAAGGCATTTTTTCACTATTGATCCGGCAGAGAGTGCAAATATCTTCGATCATCTGGTCCTTGTGGGAATCAATATATTCTTCGATTTCTTTTCTGTACATGACCTTCTCCTGTTCTTTTTTTACAATCCAGCCATGACATCTGCATGGCCAGACTATTTTTTATTTATTCTGCTATTACTTCAGCATAGCACCCAGAGTTTCGTTGACAACCTTGCCATCTGCTTTTCCCTTTACCTTTGGCATCAGTACCTTCATAATAGCGCCTTTGTCCTTTGGTGTAGGATTTTCGATCCCCAGTTCTTTTAATACACCGTCGATCACTTCTTTGATCTGGTCTACAGACATGTCTTCCGGTGCAAATTCCTTGTAAACAGCCAGACGTGCGCCTGCCTCTTCGCGGATATCATCTCTGTCAGCTGGAGCTAAATCATAAGTCTCCTGTGTCTGACGGATCTCTTTTTTAACGATTGCGTCTTCTTCTGCCTCTGTAAGGGGCTCTCTCTTGTCGATCTCTGCGTTCTTTAAAGCGGATAATAACATGGAAAGAGAGTCTTTTCTTGCCTTATCCTTTGCCTTCATTGCCTGTACCATAGCTGCTCTTACTACATCGATCTTGCTCATTTTGTAAAACCTCCTTAAATATGCCTTCAGATTTATGTTTAGTTATTACCAAACTCGCTTAATTTAAGACCCGGATTTCTTTCAAGGACCATGCCAACGCTCCAGCTGTTAATAAACAGAAGCAGTGGGTTGTCCTTTAAGTCTTTAATACGCTTCATATCAGATGTTCCCTGGATACGCGCCACATCTACTTCCTGTGGATTTTCTACCCAGCGGATATATTCATATGGAAGCTTCTCTAAGATAACTTCTACATTGTATTCATTCTGTAAACGATAAGTAAGGACTTCAAACTGAAGTACACCTACAACGCCTACGATGATCTCTTCCATACCCGTATTAAACTCCTGGAAGATCTGGATGGCACCTTCCTGGGCGATCTGGTTTACGCCCTTGATGAACTGCTTACGCTTCATGGTATCTACCTGGCGCACTCTTGCAAAATGCTCCGGTGCGAAAGTAGGGATGCCCTCAAATTCAAATTTTTCATTGGATGCGCAAAGAGTATCACCAATAGAGAAGATACCTGGATCAAATACACCAATGATATCCCCTGCATATGCCTCTTCTACGATCTTACGATCCTGGGCCATCAGCTGCTGCGGCTGAGTCAGACGGATCTTTTTACCGCCCTGAACATGGTTTACTTCCATACCAGCCTCAAACTTGCCGGAAACAATACGCATAAATGCAATTCTGTCTCTGTGGGCCTTGTTCATGTTTGCCTGGATCTTAAATACAAATGCGGAGAAATCCTTGTTAAATGGATCTACTACGCCGGTCAGTGTTTTTCTTGGAAGAGGCGGTGTGGTCATTTTCAGAAAATGCTCCAGGAATGTTTCAACACCGAAGTTGGTCAGCGCAGAACCAAAGAATACAGGGGAAAGATCACCCTTCTGTACACGGTCCATATCCAGTTCATCGCTGGCACCGTCTAGTAATTCAATATCATCTAATAACTGCTGATGGTACTGGAAGCCGATAATGCTTTCCACATCATTTGTCTCTGCGTCAAATTCCTGGGTAGCAACCTCTTTTGCACCGCCCTGTGCAGCGGTAAAGGTAGTTACCTTCTTTGTAAAGCGGTCATATACGCCCTTAAAGTTCTTTCCGCAGCCGATGGGCCAGTTTACCGGACAGGTACGGATTCCTAATACTTCTTCGATCTCGTCTAACAGTTCATATGGATCTCTTGCTTCACGGTCAAATTTGTTGATAAATGTAAAGATTGGGATATGGCGCATAACACAAACCTTAAACAGCTTGATGGTCTGCGCCTCAACACCCTTGGATCCGTCAATGACCATGACAGCGGAGTCAGCCGCCATCAGGGTACGGTAAGTATCCTCTGAGAAGTCCTGGTGTCCAGGTGTGTCCAGGATGTTAATACAAAAGCCTTCGTAATTAAACTGCATGGCGGAAGAAGTAACGGAAATACCTCTCTCCTTCTCGATCTCCATCCAGTCGGAAACCGCATGCTTTGCAGCCTTTCTTCCCTTTACAGTACCTGCCAGGTTGATAGCGCCTCCGTAGAGAAGAAACTTCTCTGTTAAAGTTGTCTTACCTGCATCAGGGTGGGAAATGATCGCAAATGTTCTGCGGTTCTTTATCTGTTCTGTTATCTGATCATTTGTCTGTGACAATGGTCTTTCCTCCGTTCTTACTAACTCACTGATTAATTTTCAAAAATCCTCCTGCAAGCAAGCTTGCGTCGGATTTCCGGGTTTTTGACCCTGGTATCGACATATTATTGTATTATGATTATGAAGTAAAGTCAAGAATCTGTGTCAGCAATTCGTCAGCTACCTGCTCTTTACTCATCTTCGGCAGTTCCTTTTCACTGTCTTTTGTGATAATGGTCACTACATTGGTGTCAGTACCGAAACCTGCGCCTTCTACCTTTAAGTTGTTGGCAACGATCATATCCAGGTTCTTTCGGGCAAGTTTGGCTCTGGAATTTTCCAGCATGTCCCTTGTTTCCATGGAGAAACCGCATAAGAACTGTCCCGGTGTTCTGTGCTGTCCCAGCCAGCCAAGGATATCTTTGGTCCGCTCTAGGGCAATGGACATATCCCCGTCTGTTTTCTTGATCTTGTCCTGGCCCACTACAGCCGGACGGTAATCTGCTACTGCTGCTGCCTTGATAATAATATCCTGTTCCGGTGCTGCACCGGTCACTGCCTGGAACATATCTTCTGCACTTTCAATAGGAACTACCTTTACAAACATAGGTGGCTTGATCGCTACAGGCCCGGTTACCAAAGTTACCTCTGCCCCTCTGTAAGCTGCTGCCTTTGCAATGGCATAACCCATTTTTCCCGTAGAATGATTGGTGATATAGCGAACCGGATCAATGGCTTCCCTGGTAGGTCCCGCAGTGATGAGAACTTTCTTTCCGGCCATATCTTTCGGGTATCCTACCGTGCGCAGGATATATTCAAACAATGTTTCCGGCTCCGGCATCTTGCCTGCTCCTGTATCGCCGCAGGCCAAATATCCGCTTGCAGGACGGATCACTTCCATTCCGTAGTGCTCCAAAATCTTTAAATTATCCTGAGTAATAGGATTTTCATACATACGTGTATTCATGGCCGGTGAGATGATCTTTGGACAGGTACAGGCCATAAACGTAGTGGTCAGCATATCATCTGCAATGCCATGAGCCAGTTTGCCGATCACATTGGCTGAAGCAGGGGCTACCATAAAAACATCTGCTTCTTTTGCCAAAGATACATGTTCCACGCTGAACTGGAAATTCCGGTCAAAAGTGTCGATCAGGCACTTATTTCCCGTCAGTGTTTCAAAGGTAATGGGATTAATGAAATTAGTAGCATTCTGTGTCATAAGTACATGTACTTTCGCTCCTGCTTTTACCAGGGCACTTGCCAGATAGGCGATCTTATATGCGGCAATGCTGCCGGTCACTCCAAGGAGTATTGTTTTTCCTTTTAACATAAGGGTTCCTCCGGTTGTGTTTCTTATTTTTGTGTGATACAATCATAACACACATTTCAAGTATTTGAAAGGAGTTCCCCCTCATGATTTTAGCCATTGATATGGGCAATACCAACATCGTACTGGGTGGTATTGACGAAAAGCAGACCTATTTCATCGAACGTGTGACCACAGATCAGGGCCGCACAGACACCGAGTACGCCATTCACTTTAAAAACATCCTGGAAATGCACCACATCCAGTTATCTGACATAGAAGGCGCCATTCTTTCTTCTGTTGTTCCGCCTTTAAACACTACGATCTTAAATGCCGTAGAAAAGGCAGTAGGCATCCGCCCTCTGTTAGTTGGCTCCGGTATGAAAACCGGCATGAACATCCTTATGGACAACCCTAAAAGCGTAGGAAGTGACATGATCGTAGATGTAGTAGCTGCTATCCATGAACATCCTCTTCCATTGGTGGTGATCGACATGGGAACTGCTACTACCTTAAGTGTTGCTGATAAAAAGGGCAATTACATAGGCGGCGTCATTTTACCAGGACTGCGTGTTTCCTTAAACTCCTTAAGCGGAAAAACGGCCCAGCTTCCTTACATCAGCCTGGAAGTGCCAAATAAGGTCATTGGAAAGAACACCATCGACTGTATGAGAGCCGGTATTGTTTTCAGCAATGTAGACATGATCGACGGTATCTTAGACCGTATGGAAAAAGAACTGGGAGAAACACCTACTGTAATCGCAACCGGCGGTCTGGCACGTTTTATCACCCCTCTTTGCAGACATGAGATCATCTTTGATGATGCGCTGCTGCTTAAAGGACTTCTGATCCTTTACCGGAAGAATACCCAATAAAACAATTCAGGAGCGGTATTTCTGCCGCTCCTGAAATAATTTTAATTTATTTATTTTTGTGATTGAATTCTCCCCGCACCTGTGTTATGCTGGGTACATCTGATCATTCTTTTACAAGATCTTCGTTCCCCTATGGATTACATTTCTTACAAGGTTCATATCCCTTGGCGATCACTTCATCCCTGGTTCCTGTAAACTCATCTTTGTTTGCCGCTTTTATCTGTGACGCAGCGGAACAGCCCGGTTTATGGAATTTCTTTGAATTAGTATTCAGGATATACGTGGAAGTCTCTTTTGCTGGTGCCTGAGTGTTTTCAGCCTGAGTCTGTTTTTCTGCCTGGATCTCTGTCTCCACTACTGTTTTTGTTTCCTTCGCAGCAGCCTGCTGATTTCCCGTACCATTTTCATCTAACCAGCTGTCACCGGTAGCATAATCAATCGTTACTCCCGGCTGCGCATTATAGACAAATACGCAGAACTCAACGCCTTCTCCTTTATCCTCTACTGACTCTGCCTCCATAAGCACACCTGCTGCTACCAGGTTATTACCCTCAAAAACAGGGGTCACACGGTATAAAACATGGTTTTCTGTTTCTTTTACATAGTCGGCTGTCATATTTTCAAAAGGCAGCATTCCCTGGACATTTAAGTATCTGGTTCCTGTGATCAGGTTTTTCTCATTTGCATTTTCCGCTGTCAGCTGGTATCCGATCAGATGGCACCGGTTATACAGGTATTTGCCATCTACAAAGTCATATTTTACTGTATGCCAGCCCGTTGGCTTTACCTGACCGATATTTCCACGTTTCTCTGTAGGCATGGTATCCGTTCCTACAGAAGCATATGCCACACTGCACCGTCCCAACGCATCCAGATCCCCATAACTTTCAAAAGAAACATCGGTCAGATCTGCGTCGGAAAAGAAGGGAACATTGTTATTAACTGCAACATACGGCTGTCCCGAATAAGCCGGGATCGCAGACAGATCAAATGCCCCGCTGTTTCCAGTCTGGGCAGCTGCCGCCTTTGGTGTCTGGACTGCTTCTACAGTCACGCTTTCTGTAACTGCCTCTGTTGTCTCTTTTACAGCTGCGGACGTCCCCGTAGCAGGTGCCTGTCCACAGGCGCCAACTAAAAGGGACACAGACATTGCCAGTCCCAATACCCAATATTTCATTTTTCTCATCTTTCGTACCTCTCTTCTGTTATCTTTTCATGGGAAGAACCTGGAAATTCCACTGTTTCCACCAGTTTCCATCCGGACAGATCCATAGCAAAATACTGATCTGCAGGATATACCCGGTTCCATTTGTACAGGATCACTGAATCAACCTGGGTTGTATCAGGAAACATGTCTTTGCCACAGGGATCTGACTCTGCAAAACAATATTCTCCTTTTGCAGCCTTTTTAAGAAAGTCTTCATCCACTATAAGGCACTTTCGTACCTGTTCGCTTTCATCTTTCTCAAACATTTTTGCGCTGTACCCATTCATCCACAGTTTTGCATCTCCCACTCTGTCCAGAATATGCCGACGAAGCACCCGGTCCTGGCTCTGGCGGCGATGGTTAAACATCATGCCCTTGTTGTCATCCACACACACGATCAGGATCATACGACTTTACACCCCGTTTCTGTTTTATATCCTCTCGGAATTTTTCATTTTCGCACACACTCTTATATTATAATTGTTTCTTCTGATCCACGCAATTTCTTTTTCCAGGTATAAAATCCCCTCATTTCGTGCATCATTCCGTTATAACGGCGTTTTTCATCGAAGCTATCATAACGGAGGTAGACACAATATGTCCGGCTATAAAGTTGAGATCTGCGGAGTGAATACAGCAAAGCTGCCGCTTCTTAGCAGCAAAGAAAAAGAAGAATTGTTTGAGAAGATACTAAAAGGGGATAAAGATGCAAGGGAACGCTACATTAAAGGAAACCTGCGGCTGGTGCTAAGTGTGATCCAGCGTTTTTCCGGCAGTCAGGAGAATTTAGATGATCTGTTCCAGATCGGATGTATCGGCCTGATCAAAGCCATTGACAATTTTGATATTACACAGAATGTTAAATTTTCCACTTATGCCGTACCAATGATCTTAGGGGAGGTGAGAAGGTATCTGCGGGATAATAATGCCATCCGGGTCAGCCGCTCTCTGCGTGATACTGCTTACAAGGCGCTCTGTGCCAGGGAACAGCTTACAAGGCTTCACGCAAAAGAGCCAACGATCATGGAGATCGCACAGGAGATCGGCATCTCCGGGGAAGATATCACCTATGCCTTAGATGCCATCCAGACACCGGTCAGTCTCTATGAACCGGTTTTCACAGACGGCGGTGATCCTCTTTATGTTATGGATCAGATCAGCGATAAGAAAAACCGGGAAGAAAACTGGGTGGAAGACCTTTCTCTTTTAGAAGCCATGAAACGGCTTCCGGACCGGGAACGCCACATTATCGACATGCGTTTTTTTGAAGGTAAAACACAGACAGAGGTGGCACAGGAGATCCACATCAGCCAGGCCCAGGTCTCAAGGCTTGAAAAAAATGCCCTGCGTTCCATGCGTACCTATCTGGCCTGATCTGTGATTTCTCCTGCTGCCACCTCTGTCCCCAAACCGGACCTGATGATCAGAGTCTATGCTTTATACTGCCGGGAAGCCTTGAAATCAGGCTTCCTTCTCTTCTGAATTTTTCAACATCCTTAAAATAAAATCCACAGAGCCCTCAATTCCATAAGCAGAACTGTTGATACACAGGTCATAGTTATCTGCATTGCCCCATCTGCGACCTGTGTAGAACCGGTAATAACTCTCATGCTGGCGGTCTAACTGCCGCAGCATGTGCTTTGCTTTCTTTTCATTAAAATCCGGATGCATTTCCATTGCACGCTGCACACGCCGCTCAAAAGGTGCTGTAATAAAAATGCTGATATGAGGAATATGGTTGTTGGTAAGGATCACATCGGCGCAACGTCCCATAACGATAAAATCCTCTTTTTTTGCCATATCACAGATCAGATCACTCTGGTTAAAGAATACAGCATCCCGTTTGGATAAACCATGGTAACGGCTGAACTGTCTTGCATGATCTCTTAAGGTCATCCTCTTTGGTGCTGCAAAAGCCACTTCCAGGTTTGCCTTATCCGGATATGCACTGCTGTCCTTGATCCTTTCATCCTGTTCTGCCTGAAGACGTTTTAAAACAGCGGAGAAGATCTCTGCATCATAGTAATTGATCTTCAATTTATCCGCCAGCATAAAACCGATCTCATTACCGCCGCAGCCATAAGTACGGCTGATGCAGATGATCCGGTGATTGTCCTTACCAAAACGTGCCTTAAACTGCAGTGCATTTAAGCCTGCTGCTTTCGCATCCAGGATATCCCCACTTGCAAAACTGGTAGGAAGCGCTATTACTTCCTTTAAAATTCGGTTATATTCCGTCATGATCATGGACCGGGTTCCCTTATCTTCAATGGTACGGGCCATATTGCTGATCAGTGCCAGCTCACTTCGCAGCTGATGAGAGTCTTTTCTTAACATCAGCTGTACCATATCACTGACACAGCCTTCACGGTCACGGTTGAAAACACGGCCCAGAGAAGAACCTAACTGGGCATAAACTTCCGCATCCAGATCGTATATACTCTCCGCTAATTCCTGGAGATTTTCCTTGGTATATTCCATGATACGTTCCCCTCCTTATAAAAAGAATACAAGCATGTCCAGTAAAAAGACCGGAACCAGAAATGCAATGGACCACATCAGATAACCGAAGAAAGAAGGCATCTTGATACCGTTTTCATCGGAGATTGCTTTTACCATAAAGTTTGGCGCATTTCCAATATAGGTATTGGCCCCCATAAATACGGCACCGCAGGAAATTGCCTCCAGCATTGCCACCGGTACAGTTCCAAGAATGGTCTGCATTCCCTCTGTAAATCCCAGAGAACCTGCTGTCGTAAGGAATACCAGATAGGTAGGTGTATTGTCCAGAAAGCTTGACAGAAAACCGGTTGCCCAGAACATCTGGAACGGCTCTGTGATACCAAGCTCTGCACCCTTTGCCTTTAAGATCATAAGGGCCGGCTGCATAGTGATGAAAATACCAATAAACAGCACTGCTACTTCCCTGATGGCGCCCCAGGTAAAGTGGTTCTTGCGGCGGATCTCTGCATCCGTGGTTTTAAAGGATAAGAATGCAGCTAACAGGATGATGACTACTTCGATCAGTGCCGGATAGGTAAGCTTTACATCCCCAAATACAGGAATGCCTTTTACAGCTCCGCTTGCATCCTGGAATGCTGCCATTCCCGGTAAAGTTCCGCTTAAGATAACGGCAGCCACGATCATAACCAGAAAGATCAGATTGTGAAGTCCCAGGATATGTACCTCTGTACCTGGTTTGCTGATGTCTGGTTTTCTTCCTTCTGCAATGTCCTTTCTGTAAGCCCTGCGGTCCAGGAAATAAAATACAGTCAGCAGGACCACTACGTTAAAGAGCAGGATAGGCAGCAGATGCAGGCTCCAGAAAAACGGAACTCCACGCATAAAGCCCATTAACAGAGGCGGGTCGCCGATGGGTGTAAGGCAGCCGCCAATATTGGAGATCAGGAAAATAAAGAATACCATAATGTGGCTTCTTCTCTTTCTCCATGCGTTCATCTTGATCACAGGACGCACCATTAACATACTGGCACCTGTAGTTCCTACCCAGCTGGAAAGCATGGTTCCCAAAAGCAGAAGTCCTACATTGATCCTTGGAGAACCTGCCAGATCTCCTTCCAGGGTAATATTACCTGCTACGCAGAACAGGCCAAACAGCAATACAATAAATGTAAGATAATCATCTATAATGCATTCCAGCACTTTTTCAGTTGCTTCTCCTGCGCCAAAAAAGATTGCAAATGGAATGACAAATAAAACAGACCAGAATACCACTGCATGAGGCTGGTGGCTTTCCCACCATTCTGCCTTTACAAGAGGCATAATGGCTACACACAGCAAAAGACCTGCAAAAGGAATACAGAACACAGGTGAAATGATCTGCGTTCCTTCCTGTCCGGCTAACGCTGTCAGTGGAAATGCCATAACCATAAGCAGTATGGCTTCCAGCAACGAAACCAACTTCTTCAAAATAATCTCCTCCTTTGTATTTACATTTATACATTCATTCTTCGCATTGTTGAATTGTAGCACTTTTTAAGATAAATGCAAGAATTGATATTTTATTCACGTATTTTCTCATCTTGCCCCTCTTCTTTAAGTATGATAAACTGGTACTATCATGTTTAAAATAACATACATTTTATCGCTGACATTATAATTACCCACAGAAAGTGAAGAATTTAACCTATGGAACTGAATGATCGAAGATTTGCGGTCCTTATTGACGCTGACAATGTTTCACCTAAATATATTAAATACATTCTGAACGAGGTTTCCGATCTGGGAGTGGCTACTTACAAGAGGATCTACGGCGACTGGACAGATACAGAAAAGAAAAGCTGGAAAAATGTACTCTTAGACTGGTCTGTAAACCCGATCCAGCAGTACAGCTATACTACCGGAAAAAATTCTACAGACTCTGCCATGATCATTGACGCTATGGATATCCTCTATTCCGGAAATGTAGACGGTTTCTGCCTGGTATCCAGTGACTCTGACTTTACCCGTCTGGCACAGCGTTTAAGAGAAGCAGGGATGTTTGTTATGGGGATCGGTGAGCAGAAAACGCCAAAGCCGTTCCGCGCTGCCTGCGACGCTTTTAAGATCCTAGAGATCATTTCTTCCGAAGACACGCCGGAGGATGTTGTCCCTGTAAAAGTAAGTACAGATGAGATTGAAAAAGTCATCACCAAACTACTTATTGAAAACAACAGCCAGAACCAGCCTGTAAACCTGGCAAAAGTCGGAAACTTCCTTACCAAACGCTTTTCCGATTTTGATGTGCGCAATTACGGTTATTCCAAACTTTCCACATTTTTGGAAAGTTTAAACAGCAATGATTTCCATGTGGTAAAACTACATAATGGATATTTCGTCCAGGAAAAGACCGCTTCTGTTCCAAAATCAGAAATTGAAAAAGAGATCTGCCGTCTGATCAAAAACAATAAGGGACGTGTGGATAACTTAAGCATTATCCATGAAGACTTGAAAAAAACATTTCCTTCCTTTGATGTAAAGCAGTACGGTTTCAGCCGCTTATCCAGCTTTATCCGCAGTTTCAATACTTTTAAGATCAAAGACAATGTGGTGCAGATGCGTTGATCCGCCTCTGCACCACATTTTTATAAAACAACTTTATTACTCAAAGCGGACAATTTCTTTTTTTAACCGCTTCATGATCTTTTTCTCCAGCCTGGATATGTAGGACTGGGAAATCCCCATCAGGTCTGCTACTTCTTTCTGTGTCATCTCTTCCCCGTCTTCATTTGTAAGCCCGTAGCGCAGTTCCACGATCTTGCGCTCTCTAGGAGCCAGTCGGCTGATGGCTGTATTTAACAGATTTTTCTCGATCTCATCTTCGATCCCGTGATAGATCACATCTTCATCTGTTCCTAAAATATCGGAAAGCAGAAGCTCATTTCCATCCCAGTCTACATTTAAAGGCTCATCAATGGAAACTTCCAGCTTGGTTTTATTATTCCGCCTTAAATACATGAGGATCTCATTTTCAATACATCTTGACGCATAGGTAGCCAGTTTTATGTTCTTATCCGGCTTAAAGGTATTGATCGCCTTGATCAGTCCAATGGTCCCAATGGAGATCAGGTCTTCCACTCCTACGCTGGTGTTGTCAAATTTCTTTGCAATGTATACAACCAGGCGGAGATTATGCTCGATCAGGGCAGAACGGGCTTTCCCATCCTCTTCTGTTCCCAGCATACCGATCATTTTTCCTTCTTCTCTTGCATCCAAAGGTGGCGGTAAAATGTCAGCCCCTCCAATATAATGTACTTCCCCCTGTCCCGGCATAAGAACCGTCCTGAACCTGGAAACAGTCTTTAACTGAAAACGATTTGGTACAGCCACTTTTATCATCATGATCCATTCCTCCTACACTTGCATGCCTTCATCATTCTTCTGTATCAGCACTTCATATTCGTCACAGGGAGACAGACTTCCTTTTGTAATGGCGATCCAGGGTTTCGGGATCACAAAACTGTCTTTCTCCCCTTCTACCTTCATTTCATCGATCCTTACAGCCGGAAGGATCCCGCTGCTTCCTACGCAGCGGTAAGGTACATACATGACCCCTTTTACAACAGGACAGAGCCGTTTCATCAGCTCTGCAGTTGCCACATGGACCGGAATACCGCTTGCAGGAGCTGTAAGATGGTTTCCTGTATCGATCAGTCCCCTGGTCTTTATTTTCTGGCCCTCATAAAGCAATGTGACATTCCGCAGATATTTCTGCTCCGTTTTTCTGTTTCCTGTGATCCTTAAAAGATCTCCTACCCAGAAGCAGAAACAAAAAGCTCCTGCTGCCAGAAAAAAACGGATGGAAAATCTTCCAGGCATCCAGTTTGCAACTTCCCTTCCCAGACTGCTCTCAGAAAGCGCCAGCATAACACCTCCTAAGACTACGGATATTAGATAGATCCCGCCTACTGCCCGGATCAGTTCTTTCCTGCTTCGGATCCCATAAGCAGTTACTGCCATAAGGCTTCCAACTGCCACGTAGGTTCCAAACATCTGCAAAAGCAGAGGAGTCTCTGGAAACACAGCCAGGACACAGGCCCATACAGCTCCTAAAACGGCTCCTCTTATCATATGTTTAAGGTCTGCGCGGTAAGAAAAAAGTCGGTTTAACATGGCAAGTACCGCCAGATCCATAAACAGGTTCACTGCAAATATGACATCTATGTAAACTCTGTACACCATCTTTCCTGGCTTTTTTCCACCTCCTGTGTTTTCATCTGAGGTACATTATAATCATTCTCAAGTGCAAAAGCTGTCGAAGTAAGGGGGAGAAATGGTTGTTTTTTTCGACAAAAAAAGACCTCTCCCACAGGCTTTTTTCCTGTAGGAAAGGTCTTTTAAAATTCTTTTTGAAGTTTTATATTTGTGGATCCAAATTATCTCTTATTCTTTAAGAAATCCGGGATATTGATCTGCATCTCTTTGTTTGCTGCCGGGCGGAAGGAAGGAGTGGTTCTTTCCTGTGCCGGAGCTGCTGGCTTTTCTGCTGGCTGGCTTCCTGCATTTCCTGCATTGAAAGTTGGAGTAGCGTTGAATTTAGGGATGGTATATCCGGTTGTCTGCTGTGTATTTGGTGTAAATGTGCGGTTAAATGCTGGCTGTGCCGGCTTTGTAAAGGTTGGAGCTGCAGTTTCAGTTGCTGCTGCTTCGTTTGAAGCACTCTTCTCTGCTGGCTGTGCCTTATAGCTGTTAAGTCCGCTCATAACCTTGCTGACAGAAGAAGTTGCGTTATGCTCGTCCAGTCCGGTAGCAATAACAGTAATGCTTGCTTCATCCTGTGCATTTTCATCATACATAGCACCGAAGATAATGTTTGCATCATCACCAGCCAGTTCCTGAACATAGCTTGCTGCGTCATTTGCTTCGATCAGGCTGATGTCACCGGAAATATTGATGATCACATGGCTTGCACCCTCAATAGTGGTCTCCAGAAGAGGACTGGATACAGCCTGCTTAACAGCCTCGATGGCCTTGTCATCACCTTTTGCCTTACCAATACCGATATGGGCAATACCCTTATCGATCATAACAGTCTGGATATCTGCAAAGTCAAGGTTGATCAGACCAGGAACATTGATCAGGTCGGTAATACCCTGAACTGCCTGCTGAAGAACTTCATCTGCTTTCTTAAGAGCATCCGGCATAGTTGTGCGGCGGTCTACGATCTCAAGAAGACGGTCATTTGGAATAACGATCAGAGTATCTACTGCCTGCTTTAAACATTCAATACCATTTAACGCATTCTGCATACGTGCTTTTGCTTCAAAACGGAAAGGCTTTGTTACAACACCGACAGTAAGGATACCCATATCCTTTGCGATCTTTGCAACAACAGGAGCTGCACCAGTACCGGTACCGCCACCCATACCACAGGTAACGAATACCATGTCAGCGCCCTTTAATGCCTGGGAGATCTCCTCAGAGCTCTCTTCTGCTGCCTTTTCACCAACTTCCGGACGTGCGCCTGCACCTAATCCCTTGGTCAGCTTCTCACCGATCTGCATAGCGGTAGGAGCCTTACAGAACTGCAGTGCCTGCTTATCAGTATTGATACCGATAAATTCAACACCTGCGATATTTTCATCGATCATGCGGTTTACAGCATTGTTTCCCGCGCCACCTACACCTACTACGATAATTCTTGCAGCATTCTCTGACTCATTTATTTTAATCTCTAACAAGATACTTGTCCTCCTTCTTAAAACCCTGCTCACAGAACATGGGACTGTGTTTTTTCTATAATTAATGTTTCTGATTTCTAGCCTAACTAATACTATATTTTATTTTCCAGAAAAAATCAACCCTGAATTTACTTTTTTAAGCATTGTCAAGCGTTTAACCGAGCGTTGTGCTTGCACATAAGCACGGTTAGACAGTTGACTTTATTTTAATTTAAAAGGAATGGTCCCGTCATTTCCCGTATCTGAATATCCATCCAGTTCCAGGGTTCCCTTTTTATCCTTTAATTCCGGGTGGTCTCTTAGAATATCATTTAAAAGAGACAGTTTTCCGTCAACATCTCCTCCGTCTCCCAGTGTTACCTCCATCTGACCAATGGTAAGGGAAGGTTGTCCTGAAGAACCAAAGCGGATCCGGTCTACCTGGATATGATAGACTGAAAGCTGCTGGGTCAGATTTAAGATCTCCTCGAATATTTTGGGATCTTTTACAGGAAGATGCTGATACAAAACAATACGGCCAAATTCCAGGCCTGTGATCCAGGGCACACCCGGAAGGCAGTCCGGTGAACTTTCTACTATAATACCATCCCTGTCAAAATACATGTAACTGCTCATATAAGACACATAGCCTACAATGCTTTTGTCATAAATGATCACTTCTGCTTTAAAGGGGCCATGAAAAACGATCTTATATTTCTCCACAAAAGGGATCTGTCTGTGGGGCTGTGTTTTATCCCTGATAAAAGCCAGGATCGTATTGTTTCCCCACCGTCCGGAAAACAGGATATTTTCGATCTGCTCCGGCGTATAGCGGTTACTTCCTGACACGCTTACTTCTTTTATGCGCAGACCAAACACCAGGACCGCCGCAAGCAGCAGAACAGCTGCGGCGATCCCTACCCATTTATAGCTTTTTCTCTCTGCTCTTCTTATCATCCCGTATCACTCTCCATCCAGCTTATCTTTCCTCCCAGGGCATTTATATCCCGGCAGATGTCTTCGTATCCCCTGACAATATGGCCGCAATCTTCTATCACAGTTTTTCCTTCTGCCCCCAGGGCAGCCACTGCTAACGCTGCCCCGCCTCTTAGATCCAGTGCCTTTACTCTTGCTCCTTTTAAGGGATATACTCCCCTGATCCAGGCATCTTTTCCTTTACAGGTGATATCGGCTCCCATTTTTCTTAAAGCTGCCGCTGTTCCGAAACGGTCCTCAAACACCTGCTCCCGGATCCTGCTCTCTCCTTTGGCACATGCAAGAAAAGCCATAAAAGGGGATTGAAGATCCGTAGGGAACTCCGGATAAGGTCCTGTGCACACAGAAAGGGCTTTTGGACGGTCTTTCATGGAAATATGAAGAGAAAACTCTTCTTCCCGTACATTTGCTCCTGCTTTTCTCAAAAGTTCAAGAGGAAGTTTCAGCTGTTTTGTGTTTACTTCTTTTAAAGAAATATTTCCCCCGGCTGCCATAACTGCCGTACTGTAAGTCCCGGCTACGATCCGGTCCCCTTCTATTTTCCATACACTGTCGTGAAGTCTTTTTACTCCCTGGACCATCAGATGCTCGGTTTCCATCCCACAGATCACAGCACCCATGCCATTTAAGAAATGACATAACTGGCTGATCTCCGGTTCTTTTGCCGCATTGTGGATCACTGTCACCCCATCTGCCAGAACAGCTGCCAACACGGCCTGTTCCGTAGCGCCTACACTGGGATAGGAAAGTTCTATTTCACAGCCCTTAAGACCGTTAAAAGCTTCTGCCTTATACTGTCCGTCCTCTTCTTCTATTATAGCTCCCAGTTTTTCAAGGACCATCAGATGCAGATCTACCGGTCTTGCACCGATCAGACAGCCGCCGGGAAAGCTGCACCTTCCCTCTTTCATCCTTCCAAGGAGAGCTCCCAAAAGGATAATGGAAGAACGCATTGCTTTTACATACTTTCCCGGAACCTCTGTACGGTCCACAAAAACAGCATCGATCACCAGACGGGAACCCGTTTTCACGCAGCGGCACCCTATCTCCCTTAAAATATCTGTCATACACCGGGTATCTTCAATATCCGGCACATTATAAAGCACTGTAGTCCCTTTGTGGAGCAGAGCCCCGGCCATAATGGGGAGTGCGCCGTTTTTTGAGCCCTGTACAGAGATCTCCCCTTCCAGTGGATTCATCCCATAAACCTGAATTGCAGCCAAAAAGGCACCTCCGCAGAAAATGTGTATCTACTTTGATCATATGCCCTGATGGCTGCTTATGTGCATGGCCAGCTGATTTCTGACCCTTATTTTTCCAGCCGGATCCGGTTGGATACGCTTAAAACAATTCCCATTTCCATCATGATAAACAACACCGATGTACCTCCATAACTGATAAAAGGAAGGGTGATACCTGTATTGGGAATGGTATTGGTTACTACGGCAATATTTAAAACTACCTGAATGGCAATGTGCCCCATAACACCCACTACTAAAAGAGCTCCAAACAGATCCGGTGCATTATTTGCAATGACCATAAAACGGAAGATCATAAATAAGAACACCAGGATAATGGATATGGCGCCAAACAGCCCCAGTTCCTCACAGATGATAGCAAAGATCATATCATTCTGTGACTCAGGAAGGAAACCTAACTTCTGGATACTCTGTCCTAAGCCCTGTCCGAAAAGGCCGCCGGAACCAATGGCATATAATCCCTGAAGCACCTGGAAACTTTTTCCTTCCGGGTCAAGCTCCGGATTTAGCCATGCCTCAATACGGCGGTACTGGTAAGGCTGCAGCAATTTGATCTGCATCAGCGCTTTACCGATGGGTCCGGCACCTGCTAAAATGCCCATTGCTAATGCTGCCAGACTGTAAAACGGCCACTTGATCTTACATGCCACAAACAGCATGACAAAGCCAATACCTACCAGGATGATACCGGAACTCAAGTTGTTGGCAGCAACCAGTCCGGCAATCGGGAGCGTCATAAAAGTCACGTTCCTCATATACTTCCACTGGTTGATCTTATCACCTTTCACTGTGATATAGGACGCCAGCATAATGATCAGGGCGATCTTTGCAAACTCTGTAGGCTGGAAACTGAAAGGTCCCACACCCAGCCATCTTCTCTTTCCGTTTACAGCTCTTCCCACCAGTGAAACTGCTATCATCAAAGCATAGGACAGTGCATAGGAAGGAACTGCTACCTTTGCCAGCAAATGATAATCCAGTTTTGAGATCACCAGCATAATGAAAAATCCGATCGCTGCGATCATCGCCTGTCTCTGCATAAAATAGGCACTGTTTCCATTGTATTTGGAGCTTAACTGCGCAGTATAAGAACTGGCACTGTAGATCATGACCAGCCCAAATACAGTAAGGAAAATAATGATGAAAAGAAGACTGTAATCATAAAAATGACGGGGTTTTCTTTTCTTTCCCTCCTGGGGAACCGGCTGCTCATAAGCCTGCCCGGCTCCCGGATAAGAAGCAGGCCGTCCCGGCTGTACATAACGCACCTGCTCATTGCCCCTCCTTACAGGAACTGCCTGCTGCGCAGGGGCGGGGCGGTTCTTTCGCCGTTTCTTTCCCGCCATTGTCTTTTACCTCCTAAAGCGCCATGACGCATTCTTTAAAGACGCGCCCGCGTTCTTCATAATTTTTAAACATATCCCAGCTTGCGCAGGCCGGACTTAACAGCACATAATCTCCTGCATCTGCATACACAGCGCATACCTGCACCGCTTCTTTTAAGTCCTCTGCATACATGATCTCTGTGAAACCATATTTTTTCGCGCAGGCTGCGATCTTATCCCTGGTCTTTCCGATCAGGACTAAATACTTCACCCTGCCGGCAAACTCTTTTGCCCACTCATCATAGGTGCTGTTTTTGTCATAGCCACCTGCGATCAGAAGAACAGGCCCCGGCATAGCTCTAAGTGCCTGGATCGCCGCATCCGGATTGGTTCCCTTGGAGTCATTGTAATAGCGCACACCTGTACGCTCCCTTACAAATTCGATCCTGTGCTCAACCGGTTTGAATTTCCGGACTGTTTCCCGGATCTTTTCAAAAGGTACTCCCATTAACAGGCCGATGTAGGCAGCTGCCATTACATTTTCATAATTGTGGCGTCCTAAAAGCTGCAGTTCCTTTACATTTACAAGGATCTGCTCTTTTGTTCCGTCTGCATAGACAATATTGTCTCCATCTAAGAAAAATCCCTCTTTCAGACGCTCACGGCTGGAAAACCAGAATACCCGGGCCTTAAGACCGGAAAGAACTTCCTCCGGATCCGTTTCTTCAGCTTCTGACTCAGAAACAGTTTCTGTAACTTCTGTCTCTGACTGCTCTGGCTCTTCACCTGCAGTCTCATCTGGCTCCCTAAGATCTTCTGCACCATCTAGTCCGTCTTCCCGGGCCACAGCTTCTGTTTCTGTATCCGCTGCATCCTCTGCAGGTTCCGGCTCTTCGATCCGGCTTTCTCCAAATTCCCTTAAAACAGGATCATCATAATTTAAGACCACTGCGTCTTTTGCAGTCTGGTTCATGGTGATACATTCTTTGATGCGGATATAATTTTCCATAGATCCGTGACGGTCCAGATGATCCGGGGTGATATTTAAGATCGCGCTTACATCCGGGTGGAAATCCATAATAGTCTCCAACTGGAAGCTGCTCACTTCCGCTACAGTCACAGACTGGTCTGTCATCTCTGAAACTTTGGATGTATAAGGCTCGCCGATATTTCCTACTACAAAGGTTTCCTCATACTGGGATCTTAAGATCGCGCCTGTAAGAGCTGTTGTAGTGGTCTTTCCATTGGTTCCTGTAATAGCAGCCAGTTTTCCCAGACCACACTGATATGCTAACTCGATCTCTCCCAAAACAGGGATCCCTGCTTCATCTACCACTGCCACAAACCCACTGTTTAAAGGAATTCCCGGACTGATGATACAAAGTTCCACCCCTAAAAGATCCGAGCGCTTGATCTCACCAAGGACGATCCCCACTTTCGCATCTTTTCCGAACTTTGCCCGGATCTCATCTGTATTTAACGCTGTGTTGCCGTCATAAAGCACCACTTCGCCGCCTCTTTCAAGAACCAGCTTTGCAGCCGCAATGCCGCTGATGCCGGTTCCTGCAACCAATACCTTGCTCTGGTTCATGTTGCTTTTAACCTCCTGTTCTTTTGATGTTCTCTCGGAGTTTTTGCTACGCCTCTTTTATCTTACAGCCCCAGGTAAGCGATCATGCACAGAAGCGCTGTTACGATAGAAAATACAGCTACTACCCGTGTTTCAGACCAGCCGCACAGTTCAAAATGATGATGGATCGGAGCCATTTTAAAGATACGCTTTCCCCCTGTTTTCTTAAAATAAGTAACCTGGATGATAACGGAAAGCACTTCTACCAGGTAGATCAGTCCAATGATCGGGATAAACAGAGGCAGACGCATCATATAAGCTGCGGAAGCCACAAAACCGCCAAGAGCCAGGGAACCTGTATCTCCCATAAATACCTTTGCCGGATAAACATTAAAAAGCAGAAAGCCCAGTAAGCTTCCTACCACTGCTCCTGTAATAGGACTGATCCCCATATTTTCCCCGATGGCTACGATCGTCAGGAAAGTAGCTACCAGAATGGTAACGCTGGTACAGAGGCCATCCAGTCCGTCTGTAAAATTTACACCATTATCTGTACCAAGAGTGATAAAAAACAGAGCTGGTACAAATAAAATACCAAGGGATAAGAATTTACCATTTTCAAAACCGCCTGTAAAGGGGATCAGCATATCAATGCCCACTTCTCCGCTGTGCAGCAGATACCAGGCAAAAATACCGGTAATGATAAACTGACCGATCAGTTTCTGGATCGGATTTAAGCCTTCGGACCGTTTCATGATGATCTTGATATAATCATCTAAAAATCCGATGATACCAAATCCAACGGTCATAAACAGCACCGGAATGATCCTTGGATATGACGGGATGTAAAAAACAGATGTAATGATAATGCTGGTCAGGATGATCAGGCCACCCATTGTAGGAGTTCCCTGCTTCTTTAAATGGCTCTGTGGACCGTCATCTCTTACCTGCTGGCCAAATTTCAGTTTGTGAAGAAACGGTATGATAACCGGGCACAGCAGCGCGCTGACAGCAAATGCGATAATAATAGCTAATATTGTTTCACGAATCATAAAGCACCTCAATCTCATATGTATGTCTTATTTGGTAAATAGTATACGTCTTTTTTGCAGAATAATCAACTTAAAGGTTTGGAAGTATCCATGCAGGGAAGAATATTTTCAAAAAGTGTTCCGATCACCGGAGCTGCTATGGTACCTCCATAATAGATCCCTTCCGGCTCATCAATAGTGATCAGAGCGATCACTTTTGGATCATTTGCAGGGGCAAAACCTAAAAAAGAAGAAATATATTTTTTCCTGCTTCTTGGCAGTTTTTCGGAAGTTGCGGTCTTCCCGCCAATGGAAAATCCTTCCACTGCTGCCTTTCTCCCACTTCCTTCTGCTACTACCTGCTCTAACACATAGCGCATGGTAGCACTGGTCTCTTCTGACAGGATCCTTTTTCCCAATGGCCAGGAAAATTCCCGGTAATTTTTCCCATCAGGACTGACTGTCCCCAGAGCGAAATGAGGCGTGATCCGTCTTCCTCCATTGACGATAGAGGCGGCTGTCGTGATCAGCTGGATGGGGGTGATCTGAAAAGACTGTCCAAAGGAAATAGTCGCCAGTTCTACAGGGCCTATATTTTCTTTCTTGTGCATGATCGTAGCTGCCTCTCCCGGAAGATCAATGCCTGTTTTTTGTTTTAACCCGAACTGCACAAAATATTTATAATAATTATCACTGCCAAGTCTCTGTCCCACATCAATAAATACGGGATTACAGGAATTCATGACTCCCTGTAAAAAAGTTTCTGCTCCATGTCCTCCTGCTTTATGACAACGGATCCGCCGATCTTCCACTACCCTGAAACCAGGACAGCTGAATGGATCCGTCAGCTTAACTACTCCTTCTTCCAGTCCTGCAGCCGCTGTTATGATCTTAAAAGTAGAACCTGGTTCATAGGTATCATTGATACAGGTATTGCGCCACATGGCATTTAAAAGCTCCTGCTGTTTTACAGTTTTATCCCTTTCTGCCGCCTGATTGCGCAGGCTCTCGCTTCGCAGGTTCTGGTCCGGGGTAAAAGGATCATTCAGATCAAACTCCGGCACATTGACCATGGCATAGATCTCCCCATTTTGCGGGTTCATCACGATGATGGATACTTTTTTCGCGTTTTTCTTCTCTAATGTCTGGTATGCCAGCTGCTCTGCATACTGCTGGATTTCCATATCCAGACTGATCCTTAGATCATTTCCAGCCACAGGTTCGATCCGGTCCTCTGCCCCGTTTTCCATTTCCACACCTCTGGCATCTGTCATTGTAAGGATCTTTCCATTGGTTCCTTTTAAATAGGCATCATACTGTACTTCCAGCCCGATCACTCCCTGGTTATCGCCCCCGGTGAAACCTAAAACTTTAGAAGCAAGACTTCCATAAGGATAATACCGTTTGTAATCTTCATCCACCTTTACGCCAGGCAGTTCCAATTTACGCACTGCATCCCCTGTTTCCTTATCTACATTGGTTTTAATGATCTCCCTGGAACTTCGTTTCTCCACCTTTTTTTGCACTGTTTCCCGGTCGATCCCAAGAATTTCACTTAATTCGTCTGTGACTTTTTCCCTGTCTTTTACCTGGTTATAGATCACAGAAACAGTACATACTGTCCGGTTATCAGCGATCACCTTTCCTTTTGCGTCTAAGATCCTTCCTCTGGCCGCCTTAATGGACCGTTCCCTCTGATGCAGTTCAAGGGCCATCTGGCTGTAATGCTCCGACCGGAAGACCATAAGAAAAACAAGCCGTCCCAAAAGCCCCAACACTGCGATCGCAATGAGAAGCCACAGGACGGCTATATTTTTTCTGTGTTTCGTTAAATTTCCACCGCTATGATCCATAACAGCCTCTTTCCTGCTGTTTTCCTAAATATATACGGTGTAATTTCTCTTTTTATTCATTTTGGAACCTTTATTCACTTTGTGACTGGGAAGTTTCTTCTTCTGTACTGTTTTCTGTACTGTTTTCCGAAGATCCTTCCTGAGAGTTTCCTGCCTCACTGCTGCTTTCATTTGCTGAAGGCAGCTGGGCCCCGGCCTCTGTATCACCACCCGGATCAGCCGCCGGCAGTTCCGGCGCATTAGGATCTCCCGGCACTGCATCCGGTATACCGCTTCCGCCATCTGTATCTACATATTCATCGGTTTCATATACCTTCTGGCTTTCCTCCGGCTGGGACTCTCCGTTTTCTTCTGAACCTGTTTCAGATGGAGCTGGTGTATTAATTCCCTCAGATGGTGTCTGTCCATTTGCATCCTGGCTCTCTTCCGGAAGATCTCCAGTTGGAAATACATTCAGATAAGGCAGGGCTTCTGACATGATCTTTGAGAAGATATTGCTTGCAAAGGAGCTGTGTGCCTGCTGGTCGCCTGGCGGGAAACCAGGTACGTCCACTACTACATATACAAACAGCTGAGGATCATCTGCAGGTGCAAAACCTGCGAAAGATACCAGATAGTTCTTTGCGGAACGTGGCTGCTTCTCTGCTGTACCTGTCTTACCGCCTACCTGATAGCCAGCTACCTTTGCTGCGCCGCCGGTACCATTTTCTACTGTCTGGAACATGGCTTCTTTTAAGAAATCAGAGGTAGACTGGGATACAGTTTCACGTACCAGAACAGGATCTTTTCGCTCTACTACAGACCCCTGCTCATTTAAGATCTGGCGTACTACATGAGGCTCATAGTAGGACCCGCCGTTGATCACAGAACAAAGAGCTGCTGCCATCTGGATCATGGTACAGTTGTAGTTCTGTCCGAACGCATTGGTAGCAAGTTCTGTAGGGCCCATTTTGTCAGCAGAATAAACCAGTCCTGCTGCATCTGCTTCACCAGGCAGGTCTACTCCTGTTTTCTGTCCCATACCAAAGATAGTCTGATATTTGGTAAAAATATCACGGCCCATCATAGCACCGATCCGCATCATAGCCACGTTACAGGACTGCATAATGGACTCTGTCAGGCTTAAGGAACCGTGACCGCCTCTTCTGTAGGCCGTACACTTAATGTCCCAGTCACCTACGTGAAGATATCCGCCGCAGTCAAAGTACTCATTTCCCTTTAAAATCCCTTCTTCAAGTCCCGCAGCAACTGTCAGGATCTTGGATGGGGAACCTGGCTCAAAGGTATCGCTGACACAGAAGTTTCGCCACAGCTGGTTCCAGGCAACCTGTTCATCTTCTGTATATCCGTCTGTATTTCTTGGATTATTTAAGTCAAATGTATTGCTGGTTGCCATTCCCAGGATCTCACCGTTATTAGGGTTCATGGCAATGGCTGCCGTTACATGGCTTCCCACACTGGTCTGCCATTCATCAATGTATTTCTGAAGGATATTCTGTACATTTACGTCAATGGTGGATACAACGGTCCGTCCATTTACTGCAGACTTTACCACACCTTCCAGATTGGCATCTTCATCCAGATAGCCATACTCTCTTCCGTTTACACCGATCAGGCTGTCATTATAATACTGCTCAATGCCGCCGGTACCATTGCTGCCGTCCCCGCTTGCAAAACCGATCACATTGCAGGCAGTGGAACCATATGGATAGATCCTTCGGTATTCATCCTCAAACCACACGCCGGTAACGCGAAATCTTGACTGATTGTCATCATCGCTTTTTCTGTAAGCAGCATTTCTCTCTTTCTCAGTCTGTTCAAATTCCGTTTTCTGGTCATAAGAAAGCTGACGGCCATTTTTATAGCGCAGATACGCCCGTTTTGGACGTTCCTGGATCAGCCCGCGCAGTTCATTCCCATCAAAGCCAAACACATCTACTAATGCCTGGATGGTAGGCTCTAAATAATAATCCGGTTTATCCATGATCTGGCTTGGGTCCAGGATCAGATTGTATACCTTTTCACTGGTTGCCAGATAGGTGCCGTTTCTGTCAACGATGTCACCGCGCCTGTAAGGAATAGTCCTGCTTGCATACTCCTGCTGTCTCTGGGACAGAACGATCTTGTTGTACCGCTCGCTGTTTTCATTTACGATCCTGTATAAAACAAAAATAAGAGCAAACAAAGCCAGCGAGATCAATATGATCGTGATCGCCAGCTTTTCCTGCATGTATTTAACGAATGTCCTTCGTCGAAATAAATTTTCTTTTTTATTATGAGCACCGTTTTTAGTGTTCCGGGATGTCTTCATATTGCCTTACGTACTCACTTTCCGTCTTGTCATATAAAAGAACCTGGTCCTTTTTTGCGTAAACCATACCCAGTTCCTTGGTCGCGATCTCATAGATCTCGTTTAAATCAATGCTGGTATTGATGCTTGTTTCCAATGCGTCATTTTCTGTACGCATTTTTTCCAGCTTTTCTTCCATCGCCTCGATGTTGTGCATTCTGGCTGTGATGGCAGACTGAAGATGAAGATAATTAACGCAAAGGTATAAGGTACAGATCGACGCCAGGGTCAGCATGATAACATATGGCAGGTCCATGTACATGGCACGTTCCTGATTTCTGCGGATCCTGTGCTGCCGTTTTACACTTCTTTCAACATCCTGCCTTCTCTTTCTTTGCAGTCTTTCTTCTCTTTCGGAAGGCGCCAGCTTTTCTGCTCCGGTTCCATGAATGTAAGAAGCCATAACCTTATTCCTCCTTTCCCGCACGCTCAAATACCCGAAGTTTTGCGCTCTTTGAACGGCTGTTCTCCTCCAGTTCTTCTTTTGATGGAAGGATCGGCTTTCGTGTGATCACTTTGCCCATACTCTTCCTTCCGCATACGCACACCGGGAAATCCGGTGGACAGATGCATGGATTTTCATTGGTACGAAATCTTGTTTTTACGATCCTGTCCTCCAAGGAGTGGAAGGTGATGATACTTAATCTTCCCTCCGGATTTAAAAGACGGATCATTGTATCGATTGAATTTTCCAGTACATCCAGCTCATGATTTAATTCAATACGGATAGCCTGGAAGGTACGTTTTGCAGGATGTCCTCCTGTAGCACGTACTTTTGCCGGGATGGCTGCTTTTATGATCTCAGACAGTTCACCGGTGGTCTCGATGGGCTTTTCTGCTCTCGCCTTTACAATGTGCTTTGCAATGTTTTTTGCAAAATTGTCTTCCCCGTAATCCCTGATAATGTGGAACAGTTCCATTTCACTGTATCCATTTACAATATCAGCTGCTGTGGTAGGATTTCTCTGATCCATACGCATATCAAGAGGAGCATCTTCCCTGTAGGTAAATCCTCTGGACGCTGTATCTAACTGATAGGAGGACACTCCCAGATCCAGATAAATACCGTCTACTTTTTCTATATTTAACTCTTTCAGTACATTTTCAATATTCTGATAATTGCTTCTGACTATGGTCACCTTATCTTTAAAAGGAGCCAGTCTCTCTCCCGCCGCACGGATAGCATCTGCATCCTGGTCAATTCCAATGAGCCTTCCGCCGCCCAACCGCTTACATACCTCATAGGCATGTCCGCCGCCGCCTAAGGTGCCGTCTACGTAAATGCCACCCGGCTTTATATTCAGGCTGCCCACTGTTTCATACAGCAGTACAGACTTATGTACAAATCCATGTTCCTCCATCAAATACCCAAGCCTTCCATATGTTCTGCAATTTCTTCCATATCATCAAAGGTGTTGGCTTCCATCCATTTATCCTTATTCCAGATTTCAATGCGGCTTCCAACGCCTACAAGCACTGCGTCTTTCCCGATCCCTGCAAATTCTCTTAAAACAGAGGGGAGAAGGATACGGCCCTGCTTGTCTACTTCACAGGTGGCGGCGCTTCCCAACAGGAAACGTGAAAACTTACGTCCTGCGGTGTTGGTAATCGGTAATGCACGAAGCTTTTCTTCTAATGCAGCCCATTCGGAATTGTCATACACAAAAAGGCAGTTATCCAGTCCCTTCGTGATCACGAATTCGTCCCCTAACTGCTCTCTGAACTTGGAAGGAACGATCAGGCGCCCCTTCGCATCCACTGTATGATTGTATTCACCCATGAACATAGCTATCACCTGCTTGTACATTACATGGCAAGGCGGGATGCAGAAGAGGCTCCTTATACCTCCACTTCATCCACGCAACAACCATCCTCTACCACTTTGCACCACTTTCTACCACTTGTATGTTTATAATAGTACAGAAAGAGGGAAATGACAAGGATTTTTTACGTTTTTCTTTCAAAATAACAACAAAAAAGCTGCAGAAATCGTCTTCTGCAGCTTTGAAATTCTTTAGATATTTTTAGATATTTTTTTGCTTTTTTAATTTACTGTGTTTGTAGTGGAGGACACCTACTGCTGCTCCCACTAAAGCTGCGGAAAGCAGCTGGGAAACTGCCAGTCCTGTTCCCGGAAGCTTCAGCTGATCCGTACGCAGGCCTTCGATCCACACTCTTCCCAGACCATATCCCAGGAAATAAACCCACAGCATTTCACCGTCAAATTTCTTTCTCTTCCTATACCAGAGCATAAATGCCAATACGCACAGGTTCCAGCAGGACTCATAAAGAAAGGTGGGGTGTACCTGGATGTATTTTACACCATTTTCCACGATCTCATGTTCTAACAGTCCGGCTGAGATCATAGACGGGTTTACAATACTTTCTTTAATGCGCATGGCAAACAGGTTATCGGTGTATCCGCCAAATGCCTCGCAGTTAAAGAAGTTGCCCCAGCGGCCAATGATCTGTCCTGTGATCAGTCCTAATACGCCGCTGTCTGCCATGGAAAAGAAGGACTGTTTCCGTACTTTTGTAAAAATAAGAAGGGTCAGTACTGCTCCGATCACACCGCCGTAAATAGCCAGTCCGCCGGCGCGAAGGTTAAAGATCTGCAGCAGATCATTTTTATAATTATCCCACTCAAAGATCACATAGTAGAGTCTGGCACCGATAATGGAAAAAATGATCCCATACAGTGCAAAATCCATATACAGATCCGGGTCCTGTCCCCGCCTTTTGGCATCAGAGAAAGCCACCGCCATACCGGCTAACATACCGCAGCCAATGATAATACCATAAAATGCAATGCGAAAGCCAAAGATACTGATGCTGTTTCGCAGGTGTTCTATGGTGATCCCAAGATGGACGAAACTTAAGTCCGCACCTGTGGATGTGAGTAATTCCATAATATACTGTTCCTTTCCGTTATTTGCAGCTGCCCTGTTAAATGGCTATCTGCATATAAAACAAGTGCCTGCAGAGCAGGCAGTTTGTTTTTTACTATCGATTAATTCTCAATCATTATACATTGAAACGGAACAGTACAACATCTCCGTCCTTCATCACATATTCCTTACCTTCGGAACGTACCAGACCTTTTTCCTTTGCTGCGTTCATGCTGCCGCATGCCATCAGGTCATCATAGCTTACTACTTCTGCACGGATGAAACCACGCTCGAAATCGCTGTGGATCTTTCCTGCAGCCTGAGGAGCCTTGGTTCCCACTTTGATGGTCCATGCTCTGGACTCCTGAGGACCTGCTGTTAAATAGCTCATCAGTCCTAAAATACGGTAACTTGCTGCGATCAGTTTCTCAAGACCAGACTCTTTTAAGCCTAAGTCATCTAAGAACATCTGCTTCTCATCATCATCTAACTCTGCGATCTCCTGTTCGATCTCAGCACAGATCACGAATACTTCGCAGTCATTTGCCTTTGCATATTCCCGTACTTCCTGTACATAGTGATTGGAAGCGCCATCATCTGCCAGGTCACCTTCTGCTACGTTTGCAGCAAAGATAACAGGTTTCCAGGTCAGCAGGTTCAGGGAATTGATAAATTCTCTGTCATCCTCGTCTTCTACTTCAAAGCTGCGTGCCAGTTTGCCGTCTTCCAGATGTGCCTTGATTGCCTTTAACAGTTCTACTTCTTTTGCAAGATCCTTATTATTGAAAGCACCCTTGGACTGCTTTGCAATACGACGCTCCAGGATCTCAATATCAGAGAAGATCAGCTCTAAGTTGATCGTCTCAATATCTCTTACAGGATCTACGCTTCCGTCTACATGGATGACATTAGGATCATCGAAGCAACGTACAACGTGAACAATCGCATCTACTTCACGGATATTGGATAAAAACTGGTTGCCCAGACCTTCACCCTTGGAAGCGCCCTTTACCAGACCTGCGATATCTACGAACTCGATCACTGCAGGAGTAGTCTTTTCAGAGTTATACATCTCTGTCAGCTTATTTAAACGCTCATCTGGAACCGGTACAACACCTACGTTTGGGTCGATCGTACAGAACGGATAGTTTGCAGACTCTGCACCAGCCTTGGTCAGAGAGTTAAAAAGTGTACTTTTTCCTACGTTTGGAAGTCCTACGATACCTAATTTCATTTTTGCTTTACCTGCTCAAAAACCCCCGGATAGATCAAAGGTTTTCGCCTTTCTTTGTATTCTTTATGTACCAATTATGTACCATTTCTTTAAGAGTCTAATGCAATCATTGATTATAGCATAAGGATTTCTCTTTTTCAAGGTTCAACACGCTTTCAGACTGCTTTTTGGATCTCATTTACCAGGTCTTCCAGTCTTTTTTCTTCTCCTTTTCGCATTACCACACCAACACTTCCGGCTATGATGTGGGAGGGCAGCACTTTCAAAATATGGGAATAACAGTTTTCCCAATGGCTGTGAAATACAAGCAGGGACTCCTGAAATTTCGCCTGGACCATGGATTCCAGATTATATTCTGTGTGTAGGTCCTGCATTTTCGCCCCGGTATCTTTTAGCATTTCTTCAAAAGAGGCTTCCATATATTCATAGGTTCCACACAGGACCCTGACATCCTTTAGATCCTGTGGTCTGATCTTCTTTTTCCTGGCCAGTGCAGACTCACCATTAACGCCAAAGGCACAGGTATCTATACAGAGTTCCTGATATACAAGCTCATTCAGTCTGGAATTTTTTGGTTTTGCAATAACCGTCAGGTCGATCTTTCCCTGGCGGATCATATCCAGATGCTGTTCATAAGGCAGTTCTTTAAAATGGAGAACGGTCTGGGGATATTTTTTCTGAAAGGAGCTGCACCCGTTCATCAGAAATCCGGGACACTGGTTTAAGGCCACACCGATATTGATCTCCTTTGTCTCCCCGCTTTTGATCTGTGCTACTGCTTCTTTATAGATCTTCTGCATTTCCAAAACTGCATCATAAAAGATTTTTCCCTGATCCGTCAATCGAACACCCTGATTGCTCCTTAAAAGCAGACGAAATCCCAGGTCCTCTTCCAACCGGTCGATCTGCTGCACCATGGCTGGCACTGAAATAAAACTGTCTTTTGCTGCTTTAGAAAAACTTCCCGTCTCCACGATCTTTATAAAAGAAAGCAACTGCCGGTCGTTCATATTTTCACCTCTTTATATTCCATATTTCTTTTATAGTAACATGGGATAGTTGTTGCGTAAAGTTTTTCCTTAATGCCCTATAAAAATCTTCCATAAACCAAAACTTCTGATTTTGTTATAAAATATTGTTATAAAATAAACAATGCAATAAGAAAGGGGTATCTTCTTATGAATCGGATCGTGATTGTAACAGGTGGAACCAAAGGGATCGGTTTCGCCACAGCTAAAAAATTTCTCTCCTGCAAAGATATCGTTATTATTCTTGGACGTCACGAATGTGAAAACGCTGTGAAAGAACTCCAAAAAGAAGGAGAAGTTACTTTTATGAAAGCAGATGTTTCTGTTGCAGATGACTGCTGCCATGTAGTATCTGCAGTTATGGAAAAATATGAAAGAATCGATGTTCTCGTCAATGCAGCCGGGGTTGTGGGCACCCGTGGGAATTTTGTGGATCTGGATCTTTCTGATATCCAGAACACCATTAACATCAACCTTATGGGAACCATTAATTTAAGCCAGCTGACTTCCTGGGAAATGATCAGACAACGTTCTGGTGTTATCATTAATGTTGGTTCTATTGACGGATTTATGGCTAACACTGAATCCATCAGCTATCATGCCAGCAAAGGCGGTGTTAAAATGCTGACCCAGGCCATGGCCCGTGAACTGTCCCCATACGGAATTCGCGTTTTATCTGTGGCACCTGGCTGGGTAAAGACCGGAATGATCGATAAACCAATTGAAGAGATCGGCAGCCGCCTGCATATGAAAGGCCGCATCATTTTGCCGGAAGAAATTGCCAATGTCATCTGGCTCATGTCTCTGCCGGAAGCCAGTGCTATCAACGGCACTACCATTATGGCCGATGATGGCTACTCTTCCTTTAAGGGAGTGGATGGATTCCAGGCTGAATAATATATAACATAAAAGTTCCCCTGAATTTCTGCCAAGCAAAAATCCAGGGGATATCTTTTCGTTTCTTTTATGTCAATCAACTCTTATATGCCTGTTCGATCACGCAGGTATGTGTCTTTGTATCTTTCTCGTAATTAATTCCCACCAGAAGTAAATTCCCCTGGTATTCCTTTAAAGCATCCACATACTGCTTCTCTTTGATCTGACTGATAGCGCCTTTTGCGCTTTTATCCCATTTTAATTCCATGATCACTGCCGGTTTATTAAAATGCATTTTTATTATTATATTGAAGGATTGAAATCTCCCTGTGGGCTTTATCAATTCCTTCTGCTACTGCCTTTTCATCCAGATTCCAAAGAGCTTCTAACAATATTTTTGAAGCCTCAACAGATGCAGTCACCTCGGACCACTTCATTGTACTGATAGCATTGATGTATTCCTGGGAAACTTCTTTATTTGGGATTGTAACTGTCTTATCCGGCCAGTGATAGCTGAGATATCCCAGATGGATCAGTAATGTCAGCACATCATCTTTTCCCTGAAAGTTTGTCATATCATTGGAAAATGTTCCCGTATTGACCTGAACTCTTTCTCCTGCAAGCATACGGACTACTGCATCTTTCAATCCATCAAACAGCAATAGATTTGTTATCTTTTCTTATAAAGAACCAGTTCCGGAGTTTCCCCTTCTGGCCCGTATGTGCTGATCATAATGAAATCCATATTGGCAAGGACGCCGAAACACCTGTCACCGCCAAATTCTGACTCCAGCTGATTGCCCAGATAGGTGATCTCATCATTTAAAAATTTTACTGTTTTTCCGTTTGGCAGCGGATATCCCAGATTTACATAGCTGCCCACAAGGGCATTCAGTTTTTCCACTTTCGGTAATCCTTCAATGTGAAGATCATTGATCTGTTTTATCAATTGTTCTTTAAACGCCTCAAATTGTCCATTATCACTTAATTCTTCATACCGTTTCCAATAATCAAGACTGGGGAGCAGTTGCTTCATATAAGAACGCGCCTGTTCTTCTGTGAATTTATCATTTACCATATGTTTTACGCAGACATCAATAAGATCATCCATATTACTATAGGTGTAGGTTCCATCGGCATAGCACCATTTACAATACTCTTCATTCAATGTGCCATCACCGTTATGGCTTATAATCCCATCCTCTAAGGGCATTCCGCAGCACTGACACACAAGCTGCCTGGGAGCGCCTAAAAGGGTATTGATTGAAACATCAAACTCCTTTGACAATAACTTTAAAGTCTCCGTATTGGGAACGGTCTCCCCATTTTCCCAGCGTGACACTGCCTGCCGTGTAACCATAATCTTTTGTGCTAACTCTTCCTGAGACAGCCCTTTTTTCGTGCGAAGCTCAAAAATAACATTTTTTGTTTCCATGGTATCTACCTCCGTTATATAGATCATAACAGAATTACAGGCTTTGGGAAAGCAACTTGCTGTTTCTATGGATATCGAAACATTCCCATCCTACCTGCAGAACCTGCCAACAGCCTTTTCCAGATGTATGGCAGCAAAAAAGCAGTCCCCATTGTAAAGCAGGACTGCTTAGATTTTTATGTTGCATCCTCGGTTTCTGAAGTCTGCGCCTCTTTCAAGGTCATTTTTACCCGGTCGATCACCCGGTCTTCCATTTTTAAGATCTCGTAATCTGCTTCTGGGGTGGTCACTGTAAGGGGCAGCGCCTTTTCAGTAGGGATATATCCCAGAACTTCCATGAGATAACCGGACAAGGTATCACATACGCTGTCCATATCCAGGTGGAATTCCTCTTTTAAATCTGACAGTGCAATACTTCCGGAAAGGCTGTATACATGTCCCGGCTCCAATTCGATGATCTCCGGTTCTACTTCTTCGTATTCTTCGTGGATATCACCTACGATCACCTCGATCAGGTCTTCCAGAGTGACCATACCGGATACGCCGCCGTATTCATCGATCAGTATAGCCAGTTTTTCTTTTTTCTGCTGCATTTCCCTGAAAAGGGCGTCTGTACGCCTGTTTTCCGGAACGAAATAAGCAGGTGTTAAAAGGGAACGGATATCCAGATTTTCAAAGGACTTCTTTCTGGCCTCAATGGTCAATGCCTTTGTGGAAAGGATACCGATGATATTATCAATATCTTCCTGATATACCGGGATCTTGGAATGCATGGACTGTAAAATATCGTCCAGATAAGAGTCCACCGGTTCGTCAATGTCAATGGCTACCATATCCTGTCTCGGTACCATGACTTCTTTTGCTTTTTTATCATCAAATGAGAAAATAGAAGTGATCATCTCTTTCTCGATCTCATTAAATACGCCGGTCTCACTTCCTGTTTCCAGAAGGGATTTAATCTCCTCCTCAGATACATCTGTTTCCAGATTTTCATGGTGCATACCGAAAAGCTTTAAGATCCCGCTGGTAGAAATATTTAAAAGGCCTACAAAAGGCTTTACGATACAGGATACAAAATAAACCAGGCCAATGCAGGATAAACTGAATTTTTCCGCATTCTGCAATGCCATTCGTTTGGGGATCAGTTCCCCGAATACCAGATTCACATAAACAAGAATAAGGGTAATGACCACCACTGCAGCAATCTTACTGCCTGGTATTCCCCATCTATTCATCTTTACAGCCAGTATTCCTGAAATTCCCGTTGCTGCCACAGCGCTGGAAAGAAAACCGGCCAGTGTGACTATTAACTGGATCGCAGATAAAAATGCTGTTGATCCTTCCATCAGGCGCTCGATCAGGGCTGCTTTCTTATTTCCCTGTTCTTTTAACCTGTGGATCTTGTTTTTGTTTACAGAAGCCACAGCCATCTCTGCTCCTGCAAAATACCCTCTTATAAGAGTAAGTACCAGCAAGATAAGAAGCTGTGTGAAAATACTGGCCGATTGCGGATCGGTTTCCATAATAAAAAATTCCTCCTTTTGGATGTATGCATTTTCGCAAATTATCATCCGTATGATTATCATTTAGACTTTATTATACAGACAGTCACGAAAAAAGTCAGCCCCTATTTTCTCAAAAAGGGACTGA
>OJPB01000022.1_pt1 | contig 106120 bp, 78 predicted proteins | sample 1598391 | NCBI WGS metagenome assembly OJPB01 (sample SAMN03922452, study PRJEB24848) | human gut metagenome | isolation source: stool sample | host: Homo sapiens | place: Germany | collected 2009-11
GAAGACGGAGTGAAGGAAGTGAGCAAGTCACAGGTTCTTCCGGCTGAAAACGGCAAGGGCAATTTGTCGGAAAGCAGGAACGAAGCTCCCGGATGCCCGGCAGTTTTAATTGAAAAAACAGAGAAGGAATCCGCACAATCGGGAAGTGCTCGAAAGGTTATGAATATCGCACACTCGAAAGATATTGAAAAGGAAGCCGGATTAGAATCCTCGGAAGATGTTGAAAAGAAAATCGGAGTGATATCATCGGAAGGCACTCGAAAGGAAGCAGGATTAGAATCCTCGAAAGAGGAAGTCAAGAAAGCGAAATCATCCTCCCTGATGCAGGAAGTGACCGCTTTCCTCACCTCCCGCTACCGCTTCCGCTTCAACGTGCTGACCGAGGAAACCGAGGTGACAAACATAGCAAACAACATCCCCGATGCCCATCTGCGTTACGCCAAAGTGGACGAACGATGGATGAACACGCTCAGCATGGAAGCCATCGAAACAGGCATAGACTGCTGGGACAGAGACATCCAACGCTTTGTGCGCTCGCGCCGCATCAGCGAATACCATCCCTTTACCGCCTACTTTGAACAACTTCCCGAATGGGACGGCAAGGACCGCGTATCCGCACTCGCCCGCCGGGTGTCCGACGACCCGGTATGGGTGAACGGTTTCCACCGCTGGATGCTGGGACTCTCCGCCCAATGGATGCAGTTCCGGTCGGATACCAACAGTATCAACCGCGCCAACAGCGTGGCTCCCCTGCTGGTGAGCAGTCGCCAAGGATTAGGGAAAAGTACGTTCTGCCGCCTGCTGATGCCCGATGCGCTGAAAGCTTATTACACAGAAAGTTACGACCTCGGCTCCCCGGCATCCGCCGAAGCCAAACTCGCTGTCTGCGGGCTGATCAATCTGGATGAATTCGACAAACTCAGCGCATCCAAAATGCCCCTGCTGAAGAACCTGATGCAAGCCTCCGCACTGAACATCCGCAAGGCCTACAAACGCAGCGCTTCGGCACTTCCCCGCATCGCCTCGTTCATCGGCACCAGCAACCGGGAGGACCTGCTGGTAGACCGCACCGGCTCGCGCCGCTTCCTCTGTGTCAGCTTGGAACACGCCATAGACTGCACCACTCCCGTAGAGTATGAGCAACTGTACGCCCAGCTCAAAGCGGAACTACTGTCCGGTGAACGCAGCTGGTTCAACAAGGAAGAAGAGCAGGCTATCCAGCAGCACAACGCCCTGTTCTACAAACATATACCCGAAGAAGAGGTGTTCCGCCTCTGTTTCCGCTTTGCCACCCAAGAGGACCATCCGCAGGAAGTGCTGACCCTTTCCGCCACCCAATTATTCGAGCGGATGAAGTCTGCCCATCCTTCAGCCATGAGGGGTATGACCGCCTACAGCCTGAGCCGCATCCTGCCACAGCTGGGCGAGCGGGTACATACCGCCAAGGGGAATGTGTATAGGGTGGTGGCATGCTAGACAAAAATAATATAAAGGCTCAAATAATTACATTATTATAATTTATTGCGAGGCATTGCAAACAAATGGTGCAGAATTGTTATTCAGTGGTGCAAAAACCGTATATTTACACCACGATAAAAACGGTAATATCAATGAAAGGATTAACACTATTCAGAAGGACTATCAAATCAGAGGGAATGATTAAATTGCGATTCCGCCTGAAAGACGGTCGTGAGGTGGACTTATATCACAAGAGTGAAATCAAGGCTGATATTAAAGACTTAGCAAAGCTTGAAGACGATGGAGAACTTCGTCCTAAAGTATCTATCTACAATCACGAACTGAAAGAAAAGATAGACCGGGAAATGTCAGCCATTGAAACCGCCTATATTGAACTTTGTGCTAAAATGGATAAAAGCCTCATTACAGCTACATTGTTTGAAGAAACAATCTGCAGGCATCTTCATCCCCAAAATTATATTGCCGTAACCAAAGAAGAAACTCTATTGGAAAGATATACCCGATTCATCAAGGAGGGATATAGAGACGGTACTTTTGCAGAAAAGAGGATGCTTCAATACAATGGATTATATAATGAGTTGAAACGATATTTGACCATCCGTAACCAGTTAAATGTACTTCCAAAGAGTTTTTCGGCAGATGACTTAATGGAACTACGGCTTTTCTTATTTGAAGAATATAAATATGTTGAGAAATACCCAGCTTTATATAGCGAAATCAAGGAGCGTTGTATTCCATCCAAAGAACGTGCACAGAATACTGTTGCCATCAAACTTAGAATGTTGCAGGCATTCTATACAGAATTGGAAGACCGTGATGAAATAGATGTGTCGGCTTTCAGAAAACTAGATAAGAACCGGAGAAAAGTTGTAATGAAAGAGAGTTACGATGCACCTGTCTATTTATTACAGGAAGCCAAGGAAGCATTTCTTCTGCAATGCACTTTCGGAAGCCATATTGATGATTTTAAGTCACTGAATATGGACAAAGTTTTGTCAGCGCCGAGAGGATTCCTTACTTACGCTATCTGCCTCAGAAAACATTGAAAAGTAATGAGCATAAAGACGAAGTGGAAATACCTATCATGCGATATGCTTTAGATATTATTAAAAAGTGGCAGTTCAACTTCCCTATTCTAAAATACGTGACCGGTAAGAGTGGCTATAATGTAAAAATCAGAAAGTTACTTGACCAAATAGATAGAGAAGTGAAAGTTTTTGATAAAGATAGTTTCGATAATATTTATAACCCCCTTTACACAATGGGAAGCAGCAAACTTTGTCGTAAGACTCACTTGGATATGCTGACTAAAGTACAAGTCAATATGTATGTTTCCGGACATCACAAGAAAGGTAGTAGCGCAGTAAAACACAACTCATCCTTGATATTGAAAGACCGCTTTATATTCATGTGTGCGGCATATAAACAACCGAATGTAATAGAAAAATGATATGGAAAACAAGATAGCTATTTTCAAAGATGCAGAAACCATATTGGAAGTTCCGGTATCAACCGAAGAAAAAACAGTATGGCTTAACCGACAACAAATGTCCGTTCTGTTCGACAGGGATGTAAAGACCATTGGTAAGCATATCAACAATGCCATGCGTGAAGAACTGGAAGGGCAAGTGGTAGTCGCAAAATTTGCGACCACCACCCGGCACGGTGCTATGGAAGGTAAAACGCAAACCAAACAAACAGAATATTACAATCTCGATGTGATTATTTCCGTAGGTTACAGGGTTAAATCTAAAAGAGGCGTGGCTTTCCGTAAATGGGCAAATTCTATCTTGACGGAATATATCATCAAAGGCTACGCCATCAACAACCAACGTCTGCAACAGCTTGGAGAGGTGATACGCATCATGAAACGTACCCAAAACGAGCTTGATGCCAAACAGGTGCTTAGTGTGATTGAAAATTACAACACCGCTCTTACCCTGCTCGATGATTACGACCATCAATGTATGAAACGACCGCAGGGAAGTAAAGCAACATACGTTCTAAGTTACGAAGAATGCCGTGGTCTGATAGACCAAATGCGCTTTGGCGCAGATTCCAACCTGTTCGGACATGAAAAAGACGATTCCTTCAAAGGCAGCATCGGCAATATCTACCAAAGTTTCGGCGGTAAGGATGTTTACCCTACCCTTGAAGAAAAAGCGGCCAATCTTCTTTATTTCGTCACCAAAAATCATAGCTTCAGTGACGGAAACAAGCGTATTGCAGCTACTGTATTTCTCTATTTCCTTGACAAGAACGGTATTCTCTATCATGAAGACGGCAGCAAACGTATTGCCGACCATACCCTTGTGGCACTTACCATTATGATTGCCGAATCACGGACGGAAGAAAAAGAGATGATGGTCAGCATCATCATGAACTGCATCTAAAAATTTATATTGTCTGTACATTGTATCTGTTTATCATCTGTACAAAGATGTGGCAATATGCCATTGATTTTGCCATATTCTTCATGTTCAGGCCGGCTATGCTATACGCTTAAAAGAAAGCTTGCCAACCGGGAAAATCGGCTGAGCCCCTATTATTCAGCAAAGAAAAAAGTTTCAGCAATAAAAAGAAAATCGCCTACAACTTTTTAATTTGCAGGCGATTAAAGGATTACTCTTGTACTCGAAGCGGGACTACTAATTATAAAATCTACGAATACCAATTGCGTAATACTGCACTATATATCAGCAATTTATCTATATATCAAGAAGGATTACAGAGTAATTGAAAGCATTAAAATAGCAAATAATTGCCTGTAAATTTGCCTGAAAAACAGATATTTCATAGTTTTGTTGCATAACAAAAATATAATATTATGGCAACTTTTAGATTCGAAATCAACACCAGTAGAGCAACCAGTAGAGGAACCTATCCTATCTGGATAAGAATTAGCATAGACGGAAAGAGAGCACTTATCAAGACCTCTATAGAAGTAAGCTCCCCTAAAGATTTTAATGTAAAAACCAAGCAGGGAAAATGGATTCGTCCATCCGAGCCTAACTCTACTGCATGGAATGCAACTTTAGCAAAAGAATTAGAAGCGGTAAAACAACACTATAGTAACCTCAAAACAGAAGGTGATTCTTCTTGTACTGAATCTGTAGTAGCTGCATATAAAGCAGGAGATAAAAGATTTTCATTTATCAAATATGCAGAAGAATATGCAAAGAGGACCGAAGAAGCTGGTGATTATAGAACTTCCACCAAATACGTTACATTTCTAAATAAGCTCAAATTCTATATCAACGGAATTAAGCCTGAAGATTTGTCTCAGATTCCATGTAGGGGAAAAGAGTTAGAAAACCTAATAGCAACACTAAATAAAGACCTAACCTTTAATGAGATTACCTTATCTTTTTTGAACAAGTTCAAAACCTTTCTACAAACAATTCCTAACACGCGAAATCCAGCATCTACCCTACACCCTAACACTATCAGCAAAATATTCGATAACTTCAAGAGCTTATACAATAAAGGAATCATTGAGCTGAAAGAAGAAGGACTAAGCCTAAAGTACAACCCATTCGATAATTTCGAGTGCGAAACGATAAGTACTGATAAAGAAAGATTAGATGTAGAAGAAATTAAAAAATTATTAACTTTACCATTACCTACCGACAGTCTTAATTGGCACGCCCGAAACTGCTTCTTGCTATCATTTTTCTGCGGAGGAATGAGAGCTGGAGACATCATACAATTGCGAGGTAGCAATATCGTCTTCGAAAACAACCAATGGAGAATTAAATATAGAATGGATAAAACAAGCATTATTAAAAACTTAAAAATCTTCCCTATAGCAATAGATATTCTCAAGAATTATATTGACTTCAACCATAGAACCAGCAATTATATTTTTCCATTATTAGATAATGAAGCCCCTTACGCCAAAGCAATATCATGGGAAGAGAAAAAGCAGCTACCGCACGAAGTAAAGAAAAAGTTACTTATGCAGATAAACAGTAAGAATACACTTCTCAACAACTGCCTTAAAGATTTAGCAAATATGGTTGGCATCACAAAAACAATCAGCATGCACACCGCCCGCCATTCATTTGCAGACATGGGAAGAAAAAAGAAAGCCAGCACATACGATATATCAAAAATACTTGGGCATTTCTCTTTAAACGTAACAGAAAACTATCTTTCCAAATTTGATACTCAAAGCGAAGACGAAGCTATGAAGTTAATCTATAGCTCTTTTGATAAGGTAGAAACCAGCTCTCCCAGTCGAAATGAGAATATTGATAAACCCAAAGAAGAATTAATCAATCAATTAAGAAACTTACCTAAAAATGAATTAGAAGCTATATTAAAAGAAACACTTAAACAGTTCTAATTAACAAAGAACTTAAAAGAATATCAAGCTAACAGATAGTATCCAATTCCCGTTAGCTTGATATTCTTGATACCCTTCCGAATCATACATATCGTTTGATTATACCCCTTAAAAGACCTATCTCAACCTTCTACCTCCCACCAATAAGCTGCCTGAAAATCGGTTCTATTTGGCTTCTGTAGGCTCGCTACTCATATAGATACCAAGAGGCAGCTTTGAGCTTTCATAATACCTGCTGAATATGCTCTACAACCTACTCTCGTGAAATTTGAGGCGTTTTTCTTTTGAGTTCCAACACCTTTTCTATACCTTTGCGGTGCTTTCTGAGTTCGGGAAGCAGACATATTTATAGTAAAAGAGCGTTTAAGATATTATCTCTTATTTGAAATCTCGACAGTTTCATTGATTGAAGATAATAGACAGAGACGCTCACGCTGATGTTATATACCTACCTCTTGTCAGAGGCAGTCTATATACCGTTTGGCGTGGGCATTGTTTATTACTCAATCAAGGGCAGTCGAGAGCCTCAAATAAGGTAGTATTCAATGTTCCCACGCCTCTTCATTTTTAATCGCTTATAAAGGGAGCAGGTAAGCACAAATCTAAAATGAAATGAAAACTTCAAGATTAATCGGTTTGCTCCTTGTTTCTGTAACAGTGAGCATGAACTCTCTAATGTGCAACGCCCAAAACTATAAAGGCTCTATTGAAGGCGGTAGAACTTTCCATACTGATGATATAGGAATGTTCAGCACTACTGACATTTACACCACGCATGGAGTTCAGCTTGGCTCTCGCTTTTATATCGGTGCAGGTGCAGGTGTGCGTTTAGGTGACGACTACACTTCCATACCACTATATGGTAGCGTGAGATACACCTTCCTTAAAAAGAAAATCTCTCCGTTTGTTGATGCGAAAGTAGGCTATAGTCTGCTTGATGCAGCAGGATTCTATGCAAATCCGGGAGCTGGTGTGAGTTGGAATTTTTATAAAACGTTATCTGTGTTTCTGAAAGTCGGATATACCTATAATTCCAAAGCATACGGAGAGGCTTGGAACAAAGACGGTGATGATGTTTATCCGCATGGTGTCTCTGCTTCTATAGGATTTAGTTTCTAATCAAAAAAGCGTGCGGCTCTATGTCGTGTTCCTCATGCTTTATTATTTTATAACGCTCTGAGAAGGAACATAGGAGCAGGAATAACAATCTATTAGTTAAAATGAAAACATTAAGACTTATCGGAATGGCTTTGATAGCCGTAATTATGTGTGTGAACTTCGTAGCCTGTAGTGATGATGATGAAGAAGAGGCAAACGCTACAATCGAGGGTACTTGGAAATATACTTCAAGCTCTGATGAAGATTTACGTTCAGGTTCTTTCACTTTCAAAAGTAATGGTAGTTTAGTTTGGGCTGACGAAGAAGAAACTTCATCTAATTGTTCTTATACCCTAAATGGTAGCAACCTGAAAATCATACTGAATCAAGATGATTATATTGAAGGTACGATAACTATTTCTAAAAATCAGGCTACTTATAAATATACTTGGCATGATTATGCTGGAGAATGGGACGATGATACTGAATATACTATGACTTTAGTAAAACAGTAGAATAGAAGAAATCGTGAAAAGTCGTAATGGATTGATACTCTGTTACGACTTTATTTTTATAGCTGTGTGATGAAGGGAATAGCTGGGTAATCTGAATAAATTCTGATAGTAGATTTAGCAGACTGGGAGGGTAGAAATATATACCCTTTTTCATCCACAATAAAGAGGGTTACATAATTTTCCCGTACCGACAAGCATACCGCTACACCTCTCTAAAACGCCCCTCCGTACTTCCAATTTTAAATTTATATATCTACCCTTCTCTAATTCAAGAACGGAGGTTTTCAATCAAAACCAACCATTTAACGAAATTTCAGTAGCTCAATATTGAGCCACGCACTGCTTCTATACATAGGCAGGAAGATGTTTTCGGGAAAAGCACTCCCTCGAATTACTGATGATTTTTGTTTGTTTAATCATTTGTAATTAATACAATACAAGACTAATTACATTAACCACTACTTAAAATAGCGAAGTCAGGGGAGCTATATACCTTACTATCTCGAAAGCACATCAGACATATAAATTCTGCTATTCCATTCATACTATCTCCCAAGTCGGATTTATAGCTCAAATCGCTATTCAGTCAGATATAAGTACGGAGCAGGGAGCAATCCTTGTAAATACTTGGTATCTGTCTAAATCAATCAATAATCATTTAATTCAAAATCATTATGGAAGCATTACAAATCATGCCTATCATGGCACAGAACCAATCGAGATTAAACTTGGGTGAGTACGCAGAAGAAGCAACCATTATCCAAGACGAAGCAACAGCAAAGTCGGGTGTGAGTTTCCTTGAAGCAAATACCGATGAAATCACCATGAACGAGCTTACGAACAAGTGTGTCGTTCCGACATGGGCGAACCAAGAGCTGACTATCGCCCACCAAGATTTTATATCTTGCGTGCATGATGCAGCCAGTTCCTTCTATGCAGGAGAACGGCTGAACAGCCCCGATATAAGGGTTTCGCACATTGTCAGAGGCAGAGTACCGCAAGCACTGGGAAAGAAAGCCTCAGAGCTTTTAGAATGCGAAAAGACACAGTTCTACCAACGGCTTGCATTTGCTTTTACTATCCCGACCATTACCGAAACGGTAAGAGGGCAACGGCTTGAATTGTGCATCGGTGGAGTGCGGAACTACAGCGACCTCAATCTGTACCGAGCCACCAAAGGAATAGAGAAGTTCTCCGTCTTTGTCGGGTGGAGAGTACACGTCTGTTCCAATCAGGTGCTAACTGGTGAAGGGCTGAAATACAACATGGAGGTAACGAACATAGGTGAACTCTATCGCAATGTACTTGAACTGTTCCACAGCTTCAATCCTGCAAAGGAAATCCACCTGATGCAGACGCTTACCGATACCTCACTGTCCGAAACCCAGTTTGCGCAAATCGTAGGACGGATGCGGATGTACCAAGCATTGTCACCTGCAAGACAGAAAGCAGTTCCAAGACTACTGATAACCGACAGCCAGATTAATAGCGTGTGTCGTGACTACTATAGCAACGAGGTGTTCGGAGCGAAGGATAACGCTATATCCATGTTCGATTTTCACAACCTTCTAACGCAGGCTAACAAGGGTAGCTACATAGATACCTATTTGCAACGAGCCGTAAATGCTACGGAAGTCAGTGTAGGGCTTAACAACGTTCTGCAAGGAATAGATAACAAATACGCTTGGTTCTTGGGCTGAGTGGATTGTTGATTGAGAGAGGAAAGGACGGCTGTTTGGTTAGCTGTCCTTTCTTCATTTTTATAAACCACTATCCGAATGGGAGTTTACCCCAGTCGGCAGGATATTGCCTTAACAGAGCAGGTAAAGAAAGCAGCCGAGGTAATGCGAATAGCGGTCATAGACTACGTTATTTTGTCGGACGATAGTTGTTATAGCTTTGCAGAAGAAAGACTGTTACATGGCTTTTCCGCCAAATGGCGGATAACTAACATAGGTGTTCGCAATCTGACTGGAATAAAAATATTCACTTTCTATATTAGTGAATGTTTCCTTAATAATCAGCTAATTAGCAAACCATACTCAGAAATAATATTCACTTTTATTCATTTACATACAAAACTGAATATCATGTCACTCAAATACTCAACGACTACAGCAGACTACCTTGTGTGGTCGGATGCGATGAACCTTATCCGTAAATTAGCCAAAGACGGAAATTATAAGATTTCACTTTTCATATCTTTGGGGTGCTTCACTGGATTGCGGATTTCTGATATTCTCGCTTTAAGGTGGAAGCAGATACTTGGTACGGACGAGTTTGCGGTAATAGAGAAAAAGACCGGTAAGCAAAGAATAATCAGAATCAATCCCCAGTTACAGCAGCACATCAAAGAATGTTATAAGCATATAAATCCGGTCGGGGTTAATGCGCCAATCCTGATAAGTCAGAAAGGAACGGTGTTCACAGTCCAACGGATTAATGTCGTTCTTAAAGAGGTGAGAAGGAAGTACCGACTAAAAATCAAGAACTTCTCCTGCCACAGCCTTAGAAAGACTTTCGGAAGGCAGGTCTATACGATGAATGGAGAGAACTCGGAACTTGCTTTAATTAAATTAATGGAGCTGTTCAACCATAGTTCGGTTGCTATCACCAAACGATATTTAGGGCTTCGTCAGGAAGAAATTCTTCAAACCTACGATTGCCTTACCTTTTAGAAAAAGAGGTCAGAGAGGGCTTAAAAACAGCCTTTCCTGACCTTGTTTTTTTTCTTATTTGAACTGCATCTTCTCTATTATACATGGATAGAGTTTTTCTATATTTATCTGTTAGGGGTATCTTTAATCTCGTTATTCTTTTTTCAGTGCGGAAATAATATACTCTGTCAGGTCGTAACGGTTCTTTCCTTCTTCAAATGCTACTTTACTTTCAATACTTCGGAAATAAACTTGGCGACTTTTTCTATCATTTACACTCAGAAGGGAACATAAATGCATGGCTGCATAATATTCTTTTTTGATTTCAATTTGACTTTTCCCTAATAAACTGCCATATTCTAACAATTGCCTATATAACAGGTCACCGCTGGAAGCTTCTTTCTTATTCTTTGGAGGGAGAGGCTTACGCGTTACATACAGTCTTTGATATTGAAGAAGCAAATCCTCTTTTAATCGGTCAGCCCATGAAGGGGTGAGTAATTGGTAAAGAAGAATATCCTTGCCTCTATTTAAAGAACTATATGGACGGTTGTAGTGAACTTCAAACTTTACATAGTTAGATGCTGCATCGTAGTTCCTTATTGAACTTCTAACTTTTGAACTGGTTTTTTGCATTAGGTTTTTCCGTGCATTATACATCTTCATGTCGAGTTTTGAGTTTTTGTCTTTCCAAAAACGGCACCCGTTCTTATCTGCCTTCTTCTCATCCTCACGTAGCTTTTGCTCGGGTTTGCCATGGTGCGCTTTGAGATACTCGGACGGAGTTTCTTCAACTTCCATGATTGCCCCAAACTCTAACTCTTTAACCGTAGCTTTCCAAAGATTGATGTGAAGTGCTTCGCATAACCGCCTGACGCCTTCCATGAAAAGCTGTCTGTCGAAGGTGAAGTTATGTCCCTGCATACAGTACATCATACTTAATTTGAGTTCAACTCTTCCGTTGTTTTCATCTATCACAATATTTATCGTTTCGTGTGGAAACTGATAGAGGTAGCCATACCTGCCTTTCTGTAGTTTCTCCAAATACACCCCCTTTGGAGAATACAGTACAATTCTGATAAAGTCAATCATTGCGCCCTTTGATTTTATGGTTCTCCATGAAAGCATCTAAATCAGCTTTCTTTACATAGATTTTCCTACCGAATTGTGAAAAAGGAATCCTTTTTTCGTTGCGATACTTCTGCCATGTTTTAGCAGATACCCCTAAAATGCTTTTGACTTCTTCGGAGGATAGCCATTCCTCACCAGTCTTGTTTTCCTGAAAGCGGTTCATACATATTTCCTTTACCGCTTTCACCTCTTGAATAAGCTCGTCCAATACGGACTGTGGTACAAGTACCACTGGTGTAATATTGTTATTCATTATTATACTGCACCTGCTGCTATGAAATGGCTTCATTGCCCTTTCTTACAAGATGCAATACAAGAGTAAGATGCAATAAGTGGTAGGTTAAGGTAGAGGCTCTTTCCAAATTCTTGATTTTTCCTTTAATTCCGCCATAGACGATGCTATAGCTATGTTTTTTTTATCTTAATAGTTCCTGTAACCTTATATTGACTCTTGAAAAAGGACGAAAAGCACACATACCCCCTAATCATATAAACCCTAAGTCGTAAAAATACGCCTCATTACACGTTCAAATGAAATCAAGATGCTTATACATTAAAAGAAGATAATAAAAAAATCAATATTTGCCTGTAATATGCCTGCAAGAAAATAAAAAAGCCTTGCAAATCATTGATTTACAAGGCTTTTAAAAGAATACTCGTACTCGAAGCGGGACTTGAACCCGCACAGCCGCAATGGCCAAGGGATTTTAAGTCCCTCGTGTCTACCGATTCCACCATTCGAGCATCCTCGACGAGAGAGAGCGGAAAACGAGACTCGAACTCGCGACCCTAACCTTGGCAAGGTTATGCTCTACCAACTGAGCTATTTCCGCGTTTTGTTTGACGGGTGCAAAGATAAGGAGTTTTATAATATCTACCAAATTTTGCACCCGTTTTTTTATTTAAGAACGTAATATTCCTTCTATCTCTGCTAATTCGTCATTTAAAAATGCCAAATTCTCCAAAGCATGAAGGTTATCATTCAATTGTTTGACCGAACTTGCACCAACAATAACCGAAGTCATACGCTCATCTCTCAGTACCCATGCCAATGCCATTTCCGCCAAAGTCTGCCCGCGACGAACAGCAATTTCATTCAGGCGGGCAGCTTTCCTCACTTTATCAGCCGTTACTTGGTCGGCTTTCAAGAAGCCGGTGGCACGAGCGGCACGAGAATTTTCAGGAATACCATGCAAATATTTGTCTGTCAACAACCCTTGCGCCAACGGAGAGAAAGCAATGAAACCGGATCCATATTGTGCTGCCAATGCCAAAGACTCTGCCTCGACAGCCCGATCGAACATACTATAACGATACTGGCTTATCAAACAAGGAGTGCCGGCAGCCTTCATCATTTCATAAGCCACCCTCGCCTTTTCAGGCGGATATTTTGAGATTCCGATATACAGCGTTTTTCCTTGCTTTACCATATCAATCAATGCCTGAACGGTTTCTTCCACCGGAGTAACCCCATCATAACGGTGACTATAAAAGATATCAAAATATTCCAAACCCGTGCGACGGAGACTCTGTTCTATACTTGCCATCAGATTTTTGCGTGAGCTGTTGCCGCCGTAAGGTCCCGCCCACATTTCATGTCCTGCCTTAGAGGAGATTATCATCTCATCACGATAGCCCCGAAAGTTCTCTTTCAGAATCTTACCAAAATTTGTTTCCGCACTACCGGGAACCGGGCCATAGTTATTTGCCAAATCGAAATGAGTAACTCCATTGTCAAAAGCATACTTTATCATATCGGAAGCTATCCCGAAATCGTCTACACTGCCAAAATTATGCCACAATCCCAACGAGATGCGTGGCAAAAGCAGACCACTATTTCCACAGTTCTTATACTGCATTCTGTCATAGCGTTCCACTGAAGGTTGATACTCCATGTCTTTATTATTTATCTGTCCAACAGAGATTTTTCTGCCTGTTCCATGGCAGAGAAGTTAAATCCGTCGACCACCTTTTCCATCAACAGGATAATCTTGTCGTTACATAGATTGCCGATGCTTCCTTCGTGAGTGTGATGCACTTGCTTGTTGTGGGTGAACTTACCGGCTTCGATATCCAGTCCCACTTTCTTATAAGCATCGCGGAACGGCATTCCTTCGGCAGCCAAACGATTCACCTCTTCCACACTAAAGATGTACAAGTAACGGTCATCATCCAAGATATGTTCGTTCACCTTTATCTTATCCATAATATAAGTAGTCATCTGCAAACAGTCCTTCAACTCTTGGAACGCGGGCAGGAACACTTCTTTGATAATCTGCAAATCACGGAAATAGCCGGAAGGGAGATTATTCATAATCATCATAATCTGTTGCGGAAGCGCTTGAATCTTATTACATTTGGCACGCGTCAGTTCAAACACATCCGGGTTCTTTTTGTGCGGCATGATACTGGAACCGGTCGTACATTCATCGGGCAGCTTCACAAAACCGAAATTCTGACTACTAAACATACAGGCATCAAAAGCCAGTTTGGAAACTGTTCCGGCAATAGAAGCAAGAGCAAAAGCCACATTGCGCTCCATCTTGCCACGCCCCATCTGTGCATAGACCACATTATAATTCATCGAATCAAATCCCAGCAAACGGGTAGTCATTTCTCTGTTTAAAGGAAAAGAGGAACCATATCCGGCTGCCGAGCCCAACGGATTGCGGTTGCACATCTTAAAGGCTGCCTGCAAAAGCATCATATCATCCACCAAACTTTCGGCATAGGCTCCAAACCACAAACCGAATGAAGAAGGCATTGCTATCTGCAAATGGGTATATCCCGGCATCAAGACATCTTTATATCTATTACTTTGGGAAATCAGTACATGAAACAATTGTTCCACCGCTTCGGCCACCTCTTTGAGTTGGGTACGAGTGAACAGTTTCAAGTCTACCAGCACCTGGTCGTTGCGCGAACGTCCGCTATGAATCTTCTTACCCACATCACCCAACTTGCGAGTCAGCATCAGCTCCACTTGTGAATGTACATCTTCTATGCCATCTTCTATAACAAATTCACCCTTTTCGGCAGAAACATAAATATTCTTCATCTCGGCCAGCAGAGCCTGCAACTCCCCGGCAGTCAACAAACCGATACTCTCCAGCATCGTGATATGGGCCATAGAACCCAAAACATCATGTTTTGCCAAATAAAGGTCCATCTCACGGTCACGTCCTACGGTAAAACGGTCAATCTCATCATTTACCCGGACACTCTTTTCCCATAGTTTCTGAGCCATATTCTTTCTATATTAATAAGGTATCATTGATAACATATCAGCCAACTTCTCCACCCCTTCCTGCAAAGGTTTCGCTACCATTGCTTTCATAAACATATTCACTTCGGCGCGGATGGTCACTTTCATTTTAGCCTCATTTTCATTTACCGGTAAAATCTGTATCCACAGATTTAAAGGAATCGGAGATTTGTCTCCTTCAAACTTGATACATTTGCAAGGTTCACGTTCTATAATGCGCAAAGTGACATTCATTCCTTGTACGGTAAGTGTCAGCGAATCACGGTCAAATGTCATATCCTGAATCTTATCGCCAATTTTTTCACGCATTTCATCCATTCTCTCACGTATCGCTGCCAAATTATTCAAATCGGACAACTTATCATATACACGCTCCTGACTATACGGAACATGCTTCACATTACTTTCATACTGAGCCATATCTCGACATTTATAAACAAAAAGAGAACGGTCCGAAGAAATAATTCTTCGAACAGTTCTCTCTTAAATATATTTTAATCTTAAATAATAAATTACTTTCCTGCATCCCAATGAGCCGGGTCTTTTCTCCATGCATCCAAAACCGGAACATCTTCTTCATTGATATATCCTGTCTTCAATGCAGCTTCCAAAACGGCTTCATAATTTGTCAAAGTCACCAAATTTACTTTTGCTTCCTTAAATGCTTCAATAGCAACGGGGAATCCGTAAGTAAATGCTGCAACCATACCTATTACTTCACAACCGTCACGACGGATAGCCTCAACAGCCTTCAGGCTGCTGCCACCGGTAGAAATAAGATCCTCGATAACTACGACTTTCATACCCGGACGAAGTTCACCTTCAATCAGGTTCTCCAAACCATGGTCTTTGGGGGTAGAACGAACATACACAAACGGAAGGTTCAGTTCATCTGCTACCAAAGCTCCTTGAGGGATAGCCCCTGTAGCAACACCGGCAATAGCATCTACTTGGCCGAATTTCTCCAGCACGATACGGCTAATCTCAAGTTTTACAAAATTACGAAGAGAAGGATACGAAAGAGTCTTGCGGTTATCACAATAGAAAGGCGACTTCCAACCGGAGGCCCAAGTAAAAGGATTAGCCGGCTGCAATTTTATAGCCTTAATCTTCAGTAATTTCTCTGCGAATAATTTTTCTAAAGTCTTCATAACTTAACTACATCTGATAAATATGTTGCAAAAATATAGAAATACATCGAGATAAAGAAAAAAGGGACAAGGTATTTTTCAAAAAAATAAAAGGAGGAGATGTAGCGGTTTTAATTGGCTGATTTCATTTCTTTGCTCCAATAGCCAACCGATGCAATAAATTACCCCTGACCGGCCAATGCAAGGGTAAGTACACTGATACGAATATCGGCAACATCTTTCAGCGCATCGGAACAAGACACGATGGTAGCACCGGTGGTAAGCACGTCGTCTATCAGTAAAACATGCTTGCCCTGCAATATCGCCGGAGTGTTACAAACAAAAATGTCACAAACATTTTCCCACCGTTCATAAAGCCCCTTATGCGTTTGAGTTTCTGTATACTTACACCTTTCCATTACATCCGAAAGTACCGGGATGGAAGTCACGCTTCCTACTCCTTTGGCAAGCCATTCACTTTGATTATAACCGCGCAAGCGCTCCTTTTTACGGTGAAGTGGAACCGGAAGAATATAATCTATGCCTTCAAAGAAACCGGAAGGCAATAGCTCAGCCGCCATATATCTCCCCAAGAACCCTCCTATCTCTTTATTTCCATAATATTTTAGTTCATACAACAACTGCCTGACAACACTTCCTTTGGCATAATATAAAAAAGAAGCAGCACGTTCCACCGGGAACTTCCCCCAAAAGTTACGTTCCACCTCATTATTTCTTTGTAAGTGCAGATTCGTATGCGGCAAAGTCGCCAAACAGCGGAAACACAAAAAGTGTTCATGCTTCATCAAACGTTCATCGCAAATGATACAACATTCGGGGAAAAACAAGTCCCATAAATCAGCCCAAATACTCCACATCGGCATCAACCTGTTTCACACAACGAAGGATCTCTTCCATCTCGAATCCCCGACCGATGGCAAAACGAATCAACTTGCCATTGCGCTCATAGTCCGTACTTGCTTTGACGCTTCTCTTTTTCTGCTCGATAAGCCCCGAAAGAATGGATAAATATTCGCTCTCATCAATTGCTTCCAAACCTAGACTTATCACATTTGCCGGTATTTTCTTCAAGCGTAAAGCCTGCACTATTTTCATCCGTCCCCATTGATTAAACCGATACTTATCACGCACAAAAGCTGCACAATAGCGCTGTTGGTCGATATATTTTTCTTTTATCAAGTGTTCAATCACTCTTTCTTTTATGCCATTATCCGCCCCCCATTGTTCAAGTTTTGCCTCTACTTCGGACACGCACCGTTCCACAGACGAGCAATAGGCTTCCGCCTTATTGCGAACTTCGTTTTCGCTACATTCTTTCTTCATCTTATTGCTTTTACCATCCGGTCATTGCCGGATAAATCTTTTCTTAATTCTACATGGTGATACCCCAACCTTTCAAGCATACCTACCGTAGCAGCACCATAATCCCGATTGATTTCAAAATAAAGCCTGCCTCCCGACACCAACATTTCAAGTCCCAGTTCAGCTATTTTTGTATAAAATAACAATGGCTGTTCATCGGGGACAAACAAGGCGACAGAAGGCTCCCACTCTAAAACATTGGCCTCCATAGCAGTCTTTTCTTTTTCTGTAATATAAGGTGGATTACTGACAATGATATCAAACTGCTCTTCCGAAGAAGAGGTTTGCAAGACATCCTTTCGTTCCAGCCTCACCTTTACATCGTTTCGTCTGCAATTACGCCGCGCAACCTCCAGAGCTCCATCAGAAATATCCCATGAAGCAATATCGGCATGTAGCAAAAACTTAGCGAGAGTAATCGGTATACATCCGCTTCCTGTGCCAATATCAAGCACCCGAAGCCCGCCCTCCTTATTATCTTTCAGAATCCACTCAACCAATTCTTCTGTTTCGGGACGAGGTATCAGCACATTTTCATCAACCTCAAATGAAAGCCCGTAAAACATTTCCATACCGATAATATATTGAACCGGTTCGTGTTTTTGCAAACGAATCAGAATATCATCCAATTGTTTCTGCTCATATTCCGAAAAACTTCTATCTTTGCCCCCATACAGTTCAATCACAGTGAATCCGAATACTTGCGTCAACAACAATTTTGCCAAAGACGCAGCCTCGGAGTCGGGATAATAATCTGCCAGAGCTTGCTTTATATAATATGTAATAGGATTCATTGATTGTTTAATTATATGCAAAAGTAGAAATTTAAACCGTATGGTTATGACAAAAGACGAAAAATATATATCCAGATGCCTACAACTGGCACGCAATGGTTTGTGCACTACCGCCCCCAACCCCATGGTCGGAGCTGTAATTGTGCGCAAAGATACTATTATAGGTGAAGGTTACCACATCCGGTGCGGAGAATCCCATGCTGAAGTAAATGCCATCCGTTCGGTAAAAGACGAAAGTCTTTTAAAGGAATCAACCCTTTATGTGAGCCTCGAGCCTTGCTCTCATTACGGGAAAACACCGCCTTGCGCCGACCTTATTATAGAGAAAGGCATTCCCAAAGTCGTTGTAGGATGTATGGACCCCTTCTCTTTAGTTGCCGGACGAGGTATCGATAAATTGCGCCAAGCCGGAATAGAAGTGACAGTCGGAGTTTTAGAAGAAGAATGCCGCCGGCTCATCAAGCATTTTATTATTTTCAATACGCAAAGACGTCCTTATATCACCCTGAAATGGGCAGAGTCTGCAGATGGTTTTATCGACATCAACCGTACAGAAGGAAAGCCGATAGTTTTGTCAAGCCCCCTCACCGGCATGGTCGTACATAAAAAAAGAGCCGAACATGATGCTATTTTGGTAGGACGCCGGACAGCCCTGCTGGACAATCCTTCTCTGACTACCCGCAACTGGTATGGCAAGAATCCCGTCCGTCTGGTAATAGACAAGGATTTAACCCTTCCCTCCCATCTCTCATTGTTCAATGAAGAAGCTCCGACTTACATATTCACACAAAAAGAGCCTCTCCACTCCGATGCCGGATTCGTACGCCTGAACTTCGGGTGCGACATCCTGCCACAAATAATGGAGTTTCTATACGAAAAAAAGCTCCAGTCCCTACTGGTTGAAGGAGGAAGTATGCTGCTTCAATCCTTCATCGACTCGGATTTATGGGACGAAGCTTATATAGAGCAATCCCCCATCTTTCTAAAAGAGGGAGTTGCAGCTCCCACTATTCAAAAAAAATATTTTAAAGAGAGCGAAAGATACTTTGGAAGAGATTTTCTTCATGCCTGCTACCCACAGGCTCATAGACAAAATACGTCTGATTAGCAGATAAAAAGCGGAGGTTTATCTATAAATTAATATAAAACTTGTTCCAAAACTTCTATATAGAAAAAAATCTTCCTACTTTTGCGACTTGTAACAAAAAGACTCATTTGCAAATGAAAATAAAGTTTTTGACAGTTATCACAGGGCTGCTTATGGCCGCTTTTATGATTACATCATGTTTGAACGATGACGACAACGAAGTGACTTTAAGCTCGGAATCCAGTATTACTGCTTTTTCGATTAAAGATAACATAGAGACTAAATACACCGCCAAAGTTAACGGGAAAGACACAATACTGACAGCTACCGTGAAAGGTTCTGATTATCCCTTTATCATTGACCAGGTAGAAAGACGTATCTATAATGCGGACTCGCTTCCGGTGGGTACGAATGTCAGCAAGGTAGTAGTGGAAATCACTGCAGACACACCTTATATTCTTATTGTAGCCGATAAGGATTCTCTATGGACATCCACAGACTCCTTAAATTTTGAAAATCCTGTCAAGTTTAAGGTAATGGCGCAAAGCATGGAATATGGTGCGGTCTATACAGCCGAAATCAATGTCCATAAACAGGAGCCAGATTCATTGGTATGGTCTAATTTAAGCAGCGACTTCAACGGTAGTGCCATCCAGGCACAAAAGGCCGTTTATTTCAATGATAAGATTTATGTATTTGCCCGTCAGGACGAGGGAAAGGTTGCCGTGACAACAACAAGCATTACCGACGGACATAGTTGGAGTGCCTTGCAACCGTTGTCATTGGAGAAAGCCGACTATTCCACTGCCATGACATGGGGAGATCATTTATACATTATTGCAGAAAATCAATTGTACCAGTCGGAAAACGGTACGGATTGGAGCAAAATAGAATCAGCGCCCAAATTGAAGATGCTGGTATCAAACATCTATTCCCAGAATAATCCGGAAGAGAACAACAAACTGATAGCAATCAATACTGATAATGTATTCGTTGAAAGCCATAACGGAACAGAATGGACAGAACAGGAAAGTGTTCCTTACGGTTTTCCTGAAACCAGCTTGTCATTTGTTTCCTATCCTCTGAATACCAATAGTTCGATAGACCGCATGTTGGTTTTGGGAGAAAATCCGATTGCTACCGATACGACTTCAGTGGTATGGGCCCAGTTAAGCACAGAAAACACATGGGGTAACTATCCACCGGAAAAAGACAATTTGGACTTCTGTCCCAAATTGGAAAATATAGCCATGATACATTATAATAATCAATTATATGCATTTGGCGGACCCGGTAAGAAAAACGGTTCCAACCTTGCACCTTTCAGTGCATTTTATGAATCGGTAAATAATGGCATCACTTGGCAACAAGTGAAAAGATATGTATTCTTCCCTGAAGAATTTAGCAATTTATACAAGCAAGCCGATGGCAATTATTCTTATGTTATTGACAAGAATAACTATTTATGGATAATGTGGAGTAAATCCGGTCAGGTATGGCGAGGCAGAATCAATAAATTAGGCTTTAAGAAAAGTATATAAAACCAGAACACGACATGCTATATAGAGAGCAAATAGACAAGAGCCGTGTACCGACCCACGTAGCCATCATCATGGATGGTAACGGAAGATGGGCTAAGCAACGTGGACAAATACGAAGCTTCGGCCACCAAGCCGGTGCCGAAACTGTGCACATCATTGCCGAAGAAGCGGCACGCTTGGGAGTCAAATACCTGACGCTATACACCTTCTCTACTGAAAACTGGAATCGCCCCGTTGATGAAGTAGCTGCGCTGATGAGCCTTCTCATGGACTCTATCGAAGAGGAAATCTTTATGAAGAACAATATCAGCTTCCGCATCATCGGTGACACCCAGAAACTACCGGCAGAGGTTTTGGAGCGACTAAACCAATGCATCGAGCGAACTTCCATAAATACCGGAATGTGCTTGATTCTGGCTTTGAGCTATTCTTCCAAATGGGAGCTGACCGAAGCCGTGAAACAAATAGCCACAAAAGTGCAAGACGGCAAACTGGCTATTGAAAACATTGACGACAAAGTAATAAGTGCCAACCTGAGCACCCACTTCATGCCCGACCCGGACTTATTGATCCGTACCGGAGGTGAAATTCGTCTCAGCAATTACCTGCTATGGCAATGCGCTTATTCCGAATTATACTTTTGCGATACTTTTTGGCCGGATTTCCGCGAAGAAGAGTTTTGCAAAGCCATTTATGATTATCAACAGAGAGAACGCCGTTTCGGCAAAACCAGTGAACAAATATAAAGTTATATAAAATGCTATATCGTATTTCACTCATACTATTAACGCTTACATGCCTGTTTTGTTTCTCAGTCAGTAGCTATGCTCAAGAAGCAAATATTCAAGAAAACAACAATCCGGTGATACTTTACTCTGGAACTCCCAAGAAATATGAAATCGGCGGAATCAAAGTCGAAGGGGTAAAGAACTATGAAGACTATGTACTGATAGGACTTTCAGGACTGTCGGTAGGACAAGTAATCACCGTCCCGGGTGACGACATCACTTCAGCAGTAAAGCGTTATTGGAGACATGGCTTATTCTCTGACGTACAAATATTGGCTGAAAAGATTGTAGACAATAAAATTTATCTGAAGATACTTTTAACACAACGTCCGCGTATTGCCGATATCCGCTACCACGGTGTGAAGAAGAGCGAAAGAGAAGACCTTGAAGCCAAATTGGGTTTGGTAAAAGGTAGCCAGATTACCCCTAACCTGATTGACCGTGCTAAAATCCTTATCAAAAAACACTTTGACGAGAAAGGATTCAAGAATGCCGAAGTGACAATTATCGAACGTGATCTTGCCGACAACAAAGAACAGGTGGATGTAGATGTGATGATTGACAAGAAAGAAAAAGTAAAAGTACACCAAATCACCATTGACGGAAATACTGTTCTGACCGACAAAAAGTTGAAGCGAGTAATGAAGAAGACAAACGAAAAGAATAAGCTCGTTAATATTTTCCGTTCAAAGAAATTCATTGAAGAGAAATACGAAGAAGACAAACAACTTATTATTGATAAGTATAACGAGTTGGGTTATCGTGATGCCCAAATCGTAGTAGACAGCGTGACTCCTTATGATGACCGTACCGTAGATGTATATATGCGCATCGAAGAAGGTGACAAATATTATCTGCGAAACGTTACATGGGTAGGTAATACCGTCTTCCCGGCTGACATGTTGGATGAACAATTCCGCATGAAGAGAGGAGATGTATACAACCAAAAACTTATGAATGAACGTTTGAGTGGAGATGAAGATGCTATTGGTAACAACTACTACAACCGCGGTTATGTGTTTTATAACCTTGACCCGGTAGAAGTGAATATTGACGGGGACTCTATCGACCTCGAAATGCGTATTCAGGAAGGTCCGCAAGCAAGTATCAACAAGGTGCGTATCAATGGTAACGACCGTTTGTACGAAAACGTAGTGCGCCGTGAATTAAGAACACGCCCGGGTGATTTGTTCAGCAAAGAAGCTTTGGAACGTTCTTATCGTGAAATTGCCCAAATGGGACACTTCAACCCTGAAAATATTCAGCCGGATGTTCAACCGGATATGACTAACGGAACGGTTGATATCAACTGGAACTTGGAATCGAAAGCCAATGACCAGGTAGAATTCTCTGCCGGATGGGGACAAACCGGTGTTATCGGTAAATTAAGTTTGAAGTTCACGAACTTCTCTATGGCCAACTTGTTCAATAAGAGTGACAATTACCGTGGATTCCTGCCTCAAGGTGACGGACAGACATTAACCATCAGTGGACAAACCAATGGTAGCTACTATCAGTCATACAGTGTATCGTTCTTCGATCCGTGGTTTGGAGGTAAACGTCCTAATTCATTCTCAGTTTCAGCGTTCTACTCTATCCAGACAGATATCAGTAGCAACTATTATAACTCCGCTTACATGGATAATTACTATAATTACCTGTATGGTATGAATAATTATTATGGAGGAAGCTATGGTAATAACTATGAGTCATTCTATGACCCGGATAAGTCCATCCAAATGTATGGAGCTTCTATCGGTTGGGGTAAACGTTTAAGATGGCCGGATGACTATTTCACATTGACAGCAGAATTGTCCTATCAGCGTTTCATCTTGAAAGACTGGAGCTACTTGTACATCAAGCTGAACAATGGAGAATATATGTCTACAGGTAACTGTAACAACCTGAGTCTGGGATTCACCTTGGCACGTAACTCTACGGATAACCCGATATTCCCGCGTCGCGGTTCTGAATTCTCGGCATCAGTACAACTGACTCCGCCGTATTCATTGTTCAGCAACAAGGATTATTCCACTTACGGAAAAGACGACTATGATGAAGCTGCAAGTATGTTTAACTGGATTGAATACCATAAATGGAAGTTCAAAGCCAAAACCTATACAGCATTGACAGGTGCCTCAAAATGTCCGGTGATCATGACACGTGCAGAGTTCGGTCTGTTGGGTCACTATAACAAATACAAGAAGTCTCCGTTTGAAACATTCTATATGGGTGGTGACGGTATGACCGGATACAGTACAAGCTACGCTTCAGAAACCATAGCATTGCGTGGTTATGAAAACGGTGCATTGACACCTTATGGTAGCGAGGGGTATGCTTATGTACGCTTAGGTGCCGAGTTGAGATATCCGTTGATGCTGGAGAACTCAACAAGTATCTATGCATTAGGATTTGTTGAAGGCGGTAATGCTTGGACGGAAGTCGGCAAATTCAACCCGTTCAGTTTGAAGCGTTCAGCCGGTGTCGGTGTCCGTATCTTCTTACCGATGATTGGTATGATGGGTATCGACTGGGCATACGGTTTCGATAAGATTAACGGTAGCAGCCAATATGGTGGCAGCCAGTTCCACTTCATCTTAGGACAAGAGTTTTAATAACCCATAAAACAAAGTGATTATGAAAAAGGCTATTCTATTATCTCTATTATTTGTGGCTTGTGCATTCACAGCCAGCGCGCAAAAGTTTGCTTTGATTGATATGGAGTATATTCTGAAAAATATCCCTGCATACGAACAGGCAAATAACCAATTGAATCAGGCTTCCCAACAATATCAGGCCGAAATAGAAGCTAAAGCCAAAGAAGCCGAAGCACTGTATAAGGATTATCAGAAAACAGCCTCTTCATTGTCTGCCGCACAGAAATCTCAGAAAGAAGAAGCGATTATTGCTAAAGAAAAAGAAGCGGCAGAACTGAGAAAGAAATACTTTGGTCCGGAAGGAGAAATGGCTAAAAAGCAACAAGCGCTGATTAACCCTATTCAGGACAAAATATATGAAGCAGTGAAGCAGATAGCCCAGCAAAACGGATACGATGCGGTAGTCGACCGTTCATCTGCTCAAAGTATTATTTTTGCGTCTCCGCGTATTGATATCAGCAATGAAGTGCTCTCAAAACTAGGATATTCAAATTAATTTCATACATTTGCATCCGATAATCAAATTTGCAATAACTAATAAAAAATAGAACTATGTTGAAGAAAATTGCTTTATTACTTTTACTTATCGCTCCAATGAGCGTATTTGCACAGAAATTCGGTCATGTTAAATTTGCAGAGATTCTCACTGCTATGCCGGAATACACCAAGGCTCAGACTGATATTCAGGCTCAGCAAAAACAATATGAAGATGAAATGAAACGTGCTTCAGATGAATTGACTAAGAAATTCACTGAGTACCAACAAGAACAGGCTAACTTGCCTAAGAATATCCAGGAAAGACGCCAGAAAGAATTGCAGGAACTGAACGAAAAAGGTATGCAGTTTCAGGCAGACGCTCAACAGCAGTTGCAGAAAGCATACGCCGAAATGATGGAACCTATCTATAAGAAGATAGATGATGCTATCAAAGCAGTCGGACAAGAAGGCGGATATGTTTATATCTTTGACCTGAACAGAACTGATATTCCTTTTGTAAACGAGTCATTGTCTACAGACGTTACTCCGGCAGTTAAAGGTAAATTAGGACTTAAATAATTCAGATAACCCCTTCGGGCGCGGATTACACAGATTTCACGGACTTATTTATAACCGTGTTAATCCGTGTAATCCGTGCCTTTTTATAGACCATTGTCATGAATCAACCATCTTCTTCCCTTTCAACCGGTGCTATCGGTGTTTTTGATTCCGGTTATGGCGGACTGACTATTCTGGATAAAATCCGGGAATTCATGCCCGAATATGATTATATCTATTTAGGAGATAATGCACGTACCCCTTATGGCACGCGCTCATTCGAAGTGGTCTATGAGTTTACCCTTCAAGCTGTAAACAAACTCTTTGCATTGGGTTGCCCACTGGTTATATTGGCTTGTAACACTGCGTCAGCCAAAGCACTCCGCACCATCCAACAGATGAACTTACCCCAATCAAATGACCCTACCCGCCGCGTACTCGGAGTGATACGCCCTACTGCCGAATGCATAGGAACCATCACCTATACACGGCATATCGGCATACTTGCCACCGCCGGTACCATCAAATCCCAATCCTATCCGCTGGAAGTACATAAACTATTTCCCGATATCAAAGTGACAGGTTTGGCATGTCCCATGTGGGTGCCATTGGTTGAGAACAATGAATTCCGGTCTCCCGGCGCAGATTATTTTGTGAAACAATATATCGACCGCCTGCTGGAAGCAGACCCGAAAATCGATACTATTGTCCTGGGATGCACCCATTACCCGTTACTCATAGATAAAATCAAGCAGTTCACTCCTTCTCATATACAAATCATAGCGCAAGGAGAGTATGTGGCACACAGTTTGCGCGATTATCTAGACCGACACACGGAGATGGATGCCCGTTGCACCAAGAGCAACAGCTGCCGTTTTCTGACGACCGAAAGTCCGGGTAAGTTTGAAGAATCCGCTTCCATCTTTCTACGTCAGGAGAATATAAAAGTAGAAAGTATTACTTTGGAATAACCTTTTGCTCCCCCTGTCTGTTATAGCATCATTACCTATTTATGAAAAGATTATGTATGCCAATAAAGTAAAAAAAATAGCTGCCGTACACGATTTGTCCGGTGCAGGGCGTGTCTCGCTGACCGTCGTCATTCCCATTCTCTCCTCCATGGGCTTTCAAGTGTGTCCGCTTCCCACAGCAGTATTATCCAGTCACACTCAGTTTCCTCATTTCTCTTTCCTCGACCTGACGAACGAGATGCCTAAGATTATTGCCGAATGGAAAAAGCTGGAAGTACAGTTTGATGCCATTTATACTGGCTATCTGGGCTCACCCAGACAAATCCAAATCGTATCGGGATTTATCAATGACTTCCGCCGACCGGACAGTCTCGTCGTTATTGACCCCGTGTTGGGTGACAATGGCAAATTATATACCAACTTCGACAAAGAGATGATTATCGAAATGCGCCACCTTATCACTCAAGCCGATGTCATTACCCCCAATCTAACCGAACTGTTCTATCTGCTGGACAAACCCTACAAAGCCGAAAACTCGGACGAAGAACTAAAAGCCTACCTGCACGAACTTTCGGACAAAGGTCCTGAAACCGTCATCATTACCAGCATTCCGGTACAAGGCGACCCACGAAAGACTTCAGTATACGCCTATAACCGTTCGAGCAACCGCTATTGGAAAGTAACCTGCCCCTACCTGCCTGCCCACTATCCGGGTACAGGAGATACATTTACAAGCGTCATTACCGGTTCTTTAATGCAAGGCGACAGCCTGCCCATTGCCTTGGATCGTGCCACACAATTTATTCTGCAAGGCATCCGTGCCACATTCGGCTACGAATATGACAATCGGGAAGGTATCTTATTGGAAAAGGTGCTTCATAATCTGGATATGCCCATCCAAATCAGCAGTTACGAACTAATTTAACCGGAAATAAGGAGAAAAGAGAATCACAACAAACGACGGCTGAGGTAACGCACAGGATACCAGACAGAAAGGAAGCCTACCACCAATACCGTAAGGAACACCAGCACAATGTCCCAGGCATGTACACTGACCGGATAGGCATCCACCACAAAGTTTCCGGCTGCTCCTGAGCCGCCTCCCAACGCAATCAAGCCAAACTCCTGTTGGATAAAGCACAAAACCAATCCCAATCCGACCCCGATGATTGCTCCGAAGAAGGAAATCATACGCCCTTCAAGCAAAAATATCCGCGTTATCAGTTTATCATTTGCTCCCAAATTACGCAATGTCACCACATCTGCCCGCTTATCAATAATAAGCATGGAAAGGGAACCTATCACATTAAAACACGCAATCATCAGAATAAAAGTCAGAAACAGATAAGAGATGAGTTTCTCTATCTCCATAATACGAAATGTATCCACCTGTTGCTCATATCGGTCCTGTACCCGAAAACCATCGCCCAAAATCGCCTGTATCTTCTTCTTGACACTACCAATGTTGACATCAGACTTTAATTTCAGTTCAACAGAACTCACCTCCGTATCATATTGAAACAGCTTACGGGCAAATTGCAACGAAGTCAGAATATATGAAGCATCATATTTTTGCTGATTCACAGCAAACACCAGCCCGCTGGAGAACAAATTGGCCGAGTTGAAGCTGGCTGCCGGGTTAGCCATGTTGACCTTTGCTCCCCGCTTGGGAGCATAAATTTCCAACGGATCCAGAAAACGAATTCCAGTACCAAGTATCGAAACCAACTCAATGCCCGGAATGGCATAATCCGCCACTTCATCATGGAGCAACAATTCCCCTCGCCCAAACAAAATACTGTCTATGGGAGTCAGACGGTCAAAATTATCCTCTACCCCTTTTATTACCGCCATAGTCTGTCTGCCCTTATACTGAACCATCGCATTTTCCTCCAACGATTCGGAAAAGACGGCTACCTCAGGCAACTTCTTCAACTCCAGAATACGTTCATCCTGCCCGTCAAAAACCTTTCCGGCAGTTGCCGTAATCTTCAATTCCGGGTCAAAGGCAGTGAAAAAGGTAGCTACTACATCCTGAAATCCATTAAATACGGACAATGTACATACCATTGCCAATGTAGCCAAAGCTACTCCGCAAACCGAAATAGCTGATATGACATTAATGGCATTATGCGATTTCTTAGAGAAAAGGTAGCGCTTCGCTATATAAAAGGGGAAATTCACCGTTGGTTATTTTTTCAACAGTTCATCAATACGTTCGACATAATCCAGCGAATCATCCACAAAGAACTTCAGTTCGGGAATGATACGTAACTGATGACGTACGCGCGTACCCAGTTCAAAGCGAATAGACTTCATATTATCATTGATGTTCTTCACTATTTCCTGACTCTTCTCCGAAGGGAACACGCTGAGGTAAACACGCGCTATACTCATATCCGGACTGATGCGAACCGCACTTACCGACACCAATACACCGTTCATTGCTTTAGTCTGAAGCAGGAAAATCTCGCTCAATTCTTTTTGAATAAGACGGGAAATCTTATTTTGTCTGGTCGTTTCCATATTACTACTTATTTTTATTTCTTTCTTATTATTGTCAGTCCGTCACGCAAGGGCAGAATCACTTTCTCTACCCTTGAGTCGGTTGCCACCAAATCATTAAATTTCTTGATACCGATAGTTTGAAGGTCGGTATGATGCGGTTCTTCCAACACATGGCCATCCCACAACGTATTGTCCGCTATGATGTAACCACCCGGCGAAAGCATCTTCAATACCAGCTCATAATATTCGATATACTTACGCTTGTCACCGTCTACAAACGCCAGATCAAACGTAATGTTCATATCCGGCAACAACTGTAATGCATCACCGATATAAAATTTTATTTTGTCAGCGTAAGGCGAGCCCTCCAACCACGGACGAGTAAAATCCTCTTGTTCGTCATTAATCTCAAAGGTATGCAGCATGGCTCCTTCTTCGAGACCTTCGGCCAAACATAATGCAGAATAACCACTGTAAGTACCTATTTCGAGTACCTGACGAGGGCGTATCATCCGCACAAACATTTTAAGCATACGCCCCTGCAAATGTCCCGAAGCCATGCGGGGACGCAATAACTTGACGTGCGTATCACGATAAAGAGCCTTCAGATAATCACTTTCTTCATCAATATGCTGAAGGATATATTCGTCAATAGCATCTGTTTCTTTCATGCCTACCGATATTATAAATAACGGTTACGGTTGGGAAGCACATAATCCATCGCATACTTCAGCACATCTCCCACCACATTGATTTCGAGGAATGAAGTCTGCGTTCCCTGCTTACCGCTACTCAGGTATGCCACCATGTCGCTCTCACACAACACACCATCGTCCAGCAATTTGCGCAAAGCAGCAAAGTAGTAAGCTTGTCCGTTTGCTTTTTCAGGCATATAAATGGCTTCTACACCATATGACAAAGCCAAATGACGCATGGTCTTTTCTTTATAACAGATAGCCAATACCGGATACTTTCCGCGGAAAGCTGCAATATTACGCGCTGTACGTCCACTGAAACTATCGGTAATAATAGCACGAATCTTCAGTTTGCTGGTTGCCTTTACCGCCTGTTTTGCAAGAAATGCAGTCACATCATTAGAAGACTCGTCCAAAGGAATTCGGATATCATTTTCCGACAATTTATCTTTCTCTGCCTGAGCTGCCACTTTGGTCATAGTCTTTACCGCTTCCACCGGATATTTTCCATATGCAGTTTCACCACTCAGCATCAAAGCATCCGTCCGATAATAAATAGCATTGGCAATATCAGTAACCTCCGCACGGGTAGGACGCGGATTATTAATCATGGTATGCAACATCTGGGTAGCCACGATTACCGGTTTCTTAGCTAAAATACACTTACGGATTAACATACGCTGAATGCCCGGAATACGTTCTTGCGGAACTTCGATACCCAAATCTCCGCGCGCCACCATCACGCCATCCGCCACTTCCAGAATCTCGTCAATGTTGTCAACACCTTCCTGATTCTCAATCTTGGCAATAATCTTGATATCGCTACCATATGTATCCAATATCTGGCGAATATCCAATACATCCTGCTTGTTTCTGACAAAAGAATGGGCAATATAATCGATATCCTTCTCGATAGCATACAATATATTGTTACGGTCTTTTTCTGTCAGCGAAGGAAGATTGATGCGAACACCCGGAACATTTACACTTTTACGGTTTCCTAAAGTAGCCTCATTCTGCACCTCACAAACCAAATATTCATCGGTTTTATCTACTACACGCAATTCCAAATCACCATCATCAATCAATATATCGCCATCCACCTGGAGGTCATGCACAAAGCCGGGGTAAGATACGGCAATACATTCACGGGTTGTCTCCTGATTAGGATTACCGACAATTTTCACGCGATCACCAATCTTATAAGGAATAGGTTCACTGCCTGTGATAGCAGTTGTACGCACTTCAGGCCCTTTTGTGTCCATCAATATAGCAATGCGATTGGAAACCTCACGCACATTTCTAATCAACTTCTCGAAACCTTCACGCGAAGCATGCGCCGTGTTCATACGAACTACATTCATACCTGCCTTAAATAGGTCTCTAATAAATTCAACTTCGCAACGCTCATCTGAGATAGACGCCACGATTTTTGTCTGTTTCAACATCATAATCTTATCACCTTTTATATACGTACCTAAAAATTATTTCTTCATCAACAACGCTTCTATCGCCAACCGATAGGAAACCAGCCCGAACCCGCAAATCACTCCTACACAGGCACACGAAATCATTGATTTATGGCGAAACTCCTCGCGGGCATGCACATTCGAAATATGCACTTCAATCACCGGAGCCGTCACAGCCCGTATAGCATCCTGCAAAGCGATAGAAGTATGGGTATATGCTCCGGCATTCAACACAATACCGTCATAATCAAACCCTACCTCATGAATCTTATTTATCATCTCCCCCTCCACGTTCGACTGATAATACTCAATCTCAATATCGTGATAAGCACGTTTCAAATCTGCCAAATAGTCTTCAAATGAAACAGCCCCATAAATGGAAGGTTCACGTTTGCCTAATAAATTGATATTAGGTCCATTAATAATTTGTATTTTCATATTTAATGCTTTGTCTGAATTTTAATACCTTTGCAGGGAATTTGGGTACAAAGTTAGAAAAAAGAAATGAAAAGAACCGAGAAAACGGACAAGATATTAGCGAAATACAAGCAATATTTAAAGTTGGAGAAATCCCTATCTACCAATACGGTAGAGGCTTATCTCACAGATTTGGACAAACTAATGGCCTATCTGACCCTTGAAAACCTCCATCCATTAGAGGTAACATTAGAGCATTTGGAAACATTTTCGGCCGGATTACGCGACATAGGCATTCACCCCCGTTCACAAGCACGTATCCTGTCGGGCATCCGGTCTTTTTATCACTTTCTCGTGCTCGAAGATTATCTCGAGACCGACCCGACCGAGCTGCTTGAGTCTCCGCAAATAGGATTCAAACTGCCCGAAGTGCTCACCGTGGAAGAGATAGACCGTCTCATAGAGAGTATAGACAGAAGCACCAAAGAAGGACAACGAAACCGAGCCATCCTCGAGACACTCTACAGTTGCGGGCTTCGCGTATCCGAACTATGCAACCTGAAGTTATCCGACCTGTACTTAAATGAAAACTTCATCAAAGTGGAAGGGAAAGGGAGCAAACAACGCCTGGTTCCCATCTCGCCACGAGCTGTAAAAGAAATTAATCTATATTTCCCCGACCGCAACCAAATGAAGATTAAACCCGGCTTCGAGGATTTTCTATTCATCAGCAACTTTGGAAAAAACATCTCGCGCATCATGGTTTTCCACATTATTAAAGAATTATCCGAGCGCATCGGTCTGAAAAAGACCATCAGTCCCCATACCTTCCGCCATTCCTTTGCCACACACCTACTTGAAGGAGGAGCGAATTTACGTGCCATTCAATGTATGTTGGGACACGAAAGTATCGGGACTACAGAAATTTATACACACATTGACCGCAATATGCTACGCAGTGAAATCATTGAGCATCATCCCCGTAACATCAAATTCAGAGAGGAACATAAATAAAGTGTTCATTGCTATATCCTTTTTTAAGATATTTTGAAAAAAAAGGTCCGCCTAAAGTTAGCATATAATAGAGTTTTTTCTATCTTTGCACCCAAAGATGCATACAAAAACGCGACTTTGCACAGAAATTACATTACAAACGTTAAATAATTAAAGTAACTATGATTAAAAAGTTGTATTTGCCCCTTGTGGCTTTATTGGTCCTTGCCCTGTCATCATGCGGCAAGATGGGAGAATTGTCTTCTGACTATTTCACAACTAACCCTGAAGTGCTTGAAGCAATCGGTGGTAAAGTGCCTGTAACTATCAACGGTAAGTTCCCCGAAAAGTACATGAAGAAAAAAGCTACTGTTGAAGTAACTCCGGTATTAAGATGGAAAGGTGGCGAAGCTAAAGGTCAGCCTGCTGTATTCCAAGGTGAAAAAGTAGAAGGAAACGGACAGACTATCTCTTATAAAGTAGGTGGTAGCTATACTATGAAAGCTTCTTTCGATTATGTTCCTGAAATGGCTAACTCTGAATTATATCTTGATTTCAAAATCACAAAAGGCAAAAAGACATATACTATTCCTTCTGTGAAAATTGCAGACGGTGTAATCGCTACTTCTGAATTGCCTACTGCTGCCAGCTCAAATGCATCATATGCTAATGACGCTTTCCAGCGCATTATCAAAGACGCTCAGACTGCCAACATCATGTTCTTAATCCAACAAGCTAACTTACGCAACAGCGAATTGAATTCAGACGATATGAAAGAATTCCACAAGAAAGTTGCTGAAATCAATGCTGACACTAAGAACTACAAATTAAACAATATCGAAATCTCTGCATACGCTTCTCCTGATGGTGGTGTTGAATTGAACACCGGCTTGGCTGAAAACCGTGAGAACAACACAGAAAAATATATGCAGCGTCAGTTGAAGAAAGGCAAAATCGATGCCAACCTTGATGCTAAATATACTGCACAAGACTGGGAAGGTTTCCAAGAATTGGTTTCTAAATCAAACTTGCAGGACAAAGACTTGATCTTGCGCGTTCTTTCTATGTATCAGGATCCCGAACAAAGAGAAACTGAAATCAAGAACATCTCTTCAGTTTACAAAACTTTGGCTGACGAAATCCTGCCTCAGTTACGTCGTGCTCGTTTGACTGCCAACTATGACATCATCGGTCGCAGCGATGACGAAATCAACGAAGCATTCAACACAGATGCTAAAGTATTGAGCGTAGAAGAGTTACTGTATGCTGCTACTTTGACTAACGATAATGCTCGCAAAGAAGCTATCTTCACTAAAACAACTCAGTTGTATCCTAACGACTTCCGTGCTTACAACAACTTAGGTGAATTGGCATTTGCTGCCGGTGACGCTGCTAAAGCAGAATCTTACTTCAAACAAGCTGCTTCTAAGAATGCTAACGCTCCTGAAGTAAACGCAAACCTTGGTCTTTGCGAATTGGTTAAAGGTAATGTAGCTGCTGCCGAATCTTACTTAGGCAAAGCAACCGGAGCTAACGCTGCTAACGAAGCTCTTGGTAACCTGTACATCAAACAAGGTCAGTATGACAGAGCTGTAAATGCATTTGGTGATGCCAAGACTAACAGTGCTGCTCAAGCTCAGATTTTGGCTAAAGACTACAACAAGGCAAAAGCAACTTTGTCTGCTATCAAGAATCCTGATGCAATGACTGACTACTTAATGGCTATCGTTGGTGCCCGCACTAACAATGCTTCATTGGTAAGCAGCAGCATTAAGAGTGCAATCGCTAAGGACGCTTCAATGGCTCAGAGAGCTGCAAACGACCGCGAATTCGCTAAATTTGCTGATTCTATCAAATAATCAGACTATTTAAAATAACTAAATAAACAGCCGGGATGTCCCATTTAAAGGATATCCCGGTTTTTTTATGCAAAATAACTTCCATTTATACTGCCTGTTAGCTCCAAAATGAGTATTTTCGCAGAAAATAATTTGAGATGAAAAAATTATCTTTTCTTTTCCTTGCGCTTATACTCCTGCTGACCGGTTGCAGCAAGAAGAGCACTTTCACTTTAAAAGGGAATATCAGCAGCTTGTCTTCTGATACCATACTCGTTTTCTACCAGGAGCCTAACTATAAACTGGATACGATTATCGCACAAAACGGAAAGTTCAGTTACACTATCAACTCTGATACTTTCACCATCTTCTCATTGTTACTTAGCGATAAAGAAGTTCTGCCCGTGTTTGCCAACAAAGGAGAAAGCGTAACGTGGAACGGCACTCCCGGAGATATACAAATCAAAGGAAAAGGAGACAACGAAAGAATGGCATATATCCTTCAAGCCATCAAAAAAACAAAAGCAGACAGCCTTATGTTTACGGTAGACCGTCTCATTAAAGAAAACCCTCACTCATTCGCCAATATTTATTTAATAGAACAATATTACGTGCAGGACAGTCTTCCCGACTATTCGCGGATAGATGAACTGATACAGGGGCTAAGCGGAAGCATCAAGGACACGCCTTACATGATAGACCTACAAGCCAAGCTGAAGGAAAAGAAGGAACTGAACCGACAAAGCCTACACACAATTTCCTGTACCGATAAAAACGGAAAGACCATTGGTTGGAAAGAGATGAAAGACAAGTACATCCTTCTCGATTTTTGGGCAAGCTGGGACAAAGCGAGCATGGCGGCACAAGATTCACTGGTCAATGTACAGAAGGCATTGAAAAAAGAGAAGTTCCTCATTGTCAGCCTGTCACTGGACTTGGACAAGAAAGAATGGTTGAAGGCCTGCGACAAAGACACCACCCGGTGGAAACAAGTATGTGACTTTAAAGGCTGGGACAACTCCATAGTCAAACAACAAGGCATTACCCGCCTGCCCGCCAACCTCCTGATAGCACCCAATAAACGAGTGGTCGCCAGAGACATCAGAGGAAAAGCATTAATAGATAAAGTAAAACAACTCATAGAGCAAGACAAAGAAAAAGAGAAAGCCGCAAAAGCAGCCGAAAGAGCTCGTAAAAAGAAAAAATAAAAAGAATGCTGGTAAAAGTCTATGGCGCGGCTGTACAAGGAATTGATGCAACCATTGTAACTATTGAAGTCAATAGTTCGCGCGGTATAAAATTCTTTCTTGTCGGTCTGCCGGACTCTGCCGTAAAAGAAAGCCATGAACGTATCATATCCGCCTTACAAGTAAACGGATACAAGTTTCCCACCAGTCAGATCGTCATTAACATGGCTCCGGCCGATATACGCAAAGAAGGCTCCTCATACGACCTGCCTTTGGCCATTGGTATACTGGCTGCCGCAAAAATAGTTTCCGAAGAAAAATTATCACGCTACCTCATCATAGGCGAACTAAGTCTGGACGGAAGTCTGCAACCTATCAAAGGAGCTTTATCCATCGCCATCAGTGCACGCGAACAAGGCTTTGAAGGATTCATCCTTCCCCTGCAGAATGCCCGCGAAGCGGCCGTGGTTAACCACCTGAATGTCTATGGAGTAGCAAATATAAAAGAAGTCATAGAATTCTTCAACGGTGAACGAGAGCTGAAACCCACCATAGTCAATACGCGCGAAGAATTTTATAAGAATCAGGAGAATTTCCCATACGACTTTGCAGACGTAAAAGGACAGGAAAGCGTGAAACGCGCACTCGAAGTAGCTGCCGCAGGAGGGCACAACCTGATCATGATTGGCGCACCCGGAAGCGGAAAGTCTATGATGGCCAAACGACTGCCGGGCATTCTTCCTCCTCTTTCGCTGGGCGAGAGTCTGGAAACGACCAAGATACATTCCGTTGCCGGAAAATTGGGAAAAGACTCATCTCTGATAGCCACCCGCCCCTTCAGAAGCCCCCATCACACCATCTCGCAGGTTGCAATGGTGGGCGGAGGAGCCAATCCACAACCCGGAGAAATCAGTCTCGCACATCACGGTGTCCTCTTTTTGGATGAGTTACCGGAATTCAACCGCAGTGTGCTCGAAGTGCTCCGGCAACCTTTGGAAGACCGCCACATCTCCATCTCGCGCGCCAAATACAGCCTCGACTATCCGGCAAGCTTTATGCTGGTAGCCTCTATGAACCCCTGCCCCTGTGGATACTACAACCATCCTACCAAGGCATGCGTCTGCAACCCCGGACAGGTACAACGCTACCTGAACCGCATCTCAGGACCGCTGTTAGACCGCATCGACATACAGATAGAAATCGTTCCCGTGCCATTTGAAAAGATATCGGAAAAACAGCAGGCAGAAAGCAGCGCTTCCATCCGTGAAAGAGTAATCTGTGCTAGAAAAATGCAAGAAAAAAGATTTGCCAATCATCCGGGAGTATATTGCAATGCACAAATGGAAAGCCGGTTGCTCCACCTATATGCCGAACCCGATGAACAGGGGCTCAATCTACTGCGCAATGCCATGACACGACTCAACCTGTCGGCTCGTGCCTACGACCGTATCTTAAAAGTGGCAAGAACCATTGCAGATCTCGACCACAGCGAACAAGTAACGTCCATCCATTTGGCAGAAGCCATCAGTTACAGAAATCTAGACAGGGAGAGCTGGGCAGGTTAAGTCTGCCACAGCCCTTTCATAATAGAATAGAATGGATAGTTTAGTTTTATTTCTTGGATTATTTCTTCTTCGACGAAAGTTTCACCTCAGCCTTCAGTTCATAAGCTCCCGTATACCAGCTTCCGCCTTTTTTTATTTGGGACTTTTCCATTTGATCCACCCCTAGAGTAACAGATTCAAATTCTCCCCCATTCTCCTCTCCATCCACATCATGGAAAAGCACTTCCTGACTGCCTATGCTGAAAGTATGCGCCTTGTCACTCTCGAACTCACCTTTTACATCCGTATACACAGTATCATAATCCGACACATAGTCCTTCTCACCCTTCACAAAAACAGCATCCAAGTCCTTTACCACCACCTGTACCCCTTTTATCGGCTTCCCGGTTTGGTCAAGTACTTTTCCTTTCACCTGATAATCCGCCGAGGGAGTCCCATATTCACATAACTCATTACCGGGACCATCACTGTCACAAGCAGTAAAGCCCAGCAATACCAATACGCCGGATAACAGCTTACGCACCGCGATTTTCTTTTTCGTGTTCATATTTTCTAGTTTTATAATGTTTGCAACCTCTTATAATGGCAAAACAGCAAATCTCCCTTCCCGTCACGCAGATGCATGCCGTTTCCTTTGCAATAACGGAAAAACTCACAGTCGGCACACTCCCCTTTGCGCATCCACTCGCGGTCACGATAAGGCTGATATTTGTTATTCCACACCTCCATAAAGTCATCCTTATAAATATTGCCTTGATGATAGTCGGCACGGATGCTGGGACAAGCAGAAATAGCACCGTCCACCAGAACAGACCCTACCGATACCCCTGCCTGACAATGGAAGAAATGATCGCGCACATCTCCCTCATAGTTTCCGAGGAAACCTTCACAGCCATAAGCCGTCTTTATCCTTCCCTCCTTGCGCGTACGTTTGATAAACTCCATCACCCCGCGAAAATCCCTGTTCGACAATTGCAGTTCCGGATCTTTTGCCGCACGGCCGACAGGAAACACAGTGAAAAGCCGCCAGCGTTTCACTCCCAAACTCAGCAAAAATTCCTTCATCTCCTCCAGACGCATATAGCTATGCTTGTTGACACAAGTCACCACATCAAACACAAATCCGGGTTCTTCCGCCATCATCTTTATTACCTCCACCGCACGTTCAAAGCTCTGTGGATTTCCCCTCATCCAGTTATGATCTGCCGCAAATCCGTCAAGGCTGACCGTTGCCGTATGCAATCCCGATGCCAGTAAACGACGAAAACGTTCGCGCGTCATATAAAGTCCGTTGGTCACCATCCCCCATGGGAATCCTTTATCATATATAGCCTTTCCACACTCCTCCAAATCCTCTCGCATCAACGGTTCGCCGCCTGTAATAATGACAAATACCTTATGCGGATCTGTAGATGCCGCCACGCTGTCAAGCACTTTCAGAAAGTCTTCTTTCGGCATGTCAGGGTGTCCGGCCATCTTCTTGCAGTCACTTCCGCAATGCCGGCAATGCAAGTTACAGCGCAACGTACATTCCCAAAACAATTGCTTCAACGGATGTTCTTTCAGCAAATCATTATTCAGCTTCCGGGCTATTTCCAGGCCGATGCGATGTCTCAGAGTTAGTGGTTCATTCTTCATTTTTCTTATCTTTCGGCAAACAAAAACATTTTCGTTTTACTTATAAAATGTCAATTTAACTAAAATACTGCATCAAAAGAAAAATATTTTACCCTTTAAATGAAATATCCCTTATTTCCTTATACTTCCTTCCACTTTCCTCCCTGCTTCTACCCCCTTCGAACATTCAACTTCCATCTTTCAACTGCCGGGAGATAAATATCAATGCTTGAAAGACAGACATATTCAACAAATAATAGTAGCTTTGCCACTAATAAATACGAGTCAGTCCGAAAACCCTGCAACTGATAAGAGATCAGTAATCATTTTTGGGTATTTAACATATCAATCAAACACCTGTCCCCTGATGTTGTCTACTCCGGTTTTCAATCCCTGCATGCGTTTTTAAGTTTCCTAAGCCGTTTCATTAGCCGGACCAAGCGTTTTCGTCCTTTCGGTTATGCCTGTCTGTCCGTCGGATTACTACAGTCTTCGGCAGCGGACTGTATGGTTCGTTGCAATGGACCATACGGTCTGCTACAGTGGACTGTACAGTCCATTGCCGCAGACTGTAATAATCTTCCGTTTAAAAGACCTTGACCGACCTTAGGAAACAGCTTATTCTTCCCTTTGTCCTCAATCTGCACAAAGCAGATATTTCACTGATATTAAAAGAATTATGTGAAAGGCATTTCCTTTCTTCTACAGGCAACGGCAGAGGAACAAAGTATCACCTATATGCTTCAAACATAAGTAATGTTGCAAGTAATAGTACCAAACAAAGATTAAGTCAAGACGAGCTATATAATTTGATTTGCAATAACTGCAAAGACTATCCTTCATTGGAAGAATTAGCTCAAAGAGTCAATAAGAACAGCAAATATCTGCAAAATCATATACTAAAAGATATGATTAGCAATAATCTAAATAGAAAGACTATATCCCGAAAGCCCCGGACATCCCAACCAAAAATACAGAAAGAAATAGTCTCATATTCCATTTACTTCACTAAAAATCATTACCTTTGCACCTTACTATCAGAAATAACAAAAAGCACATACATAATATGGAAAAGAAATTCAAAAGAACCACCGTCACCTCGGCACTGCCTTATGCCAACGGTCCGGTGCACATTGGCCATTTGGCAGGTGTATATGTTCCTGCAGATATCTATGTACGCTATCTTCGCCTGAAAAAAGAAGACGTACTGTTCATCGGAGGTTCAGATGAACATGGGGTACCCATCACCATCCGTGCCAAAAAAGAAGGAATTACCCCTCAGGATGTGGTCGACCGCTATCATACACTGATTAAAGACTCTTTTAAAGAATTCGGAATTTCTTTCGATGTTTACTCCCGTACTTCATCAAAGACACATCACGAACTGGCTTCCGAGTTTTTCAAAACGCTGTATGACAAAGGAGAATTCATCGAAAAGACATCTGAACAATATTATGATGAAGAGGCTCACCAGTTTTTGGCCGACCGATATATCACAGGTGAATGTCCCCATTGTCACGCAGAAGGTGCATACGGTGACCAATGCGAAAAGTGTGGTACTTCATTATCACCCACCGATTTGATTAATCCGAAAAGTGCCATCAGTGGCAGTAAGCCCGTGATGCGTGAAACCAAACATTGGTATTTGCCGTTGGACAAGCACGAAGGCTGGTTGCGCAAATGGATTCTGGAAGACCACAAAGAATGGCGTCCCAACGTGTACGGACAGTGCAAGAGCTGGCTGGACATGGGCTTGCAGCCGCGTGCCGTAAGCCGTGACCTGGATTGGGGTATCCCCGTTCCCGTGGAAGGAGCGGAAGGGAAAGTGCTTTATGTATGGTTTGACGCTCCTATCGGGTACATTTCAAATACCAAAGAATTACTGCCCGACAGTTGGGAAACATGGTGGAAAGACCCCGAAACACGTCTGATTCATTTCATCGGAAAAGACAATATCGTGTTCCATTGCATCGTATTTCCGGCTATGTTGAAAGCGGAAGGCAGTTACATTTTGCCCGATAATGTGCCAAGCAACGAATTCCTGAACTTGGAAGGAGATAAGATTTCCACATCCCGCAATTGGGCTGTATGGCTGCACGAATATTTACAGGACTTCCCCGGAAAGCAGGATGTGCTTCGCTATGTACTGACTGCCAATGCTCCCGAAACGAAGGACAATGACTTCACATGGAAAGACTTTCAGGCACGCAACAACAATGAGTTGGTAGCCGTGTACGGAAACTTTGTGAACCGTGCTTTGGTGCTGACTCAGAAATACTTTAACGGATGCGTTCCCGCCTGCGGAGAGTTGACAGAATATGACAAGGATACACTGAAGGAATTTGCAGATGTAAAAGCGGAAGTAGAAAAACTGCTGAATGTCTTCAAGTTCCGCGATGCTCAGAAAGAAGCAATGAATCTGGCACGTATCGGTAACAAATATCTGGCAGACACCGAACCGTGGAAACTTGCCAAGACCGATATGCTGCGCGTGGCCACTATCCTGAATATAGCATTGCAATTGGTAGCTAATCTGGCCATTGCATTCGAACCGTTCCTGCCGTTCAGCAGCGAAAAACTTCGTAAGATGTTGAATATGGATACCTTTGAATGGGAGCAGTTGGGACGTACCGACCTGTTGGCAGAAGGTCATCAACTGAATAAGGCTGAATTGCTGTTCGAGAAGATAGAAGACGAAACAATCCAGGCACAGGTAGACAAATTGTTGGCTACTAAAAAAGAGAATGAAGCTGCAAGCTATAAGGCTAATCCTATCAAACCGACTATTTCTTTTGAAGAGTTCGAGAAGTTGGATATCCGTGTAGGAACCGTACTGGAATGTGAAACAGTTCCCAAGATGAAGAAACTGCTGAAGTTCAAGATTGCCGACGGACTGGAGAACCGTACCATTGTCAGCGGTATCGCCCAGCACTACGCCCCGGAAGAACTGGTAGGAAAACAAGTGTTGTTCATTGCAAACCTGGCTCCCCGCCAATTCAAAAACGGCTTGGTAAGCGAAGGCATGATTCTAAGCGCCGAGAACTTTGACGGTTCACTGGCCGTTACCTCTCTATTAAAAGAGGTAAAACCGGGAAGTGAAGTTAAATAATCATTACAAGAAGAGATACTCTTCGTGAGGGTGTGCCAAAATGATAGGCTGATTACTTTTGGCACATCCTCATTGGTTTTCATCAGCATTGTCTTCAGACAAAGAAGCTGAAGAAGCATACCATAGGCAAAACGATAAGAACAGATTATGACAGAGCAATCTTTGAAAGACAAGACCGCAAAAGGACTTTTTTGGGGAGGACTGAGCAACGGCATGCAGCAGTTGCTCAATCTTATTTTCGGGATTGCATTAGCCCGTATCCTTGATGCCGAAGACTATGGTATGATAGGGATGCTCAGCATATTCTCACTGATTGCTTCCACCCTGCAGGAAAGCGGATTTACCGCCGCACTTGCCAATAAGAAAAATATCAGCCATGAAGACTACAATGCAGTCTTTTGGTTCAGTTTGTTTACAAGTGGGCTGCTTTACATATTATTATTTTTCTTATCCCCATACATTGCAGAGTTTTACCATACTCCGGCATTGATACCATTGGCACGGTATACTTTCCTTGGCTTTTTTATAGCCAGTCTCGGCATAGCACACAATGCCTATTTATTCCGTAATCTTAAAGTAAAACAGAAAGCTTTTATCCAACTGACCGGTCTGATACTGTCAAACATAACAGGAGTCACATTGGCTCTTTGCGGAATGGCATATTGGGGAATAGCAACACAAGGGTTGGTATACGTGACCAGCAATACCATTCTGTTTTGGCGCTATTCCGGCTGGAAACCAACGCTACATATTTCTTTCAAGCCACTGAAAAGCATGATCAACTTCAGTTGTAAGATATTAATAACCAATATATTCTCGAATATAAACAACAACATGCTGACTGTCATATTAGGTCGTTTTTACAGTCAAGAGGAAGTGGGGTATTTCAATCAAGCCAATAAATGGACATCCATGGGATATTCTACCATACTAGGTACGATAAACGGAATAGCCCAACCTGTATTGCGCAATGTGTCGGAAGATACAGAACGCCAATGCCGCGTGTTTCGCAAGATGCTCCGCTTTACAGCTTTTATATCATTCCCCGCTTTGTTCGGTCTTTCACTCATCGCTCCCGAACTCATCACAATAACCATTACAGACAAATGGAACGAAAGTGCAATCATCATGCAGATTCTTTGTATCGGAAGTGCTTTTCTTCCCATTCAGAATCTTTATTCCAACCTTGTAATCAGTAAGGGAAAATCGGATATCTTCATGTGGAATACCATTTTCCTGGGAATCATACAAATTGCAACTGCCCTGCTATGCTACCCTTATGGCATCCGAACGATGATTTTTGCCTATATCAGCATCAATATCAGTTGGCTGTTCGTGTGGCATTACTTTATATGGAAAGAGATACACCTCACTTTATGGGATGCACTAAAAGATGTCGTTCCTTTCGGAGTTATTGCAGTAAGCTGCATGGGTGCTGCCTACTTTCTCACCCGATCTATCGATAACCTCTATCTAATCTTAACAGCCAAAATTGCCATTGCAGCCGGACTATACATTATAATCATGCAATTGAGCAAGTCTGCAACTTTTAAAGAAGTCATAAACTATCTGTCAAAAAAGAAATAATATTTGACTTTCTGATAAAATCTCCTTTACTTTGTAGCAAAATAGCATTTCAACAAAGAAAAGATATGGAAACAATACCTATATTCTTTACATTCGACCGTTATTATGTACTTGCAGCCTGTGTTGCTTTCCATTCTTTGTTGACTAATGCCGCACCCGAATATCAGTATCAGCTCTACGTAGTACATACCGACCTCCAGCCTCATCATATACAACGAATAAAAAAAGTTGTCTCTCACTTCCATAATGCCAATATACAGTTTAAAAATGCTTCCCATTATGACACGGCATGGGATAAATTGCGTAATAAGTCGCATTTTTCAAAAGAGATATTCTATAAACTGACAGCTGCGGAAATGTTTCCTCAGTATGAGCGAATTCTCTTTTCTGATGTAGATGTACTCTTTACAGCCGATATATCTTCTTCCTTCTTTCTTTATCCGAATGAGAAATTTTATTATGCCGGCACACGTCCTATTCAGGAAAATACAAACTTGCCGCGTTATGCTAAAGAATTTACACAGGAAGAAATCCGGTTGATATCTGATTATGAAATATCGGCCGGCTATATGCTTATAAACCTGAAATGCATACGTGAGGACAACAAGCAAATAGAACTGACACAGTTTTTCCATAACAATTTAAACCGCCTGATACTGCCTGAACAAGACTGCATTGCATTATGCTGTGCTCCATATCTTCGTTTCATGCCTTACAAATATGTAGTTTGTGCGTTTCAATTCCATGAAGACCCGCAAAGGGTGAAATTCAACCCCAATAATGCCTCCTTTCAAGACAAACAAGTTGCCATAAAAGCTTACAACGAGATGCGTGAACAAGTGGTACAATTGCATTACCCGGGAAGAGAAAAGCCATGGAACTCACCTTTCGTATACAAATACAAAGAATGGCTGACCGGTTGTCACCAAGCCAACCAACTTGGTTACTATCTGCTCATGCAGCCCTTATTCTTTACACAAAGACTGAAAAAATACAGCTTATCCCGCTTTATCAGAAAAATAAAAAAGAAATACCATGGTTAATATTCTGCATCGTATTCCGCTCATACGCCATTATGCACGGAAATGGGAGTTTGCCTGTTTTCAGAAAAAATGGCGAAAGCAAAACCGCCATAATCGCACTGTTGCCATGAACCGTTTTCCCATAAAATCTGTGCAAGTAGGAAAAGACACGTATGGCGAACTGCATATTTTAAGTTATTTGCCCGAAACAGAATTCCTGCAAATAGGAAATTATGTGTCCATTGCTCCCGATGTTCACTTCATTTTGAGTGGAAACCATCAGACAGAAACGCTTTTCACTTACCCTATTCAATCATTGTTAACCAATGGACACTGTCCGAAAGACAGTGTGAGCAAAGGGGCCGTTATAATAGAAGATGAAGTTTGGATTGGTTATGGCGCCCTCATCTTATCGGGAGTAACCATCGGGAAAGGAAGCATTATAGCCGCCGGTTCAGTAGTCACCCGTGATGTACCTCCTTATGCCATTGTAGGAGGAAATCCGGCCAAGATAATCCGCTATCGTTTACCCCGGGAAGTGATAGAGCTTGTAAAAGATACATATCTGAAAGATATTTCACACGATATATTAAAAAAGAACTTGAAACAACTGTATACTCCTCTGCACACTCCGGCCGAGGCGAGTCAACTGATAGAACTAATTAAAAATGGAAAAGAATAAATATAAAGTACGGGTCATTGCATTTTACCTGCCACAGTTCCATCCTACCCCCGAGAACGATAAATGGTGGGGGAAAGGATTTACGGAATGGACCAATGTGGGCAAAGCCAAACCTTTGTTTAAAGGGCATTACCAACCCAAGGTTCCGGCCGACTTAGGATATTATGATTTGAGAGTTCCCGAAACCCGCCGTGAGCAAGCAGAATTAGCACGTCAATATGGAATAGAAGGCTTCTGCTATTGGCATTACTGGTTCGGTAACGGCAGACAATTATTACAACGTCCGTTTCAAGAAGTTTTGGCTTCGGGAGAGCCTGATTTCCCCTTTTGCCTGGCATGGGCCAACCATAGCTGGGAAGATAAACAGTTTAACAAAGAGGGAGGGAACAAAATGTTAATGGAGCAATTATATCCGGGTGACGAAGATTATATCGCCCATTTCAATGCTGTCCTCCCGGCATTCAAAGATCCGCGCTATATCCGTGTAAACGGTGAGCCACTGTTTATGATTTATGCTCCCATGAAAGTGCCTGATATAGCACATTTTATCGAACTTTGGCAAAAACTGGCCGAGCCTCATGGTTTCCGCATTCATTTTGTGGGGCATACCAGTAAAACAGAGGAATTGCCTTTATTCCGCCAATGGGGGTTTAACGCCACCAATCTGGTACGTCTGTTTGATGTGTTCCAAAAGAACTATAGCCTCTTAGGACGTATCAAAACCAAATTCCAGCGCATCACCTTCCATCAGGGACAAAGAATAGACTATGAAAGAGCCGCCCGATACTTTTCAGGACCGGAAGACCAAAACACAGACTGTTACCCTACACTGATTCCCAACTGGGACCATTCTCCCCGTTCGGGACGATCCGGACATATATTAATCAATTCCACGCCGAAAAAGTTTGAGGAACATGCGGAAAGAACTTTCCGTAATGTCATACACAAACCGAAGGAAGAACGCATTGTCTTTCTGAAATCTTGGAATGAATGGGCAGAAGGAAACTACATGGAACCGGATTTAAAGTTCGGAAGAGGCTATCTGGAAGCTCTATTAAAAGCTATTAACAACGTTTTTAACTGACAGAATCATGAATAAACTCAAAATAGCATTAGTTAAGCAAGAGGTCTATCAAGATCTGTACGTTTGCCCTGTTACAGAAAAAGATCCGGGTCAAATTTTGTTCTCATCTATGGGACGTGTAGGTCCCATAGCACTAATGAGCGACCTGAATGCGGATTTCTATATTGTAAAAGAAGAGTCCAATAAAGAAACCCGGATTTATCAGAAAGTCATCCCACATATAGCTCCTTATTTGCATTTGCTTAAAACCGAAACGCTGGATAAAATACCCGGGCAAGAATTTAAAAGTCCGGGAAGTCCGTACCCGAACGGGAAATATGCTGTCAGCTGCTATACTATAGACTGGGGACAATACGATATTGTTATTTCCATCAATATAAGTCTTCCCACACAATTGATATTGAAATATCCACAAACGCTTTTCGCTTATATGATAGGCGAGGCTAATATGGCTACCGGAAAAGCCAGGTTTGGATACGATGCCACTCTCAACCAAATGGCAAGGGGCAGAATATCGCATAAATGTGGCGCTATAGATTTTCCCTATACCTTTGTTGCAAAAGATACTTTAGAGAAAATTATGCAACAATACTTAGGCAGACCTTCTGCAAGAAAAGGTATCTTTATGGAAATCAATTCAACCACAGAACGACCGGTAACACGCATACCCGACCATTTTCAACCGCTGGCGGATGCCGGATATGAAATTATCCTGCATCAACAGAAAATAGCAGATAACCTGAAAAACATTTATGACGCCAAATATTTTGTTAAAATGGGAGGTCGGAGTATCCGAGGAAACTCCGTAGCCGAAGCCGTATCACTTGGCACACTCGCTATCATGAACCGTGATGAGGTAATTCACCACGAGCTGATTATTGATGAATGCAATGTGAAAACCATGGATGAAATGATATCACTCATCAACCGACTAGAAAATGACCCCGAATTATATCGGACTTTACAGCAGAAGCAACGTCAGGTACTGCACACTTACTTTTTTGACGCACCACTTCAATCACTCATCAACTGCCTAAAAGAAAAACGAGGATTATCCAAACCAAGGACTTATAGCCGATGGAACAGATTATTTGATAACTTATATTTCCTAAAACTCAGATAATATGATGCTAGCCCCCATTCTTCTATTTGTATATAATCGTCCTGCACATGCAAAACGTGCAATAGAAGCACTGTTGCACAATACTTTGGCTGCCGAAAGCGAGCTGTTTATTTACTCGGATGCGGCCCGTAGCCCCGAAGATTGCAAATCGGTAAACGAAGTGCGCAGTTTTATCCACTCCGTCAATGGATTTAAAAAGGTACACATCATAAAACGTGAAAAGAACTATGGTTTGGCACGAAGTATTATTGACGGAGTTACCACACAAGTCAATGCATACGGACGCACCATTGTATTGGAAGATGATCTGGTAACCGCCCCTTACTTCCTGCAATTTATGAACAGCGCACTGGAAATGTATAAAGACGAGCCCCGGATAGGACATATACAAGCTTGCGACTTTACTCAGGACCCATCGTTACCGGATACTTTTCTTATTAAATGGACCGGAAGCTGGGGCTGGGCAACCTGGGATCGCGCTTGGAAATATTTCAATCCTGACGGTAAAGCACTCTTAAATGAGCTGGAAAAACGAAAGTTAACCTATACCTTTGATTTCAATGGTAAATATGGTTATACCCGTATGCTTCGCCGGCAAACGGAAGGCAAAAATAATTCATGGGCTATTCGCTGGAATGCATCTTTATTTCTAAAAGACATTCTATCGTTAAATGTAGGCAAATCACTGATACAGAACAACGGATTTGACGGAAGCGGAACAAATTGTGGCGGAGGAAATCTTTACGCCTCCAATTTATATATGAAAGAATTGCCTCTCGTTCCCATCACTCCGGTCGTTGAGAATTTACAGGCACGCCAGGCCTATGTCAACTATTATGCACGGACCAACTCATTTATGGCCAAAGCCATCCGGCGTATCAAACGAACTTTAAAAGGAGATTTCGGAGCATAAAAAGGCAAAAAGATACCAAACATTTCTTCTAAAAAACGTACCTTTGCATAAACGTTAATGCACATGAGAGTACTTATCATCAATACGTCTGAGCGAATAGGAGGAGCCGCCATTGCAGCCCACCGCCTGATGGAAGCCCTGAAGAACAATGGTATAAAAGCCAAGATGCTTGTCCGCGATAAGCAGACTGACCAAATCAGTGTGGTGCAACTGAAAAAATCGTGGTGGAAAGTATGGCAATTCATCTGGGAGCGCATCGTCATCTGGAAAGCAAACCGATTTAAAAAACATAATCTTTTTGCTGTCGACATTGCCAACACGGGTACAAACATTTCCGCACTCCCCGAGTTCAATCAGGCAGACGTGATTCATCTGCATTGGATTAACCAAGGTATGCTCTCACTGACAGATATACGCCGCATCATCGAGTCGGGAAAGCCCATCGTATGGACCATGCACGATATGTGGCCTTTTACAGGCATTTGCCATTACGCAAGTGATTGTGATAAATATACCAAAGAATGCCATTACTGCCCTTTGTTATTCAAAGGAGGAAAGAAAGACCTTTCCTATCGCACTTTCGAGAAAAAAAGAAAGCTTTTTGACGGGGCAAACATCACATTCGTGGCATGCAGCCGTTGGCTGGAAGGAATGGCCAAACAAAGTGAACTGCTGAAAGGACAGACCATTACCAATATTCCCAATGCCATCAACACCAACCTGTTCAAACCGCGCAACAAGAAACAGGCACGGGAGAAATGCCATCTGCCGCAAGACAAGAAATTATTGCTCTTCGGCTCGGTAAAAATCACAGATAAGCGAAAAGGCATTGACTATTTGGTGGAAGCATGTAAAATTCTAGCCTCACAAGACCCCGGATTAAGTAAACAATTGGGGGTCGTGGTGTTTGGCAAACAAGCCGAGCAGTATGCCTCCTTATTCCCTTTCCCTATTTACCCGATGAACTATGTGAGCAACGAAAAGGAACTGGTGGATATCTACAATGCTGTCGACCTATATGTCACTCCCTCCTTGCAGGACAATCTTCCCAACACCATTGTAGAAGCGATGGCATGTGGCATTCCCTGCGTAGGTTTCAATGTAGGAGGCATTCCCCAAATGATAGACCATCTGCACAATGGATACGTGGCCGAATATCAATCGGCTAAAGACCTCGCCAATGGCATCCGGTGGACATTGACCGAAGGCGAATACGATAACCTGAGTGAAGAAGCTTGCCGGAAAGCACTCTCCAGTTATTCCGAAAGTATTATCTCAATGAGATATATCGATATCTATAATAAGATTACAGGAAGCCATGCATAATATTCATCCTCATCCCAAGTTCTCCATCATCACCGTGACCTATAATGCGGAGAAAGTGCTGGAAGACACGATACAAAGCATTGTTACCCAATCTTATAAGAACGTGGAATATATCATTGTAGACGGAGGTTCCACCGATGGCACGTTGACCATTGTCAACAAATATAAAGAGCACATACATACCCTTGTCAGCGAACCCGACAAAGGCTTGTATGATGCCATGAATAAAGGCATCAAACTGGCAACAGGAGATTACCTTTGTTTTCTGAATGCAGGAGACGGACTTCATGAAGATGATACACTTTTACGAATCGTTCATTCCCTGACCGGAACAATACTGCCGGATGTGATTTATGGCGAAACGGACATAGTAGACGATGAAGGACATTTCCTTTACAAGCGACGTCTTTCTGCTCCCGAAACACTTCATTGGAAGAGTTTCAAAAAAGGAATGTTGGTCTGCCATCAAGCCTTCTTTGCACGCAGAGAGCTGGCCTTAGAAGAACCATACGATTTACAATACCGCTTTTCGGCAGACTTTGATTGGTGCATCCGTATCATGAAGAAGGCGAAAGTATTGCATAATACACATCTCACCCTCATTGATTATCTGAACGAAGGAATGACCACCCGAAACCATAAAGCCTCACTGAAAGAGCGTTTCCACATCATGGCGAAGCATTACGGATTGGTCAGCACCGTGTTGCATCATGCTTGGTTTGCAGTGCGTCTGGCTTATAAATGAAAGCCATTGCTCCGGTTAATATAATAAGAGAATGATGATGAGCATCATAACATAAAGCTTTTTCAAAACAAGGTGAGCTCCGCAACTCCCCTTTGACAAGTTTTCTCCTGCCCATTCTTTATCCCTTCTTTCCCCAAAGAGCTTTTCCCTGTAACACCAGCAACAGCAGCACCGCCATTGCCAGCAATCCCAGTGCGACAAAAGCAATTGTTTCCGTCGTATGCAATGACTTCGGGTCGAACTTGAACTCAACCATATGTTTTCCTGCCGGCACATTCATAGCACGTAAAATATAGTCTGCCCTGCCGTGAGGAGCCTCAACTCCGTCGATATAAGCCTGCCAACCCGGATAATAGATTTCGGAGAAAACAACAACTCCACCCTTCTCCGAGCTTACCTCATATTTCAAGTCATTCGGTTCGTATGCCACCAGCTTAACGAAACGCAACGAATCAGACACCGCCACCGGCTTTACCTGCTCGGCAAACTTCTTGTCAACTACTGCCACCTTCGCGGGCATCACTTTATGTAAAGATTCTATTTCCTCGTTCGCATTATTCACATACTGCACTTTGTCCACAAACCATGCATTACCTAAAGTATAAGGATTTTGTATAGGCATAGTCTTTCCACCCTGTAGGGGAAAAATAAAATAACGAGTATTCAGCATATTCAATACCGGAAACGCAGACGCATCTACTTTCGCCATATCACCGCCGGCTTCAGACACAGCCTTGAACAAATTACTCATTTCCGGAGTGATATGTTCCTCTATCATTTCCTGATAACGGCGCAATTTAGCGGCATGATAACCACCTATGCTCTTATGCCAATAAGAAGTATTATTCTCGTTAAATGTATTCGAAGCCAAGTTCAGTACCCTATAATCCAATGTCTTATCCTCCAAAATGGCCTTATCCGTTTCCGTCGGCCGGAAGCTTTCCGTTCGAACCGTTTGAGGTACAAACTGTGCATCATACAGATAGCGTTTGTTTACATTCCACATTTCCACCAGGCAGAGCAACAACAATACACCAATAGTCAACTCTGATTTCAGCTTACCCATGCCATAAAGCCACAGCAGCACAGCTCCAATTGATACCACAAAGAAACTACGCCAGGCATCCGAAGTGAAAATACTTACGCGAACCTCTTCCAAATTGGCTATCAGTGGTGCCAACTGGTCAGCCGGAATACTCTGCAAAGCCTGCATTTCCATGCTCGACACATAAGAAGGAAAGAAAAAGCGTGGAGCCAGTGCAAACAGCAAAGCAATACCGCCTGTCAATCCAAAACTGATATAAAACGCCTTTGCCTGTTCTTTCATGATTTGCGGACGTGCAATAATCTGCTTCAATGCCAACATTGCCAACAACGGAATTGTAAACTCGGCAATAACCAATATAGAAGATACCGCACGAAACTTATCGTACATCGGAATATAATCAAGGAAGAAATCCGTAAATCCCATAAAATTCTTTCCCCAAGAAAGCAATACAGACAATACAGTAGCAGCCAAAAGTGCCCATTTCATCGGTCCTTTTACAACAAATAACCCTAAAATGAACAGAAACATTACAAATGCCCCGACATACACCGGACCTGACGTTCCGGGCTGCTCACCCCAATACTGACCAAGCTGATTGTAAATACTTCCATACATCGGATTGGCCTTTTCCATCGCCTTCTCATTGGCAGCAAGAGGCACCGATGCTCCACCTTTCACATTAGGCACCAATAAAGAAAAGGTCTCACCGATGCCGTAACTCCATTGCGTAATATAATCGCGCTCCAATCCACCCTTTGTCTGATTATGCGTATCCGGTTTCACCAATTCGCTCTTTCCACGCATGGTTTCCTTACTATATTCATACGTGTGATAAAGATTTGACAAATTGATACATACCCCCAATACACCTGCTACTACCAATACACCTGTTGCCTTAAAAAAACGGGGTAGTTCTTTCTTCTGATAAGCAGATACCCCGAAAGCCACTGCCATAAACAACATCACAAACAAAAAATAATAGCTCATCTGCACGTGGTTCGATACTATTTGCAAAGCTACAAATATGGCCGTCAGTAATCCACCAAACAAGTATTTCCCTCTGTAAACCAACACCATACCGGCTATGGTAGGCGGAATATAAGCCAACGTTACAAATTTCCAGATATGACCTGCCGCAATAATAATAAAGAAATAGGACGAAAAAGCCCATATAATCGCTCCCAATGAAGCAAGCCACACCGAGAAATCAAACGCACGCATCAGAATATAGAAACCCAGCAGCATCACAAACACATACCACACATAAGAAGGCAAATATAAATGATACAAATTTTCCATCCCTTTCAACATATCCGTAGAATTGTAGCTGGGAGCCATCTGATAAGTAGGCATACCTCCAAAAATCGAATTTGTCCAGCGTGTACGCTCTCCTGTACGTTCCAAGTACTCTTTCGATTCCTCACCGGCACCGATTCCCGCCACAGCATCATGCTGAGACAGAACACGTCCCTCGGTCACAGCCGGGAAAAAGTAAACAAACGAGATGACGGCAAATAAGATAATCACTACTATATCAGGTAGTATTCTTTTAAATAAGTTCATAAGTATATCTGTTTATTAACGCTGCAAAGATACGATATACTCTGATAAATTACGTACATTTGCACCTGAAATAAAGTTGAATTATGAAAATAGGAATTATAACTGCGATGAGTTCCGAGCAGAAACAAGTGGAACAACTGCTCGCCAACAAGAAAGAATATGTCGAAGGACCGTTCCAGTATACGGAAGGAACGATTCAAAACAACACAGTCATCCTGATGAAATGCGGTATCGGAAAAGTAAATGCCGCCGCCGGCACGGTGGAGCTAATCCGCAACTTTCACCCCGATTGCATTATCAGCACCGGTGTGGCGGGAGGCATAGACAGTGGTTTGAAAGTAATGGATGTAGTTGCCGGCAGCCAAATCGTCTACCATGATGTATGGTGTGGAGAAGGAAATGCCTACGGTCAAATCCAAGGACTGCCTGCCCTGTTCGAAGGCAACGACACATTGTTCAACTGCGCCATGTCATTAGACACAGAAACAGCCATCCACGGCGGACTCATCTGTAGCGGAGACAAATTTATCACCGACCGCCAAGAGCTCAACTCCATCAAGACAGCTTTCCCCGCAGGACTGGCCGTCGACATGGAATCAGGAGCTATCGCCCAAATTTGTCATATATATAAGGTACCGTTCCTCAGTTTCCGCATTATCAGCGACACTCCGGGTGCCGACAATCATTGGGAACAATACACCAACTTCTGGAGCACCATTGCCGACCGTTCATTCGAGGTAACCCGCATTTTCCTCCATTCATTACCAGCAAATTTATAATAAAAACAGAAATATGAAAACAATACCCAGTTTTACCATCGACCACATCCGTCTTTTGCGCGGTATTTATGTCTCAAGAAAAGACCAAGTAGGAGGCGACACCGTAACTACTTTCGACATCCGAATGAAAGAGCCCAACCGCGAACCGGCCTTGGGTCAGGGAGCATTGCACACCATCGAACACCTGGCCGCCACCTTCCTGCGTAACCATCCTGTATGGGGTGACAAAATTGTCTATTGGGGACCGATGGGTTGTCTCACTGGCAATTATTTACTGATGAAAGGTGACTTGGAATCAAAAGACATTGTAGAATTGATGCAAGAAACCTTCCGCTTCGTTGCCGAATTTGAAGGTGAAGTGCCGGGTACCACCCCTAAAGACTGCGGTAACTGTCTGCTCCACGACCTGCCTATGGCCAAATGGGAATCTGCACGCTACCTGCATGAAGTACTCGAAAAAATGACTGATAAAAACCTGTATTATCCTCAAAAAGCATAGCATTTCCCGGCTTCACACACATTCTCATAAACAAGGGACAGTATTTACGGTTTTCAAAGCAAAAAAATATTACCGTATATCTGTCCCTTTTTGCCCTTCTAACAGTAAAAGTCTTAAAAACACACCACATCATACTCCAGCCAACTCTGATACATCCTTTAAAAAGAAAACACAATCAGTAGCAATAAATCCGCCACAAATAATATAAAATCGATATTTTTTTATACTTTTGTACAAAATAACTGTTTAAATAACCCTATGGACATACTTCAGGAAACAGACACATTTCATCCTCTGCTACTTAATATCGGCTATGCGATTCATCATTCCGACTGGAACTGGACAGAGGTAAACAGCCCGTTTTTTCGTATCTATTATGTAACAAAAGGTATGGCAGAAGTAACTCTTCCCGACCGAACCATAACACTTTCTCCCCACCACTTATATATTATTCCTGCATTTACCTGTCACAATTGTCATTGTGAAGGAGATTTTGAACATTACTATCTGCACATTTACGAAGACCATTCTTCCGCCACCAGTATCTTGGAAGATTTGGACTTCCCCACTGAAGTTCCGGCCGGCCCACTGGATTTGGAGTTGATCAAACTATTACATGAAATGAATCCCGCTATTCAGCTTCCACATTCCAATCCCTCTACTTACGACAATACCCCTACCCTGATACAAAATATCATAAAAAACAAACAGAAAGCTTTTCATAATAAAGTAGCCTCTAAAGGCATCATCTACATGCTAATCTCTCGCTTCTTAAAAGACGCACAACCCAAAGACTCCAGCAGCGACAACCGTATCATTAATGTAGTCAACTTTATACGTAAGAATATAGACAAAAACATTGACATTGATACTTTGGCCGGACTTTCCTGCCTTTCGAAAGACCACTTCATCCGCCTGTTCAAAAGCGAAATGAAAACAACCCCCTTACAGTATATCGTCAAAAAGAAAATAGAGAAGGCACAACTACTGCTCATCACCAAAGACCTCGCCATCAAAGAAATAGCCTACACACTGGGATATGACAATTACTCGTATTTCATTAAGTTATTCAAAAAGCAGACCGGACTCACCCCACAAACCTACAAAGAGTCTAACCAGAAACATTAGTTACTCTATACCATTATGTTATACCAGCCTAACCCGCAAATAAATAATTACTGAATTCCGCATTTATTTCCATAGCACTTGTAGCTAAGTAAAATGAAGCTGTGAATCCAGATATTGGATCTCTATAATATTTATTTTCTTGCAGAAATCCCTCCCAAAGCAGTTCCTGCCAACTACAATTTAAGACCTATATCGATTTAAGACTATCCTTTATCTGAATCGTTTATTGATGCATCCCATCATTTTCAATTACTTTGCATCATCCTATTTACGCCAAATAACAACCTGGTTCAAAACAAGTGGTGGAAAAATTAAGAAAATAAATGAGCCGATATCCGCACAACAGGTATAGAAACCAAAACCTGTTGGCGGACGGCTTTGATTGTATAACAAATAGCCAAATATATCACAATGAAAAAGAACAACCTCATCGCACTCTTTTTAATGTTATGCACTGCCTGCTTTTGCAGTTGCAGCCAGCAAGAGAAAACAGTCACATTCGCCATCGCATCCGACTTCCACGCACAAGATGTCCCGGACGGAAAAGAACGATTAAGCAGTTTTGTACGTGCCGCCCAAGACGCCAATGCAGACTTCATCATAGAGTTGGGTGACTTCTGTCGTCTGGACAGTGCCAATCAAGTATTTCATGACATCTGGAACAGTTTTCCGAGAGACAAATATCACACCATCGGCAATCACGACATGGATGCTTATACTCCCGATGAGTACGTAGCAGGAATGAAAATGCCCGGGCGCTATTACTCATTCGACAAAGGAGACTTCCACTTTATCGTACTGGATGGAAACAACTTGTATGATGGAAAAAAATACACTCACTATTCCAAAGCCAACTATTATGTGAATCCCAAGATGAGAGCCTTCGTAGACCCGGAGCAAATGGAATGGCTGAAAAAAGACCTGGAATCGACCGATAAGAAGTGTATCATTTTCTCTCACCAAAGTATCGATACCTTTATGAACAACGGTAAAGAAGTACATACACTCCTTGCCGGAGAAAACAAGCGTGCCGGATTCAAAAAGGTGGTATTGGCCTTCAGCGGACACAATCACAGCAACTATACAAAGAAAATAGACGGTATCACCTATGTACAGATAAACAGTGCATCGTATGTATGGATAGACAAACCCTCGCAAACAGAGAAACGTTATCCGGCGGAAATCAACAAGCGTTATCCTATCCTGAACTATTCCATGACCTATGACAAACCGCTTTATGCTATTGTCACTCTGACCGAAGACGAAGCAGATATCAAGGGAACAAAAGCAGGTTTCCTTCCTCCCACACCCGAGGAACTGAACATGAACGATTCAATCGGTGTATTCCCGTTGGTTTCGAGTATTGAGGATGCAAAAATCAGATTCTAAGGAACTAAAAAAGAGCTGGAAACAAGCTCATAAATAAGAAATCATCTGGAAAGAAAGGTATGAAAAAAGAATTTATATTTTCAATGTTATTGGCAGCTTCGCTTCCGGCTGCCGCCGCCCACCACGGGCGTGTTTTTGTGGATAAGAACCACAACGGAAGTTTCGATAAAGGAGAAAAAGTGCTGAAAGACGTCAAAGTATCCGACGGGCTGAACGTGGTAAAAACCGATGCAAACGGTATGTACACCCTGCCCGGACACGAACGTGAGCGATTTGTTTTCATCACCCTCCCCTCCGGATACAAAGCCGGCGACAAGCACTACCACCCCATCACGGCGGCTGCCGGGAATTACGATTTCGGCCTCATCCCCTATCAGGCAGGCATTGATAAGAAAGGAGCACACCGTTTTATACAGGTATCGGATACCGAAATATTCAATACTACCGGCAACGAAGCATGGGCCGAAAACATCCGCCAATATGCCGCCAATGAAAAACCGGCTTTTATCATACATACCGGCGACATCTGCTATGAAAAGGGATTAAAGGAACATATCGAACTGATGAATACCCAAAATATGAACATACCCATGTTCTATTGCATCGGTAACCACGACCTGGTAAAAGGGAAATATGGAGAAGAGTGTTTCGAAAAATACTACGGTCCGGTATATTATTCATTCGATGTGGCAGGTGTACACTATATCGTCACTCCCATGCCGGGAGGAGATTACCGCCCGGGATATACCAAAGACGATGTATGCCGTTGGTTAAAGAATGACTTGGCACATGTCTCGCCGGAAACCCCCATCTATATATTCAACCATGATATATTGACTTACGGAAACGACTTCACTTATAAAGGAAAGACTGAAAGTATCAACCTGAACGAATACAACCTGAAAGCCTGGATATATGGCCATTGGCACATCAACCACAAAAAGAAACAGGGCAACGTATATACCATCTGCACTTCCAACCTCGACAAAGGTGGGATTGACCATTCCACCAGTGCCTACCGGGTCATGCATGTAGACGGCAAGGGAGACTTTACCAGCGAGTTACGTTATACTTACCTGGACAAGAAATTATGTATCGCCTCACCCGTCGGAGAGTCGGCGTCACGTGTCGTTACAGCCAATGTTTACTCCTCGGTATCGCCCGTACGCAAGGCCAGCTATACCTGCACAGACGGAACAAGGACAATTTTGAAAAACAAACCGCTGACCCAGGTATCGGACTGGACATGGAGTGCCGATATGCCACTGAAAGAACAGTATAAAGGAAAGAAACTGACCTTACAGGTAGTGGCAGAATTCAAAAACGGAGAAACGACAAAAACAGAAACAAACTTTGTTTACCTTCCCGGAGAGACCACAGTAAAACTGGATGGCAATTGGGACAACCTGGCAGGAAATGCCGCCCATACCGGAATCTCTACCGCCCAACTGGACAGCACACTTTCGCTGGCATGGGTCAGCAATGTGGGTGCCAACCTCTATATGTCCTCTCCGTTAATACATAACGGCAAAATCTTTACCGCTTCCATAGATGAAGATTTAAAAGGAAAAGCTTTTATTTATGCCATGGACGGAGCAAACGGAAAAATAGTATGGAAATATCCGGTAGCAAGCTCCATCAAAAATACAATAGCCATTACTGATGATATCGTATTTGCCCAAGATGTTTTGGGTAACCTGTATGCCGTAGATTGCGAGAGCGGAACACTCCGCTGGAAAACCCAACTGCCGGTAAACGGCCTGCCCGGACTGATTGAAGGACTGGCTACCGACAAGGGAATCGTGTATGCCGGAACCGGAAAAGCATTGTCGGCCTTTGAAGCACGGACCGGAAAACTGATATGGAGAAATAACGACTGGAACCAGCGTGAAGGAACCACAACGACCCTGTCTGTAGGCAGTGGAGTCGTGATAGGTTCTGTTCAATGGAGTGCCTTGTATGCCAACGACCTGAAAACAGGCAAGAAGCTTTGGAGTGCAAGCAACCACGGACTGCGCAACCGGGGTGCGTCGGCAGCGATTCACAACGGACTGCTCTATTTGATTTCCAATAAAGCCTTCTTTATTATGGAAGCCCGGACCGGAAGAATCATTGTCCGCAAGACCTTACCTTATAGTGTAGATGTCACCTCCACTCCTCTTCTCACCGATAAAGAAATTATTTTCGGTACAGCCAAAGAGGGACTGGTAGCTTTGGACAACCAGACACTGGAAGAAAAATGGAAATGCCCCGTAGGAGATGCCCTGATTTATACCTCGCCCTACAGCCGCCCCGTATCGGGCACCATAGAGACCACCCCTGTCCTGGCAGGTAAGATGATAGCAGTAGGCGCATCAGACGGAACCATCTATGGAGTAGATAAAGCAACCGGAAAAATCACTTGGAAACATGCCACAGGCTCACCGGTATTCGGTTCGGTAGCTGCATCCGGAAACGCCTTGGTCGCTACTGATTTCGGCGGCAATGTCTATGTTTTTACTCGAAAATAATATGAACCATAACATCAATCATTTACAAAAGATGAAAAGAACCTTTTTATACAGCAGTCTTTTCGGCGTAGGCATGCTCTTTGCAGCCTGTGCCGAGAAGAGTCGCCCGGACCTGACCCTGCCGTGCCAAAACACGATAGCGATAGAAAGTACAGACACCCCGGAAAGCATTATGGAGAAAGCCGCACATATTGTTCCCAGCCCGATGCAAATGGAAGCTTTGAAAAATGAATTCATCGCTTTCATCCATTTCGGTCCCAATACCTTTACCCGCATGGAGTGGGGAAACGGCATGGAAGATCCCCGCGTCTTTGATTTGAAACAACTGGATACCGACCAATGGTGCGAAGCCATGAAAGCAGCAGGCATGAAAATGGTCATATTCACAGCTAAGCACCATGACGGATTCGTATTATGGCAAAGCCGCTATACCCGTCACGGTATCATGTCCACAGATTTCCGCGAAGGCAAGGGGGATATACTGAAAGACCTCTCCGCATCCTGCCAAAAATACGGATTAAAATTAGGCGTATACCTTTCTCCTGCCGATTTATACCAGATAGAACATCCTCAAGGTCTCTATGGCAACCTGAGTCCATACACCGAGCGCACCATTCCTCGGGAAGTACCCGGACGTCCGTTCGCCAACAAAACCACTTTCCGGTTCATGCTTGATGACTATAATGAATATTTCATGAACCAACTGTTCGAGCTGCTCACCGAGTACGGTCCCATTCACGAAGTATGGTTTGACGGTGCACATCCCAAGCGCAAAGGCGGACAGAAATATAACTACTCCGCCTGGAAAGAACTGATTCACAAACTGGCCCCTCAAGCTGTCATTTTCGGTCGCGAGGACATCCGCTGGTGCGGAAACGAATCGGGAAGGACCCGCGATACCGAATGGAATGTCATCCCCTACCCGGAAAATCCCGACACCACTTCTCATTTCCCGGATATGACTGACGAAGATTTAGGCAGCCGCACACAACTCTGCAAGGCCAAGTATCTGCACTACCAGCAAGCCGAAACCAACACCTCCATCCGTGAAGGCTGGTTCTACCGCGATGATGACCGTCAGCGTGTCCGCTCTGTCGATGATGTATTCGACATATACGAACGTGCAGTAGGAGGCAATTCCACTTTTCTGCTCAATATTCCTCCCAACCGTGAAGGACGCTTCTCGGCACAAGATGTCAGTGTGCTGAAAGAAGTAGGAAAACGGATCAACCAAACCTATACTACCGATTACCTGCAAGGAGCCGAGGGGCCGGAAGAACTGCTGGACAACAATACAGACACCTATATCGTAGTCGGACCGGACAAGAAAGAAATTGTTATTGAGACCCCCGATCCTGTCACTATCAACCGTTTCCTTATTCAGGAAGCCATCACCGTGAGCAGTGAACGAGTAGAAAAGCATGCCCTGGACGCATGGATAGACAATGCCTGGCAAGAAGTGGCAACCGGCACCAACATCGGCTACAAACGCATCCTCCGTTTCCCCGATGTAACCAGCAATAAATTCAGACTGCGTATTTTGGAATCTCGCATGAAGCCGGCCATTTGCCAAGTAGCAGCCTATCACTATGCAGCCCGTCCGCCCCGCCTGGAGGTAAAACGAAATACAGAAGGTAACGTAACCATCAGCACCATGCAACAAAAATTCGGATGGAAAACATATACACAGGACATTGCCCGAAATTTGAACGCCGGATTCAAGATTCATTATACTACAGACGGAAGTACTCCTACAGCAGAATCAAAAGAATACACCCAACCGTTTGCTTTGGAAAGCGGAATGGTGAAAGCTGTTGCACTGCTGAACAACGAAAAGGGAGAAGTGTGTCAGCAGCAATTGGGATACCTTAAAAAGGAATGGAAGATCAAACAGGAAAGACCTACTGTGGTGACTCTGCAGGCAGACCGTCCTTATTCCATATCCGGACTGATGTATACTCCACAGATAAATGATGCAATGCCGATGAGTGTCAAAGGAAGCGTCAAGTTCAGTGAGAATGGAAAAGACTGGATTCTTGCAGAAATATTTGAATTCGGAAATCTGAAGAATGACCCCACTTGCCGTTATCACTACTTCAAGAAGCCGGCAAAAGCGCGTTACATACGCATAGAAGCCAATGAAAAGATAACCAAGAACGCCATTGAGTACGACCTGTTCTAAGTAAAATAGGCTCATAAAAAAAGCCGCTTCTCTTTTCAGAGTAGCGGCTTTTCTTAAGTCCTTTCCTAAAGAATGGATTACTTACGCAATCCGAGTGCTTTAACGATAGCACGGTATCTTTCGATATCGCGATCCTTCAAGTAGTTCAGCAATGCACGGCGCTTACCTACCAAAGTTGTCAAAGCTCTTTCAGTGCTATAATCTTTTCTGTTGAGCTTCAGGTGCTCAGTCAGGTGAGAAATACGGTATGAAAACAAAGCTATCTGCGCTTCAGCTGAGCCAGTATCAGTGTTAGACTTTCCGTACTTTTCAAAGATTTCTTGTTTTTTAGCTGCGTCTAAATACATAATTTTTAGATTTGTTGATATATAATTTATTCGTTTCGCGGGTGCAAAGATAGACATTATCTTTTATACCACAATGAATTAAAGCAATTTATTTTTTATTTTAATGTATAGACATAAGAGTTCAATGTCGTTTTGTCTCTGCCTGTTTTTGTTGTTTTAGCATGATTACAGTGGTATTTTCATCAATAATATTGGCATTTCAATCAAAAATATCGGTATATCGTTCATTTTTTCTCTAAAAAATTTGTTTTTCTATTTTTTATTCCTACCTTTGCAACGAAGAAATAAACGAAGTATTTCTTTTAGATAAACAAAGCCCCTTCATATCATTTTTTATTATAGAACCATCTGGAAGAATAAGCGATTCTCCGGATGGTTCACTTTTTTCCAAAACTATTCCTTTCTCTATAAGAAAAACCGTATCTTTGCTCCGGTCAAAACAAAATTCGACTTATAGGGGCATGACTTTCATCTATTTTGTAACAAACAGTGCATGGAATCCCAACACTTGGGCCATTCTGTGCGGTATATTAGCAGTATTCCTTATCGTAGTACTGCTTACTATCTATTTTATTTTCAGACGACTCCATATCGACCTTACCATTTTGCGTACAGTTTTTCAAGAACAGAAGCGCCCTTCCCACCCGGCAACATTAACGATTTCCGATATACCTCCGGGGAGCGAGACCGCAGATTTACCTCAAGTGCCGGCTTCCGCAGCCAAAACAAAGAAGCAACATACCTTATTAATTATAGAAGACCATCTGGAGATACGCCTTTACCTGAAGCTGATATTCAGCAACGAATACAACCTACTAATGGCCGAAAATGGTGAAGAGGGTTTTAAAAAAGCATGTGAAGGAGTACCCGACTTAATTATTACCGATATCATCATGCCGGTAATGGACGGTTTCAAATGCTGCCAATTGATAAAAGAAAACCTCACCACCTGCCACATCCCCGTCATTCTGCTGACTGCCCTCACCTCAGAAACAGATATAATGAAAGGCATTGAACTGGGGGCCGATGATTATATCCAGAAACCTTTCAACCCCAACATCCTGCGCACTAAAGTAAAGCGCCTCATCAAAAGCCGCGAAGAATTAAAAGAAATATATACCCGACTTCTCACTCCCACCTCCGAGCCGGAAGCATCACCGGAAGAAAAAACAGGAGAAGCAGGGCTTCATTTTCCCGAAGACCCGTTCATCATAGAAATCGTGAGAATTATCAATGAAAACATGAAAAACCCCGATTTCAACGTGAAAAAGCTGGCAGACATTATGGTCATCAGTCAGCCCACCCTCTACCGCCGGGTAAAGACACTCACTAATTTCACCATCAGCGAATTTATCCGGGGCGTACGTCTGAAACGTGCAGCCGAACTGTTGCGCAGCCGACGCTACACAGTTCAAGATATAGCTGAAATGGTGGGTTACAATGACCTTGCCACTTTCCGAAAACATTTTGTTGATTTCTATGTTACCACTCCATCCACTTTCTGCAATAAAATGCTGATGGAAAAATCGGAATAATTACCTGCCAAACAAGTGGGCCAAATATTGCTCCACTTGTTCCACCGACGCATCCTTCAGCAATACCTTTTTATCTTTATCAAGCAAATAAAGGGTTGGCATAGCTTTCAGGTCATACAGTTCCCTGTCCAAAACAGTCAGCTCCTTATCATAACCATTTATCCACCCGGAGGGAATCACGTCCCGATGATTCTTCCACACCTCATACTCTTCATCAGGATAGAAAGCCAGAATACTGACTTGCTTCATAATACCCGCATCAGTAAGTACAGGAGACGATTTCATATGCGCCAATACCTCTGCACACCCATGGCAATCAGGGTTATAGAACAACAGCAAAGTATAGGGACTGCGTAAATCATGCATACGCCGTTGGGCTCCCGAAGCCAATGTATAAACAAAATCAGCAGCCACACTGCCCACCCGATTCATGTCAATCAGTTTCAAGTCATACCGTGCACGGCTCTGTGCCGCCTCATCTGCCGATGCATAAGAAGCAACAAAACGGCACACCGGTTCAAATATCTCTTCATTCCTCATGGGAGAATTAGGGTCGAAAAGATACTTACGCAGTGTTTCAACAAAATAATTCAGCATCTTTGGTTCTAAAGATACGTTCTCCAAAGTGCGGGTTACGCAAGAATCCGCCATAACTTGCGGCACACGTGTCAGCAAATCAATATAATTTGCCATTGCTTGCTCCGTAATGTCGGGCGCATGAATATAGGCTGTATCTTTAAAATCAAATTTATCCCAATAGTGGTTTACCACAAAATGCAGCCTGTCTTCGACAGATTGTAACATAACAGGTACTTCGGGTAATGTAAAAGCCGGAGTTTTCTTTTCAGCGGCTTTATCAGCATTTCCGGTTTCCTGCTTCTTCTCTCCACATGAAACAAGAAGAGACGACAACAAGATTATGAATGCAAATCGATATATCTCCATTATTGATTTGTTAAATACAATATTCATACTATTTTATAACACCTACAAACCCGATTCTATTTATCCTAACTAAATTTAGTGAGGCATCATCACTCCTTCAATTTCCGATAACCATTCCTGAAACCCGTTTTGAGGTGCATACTTCAGCACATACTCTTTATTGCTGTAACTGAGAATCGTATCATGAGGTATGCAGTCAACATCCACTTCCGCACGAACAAGCCATAAAGTATTATCCATGACATATCGTTCCAATACAACTCCTTCCATCATCCGGCTGAGGAAATATGCAGACCGCTCGTAAACATACCATTTCCCTTCCCCTCCTTCCTGATAAACATATATCAAACCGGAGTTTTCCAACTCTCTTTCCAATACTTTTACGACCTCACACATAAGCAATTCCCTTTTTAATCGTTTTTAAGCAACAGCATTTCCGAATCAGAGCATAGAGCAACAAACCAACTCTTGTTAAGCAGCAGATTAAGGTCTACCTCCACCTTCTCCAGCATAACACCATAGAAGAAGCATACATGGTTCCTGAGCTTGACAGTCCCGGCAGCCAACTTCTTGAGCAGGCTTGCCGAACGGTCGTATGCATACCATTTTCCATTCTCTTCATACAAGTACACTTCCGAGCGACTTGATGATTCTCTATCCATGATTTCAAACATATCCATAGTATCATTTTTTTAAGCGAAACATTATTTCACATCACGCACATCACGCACACAGCGTACAGGACCCGCATAATCATTCGTAGCCAATGTTACAAAAGGTTTATTGTTTGCATATCCTCCACTGTATCCGTTATTATCATCCCTTTTTACAGGAAGACTAGACCCTGTTCTTGATTGTACATAAGATTCACCGGACCAGCCAGTATAGTTACTGGTCATCAACGATAACTCACGTTGATTAGGCAAACGCCATTTAGGTTCATCCGCACTTAAGTCCTTATTAAACTCTGCACAAGGCGAAGCTGCAGGATTTCTATTAATCAAAGTATTTATCTCATTCCATGACCACCTACTTTTTATTCCTTTATATACAAAACCTGTTTTAAATTCAAAAGCCGTATAAGGGCGGTTCAAATTAGAGCTCTCGTCATGAGAGGTAATTTCGCCTTTCATATAATTATCACCGCTTCTTAATGATTCAGACTTCATATAAGTAAGAGTTAACGTATTTCCCTTCTGTGTTACGTAATTCTGAGGCTTATCTTCTGCAGAATTAGGCTTATTAGTTTTTCTTCCCAAATTACGCAAACAACGATAATCATACTTCTTCTCAATTTTATCACTTGTTGACCAAATTGAGTTTGCATAAACAAATCCAAAACTACCGATAGAAGCTCCCTCCTCTGCATAAAGTTCCTTTCCATCACTACTCAGATAACGCCGGTATCCTTGAGAAGTCGGTATCTCATTCGAATACAAATAAGTTTCAATAGGCAATGCTGCCCTACCTACCCAAATATCGGTATATTGGTCAATAGCCGCCGGATACCATTTTACCTCATCCGCATCAATCCTACCATTGCCATTATCATCCCTATTACGCTGTAGACAAGCATACAGCAACTTATCTTTTTTATTTAACGAAGTACTCATGTAATCATGAATACCATTCTTATCCTCTTTAACAGAAGAAGAAATATAAGTACTCCAACTATTCGAACTAAAATTATTACTTTGGCTAAAGAAGTTCCAAAGTCCGTTTTTGGCCGAATTGGATGTATTCCAAGGATTACTCTCCGGTTTAGCAATTCTCCCAGTTTCATTCACAGTCTCCAATCCCCATGCCGTCTTCAAATCACTTCCTGCCTTTTCATTATAGAATGTTTTTATAGAGCGTTGACTTACCATGACGGCAGATGTAGTCAAGCTGCTTTCTTTGTCTTCGCTGAACTGAGTATTGCACAATATATGCACTTCTCTATTAGGTTGATTTACAAATTGCTTCCAAAAGTCTGTCCCCTCTTTCGCTTTAGCCTGAACGGTCAAATTTCCATTCCTATCACGCTCCCCATAATACCCGTTTCTCGGGTCACATGGATAATAGAATTCATCAATATACATTGTATAAACAGCTTGCCCGTTCGCGTCATATACACTACTACTTCCTACCGTTTCATCAGTAGTATGCAACTCTTCTAACAGCCCATCTATCGTGATAGCCTTAGAAGGCACATAGTTAACATAATTACTCGTATTATAATAGTATTTCCTATCACTCCTTCTCTTTTCATGACGAATGAATGTTACCCATTTATAGTCTTTAGCCTCTTTCACAGGTCGAGCATTTTCAGGCACCGTTCCGAACTCATCTGCTATAAAATAATACCCGTCATCAAAAGGAGTCTTTACTCTAAAGCCTGCCCTACCCTCAATATCAGACTTTTTAAAAACAACCATAGTATGGTCAAAGTGTGAATCAAACTGATAATACTTATCCGTTTCAATTATATCACCCTCTGCCCCCGGTTGCTCTTCCACGGTTTTACCTCCATCATTATAAGAAGTTACTTCCAAACGTATTTTATCCACAGTTTGAACATAAACATTATAAATATATGTAGTATTGCGCTGGCATCTAAAGTCATTGGCATCTCCACCTACATAGCCCAAGTGCACAGTATACTTCACATCGGCATGCCTTTCTTTAATAGAACCGTCTGTATCTCTATATTTTTCATAATAACTACCTGTCATTTCTACCAAAGTAGCAGTAGCGGGAGCATACTCATATTCGTAATTCGATGGATTTTTCTTCTCTTTTTCACGCTGGTCATAATCGGCAAGCCCGGTTGTGCTTTGTTTGTTTTCCATCATATAGAAGGTGAAAGAAGAAACTCCATTTTCATCTTTTGTCTCAAAATTAGCAAACTCCCCATTATTAGATGAAAAATATTCGCAATCCGAAACCAATTCGTTGTCCGCTTTACCATATAAATAGGCTTTGGTCGGTACATTCTTCACTATAAACTTTAAAGGAGTAAATGATTTCTCAATAATATTAGTACGGTCACTCTGTTTATCTAAAGATATATTAAACGTAACACGGGCATCCACCCGTACCAACTTGATTGTTGAAATATTATTTGTTCCCGATGGACTAACAACACAATATCCTGCAGGATCATCAGCCGATTGTGAGTCATTTTTCACCCATCCACTCATCACCAACCTATCATTGGGACGATCGACTGTCTTTGCAGAGATAACCACATTCTTTTCTAACCCCTCAATATCATTAATCCCTTCTAAATCATTCAGCAATGAGGCATGAGAGTCTCCGGCAGGTACATTAGCCACGGCGTATATACGCTTTTCACCCGAAGATATCTTCATCTTTATTTTTCCCGAAGTAGTAGCACCCTCACTATTCTCCTTTTCATGCACATCAAAGAATTTATCATCAGGATTAGTTGCATTTAACTCAAACAGATGTCCATATTCTTTTCTACCTGCTTTATCGAACACAAAGACATACAAATTATAAACTTTATATTCTTGTTTCACGTCTAGCGCTCCTCTCGTCTGTACCGAAGGAGTGGCAGAAGTAAAAGCAAGATTAATTTCTGTTTCAATTCCTTCTATTACATCTGTTTTCCCAGATATAATCTCTTCATCGGCACAAGAGACAAAGCCAACAACTAACAGCAAAGCTGCTACCCATTTCAGCGATAATAATGATTTATATCTTTTCATAATCCAGTCTCTTTTAATTATTTAAATGTCGGAACATTAATTGTTTCAGATTTCCATTCCTCAACAGCATACGATATGGTGACGTCAAAATCATCCGGTGTCACCGAGGTGATATTATAAAGGTATGAATGATTACGTATCACATTTTCATCAAAAGTAATTTCCTTCGTTTTAGCTTTACCTTTATAAGTATAGCTCACTGCTATCGTAAGAGGATGATTTTGAATAGCTTGCTCCGGCAAATAAATCCGGTCTTTATAACTCGTAGTCACATTAAGATCAGAGTAAGTTATAGTCTGAGTTCCAGCAGCCGCAGGCACATAAGGAATTGTATAATGGTCATTACTCATCGCTGCCTGTGACACACAATATCCTTTATCCATCATTCCTTTGATGCGAATGCCTGTAATCGTGAAACCGTCAATGCCTCGTCCTTCACTCCATGCATCTGCAGCATTAATCAAGAATCCCAACTTTGCCACCGCACGGTGCAAGTTACAACTCTTCTTTAACTCATTGGCTCTGTCTAATGAAAAAGTTCCCGTAGTTCCCCACATCGGGATACGACGGCTCTGTATATTCCACTCAGAAGAACCATATTGATAAATCAGACTTTCATAAATTGCTGTAGGCGAGGAGCCTTTCTTTCCATCAAAAAACGCCTGAATGCCTGATAATGTCGAACTAGCAATATCAACTAACTGATTCTGAACCAAGTTGGTAAGAACCACCAATTCCAGACTTCCATCAGTCTCAGGCTGAACAAATGTACCGGTCAACGTTCTGCTGGAAGGATTTGTATCGTCGGTGACTGCATCAAACCTCAATCCTTTCACTTGATCTATCAACGACCCGTCCTGAAATACCAAAACGAATACATCATCATTACTCAATGCCTTCTGGTCCGAAGTTGTATCATCCGTACCGCCATCCTCAAAGCTTCGTGCCGTTGTCCCTCGTTGTGCCGAATCTCCCCCCGGCAATGCAATCTGCAAGTGCACGCTCACCCGACCGTCTGTTTGCAGTTGGGGCACCGTGTCGCTATCCTGACACGAAGCAAACCCGATACAAACGAGGGCTAATATTATATATGAGTACCATTTCTTCATAATTCGTTGTTTTTTGTTATGCGTTGCACATTACATATTCATATCATTGAAACGAACCACCCAGTCATTGATAATGATGCGGGTATTGATCCATTTCATGCTTTCGTCCAAGAAGAAAGTCATGTTGTACTCGTCCTGGCGGTCGAGATACTCCTGATTGGTCATGTCATGACCTTCGGCTTCGGTGAGCAACAGGTATTTCACCAAGGGGATGGAGAGAACCGTTTCACCCGTTTCGGTGTTGGTAATAGTCAGCTTAGGATTGTTTTCTTCCACCAATCGGCCTACTGTGATTTGGGCTATCGCCACGCTGATGTTGTCGTCTTCGGCAACCGCAGCGTCACCTTCGGCGCGTGCCGACTTGCCTGCCACCGTACCGCCCTGTGCACGATAGTAAGGATAATATGTCAGAGTTTCGTCCGAAATCAGTTTGTTGTTGTAGTTCATCAAACCGTTATCGTCCGTAATCGTAAATTCAAATTTATCTACATCTACCGTTACGCCGTCCATTTGCTGGAGGATAACGCGGATGGTATTGGTGTTTTTCACCAAAGGCACAGTCACCACTTGTTGAGTTGCCGCACGAGTGAACGACTGCTTGGTCACTTCGCCGTGCCACAGCGAAGAAAGTTTACTGCTCACCACAGCGCTTCCGTCGGCTGCGCGAGAGTAGATGCGGTCCATTTTACATTGAAGTTCTTCGAGTGAAGACACTCCCTGCGTAATCAAAGGAACAGAGAATGAAGCCTCGTCGCTCAAACCTGCCCATGTAATGAGGTGGTAATCGCCCGGCTCCATATCGACCGCCATCGAGTAGCCATCGGCTGCCAAGACATCCCCCGCCTCTGTTTTCTGATAAACAAGTTTGCCGTTGTCATCAAAAGCATAAAGAGCTACACTGCTTACTTCGCGAGAAAAAGCATCGGCATACTTCATGTTATAGTCATATTTGAATTTCACTCTATACTCTACAGAGCAATCTACATCATCTTCATCGAGTATGCTGTCGCACGACACAACGGCACTTCCCAATGTCACGGCCATCATCAGGCCAAAAGAGAATTGTCGGGCGAATGTTTTTACTGTTTTCATGCTTTTTTTGTTTTAATGGAATGTTAGAAAAGTGATTTCTGAAAAAGAAGTGGAGGAGGCAGGCTCCTCCACCTTTATTTAGAGAGTTTATGTTCGGATTAGAATTCGATGTTGTTGAAACGTACTTGCCAAGGAAGAATTGTTGAGGTTAACTTCAGGTAGAAGTTCTTGTCTGTATCTTCAGTACCATCAGGAATCGTTATTGTTGCACTACCGATTTCTTTAAATGACTTCACTTTCAATACATAGATATTATTACGCATAATGACATTCTTCATATAAGTATCAGTAGAGCTATGTTCAATGCCTTTTGAATAGTAATAGCATTTTCCTTCTTCATACGTTTCATAGTCTGTAACATCACGACCATACACAGCATACAATTGCTCCTTGTCTGTATAGAAGTTATTGTCTTTTTTATAGATTGTTCCCATTGGTATACCTTCTGCATTACAGATCTGTCCACGAAAAACGATGCCTGTTACCGATTGAGGATTTTGTGATTCAACCTTAATAGAATTCTCAAGACAATACGTCAGACATGTACCCAATGTATTACTTTCAGCGGCAGTGGGAAGACCTGCAAAGAATGGATTTTCACCGGTATCGCCAGAAACATTATCTACCTTTGCTTTTTCTACATCAGCTGCCTTGTTATAAAAATAATCACCTGATACATTGTTATTCTTTGCAATAGTATTCGGGTCCATAATATAACGGAAAGTATTGTCTAACAATCCAAATGTCTGTGTGGAGGTAAATTCAGCATTAGCAATATGTCTTGCCGCATAAGTAGCATTTGAAAGATTAGTCAATGCGTATTTATCCAACTGAACATACCAAGTTTGTTCACCATCAGTTGTTTTATATTCGTATTCAAAAGCATTATCGGCCGGCATCTCTATTTCATTGTAGATTAAAAGATCTGTATCACTATATTCTTTACCTGTATCTTCAAATGCTCGTGTTCCATTCCAAATCCAAATCGTCTTTCCACTGGCCGTTGCTTTATTAAGTCCGGTTATATGATATGCTTGACCATTCGAAGCAACATAATAGCCTTCTCGTGTTTCTGCAATTACTTTCTCAGCAGTATTAACCTGAAGAGCATATCTATTAGAATATTCTGTTTGTCCAATAGTCAATGAAGAAGGAACAAATGTAATCTTTGCAGCCACACGTTCTACGGCAACCTCTAAAGTTGTGGGATCTTCGCTGTTGTTTGATTGTACATTTACACTAGCTTCCCTTTGGTTAACCATCATAAAACGAGGATCTTCTAATGTTCCAATCAGTTCGTTTATACCCGTTCCATCATAATTATAAACATATTCTGCAATCTCATTATACTTAGCAATTGAAGCACCATTGGCAATCGTTTTAATTCCACTTGTAGGGTTCAGCACTACCAATACTTTATATTCCCCACTTGTTGTCACCTTTATATTAGGCATATAAACAGTAGCACCCGCAACAGTTTCCTGATTCAACTGACTCTTGTTAAGAACGGAAACCACTTCGGCACCTCCCTCAAATTGGGGAGACAAAACAACCACAGCGTCAGAAACAGCAGATTCTGCCACTGTACCTGTATTGATATCATCACCATTCTCTGCATCACCTGCCGCACGTGATGAATTAGTAGCAGCACCAATTACCAATGTCAAATTAGCCTTCACTTTTTCTTGTTCGCCCTTACCATTGTTCTCCACAATATCATCGTTTGTACATGCAGCTAATGCAGCGCATGCAAACAGTCCGAATAATAAACCCTTAATCTTCATAACTCTAATTTTTAAATCCATAAATTATTATTTTGTAAATTTCATTCCTCGATTTTCGATATTACAAAGATAAGGGCATTTTAAAGTTAGTCTTAATTGGTGTTTTCGGCAAAATAGATTGGCAAATTCAGAAAAATGCATTTAAAGTGTGATTTCAAGGGCATTTAATTCAATTTTGAATGATATGCACATTGCGATGCACAAAATACCCACTATCTTTTTTCTAATTATTTTCTATGGAAAGAAAGTTTGCCGAGTCGTCTTTTTTCAATTGTTAAATTATTCAGGGAATTACCTACCACCAGGTAAAACGTTCAGCACCCGGAGCAGAATTTACCGATGCCCTAAGCGAAAAGTATCAGGGTCGGGAGAGGGAGAAGACAAAAAAAAGAGGCTGTCTCAAGTGAAGTGCCTCTTTAGTGAAAATATATTCTTTATGCATTCCTTCTTATGAGAGAGATTCAATCTCGGCAAGGGAAAGATGAGTGATGTTCATTATTTGCTCTGAAGTCATTCCCATGGCTTTCATACTGCGGGCGATTTCAAGAGCTTTTTCTTGTTGCCCTTTCCGGATGCCTTCTTGGATGCCTTTCTGCAGACCGTCTTCAAACCCTTCCTCAACACCCTTCTTGGCGGCATAGTCGATGGTAGCCAAATAGTCACGATAGGCGTTTACACTATTCTCATAGCGCACAGGATCTTCTTCGAGTGCTTTCTTGGTGAAGATTTTATCGAAGTCATAATCATCGATGAACGGATTGATAAACTTGCCCATTATGTTTTTCTGTGTTTCTATAATACACAGAGATAGCAATTTATATAGAAAAGAACACCGGAAAAGGCGTGTTTTTAAGAATAAATACATATTAAGCGAATAGGTTCAGAGATGGGATGGAAAGGGAAACAAAAAAAGAAGCGGTCTCAAAATGAAAAATGAGGCCGCCTCTTTAGTGAAAATATATTCTTTATGCATTCCTTCTTATGAGAGAGATTCAATCTCGGCAAGGGAAAGATGAGTGATGTTCATTATTTGCTCTGAAGTCATTCCCATGGCTTTCAGGTTGCGAGCCATTTCAAATTTTTCTTCTCGACGTCCTTTCTCAAACCCTTCTTCAAACCCTTCTTCAACACCCTTCTTGGCGGCATAGTCGATGGTAGCCAAATAGTCACGATAAGCATTCACACTATTTTCATAGCGCACACGGTCTTCCTCCGAGAGAGAATGAACATCAACAATCTCTTCCAACTTCTCAAATACGGCTTTCTGAGCTTTAAAAGGCATACGATTTAATGTTTCCATGTTATTTAATACAAATATCCAACGTTCAAAATCCGTTTCGCACTCTGTTTCTGTCTTATTAAACAGGGGTAATGCGATAAAGATTTGCCTCAGTTTATCCGAAAACAATTTTCCGGTCTCACGGTCTGTCAATATAACATCGGTGCGCAACTTATGGTTCTCGTCCAACAGGAAATTGATGAAGAAGACTCCGTACACCGCTTTTATATCGAACTTCCAACTCTCTCCCTTTACGCCCTGACGGACAATGGCATGGGAAAGATAATACAGAGCACGTTCCTTGAAATAAACCTGGGAGCGGTTTTGCATCTCCACAATTATTTTCTCACCCGTGTCCGTGGTGCAGAAGATGTCGTAGATGGCAATACGCTCTCCCGGATAGATCGGCAACTGCTCATTGTTCAGAAAGGTAAGGTCGGTTATCACCCGTTCGCCCTCCAACAAATCATTTAAGAACTCGATTAGCAACTCCTTGGATACTTCCTGGCCGAATATTTTCTTGAAGCCGTAATCGGTGAACGGATTGATAAACTTTCCCATTATGTTTTAATGTGTTTCTACAACATACAAAGATAGCAATTTATATAGAAAAGGAACCCTGAAAAGCCTTGTTTTTTTTAAGAATAAATACATATTAAGCGAAAAGCTAAGCTGTACGCATCAGCCTTTCTCTCCGGAAAGTTTGAGCCATTTATCTCTCATACTCTCACCTTACGCGTAACAAGTTAATTATAAATGTGTTATATGGTGATAGTAAAAACATTTGCTCTCACCTATGCTCTCATACTCTCACCACATTTTGAAATACGCCTCCGTATAATATACTAATTGTCAACTACATTCCTTTCATTTTATGAGTTTCCCGGGGTGATGTAAAATAGGACGTTTTAAGCGTTTTTCCTCAAAAAGTGTACATGTGTACCTTCATGGAAGGTAACGGTGCACAAAGTCCGGGCAGAGGTAAAAAAGACTAAGGTCTTTTTTAAAAAGCTCGTTATCTTTTTTAAAAAGCTCTTGGTCTTTTAAAAAAACGTCCTTGTCTTTTGGGAAGTGCATCATTTCACGTTAGTACGCGTAAGCCTGTACGTACGTATGCGTAGGTCTGTACGTACGTCCGCATAGCCTCACGCTTACGTATGTATATCCTCATGCAGACGTACGTGTAAAAAGAGGGTTCTGACACGGGGATGAGTCTGCAAGTTTTGTCTCAATATCAGAATAAGCAGGGCTGCTTCTGTTTCTTATAAAATTCAAAATCCGGTACAACCTCTGCTGTCCCGGATTTTACCTTACGCTTTTCACAAAGAGCAAGTTTCTTCTAACATCTTTTATTGTACTGTTTGTTCACTTGTTGTTCATCTGTTTCCAAATATAGCATTATCTTTTCTTTTTTTAGAGACTTCTTTCAGGTTGGCACCGGCTTCGGCAGAACCCAGGCTCTGTGCCTTCTTGAAATTAATCTCAGCTTGGTCGAGGTCTCCCTGCAACAGATTCAGCACGCCTCTGTTGTTCAGCGTTGCACTCGCTTGTGCATCAGCCTTATCCAGATAACGGGCTGCCTGTTGCAAGTCACCTCGTTGGAGTTCGATGGCGGCAGCGTTTATATTCGCTGTTGGGTCATCAGGGAACATGCGCACTGCCACATCGAACACTTCGTTGAATTCCTTACTGCCTTTGGCATAAGTCTGAGCCACCAGATACATTTCCTGCAAGCTCAACTGCTGAGGACGTGTCTTTATGATTTGTTTCGCTTCTTCTACATTGAATCCGCGCACCACATAGCGCACCGTGTAGTCCGAATGACGCAAGCCCGGATAGCAGTCCTGCAACAGTGAAGCATAAATCTTGCCACCATCCAGCGCCTTGATGCGTCCTTCCTTAAGATCCAAATCATTTTCATCCTTATCTATTATGAACAGTATTTCGTCTTTGCGCGGCAAATTGCTCTTTGCCACATAGTCACGCAGGCCGTCCCAGTCTTCGGCTACAGAATTCACCCGGAACAGGTCTGACTTGAAACCGTAAGAGTCCATCACATATTTTTTCAATGCTTCAGCACGGCCTTGAGCCAAACGAGCGTTGGAGGCGTAACGACCTTCGGGAGATGCATAGCCGGTGATGTCTATCTCGGTAATCTGCGTATTGGCATCGTTCTTCACCACATCTACCGTTGCCTTAATCTTTTCGAGTTCGGAAGGATTGCGGCGGTATTCTAGATAAATCTTTGTCTGGTTCACCGGGAAGTCAAGATAGGCACGACCTTCTTCGGCACGGTTCTTGACAGCTTCGACAGCCGGAGAAACAAAAGCAACAGTCGGCTGCATGATGTAACGTTCCAAATCGGCACGGATAATGAAAGCATTGCTTTCTTCTTTTTGGCAGTCGGCACAACCACGCACATCGGCAAGCAGTTCAAGCTCTGCACCGTTCATCCATTTTTCGTAAGGAATACGCGCCGAGTAATTCACCGTCTGTGATGTTCCGTTCTTGCGGCGCAACACCGAGAAGGCATCCACAGGAGTTTTATGCTCACGCTGCTGCACAATACTACGCGTGCGACCATATACCCGGATGGCAGGCAGCACCTTGTTATAACTGTTGTCCCGAGTCTTCAACACCGGAGTAAGTGTAGCCACACGGTTGGAAGAGAGTTGCATATCGGCCGGAAGGGTAACATCCATTCCTATCATCACCCGGCCGTTGTCACCTATCAGGATAGAAGGATTCGCAACCTGAACCCGGCTGCCGCACAGATTCTGCGCACCTGCCGGAAATACCGGCAGCAACAATGTTAAAAAGATATAGCGTATCAGTTTCATAATCCGTTTGTTTTTAGAATATATAAATAAGGTTGAGGGCAGCCTTGGTAGGGCCGAAATAATTCTTATGGGATTTCTCTACCATGTCACCGCATTCTTCACACTCATATTTCTTATAGCGCACATAAGCATAACCGATGCCGATGGTTGCTCCCAGATTCCAATGACGTCCCAACACAAACTGGTAACCGTAACTGATACCGCCGCCATAGAACTGACCCTTATAGCGAAAGTCTTTTAAATCATCAAAAGGTGAAAAAGGCAAATCGATGCCGGTGGTATGATAAGCACCTCCCATCAAATGAGCGCCAAAGAAGTGACCGTTGAATTTATCACAAAGCCAATAGCGGAGTTCGGGTTGAAGCATTGCCAGTTTCAGCATTTTGCTATCACTATATTTCCATGGATTGTAGTACATGGGCACATCCAGAGTCAGCTTCTTGCTCAAACCTACTTCTACCCCCAAATTCGGTATAGCAACTGCATCCATCGCCACATTGGTCTTAACGGCTATCTGTCCATACATATATAAGGAAGAAGCCAACAGACACATCAATACAAATAAAGTTCTTCTTATTACCATATTCATTTCACCTAAAGTTGTTTTCTACTGTTGCAAAGATAAACTCTATTTTTTTAACAGGAAGTTGGCGAATCAGTCTTTATTAAGAGGTAGTTTCAACAAAATGCAAGGTAGTCCGAAAATCAATTTACCCCTCATCGGAATAAAGTATCGGGGAATTGTTCACGAAGAATTATTTATTGGGACGAAAGAAACACCGATGGTGTTTTCTTCATCACACACCTGTGTTTCATTCATTATGAATAACCCACCGTTTCACACTCAAAACACCCCCGTTCCATTCAATCAGAGGCATTTTATTCACAGGAAGAGGGTATTTTCTTCAAAAAATCTTTGAAATAATTTGTTTATTTGAAAATAATACCTACTTTTGAAGCGAATGATAATGGGTCAATCATTCAAACGTATAAAAAAATAATAAAAAATAGTTCTATGAAGGCAATTCATTTATTGATTGCTACACTCATCATGATGAGTTTGGCATCCTGCACAGCAGAAAGTAGTGACCCCGTTGACAACTCAAGTTCAACGTATTTTTTGGAAAGAACGTATGGCGCCAGAAGTGTTACATACGAGGAAAACAATTCTGACAATTTAAATCTAAACGATTTACCTGCTATCAGTTTAAAGGAGGCAGATGAAATCTTATCGAACCTTCGCAAACATACCAATGCGAAAGAAGAACATAATATATTGGCTGCCGATAAAGGCAATCAGACTTTACTGAAAGTGATTACCAGCCAGACAATCAATGGTAAGTACACCTTTACAATTCAGCTCAACCTTACCGGCTATGCCGACGGTGACTTATATTACAACGGATATAATGCTGAATGCAGTTCTTCACTCATGAAATGGTATGTGAAAGGATTCAGTTTGGCCAGCGACAACAGTGAAGGCAACTTCATATTCCAATCGGAAAGCTATATTTATATGAAGGTGGCAGACAACGGAATCAAATATATGCAGATTCCTGTCAGCATCCGGGGCACTTATAACCCGAAAAGCCATGACGCTTCATTCACTTATAAACTATAGGTATCAGATTCTATAAATCAATCAGGGCTGAAAAGATTGTGAGGTGATATTAAGCTTTATGAAGGGAAGGAAGAAGCTGTGTATGTAATAGGTGTACATGGGTTCTTCACTTCCTTTCTTTTGAATTATTATTTAACGTATGGCACTTCAATGGTATTTCATTCAATCATAATATATTGATTAACAGCAAATAAATAAAACAATGAATGATATACCCCCTATCAAGACAGATGTATACCCTCTGACTTATCCGAATTTTTAAAAAGTTTCTAACCTAAAACGTTGATTATAACATAATAAAAGCCTATTTTTGCAGTTATCCTTAAAATAGTCTAAGAAACATGATATGAATACATAGCATTGTTAAGTGCACTATATTTAAATGAATGAAGGGAAATATGAAAAGAAGCGGAACATTAACAACACCGGTTACGGGACTACTTATAATTGTCCTGCTGATGGGTATGGAAATAACCAAGGCACAAAGTTTTTTCCGACAGACAGGAATCCAATTATTGACTAAACAAGAGGGATTAAGCAATAATACCTTGACCGAAATCCATCAGGACAAAGACGGATTTTTATGGTTGGGAACAGATGTCGGCCTGAGCCGATACGATGGAATACACTTCCACAACTACAATTCGGCAGACAAAGAACCATATTCCATTACCGGCATTTATGAGACTTCCGACAAAATGCTTTGGTCACGGATAGCGAACATGAACAGGTTATCGTGTTTCAACAAAATGAAAGGATGCTACATGTCACTTTTATCGTCCACCCCGGAAGTGCTGACAGACATTTTGGACTTATGTGTGACAAAAGACAAAATATATGCCATCACCTCACAAGGAGTGGCAGAACTGAAAACCGAATATGAGACAGACGAAGTAAGCATTACACCTAATCTACTGCCGAATATAAAGGGGATTCCATTCAAATTCTATGGTTGCGACAATAACCTCTATATACTTACCCGCGAAAACAAACTTATACTCTATAATCTGACAGAAAAGAAAAGTGAATCTTTGGACTGCGCCGAACTAGGAATTACTAATGCAGAAGATATTTGCAATATACATATATATAATAACTACTTATGGATTTGCAGCCACAACAACGGAGTAACCTGCTATGACACAACCACAAAAGCTACACGCAAACTGAACAAAAGCACCCCCATAGTGCAGGATGCATGTATCCGCGATATTATACAAGCAGATGACACAACGTTTGTAATGGCATCAGGCACCTCGTTGGCTTTGATAAAATTTGAAAATAAAGATTATCTGAAAGCTCCCTTTAAAACCATCGACCTGATTGAAAATGACAGTTATTACGAACCTATCATCAAAAACAGAATTACCCGCATTTATCTCGATAAACAGAACCAAGTGTTATGGGTCGGCACCTTCGGAAGAGGACTGCTGAAATTAAATCTGCTGGGAGATAATGTAAACCGCATCCAACTGGATAACGACATAAGATCTCTCAATGGAATAGCAGAAGACAGCAACGGATTTATATGGCTGGCCACCGACAACAAGGGGATATATAAAAGTCAGACAAAAAACCTCTCGCCAAATATACAGTTCGTACCATGGGCAAAAGCGGAAAAGAACGGCAATTACTGCTTGTTCAAAGACAAAAACGGACACCTGTGGTTTGGAGATGAAAAAGGAAATATTCTCCTGATGAATCCCACTACCAATGAAACAGTCTCCTTTCATCCCCAACCGGAAGCAACAGAAAACCAAGTTTCTGCCATTAAAATACTTTTCCTCAACTCACGCAACGACTTATGGATTGCAACGGAAAATGCATTGATAGTATACGACTATCAGGACAAAAGCTGTTTGGCATATATGCCTTATACAAAAGAAATTGAGAAAATAACCGCCATTTGTGAGGATGGAGACGGCACCATGTGGCTGGGAACAGAAAAAGGACTGTTTCAGGCAACCCGAGAAGGCAAAAAAGTGACACTGAACGGAGGATACGAACAAAAGAGCAGTCTGACTCCGGGTAAAGTTATGACTATCTATATGAATAACTACAACCAACTATTCGTATCATACGCCAACAAGATTATACAAATAGACGGAAAAGAAAAAAACGTTGTGTCTACCATGCTTCTTAACCAAGACCTACCCAACGGACACATCGATTGCATGATAGACGACAGAAACGGCAATACATGGCTGGGCACCAACTCGGGCATTATAACAATCAACAATAAAAATAACTCTTTCTACTTATATGCTTTTCCGGAAAACTACTATCAGGTTTGCCGGCTGAACAACGGAAAATTATTGTGGGTAAACTCTACGGGGCTGCTTTACTTTGATCCCCGGATGCTGAAAGAAACTTCCAGCAAGCATAAATATTATATCGCTGACATCAATGTAAATTATAATAAGGTGGAAATAGGCGAAAAAATAAACGGACAAGTTATTTTGGACAAACCGGCACATTTAATAGACCGACTGACCTTGAACTACAACAATAACAATCTCGTGTTTTATTTGAGCGACTTGCGTTACAGCACTTCCTCCAATAAAGTGGAATATCGCCTGCTGCCCAATGATAGAAAATGGCATTTCGGTGATTATGACCAAGTGAGATTGAGTAACATTGAGCCGGGAGACTACGTACTCGAAATAAAGCCTTCCTATCCGATGGAAGGAAATGAACAAATCACCCATATTGCCATCACTGTAGGTAAGTATTGGGCCACCACCGGATGGGCAATTACCGGCTACATGCTTATCATTATGGGAAGCATATTCCTGACTTGGCTCTACTTTAACAGCAAAGCACTGAAACGACAGATGTATAAAGAAAAAGAAGTGCGAATGAAAGAACGTCTGGAAAAAGCTACGGAAATAAGAGCAGAAGAGAAAAAGAACCGGCAAATGCGTGACCAAATCAGCTATATGCTGGCACGCGAATTGAGAACCCCTCTGTCACTGGTCACTGCACCGCTGAAAGAAATGATAAGCAACTCGGCTTTACCGGAATCGTTCCTGCAGAAAGTAAAAGTGGCCTATCGTAACTCAATCTGTATGCAGGATATCTGTAACCAATTGCTCAATATTCATCAGGAAGAAAACTACGGTCCTACCCTGAATGTAGCTCCATATACGGCGAGCAGAATAGCCGATGAAGTGGTGCGGGCTTCGTATGAATTGCTGAATGTCAGCCCCATCAATCTATATTACGACAAGGACAACAAGATAAATACGGAAATATGGATTGACCAGCAAAAAATTATGTTTGTCCTCAGGAATATAATGTCGAATGCATACCGCCATATTTCTTATGCCGGTGCCATCCGCTTTGTTGTCAGCATCACAAGTCTGAAAGGAAAAGAGTACTGCCTTTTCACCATAGAAGACGATGGAAAAGAAGTGATAGAAGAATCATCTGTCACCTATCTGGGAGAAGACAGGTATATCTTGCCGAGTAACTATCTGCATCCTGAACTGGGTATTGAAATTATGAGAAGAACGGCACTCGATCACCATGGAGATATTCAAATCAAACAAGAAAAAGAAATAGGTACTTCCGTCACCTTATATATTCCGCTAGGCAAAGAGCATTTTAAAGGAGAAGAATATGTCGTATTTGTCAAACCGGAACATATACAGATAGATGACAGCCGGGCAAAGATTATCACTGTGGAGGATAAAAAGAAACAAGAGTTGCAAGACAGTATCATCCCCCGACCGATTGAAAGCCCTGAAACAAAATATAAAATACTCGTTATCGAGGACCATGCGGATATCCGGCTTTATCTGAAAGTGTTATTCGGTGGGACCTATAACATTATCATGGCAGAAAACGGTGAAGAAGGAGTAAAAATTGCCCGCAAAGAGATACCCGACCTGATTATTACCGATGTCATGATGCCTGTTATGGACGGATTTGAATGTTGCCGCATCTTAAAAGAAGATTTGAAAACCTGCCATATCCCTATCATCCTGCTGACAGCATTGGTAGGTGACGAAGACGTGGTGAAAGGTATCGAACTGGGCGCCGATGATTATATCTTGAAACCGTTCAATCCGGAGATTCTGCGCACAAAAGTAAAACGGCTCATCAAGAGCAGAGTGGAGTTGAAACAAATCTATACCAAACTGCTGATGCCGTCTATCAACGCTATCGGAGATATTCAAGAAGAAAACGACATAGCCATAAAAATTGAAGACCCATTCGTCACACAAATCCTGAAAATTATAAATGACAACCTGCAAAACCAGGAGTTCAATGTGAAGAAACTCGCCGAAATGCTAAATATGAGTCAGCCTACCCTCTATCGGAAAGTGAAGCAGCTCACCAACTTTACCATTATAGAGCTGGTAAGAGGCGTGCGCCTGAAACGCTCGGCAGAGCTGCTACGAACTAAAAAATATAGTGTGCAGGAGGTAGCCGAAATGGTAGGCTATAACGACATTCCAACTTTCAGAAAGCACTTTGTCGATTTCTATGGAACGACTCCGTCTACATTTAACAGCAAAGAAGAGACCGAAGATAAAAAATAAACGTTAACAGCCAAATATTTTTTCAACTAAAAATCGTACCTTTGCAGTCAAATATTAGGTATAGTATGCAAGACATTAGAAACATTGCCATCATCGCCCACGTAGACCACGGAAAAACAACACTCGTGGACAAGATGATGTTGGCGGGACATTTGTTCCGCAATGACCAGACCAATGGGGAACTGGTATTGGATAACAATGACTTGGAACGTGAGAGAGGTATAACCATCCTTTCGAAAAACGTTTCAATTAACTACAATGGAACAAAAATCAATATTATTGATACTCCGGGACACGCCGACTTCGGTGGTGAAGTGGAACGTGTACTCAATATGGCCGATGGATGTATCCTGTTGGTAGATGCGTTTGAAGGCCCGATGCCTCAAACTCGCTTTGTGCTCCAAAAGGCTTTACAACTCGGTTTGAAACCGCTGGTGGTAGTCAACAAGGTCGATAAACCCAATTGCCGCCCGGAAGAAGTATATGAAATGGTGTTCGACTTGATGTTCAGCCTCAACGCCACAGAAGAGCAGCTGGACTTCCCGGTTATCTACGGTTCTGCCAAAAATAACTGGATGGGCACCGACTGGAAAACTCCGACCGATAACCTGACAGCATTGCTGGATGCTATCATCGAACATATTCCTGCTCCAAAACAACTGGAAGGTACTCCACAAATGTTGATTACCTCTCTGGACTATTCATCATATACCGGACGTATCGCTGTGGGCCGTGTTCATCGCGGAACATTGAAAGAAGGTATGAACATCACTTTGGCAAAACGTGATGGTTCGATGGTGAAGTCTAAAATTAAAGAAGTACATACATTCGAAGGATTGGGACGTAAAAAAACCGATGCTGTATCATCGGGCGATATCTGCGCCATTATCGGTGTGGACGGTTTTGAAATCGGAGATACAATCTGCGATTACGAAAAACCGGAACCCTTGCCACCCATTGCCATCGACGAACCTACCATGAGTATGTTATTCACTATCAATGACTCTCCTTTCTTCGGTAAAGAAGGTAAATTTGTGACCTCGCGCCACATCCACGACCGTTTGATGAAGGAACTGGATAAAAACTTGGCATTGCGCGTTCGCAAAAGCGAATTGGAAGACGGTAAATGGATAGTATCAGGACGTGGTGTATTACACCTCTCTGTCTTGATTGAGACAATGCGTCGTGAGGGTTACGAGCTTCAGGTAGGACAGCCGCAGGTTATTTTCAAAGAAATAGACGGAGTGAAATGTGAGCCGATAGAAGAACTCACGATCAGTGTTCCCGAAGAGTTTGCCAGCAAAATGATTGATATGGTAACTCGCCGTAAAGGTGAAATGACCTCCATGGAATCTCAGGGAGATCGTGTCAATATTGAATTTGATATGCCTTCACGTGGTATTATCGGCTTGCGCACCAATGTATTGACAGCTTCTCAGGGAGAAGCGATCATGGCACACCGTTTTAAAGAATATCAACCCTACAAAGGTGATATCGAACGCCGTAGCAACGGTTCTATGATTGCAATGGAAAGCGGTACGGCTTTTGCTTACGCTATCGACAAGTTGCAAGACCGCGGTAAGTTCTTTATCTATCCGCAGGATGAAGTATATGCAGGTCAGGTAGTGGGCGAACATGTTCATGAAAATGACCTGGTCATCAATGTGACCAAATCAAAGAAACTGACCAATATGCGTGCATCAGGTTCGGACGATAAGGCTCGTATCATTCCACCCGTAATCTTCTCATTGGAAGAAGCACTGGAATATATCAAAGAAGACGAATATGTAGAAGTAACTCCAAAAAGTATGCGTATGCGTAAAGTAATTTTGGATGAACTGGAACGTAAAAGAGCAAATAGAGGATAAAAGGAAATTGCTATATATCAAAGAGAGGCGGTTCAACAGTAAACCGCCTCTCTTTTTTTATTATTCCATCTTTATGGTTTTATTACGTACTCTGCGAAGTATATTCTGCATATCATATACTACCTCAGGATGCTGTAATGCCACATTAGCGCGTTCATTTATTTCTTTCCTCATATCATAAAGCTGAGGAGTGCTTAAATTACCGGTTTCAATTTTAGGTCCCCACTGTATCATTGCAGGACCATCATTCGGCTCAATATATTTCCAGTCTTTGGTACGAACAGACAACACGTGATTAGAAGCAAGCTCAATTACCCAAGGACGGTCTTCATCATCTGTTCCCAGCAAATTACCGATGCGATTGTAACTATCAGGAGCACTACCTTTTGGAAGTCTGGCATTGACCAATGCCCCCAAAGACGCCATCCAGTCAATTTGTGACATCAAGACATCCGACTCACGATTTTCCTTAATCTTCTTGGGCCAACGCACGATAGCAGGAACGGCGGTACCTCCTTCGAATGCACTGTATTTATTCCCTCTCCACGGACCGGCAGGACTATGCCCGTTCAACAATTCTTCTGCTTTATCATCATAACCATCATCTACCACAGGACCATTGTCACTAGACAGGATAATCAATGTATTTTCCGCCAGCCCCAGTTTGTCGAGCGTTTCCATAATCTGGCCTACCGACCAATCAAACTGTACAATAGCATCTCCGCGTACACCCATCGGATTCTTTCCACGGAAGCGGTCGTGCGGGAAACGAGGAACATGAACGTCATTGGTTGCAAAATACATAAAGAAAGGCTCATCTTTATGCTGTTTGATGAAGTCAATGGCATGCGTAGTAATAGAATCGGCAATATTTTCATCTTTCCAAAGAGCTTTACCACCGCCTTTCATGAAACCGATACGACTGATACCATTCACAATAGACATATCGTGTCCGTGACTCGGTTTCTGATTATAGAGCAACTCGGGATGATCAGCACCGGTAGGCTCACCCGGAAAATTTTGTTTATAACTAACCTCTATAGGAGCAGAAGGATCATAATTTGCCACTTTACCGTTTTCTATGAATACACACGGAACACGGTCGGCTGTTGCTGCCATGATATAATGATAATCAAACCCTAAATCCCCTAAAGCAGCAGAAAGCGGAGCATTCCAGTCTTGTTGTCCCGTTTTATCTCCCAGCCCCAAATGCCATTTACCGATTGCACAAGTAGTATATCCCGCATTTTTAAACATATCTGCCATAGTATATTGTTCCGGGCGGATAATCATACCGGCATTTCCTGCTGCCACATCGGTATCAGGACGACGCCATGCATATTCACCGGTCAACAAAGAGTAACGGGAAGGGGTACTGGTAGCAGCTACGGTGTGAGCATTGGTAAAGCGAATACCTTCACCCGCCAAACGATTGACATTGGGAGTCTGCACATTCTTTGCACCATAACATTCCAAATCACCATAACCCAAGTCATCAGCCAAAATAACAATCACATTGGGCTGCTCACGATTGGTCACTTTATTCTCTTTGGGAGTCCTGGCTTCCGCAGTCAGAGCAGGACACAACACCGGTGTCAAGAGAGATAAAGCCAAATACTGTTTTTTCATGATATTTTAATATTTTAGTCAGATAAGGTGTGTCAAAAACCTAATGTAGCATTTTTGACACACTTTTTCCTATTGTTAGAATTACTCACGCAAGTTAGGATTAATATTTTGTTCTGACAAAGGAATCGGCCATTTATAATCCTGAGGATTACGAAAATCTCGTCTTCCTACATACCAGCGGCAATGTCCTGTCGGATCTACAAACTTGGTAGAACCGGCATAAGTGGTAGATTTAGGATAAGGAGCACCCCATACCTCACCAACAAGCACTGTCTCAGCAAGTTTCCAGCGCAACAAGTCCCAATATCTGATACCTTCAAAAGCCAATTCAACACGACGCTCATTACGGAGTAATTCGCGCAATTTGTCTGAATTAGTTTCTGTAACAGGTGGCATCTTAACATCAGCACGTCCACGCACCTGATTGATGGTCAAATTCAATACTGTTTGATCAATAGCCTGCCCGCTTTCAATCAAACATTCCAAATAGCTCAATAAAACTTCTGCATATCTGATTACCGGAGTCACAGCACTATAGCTATTCAAATCATTGATCGGATTCTCATCAAAATATTTCCGCCACATAAAACCAGTCTTAGATACTTCTGAAGAATAATCCAAACGTTCTTTCTTTGATGCTTCATAATCCGGACTCATGCGATATTCAGTACCCATAAAAGTCGCTCCATTATAATAGATGGTATAATCAAGACGCGGATCACGGTTCTCACCTAAATTATCCGGGTTGTAACGTGAATCGTCATAGCTGAACGGAGTTCCGTCTTTAAACTCATAAGATTCAAATAATCCGGCTGAAGGATTGGACAGACTCCATCCACCGTCTTTTGCAGACAAAATATGCTGTGGAAGACCGCAACCAAAATAGTTTTCAAGATAGGATATATAATAAATATTCTCCTTGTTGCCTACACCGGTTGAAGGATGGAACAACTCCCGATACACAGGATGAATTGAGTTATCACCATAATCGATGATTTCCTTATAAGCGGCTGCTCCACCTGCCCAATCCTGCATCAGCATACAAGTTCTGCCCAAAAATGCTAAAGCAGCCTGTTTGCAAGCGCGTCCTGTCTCACTATTCGGAATATCTTTAAAACGGGGCAGATCAGCTGCCGACTCTTTAAACTCTGTCACACACCATGACAAAATATTAGCCTGAGTTTCCTTTTCAACTGTATTGGCCTCTTCACCTGTCAGAGTTTTGGTCACTAAAGGTACATCCTTAAAATAACTGGCCAGATAGTGATACTGAGTGGCACGCAAAAAGCGGGCTTCGGCAACCATTCTGGTTTTCTGTTCTGATTCGGGAGCATTGGCAATACCCTCCAAGAAACGGTTACACAAACCGATACGCTTATAAGCCGATGACCAATAGTTTTTAATAAAAGAGTTATTATTCAACAGTTTACCACTAGAAATATTAAAGAATGGATTATTTTCTCCACGACGGTCATAAGCATTGTCTGTCAGATGTTCCATAAACAACATACCATGATAAGACCAAAAGTCCGAAACACTATATTCCAAACCATTTGTAATACTACCTCTATATAAAGAAGTTAAAGCCAATTCGGCATTCTTATCATCAGTCCAAAAATTATCTTCCGACAAATCTGTCAATGGATAACGCTCCAAATCACATGATTGCAATGAAAATGAAGCTAATAAAACAGTAAAAGCTATATATTTTAATCTTTTCATAAGTCATTAGAATTTTAAAGTTAAGCCCAAAGTATAAGTTGACATAGTTGGATAATATTGACCGTTATTACTTGTGTTTTCAGGATCCCAGCCTTTACGATACCCCTTGAAGGTTAAAGGATTGTCTAAAGAAACATAGAAACGCATACCGGTGGAACCAAACTTTTTAACTATATGTTCGGGTAATGTATAACCTAACTGAACATTACGTACTTTCAGAAAAGAAGCATCCAATACCCAGAAATCAGAAGTCAGTGTATTATTGCTACCTGCATTTGACATAATCTCCAAGCGAGGATATTCAGGATAACGGTTATCCTGCTGCACATTCCAGCAATTCTCCATTTGCCATTTCTGAATATTACCCTCCTGATAGAATGCATGACCTGCATAAACAGACAACATACCTTTCACCTTAGCAACTCCCTGAAGCAATACACTGAAATCAAATCCTTTATATTCTCCACCGAAATTCAATCCAAAAGTATATTTAGGTATACGAGAGCCTAAGAACGTTTTGTCATCCGGTGTTACTTTGCCATCACCTGTAATATCAACATAACGAATATCTCCGGCTTTAGAACCTTTGGCTATCGCAGTCTGATCATACCAGTCACCTACTTCATCATCGGTCAGAAATACTCCGTCCGTCTTATACCCATAAAACATCTGCATCGGATAACCGATAAACAAATCGCTACCATTACCTACCATACCATTGTTCTGGGTCACATTTCCCATACCCAATGTCAATACCTTATTATCAATAATAGAGAAATTACCATTAATATGATAATGGAACTTACCAATTGTATTTTGATGACCTATTTCAAACTCCCAACCTTTATTTTCCAACTCACCGGTATTTACTTGCGATACACTTAATCCGAAAATCGAAGAATAACTTGCAGCCGGCTTATACAATACATCTGTAGTCTTACGATAGAAATAAGAAGCATTAAATGTCAACTTATTATTAAAGAATGCAGTCTCAATACCAACATCGGTAGTACGAGTACGCTCCCACTTCAAACCCGGATCCACATAAGTAGTAACAGCTGCTCCTTGTGTGTACACTCCGCCAAATACATAGTTCTGTGCTTGCCCTAAAGAGTATACCGACTGATAAGGATAGTTACCGATATTATTATTACCCAATATACCGTAAGAAGCTTTCAGTTTTAAATTATTAATGAAAGACAAATTTTCATTTTCCTTCCAAAACTGTTCTTCAGAGATACGCCAACCTGCAGCCAAAGAAGGAAAGAAACCATATTTGCTATCTGTCGGAAAACGAGAAGAGCCGTCATAACGCATTGTTGTTTCAAATAAATAGCGCTGATCATAGTTATATGTCAAACGACCGAAGACAGACTGTATAGCCCAATCATATCCTCCGCCTCCATTTGTCTGACCGTCTGCCCCTCCGGCCCCTAAGAAAGGTACGTCATCAGACGGAAAGTTATTACGACTACCCGATAAAGTACGCTGACCTTCGTCTTCCCAAGTATATCCTACCAATGCAGCAAGATTATGTTTACCAAAAGACTTATTATAATCAGCTACAGCTTGGAAGGTCTTATAAACAGTTCGCTTCATTTCATCGCTCAATGTAGAAGGACCGGTACTCTTGTCACCCGTAAGAATCATATCACAACGATAATGGCGAACGTGACTTAATGTATAATTATAACCGCCTAAAATTTTCAAAGTCAATCCATCTATCGGCTGATATGACAATTCAATATTATTTTTAAATTTGTCATAGTCTTCACGATATGAAGACGCACAGTCTACCCATGCCACCGGTGTACCTTGCAATTTAGGTCCTAAACCGACCTCACCATTCTGCAAGTAAGTCGGAGTTAAACCGGGAAAACGAACGGCATTAGAAATAATCCCTTTAAATCCACCAATATCCAAAGAACCCGGAGTAGAAGGTTCGTGACGATCGGAAGTCATACCGCTCAGACGCACTTGTAATTTCAAGTTCTTAGCCAATTCCGCACCAAGGTTTACACGAGCATTGTAACGGTTATAATAGTTATTGTCCAACAAACCATTTTGACGCAAATATCCCAATGATACCATATATTGTACCTTTTCCGTACCACCGCTTACACTCAACTCATGCTTGGTTTGCAGTGCATGACCGCCCAAAAGATCATCAAGATACATTTCGTCAGCATAGTTGTCAGGGTCAGAACCATCACGATACTTCTGAATCATCTCAGGCGTATAGGTTTCTGCTCCAATCGCCTTATTATAAAATTCTGCATATTCATAAGAATGAGCCAATTCCGGCAATTCTGTAGCCTGACTCATACCCACGGAACCATTATAAATAATGCGGGCTTTACCTTCCTTTCCTTTCTTGGTTGTTACCAAAATAACACCATTGGCAGCACGAGAACCATAAATAGCTGCTGAAGAGGCATCCTTCAGAACTGAAATATTATCAATATCGGCCGGAGTCAAATCACTCAAAGAACCGGGAAGTCCATCTACTAGAACCAAAGGACTAGGAGTTGCTCCAAACGAACCGACACCACGGATACGAATAGTACCGGCATCCTGTCCCGGATTACCGCTTTCCTGTGTAATGGTAACACCCGACATCTGACCGGTCAACATATTAGAAACGTCAGGCACTGCACGAGATTCCAATGCTTTACTGTCCACTGATGCAATAGAGCCAATCACATTGACTTTCTTCTGCGAGCCATAACCTACAACCACCACTTCATCCAGTGTTTCCGTATCTTCTTTCAGAGTAATATTAAGGAAAGATTTATTTCCGACCGAAACATCCTGAGTATTATAACCAATATAAGAAACTTGCAAAGTAGCATTGCTTGGAACGGACAAATCAAAGTTACCATCTATATCTGTAATACTTCCTACAGTGGCATCTCCTTTTAAAATTACATTGGCACCAATAATAGGTTCCCCGGCCGAATCTTTTATAGTACCCTTAATTTTCTTAACCTTCTCATCATCTTTCAGAGTGATAACAATATAATTGTCATTCACTTGATAGACACAATTAGTTCCTTTTAGCAAATCCGACAGAATTTGCAATACATCCTGATTCTTTTGATTCAAGACAACTTGCTTATTGACATCCAGTTGTGAAGTGTTATAAGCAATCTTATACTTCGAAACAGATTCAATTTTCTCAAACGCTTGCTTTAAAGAAAGACGTTCCCCATTGAAGGAAACTTTCTGTGCATTAACAGAGAGGCTGCCGGCCAGAAATAAGCCAACACCAAGCCCCAACACTCGAATAAATTTCTTGTTCATTTCATATTAGATTTATTAACGACATAAGGTGTACGTACATGAGAAAGACAATTCAAATAAATACTACACCCAATGGCTTTGTGTTAATAAATACTAAACCGCTATCTTAAATAGATATCCTTGCCAACAATTTCATATTCTATACCGGGAACCAATATTTTAATAATTTGAAGTACTTGCTCCAACGATTCATTTCTATTAAAATGAACTCTCAAACTTTGATTCTGGTAAATAGATGTACGCACATGGAATTTCACACCATACACACGTTCCAAAGTATGAAGAACATCATTAAACGGCACATTGCCAAAGAACAACCCTCCCATACGCCAATCGGAGTGGGAAACAGCATTCACTTTATGCTGCTGTACTATCCCTGTGGAAGGAGTATATATCAACTGGTCATTGGGTTCCAGAAAATATTTCTCCGGTTGTTTATTTACCTTTACCTGTAACCTGCCGGTTTCCAATGTAGCCATTATCTGATTATTGTCCGGATACGCCGAAATATTGAATGTCGTACCAAGCACTTCCAACTCTAAATGGTTGGTAGTGACAATAAAAGGATGCTCTTTATCTTTTGAAACTTCAAAGAAACCTTCTCCCGCAATATAAACATTGCGAGATTCAGATATGAAACTGGAGGGATATACCAACAAAGTACCGGCATTAAGCCAAACCTTACTCCCATCAGGAAGAACCACTTCTTCACGTGTACCCATAGCTGCATAACGCTGCATATAAGTCACTTCGGACAACGTCTCCTTCACATAATCCTTTGCAGAATAATAATAGTAAGCCGAAAAACACACCATAATGAAAGGAATAGCCCAAATAGCAGCTACTCTTCCCCAATTTATTCTTTTCGTATTTCTTATATGTTCCCGATGTACTAATTCGACAGTCTGTTCTTCTTTTTTTAATCCTAAAGAGGTCTCCAAATTATAAAAAGCCTTCTCTATTTTTTCGTCAGAGCAAGAAGCATCGTCCAGTTTATCCCAAATTTGTGAAACAGCTTCTTCTCTTGCTTTATCTTCCACAGGAAAAACCATACGATTATAAACACGTTCCGTTATCTCATCAGAAACTTCATGATGAAAGAAAAAGTCTATTATCTTATGTATATAATTATTCATTTTCACATTTTATATAAAAAAGACAGTTCTATCTTATGATACACCTAAACCGGCAGTATTAAATAAACTAAAATAGAAAGAGCCAAAGCGTCTCTCAGTTCATTTAAAGCGATATTCAAATGATTCTCCACCGTTTTTTTCTGTATCCCCAGTTTCTCTGCTATTTGTTCGTTAGAAAGTCCTTCTATCCGACTCAACTTATATATCATTTTCCTTTTAGGAGGCATCTCATTCACTACCATATCAATTAATAATTGCAAATCTTTCGCTATCAATTTATCATAAGGAGTATATTCATCAGAAATCTCGGGAACATTATCTTCGCTTGTAAACCGGGAGACTTTTTTAGTTGTGATATAATTAAAAACGGTATATTTGGTAAGCATGAACAAATAAGAATCAAAATGATGTACCTTGTGAAAAATTGCTCTCTTATTCCATAGTTTTATAAAGACAATTTGAGTCAAATCCTCAGAATCATCCAAATCTTTTATAAATCCCCGTATAAAAGCATATACCTTAGGATAAAACAGCTTGAATATCTTATGAAAGGCTTCATGGCTGCCAGAGGCAAATTCTCCTACAACTTCCGGTTCTACAATCATTTATTAAGATTAATTCAAATGAAACGGGTGTAAATGTAGGGAATTTATTAGAAAACACCAAAAATAGATTCTAAAAGTACAATTTTAGTTTATAGAGATAAAGGAATACAAAACGAGCTGCCTCCTATATTCGAGCAGAAACATATTACTCGAATATAGAAAGCGGAAAGAGGAAAAATCAATCAATAAATTTCACTTTCGAAGTATCACGGGACTTAGCTGCCGGAGCCTCATCGGGATAACCAAAAGCAATAGCGTACAATAATTCATACCCATCCGAAAAATCCAACTTCTTCAAATAACCGGCAGCCGCAGGAGATTTCATAAAGCGGACAGGACCACCTAAACAACAACTTCCTATACCCATGGACTGAGCTGTAAGAATCATATTCGCCCCTAAAAGCCCACAATCTATTTGAGACATATCATACCGGGGATCATAGGCAATAAAAGCAACGGTAGGAGCATTATTGAACATATTCTTAAATCCGGCACGTTCAGCAGCCTTTGGATTTTCTTTCTTGAAAATCTCAGTCAGCTCATTAATAAAATCCTGATTATCTACCACACGCACTTCCCATGATTGTTTATTCATCCCATTGGGAGCATGAATACCACAGTTCAGAATAGTTTCCATTTTATCCCGTTCCACAGCCTCCGGTTTGTACTTCCGAATACTGCGGCGTGCCATAATAGTTTCAATGACAGGATTATCTTGCACTTTAACAATGCTATCGGACATTCCGGTCTCTTTCTGTGAAGGCTGCGATGTACATCCACACAATGCCAGGGTAAACAAGCCGGCACCTAATAAGAAAATACTTAGTGATTTCATTTGCTTTTATATTTTTGATTTGCAACAAATCTAGTCATTTTCAAGCATAAAAAAAACTTTTTTGGAAGAGACTTCAAACAGATAGTGGATCCAATAAAAATAAGACCTTCACTATCTGTTTTCTTTATGGTAACATAAAAGAATTTATTATTGGGTCAAGACATCTACTTCCGCATAACCAGCTATAGCATCACCATTTGTATTTGAAAGTGCCGTAAACCTCCAATAACGCGCTTTGCTCGACTGAAATGTCACAGTACGCGAAATCGGGCTATTCCTGATGTTTGAGAACTCACCCTTACTTACATCTTTCCAATTTTTCCCATCCTCAGATATACTAAAAAGATAATTAAAGATAACACCTGATGCCCAACGTCCCTGATCAGGAAGATATGTAAATCCTTTCAAAGTATAAACATTTCCCATATCAACCGTCAATTCTATCGGCATAGAATTTCTTGACTGATGCCAAACAGTAGTATCGTTTCCATCAAAAATATAATCAGTACCTGCATCATTAATACCCATGACTTTCCAATTATCCTTTATTATATCAAATGTTTGTCTTACCGTACTACTTGTCTTTCCACTTTCCCGATCAGCTACATAGGCTTTTACCACTGTTTTACCTTTTGTTTGAATAGGCCCCATATAAACCTTATCCGGTTCACCACCGTCTATCGAATACTTTATTTCCAATTCTTTATCGGGAATGGAAATTGTAACCAACCCATGTTTATCTCTTGTTATAACAGGCTCCGTTACTATTTTAGGAGCATGATAAACTTCAACATTACTAATCAGGGGACAAGCTTTTGCATCCAATATATTTATTCGTATCTTGTCCGATAGAACGGTCGGCAAACGCAATATGCGCTTATATCCAATAGTCGTCTGCTCATCCAACAATTTCCACTCCCCATCAATGCAAGCTTCTACGGAGAACTTTCCTACACGTTGCCCCAACCTAATATATTCCTGCAAAAGAATACGATTAAACTCAATCGGTTTTCCCAAATCAACAATAAACGAAGCAATCTTTATGCTATCATCGGTAGCCCAATAAGACATATCATCATTATCCGTCAAATTATCAGAAGAGAATTTCTTCGAGCCTCCTCTGACATTAGTTGCAATAACAGAAGCTCCTTCTGCCAAATTAATAGTAAAATCAGCTTTCAGAGCTGCAGTCATTTCCTGTATGCGCTTCACATCCGTTTCATGCACCAAACCTCTCTTATCAATAGGTAAGTTCAATAAAAAGGTTCCATTACGACCAACAGAAGAGTAATAAATATCTACCATCTGCTGCAATGATTTCACTTTGTGATCTTCCGACTCATGATAGAACCATCCGGGACGAATAGACACATTGACTTCCGCAGGTACCCAATGCGTACCATCTTCATGTCCATAACGTAGTTCTGTGTAATTAGGGTACCCAGGCCAAACTTCATTACGTCGCAAAAGGCTCCAGTTTGTTTCCCCTACCCAACCGTCTTCATTACCACACCAACGGCAATCTGGTCCTCCATCACTGAACAACATGGCATTGGGTTGAAGTTCACGAACTATCTTATAGGTATTCTCCCAATCATAATATGTTTTTCTATCTACACAACGATTTTCATTTGTACCTCCATAATACCCCGTTCCTCCATTTGCACCATCAAACCAAACTTCAAAAATCTCACCATAATTAGTCAGCAGTTCCCGAAGTTGGTTTCTAAAATAAGTAATATATTCAGGAGTTCCATAATCTCGATGATTCCTGTCCCATGGAGAAAGATAAATACCTAATTTTAAGCCATATTCTTTACAGGCCTCCGAAAGTTCCTTCACCAAATCACCTTTTCCACCACGCCAAGGCGATTGTTTAATTGAATACTCAGTATATCTCGATGGCCATAAACAAAAACCATCATGATGTTTTGCAGTAATAATAATACCCTTAAATCCAGCATTTTTACATACTTTAGCCCATTGACGGCAATCTAGTTCCGTAGGTGAAAAAAGCTTCGGATCCCTGTCACCATATCCCCATTCTATATCAGTAAATGTATTTATACTAAAATGTATAAAAGCATACATCTCCATCTCTTGCCATTCCATTTGCGCTTCAGTAGGCACTGGACCATATGCCTGTGGTGCTTCCACTTCTTTACAAGAAACTGCTGCCAATACAAACAATAGAAATAAAAAAGGTTTCTTCATATAATTCATTTTATAATCAATGCCAATCTTCAATGCTTTTTATAAAATTAATTCTTATAATAGTCGTTAAACCCGGCCAACATATAATCCCAAACTCCTATTTTCCAAGAATTTACCCGTTCCTTTTCTTCTATACTTTCCGCTTCCAATCTAGCCTGTTCTATATATCCCTCCAATTCTTCCATTACCCTAGGCGTACCCAAATATTTCCAAGCTAGTTCCCGTGTTTGATGAAACTGAGCATCTTGAGTTTGAATATAGGAAGGATAATTAGCAGGATCACTATATACCGATTCTATTTTTAAGTAAAACTTCTTCATCGCTTCAGCAGCTTTTCCAAAATACCGGTCAAAAAACTCATCCAATATCTCATCTGTATCTAACGATGGATTATCAAAAAGCTTCATTGTAAGATAAAAATCAATTTGCTCACTCAAGCCACACAAATATACGCCTTTCACGCCATCAGTCGCATACATACGCATTTGCTCACCCGTGGCATGTGCATTGAATCCGGGAAAAACATTGAAATTGGTAACTAATCCCCGTTCAGTCGGGAATCCTAAATAACTCCATAAGAAAATATCACGACCTGAGGATTTACTTTCTTCAATCCAACTTTTATAAAGCATCATTTCATTACGCTTCATTCCTGGTGCCCAATAGTTACGAGTATGTAAACAAGGGGCGACAGCTATATTATCTTCCAACTTTATATCTTTAGGAAGATAGGCATAAACATGATAAGCTAATGCTGCCAGTTTCTTATCTGGTGCTACACGTTTTATCTCATGTGCCACTTTATTCACAAAGTTCCATATATAATGCGTAGCAGTTCCACAATTAAAATGTTGGCCTAAAATATTATTTTTATCAATAGCTAGTAATTTTTGACATTCATCACATGTACACCAGCTGGAATTATCCAATGGTACAATGGCAAAGTATTCACCTAAAGCAACTTGTTCCGCTATAGTTCCTTTACCTTCAAAATAACGGATCGCATCTTGTGCAACTTGATGAATAAAATCTGGATTAGTATAACAGAATTGGCGTTCTGAAGCTCCACCGCCACGACCAACAGCAAAATATTCAGGATGACTTCCTTCAAATAACTCTGGACGGGCAGGATTCTGCTTTAAAAAACGGTCTTGAAAACCTGTAAACGCATGGTTCGCTGCCCAACGACGACCTCCCATACGCATACGCCGCATATATAAATGCAGCATATCTTCGGTAGCATCCATGAATTGTGCCTTCATAAAAGGCCACCCAAATGTAAGCGAACCATCACGGTATTTAATGGCCGGAGCACGTTGGATATGCACATTGTCTATTCTTAGTCTCTGTATTGAAGGAACTACAATATTTTTGGGACTCGGACCATAAAAACGTACTCCTAGAAAACGCTCTATAAAATCGTATACAGCATAACATGTCCCTTGAGCATCAAAAATAGAAGGCAAAGTAAGCTGTGAAACCACGTCACTATTACCTGTCGCCTGTTGGTAATTAATTTGCCTTCGATCCTCCTCGGGAGAAAATCCATTATTGCTACGTCCTTTATCACATATAATCTCCGAGGTCACATCCGTATCTTTTCCTATCAATATTATACGCTGGGGAGATACGTCTATCAAATATTCCTGTTCACCTAAACATTCTTCTGAAATTCCATATTGGTCTGTATAGCTACTTTGTCCTACAAAAATCACTTTATCTACATTATTGGAACAAAGATGCACAATCGGTATCTGTAAACCAGTTGTTTTACCTATAAAATATTGGAGTTCAACCGCTGCAAGACGAACAGAATTAGACGGATCCGGACTAATTACAATTTGAGTGTTTTTATCTAGAATATATGCTTCATGTGCAAAAAGGATAGAAAAACATAATGAAAAGCAAAATGTTATTATATATTTTAACATACCTATAAATTTATTAGTTTGGGGAGTATTAGCACTCCCCAAACAAATTACTGTTTACCTATTTTATTTACTCATTTCCAAAATATCCCTTATTCTGAGTCATATTCTCATTAGCTATCAATTCTGATTGGGGAATAGGAAATACTTCATTTTTATTCTTCTTAAAAATACGCGTCTCTACCTGTATAGGTTCACCTGTTGCCGGATTAATAGCTCCATAAATAGGACCATCCATTACTTTATCAGCAATTCCCCACCTACGGATGTCTAAATAACGGGATCCTTCAAAAGCTAATTCCACACGACGCTCACGGCGCAATAATTCACGTACTTTATCTTGTGAGTTATATTGGTTGGATGTTGCTTCTATCATATCGGCACGACGACGAATATCATTAATATATTTCAAGACATCCGGATTTTGCCAATCGCCCGATTCTATTAATGCCTCGACATAAGTCAATAATATTTCAGCATAACGAATGATATAAAAAGCATTGCTACCATTATAAGGATGATTACGATCTAAAGGATCAATATATTTCTTCAGCATAAAACCTGTACGTGAAGCATTCGGGCGTCCAATAGCTTCCGGACCTTCAACAAAAGGATTATAAGTATAATGGCTAAAAGTCGTGCTGTCACCGGGAGCAATTACAGACAAGAACAAACGCGGGTCTCTGTTATTATGATAAAACGGATCACGTGAATAGATGGCCAAAGAATCCGGTCCTAACTCATCCAATGTTTTACCCTGCATCGTTTCGAAGCTGTTCACAAAACTCAATAAAGGATTAACGGTACATTGCTGACCTAATCCAGGACCTGCGCAACGAAAGAAAGCTTCTCTTAATCCAGCTGCACTATAAAGGATACGTTCTTTATTATTTTGCCCCACCGAACGAAACAAATCACGGAAATTCTTACCCGGTTGGTCATCAGTCTGGGCTGTATAATACAATTCATACTCTCCCGAATCAATTACTTTTTTAGCGGCATCTCTAGCTATATCATAACGTTTTGCGTTCAAAGCGATGATAGATTTTAAAGCATAAGCAACCGAACGGTCCACTTTAGTCTTACGGCTATCATCGTACTTAAAAGGTAAGTCTTCAATGGCAATGGCTCTATCCAATTCCGTTAACATCCAATCGTACACTTCACCGGCAGAAGAACGTGCCATAAAATTCTCATTAGGAGTCAGAGAATGATCAACAATAGGAATGCCTTCTTCCAACCCAAAGTAACGCATCAATTCCCAATGATAGTATACTCGTAAAATAATCGCTTCACCTCGGATCTTTTCCCGTTCAGGTTCATCCACGAAATAAGCCTTATCCATGTTTTCAAGTAAACGGCAACACTTACGAATGATACTATACCGCGCGCTCCATAATTCAGACATTTTACCGTCTTCAGCAGTAATAGTACCATTACCGGCAGAAACAATCCAACCTTCAAAGTCTGCACCATGATAGGAGTTATCAGTTAATCCTTCTTGATGAACCATTGAAATATAAGGGGATGTATAATGGTGGGTACCGTGAGGCAAATTATAACATTGCCCTAAAGCAGCCTCTACCTGGCCACTGGTTTTCCAAAACTCAGCATCAGTGATACCCGTTGGATTGTCACGGGTTAAAAAATCTTCGCAACTGCTCATTGAAAGAGCTAATCCTAATATATAAATATAGTTTTTCATAACCTAATTTTTAAAATGCAACATTTAATCCGGCAGAATAAGTTTTAACCATTGGATAAGTAGTATGGCTTCCACGGCCTTCCGGGTCTACACGGTCTTCTTTCGCAATGGTAAATGGATTCTGCAAGTTCACAAACACTCTCAAATTATTAACCAAGAATTTACGGGTCCACTCTTGCTTAAAAGTATATCCTAACTGAATATATTTCACACGACAATAACTTGCGTCAAATCTCCAATAGTCGGATGACAAAGAATTATTACCCGGTGTCGGAGTCAGGCGTGGGAACTTGGCATTAGGATTCTTTGGAGTCCAATAATCCAGATGGAATTCTTGCGGAGTGGTTGAATTGCCATCCAAACGTAATGGCACAGCAAAGTTACCCCCATAATATGCTTCAACCCCATTTACCCCCTGACACATTATTTCGAAATCAAAGTTTTTCCATTTAAGTGAGAAGTTGGCGAAATAATTCAATTTAGGTTCACTGCTACCCATAATGGTACGGTCGTCCGCTGTTATCGCTTTATCACCATTCATATCCAGATAATGGATATCCCCGGGTTGCTGGCCATCAATAATCACTATCCCCTCTTTAGGTATCAAAGCCCCATCAGCATCAGTCGTAAAATCACTTTCCTGCAACAATCCATCCGTTTTATACATATAGAAACTATTTAAAGGATGACCTTCCTGATGAATCGTACTTCCATTGTCATAAGGACCGCTAACCAACTTGGTTATTTTATTTTTGTTTTTAGATATACCTCCAAATAAAGAAAGTTCCCAATCACCTAAACTTTTAGCCAAGTTGACACTAAATTCCCATCCTTTATTACTTACACGTCCCGCATTTATAGTAGTTGACCCCAAGCCACCGATCATTGAAATAGAAGGAGTCAATAATATATCTGTAGTCTTTTTATCGTAATAATCGAAAGTTAAATCAACCATACCATTAAACAAACTAATATCAGCTCCTATATCAAACATATTTACCTTTTCCCAAGTAATATCGGGATTACCAAATGTCGTTTCATTACCATTACCAGAATCAATCAAAGTCTGATACTTATACAAACCTATATTCTCATTACCCAACTGTCCGTAAGAAGCTCTCATTTTCAGGTTACTCAACCAAGTCAAATCTTTCATAAAAGATTCTTCCGACACATTCCATCCCAAACCAACAGAAGGGAAATATCCATACTTATTCCCTTTACCAAAGCGGGAAGAACCATCCGCACGCAAAGTACCCTCAACCAAATAACGACCATTATAAGTATAATTGGCTTTAATATAAGCCGAATGCATTGAATATTCTTTCCAAGCATCCGAGTTATTTAACTCAATATTAGTACCTCCGATAGCAAACAAACGATGTTTTCCTTTCTCCAATGTATATTCCAAAGTAGTACCAAGATAGTAATAGCTGGAACGTGAAACGCTGGCAGCAAAACGGTTTCCCCAAGTTGCCAATAACTGTCCATTGTTATAATCAAAGAAGTTAAATGCATGTCTTTCTTCCTTTTTAGTTCCACTATTTACCCGATAACTGAATTGCCCACGCCAAGTCAATCCTGGAATAATTGTCCAACGCGGTTGCAAATTAACACTAATATTATCTGATATTTGTTGTGTATATCCACCTTGTTCTATTTGAGCCAATGGATTCTGCATATTAGAACCATAATTACCATAATATTCATTAGGATCGTTCTCACGAGCCGGGTATTTGCCTACAATTGTAGGAGGAATTCCGTATAATTGGTACAATGGGCTCTGTCCGCCTGAATCGGCAACCGAAGGCTGATGCTGGCTGGAACGAATCATATTCAAATCCACATCCACACTAATATTATCACGCAAATTTACGGTTGTATTAGCACGTAAATTAAAACGCTCATATTTGTAGTTATCCAAGAAACCATCTTGCAACAAAAAGTTACCAGTCACAGCAAAACGTGCTATGTTGTTACCACCCGATATCGAAAGTGAATGATTTTGCAAAGTTTGATCTTTCCACAATAAGTCCAACCAATCTGTATTAGGATAAAGTAATGGATCTGTACCAGCCTGCGTAATTGCAATAGCATCATCAGAATAAACAGGGTCACCACCAATATTATAATAAGCCTCATTCACCATTTTCATATAAGTCGGTGCATCTACGAAATCAGGCATATAAGTAGCTTTCTGCACACCGGCATAACCACTATAATTGACATTTACTTTTCCAACCACTCCGCGTTTTGTCTTCACCACAATTACACCATTAGCTGCACGCGCACCATAAACAGCAGCCGCAGCCGCATCTTTCAACACTGTCACACTTTCAATGGTGTTCGGATCAAGATTATTCATATCCATAGGAATACCATCCACCAAAACAAGCGGATCACTATTACCCAATGTAGAAACACCACGGATTTTAACAGCAGCCGCATCTCCACCCGGAAGTCCACTTTCTTGTGAAACCGAAATACCCGTGACGCCTCCTTGTAAGGCTTGCGAGAGAGAAGTTATCGGTTTATTGACCACATTGGCAGCTACTTTTACCTGAGAGATGGATGAGATTGAATTCAATTTACGCTCTTCAGAAAGACCTGTAACAACCACTTCGTTTAATAGATTAACATCTTCCTCCATCGAAATAATCAGATTACTTTCACGACGCTTTACTGTATATTCAGTCGTTTTAAAGCCTATGAATGAAAAAACTAACACATCGCCCTTTTCAACTTGAATATTAAAATATCCGTCAATATCCGTAGTTACGCCTATTGCTTTTCCTTTCACCTGTACACTTACTCCAACCATAGGCATAGGGCTGGAAGTCTTTTCATAAACCTGGCCACGCAAACTTATTTTCTCATTTACAGCATGGTTCTCAAACACCTTTGTATTATCAAACGGTTCTGACACATTGTTAGCAGAAGCAATACCGGCTCCCAGCATAAACACACTTGTAACCCCAACAGCCAATGAATAGCGCCGCCACAAGTAGTTTAATTTCAAATGGTTACTTTTGTCTTTAATCATAATAATTTTAGATATTTAAAGTTATCAAATCGTTGATGCGAAATTAGTTAATGGAAAAAAATAAGGATTCTGAAACAGGACTCTTCTACATCCGTTTTTATACTTACAAGGCTAAAAATGTACTTTTTAAAGACGTTTTTATACTTTTTGTCACCAACAACCTGAGAATAAAATGCTTTCCCTCATTTTTTATATCCCCAAGAATCTACTACTCCTACCCTCAAGCAATACGTTTTCTTTCTTTTTTTTGTGAATAATCAAATTTCTTTTCTATTTTTGCGGATAACAATATAATATTATGAAACATATTTGGCTTCTCATCTCATTCCTATATGCTTGTTTAAATACATTCAGTCACCCCAAATGCAATTATTATTTTGAACAAATAATGATTGCCGACGGTCTGTCCCAAAATCATATAACTTGCATTCATCAAGATGCTCAAGGATTTATTTGGTTTGGTACTCAAAATGGCTTAAACAAGTATGACGGCTATCAAATCAAAGAATATAATTTTAGCTCCAATGACCCTTATTCTTTAATTAACAATAATATATCGACCATTTTTAACGATTCATTCCAACAATTATGGATAGGTACTCAGGATGGGTTGTGCCGCTATCGCCCGGAGACAGATAATTTTGAAATTATAAAACTACATGAGCTCTCTGATAATATCCCTGAAAATCGGCATATACTTTCTCTCTATGAAGATCAAGACCATATACTATGGATTGGTACAGCCGGCGGAATGTTATGTGCTTATTCTTTGAAAGAAAAAGAAATAAAATATCATTCCTATTCCATTCAACGAGCTCCTATCAATGCACTCACATCCTACCGGGATTCTTTGCTTATAGGTTGCAGCAATCACCAAGGTACGATGCATTTGAACAAAAAAGACAGGAAAATATTCCGTACCCCTTTCGATTCTCTCCATAATAACCTCTCCGTAACTTCTTTCCTTAAAATTAATGATGACGAATTATGGATCGGAAGCTATGATAAAGGGCTCTTCAGATATAAAGAACAAACTCCTACATATCCAATTCCTAATATCCAAGATCTATGCCTTGTTGCCGACACTCTCATTATGATTGCTACTGAAAACAATGGATTATTCGAGTACAATAAGCAAAATGGAAATATCCTCTCTATCAATACTGCACAAAAAGAAACCAACCTTAACTCAAATGCCGTAACCTGCCTTTATAAGGACCTTACACACATAATATGGGTTGGAACTACCAATGGAGGGGTCAACAAATTTGATCCTAACCGAAATAATTTCAAATATATACCCTTCCACACAGAAGAGCTATCAAGGCAAAGCATTCATTCCGTACTTGCATTAGACGCATTAGACGAAGAAAACTTATTAATAGGATTGGATAACAAAGGACTTTATACCTATAACAAAAGTACAGGAAAAATACTTCCTCATAAATCCTGTAAAGATTTTCCAGAATTGAAAGATATTCCAATTAATGCTGTCTTACACGATTCCCGAGGATTTACTTGGATAGGAACTTATCGAAAATCAATGAAAGTAGTGGGTCCCCAACCGGAGCAAAATCATATTAATCAATTAATTGCCTGTAAATTCCTAGCTACCTCATCTATCAAATGCATTTACGAAGACTCAAAAAATCAAATTTGGATTACCACTTCTAATGGAGAAGTTTTCTGTTACAACCCTACTACCCGATTAATGGATAAATACGATAAGTCATTAAATACATTAATCAATCCCAACGTTATCCTTTCACTATATGAAGACAACGAAAACCGTATATGGATCGGAAGCATGTGTGGTTTATTTTGTTTTAATGAAAAACTACGAGACTTTCAACATATATATTTACCCAATAATAAAAATCTTTTTGATACAAAAAATATTATTATCCCAATCTGCCAAGCCGGAGAGACTTTATGGCTAGGAACTCAAGATGGCCTAGTAGAATATTTTACAAAACAAAAAAGAACAAACCATTTCAGTTCTCTAGACGGATTGCCTAGTAATAAAATTAAAGGCTTACTATTAGATAACAAAAACAATCATTTATGGATTTCAACAGACAAAGGTCTTAGTTACCTTGACTTAAATAACAGAAAATTTACGAACTTCGGATTGGAAGCTGGAATTATCAACCGAGAATTCAATAATATGAGCTATTTATGCAATCAAAGCGGCGAATTCTTTTTTGGCAGTACTAATGGCATTTATCATTTTTATCCGGAACAAATCAAAACGAATCCTAATGTACCCAAAGTCATTATTACTGGTTATCAACTTTATGATAACCCCACCTCCCAAAAAGGAGTAAAAGAAGTTCATAATATTCCCATATCTGTAGGAGAAGAAATATGCATACCCCATTCCGAATCAACATTTAGCATTAACTATGTTGCTCTGAATTACACTAATACCCAAAAGAATGAATATGCTTACCGATTAGAAAATTATGATAAGAAATGGAGGTATGTAGGAAAGCAGCGTATGGCTACTTTCACTAACTTAAATCCTGGTACTTATTATTTTCAGGTAATAGCTTCAAATGGCAACGAAATTTGGAATCAAGAAAAATGCACCTTAAAAATTATCATATTACCACCATGGTACAGGACTGTATGGGCCTACACTATTTATGTGATAATAGGTATATCTTTTCTCTTTCTCCTGATGCGCTTCTATGCCAACCGAATTAAAATGAAAAGCCAATTAAAGAATGAACAATTTGAACGTAAACAATTAGAAAAATTAAATCAACTTAAAATGCAGTTCTTTTCAAATATCACACATGAATTTCGTACGCCTCTCACACTTATCTTAAGCCCTCTAAATAGTATCATCAATCAAAATGTAGGAAAAAACGTTCAAAATGATTACTTAAAAATTATCCAAAACAATGCTATTAAACTATTGGAACTAGTAAACGAATTATTAGACTTCTCAAAATCAGAAGCAGGGCATTTTGCCTTTAAACCTACCATCTCTGATCTCATTAAAGTACTGGAACAGGAAATCCATACCTTTAGTCCTTTAGCAAAGGGAAAAAATATAAAACTAAGCTACATCTATAAAGAAGCATCCTTATTATGTATTGCAGATACGGTCATTATTCAAAAAATAGTATCTAATTTATTATCAAATGCTATAAAACATACACCTGAAGAAGGAATAATTAATGTATATTTAGAAAAAAAACAAGACAAGGAGCCTAAAATACAAATTTGCATTGAAGATTCTGGTAAAGGAATCCCCAAAGACCAACAACAGCTCATCTTTGAACGGTTCTATCAAATGGAAGAAGACAGTGCTAACGGAACCGGCATTGGATTAGCGCTAGTCAAAAACTTAACTGACCTGCACCACGGAACGATCAAAGTAGAAAGTAATGTAGGAGCAGGAAGCAAGTTCATTATTGAAATTCCTTATAGTGAACCTTCCCAAACATCAGATATACAAGCTGAAGAATCCTGGGAAGATCGATCTCTATCCAAAAATTCTCTTCATATAATCAATGAAAAAGAGTTAGTTACTGCTGAGAAGCAAAAAGAGCATACCGTTTTAATAGCAGAAGACAACAAAGAACTTCGTATTTATATATCCAGCTTACTAACCCATTTATACAATGTCCTTACTGCAGAAAATGGAAAAATTGCATTAGACATAGCTCAAAAAGAATTACCCGACATTATACTGTCCGACATTCTTATGCCCGAAATGGACGGAAAAGAATTCTGTAAGCAAATTAAACAAGATATTCATACCTGCCATATTCCGTTCATCATGCTAACAGCTTTAGCCTCTGAAAATTATCAGAAAGAAGGATTAACTGTAGGTGCCGATGATTATCTGATCAAACCATTTAATCCAGATATATTACTGTCTAAAATATCTAATATATTACAAAGCCGCACATTGATTTCAAGACAAGCTAAAACACTACAAGCATTAAAGCCTGAAGAAGTGCCTTTTGAAGACAAAGACAGCCAATTTCTCCTAAACCTCATCGAGATAATCAAGAACAATCTCAGTAACTCTGATCTTAAAATAGACGATTTAGGTAAAGAATTAGGTATGAGCCATACTCCATTCTATAAAAAAATTAAACAATTAACCAATCAGACACCTAATGATTTTCTAAAAAATATACGTTTAGAACAAGCTAAAAAACTCCTATTAGATAGCAATCTAAATATTAACGAAATAGCTTATTCAACAGGATTCAGTTCTCCCAAATATTTTCGTGAATGCTTCAAAAAACAATATGGAGAAAGCCCAAGTGATTTTTTGGAACACAACAATAAATAAAATAGCAAATATCTTAGGGATATTCATTAAATATTACAAAATAAGCCAACTAATTCATACACAAAGTATTGCGAGTTAGTTGGCTTTTTTGTATCTTTAGGTATTCCCCCGAAAATAAGGTTTGACGGCCAAAACGGGGGAAATA
>OJPB01000023.1_pt1 | contig 105962 bp, 133 predicted proteins | sample 1598391 | NCBI WGS metagenome assembly OJPB01 (sample SAMN03922452, study PRJEB24848) | human gut metagenome | isolation source: stool sample | host: Homo sapiens | place: Germany | collected 2009-11
GGTCATATACTGCCCGGTAGTTTCCTTTGCTTAATGTTCTCATTTTAAAATAGTGTTTATAACGTTGTTAATAGTAAATTCTTCAATCTCTTTTATGTCCTTTTCGGAGCACATGTGTCTGTTTTCGGTATATTCTATGATGTTGCCGTGAAGAATGTCCGCAGGGGACGGAAAACGGCTTATTTCTGCCACTTTCCATATTCCGAACTTGACTGTTACATATACCTCGTATGAATCGGGGTTCTTGAAAAAGTCTATATTTGCCATGATTGTAAAGATTTTATTTGTTTGACAATTATCAATTAATAAGGAAGACCATAATTGTTACGGTAAACTTCTACCAAAGAAATATTTACGTTTGGATAACCTTTAGTGTTATAGGATTTCTTGGCATAATAGAGACGGACACCGGCAAAACGTTCTTTCATCATTTCGTAATTATTCTTTGCATCTTCGATGTTCTTGAAAAACTCTACATAATCATTTCCCATGCTAACCGCAAAACCTCTGATAACTTTAATTTCATTTTCCATAACCTTATCTTTTTATTTGTTTGACCTAATTAGCTGTCTCCTTTAAGAAGACATTGCAAATATAAAACCTTATTTAGACATAAGCAAGTGCGTATGTCATTTTAACATAAGATTAACATATAATCCCCAAATAAAACACCCGGAAACATTCTTTCGCGAAGAGCGTAACCGGGTGTCAGTCAAACAAATATTTAAATTAGAGAAAGAAGGTTCTAAACGATTTCCGGCTGAAAGTATGTCGGGTAATCCCAATCCTTGATAAGCTCCTTAAGCTCCTTCCAGGGAATGAAAATGGTGTGAGATTCGATAGCCGCTTTCTTATCACCAGTCCAGTAGATGGAAGAAAAAACCGGGTTCTTGGACTGTACTATACTTTCTGTCGTCCGTCCTCCCATGTCTTCGATAAGCTTACTATATCCGAAATAGCTGATGTTCTGACCCAGGATAAGACAAAGGATATCGCCAGATTTGCACTTTAAGGCCCGGGCCACGGATGTTCTGTCTTCGACGTTTATACCGTTATTATCACGGAGCAAAACAAGCTTATTGGAGCTACAAAGCCAGTCAATGTACTGGCTTCCCCCGTCGTATGTAAATTCGTTCTTTTTGCTCATATCAAATCTTTATAATCGTCTTCCATCCTTTTTATCTCGTTCGTCAATTCCTGGCTTAAATGGAATAGGAACTGTTTTTGATTGTCTTCCATCTCGTCCTCATTACAGCTCATCTTCCTGGAAAGTTGGTCTAAATACCGGATGAACCGCTTTCTCTGAATAAGGTCTATATAGGAGACCACATAAAGAAGAGCGTCCATTCTTTTCTGAATTCCCGTAACCGTCCCTATGCACCACAAAAGAAGGGTGATAAGGACTACTGTAAGAAGAACGAGACATATAAATATCGCTGTTATCATGTTTGCAAATATATGAAAATAAAACAAATAATTAATACTAAAGAACGTTCAAATTTTCGTCCTTGTCAATATATACGGGTCTCGAAACAAGGGAACACGGGGAAATGACAACATATTTCCCCGGACGGACCTTCCGCAATGTCATTCCCCGGTATTCGGCAATCTGTCCGACCCAGATGTAACATTCTTTCTTAATCATTGAGGATGTTTTTAATTGAGTCCAGTTTCTTTTCGGCTTCTTTCTCGGTCTGGAAATAGTTATGGACATCGAACCTATAATTGTCTATATAATCAAACTTCTCTATATGGGAATTCACGCAAAAGGAATCGGGGCCATTGAAATCAATGTAATAATACATACAGTCCTTCTTGGCACGCCAACGAAGATTTTTAAGGCATTTTTCTTTCTCGTCATAGTATAGCCCATTTTCGGAAAGAACGTTGTTTATAAGCTTCTTTTCTTCTAATGTAGAGAATCTATAAGCCGGGATAAGGTCATAATGGGTAAACGGGTATCCGTTTTTATGCGTATGTAATTTTTCACCATAACGCAGAAGAGCATGATAAGCTACTTTGATGTCTTCGCGTTCACATTCTCTGTATATTAATATTGTACCGTCTTCATGCGTCAGATAATCGCCATCGTTAAGCTCCATCAGATAATAATCCTCATCATGAATAGAAATAAATTCCCCGTCTTTGTCACATAATACCTTTTTCATAATTGTAAAATATTTTTATTAGAAAACATAATTAATCAAATCAGAAAGCCAGGACATGAATTGTATCATTCCAAAGAATAGGAAAGCACAAACGATTGCACCTACTCCGTACCAGAAACGTACCCACCATTCACGATATCTTGACTTCAATACTTTATTGCCGAAACGTCCGTGAAAGAAATTTATAAGTTGCTTTTTCATGATATATAAGTTTTTAGAATTCAACAAGGAGAAGAGGTTTATGGCTTTCCCTCTCTCTGACCCACATATAATTGGAACCGAAACCGTAATCAAAAAGAGAATTGAATGTAATCGGGTAATTCGCAGAAATGAATTTCATTGCCTTTCTTAATTCTTTTTCGTCATTACATTCGGAGATTTCGTTAAGTATATTGACATAAATAGAGATTGCTGTTGGTGAATGATAGGCATTCAACGGGTTTTCTACAATTACTTTCATAATCAAATCCTCCTTTATGTTAATATATTTCATCCTCATGCAATAGTTCACAGTAAGCAGGAGTTTCAGCGTCCGTATGCTTATTGGTTATAAGAACCTCGTCACCATTGGTGTATATCCGTGTAGCAAATGCACCGAAAAACAAACTTTCTTTCATACCGAACAATATTACTGCATCATCATTTACATTTGCAAGTGCTGCAATCAATTCTTTCTTTGTCATAATCTTATATCTTTATTTGTTCAACATTTCAAGCTGTCTTTGAAGGAGTTTAGCGCGATTCTGCTCGTTGGCTGCAAACTCCATATTCCCGATAGACTTATAGAACTCCACATTTTCAAGTGCCTCGGCAAGTGCTTGTTGTTTCTTGGAAATCATAGAGGAGATTTCGTTGTTATTACCTCTCTTCATCATCTCTTCCATTTCCGTACCTCTCACCTTGTAAAATTCTGCTTTCATAACCTTATTTCTTTTAATTTGTTTGACCTTGTTTCCTTATCACATTGCAAATATATGAAGTATATCAGACATAAGCAACTGCGTATGTCATTTTAACATAAGATTAACATAATCTTTCTTTCAGTGATATTTTATTTTTCAGAAATAGAAGAAAATGATATGTGATTATCAAATAGTTAGCCTTAACTCTGAAAATTGCGTTGTTTTTCGGCATACAATAAAATACAGAAAATGAAAAACCGGGAACCGGGCAAAATACCCGAAATTCCCGGCACCCCAAAAACAATCAAATCACCTCATCACTGGTCCAATCATCAGAATTGTTAATTTCTTCTTCATCCACCAAAGGATAGGGATAAGTGATTCCCTCTTCTACAAGTTCCTCTCCTTCCGAAAGCATCATGATAGGAGGTACAAGCATGTTGTACGTCTCTTCATGTAGCAACGCTTTCGTACCGTCGTTACTCATTCGTCTTGTCTCCCAGTCTTTATCGAACTGTTTTAATTCTTCTATAGGTATAACTAACCACTTCATATTATTCAGTTTTTACGTTTCAACCATTCTTCATTAAGCCGTTCTTTCTCGGTCTCGATTTCTTCTGGTGTCAAAGACTTGTTATAGAGAGCAAAATAATAGATAGCTCCTTTCAAAAGTCTACTGTCTCCCTCTCTTATAATACCTAAAGTCAATGTATCAGTATCGTCTGCATTGCCTACCGTAATCGTACTCCCGTTATAGGAATTTTTAGTTTGATACGAAACGGAATCTTTTAAATTTACAGCCAGACCAGACGTATATTCACTGAAAGAATATGTGGCATTATTTCCATATTCAAAAATGAAAGCTCCATTACCAGCAACAATTGATTTTGAAGCAACAACATTTTTAGTATTGTTTTCAAGTACCCTCCTGCATATCACTGTATAATCGTTAAGAATAGGCAGATTATTACATATACCGTAATCATCCACTCCGTCAAACACAAGTGCACCCTCATAAGTCCCTTCTCCAAATCCGCTTTCTGATGTAAAGGCAAAGTTCTTGAGAGCCATCTCATTACCCATCACACCAGTAATACTACCAGGCTTGTCTGCATTGGACAACCCGGACATAAACCATGCGTCCACCATAGCTTTATTGAAGGGTGGAATAGGAGGACCAGCCTTGCCAGCCTTCCTACCAAACAAAAGACTTGTACCGACCCCAATCATAACCCTATATTGAATTGTGCAGTAGTACCGTCAACAAACACCTTATCAATAAGATAAGGCATAGGAGAACCCATATAAGCGGAAACCTCGGTCTCGGAAATGGTATATGTATCTGGACCAGTCTCACCGATAAGGTGTACTTTGATAGTACCAGCAGTTAACGGAATAATAAGAAACGCCCTTTTATCATCGGGAACCAAGGTGTACTTTGACAATACCACATCTTCGGCTGGTGTGCCGACCTCGAAAGCGCGTGAAATCGCTGTTATGCTCTCAAAACCCTTGTTATTTGCTATGCTTACTTTAGTAGGATACATAATTATTTCAATTTAAATTTACAAATGATAAAAATACGAAATTTGCAAAATCGCGGCTACAGTATACTGTAGTATCGATTGCCCTATAAGGGAGAATACTTTCTGAATATAGTAAAATATATTTACGCATTAAATAGCGTCACTTTCTTGCCGTTGCATAGGTCCATAGTGTCTACATGCAGCCAATTAACACCGTCTTCCAGTCTGATAGGATAAGGAAGCTTGTCGGAATCGTCCACAATGATTTTCCGTGCCGCTTCCGCTTCCATACCGGACACAGTAATATCGAATGCGCGACCTAATGCGTGCGCGCTCATATACGGCTTTTCAAGCATTGTCTTTTCCTTGCATAGAACACACACATTGCATCGTAAACCGCGCTGGGAATAGCTGCCTCCGTTCTTCCAGTTGTTGATAATGAAGGGTTTGCATAGGATTTCCTCCCTCAATACAAGGAGCGTCTCCAGTGCTTCGGTCGTGAAAAAGCTCCATATCTGCGATTCTGAATACTTGTTATACACGTGGGGGCATGCAAGTTCGGGAAGCGTGAAATACTTTCCCAGTCTTCTGATAATCTCTTTTCTTTCCATAATGATACAAAATTTGAATAAAAATAGGGGTTGCAGCCATTTAAACCGGGCTTTCACCCCCAGCCATAACAGACTTGCAACCCCTACCGCCTTTGTTAACCTTTAAATACAACTGCGATACAACCTTACCAGTTAATTATCACGATAGCAAAGATAGTGTTTTTATCTCAAAAATAAGCTAAAGTTCAGAAAATAATCGCTCGCACTCTTCCAACTCCTTTTTCATTCTTTCTTTTATAAGCGGAAAATAGGTTTTCGCTATATCCTCGTCAATATAGAAATAGGAATCATAAGAGTTCGTTATTTGTATCTTTTCCTCTATCTCAAACCTGGAAATTCGCTCTAATTGGTCTTTCAAATATTCGATTTTATCGTGTAGCCTATTTGCTTCCTTTAATTTCGACTTGTCCATAACTGCTTGATAATAAAGCCCCATTTCGGGGCTTTTGTGAAAATAATAAGTATATAGAAAGATTTATTCTACAATTTCCGCATCACTTTCCGGCTCGTATTCCTTCTTTTCTTTTTCTTGGATAGGGGCGTTCTTCCATTGGTCTATGAAGTGCTCGATTACACGACGTCCATCAGTCACAACCTTTTCCAGTTTCTCGTCCGGTTCCAACAATTCATCTGCCATTGCTGCGGCTATGTGCTTTGCCTTCATCACCTCTTCCACCAAATCACTGTCTATCAGTTCACCCAGGCTTTTCTTTGTCAATAGGTTGAATGTCAGTCCTTCGATAATCTGTTTTCTCTTCGACATTGCATTGAGCATTGCATTCATACGTGGAGCGAACTGTTCCGGCTTCATGTTCTCGAAGCTCTTATCGTCGAATCCCTCGAACTTGGATGCTGCCAGGAATGCTACCTCATATTCCTTTGGTGTCATTACCACGCCTGCCTGCAAGCATTCTGTACAGAACAAAATGTACTTCACGTTGTTTCTCAAATCTTTTTCCATAATCTTTTGTCTTTTAATATGTTGGTTATTATTCTATTGTCTGGAACATTTTCCCGGTCTCCGTGTCCTTCCAGGTTATTATCATATTCTTTCCTGCCTTGACGCTTACAAGCTCTACATGCACCATATTGCCGTTCTCGTCCTTTATATAGTGTTCCGGTTCATATTCCTTGTCATATTCCCGATATTTCTCTACAAATGTGTCATAGCCTATTATCTCAAAGTTATCTTCCCATGACGATATCTGGATAACCATAGATTCTATATTCCCGTCAACCACGTTTGATGATGCTTGGTACGACATTCTCAGTTCTTCCAGTGCATCCAATACTTCCGTTATTCTCAGATTGTAGTCCTCGTATGCCTCTATGCAAGGTGCAAAATCTATGAGCTTGTTCTTTAGGTATTCCTTGAATTCCTTTTCTCTTTTCATGATGTTGTCTTTTTATGATTGTTCCACATTGTACAATGATACAAGAACCGTGCCAGGACTGTTCCCTATGCCATATCGGCTTTCCATATGTCCTTTCCCTTTCTTTTGCAAATTAACAATTATAAGTTGACGTTCATACTGTTGTTTATCGGGACCGGGCACGCTTCCTTTCCTCTATGTCATAGGGTTCTCCCTTCCCGGTTATTTGTATCACTGTTTTCCCTCCTTGATTCCCTTCATTACCATTGTAACAAATGTATAACGGGTTAATAATAAAAATATGGTCTGTAGGGTATCGTAGAGGGTATTTCTTCTTTTATTTCTCCTTGTATATCCCGACCACTGTTCCTTCCTCGTCCGTTATGAATAGGGTCTTGTGCTCCTTTGATTCGTACACCCTTTCTGACAATCTGGTTACCGGGTATGTGTTGCCGTTGCTGTCCTTGATGGTGTATATTATTTTGTTTCCTTTGTTGAATACGGGTTCTTTTGGCTGTTCCTTGTTCTTCTCATCGTCTTTCTTTATCCACTCGTTGCACTTATATAAGTAATAGAGGGCTTTCAAGAACACATGGAAATCTTCCTCGTCTACCATTACCATTTTCTTGTTTCCGAATCCGATTGAGAGGACCTTTCTCTGCATGTCATATTCCTTATGTAGGGGCGTTGTGAATGTGCTGGTTATGTAGAACTCCGCCTCGTTTATCAGATATTCTGCATTGCAGCTCTCCTTAATCTCAATCTTCGTTTCCTTGTTTATGAATGGGTCCAGTACGTCAATCATATTAGACATCAAGTCGGCAATGAACTGTCTTGCCTGGTATGTTACCGGGTATGTCTTTCCTCCTTCCCCTATCAGTATTGCATTGTTTATCGGGCTTGTGGTTACATTCATATCAAGTGCCTGGATAAGTTCTACCACGGTCTCCATATCGGTTCCCTTTCTTATGTAGAAGTTGTTGTACTTGTGTATTATCTTCTTCTTTGCATCCTTCATTTTCTGTTTGAATAGGATGGTCTTCTTTGTCGCTCCTACTTCATTGTAGAAGTCATTCAAGAATTGTTCCACGTGGAACAATGGACTTTTTGCTGTCTGTTCTCCTATCAATATAGCGGTAATCTGTTTTGATTTAGAGACTGTTAAGTCCATTAAATCGCAAATATTGAATACTTTATTGATACTGTTTTCTGTACAGCACACCAGAATACTGCTATCGTACTTTTTCTGGAATTCTTCTCTATCCATAATCTTTTTATTTTTAAGTTTTGTAAAATATCTATACTGATTGTCAAGAAAATAGGGGCTACTTCAATTTTCACCCCTTCTTTCCGTGCTCTTAATAATTTGCGACCTTTTGACGGGTATTGGCGACGAAAGTCTTGTTGTTTCCGGCAAGCTTTATCGGACCCAGGTTCTCCCAGTCACCGTTTGCCCATGTTTTCGTTATGATGGAATCTATGTACTTGTCCATATTCTCCTTGATAAGCTTCTTTGCAGGTGCCAGGGAATGGAAGGTGAACATAGGGCTTGTCTCTTCGCAGTCCACATCGTGTTCCCACTTTTTCAATTCCTTGTTGAATCTGTCACCCTTGTACTTCATTGTCACGGGTTCACTGAAATATACTGTATAGGTCTTCATTTTGTTTTGATTTTTAGAGGTTATTGATTATCTGTAATATTGTTCCCTTGCTGCCTTCGCTATCGCTTCCCCGTATTCTTCCGGACTTGCCAGGTAAGGTATCTTGAAAAGTTCCGATACGAGTTCGAGCTTTTCCTTGTTTGTCATTCTCTTTGCTATGTCCTTTACGAGAGTTACTCCGTTCATGTCTACATATTCCTTGTATGCTTCATGGAGTTTTCCGCGTTCGTCCAAATCGTTTATTATTCTTCTTGTAGGGAAGCAGCACAGTATCTCGCTGATATAGGTGTCGTCCCCGTCTTCCTTTATTCCCTCATAAACGGGACCAAATGAATAGTTATCCATGAACTCCATCACCTTTTCTGCGATTTTCTTTCCTTCCAATTTTACTTTAAGGTTTGCCATAATCTTTTGTTTTTATTTGTTTGACATCTTGTTTCTTATCACAACGCAAATATAAGACCTTATTTAGACATAAGCAAGTGCTTATGTGCTTTTAACATATAATTAACATATAAAAGGATATAATAAAAGCCAGCTATTTATCACAAACTGCTGGCTGTCAATTAGATATTAACTACTAATACTCAAAAATGAACATAAAGTTTTTCGTTTGATTTTAAATCTCGTAGTCCACATCCCATGTTATCGAATCCAAAGATACGAATTTATACCCGGTTTCCTCTTCCAGGACTGATTTTATTTTCTCTACTTCCTTGTCTGTAGGAGGAACCTGCATTATTTCCACATCCATAGGCACATGTACCTGTACCGTTGTGTCCTCGTCCATTCTCATTGTTGCGATTGCTACTATCATACTATTTATTATTATAGGGTTAATTAATCATTGTATTCTTCCGGTATCGGTTCGTTCTGCATCCATTTCACGTACAGTCTTTCCATACAAATGTCAATTTCTTTTAATGCTTGTTGTTCGGTCAGACCATATTCTTTTGTAAATCTTTCCATCATGCACTTTATAACTTCTTCAACATATATCTTTACCATAACTACTTTATTTTTAATTGTTTAAATAGGTGTACTATCTATCGCAGACCGTACACCACATGAATTTTGAAAATCATAAATTAACTAAAAGTCAAAACAAAATGTAATTATTTCTTTCCGATTTCAACACCTTTCATCTGTCGTAGGCGGTTAAGAAGCCGTTCTCTTGTCTTTGATTTGGACGGTTCTTCAATTATTTCGGCCTCAACTACTTCGGGTATCATTTCTTCCACGAATTTTTTGTTTTCTTTCTCTATTTCTCCCCAGTCATACGTTTTTATGAGTGCTCCAGGAAGCATCACCTTTTCGGAACCCAATACCGGGTTGCTTGCAAATCCGTTGAAGTCCTTGTAATAGGAGGTGCAAAGCTGGTGCATCAGTATTTCGGGTCTTATTCCCGATTTTGCGGCTACCATACCCACTATTAGACTGTTTACGGGGATGTCTCGCATTACGCGGCTTATGTTCTCTTCACCATGCAGGGTTGCGTTTATGTCTATTTTCCCGTCAACTGTAAGTTTAATTTCATTACCTTTTACTTCCTTCCGTGCGGCTTCCAACAAAGCGCGTATTTCCTTTAGGATATTGAGTGCACTTCCCACGTTTCCTTTGCTCCAGAACTCTTCATATTTGAGCTGCAAGTCTGTCATACAGTCATTTATGATTTCCAGTCTTCCGGCTTCCGTTGCCACCTTATAGCGGTCAGAACGCATCACGTACTTGCTTTGCCTTGCCTCTATGAGTGACTTGTGATTGTTGAAAAATTTTACCAAATCTTCTTCTCCCAGCGAATAACCTTCCTTTTTCCGGATAATTTTAATAATATCCTTGGGGTTGTGCATGGAGCCGAACAAGTCCAGTAACATAGGGGTGAGTTTGGCAAGTGCCTTTGCTTTGTCGTTATGCAAGTCGAAAGCATGGAAATACTCACTCTTTACCCTGTGGAACTTGGCAAGAAGGGGCAACATCACATTTGTACGAATTTCTGTAGCGTCGTTTATTGCTTCCTGGGATGCTCCGCGTTTCGCCATGATACCCTTTATATTGACAAGCTTAAGGTCTATCACATAGGTATAACCTTCGTTCCCCTCATACTGCATAAAACGGTCCGGGTGTTCGTCAAGCTTCCTTCTTACCATCTCATAAGCTACGTACTTGTCTTGCATGTAGGGTGAAGCGATTAAAACGAAATCGGGCGCATCTTTTAGAATGTCCTCTTTAGTATATTCTATCTTTTTTGCCATATATAGAAGTTTTACCCACAAAGGTAAGTTTTAATAGGGAAATAAGCAATAGTTTATTTGCCAAATTAATACCATGTACACGAAACCAAAACTTCTTCCTTTTCCTGTTCAACAAATGAAACCTCCGGTTCCACATTTTCACTGATTGTTGATTCAAACCATAGCATTTCTTCCGGCTTCGCTGTCATATCCGGTTCCGCAAATTTTTCTCTGTCCATCGTAATACATTTCTATTTCGTTTTCTGCTAATGTAAGTTCCCACGGCTGTAACAACAAGTCCATTTTCATAACTTTGCATTGAGGCATCCATACCCTATCATTATTATACTTCACGTTCTGGACTGCGTGCACATCCACTTCGACAAAATAGCGGTTCTCCTTTCCGATAACAACGGGTTCAAAATTGACCGCATAGCATGCCATCTTATGTACAAAATCTTTTTTGTCCTTGTATTCCAGGACGAAGTTGCATATAAACCCGTCGTTATTGTCGTTATAAGTCTTCGTAACCTTCTTTTGATAGAGGTAAGCGATTATTTTCTGTATCATTCTTTAGTTCCTTTTTATTGTTTTCCACGATACCCTGTATCAAATATCTTTGATATGCGCTAAAAATAAACCTGTCCAATAAAGGGCACGAATCGTTGTTTTCGTATCTCTGTGTATAATTCAGAATAAAGCTGTCGTCCGTGTTTTCCGTTTCGTACACGACACGTTCTTTATTGTTGTCATTGTCCCTATAGGCAATACTTGTCTTTACCTTGTATTCTTCATCTTCTCCTTCCGACTGAATGTTTATTGTTATTGTCTCATTCAGTTTATACCTTGTTGGGCTTAAAGTATGTTTCAATTTTTCAATACTTATATATTGATACGAACGGTTAAGGGGCGAATTAATTATAATCACATCTTCCTTGTCTATCTTGTGCCATCCGCAACTTTCATTGGAATATGAAACAATGGCATTCCCAGTCTTTCTGTTATACCCTACAAGCATGGAAATACGTCCCATGTCCACCTCTTTTCCGATATGATTTTTGATATACGCTACCGCTTTAGTAACGAATTCGCCTTCTTTTGTGGGGATAGCTACATGTCCTCCCATCACATAATCCCACTTCAAATAGTAATATTCTTTGGGGAAATAGAGGGGGTGAATAATCTTTACAAAAATTTCATCATTATAACCTCCATATCTCACTCCCCATTCTATAAGGACTTCACTGTTCGTTATATCCACTTCCTTTTCATCCGCTATTTCCTGCAATTGCTGCAATACTTGTTCCGGTGTGTATTTACATATAAGCTTGCTACTGTATATGTATTTCCCATTATATTTTCTTCCTACCCTTGCATGTTTTTCAAACGGCAAATGAATAGAGTTTTCCGGTCTGTTTACCGTCTCTTTGAAAATTCTTTCTATGTCTTCTGCTTTCATAATCGTACTGTTTAAATATCCCAATCTTTTAACGCCATTTCCAGGCATTGGCTTATGCTTAGCTTCGGGTCTTCCTTTAGGTATTCAAGTGCTGTAACAGCTACTTCCGGTTCAAGTCCGTATCTGCTTGCCTTTATCATGCACTCCAACCAATAGGTTCTTTCTTCTGTGTAGGTCATTCTTTATCCTCCTTATACTTTTCTACCAATTCCAAATTTTGCGGAATGAACGCCCTTTGTTCACCGTCTATCTTCAAATGATAATAGCGGTTGTTCTCCGTTCCGCATATACTTGCCACTTCTGTAATCTGCCCGATTAGCATCATATCGGAACAATGGAGTATCTTTACCTTGTCGCCTACTCCGAATTTCTTAGTTTTCATAATTCTTTTCTACTTTATAGTTAAATGCTTCCAAAAATGATTCTACCACCATCTTGTTAAGTATTTGTTCTCCCTGGTGTATATAGATAGGAATAAGATGGTGTTTCTGGCACCACATATCCATCATTTTAGATTCTGCAAACTGCCACAGAAGCTTTTCATAGCTTTCTTCCGTATGCACCTGGGTTTCTCCTTTGGGGTTGGTTATTCTTATCATAGTATTGTAATTGTGAAGGGCTTTTAAAAGCCCTTCTTGTTATAAATTCAAACAACAAACAGACATATCGCATTCCTCGTCGTATTCGTAGCCAAAAAGTTTTCCTTTGAAGTAGTTCTGCAATCTTTCAAATGCGCTTTTGTTTTCTTCATCCCAAGCTATCGTTATCATGTTAACACGGGCAAAAGTTATTTCAACACTAACTTTTGCAACCTTTGAAAGAGTGTTTTCTAACATTTGTTTCTTGGCTTTAAATACTGAATTCATAATCTTATCTTTTTGTTGTTTGACTTATCGTTTTCCTTATCACACCACAAAGATAAGATTATGTTATGACATACGCAACTGCTTATGTCGTTTTAACATATAATTAACATATCAGTCCTTTTCCACATATTCGATTATAGGAGTTTCCTCTACCTTCGTCAGTCTGCATTCACCCACAAGGTCTTGCATGTATTCCAGCGCTTTAGTAGAGGCTTTTATAAAGTCCTCATGCTGTTGCAATATAACCAGCTTGTATTGTTTCAGCTTTCCAGAAACGGTTACCTCACTGTATACGCCCGTGCACTTGTACCATCTTCCCCCGTGTTTTTCGTTGCGCTTCACCGAATCCACAATCACCTCTTTAATAGGAGATATGGCAAAGTCCGCATCTATATTGAATATCCCGTACCCAGTTGCCATTGTTTCAGCGTCCATGTAATTTTCCGCTTGTACGGCTATGACATCGACAAACTTTTTATAATTACCGTTTGTCGAATTCGGGTCCGGTGCCATATAGGTAAACGTACATTCAAATATCATTCTTTCCCCTCCTCTTCCTGTTTGAGACAAAGCACGCATATAGGGACTGCCGGATATTGGCATACAAGCGGAATACAAGCCGTTTCCGCGTTTCTGTTCTTCCCTCTTATCCTTCGTATCAAATCATTGAATTCTTCTTTTTCCACGAAAAGATATAAAGGATGTACCTTATAATCCTTATCCTTCTGTATCATTATCTTCTGCTGTTCCATGTGGATATTCAGCATTTCCTGGGTCGGCAAATGGTCCTCCAATCCCGTTACTTTATTTGCACACACAAGTGATACACTCTTTCCCGGTTCTATTACGGGAATATACATTTTCGGCTTTTTCATAACTTCATATATTTACCTTTGTCAATTCTTTTTACTTCTCCTTTACTCATTTTCTTTAATAGGAAGTGGTCTATTCCACTTCTAACGGAACCAGGGTGGAAATCCTTTATCTTGGTGATTAATTCAATCCGACAAAATTCGGTTCCTGGTTTCATCCGCTTAAATTCGCGGTCTATTTCCGTATATACGGTTTTCTTAGGTTCATCGTCAAACATTGCAATATACAAGCTCCTTTCTTGCTCTGGTTATAGCCACAAACAATAAACATTTTTCATTATATAATGCTTCTTCCGTATTCGCATACTTGCTGGGAATCAAACTCCTGTTCAGCAAGAAAACACGGTCTGCCTCCAGTCCTTTAGACTTGTGGATAGTGGATAATACGATACCTTCCGTATCGTCCTTATATATCTCCTTTATATTGTCTTCCAACTTCTTCATATCTCCCCAGTTCTTGTAAAGCATTTTCAATATAGTACACTTTTCAAGAAGGGTTACATAGGAAGGGTTATTTTTTGCCTGGATATCAGTAAAACCCCGTTCTTTGAGTTCCGAAATTTTCTTCTCGCACATCGTATCCAGGTCTTCAATATGTTTTATCTTATCCACCAACGCCACAAGTGCATCACCGTAATCCTTGCCTTTTATTGTCGCTTTCTTTCCCATTTCTAACAAATAGAGAAAGACAGTTGCCAAAGGTAGGTTGTTCCGGCATAGAATAAAATCCCCGTTTTCCGCTTCGTCAAACTCTCCTTTTCTTACAATACCGTCTATCGCATTAGGTGCAGCAACAATCCCGTTGTTAAAAACTTTTCGAGCTTCTTCGACTATGTTCTTGCCGCATCTGTATGTAATATCCAACGGTAATACTATGGTGTTGGGATAAGATTGCAAGGACTTGAAAACCTCTAAAGAACTCCCCTGGAAACCGTATATACATTGCCTGGAATCACCAACAACTACAAATCGACCGCTTTTCTTTATATAGCGTAAAGCAAGCTCTTTTTGTAAGGTATTCGCATCTTGTTGTTCGTCCAAGGTAACAATATCATATTTAGGGAAATCCTCACTATCAAGTAGTTGGTAAGGGAAATAAAGCATATCAGTAAAATCAATGTTAATTTCTTTTACTGAATTTATCTTCTTCATTTCCTTGTGCCAGGCATTTCTAATTTGTTCCATGTCCCCTACCATACGTTCCTGGAATTCGATATTCTTTTCAATACAGATACCCGGTATTTCCTTCTCGTAATCCGTAATAAGGTTGACCCTTATGTAGTTCCATATTATTTGAATCTCGAATAGGTATCGAATCTGCTGCTTCACGTCCATATCCTTTGTGTCCAGAATTTTCTTCCCGATAACAAAGCATTTATTCTCGTTGATTTTCGGTTTTATACGGAAATTGGAAAGCAGCACGCGCAAACCTTTAGAGTGAAAGGTGTTGACGTCTATATGGGACGGTAAACGTTCCCTCAATTCTTCCGCAATGCTTTTGTTGAATGCCATAAACAGAACCTTTTTATTAGGTGGTGTCCTTCTGCAACACTCCACTATGCAAGTTGTCTTGCTGCTGCCTGCTGTTGCTTCTATGGCAATGTTTTTCCGTGTATTTTCGTATGCGTCGAAAATGGCTAATTGTCTGTCACTCCATTTCATCTTGTAAAATAGGTTAACTGATTGATATAATCTACCAATGATTTATAGTCTTTTTCGCGCTTCATGTCCATTTTCTTTTTAACTACGCTTAGAACATCACCGAATTCTATATTATTGTAGAAAACGGTCCTGTTGTAGTCTATCTTATTCATTACCCATATGTCTACGTCCACATCCTCTATCTTTATACGATATAGAGGACTTGTTTCCGGATATTCGGAAAGGATGTCGCTTTTCATGTCCTTGTTTATCCCTGCCATTGTCTTTAAAACGCGTAATGAATCGTCGCTTATCCCTTCCATCTCTATATCAAGGTCGTGGGGGTCCACACAAAATCCGTGTACATACATTGCCATGCTTCCACCAACAACCATACGTTTACACTGCAAACTGTTCCTTAATACGTTCAAAACTTTAAACAATTTGTTAACTTTCTCTTCTTTAGTACAAACAAAATCTTCATTCATAATTCTATTGTTTTATCAAGTTCGTAATTATCAAAATTCTTGTAGTCCGCCAGCATATCGGCCACATGGTTTCCGTATATTATAGGGTTGTTCACATCCTTTTCATGTCCTCGGACTTTCATAAACCGCACGACCATTCGCCTACGCTCGCCCAGTTCTTGTTTTATTTTTTCTATGATGTCTTTATTTACCGTCGGTCTTAATTCCGGGTCTGTCATACAGCTAACCGCATATTGGCTGTCACTCCATATCGTAACCTTTAGGGGTACATCCTTTTTCATGCTCTGCACTGCATGCAGTATCGCCCTTAATTCACACCTGCTTATGGTGGTGTCACTGTAGCCCTTGGAAATAAAGTATTCTTTTCCTTCTTCCTGGATATACACACCGCACCCGCCAAGGCGTGACTTCCATTCACAACTGCCGTCGGTAAATATTGTTATTTCTTTTCTTTCCATTCTTTCAACTTCTTTATCAGTGCAATATCCATTGAATCGTCACGGCTTACCTGTACGTCAATACCCTTGTTGACTGCATCCGTTACCTTTATTTTTCCGTCCAATAATTCGCGTATCTGCGTGTCTATTGTGTCACTGGACAGCAAAAAATAGACGTTCATAGTCTGCGTTTGCCCCATGCGGTCTATACGTCCTGTCGCCTGTTCCAGTTCTGCTGGACGTTGCGGCAATTCAATAAACGCCATGTTGTAACAATGTTTCTGCAAACCGTCTATACCTGTGGACAAAGATGCAATGTTGGCAAATAGGAAGGTCTTTTCTTTCTTCCATGTCTCAACCTTTCGCATCTTTTCTTCCGTGCTGTATTTCCCGGTCACAACCTCACTGTTCTTGAACTCCTTTCCAAGCCTTTCCAGTATGTCGGTTGTGATACCGAACACTATCATTTTTTCATCCTCGTTCGCCTCGCTCCATTCCTTTAAAAACTGTACTATAAACTTTATCTTTCCATTTATAGACAGTTTCTTCAATCCGGACAACCTTACAAGCTGCTCCGCACGTATGGCACGTTCTGCCGCCTCTATGTCAATATTAGCAAGCCATTCGATAAAGTCCTTTTCTGCCTTCTTATATTCCCGTTTGTTGGTTATCGGCACATTCACCGTCTGTTTGATTATAGGCGGTAATTCCTTCACGACATCGCGCAATTCCTTCCGGAAATAACAGTAATGCTTTATTACCTTGTTCAGTTCCATCGTACACGAAGCCCCGGTACATACAAGTCCAAACCGCGTTTTCTTTGCAGCGCAATATCTGTAGAGATAATATAACGAATCCGGGAATATCTCTTTAAATCTTCCAAGAATTCGTAATATATTGATAAGCTCCTGGGGTCTGTTCATAATTGCCGTACCACTTAATCCTATGGTTTTTTCTGCATTCTCCACGATTTTTTGCACGCATTTAGAGCGTATAGATTTCGGGTTCTTACATAGGTGTATTTCATCGATTACCGCTAATCCCCATTTCTTGGTAAGGGAACGGCTGTAACGAAGTTTTACTTCTTTCTTACCTTCCTCCTTTGCGCTGCGTTTGAAAAGATAGTCATAATTTATTACCGTAACATCCGCTTTCCAGTCCGTGTTGGTCTCGTCCTTTGAATCAATCACATGTACCGTTCTGTTAGGGTTACACAACTTCCATTCGTTGACCCAGCTTTGTTTTACCGTTGCCGGACAAACCACAATGCAGGGGAATAGGTTAAGCAATTCTGCCAGTGCTATGGACTGTCTTGTTTTCCCTACGCCCGGACCGCAACCGTTAAGGCAATTGCCATGATTAACCATATAGGACACGCCCTCTATCTGATAATCCCTTAGATGTAGCGGCAATCCCAGGTAATCGAACATTTCTTTCAACTCCTTTTCATTTACAAGGGGCTTGATTTCCTTTAGGGGGATTTCTATCTGTCTTTCCGGTTTTTCGTTCTTGAATCCGTTACCCTCCAAGAAATATTTTAACATTTGAGATTTTTCTAAAGAAGGTTCAAAATACCACTCTTTCAAAGCCGGGTTATATTTGGCTCCGAAATCACGTTTCATTTTATTTACAAAATTGGCGTTATAATTAAAGCCAATATAAACGTAGTCCTTATCTCTATACCAATATCTCATTACCAAAAGATTTACAAAAATAAGAGGCTTATTTTCTCAAACCAGCCTCTCCCACTATGTCAAACAAACAAAAGAAACTCAATCAAACATTGAATTTTTCCTTAAATTCCTCAAACGTGAAAACGGGTATTCCGTATTGTTCCGCTTTCTTTTCCTTGATGGTTCCCAATCCTTTTTCCTTCACCACCAGGCATGTTGTTTTCTTGCTTACAGAAGAACCTATCTTATGCCCCATGTCCGTTAATTTCTTTTCCGTATCGGGCGAACGAAATCCGGTAAATACAACCGTCATTTGTCCTTCAAAGGTCTTTTCTTCCAGTCCGTAATAAGTTATAGGAATATGTGCAGAGTCATCGTCGTTCACCCACCAATCTTCAATACCTAAAACAAATGCTAAAGCTGTACTGAATCCGACACCTTCAACTTTATCTTCAATGTCAGCCGCCCAGCTTTCATCACATTCTTTTGCAAAATCGGCTACATCTTTACAAGTATATAACTTTAATCCGTCAAGAATTTTTTGACATGTCTTTTCGGCTATTACACCTCCAAATTTATTATAGGCTGTCAATAATTTTGCAAAGTTCGTACCTTTCTTTTTTAAGTTTTCAAACTGTCTTGACAGTACCTTTGCACCTACATTTCCTATGCCTTCAATCTTCTTAAGGTCTTCCTCTGATAATAGAAGAATGCTATCCGGTGTCTTGTAGCCAGCGTTAAACAGTTTCTTTATTGTTGGTTCTCCGAACTCTTCAAAACCTAAAGTGTTGAAAAAATATACACATTTGGCAAGCATTACACCGTCACAATTTTTGTTGAAACAAATCAAGTCCACATTGTTTCTGTCCATCTCCAAAGGTTTCCCACAAACGGGACACTTGTCGGGCAAACAACTTTTTAAAGTAGGCCAAGACACGGTAAATATATGTTTCGGTATCACATCACCGGAACGGCAAATAATGACACGTGAACCTGGCATAATAAAATTATCCTTTACATAACGGGCATTATATGCTGTACATTTGGAAACCGTAGCTCCGCACAATTCAACGGGTGTAATGTCAATTACCGGGGATAATCTTCCGTCTTTGGAAATCTGCCATCTTACATTTTCTACCTCTGTTTCCTCTCTTTCCGACCAATCCGGGTTCTTGTAGGCAATTGCATAACGTGGGTTGCCGTTCGGCAATCTTCCAAGCTCTTTTCTTATTTTCGCACTATCCACGTCTATAACAAGACCGTCGCATTTGTAATCATTTGTTATGCCCTTGAAAATATTGTCCATATATTCATTAAACATCTTTTCGCTATGAATAACTGATTCTACGAATGTTTCGACATAACGAACTTTTACGGACGAATTGTCATTCATAAAGGCAATCATACTTGCCTTGTTCCAATCCTCATTGGAATATCCATACCTTATATACTGCACATCCCTCATATTTGGAGATACAGTAGGAGAATTGACAAGACCAGCTACCGCATTTCTCGCGGACTTGTAATTTGTCCGCTTCTTCAATGTCAAGAAAGTGGAATTACGGAAAATAGCTTCTCCGAAAGTATAATATCCTTCTGTTCTTTTCGCATCCTTAAATCCGTGGTTAATCATCTGTTCAAAATGAGGGGTACAATTCTGTCCTACCTCACCATTTCCTCGTGTCCATGCCTTCTTGTTGTACTCGTCCACACATAAGGAAATACCGTCAAATTTAGGAGTGATAATCAATCTGTCTTCATTTTTCAGTCCACATGACTTTACCCACCTTACAATCTCGTCATAAGTTTTTACCTTTTCCAGGCTGTACATGGGGATAGGAAGGGTTTCTTTTCTTCCCGAAACCTCGTCATTAACCCCTTTCTTGAACCAATCCGCATCTGGGTTGACCTCATGCAATTGTTCTACAAGCGCGTCAAATTCCGCATCCGTTATTTCCGGTTCGCCTCTACGATAGGCGTTGTTATATTCTTTTATTTTACCCTCCAATACTTTAGGGTCTAAATTTGATTTTACCATAGTTAAAACTCGTTTTTCTTGTTAGCAATAAAGTAAATGTAATCGTCACTTCCGAACTTGAAATCCTTTCTCGGTCTTCCCTGCAACCGGGTATCTATTCCAACGGGATTCATTTCGGATAACTGGAAAGTAAGATGTTTGACATCCTCTGTTATATCCACCGCTCCGCGCGCCTCGTTAAACGGATTATCCCTTGTCTTCGTGGCAAAGTTCTCCACCAGGAACACTTTGTATGTTCCTAAAAAATTCACTGTTATAAACTTGTAGCCCGTGAGAGCTACAAGTGTCCATATATTTTCTATTAATTCGTTCATCATCCAAATCTTTTAAAGTCATTCACATAAACCAAATAATCTTTCTCGTAGAACTTCCATCCGTCATACAACCTATCGAGATAATTTTTAATCATCCTCATGCAAGCGGCTTTCATATAGTTCTTTTTCTTGTGTCTCTTAAGAAAAGCATCCAGTTCATCGTAGTTGTAACTACCATCTTCATTAAACATTTTAGAATCATCATTATTGAAATCTCTAATTTCGTTTATCTTCTCATAAATACTGTTCTTAAGTTCTTCAAGTGATTTCATAACCTTATCTTTTTTATTTGTTTGACTTATCATCTCTTAATCTCACAATGCAAAGATAAGATTATGTTATGAGATACGCAAGTGCTTATTCCATTTTAACACTGTTTTAACATATCACCCACCGAAAAAGTCCTTAATCATTTTATCCCTTTTAGTCTTAATAACCTCGCTAATACCGTCTTTTTCAAGACCTTTTTTATATCTATCTTTGAGGATAGAGGCTTTATTTTCGTTGGACTGGGAACCGAAAGAAGCGAACGCCACGTTTATATCGCCTTCGCTTTCCGGCAATTCTTCCCTATATCCCATCTGTTTTCCGCATACCTTACAGTAAGGCACATTAATAGGCACGGTTCCCTTGTCGGTGTACTTAAACATCGGGCGCGTCTCTATAATTTCCTTCCCGAACTCCGTGCATTCCTTGTTTTCACATTTCCAATATATCATCTTTCTTTGTTTTAGCTGGCAATCCTTCCAATACCAAAGTTACACAATCCTCGAAACTCATAACTTTTGCACCGTCTTCTTTCCATCTGTTAATATCTTCATCCTCTTCTTCTGGGGTCGGTCTGAATATCTTCCGACACAATTCCCTTTGATACTCTTCGTTCTTTTCCTTATCATCACCATACATTCGGCATTCTCCCAATGTATTATAATAATCTTCTTCTGTCATTCCTGCCTTAAAACAAGCAACCTTTATTGCTACATTAGGCGTTATAAAACTTTTTCTTATGTATTCTTCCATACCATTGTTATTTAAAATGTCTACGTCCATATTCTGCCATCAATAAAGAATCGGCAAAGTTATCATCGTCCTTTAGGCTCCTGCTGGACCGTTTTAAACTCACGTCCGGGAAAATGCGGTGTGCCGCAACGATACTCATTTTCTTTACGTCCTTTACTGTCTTGGTACCATCATTTTTTGTTACCATCTTTATACCCTTGTGCATGTCTGACTGCCATTTTTTAGGCGGTATCTTTGTGTAGGGTAATCCGGCAATGGCACAAAAAAATTCCGGAACGCACGAATTATAACCGAACGTAAACGTTCCTTTTGCCGAAGAACCGTATAATGCATGCACATCCTCTATTACAACGTGCCGGACTTCGTACCCTTCGACAAAAGCAAGCAGTCTGTTTGCTGTTTCTATCATATCCACTACCTTAATATCCTTAAAGATGGGTTCAGCCTTGACAAAGGTTCCATCTTCCGCAATCATTGACACAAACCCCTTTGTACCGGGGTCAAATCCCATAAATACTTTCATGTTACACCTCCAGTCTTGAAATTCCGTTTTCCTTTATTACTTTAAGTTGCTTTATCTCGTCATTAAGTTTTGGTACATGCGTGACAATCAATATAGATTGTTTCAAAAATTCCGTAGAGGCTATTATGTTTTCAATGCCCAAAGAATCGCTGCTTTCCAACACTTCATCCAGTAATAAAAAATCCATACCTCCGTACTGTTTTGTCGCGTTAATCATACTTTGTATAGCAATGATAAGAGCCACTTCCACACGTGCCTGTTCACCGCCCGAATAAAAGAAAAAACTTTCCATTTCGTCACGGAAAACGTAGGGCGTTATCTCCTCTTTCAACGTTCCGTTTGCGTTCCGTTTGAAACCTTCAATCATCAGACGCAAATCGCTTTTCATTTTCTTTAGTACATCATTGGCAGCACTCTGAATATTCTTTATCTGTTCCATTGCCAGGTACATCTTAAAGTCTTTAAAACGGCTATCCCATTGCTGTACTTTGAAAATCTCGTTTTTCTTGTCAAGAATTTTTTTGTTGCCTTCCTCTATGTCCTTGGAAAGTTTTTCTACCGCCTTTTCCTGGTCTTTGATAGAGGGTCTTTCCGCTTTCTGCTTTTTCAATTCCTCTATATACCCGGTCTTGGAATCAATGAGAGAACGGTTTGTTTCAACCTCTGAACGCATTTTGACAATAGAGTTTTCATACCCTTTCTTCTCGCGCTCAAACCCCCTTATACGGTCTTCAATCTCCATCAGCTTGTCAACCACCTTTCCACGACGGACACGCAATTTGCGTTCTTCCTCCTCCGTTTCCTTCCTTACATCCTGGTATTGGGAGATAAGGTCTTCCAGTTCATTAATAGAGGTTTCATATTCATTTTTCTTTACCGTATTCTTGTCAATGGCTGTTTTATAAGCCTCTTTGTCAGCCTCCAGTTCTTCAAAATCCTTGTCAGCATCCATAAAAAACTTATGATTGCAGTTAGGGCACACAATGACGCCAGAAAGCAATACTTCAACCTTCTGTAATTTCTTCTCATAATCAGCTAATTTCAATGCGTAATCTTTACGCCTTTCCTCCTTGTTCGATTTGTCTTTCTTCAATCCGGCTATTTCCGTGTCTATCTCCTTATAGGTGTCCTTGTAAACATCCATATCGAAGCTTTCAAGCTCCTTGTTCACTTCTTCTTTCAGCTTTACAATCCCTTCAATATCCTTGTCTACACCTTCGATATTCTTTTCCGCTTTGGGAATGCGTGTCTTTACAAGGTCTTCATTAAGAATTTGTAAAGAATATATTTCGGACTGAATTTCGCCTATTACACCCTTTTTCTTTTCTTCCGGGTCTTCGTTCAACACTTGCTGAATCTGTTCCTCATAAGCTTGTTTCTTGCCTTCTGCGACATTTTTCAAACATTCTTCTTTGTGCAATTCTTGTTCCAATATTCCAACCTTTTCAGAAATCACACCTTTTGTTTTGTCAATATTGGAGAAATTGACAAAGCGGCTTATTAAGGCAAGTTTTTCGGTATTGGAAGAACGAAAGAAAGACGAATAATTACCCTTTGTTACGATATAGTAGGACTTGGCGTCTTCCGGTGTAATCTCAATCCAATTAATCACGTATTTATTCGCGTCCAACACTGTAGCTACTGTTACGGGTGTCTCCGTATCATCTTTCTTTAAGGTCAAAGATACCTTGGAAGAACTTTTCAACGGAATTGTGCGCTCAATTATCAGCGTTTCTTTCCGTTTTTGACAAAATATTTCAACCTTAGTATAGGCTTCTTTCATGCCTTTACGTATCAATTTTTTGTCTTCCTTTCCTCTTAGATTAACGCCATATATCGCGTAAAACAAGCCTTGTGCGATTGTAGATTTGCCCACTCCATTTGTTAGCTGGTCTTCCTCTGTCCGGTTCTCTCCAGTCACACCCAAAGTTTCTTTTGTAAAGGTGTAATCAAGTTCTTCAAATGACAAAAAATTTCTTAATATCAATCTTTCGGGGTACATAACGTCTCTGTCAATTTATTTTTAATTTCATTAAACAAATCCTTATCCGATAACGCCTTTTTTGCATTATCCATCCCTTGTCCCAACCGGGTTTCCCCATAATAAAACCAAGCGCCCTTCTTGGAACAGATACCTTCCCTTATGGACATATCTATAAGCTCCTGTACCGTGTCGAATCCTACACCGTACTCTAACATTACCTGGCATACACGGAAAGGGGGTGCAATCTTATTCTTTACGACTTTTATTTGTGTCTTATTGGCCGTTGCCACTCCATCGGTCTTTTCCGTGCCTATACGGGCAAATTCCGCTCTTTGGGTGGCATAGAATTTAAGTGCTTCGCCTCCTGGTGTGGTTGTCGTAGGACCGAATCCCATACCTCCGATTTTCTGCCTTGTCTGATTGATACATAGGAGAATGTTTCCGTTTTTCTTACATACATTTTTTAGGATGCTTAACTGCTGTGACATAAGGCGTGCAACAAGCGCTATCTTTGCATCTCCTGCCTCACCCTGCAAAACAGCTTCCGGCACCAATCCAGCAACCGAATCAAGCACTACCAATCCGATTTCCGGCACCTCCAGCATCTCACGCACGATTTCAAGCGCCTGTTCCGCACTATCCGGCTGCGACATTATCCACTTGTCGCGGCTTAAATCAACTCCAAGCGCTTTTGCGTATTCCAGGTCAAGTGCTTGTTCCGTATCTACATACCCTACCGCTTTCCCAAGCGTTTTCTGTACGGATGCACTTAGATGCAATGCCGCAGAGCTTTTGCCACTGGAAAATCCACCATATATTTCGTGTATTCTTCCAAGCGCAAAACCGCCTCCCAATATTTCATCTAATGCCATGCTGCCGGAAGACACAGTGTCTACCTTTATATCGTTGCCTACTACCGCTTCCTTTCCGAAACGTTTCTCTATTCTTCCAAATAATTCTTCCAGTCCCATTATAATACCTCCCTCAAAATTTCCATACCTTCACTATAGGAATAATCATTTTGTTTACAAAATTCCTTAAATTTGTCTGCAATATCAGAACCGGACAAAGCTTTGATTTCTTCTGCTGTCTCCACCTCTTCCGTTTCCAGTTCTACGGACTTAACTTTCACGTCCACACCAAGTTTTCTATATTCTTCCTTGTCGATAGAGGAAATTGCATCTTTTGTGCCCACGAATTCAACACGAATAAAATCTTCCTTGTTTTTCTTCTGAAAATCTTTTACAATCTTATCCGCTTGCTTGAAAGTCGTGTTTTCCAGATTCACGGTGACTTTTCTGTACCGTTTTCCTTTTGACGGAATAAGTGCATATGTCAAATCATCGTCCAACAACCAAAACCCCTTTTTATCATCTTCCCCGAAATTGTTCTGCGTGATGCTTCCAAGGTGTACAATATTTTTCCCTATTTCTTGGAAATCATGATAATGTCCGGAAAAAACCATACCGAAGTTTTTAAACAGAGAAGGTTTTATATCGCTTTCCACCTCGCTACCATCATTATTCCTGCTTCCTTGAAAAGCAATATGAGTAAATAATACATGCGTCTTATGATTCTTTTCTTTCAGCACATCACCCATCCCTTTTAACCATATCGCATTGTCGAAAAACGGCATAAAATAGCATATTACACCGCCTATCTCGAAAGCGTCCAAGTCAGTTATCAACTTAAACCCTTTATGATATTTAAACGCATCCAGAAACGACCTGTCTGAACTATAATCGCTCTTATCGTGATTTCCTGGAATGCAATATACTGTGTGTCCCATCCTCGCGTACATATCAAGAATAGAGGAAAAAGCATTTAAGACGTCCTGCCTCTGTGATATGCGGGAATCGAATATGTCACCAAGCCACACATGGTCGGTTATACCGTTGTCTTCCGCTACGTTCAATTCCTGCCTTTGCAATTCCGTTATTTCTTCGATATTGGACGTCTTCAAATGCCAATCCGTGCTTATTATTATCTTTCCTGTCATAACGCAGTCACCTTTAATGTATTGTCAAGATTTTTCAAAACATTATCTTTCTCTACTTCCTTGTCAAAATAGAAGCTCTCCCAGACATTGGAAATCTTTAAAGCTATTCTGAACTTCTTGGTTGACTGTGAATACCCCTCGTCATTATATCTACTGATAGAAGTAATCTTTATCCTCTTATTGTTTATCTGTACAAACATAATTACCAAATTATATATGTTCCACTTAACCCCACAAACACATCAAAATCCTTATTGAATACTCCATATCCGGCACCTACCGACACACCGAAACCGAATCTTTTCTTTTTCTCCGGTTTGGTCCACATCGTGACATCGCCTATCTTTCCGGGCAATTGAGACGTTATCTCCATACGGTTATTGTCTCCTATACGTTGGTTTGTCAATAAAAACTTATTGGTTATATTAAAATTAATCTTATACTTTGCCAGGTGTGTAGCCCATACTTGCAAGTCATATCCCACCGTATCGGTTTCTTCCTTGAATGTGTAGAGGGTGTCCGTTTTCCTCAATTCGGAAACCTCTCTTTCCAATCCTTCATACTTGTATTTCCATTCAAATTCCACTGCCTCTACAAGTGCTTCTTTTTCCTTCAATCGGCTATACAACTCTTTGTTTTCTTTTTTCAATCTGGAAAAACTTTCAGAGTTGTAAATCTTCGTGTATCTGTTTAAGGAATCAGTATAAAATTCTACTTCATATAGCAACCTTTCATTCTCCCTTGCTTTCTTGATAGATAAGAATAACAATATGAGTATTATTATCATACCCGAAATGAGGATTATTCTGTAAAGATTTTTCATAATAATAGGAATAATGGAAGGGTAAAAATTACCCTTCCTTGTGTGATTTATTTTGAAGTTCTCGCTTTCAAGTTTCTTAAGCGCGATGCAATAGAATTAGGAACGCTTGCTGATGCTTCCTTTTCTTCAACTGCCGTATCTTCCGGTTCCGGGTCTGCCGCTCCTTGTTCTTCGTCTTCCGGCTCTTCGTAATCCTCAAAAGGCAGTTCTCCACCTTCCTGTACAATGTCGTACCATTTACGGAGTTCGGCTACGGTCAACTCTTCCGGTAATTCCTTGTCTTCGTAGTTATCGGCAATGTAGGCACGGAGTTCTTTTTTGAGGTTCGTCAATGTAGGATAACCGCCTGCTTTCTTTTCCGTCTTTGTTGGCTCTTCTTTCGGTTCCTCCGTTTTCACCTTCTTTGTTTCGGGGGCTTTTTTAGGAGCTTTCTTTTCCTTGATTTCGTCCTCTTCCGGAACCAATTTGTCAAGTTCTTCGAGTTTGTTCAAGAATACGTCGTCCTGGAAAATACCGTATGATTGTTCCTCGTCGATTCTTTCCAATCCTTCCAACTGCATATCCCAGTCTTTGCGTGAAAATACGTCCACATACACATCATCCAGGGTAGGGAGTTCTTCCATAATACCGAACACTTCATCTGATACACGGTTTTTCGCAAAGAAATCGTCCCAAGTCTGGCGCTTATTAGCATCCGGCATTCCGCAAGTAATGTCGAAATTTTTCTTTTTGTTTTCGTCCGTGGTAACGTTAACAATCAACGGGTAACCTTCGTCCGGGTCAGAAAAAATGTCAAGATTAATTATTCCATCATCCGAACCTCCGGCACGTTCCATAGAAATGTTCTTCATTTTCTTCCACCAATCCGGGCGCAAATCAAGACGGTACACGTCATTTTCTGCCCATACATAAGCCACATAGTTAAGCATGGCTTTCATGCCCCATATCCATTGTTTTTGCTTGTTGCGATAACCGCTGATAGGATAGAGGAATTTTGCGCGCTCGTCCTTGTCCTGGATATCGTTTGCCAGGTTATACACATGACTGATATAGGTCAATACTGCATCCTCACCGTTCATCCGGTTGCTGTGGATATCAGAAGTAAAGACGTCTTTTTGTCTAATTTCCTTCTTTCCGGTGTCTTTCCCGTCCTTATCATATACCGCACATTCGATAGGAAGTTTAACCGTCTTTCTCGGCATATAGGGTTTCCCTGTCAACGACGGCAATACGCGCAATACATATCTTCCGTCTTCGCTCAGATTAAAAAATGAGGCTCTGCCGCCTTGTCCAAAACCACCGCCCATTGTTGCGGCTGCTTTTCCTACTGTTTCATCAATTGATTCTACACTCGCTTTTTTGTACTTACTTCTATCAAAAGCCATAACACAAATTTTTTAAAAATTAATAATCAGTTTTTACTATCTTAAAAGTATTTATCTTTCCTTCAATAAGCTCTTTTTCAAAGTCTTGCGGTACAATCTTTGGTAACAAATTGTTAAGTTTCTTGTCCTTGCTTTGTACTGCCCAAAATAGGGTGTCTAACTTGTCTCTCTTCGATTCTATCTCAATAAGATTCATCAAATTTTTCTGATACTGTTCATTGAGTAATATAGCATCCTCCAACCCTTTTTCAGTCAGCTTAAAAGATTCTCCATCAATCGTTATTCTTCCTCCATTCGTAGCCGCTTCTCGTCTTAATTTCTTCCTTAAATTAGCTGCAAACACATCACAAAACAGTTTCTCTTCCTTCGCTTTCTTTTCGTATTCAACTTTCATCAAACCGACCTTGTTAAGCAATCCAGATACCGTTACCGCCTCTCCATAAAGATTCGAGTAATTGATTGTCGTAACATCATCGAGTTCTATCTCCTCGTCCTTGTCCGGTGATACCAAAACAACGGTCTTGGTACCGATTTCTACCATAATTTTCATATCAAAAATATTTTACGTCAATACTGTAAACAATGAATTAACATTCGCCTGCAAAATATATTCTCCTCTGAACTTATCCCACACAATCACGCCATTAACCAACAAAATGTTCTTTTTACTACCCCTTAAAAACTCTCCGTATTCTTCAAACAACTCTGGAAAAATAGTTACATTTATAAACTCATAATTACTTTCCAATACTATAGTGGCAAATATACCCTTCTTGCTTTTTCTCTCTATTATCTCAATTACATAACCGCCTATCACGGCACGACGGGTTTTCTTGGAATTTATGTCCCAAAATTTTATCTGAGACACGTCCTGGAACTCCGTTTCGTCGTCTAATTTAGGCATATGATATTCATTCACCAAATCATAATAATCAAAAAATGCAAAACCGGACGTTCTTTTTTGTTGTAACAACCACCACCAGTTATTGCGTTCTTTACGAACTTTCATAATATTGGTAAGTAAATCCTTATCCTCCAATACTTTGACCCGTTTATTTTCTCGATACATCTCAATAAGGGCCAAACGGTCTTTCGGTTCCTGGATATTCTCTAATTCGTCAAATGCGCCTGCAAATATCAAGTTCTCAATGACAGATTTATTTACCGGACTGCCTTTAATCACACATCGGTCTATAAATTCCTCCAAGGAGAAAAACGGACCATTCTTCTTTTTCTCTTCCGATATATATTCCTGCGCCCTTTCTCCGCATTGCTTTACTGCATTGAATGCCCAGTACATGCTGCTTGTCCGGTAATCGGACACGATATTTACATCTGACTTGTTGATGTCTACCGGATGTATCTTTATCTCACCGGACTGCTGTATTTCGTTTACATAATAGGGTATCTTTTCGTCCTTCGCAAACGAGAATGTAGCACTCCAATACTCAATAGGATAATGTACTTTAAGCCATAGGCATATATAAGCGGTCATACCATAACATACGGAGTGACTGTTACATGTTACGACACCTTCCCCAGTGACAAAGTTATGTTCCGGGTGGTCTATCTCAACATCATAGGTCGGTTCCGCATCCATCACATAAGCAAAAACGACTTCCACATTTACCCTCATTCCGTGTTTATAGGTATACAGCACATCTCCCTTTCTTAAAAGGAAAGCGTATTTATATCCTTCCGGTGTAGGGAATTTATGGTTTCCGGAACATCTCACTGTTGCACCATCGCTCGTTTGTATCTTATAGATGAAGCGTTTCCCTGCATATCTTATTCCCTTTACTTTGGTAGGAATAAATTCACCGTACTTTCCCATCGTTACTGCTGGAATGTCCTCAACTCCTTTTTCATACAGTTCTTTGATTGTTAATTCATTAGGGTAAATCTTCTCGTCTCCATGCAAGCACTTATTAAACGAATATTTCGCAAACTCCTCCATCTGTTTCCAAAGATTTTCCGCATATTCTTTTGTAACTCCTTTAGAACCGTACTTCTTTACATACCCGTTCACGAAATCATCCCCGTACTCCTTTGCTTTCTGTAATAGTTTTTTACCTAAAACTTTCCGAACTGAATCACACTTCTCTAAGTTAAAATCTGCTAATTTTTGACAAAATAACATAATTTGTTCCTGGAACAACATCAGCCCATAAGTGTTCTCCACCACTTCTTCCCCACCTATAGGCATTTCTTCCGTCCAGTCCTTTTCCCCGTTCTTCCGCAAAATATATTCATTGTGAAAATTGTTTTCCATAGGTCCGGGTCTATAGAGGGCTACACATGCAGACAGTTCGTTTATGTTTTCCGGTTTCATCTTTACACAATATCCCGATAATCCGGCTGAACCAAGCTGGAAAACATCGCCCAGCCATCCTTTGCCTGCATACTCGAATACTTGTTTATCGTCCAAAGGCAAGCTGTATATGTCAACGTCTATTCCGTGATTTTCCTTTATCAAGCGTAACATTTCCTCGAACTTGTCCAACTGGATAATCCCCAAAACATCTTCTTTTAAGAAGCCTGCCTCTTCCACTTCCGAACCTTCCCAGTCCGTAACCACAAGTCCTTTTTGTGTATGTACGGGCATCCACTCATAGGATGTTTTCCCGTCCGGCAATACTACGGTTCCGCACGCATGCACTGACTGGCTTTTAGGCGAACCAAGAATTACCATCATATCATTAAACGTTTCTGTATGTTCCTTGACAAACTTCTTTAGGTCCTCTTTCCCACATACAGTCTTGAAAAACTCTTCTATCGTCTTTTCTTTATCATCTCCAATACAAGCGGTAAACCATCTGTATAACTGTACTGGTATGCCATCTGCACGCGCCATATCGGATATTGCTTCTTTTAGCTGGAAGGTGGTGTAGGTACCAAGCGAACAAACCTGCTCCTTTCCAAACCGTTCTTCCATGTAGGCTTTTATTTCATCCCGTCTTCTGCCGGGAAAATCTGTGTCAACTCGTTTCCCCCGAAGGGGTCAGATGTCGGGCATTGACCCTAATACGGTCTTTGCCCGACGCTTTATTTCAATATTTTTTACTATCATACCATTACTCGTTTATCAGTTCGTCACCTTCTTTTAACTCTTTGGCTCTAATTATCATTTCCTCGTCATTCCGGACAATCTTTATAAAGGTATTCCCGGATATTTCCTTTTCTCCATTTATCGTTATTATCTCTTCCTCTTCATGCCGAATTAAACGACCCTTTGTCAAAAATCGACTGAATAGGAGTTCGTATTCCAACGGGTTTACATTGACAATACCAAGGAGATAAGAAACGAGGCTTCCAGCGCTGCTTCCGCGGCCCAATCCGACCAAAATGTTATTGTCTCTTCCCCATCTAATAATATCCCTCAACATCAAAAAATAGTCCACTACGTCGCCTTCCTCTATGATGGATATTTCCGTGTTAAGTCTTTCTGTCAGTTCCTCTTCGCTGTATCTGTCCAGTATTTCTGGATGTTCTGCCAGTCCGTCAAAGACAAGCGATTCAAACATTTCTGTATTGGAAGCATATTTCTTTTTCTCCTCTTCCGTCATTACATATTTAGGTGCGTGTCTTATCTGTGTTTCCAGCAAATAATTACAGTTTACCGATATGTAATTAAGATTTACCAAAGCTTCTTCAAACAGTCCGAAAAACTTGTCTTCATTCAATATCAGTTTTGACAATTCTTCGTAATATTCCTGGTAATTCTTCATATACTGGTTGTCACTCTCATAATTCGCAACCTTTGCCAGCCTGTTAAGCTTTTCCCTTATAGGAGCATACCGCCTTTCAAGATACCAGGCGTCACATACCGCCACGGGTTTATATACACCCACGAATTTTTTCAGATTGTCAAGATATTTTTTATCCCGGTCATTCTTCTTGTATTCCACAGTATCAAGCTGGTAATAGGTATCGTTCCATTTTCTTGACAATATGGGGAGATTTTCAAACATACATGTTTTCGGGTCAAACAACAAGAAACACCCGTCTTTCATTTCTTGCAATTCCTTTTCCGTGATAAAGCCTTTTTCGTCGACATTCAAAATCTTATTTATTTTCAGTAGGTTATTCCATCCCTCCTTGTCCTTGACTATCAGCTTTACTGTATATCGCACGTCCTTCTGCTCGTTATATACAGTAACTTCCATACCGAATATAGGTCTTATATCACTTTTTAGACACGCATTCTGAAACTTGAACGCTGATGCAAGCGTATTCTTTTCGCATATACCAAGCGCTTTTATTCCTAAAAATTTCGCTTTTTCTACCCAATCGGAATAAGAGTGCATTCCGTTCATCAATTCAAAATTGCCGTGCACACCTATATAGGTGTCAAATCTCAAGCTTTCGTCAAACAAATTTGCCTTTCCGATATACTGCAATCGGTTAAGTTTTACTTTATTCTCGTCTCCCTTTTTAAGATAATACCATACATCACCGAACCGGAAGACATAGTTGTCGCATTCCGTTCTGTCTCCTACCCACTGGAACGAATCGTCAAAGAAAATTCCGTTATCCTCTTTGTCCCATTGGAAAGGTTCAAACAACTCGAATGTTTGCCCGTCAATCTCTATAATATAATTATCCAAAGCATTGAAAGACAGAAAGTTATCCTCCAAATATTTGATTAAATCTTTATACAGTTCATTCATATTTTTAGGGTGTAAAGGGGAGTGAAGCGTATTTACTTACACTCCCCGTGAAAAATCAAATCTAAATAAAAACGGCAAGTTTATGATTTGTCAAAATGGTTCCTACAGCAAACGGAAACAACGTTGTAATGCGTTCCCAGCTCTTTTGCAATCCGGCTGAATGAACGTCCGTCATTCTTTGCGAGTTCTTCCCATACCTTATAAGATATGCTTCCTTTCTTGTACGGGTTTTCTCCTTTAGGTGAAAGATTGAACTTTTTCTTTACATACCCTTTTTGGGTGTTTACAGATACCTCCTTTGCATATTCTTCAAGCGTCTTTCCTTTTGCTTCCAGTCTTTCAACAACTTGTTGCAAAAGGTCTTCCTTTCTGAATCCGGAAACATTCTGCATTCCAAGTTTCCGACCTACATTTCTCAAAGTCAACAAAGAAACTTCCATACATCAGTCCTCCTTTTTCCCGAATACGGCATCTTTAATCTGCTGTACTCGTTCTTCCGTTGAACCGGAAACAGAAATGTAGGGTATTCCGTAATTATCGACAATCTGCTTTATTTTCCGGTCTATTTCTTTCTGGTATTCTTCATCTTCCGAACGGACCTCATCACCTTGCAATCTGAATGTGATAGGAAGATAGACAAGTAAAGGGAATTCATATTTTCGCTTTACAATCTGTCGTTTCTCCTTAAAGTCTTCTTCTGCCAGGTTATTATATTCCGGGTCTTTTGGGCTGCAATTATCAAAAAGCCATGAAGTGTAGGCATTCACATCAATAATACATCTGTCGCTAATGGAAGGCTGTTTCATGGCATCTTCCATTATTTGAGTGTATTTATCGAATATTTTCTTTTGTGATTCGGACGTGCCTTCTTCATTAATGGTTATCCCTTCTTCTTCAACCATCGTTCTGACAACATTCGTGTAAAACTTCCAGTTGTCAAATTCCGGTTCGTTCTGCAAGGCTTTCAATAGGGTTGTCTTCCCCGTGCCCTGCGCCCCGGTCATTAATATTTTGTCATAGTTCCTCATCTGTTGTCTCCTGCTCCGTGAATTTTGTCGCGTTGTTTACGCGAAAACAGTTTTTCTATATTCTGCTCGGCAATCTTTTCCGTATCAAGCCCTACGCGGTTAATCATGCTGTTTATTACCTTCCAAGCATTCTTCCAGGCTTCCAAAACGGCTTTCTTCCGTGCTTCCGGGAATACATTGTTTTCCGCGTCTTTCCAATCATCACGCAACCACTTTTTAACCTGGTCCGCAATCTTTCCGACTTCCACGGGCAAATCAAACACGCCTGCACCTTCTGCATTTGCCAAAGCTTCTTTCCAATCCCAACCTTCAATATCAAGATTACACTCTTTGCGAATCATGGCAAGATACCAAAACATATCTCCAATTTCTTTAGAGATTTCTTCCGTTTCTGCCTCGTTATTGATTTTCTCATAGGTTTCTCCCATCTCCGAACACAAGCCAAGTGTCACATAGGATAAAGCCACTTTTTCGTTATAGCAAGCTGTAGTAGCCGCCTTTTCTTCATACTCAAAATAGTTCATATCTTTTGTTCTTTAATTGCACTGCAAATATAACAATTTAATTTTGAGATAAACAAATGTTATCTCCATTATTTTAAATCTTTCATATCGATTTTTTCTAACCATCTCATTTTGAAGTAGGTATATGGTATCTGTTCCGGCACGTCATTAACCCATATCACCACATTATCGTCATTCGGATGGTTTATCTTCACCTTATATTCCTTTCCCTTGTATATCACTATGGTACCCGGTTTCAATAGGTGGAACCTGTCCCAAAACATAACCGACTTTTTCGTTTTCTCCGAATATTGCAAGTTCGGCAATCCGTATTCCTGCAAAAATTCCTTCAAATAAAAATCTGAAAACGCCTTGTCACTGTCAAACATCGTACCAAGGCGAAACCTTTGTTTTAAGTTCAGAATTTTTGTCTTCTTCTTCTCCGCTATGTCCTTATATATCTTCACAAGCTCGACACTTTCTATACGATTGTAAACTATCGAACGTAATTTACAACTCAAATACTCCAATTGCAAGTTAATTACAAACTGCTCCAAACTGATTTTCCGTGATTTTTCCATGTCCTTATTTTTGACTTCAAATCTAACAAAAATTAGGATAAATGGCAAAAAATCAACACTATAAATGTCTTGTATAATAATTAATCGGTTCTGTCATATTGTCAAGCGCCCATAGGAGTTCTTCTTGTGTCGCATCCCCAGGGTCTTTCTTCTTGTCTTCCAGTTCGGCAATCTGTACATTGAAATATCTTTGTAAGGTCATTGATACTGTCTTAATCATTTCCGGCTTGTCGGGGTCGTACATCAAAATCACGTTCCTTATGCCTGGTTTGTCCCTCAATAGCCTTATCTGGCTTAACCCCATGTTGTTTCCGAACGTAAACACGCACTTTATATCCGGTGATTCATAAAGATGCAATTTCGTGTCAACCGATATATAGTCAAACATCCCTTCCACGATTATAACCGTGTCCGTCTCGTCCGTTATATTGTCATATCCTCCTATCACATGGGAGAATCCGTCACGTGAATTTTCATATCTCAATACAAGCTTTTCCGTACCCTCCTTAAACCTTTTAAGGTTCTCCTCGTGCCATTCCTTACTTTTCTTTGAGCGTGCCAGCCATGCGGCTAATTTGCCGTTCATGGTAAACTGGAATATGAACTTATCGTGCAGCTTTCTTTCAAGAAAGAATTTTGTTTCTGCCGGACGGAATTCTTCATAATATCTTTTCACGAACCCCCTCTTATCCAAATATTCGTCCTTTTCTATATATTCCAGTTTTTTAGGAAGGGTGCATTCCTTGATTTCCTCTGTTGTTTCCTCTTCTTCGTCATCTATTAGAGGGGTCAATTTCTGCATTTTTACCGTGTTTTCATAATCCTGCTTTATAAGGTCTTTCCTTCCTATCTTCTCCAGGAACTTTTTTAAGGTGGTCTTCATACCACATTTGAAACAATGGAACGCACCGTTATTCCCAGCATCGTTGAATTTTATACCCCATTTCCCTTTTTTATTGCAAAAAGGGCATTCCTTGTTCCGGTCTTGCATGAACCCCTTTGCCCCAAAAACGGACAAATTCAGTTCGGATATTACTTCGTTTTTGTCAACTCTGAACATCTTAAACTTAAGCTCTTTCTAACGTTACTCGTTCGTTACCTCTTTTGTAATTTTGATACCAAAAACAATCTGACGTTTTTACAAAACCTTGTAATTTAAGTTTTTTCTAACTTCCACATCTCTAAATTACTTTTGTACTGAATCGTTTTCATAACCTTTATCTTTTACTCGTTTGACTTCTTTTTCTTGTCTCCCTTAAGAAGACACTACAAAGATAAGATTATGTTATGACATACGCAAGTGCTTATGTCTAAATCACCTCTGTTTTAACATCATTTTGCTTTTCACCGCCTTCGTCCTTTTTCTTTCTTGTCTTCTTTTCAGAAGTAGAGGACGTGAAACCCTTGTCACCTCCGTAATATTCGGCTGTCAGCGCCTTGTCACAAAAACGTCCCCTGCCGTAATCCGTCACAATAGGGAAGGTATCTTTTACCGTATCATAATCGCGTACCTTATCCATATAGATACGCATTATGTTCTGTTTCTTTTCCTCTCTTGTCCGGTTCCCGGTAAACACAAAGGAAAACGGCTTTACAAGTGTCCTGTCCCCTTCCGTATAGCTTCTGTCTATCACTTTGTCCGAATTGTCCCATATTTCCAACGGCACATTTCCAGCTTGTGCTGCCGTAAATCCCACCATTTTAAACTCTACACATAAATTTTTCAAAAGTTGTGCACATGTCTGTAATTTTTCTTTTTTGAATGTAGGGTTATTGTCTACAACTCTATTTGTTCCTGTTGCCACAAGGTCTAACGAATCCAATATCAATACATGCGGATAATAACCGTTTTTCTTGTAATAGGAAACTATCACGTTACGGATATCCACCATAGTAGCCTGCCCGAATTTTTCAAAAGAATAAACATCTATGTCCTTGGAATAGGATTTCATGTTTTCAAAAGCCTTTTCTATTTTCTCGGCTAACTTGTCATCTATGACACCTTTTCTGATGTTCCCGTATTTTTGCCCGGTCCAAAACTGGTCGTATCTTTCCAGACACGCACGCGCACCGCCCTCCAACTGTATATGCAAGACCGGGTGTCCGTCAAAAGCTGCCTGCATACCGTGATATCTCAATACAGTAGACTTACCGACACCCGAACGCATTATCCATAACACGGTATCTTCCATTGTGGCACCGCCTTCTGAAATCTGGTCTATCTTATCAAGTCCGAACATTACGCGTGATGGAACCTCCCCCTCTTCTTCTTCCCGTCTCCTCTTCATTCGTTTGTCAAAATCAGAGAACACTTTCTGAAAACCGCCTGCCTCATGCCTTAATGATAGGGATAAAATTCTTTGGCTCTCTTCCGCGTTTACCCGTATAGCATCTTCTTTCTTTCCTTCTTCGTACAAATCATGTACTTTTTTAGAAAGTAGCTGGAATTCCACATCTTTAATGTACGCTTCCAACTGGTCTATAATGATTTCCTTGTCTACTTTGGCGGCTGACTGCACAGCATCTATCGCTTCAATCACAAAATCACTATCAGCGTATTTTTGGGACACCACGCCCAAAGAAGGAACCTTATCTTTTTCCTTTAATACTTCTGTTGCCTCTTTTAGCAAGAATTTGAACCCGGGCCACTCTTTGGGTATTAACTGATAAGTCAGATTATTTACCACCATCCTGGTGATATTCAAATCCATATACACAAGTTTGAATAATTCTGCCATGAATCCGGCAGACAACTTTTGAGCCATTTTATTTCAGATTTAAAAATAGGGCTACAAACATAGCCCTATAATATGAAGAAAACAAATTGTTATTGTTAAATCAACCCAACCGCTTTTCTTAAAAATTCTCTTGCATTCTCTACTGACACACCTAACTTTCTCTGTATCAAAGAAACCATTTCATTGACTTGTTCCTGTGAATTTAAATTGCCTTTCACAAATTCCATCATAATGAACTTTTCTAAAAATCTTGCTTTCATAACCTTATCTTTTTTATTTGTTTGACTTATCATCTCTTAATCTCACAATGCAAAGATAAGATTATGTTATGAGATACGCAAGTGCTTATGTCTAAATTGTCTCTGTTTTAACATCATTTCACAATATAAATAATCTAATTGTTAGAATAATAGTCGTAATGATAAAGATTAATGCAAAATGTTTCCATACTTTTGCAGTAGCCTCCAAACCGTGTTTCCGCTTGTCAAACTCGCTTAACGCATAATTCAAAGCCTCGTCTTTCAGTCCTTTAAACTTATCATTCAAAGCCTCGGTTATATCATCTGCAATAACATGCTTCACCTTTTCTGACACGGATTCCGGATATCCTCTTTCCTCATAGTTCAATTCACTCAACAAGTCATAATGAAATATATAAGGTATTCCGTTCACTTCGTAGGAAAGTTTAATACCGCTATCTTTCACGTATTCCAAAAACTTTTCCTCGGCAATCTCGTTTATCCTTTCTTGGTTGAATTCTGACTGCTTCTTTATCTCGTTAAAATATTCCTCGTCAACAATCACACAGTTGTTTTCAAGTTTCATTACATGTGCTTCCATAACTATTCTTTAGTTTTAATATATCCTTTCCCAATACACCAACACAGCATATAATAGGCGGCATCTATCAACCTCGGCATTTTTTCTAAACGAACGGTTCCATTATTCGTTACGTCTACATATTTGAGCCACCACAACCCCACTTTCTTAAATATGTACAAATCATATACCTGTATAGATTCCGGCAGCTTGTCGAGAATGTCCTGCAAGGTATAAGCAGGAAGTGTTTCATACGACATAAACCAGCAAGTCTGAAACTCCTTCTGTAAACTCAAAAACCATTTACCTTTTGATTTATCATCAATACGGCTTCCATGTGATACCCTTTTCCAGTACATACTTGCATCACTCGTATCTAATCCAAGCTCCTGCAAGTGCTTCATTTGTTCTATTGATAATACTTGTTTTGATTTCATAAGTCGTAAGATAAAATTACAACCGTTAATGCAATGAAAATGATTACTACTATCAAGGCGATAGATAGACATCCCTTTTCGTATTCTTCATCTTCCGATGGTGTGTTTTCGTTATACCAATCTAATGGATGTTTTAATTTCATTTCTCACTCCTTTCTTTCTCCTTTTTAGCTTTATCACAAGACAACTTCTTCATTACATACGGACAATCGCAATTCCCGTATCTTTCGTTATACCAACAACAATAGTCACACTGGTGCATCATTTATTCCTCCTTATCTATCTTAATGTCTGTTACTTTGCCACGATTGATAAAATACTTACAATCAATAAGCCTGCAAATCCATTCATCACTACGATTCTCTAATTCATTACATTCCTTGTGAAGAGAACACATCTTGCATTCATGGTCATTTGGATAATTCTCAGCTTCATGCAGTACCCCGTCTATTATTATTCCGTTCTTTACTTCCATAATCAAATACAATATCGAATAATTTTATTTTTCTTACAAAATCTGATTGAATACCTCACTGCCTTTCGTATGTCCTCATACTCCTTTATACTGTACACGTTGTATGTACGGAGTTTTCGCATAATTTCCTCTTCCATGAAAGGAAGTATCTCTTTCTCAAACCTGCTCATTTCCTATGTGTTTTACGGTTCTTGTTCCTTTTTCTGCGTTTCGCAATCTGCTTGTTTGTACATCTATCATTTTTTGAATGATGTTTTCTCCTTTTAGGTATACCACACGGTTCTAAAGGAATATTCATATATGGATTACAAATCTCATAATAGGTGTTATCATTCCAAGAAATTTCGTTCTGCATATTTTACCCCTCTTTCTTTTTAAGGCTTATATCAATTGACAACCTATCGGTAATTTCTTCCTTAATTATCTCCCTGCACAAATTCCTTATCATAGAGTATTCACCATGTCTTTGTATCTCGTTGGAAACCATACAACGAACCCACCTCTCTATATCAACGTCGTTTCCGTAGGTATTATGGAAGATACGCTTAACTTCCTCTTTCACGATTGGAATCATAATTTCCTTTATATCCTCTTTGGTCAACTTTAGTTCGTTGTGGATATAATTCTTTACTTCTCTGTATCTATATTTACTCATAGCATCTAAATCTCTACTTTTGTATAATTACTAAATTTACAATAAAAATATTCGCTTGAAAACCATCCCAAACGACTTTTATTATTGACATATTTACAATAGGTTTCCCATTTGTCCTTGTGTACAATCTCATACATTACGTCTTTATATATGAACAAATCCCCTTCTTGTAAATTTGAAATCTTAATTGTTTTCATATTAACCCAATCCTCTTTAATCTTTTTCTAAAATTCTTTTCATTTAAAGCTTGTTCATAATAACAATCCGGCTCAATAGCTATTTTAGTTTTCATTATAGGTTTCCCGTTTAATCCAATTGAAACTTCGTTAGTAATAGAAGCTCTCTTTATCTCTTTCGTTTTCAGATTGAATGAAAATAAAATATGTCCCGGAACCCTCCTCTTCTTGTCCGTCAATTTATATTCATGCTGTTTCTTTTGAATATATTCTACCTGGTTTTTAGATAAATTACTTTTTGTCAAATCCGGAACTATTTCCATATCAATCACCGTTTAAAACATACAACAACTCTCTTGCTTTCCTATAGGTGTCAAAACCTTTTACATTCACCCATTCGGATGAAATACGTTTGTCTTTTCTGACTTGTACGCAATACACGACTATCGGAATACAGCCGCTATACCTTATTTCTTTCACAATCCTATATCTTTCCATGTCAGATACAATTTATCATAAAAGTTCTCTCGTCAATCATACCGTTTTCTGATTCTTCTACCAAGTCAAAGAATGTATTAGCATAACAAACATGTTCTTCTATCATTATACATATTCCATCACCGGGATAATATTCACACGAAACATCATTGTTCCAATCTACATGCTTTTGTGCTTCTTTAGCTACATTATCACAAGCAATCATATACTCTATGTATTTATTAGATGCTTTTCTTATTTTGTCAAATACATTTCCTTTCATTTCTTTGTCTCCTTCTTTATCTTTTCATAGCACTCTTTACAAAAAACAAACACCTTTCCGTTATTGATTTTAACTTTAAAACCATCTCTCCTTAAATCAGTGCAAGTAGGTTTTAATTCTGCATAGTGATTTAAACCATTTCCGCACAAATCACACGAAACTTTATACCATTTCTTTATCATTTTCAATCTCCTTTCTATCACTCAATACATAAAACAATTCCCCTGCGTATCATATCTTCCAACTCTCTTTCGGAAAACTCATCGAACGAATGTTTGTCCATAGTGCAGAAATGATACCTTACAGATTGCTTTTCATAATTGATATTTTTATGATAATCAATCATTACATCGCTTATAACCGTTTCAATAATCTTATTGTTTACAACAAAAGAAAAACGTGTTCCAACATCATAACATACCTTCTTAAACAAAAGAACTTTCCTTTCATTCATTTTCAATCTCCTTTCCCCTTAATCCGTTCCAGTACATCTTTGTTTGCTTCAAATATTTCATCAAAGGAGGGAATAGGTGCCCACATGTCACAAACGTAATCGCCATAATCTTCAAATTCAAAATCCGACAATGTTACAACACGAGGTCTCCCACTTGGCATAGGTATAATAAATCCGCTTACAATGGCTTCATTTGATACCATTCTACAAAGAACAAGTTCGTTTTGCTCCGGCAACCGTTCCTTAACGCTTATCCACGGAGACTGCCTTGACTGCCATTCAGCACCTTTTCTGAACATGTTTAGCATTGCTTGTCTCTGATAGACTAATTCACCTTCAACTACTATTGCATAGCTTGACATAAGTTCTTGCATTGCCGCTTCTTCTACTGTCTGTTTCATATCAATAACTTTTTGTTTTCTTATATCTACCGCATTTCTTGCAGACGTAATATCTGGCGATATATGGTAATTATATACATGTTTACACTTGTATCTATTTGTTAATAAATTTCTTAACTGGGTTATACCCAAACCCTCTATAGGGTGGCATTGCTGCATCCCCTTTTACTTTTCTCATGATGTTGTAGGCTCCGTTTATATCTGCATTGAGTAAAATCCCGTTCTTTGTTCTGAAAAGACCTCTTTTTACTCTCTTTCCAACATAACTATCATGATGTTTTATCTCCTCTAAATCTAAAGAACTGCATTTCGACGTGTGAGATTCGTTTATTTCAACAAATCTTAGTCCTTGTCTTTCAGATTTATACCTTAACATTGATATGAACGTCTCAAACGGAATTGAAACAAAATTCTGATTGTTTCTTTTACTCATATTCACTTCCTGTTTCCATCCGTCATTATGTCCCACTATCAATGTCGTTATGTTGTCTTCCAGGCACATGCCTACAATTTCCTTGCTTGCCTTATGCAAATAATCCTTGACCTTATTGTTTCTCTTTCTTGTAAGGTTCATTAACCGTCTCGAATTTTCCTTTCCATTTGTTTTCTTTAATTGTGATTGAACTTTAGCTTTTTTCTTGTTATAATACTGATTGACAGACTTTAATTTCTTTCCATCTATCAAAACAGCCTTATTGCTCGTATTCGTTACAATAGAAGCAAAGTTGTTAACCCCCAAATCAATAGACATATATCTATTGTTATCCGGTAACTGTTCCTTTACCTCCGATTCATACACCAATTCTATTACATAACAGTCTGCTTTCGGAACAAATCTGACTTGCTTAACCGTTCCTTCCTTACATCTGGTTTTCAATGGTTGCAAACCTTCTTTCTTTGGAAAGTAAATATATTCTCCTCTATGCTTAAATTGTGCATAAGAATAAGAAAATATATTTCTTCCTTTTGTTTTATGCTTGTATTTCGGGAATTTAGGACATCCAGTAAATTTCTTGTTATCCCTTTTCCATGCTTTAATGGCTGAAAAATAAGATTTCAGATTTCTATCCAAAGCCATAAGTATTTGCTGGGAAGAAGAACCGCTCATAGCCCTAAAATCAACATTGTTTTCTGCAACCATCTTTTTGTTAAGCTCCACAGACCTTATCCATTTCCCGGAAACAAGAAATTCTTGCTTTATGATATACAAAGCCGCGTTATACAAGTTCTTAGATAAGAAACAAATCCGGTCTAAATCCTTGTACCTCTTGTCATTGACTGTTATTATATGTTGCTCCGTTAAATACATATCGCAAATATAAATAGAATATTTTAAATTTCCTATTTATTTATATAATTTTTAGTGCAAAGTTCTATATAGTTACCTATATTTATTACATCCTAACTCATCCCATGCCGTAACCTTTCTCTCATACATCAGTTCCCATTCATGGCGGCAGAACCATTTCTTTATGATAGCATTCAGATTCATACCCTAAAACAAAATCTTAAATTTCTTTCCTTTCAATGTCGGCAATCTCTCTTCTACAAACTTCCTCAGTTCTTCCTCCTCAATAGGAAACAAAGGGTTATATTTGTACTTAAATGTATGGATATACTGCTCGTTCAGCATCACATCAAAAATTAATGTCTTCATCTAAAATAACCCTCCATCCACAACACAGCTTCTTCTATTGTTTCCACCTTTTTAAACTCCTTCGTGACACAACGCTGCATGTATTCACAGCATATGTTTTCTTCATCGTCAAAATAAATGTTGTACGCCCCGTTATCATCAGCCCCGGTACATGCTATTCCAAGCTCCAGGGCATTCTGCACCTCTTTCGGTTCGGTTGAAAAATAGGCGTAAACCTTTTCACTCTTTACACCCTGCAATCCGTTAAGTTCTACGATGTTGTTCATTTTGAAATAATATTTTATTATGTGTAACCAGCTTAAGAAAGGGAGTTTTAACGCTCCCTTATCAATCACACCACAAAGATAATATTTGTTTATGACATACGCAATAGCTTATTCCCAATAAAATTGCATATTTAACATTTCTTGTGTTTCCTTCTGAATAGGCTTATATCTCGTTTCCGTAGCTAAATCCCTCTCTGCCACTTTGTTATACTCTTCCAAAGCCTTTTCCTTGTCTATACTCCTTTCCACCCATATGCCTATCATCTGGTCCGGCTGCATATCCCCGATAGACACCGGGTTTTCCTCCGTAGCCTCGTAAAACTGGACTGTATAGGGTCTACTGTATATATTAGGTGTACTCCCCATATATCGGCTTCCGTCTTCACCTTCCGTCATTCCCACGGCACCCACCTTGAACGAACACACATTTGTTTCCGGGTTCTCGAACCATATCTTCACCCCTTTTGCCACCTCCTGGCTGTCATTGTGCAGCACTATAGCCCGGTATTCGTTTCTCGCATTTCTTATCGTGTTTACACTCAATTCATCAAACAAATTACCGAACATGTCGTTAGGTATTGTCGTGGAAGATGCAAAGCCACCCAACGAATAAGAAACATTCTGCTGTTCTGCCATATATCCGGAACTTACTGTATATAATAATTTCATTTTCTCCTCCTTTCTTATTCTTTCGGTTTCGGCATGCCTGCCAAAGACCAGTATTCCGTCTTTGCCGTATTGTCGATTGTAACCGTACCACCGTTGTTTCTCACTCTTGCTATGTAAAACTCGTTTACCGACTTGGTAGGCGGCTGTTCCAAGGTCACTTCCTGTGTCAGCCCCAACGTAAACCAATCATAGGTGTAAAGCCCTTCCATTTGCGCGTCCGTGAATACCTTTCCAAGCGGCACCGTTCCCAGTATCACGACTTGCAAATTTGTTTCCGCAACAAAATCGGATTCGGACGTTAATACAATATTCTTGTTGTCTATTATATTGACTATCTCATATACGCCATTATTTAGGGGCTGTGAACCGTCGTCTTTCAAGAACTTTATCGCTACCGGGGTTTTCCCTGCCTGTCCTCTCACCTTACCGGAAAAATCCACGGTTCCGGTCACTACACCTTTCTGGTTGATACTCACATATCCGTTTTCGTAATTCTTTGTCGAATACCCGATTTTTAGCCAGTAATACACGCTGTCTGCCGGGATGGCAAAGTTATCGTATATGTTGACAATGTTTATTACTTGCCCCAATGAGTTTACCGCCATACCCGGCAATATCCTTACCGTTCCTCCCTGTGTTCCCTGCTGCACCTCGAACGCCTTGTTGTCTACAAAAGCCTCTTCCGTTTTAAAATCACTGTCAAACTTGGTAGGGTTGTTTGTCACTATGCCGAAAGTATAGCTTCCGGCAATAAGAATCTTTCCAAGCAAAGAGTTCTGTAGGAAAGACTGCATATTCATCACTTCTTCTTTTTCTAAGAAAGTGTTTCTATTAACATTTATCTGCGCCATATATTTATAAATTTTTATTTACAAAATTAGAACCATTCTGGATAAGCACTAATATATTGGTCGTAACCATTCATCTTTGTACATCCTCTGAAACATCCGCTTTTGGATATACTGTCAACATCCGGGAAACCGAATTGATATGGTTGGAATACTCTCTTAAAATAATAAAACAGAGGCATATAAGCTGACGGCAATTTTACTCCGGCTACTATACAATCCCATCTCGGTTGAGATGTCATATTTGAACAACCACTGAATGTGTCCGTGCAACTGTCTATATGTTTCAGTACCCCCGATTCTATATAACTATTATCAGTTTCCGTAGGTCCAGATTTATTCTCGGTTACATCACCGAAAGCATATTCTGCCGATTGTAAATTGCTGCACCCTTCAAACATGCTATTGATATTCACTGTCACCGAATGTTCGGGCGGTGTGATAGGACTGCCCTGCGAGCCTGCTGTCCTCAAATTTTTACACCCACTGAAACAGTGCGTATAAGAACTGCATTGTGAAGAATCAGAAAACAAAGATGATGTTATAGTAGTCAAGCCGCTATTCTGGAACATGCCGGACGCATTTCTAATATCGGGAATTGTCACACCACTTACATTCAGCAAGCTTGTACAACCGTAGAACATTTCAATACATTGTGTACCTCCATTCGTCGTGTAATTAAATGCACCAGAGCTTATGCTTGACAGATTGGTACATTCATAAAACGCCCGTCCCAACAACAATTCACCCACGGTCCCGGAAAACAGATTGCTCGGTAACGACGATACACCCGAACCATCACAAAAACCGTATGCGTTTACTGTCTCTCCCGAAAAATATTTGAACGTTATTCTGCACGGTGACTGCAAATTAGAACAATTGGAAAACATGTATATACATGTTTTTATATTTGTCGCCCCAATATCATTACTTATACTTGACATACTGCTACATCCGTCAAACATATAATTCAAGGACGTTCCATTACTTAATGTCCTTAACTGTCCACTCACAGAGGAAATATTACTGCATCCATAGAAACAATAGGAGTAATCACTTATCGAGTTTCCTCCAAGCACGCTTGACAAGTTCACCGAACCGCTCAGTCCGCTATTTCGATATGTGCTCACAAACGTACCGCTTGTTATAAAATCAAACAATCCTGCCGGAACGCTTCTTAAACTACTACATCCATAAAAGAATGAATCTGCCGAACCGCTCATAAGACTTGTGGTCCAGCTTACAACCGATTCAAGACTACTGCAATCCTGGAAAGCTCCCTTTCCCCATGACGTTCTCACATCCTCAGTAAACCACTTGATTACTCTCGTCAAACAATTCTGAAAACTTGAAAATCCATTTGCACTCCATGATAAATTGGCAGACATCCCATTAAAATCGAACAATATTATCTTTGTTCCTCCGGAACTGTAGGTGTGCGAACTTGTTCCTAATGTCTGGTCTCCGTCTCCCCATTTCACACGCAAATTGTTAAGTCCAGTAGAGGAAGTGTTAAGTACGGGCAGCGCTATGTTCGTACCGTTTGACACCCTTACTTCCAATACCGCACCGTCTTCCATTATTATGTCAATCGTCTTGCTGAACTCTTCCGGTCCTACTGTGTAACTTCCGCTCTCCGTAAAGTAATTCTGACTTGTTGCCACCCACGCATAGGTATCGTTACACGGAACCATCCATGATACGGTACCGTTCGAGCTTGTCACACCCGAACTTATATTGTCTTCCACTGTCACGCCCGAAATAGGAGAACCGCTCTTTGTACGCACATTATATGTAACCTGGCACTTGTTGCGCGTCATTACGACGTTAACATATTCGTCGCTATTGCTTATGCTTACAGAACCGTTCTGGCTCTGATATCCGGCTTTTGACGCCTGCCAGCTTAATGTCTGGGGCGGCACGTATGTTCCGAATACCGCATGCCCGGCTCCATCCGTGTTCTTTACCGTACCTCCGCATACAATACGCACTCCTCTTATGGATATCCCTTTCTCGTCCACCACGTCGAAAATAACTTTATAGGTATTTACACCAAGAACTATCGTTGCGTTTGTATCATATTCCCCTACCGATACAAACGTACTGTTCTCGTTATATTGGGGAAGCTTGCTTGCCGTGGCCGTACCGGAACTTCCTGCCTCCACATTGAAGGTCGTATATCCTTGTCCATCGGAATATTGCGTCATTCCGTTAAACGTCACCTGTGCCCCACTTATGCCTATATTGCTGCCGTTGACAACCTGTATTCTCACATTCACCCTCTTTACGGTAAAATTGATAGGAACACGGGTGTCCGAATTGTACACGGTAAACGAATTCACCACGTCATAACAATAAGGATATTTTGCCACATAATCGTATGTACCCGAAAACAATTGCGTAGATACCAACCCTAATTCGTTCGTCGTCAATTTTTCGCTTTGTCCTACAATCTCGATTGTCGCCCCAGAAGCCTGCGCACTTCCTATAGTCGCCTGGAACGTCACGTTGAACGGCACGGATGCCTTTTCTGCCATCTTTATAGTATAGGCATTGTCTCCTGCCGTTATGTTCACGTTCCCCTTTGCCGGGTTATAGTCCTGGTGAGACGCGCTCCACTCCCACACACCAAGTTCAAGCGTCCAGCTTGCCGCGATACCGTTGTTGTTGGAATATCTCGTTTCCCCGTTTATCGTCACTACCGCATTACTAATAGGGTCGTTCGTTTCCACATCCAATACCGTTACCGTCAGTTTTCCGGTCTGCTTAACAAGGTCTACTGTTATGGCTAAAGGCTGGTTTATCAATACTGCCGTTCCTGTTCTCGGCTCATACCCCGTTTTTGTCACATTCCACGGATAACTGCCCGGCACACGGTTAAAGACTGCGTTTCCGCTCGCGTCCGTATTGACCGTTTGTTCATCCTCCCCTACACCAAGCACTACGGGCTGGTTCTTAACGGGTTGTCCGCTCATTCTCACGGTAAATATGATGTCGTAGGTAACAAGCTTTAATTGTACATCCACTCTCTTGTTCTCTCCGTTCACCGTCACAACACCTTGTTTCGTATAATATCCTTCCTTCTGTACGGTCCAGTTATAACCGCCCGATATACGGACAAATTGCGCCTGCCCTCCACTCGTACTTATTGATTCCGTACCTACAGTAACCAAAGCATCGTCAAGCGGTGTATTGTTATCGTCCGTAACATAAAAATCAATCAGATAGCCTATCTGCACCAAGTCAACTTCTACCGTCACGTCCTTATCCACGACTTCCACCGTTCCTTCCTGCCCGTTAAATTCCGTCTTTGACACCTTCCAGGCATAAGAACCTGCCACCTCTACAAATGTCACAACCCCGTTTCTTTCCGTCTGTAGGGTTGTGCCGTTAAAAGTAACATCCGCTTTCGCTACGGGCAACCCGTTGCTTCTCACGACAAAGTTTATGTTGTATTTCGGTATGGGATTGAACTGTATGTCTATAACCGCATTTCCGTATATGGTAAAATCCTTTTCCACGGTTATATATCCTTCTTTCACGACCTTGTAATGATACGTTCCTGCCGGATATATAAACCCGGTTGCAAGTCCCTGCGCATTAGAGCTTCCGGTCTGGTTAGGAATTCCCTCACCCGTCACCAATACAGATGCACCCGATACTGGCTCCACACCGTCCCTTATACGGAAAGTTACATTATAGTAAGGTATCTTTTCCATCTCGATTTCGATATTGGTAGAATCCACTATTTCAGCATTTCTTCTTACCGTATAATAGTCCTCGTATTCTGCCACATATTCATATATACCGGGGAATACCTCAAATGTCACTATACCGTTGCTTCCGGTATATTGCACCTTTCCTGCAAAGGACACTTTCACGTTCTGCATCCAGTCTTTTGTCTCCTTGTCGCGCACAAAGAACGTAACCACCCGTTCATAGGCGGCTCCCATTAACTGTACATATTCTACAGCATCCTTATCCACTAATAAGGAGTTTTCCACGTTTTCAAAGTTTTCGGCTTCCACCTCGTAATACCATTGTCCGCGCGGTAACGTTATCTTTGCCTCACCGTTAACGTCCGTTATCAGTTCTTCACCGTTTACTGTTATCTTCGCATTGGGTATGTACTTATTCCGGTTTGAAAACACCTTGAACAATATCTGATATTCTTCCTCTCCTACATAAGGACGTATCAGTTCACTGCCGAATATGTTCTTATATCCAACAAGGTAGTTTTTTAGGAATGTCTCTACAGTAAATTGTCTCTGATATGCGTTGTTCTTGTAATAGGCGGCTATAATGTCACGTTCACCCAAATATCCTTGTGAAAACGGCAGATATAAGGGTTTCACATGAAAATCGTATATATATACATATGGGTGATTTCCGACCGTTCTTTCCTGGATAAATATAGGTGCGATATACTTCATTCCCGGCATTATCGACAAAGCACGCCCAGACGGGAAATTAAGTGCAGGCGCTTTCAAAAACTTCTCGTTCGTTGACAGCAGTATTCCTTTTATGTAGTAATACATGCCGTCATTCTTTATATCCAAATATTCGTTTTCATGGAACCAAAGGGAACTTCCGGTTATCTGTCCGTTTTCCAATATTCCCATAGACAACGGCTCTCCGTCTACCGTCTCGTACCCAGCTACTCCAAACTTTAGGTTTTCATTGTCCGTAGCCGACACTTTTACTTGCAATGATATTTCGTAGGATAGGTTCGGGTCTATGATTATAAGCTTGTCCAGGTCAACCCTTCCGTCTATGCCCACGGCTTGATTGCCAAAAAATGTCATAGCGTTGAATATCTCTCCATTATCCCCGTTTTCGTCCTGCGTTATGCTTATACTTTCCGGTATCAATAGAGGATAATTATTCAAATCCTCTACTCCTTTTGTATATTCATACGCTTTTGATACATTCATTACCGTATTCGTCCGGTCACATGTAGGCGAACTGTGTCCCATCGCCCACCCCGTAGCTTCGGGTCTCAACAAGGCAAAAATGAATTCGTCCAACGAATTGTATCTTATCAGCCGCAATAATTCTCCCAATATCTCGCCTTCCTTGCTTATAATGTCAAGTCTTCCACGTTTTGAGTATTCTTCCAGGTAGTTATAAAACAGATATTCCATCTGTTCCTGGCTGTCCACCATGTTAGTAACAAGACCTCTGTTCTGAATAAACATCTCGAACAAAATCTGATTCGTGTCTATCTTTTTGTATTGTCTTGCATACAACACTATCAAAGCGAATATATGGGTTATAGTTCCCCAAAAGGCACGGAAATCCTCGTTCTCTTTCTTCTTTAGGAATGTAGGCAAAATTCCCCTTCCTTCCAGTTTTTCAAGCACGTTTTCTGCCCACCGTATTACTTCCTTGTCGTTTTCCTCAAAAAAACGACTGAAAGGCAAATTATCATATATAGGTGTGGACTGGGGTAAAAATAATCCCCCACACGGGTTTTCTTTCTTCTGTTTTACTTCCATGTTGAACTACAATTAATTGCACGGTAAAAATACAATTAATTTTGGATATTACGAAAACAAACACGACGAAAAAATACTGTAGAACCGTTCCACTACCTCAATCTCTCTCGTCAAAGACCAGTCCATAACAATAGAGGCTCTAAAGGTAGGAGTGTGGGTGAGCGATGTAGAATCAGCAAATATGAATCCATATTTCAGCCAAAATCCACCATCTGGATATTACACAACCTTATTAATGCGAAATGTATCGCATGATGTTTTGGCTATCAGTAATTCATTTGCAATAGCATTTAAATCACCATCGGGTACTTATTTCGGATTTTCTTGTGCAAATACACAGTCGTCAAGTCTTCGAGAAACTTCCTTAATAAAATTTACCCAAGAAAATTATATTCTTTGGGAGAATAAGGTGTATATAAATGTTTTATCACCGTCTTCCCCTATTTTAAATGGTGAAGCATCTATATATAATGATGATAACGGTAAATTATATATAATTAATTATGCATGTATATCCCAGTATTCTCTTTATATAGGTACAGTGGATATGTTTACGACTGCACCTAACGCAGTAATCACTTATAAAAGAAGTAATAATGCTTATGTTTTAGGACTTTCGTCAAATAATTTATTAAAGTTGCTCAATAATTATTCTATATTAAAAGCAATTACTACAATAACAGTTATTTCTACTGCCCAAAATAACTGGTATTACTACAGTGTATATGGTTATAATAATTATTTTTTCATAGTAGGAAGAGTTCAAGTTAAAACGGGAGGTACTACATCATCAAATGAGCGAATTGATTATAGAGAGCTTACTAATTATCCATACCCAGATTCAATAAGTTGGAATCATATTGGTTTTATTAAAATAGGAGAAATTAATAAAAAAGCAATATTGTTGGGAAGATTATTTAATGAACAAGTGACAAATAAATTCGATTATTTGATTTATGTTGTAACTATGGGAAATACAACGGGTATAGAAATAATGGATATATCTAACTGGGCTTGCTATTATAATATTCCATCTGAAATTACGGAAGTTGTTGGAGGAGATTGCTGGATTTCACCTGATTCAAAATGGTGGTTCTTTATTTCTACTTCTTCTGCTTCAGTTTATACAAAAGGATTGTATTATATACGTACTGCGGACACTTCTGTATTATTTACAGAAACTGGATTCACGAACAAATCGTATGTAATATCTACAAATACAGATTCTGTATATCAAGCCACAAAAGAATATTACATATTGAAAGTCAAATTCAATTCTAATTCTGATAAAATGATGGTTCTTGGGAATTCTTCTAAAGGGTATTTCGGTGATGGTACTTTAACAGATACAACTTATATCGAAGGAATTCAACCCGATATTATAATGTGCTTTATATTAGATAAATCAAAAAAGCAATGGAAACAACTGTCACATACTAACGTAGGATTGAGTTCATTATGGAACAATTATGCAGCTTCCGCTTCAAGTTCTGGTAATACTTACAAACCTTCCTTTAATTTCATAAATAATGAAATAATTAATTTCGTTTATCCAGGAGGACAACCTCCTTATACTTCCTATAGTTATAATTTAACCTGGGAATGATAAATAAAATTGGTAGCTATATACCTAAACATTCTTGATGTAAATGGTATATAGCTACCTTTAATTATCCATATCGTTTTAATCAATTATCCCATATTAAATTATATCTATATCCAGTTATAGGTTTGTTTCCTGCCGGGTACATATAACTAATAGAATTATTAACAAAATTAATATTAGGAAGATAAACACTACCTTGTTTTCCGGCATTTAAATAAGTTGACGGGAAATCAGTATTAGCTGACACTGTTTTTGTTACGTTAACCCATTCTGTACTCAACGCAAAGAAATATATTACGTCGGGTTGTGTTCCTTCTATATATTTTAAATCTGAACTTAAATCAAAATCTCCAAAATGACCACGAGTGGAATTACCGAAAATCATCATTCTGTTAGATTTAGAATTAAATTTGATATCCAATATATAAATATTCTTACAATCTTCTGCAATTGCACTACCCTCTTTATCCATTGTATAAGAGGTTCCAGACCATCCCGTCATATTAAAAAGAGCTGATGAACCTTTTATAGCATGCAACCCTTTGGTATAACCTCCTATTGCAGTCGAATTGTTTTTGATATAGAACAACCATTTTAAATCCGGTGAAACCCAGCAATCCCCTCCAATTACAGATTTAACGGCAGATGGGATATTGTAATAACATTCCCAATTTGAAGCAAACCCTGCATTTGGATAGTTATTTAATATATTTTTAGCTTTAAAAAATAAATAATCAAAATTATTATAATATTGGTTATATGATTCCGGCATCATTTTTACTAAAAATAAATAATCAGTATGTGTTACGTCTACAGCTTCACTTGTAATTTTATTCCAACACAATAAATTATGTAGTTGAGAAAAAGGATAATCTTTTACGGAAGAAGAATCAATTTCACCTTGTATGGCAGAATCGGTATTTGTACTCATTAATATAGTATTAAAAAAATAGTTTTTTGCAGCACTTATATATAAAGATACCATTACACCACTTGAAGCGACAACTGTTGCTACATTACAAGTAAATTTTTTCAAAGAGTAACTGTTATATATTCTTGTTGTAGCTTTTTGAAAAAAAGCTATCTCATATTTAATAGAATTTTTTCTTTTAAAATTAATATTTCCGGATTGACTTATATCATTAAAAATAAAATGACTTGTCATTATTCCACCATGTGAAGGCATAATAGATGAAAGAATATAATATTGCAATCTATTTTCATAAGTATATGACATATTACAGACAATAGTCGTAGGGTTATCAAATGGCTGTGTAGAAGCATAATCCCAATATCCAGGTTTCTTATCTACATACAAGGGATTTAATGATTGTCCGCTATAATAATTTCTTTGTCTAAAAGTCAAAGCTAATTGTGTCCATTCTCCAGTAGAAGATAATATACTTGATTTAAACGTCCAACCGAATGAATTACTTGGATATAGTAATTTACTTTTATCTGATTCGTTGTTTGTTACACCAGTATAATCATATTCATTATCATATAATGTATTTGTATATTGACCCACATAATCTTTTTCAACCCACACCCCTACCTTTAGAGCCTCTATTGTTATGGACTGGTCTTTGACGAGAGAGATTGAGGTAGTGGAACGGTTCGGATAATTCCATGTCCCGGTTCCGCTACCTCCCCATGTTGTCGTACCTCCTGCTTCCCACCAATAGTTACCCGGCTTTATCTTCAATACCACCTGTCCGCTCGAATTTGTAGTGCCGCTATATGCTGTGCTGGTGTTGTTGCTTGACAGTTTTACGATACATCCACTTCCTACGCTTGTTCCTGTATTCGCGTCATTTACCGTTATCGTTATCGTCACCTCACTTGGTACCAGCTTGATTGTAAAGTTAGAGGTGTTCGTGTTGGTGGTGTTCAATGTCACGTATCTTGTCGCACTTACCACGTATCTCATTGTTGTTCCAGATACATATATGGTTGCCTGTCCTGCACTGCTTGTCGTTACTGTCTGCGTAGCATAATTATTAGAATCTGAACTATCTCCATTAATACCATATACTTTCATCGTTGCACCACTTATAGCCGCATTCGTATAACTATTTTGCACTGTCACTGTTATACTCTTTATTGCAGTAGAATAAAATGCTGTAGCGTCACTGTTATGTCCTATATTATTAAAATTATAAGTAGGGGTAATAGAATATGGTGTTTCTGTCGTTGTTGTACCAGTCACATAATAACTCGTCTTATATGCAGCTATATTTGTCGTTATACCTGCAATGAATGTATATGTTCCATAATAATATACCGTTTTGGCAGAATTTTGAGTGAGTGTTACTGTCGTCGCCACTCCTGCTGTTGTAAATATAGGTTTCACTAATGTGTTTACTCTCCACCATCCTAATAAAGGAGTAGAAAACGGCACCCTTATTCTGAATGCAACTGCTACACTCTTCGTCAATCTCGTTGCATTTCTTGTATTCGCTGATAGAGGCATTGTTATCGTTCCCGTACTTGATACCCAATAGCTCGTACCACCACCCCATGTTATGTTATAATTCCCAGCTATCATTGGACCGAACGTCACCTGTCCGCTACTGTTTGTCGTTCCTGTAAAATTGATTGACGATAATTGCGAATTCGTCATTGTGACCGGACATCCGTTCGCATTTCCTTTTACTGCTCCTTGATAGTAGTCCTTTATGGTGAATGTTATAGAAGAACTTGTCTCGCTCATTTTCAGATTAAGAGGGCTTGCTTGTGTAGATGATAACGTACCGGATAACGTATTGTAATTTGTTTTCGAGAATGAGTAGCTTCTACTTATACCACTTCTGTATACAGTCCAGTTACCGCTACTATCTGTCGTTCCGGTCTGTCCGAAATAGGAACATGATACACCGCTTATATTCGTTTCATAATTAGAACTCTTTATATTGAATGTCAGACGTGCCGTTACATTCAATATCATAGTCCAGGATTGATTTTCAGATACCCATGTCCATTCCTGGCTTGCATTACTGTAGTAACTTGCATTGTTTTTCGGTGTGTAGGTGTAGTTTATTCCTGCATATACAGTATTCGTTTTCTTTCCGCTCGCGTCCAAGGTTATCTCTCCTGCCGGGGCATTCGAGCCTGTAGGTACACTTCTGACTATCACTGCACTACCTAACGGATGGGTAGATGTTGACGACGGGTGTTTCTCGACAACTGTCAGTGTCACTGTTCTTGTCGTTCTGTTCATCGTCACTGTATAAGGTGATGTCTGTGTGGCAGTCACTGTCCCTACATAGTTGTTGAAATACTGTGCCGTGGCAGTCATTTGTCTGTCTAATCCGCTTCTGTAGAAGCTTCCTCCGGATGGAAGCGTTTGACCGAAATAGGTAATCGTCCCCGAAAGTGCATTGCTTGTATTGTAGATATTCGCTACTGTATTAATCACTATCTTTTGGTTGCAAATCAGATATATTCCCTGGAACTGTCCTGCTGCTGTATAAGTCAGTGCAGTATTTGGATTACTGTAATAATTAGCTCTTGTTGTCGGTGTGAATGTTACTGGCGTACCTAAATAGCATACGAAAGACACGTTACCGTTTGTATCAAGCGTCAAAGGACTTGTAGAAGCTGCCGGACTGAAATTCATCTTCATGGATGAATAGATTCCCATTCCAAAACTGAACGTATCTGTTCCAGATGCTGCCTTTCTTGTTATTGTTACAGCATTTGTACTACTGTTGTTATATTTTGTTACATTATTCGTTCCTTTTTCAAAAAGGAAATCTCTACCACCGCTCGGTATCTTATCAAAAGTACATTTACTTAAAATCTCGGCATCCGATTTATTTTGTACATTACTTCCAGTTATATCAAATACACATGCCATTTCGATATACCATGTAAGCGGTCTACTTCCGTCCTTTATATAAAAGAAATTGGTAGTAGAAAAACTTCCAGTAGAACCACATCTTACATAATAGGCATAAGTATACCATCCTCCTGTTCCATTTCCATTATTAGAATCAACCCATTTTCTTACTGAATTGTCTCCTGTCGCATTACTTGCAAAAACCAGTTGTCTTCCTGTCGGAATCTTTGCTCTAAAATATGCCACAAACTCCTTGTTAGCGCTCGTTGGTGTGCTGAATGTAAAACCGCCTAATCCAGGCGTTACGGTAGAACTTGCGTCCGTAGTGATTTCCAGCATATATTTAGGAGTAACTCGAATAGATTCATTCACTCCAAGACTTACTGTAGCGGTTGAACGTGTCATTACCGCATTGAACGGAGACGCGGTGTCTGACGTTATACTGCCTCTGTAATTACCGTGATAAGTGGCTGTGATATCTACTTTTCTCGTTACAGAACTCCTATACAGTGATACATTTCCGCTACTGTCAGTTGTTCCTGTCTGATGGAAATATGATACTGTAGCTCCACTTAGATTCGTTCCACTCGGCACGTTTGATTTGACGTTTATAGTTATCTTTGCCGTTACCGTCAAATCCATAGTCCATGACTGATTGGCGGCTGTATAGGTGTGTTTCTGTGTCGGGTTGCTGTAGAAGTTTGGATGTCCTACTACCGTAAACGTCGTTTCCGTACCTATATATCCGTTGAATGTCACTGCACCGTTCGCATCCGTAGTAAGTGTTCCGGTTGCACTTCCTGCCGTGTATTTTATCTGCAAGTTCTGATAATAGGTTGTTTGTGCTGGCGTTACTTCTCTTACTACAAGTGTAACTGGATTGGCTGCACGTGTCATTACAATATTGAACGGATTCGCAGAATTGTGAGCTATCTGTCCAGTATAAGATTCGAGATTTGATGCACTTACCGATATGCTTCTACCACCGCCACTCCAATAGAAAACTGCATTACCGCTTACATCTGTTGTTTTTGTCTGTGCAAAATAGTTTATCGTAGCTCCTTGTACATTTGTTCCAGGCACATTATCCTTTACATTGACCGTTATCTGTTTTGCACAAGTGAGATTCAAATCCCATGCTTCGCCTGCTGATGTAAATGTATGTGTTTGCTGATAATTCGTATAAAACGGTCTTCTGTCCGCTACCGTTAGAATAAATGTAATTGGAATACCTAAATACGCCTCAAATGTTCGACTATCATTCGGTATCGTTCCGTTTCCTGCTGCCGATGTATAAGTCAACGTATAATTAATGCCTAATTTACTTCCACCTGGTATTACTTCGTACTGATTTATCGTCACCACATGCTTATTTCTTAGCATCGTGACATTGAGCGGTGAAGCCGTGGTAGGTGCAATGGTTCCATTTACTGTACTATAATCCTCTTTATCCAAAGAATAGTCCTTTGTCAGTGCTGACCGGAACAATGAAGCGTTACCGCTTGCATCCGTTGTCACTACCTGTTCATTGTAAGCTACCGTTACTCCCTGGATATTGTTTTTCACATATACATCCTTTACATTGACCGTTATCTTTGAGGTCACATTCAAGTCGAACGGCCATATCACACCGTCTTCGGTCCATGTATAGGATTGTGTCGGGTTGCTATAAAAAGCCGGGTATGAATCAGTCGTAAACGTGTATTCCAGTCCCTTTATCAATAACTGATTGGTATAACCGTTCTCATCCAAAGTAAGCTTTATCGTTCCTGCCTTGGATGTCATTGTAATGGTCTGATTTGACAAGTGCGCCCTTCCTGCCGTACCGTACACCTCCGAAACTTGAATACCTGCGTTAATCAATTCATATTGTACTTCTACATCCAACACTGTACCGCTTTCACTTTGAGGATGGAAGAATGTATCGGATGAAACCTCTCCTGCAAGAACCTCATAGGTGTATTCTCCTACCGGAACATTCGGCATGACTATCGTTCCTTCCGCATTCGTCTCGCCCTCAAACACAATATCCGGCAATGCGTTGTTTGTCACACGTACCAAAATTCCGTCCGGTGGCAAAACTCCTTGTGTTGACACATGGAAAGTGACCGGGTACTCCTTCGCCTCCAATTCAATATCCATTCTTGTTTCTGTTCCGGTAGGCTTGAAATTCCCAGTCTTGGTATTGTAATGTTGCTTGCTTACACTGTAAGACATATTTACCGGAGATATGTACATTTGCACTATCCCGTCCGTATTGGTCGTTCCTGTCTGGTTCACAGACATTCCGTTGAACGTCACTGATGCGCCACTTAACTCACCATACAGATTGGATGTGATATATACCGGAATTCTCTTTGAACATGTATATACAAGGTCTTTTGTGTTTGCATCTTTATAATTGACTGTAGCTATTGCACCGTTTCCAGAATAGAATCCTATTGGTTGCACCTGGAAACGTTCTGCAATTCCTGCATACACTGTTTTTGTAAATTGTCCGCTTACATTCGTCGTTACATTCGCACCCGAAGATGTACCGTTGTCGTTGTAATAGCATGCAAGCACAAGACCTGTCTTTACCGGATTTGATGCTGTAGTCGAAATAGAGGGTATTATTTCTTTTACCGTGAATGTGACTGATTTCGTTCTTCTTGTTAATACTGCTGAATGCGTCTTGTCCGTAGGCAGATAGATGTTTTCTGTCTTGCTGTTGAAATTACTGTTTCCTCCTCCATAGGTTATCGTATAATTTCCAGGCGGTATATTGAAATTTCCATTTCCTTGCGATATCAATTGTCCGCTTGCATTCGTTGTTCCAGAAAAACTATATGCTTGTGAAGATGTTCCACCCCATGCACTCGTAACCGTTACCGGACAACTTTCTGCCGCCTTGGAATAAGGATTGTTTGCTGTCAATGTTAGACTGAACGTCATTGCAGCATAGTCCATGATTATATCCAGGTAATCAGCCGACAACGGGGGTGTAAATGTTCCGGTCTTTTTCGTATGGTCTGTTACTGTACACTCATAGCTCATTGCAATAGGTGAAATGTACACTCTTGCCGAACCATCACTTCCGGACGTAACGGTTTGAGGCAGTGACATTCCGGACACCTTTATAGTCGCATTTTCAAGCGGTCTTAACGTGTTCTGCTGCTTCACCCGTAATTCTGCCTTCTTCGAGCATGTAATTTCCATCAGTGTAGGTACACTCGCACCGAAGCCCCAGTTCTTGATTAGCAGACCTTCATTCTCATAGAAACCTTTCTCCTTTATTGTCAACTGATAATCAATTCCCGGCATTACTTCCGGAAATATCTTTCCTGCCGCATTCGTCGTGTATTCCCGTACATTATCGTTGAACATATTTTTTACCGAAACGACAAGTCCTGCCTTTACCGGATTGAAATTCAGAGCTGCCTTCTGTTCAGCAGTTATCTTTACAGTCACCTGGCTTACCGGGGTTGTTATCGTCACGTCCACATAAAAAGTTCTTGGCTCTGCATCACGTGTCACATTCGGCTGCACTGTCAACATCGTACCTTCCAAAGAAGCTATTTCGTCATTCGATATATTGAATTTCAATTCAGCACCTCCACTTGTAAAATCGTATGGCTCATCCTCACCACCAATTTCTGCACGTCTGAAAGTCTTTACATGTTCCATCAAATCAAACGTCACTCCTTTGTTAGGAACAACGAAGTTTTCCGGTGTATGAACTATGTAATAATAACTATCATTGGATAACGTCTCGGCTGTATTTTCACCACTGAATCTTACTGTAGTAGCATCACCGGACACACCGGGAATATTCTCTATTACGTCAACTTCCGGTTCGATTTCCCTTCTTGTCATAGTGAAAGGAAGGTCTATATCCTTCAGTTTTTCGAGTGTTATCGCCTGGTTTTCTACTGCGTCATAATATCTGTGTGTCGCGTTCCAAGTATATTCGCCTGCCTCCGCTCCAAGCTGCAACACGCCTATGTCATTCGTATAGCCGGAATCCACCTTAATTCCGGTCCCCTTGTTTATCAATTCGATATATACACCGGAAATAGGAGCCTTCGTTATCGCGTCCGTTGCGGTATATGTTATTACCGTGTCTCTCAATTCCAGGTAAATTGTTTCCGGTACATCCTGGTCCTTGATAGTCACCGTTCCGGTGTATCTCTTATAGTTTCTGTGCGTTACCGTATATTCATAATCACCGTTTCCAAGTGTCACACTTGCAACACCGTTAACGTTCGTTACACGCGTCTCTCCGTTTATTTGCAATTCCGCACCCTGGATATAATTACCGTTCTCAATGTCCCGTACAGTCAAGCGAAATGTATAGAAGGCTTGCTCCAGTTCCACAATCTTAGATACTTCCGAACCTTCCACCACTATAAAATCATTGACAGACATATAGCCGGACTTGAAAGCCGTATATTCATAGGTCCCGTTCGGCAAGCTTATAATCGCTATACCTTCCTTGTCTGTTAGATAGGTAGAACCATTTATCTTTATCGTTGCTCCTTCCAAAACCATATGGGTAGCAGAATCCAGCACTGTAAACTTTATCGCATACGGAATTGCCGTCATTTCGACGAGAATACAATTAGGGTCTTCTCCGACAATCTCAATTTCTTTTACAAGGTCTTGATAATCTTCTTTTGCAACCCTCATTTCATATTTCCCGGTTTGCAGCCCCATGCTTGCCTGCCCTTCGTTATCCGTCTTTTCCTTTATGTCATTTATTGTGATGTTTGCTTCCGAAATATAAATACTTCTGTTTCTGTCAATTACAGCAAAATTTACATTCATTTTTGTAAGGAACATTCTTTGAAATATATCTACTGGCTGATTTTCAACCGTAAATACACTTTCTATGGTCTGGAAACCCGATTTTTCAAGCTTGTATTCATAGGTTCCCGGCTCCAAATTAATGACCGCCTGTCCCTTATCGTCCGTTTCAGACGTGTACACGCTTGTCGTCACCTTGACACCCTGCAAAGGCGCTTCTCCTTCATATACAGTAAACGTAACCGAATAGGGTGTTGCAATGAAATCATTTATGTTTATATAAATAGGGTTGTTCAGAACGACAAACTCCCCTGTCTTTTGCGTCCAGTTCGTTTTTGATAATATGTACGAGTATTCCCCATTTTCCAAAAGAATGTTGGCCGTACCGTTACTGTCCGTAATGATTACCTTGTTTCCTATTGTTATGTATGCACCCGGTACGGCTACATTCTTGGTATTGGTTACGGTAAACGAACACAAGTATTTCTGTGACGCTATAACCGATTGAGAGCCTTTATATATATCGCTTTCTCCTGCCGGATAGAAAATATTAGACAAGCTGCTACCCGAATCATACAAAATATTTCCTTCCAGGTCTCGCATTCTGAATCCCTTGATACGAGGCAACATGTTCAAAGGCACTTCTTCGTCAAAATAGGGGAAGAAGTATTCGTCCGGTACATACTTCACGCCTTCCGCAGTCTTCACTACTTCCAGCAAATCATCCCATTCTACCTTTTTGCCTGCTTCCCAGAAACGGAAATCCAAATACTTAGTCATTGCAATCTGGATATTTTTTCTTACATCCGCAATCACTGCATTAGGTGACAATTCCACACGGAAATCTACCCCCTCTTCGCCACCTACATACATCCATTTTGCATTCTCAATCACAATTCCAAGTGTATTCCCCTGCAAGTCAAGTTCGGTCAATCCGAAATAGGGTGTAGCTTTTGTAAGCAATTCTTCCAATTCATCGTCCGTAAAGAAAGACCCGTTTTGGGTTACAAGGTAGATGTGCGTCTTTCCGTCCTCACCCAAACCGACATTCATAACCTTTAGAATGCGTGAATCCAAATCCTGGAATATTTGCGTCCAGCCTTCCATAGTGTCGGTGGAAAGCTTGTTGTTGTAATTTATTATTCTGTTTCTGAATGTCTCGTCGTCCTCATAATCACGTCCACCAATAGCCGCATATTCATTCGTGCACTCTATATGTGTCAACGGTCTTGGTGATACTTCGGTAATACTGTTCGCCTCCACATTGGTAGCAGACCCGGTGATAACGCTTCTTACACTGATATATCCATATCCCGACTTATCAACCGTAAAAGGCTGGTCTACAGTAAATTGCACTCCATTCTTTGAAATAAACTTTGTCCCTACCTCATAATGCGTGCCAGGCTCGGCAAAAACACGTACATAAGTAGAGGAACCAAGCGCTTCTTTTCTCGGACTTACACCGAACAACGCGGCCGATTTGTCCAGATATTCGCCTGTTGCCGACTTGGGGAAAATCTGCGCCTCCACTATGGCAATATCCTTTATCGCTTTTTGCGCCACCTTTGCAGTACCATAAGCGACACCATTAAGTACAGAACCGTCCGCAATGTTTGAAACGCGGTCGGTCTTGTTTAAGAACATTTCAATCCACAAATTCTTCAAATTTGCAATCGTATTCGCTGTTTTAGTAATCATTGTAAATATATTTAAATAGGAACATTAATAACAAAATCTTCTCTCGTCACGGTTGTAGCCTTCACCTTCATAAACACCGCGTCTTCTTTTTTTACCAAATCAAGAAGCTCTGCACTCGCCCATCGGTTATCTCTTTGAAACATGTTCATAAGGGCCTTGAATATCACCGGGTATTGTATTGCATTTGTTGTCTGACCTACAAAATCAGATGGAAGTCCGTAGTCCTTGAATTCCGGAATACAGCCTTTCAAAGCCTCCAATATGATTTTTAATGCCTGCTCCATAGATGTACCGAATTTCTTCACCTTCAAATCATCATTCTTAAACTCAAACTCCGTATCTATGTCTTTACCCAACACGTTCTCGCCTACCAGTGTATCTACCACATTATCCACATAGTTTACACCGATATTGCGAAGATTTACAGCAAAAGTATTACTTCCTTGACCTGCCTTATAATCCTCTTCTATAATGTATTGTGGTGTGGTTATAGAGGTCCAGTCGTCTTCCGGGTCCGTCATTGCGATTTCTTCCGCTACATTCTCAAACGTCTCGCCTGTCCTTAGCTGCTTGTCAAGCTGTAGGGTGTTCTGTCTTCCAAGCGTTGCACTTCTTAACCATCTGTCAGAATTTTTTATTGTCAATATCTTTGTTTCCACTTCCGAAAAGTTGTCTAATATTTCCCACATAGAAATATCGTCCAACTTGTTTTCATGGAGTTGAAACATAGGCTCTACGATATTGATTTGTGCAATCATCTTGTCAAGTTCGTAGAATGACTGTGCGTTTATCTCGCCTCCTTGGTAATAGTCCACTATATAGGGGTAATGATTATTACAAAAATCAACATAACCCTGGAAGAACTTCTTTATGTCGTACCCTGTAATATTCTTGAATTTGGCGTATGCCGTTTCCATTACTACATCCATCCTTTATCCTCCTTTTATAACAACGTTGCCAAAGAAGCCGCCAAATCGTTCACACCTTTCTGTATTGCTGCGGCCGTACAAATTTTAGTGAGTGCTGTTTTTGCTTTCTGTTCTCCTGCTACAGCTTCCAAAGGCGCTATCGCTGTCATTGTAAGCGAATATTCCCAAATCATATTGCGCTGCAAACTCTGATTCAATACCAACCCTGTAGGAGGTACAACTACCAAATAACTCTCACCCAAAGCCATATTATAAAAGTAAAGACGGAATGGCAAGCCGTCCTTATCCACACCGTTACTTTTTGATATGATAGCTTGCAATATCTTCGTGCATCCATATCCGTTCTTAACAGAGGGGTCGAACGAAGCCGACTTTAAGGAGTTCGTATTTTTCCCCGAAACATCGCTTAAACTCCATTTCCCGGCTGACAGACTATAGGCCGCTCCTGCCAAACTTGACGCACCACCGCCAAGCGACAACAACAACTTGAAAGTACGTCCGAAATCTCCTCTTATCGTTATGTCCTGCGGTACAAAAGTAGGAGAAGACAACACCGTAACACCCCCTGCCGTATTCCTTATGTTTTCCCTTTTTGCTTCCGTCTTGCTTATCGCATTCGGGTTAATCGGGAACGTGAAAAAATCTATCGTATTGTTCTTTGAATCCGCCAATTCAAGCGTACAAAGATACACCTCAAAATCATTAGGAAATTGAGATGCAAGTATAGCTCTTCCGGCTGTCTCTATCAAAGACCCTGCTTTCTGTATTGCTGATTGTGCGACGTTTGCCATAATCTTTTCTTATCGTTTTCAAAAATACAAAATTATTATCAATCCGAAAAAGTTACCGTGCTTTTTATTCCATCAAACTGTAACGGGTTTACTGCCGCTACCGCACCAACCCCGGCACCGAATCCGGCTTTACCCCCGTCCATCGCTGCTGAACCTGCAAGCGCTGTTTGCCATGCGTTCTTTAGCGTCATTATCTGGTTCTCCACATTATTCAATAGCTGTATCAAAGTGTTCGCCAGTGTTAGAGGTTCCTTCGCATTGTTTATATTGACTTTCTGTCCGGTCATAAGCTTTATTAGATTCTGCGTTAACTGAATCATTTCCGCATCATTGTCATATCCCAGCACTACACCGCTTTCATCCATTGTTATATGGCTTTTCCCGTCGTGGAAATTAACGTCTACAGTGTTGGGGTCGGCCTTTATTACGGTTGTCTTGTCCTGGGTCTTCCACGTAAAATTGGCTCCCTCCATGTTCATAGTGAAACGCCTTATCTCCTTATCCTTTTCTTTCACGTCCTCGACCACGTTAACGACTTCCGCAATGACTTCGTTATATCCGGTTACCTTCACCTTCTTGGAAGCCACTATCTCGGCTTCTCCCGAACTCTGCAATCTTATCTTATGTTTTTCGTTACCTCCTAATGTAACGTTGAAATTTACGGGCTTCTCTATAGAAGTAAGGTTCATGTTCCATTCCTGGTTGCGTGGGTCTATCGTCATAGACATAGTTACTCCTTCCACCTGTTTTTTCATCCGTATAACATCCTCGCTCCATGCCGGAACTTCATCATTGCCTATAAAGGTGCCTATGACTGTAGGCTGATTTAAAAAATCGCTGCTCGCTATCATTACCTGGCATCCCTTCTCCCCCGGTTTTTCGGGAAACCATATGTTATTGATAGCCTCGTTGGTAATACGTGCATCATTACGGAATATACCGCCTTCCATCATCACGGCAACTATATTCGTCCTAAATACCGTATCTATATACGCTTCCCTGCCTACATCCGTGGGTATCATTATATACCCTTTCATTATAGGCGGCAAATTGTTACTGCTTATTCTTGGTACTCCTCCTGCCATTATTCAAGTCCTCCGAAATATTTCCTGTTCAAAAAATAGTCAAATTGCTGCTTGTCAACAGTCGGGTTATCGTAGGACGTTATCTGTCCGCTTTCCGCTTCCTTCGCCTTCTGCCTCAAACCGCTTAAATCCACCAACTTAAAATAATCGGGTGTAAATCCGGACGCTGATTTTTCAGAAACCGAATTGTCGTTTCTTTTTACCGCTTCCATCAGATTTCCTTTAAGTATAGGTACATAGAATCCTCTTTCCACCTGTAAAACGGTACGTCTGTCCACCCCGTCACGGTTAAATGATATAGTGTTGGTTACGTTCGTCACATAGAAAAACTCGTTCGTACTTTGGTTCAGCACGAAAGTTCCCACCTTTATGCGTCTGTCCCCGTTTATTTCTATCGTTCCGCACCGGGTAAAAGGTACATACATGTTGCTTTCGACAAGATAAATCAAATCATTCAGCATTGTTGCCTGGTAAGTAGAAAATATCTTCTGGTTTTCCGCTCCGTTCTGTATCATGCGAATACAGTACATGTCCACGAAATCCATTTTCCTGTTACCCCATCGTTCCACATACTCTTCCAGGTACACAATAGGAACAAAAGCCAATCCTGGTTTGTCACGTCCACCTACCTGTGCATTCTGTGCGTGCAACTGGAACCAAGTGTAAACCCGTGGGTCATAGCTCAAATTATACGATATTACATTATCCGGTGTTATCGTAATATAGTTTTCCGACTTGAAAGCGTCTTTTATTGCCTTCTCCGTAAACGGTGGCTGTCTTACAATGACATCAATCGTGTTTATATAGGTGTCAAAGAAAAATTCTGTCAACGGATATTGGCAAATGCGTTCCATGTACTGCATCAGTGTTCCGTTCGGGTTCCCCAGCCCCGTATCTGTCACAATCCTTTCCATTATATCCCCAGACACTTGCAGCTTGACAATCTGCCATATTCCCCTCACCTTCAAGTCCTGCTGTCCCGGAATGCTGTATGCCGTTATCCGCTTGTCTCCCCATGAAGAGAAAACTTCATCACTACACAATCCGATAGAAGACATTATATTAATAATAAACCAAATACATTCATTTATCGTTTTGTACCCCAAATTCCATACAAATTGATACTCACCACCGAACACATTACGTCCATTCCATACACCACCTGTTTTTCTTAATAACCAGTTCTGTACAGTATCATTGACATTTTCCAAAGGTATGAAATAACTTCCGTCCTCCACAAACATTTTTGCAATATCGCGTCCGCTTATGACGGTACTCTTTGAATTGTCTTCCGAAGAATAGGTTTCCATTACGCTGTCTACAAAACCTATCATATCCCAAACATTATAGTTCGGCCCGTTATTGGCAAGCTTGTTCAACGGTACAAACAAATCGTTGGCATTTTCACTGTCCGAACTTCCTTCCAGTCTCAGCCGCTCAAACCGGATAAACACTATGTCGTTTATCTGTACCACTTTTTCAAGATAGGATTTATAATCATATCCTTTAGGGGTTACAACTGGGAATATATCATAATATCCTGCACCGTACACGTTCGACATATTGGCATCCTTGAAGGGTGTTATGTTAATCGAAAACGTGCCGTTCTTGAATCCTTTGTCGGTAGAACATGTATTGACGAACTGGCTTACATCCACAACCTTGTTTATAGCCTTACAGTATATCCACACCTTAATGTTTATAGGTTGTACTTTTGTCCTTACCGACATTTCCTCGTCCAGTGCAACCACATTGTCAGCTACATATCCTTCCTTATCCTGTAGAAGCTTTGTCAAATTTTCAGACCAATAAGCCGAAAAATCGCGTTGCTTCATGAACATATCGCTCTTTGACGCTTTTTGTATAAGCAAAGGAGAATCCTTTATAGGAAAAGAAAGAGGGGTATTCGGCTTTATATACGGCAAATTCTTGTTTGAATACTCGTTCTTGTACTTCTCTTTCTCCCAATCGTCATATGTAGCCCAGATAGCATCCAGGTTTGAAATTTTGGAAATCTCGTTTACCACGTCCATAAATTCCGGAACCGACAGTTTCTTTGCTTCCGGTGTATCTGGTCCCAGCCCTTTTTGCCAATCGTCTATAAACGTTTGGGGTTCTACGTTGTACTTATAACTCTGTATGTTAAATATATTTACTCTCATCGTTCTTGCTGTATCACTTTATTTGCTTCTGAAACCGCCATATTACCAACTCTTTCCCTTGCCCAATCATCCAAAACGCGCTTAAACCATTGTGACAACATTCTGCCAGCTTCAACCCCCGAACTAACATTTTCCGCATTTACAAGACCTGCTCCACCCGATACCATAGACCGCGTAACCGGACCGGATTCTACGGGTTTCTCTTTTTCTTTTGTATTATTGTCAATATTAGTCAACAATCTAACAATCTCTTTCAATTGTTTTGCACCTTCCGACATCTGGCGATTCATATCACCTGCCAAAATGGTTTCCCCGGCACCTACAGTCCTCCGTGCTGCGCCCCTGTCATAAGCTTCTGCGGGCGTTTCCTTAATCCTTTGACTTGCCTGTTTATACAAGTCAAACAGATTGCTTACAAGCTTAGACGGGTCACTATCCTTTTGTATCGTAGAATTAATGTCATTCCAGGACAAATTAGGGAATATTTCGGACATTGCCAAACGTAACTGTTCAGAACCTCCCCCAGTACGTTCTACAACCCTATTCAAAAAGTTTTCCATAACTTCGGGGTTTGCTGCCCCTGCACGTATCTTTTCCAATTCTTCTTGAATTTCCGAATAGGATGTTTTGTCCGGCATAACTTCCTGGATAGACCGTACAAGCATTGCGTTTGTCACCTCGTCTTTTGACATCCCCTGTCCGGTGAACGCCTGTTGTACCCTTTCAAGTTGTCTTCCCTGCAATCCGGTTGCCTGGCGTATTCCGCTAAACATCGCTGCAAGCTGTCTTGCATCAAAATCACCACGTTTGGAAAGAATCTGGTCCGACTGTGTAATGAAAGTATCTAAACTTTCTTCCATTGTAGAGGCTATCTGCTCGAACGGAATGCCTAAATTTTTCATTGCCTGTTCGAACTCTCTGATAATCGCAGAAGCCCCGGTACCCGAATTCTGGTCTCCGAACCTCATTGCTCCCTGCAAACGGTTGACTGCATTAGGTGACAATCCGAACAGTCTTTCGGCAGCCATGACGGACTGCGTTTCCCTTACTGCATACGGGTCGTATTCATTGCCACCGACAAAACGTCCTCCTCCTGCACGTATCAATTCGGCACGTCTTCCAAGGTATGAAGCGTAATCCATACCAAGTGATTCGGCTGCATAACTTCCTTCCCTTCCGGCTTGTCTGAACGCTTCCCCGGCTGATACACCCATAACCTGTGCATACGGGATAACACGTCTTTCGCCTTCCGCGTATTTCCCGAAAGTTGCCATCATCTTTTCTGCTGCAAGCTGTGCTGGCAACTCTATGCTTTTTGCTATCGTGTCACCAATTAGAGGAATCCACCTAAAAGCGTCTGCCTGGTTAGCGGCTTGTAACCGTGTATAATTTGCGGCCGTTTCCACGGTTCCTTGGTATTGGGAACGCGCTTCAAATTCCTGCTGCCGGAAATATCTTTCTGACAATACGTTCTTGGCGGTATTGAATGCCGTCAAAGCCCCCAAACCGCCCAATATTCCTTTTAATCCTCCTCCGAATATATTTAGTCCTCCACCGTTTACACCCGTGCTTCCGGTAGGTGGCACAATCCCCCCAGGCATTCCAACTCCACCACCTATACCATTACTGGAAACGGCTTTCTGTATTTCTTCCAATATGTTTTCTGCACTGTCTTCTATAACAGATACGGAATTTGCAATAGTTTCCAGGTAACGGGTAATACTGGTTCTTTGGTTTTCCTCACCCGTTCCTTTTTCAAGTCCTCTTAAAGCGGAAATGACATCACGTCCTATATTATCCGTTACCACTCCCAGTCTTGTAATTGCACGTATTATCCCCTCGTCCGAAAACTTGATTTCCGTCTGTCCGTTATCCGTTATTTCCGGTCTTCTCTGTATTCTATCGTCTTCCCTTAATAGAGGTCTGTTCGGTTGTTCTGAAACGACCTCCAAATTCCCCTTTTCCCTTATAGCGGTTGTATTCTCCGTTATTGTCTGGGTATTCTTTTCAATATTTACAACATTCTCGGTTATATTCTCCGTATGCCGTGAGTTGTCCGTTCTGTTTTCGCTGTTATCCTGGAAGTTCTTGGAATTATCAACGTTCGTAACGGATTCGTCTATATTCTCGACGTGTCTGTTTATCTCCCTTAATATTTCCTTCTGCGTTTCCTTTGTTGTCGGTTCTTCTCTTTCTACACCTCTTTCTATAGGGGTAACTCTTTCCCTTTGCGGTTTCCGTGTCAAATCCCAGGTCATAGAACCAGTTTCCTCATCTATGATAGGTTCCACGTCCGGTATGGGTTCCTGGACTTTTCTTCTCCTTCTTCTGGGCGCTGGTCTTTCTTCCGGTTCTTCTATAGGCAAAGGTTCTTCTACATCCGTTTCCATTTCCGGTCTTTGCCCTTTCCGTCTTGGTTCCGGCTGTACGGTTTCCTCTTTTCTTCTTGGCGATACGTCCCATGTAATAGACCCGGTTTCGGGGTCTATGATAGGCTGTTCCGGTCTTGGAAGTTCTTCTGTAGGCGGCTGTCTCCTTATCGGTCTTTCCGGCATAGGAGACGGTTTTTGCATTGTGGTTGCATCAATGGCAGCAGACTGTCTTTTAAGGTCAAGTAACAGTCTTTCCAGCTCATTACGGTCTTCCATCAATGCAAGTTGTTCCCGTAGCTGTGCAATGCTTTTCTCGGCTTCCTGTGCACTCTGCATGGAAGCTTGGTTTATCTCGCGGTACAAAGAAACCGCCTCTTCTCTCAACTGTCTTAGCGGTGTGGTATCGGCCGCTATCCTAATCCTCTTATCCTCTGCCATTATTCCTTATCCTTTTGGCTTTCCTCGTATTCGGCCATCCGCGCCATTTCTTCGCGGAAGGCTTCAATCTGACTTTGCGTTATCTCCTTGGTATCGGTTTCCTGGTCCACCATTTCGTCATAGGAATCTTTCAGCCATTCACCGATATTCGGAACGTATTCAACTTTCTTTTCCTCGTCCTCCAAAGCCTGCTTGAACATCCGGTCTTCCTCGAACTCGAAAAGTTGTTGAAAAAAAGAACATTTCTTGTGTTCCTCGGACATGAAAGCAATGTTATGTTTCTTTCTATACCATCTGTCAAGCGGAAACTTGTTATTCCATCTGACTACAAACGTTCTGAAATCTTCCTTTTTATCTCGCTCCATCATACAAAATCAATCAAAAGTGGGGGTATAACCCATAACAGACTATACCCCCACACTCCTCTGAATAACTAAACATTCAAACTATAGTGATTCTCGCTTGAATCCTTTTTATCGGTTGGGGTTCATCATTTTTTCAACTTCCTTAATAAAAGGCAAAACCTCCTTATTGTAAATATCCCTTACCTCCACGTAGTCCTTGATACCAAGCTGTTTGAAAGAAGTTACCTTCATATCTGCCAGCAAGTCCGGCAACATCACTGTAAGCGTCGCTTCAATATCTATCATATCCAAAGCATCAGCCGCAGCCTGCGTTCTGTTACCCAGCAAGGTATTGTAATATCCACGACCTAAAAACTGCTTCTGCGTTTCAATCTCGTAATATTGTCCTACTGTAGGGAAGGACATCTTATATTCATGCCCTTTAATTTTAATTATCTTATCCTCCATAATCACAAAATGTTATATACGTTACAAATATACATCATTAATTAGTTAAATCAAAACTTCACCCTAAAATATTGTGATAGAGTAATTAGTGATTGTCTTTCTGCATGTTCTTCTTCTGTCAAATCCACCTTGTCAAGTTCAATCAATCGGTTTGTTATCTCGTGGAACAGCTTGTTATCGGTATACTTCAACGCTATTTTCTTGATAGTGGTAAAATAGTTAAATTCCTCGAACATCTTACATTCTTTTCTATCTTTAGGGTCTGTTACCTCTATTTCCTCAATAATTAGAAAACATCTAAATCCTAAAGCTGTTCTTATCAAATCCTTTTTCATAACCTTATCCTCCTTATCTAAAAACATGGTCCATAAAAATAGTATTTCTCACCCATTGCCCTTTTTGCTTTACAAAAATATATCCTCGTATTATTGCTGTCTCATTCATTGAATAAGCAAAATCATACGCTTCTTGTTGCTGATTTTTCTCGAAATTCTTATTTATTGAACCAGAATTGTTACTGACATTGTATCTTAAACATGCCGGGGCTTTCTTTCTATCAGTAATCATAACTTTGTCCTCCCTTCGTTACCAAATCAAATTTCTTGCAATAGCGCAATTAGCGTACTTCTTAACCAATTCCTTTTCCATCTTTTTAAACTTTGCGTTATGCGTTGCATTGCCTTCATTAGCGATACATATCTGGTGTGCTACTTCGTGGCACAAAGCGTAGGCGGAACCGACATTAATTCTATTCAAGTCAATAGAGATTGATTTCGGTTTGTTAGCCACATATGAACAGCAAGCTCCACCATTTCCAACTTTACAGAACTTCAAGGCAATTGCCTTAATACCTTCACTAACACAAATGAACTTGTATAACTCTTTGAGAACCTTAACATCGTTTTCCATTTTCTTATCTTTTTATTTGTTTGACTTCGTTTATCTCTTTCTCACATTACAAAGATAAGATTATGTTATGACATACGCAAGTGCTTATGTGCTTTTAACATATAATTAACATTATATTAATTCTACACTTACTTGTACTTCTTTATCGTCTTCGCGTAAGCTATTTATGGAGAGGAACGAACTGAGTGCTATGTCGTCGTGACCGCTTGCTGCCTCCAATTTCCCATTATCACTTCTGAACGTAATAGATGAAAATTCACCGAACATCAAGTCTACCGCCTGCCTTGTTTCTCCTATCGCATAGGGGCATTTTATCTGTCCTCTCTCAAACATTGCAGACAAAGAAGGCAATCCAGTATAGAGGTCCTTTTTGTTTCCTTCCGTTGTCGTGAACGGTTCTATGTTCTTAAGCCCTCTTTCCTTTGCCAGTCCGGACAATATGGACTGGAAACCGTTTGCCTCACACCGTATCTTATTAGGGTGGAAAAGTCGGTCAAGCTGTACAATCTTATCTACCTGTTCGTTGTGCGACATACCGCGCTTCCGGTAATAGTACAACAAATAGTAGTTATCCATCGCATCTTTGCCCCATACCGAATACACTGTATAGTCCGCTCCAATATTACCGGAAACCGCAAAGTCCACACCTATATGTACCCTTGTAAGCTTGAAAGGAAAATCGTCTATACTTGACGCAAAACGTATCGTTTCCATTCCTATAACGCTACGCATCAGATATTCATACGGAAATATCGTTGACGTGTCACTGATAGGAACCACCAGGTATTCACGGTTGAACACAATCGTTCCAAGTTCTTCCTTTTTCGCCAATATCTGTTCAAACGTGTATCTGTCCGGTGCCAACGGTCTGCCATCCGGAAACAATATCGGATATTCAAAACAATAGAAACGCTTGTCTGCCTTCAATATCTGGTACAATTCATTCGGTGCAGAAGAATAGGGTGTACCAGTTACAAGGAAATACCCGTATGGTTCCACAATCGGCTCTATTGTACCCTTCAAAAGTTCTTTCAACTTCTCCCTTTGTTCGTCCGAATATAGAGAGCTTTCGTCCGGCATATCATCACACAAACAAGCCCCCACGTGCAGACCTCGAATCATTGAATCCTTACCTCGCACATGTAACGTACTTCCGGTTTCCGTCTTTATAGCCGTTTCTCCGATTGAAGCCTTGTTATAAGGGTTGAGTTTTTCCTTTATCAAGTCGTTTGCCTCTATCTCTTCCGTTACTTTCGCTATCTGCACCTTTGCCAGTGTAAAAGTGTTGGTAATATAGCATGTTTCTTTCCTGTTGGCATTGTCTACCGTGTCCTGTCTGTAGGCGGTCGGTCTTGTGTAGGACCATAAACGCCACAATATGAAGGCATAAGACCATTGATAACTTTTGCCACTCGCGCGTGCGCATAGATAACAACTCCACGGATATAATTGCGTCAAATTGGACCACTCTATGTTACGCCATCCTAACCGAAACTTGGGAAGCATGGTTGTTATAAAATAATTGAGGGACAATATTTTAAGCGTATTGTCCATAGAGGCTTTCACGTTATCCACATAGGATAAACTTTCTGAATCCAGCGTCCGACCCAGATACAGCGCCTTTTCCGACTGATGCACCATTTCCCTAAGCATGGTATCAACGTCGTTTCCATATCCTTCCAACAACTGGTTAAGCGCCATTTCCGGCAGTCTCTCTATGATATTGTCTACCGCATTGTACAGATATGTAAGCTGATTATTTGTAAGTATTCCTTTTCCGTCACCCGTCAACATAACTGGAAGTCCTCTCTATATCTCCTTTCTTTCTTCTCCACCGTTTCCACGCCTTCACCCCTTAACTTCTTCACGTAGGAAATGAACAACATCGCGTTCGCATCCACATCGTGCTGCGCCCTGTGCGCTTCCACAAGGTCAATCCCGGCAGCCTGGCAACACGTGCCCAGCTTATAGTCCATCTGTTCCAAAGCCGCCATGTGTGCAAACTGCATCGTGTCTATGTAGTATTTTACGTAATTGTCTATATCGTCGTTCATGTAGGCGAAGAAGTTTTTCAGAAACGGGTTATCGAATCCTACGATATTGTGCCCTACAAGCGTACACATCTGGCGTGGATTCTTGTATTTGGCGAACCATTTCTTGCAAGTGCTGTATATCTCTTTCAATGGCACCGCATTCTCTTCTTGGACTTCTTTTGTTATACCGTGTACTGCCGTTGCTTCCTCCGAATATCCTGCAAGTCCTTCCTTGTAGTTATACGGGAATATCATTTCCACACGGTCTATTATTTCCAGCTTTTTCATGTCTATACACGACATAGCCATTTCGACCAAAGGAATGTCCAAAAAAGCTTGTTTTTCCTTACTTGGCAATCCCCCAGTTTCAAAGTCATAGACAATCACGAAATTACTACTTGTTTTCACGTTACTAAATTTTAAACATCATTCTAAATTACCCCACTGTTCCGCTATCGCTTCCGCAATACCTGGAAACGTCTTGCTTCTTATCTTCTGTCTTTCCTCTTTTGGTAATCCGTAGGCGTCACAACACCATTTCTGCATTCTAAACCCGTTCTTCCCCTCCACTACTTCACCTTTCCCGACAATCTTTGTAGGAGTGAGTTTAGGTAGATTTTTAAGCCATAAGCAAGTCTTTTTGCTTGCCTCGTCCCCGAACATCCAAGGTTCTATGATTTGGTCTGCCTTTCTGAATCTTGTACTCATTATTCCTACCGGGTTCTCTATAGCAATTCTTTTTACACCCGAATTGTATAACTCCATGAAGAAATTAACGGCTTCTTCTCGGTCTTTCGCTCTGTTCGGATATTTAGGATGCGGTCTTCTCTGTTCTATCGGTAATCCCTTGTCTTCCGGGTGATAATACCATGCAGCACCGGACACGCATAGATAGGTGCAAGGGGGATGCGCAACCATCAAATCCCATTCTTCGCCTTCCGGCAAATAATACTCCTCACCGTTTTGCAGCTTTCCTCCAAAATTAGGGATAACCTACAAGACATCCTGTTTGAAATGCCATTCGGGGTGTCCTCCGCTACAATCTACAATATCACAACTAAAGGCGTTATGACCTCTCTTTCTGAAAGCTTCACAAACTCTCTGACTTTCCTCACATGCTACCAATACATTCATTTTCTTCTTCCTCCATTACGGGGTTATTGTCATTTTCCAATACATTGTACATCTTGATTGTGCAATGCTTTTTAGGGGTTACCACAATCTCGTTTCCTCCCAGGTATTCCGGCAAATGTCCCCTCATTATATATGCCTGCACATCGTTACGGGTAAACCGTTTCCCGTTCTGCTTCCGGAAATTGTCGTTCATCCAGATAAGCAATCCTTTCGCGTTTACATCTTCTATCAAAAATTTTCCCATACCAACTAAAATAAATTATTTTTACAAATCCAAAGACCTTCTTGCTTGTTACAGCCTTTGTTATTTCCACAAAATAATACCGTTTTATCTATATAGTCAACCCTTTCAAAATCTTCGGGCATCCAATATTCCGATATATAGCAATTCTTTTGCCGTTTCGCCCAGCCATAAAATTCTTCATGGCTGAATTTAGTAGAATACCCTTCTGTATTTATATAGGGCGGGTCACAATATATTACATACTTCTCTTCTTCCGGTATTCCCAGCTCTCTATAATCACCCTGGAAAACTTCGATATTACCCATTCCCTGTAAACTCTGCAAATCCCAAAGTCTTTCCAGCCGTTCCATGTTTTGCAATCTCTGCAAATTATCCGGATAATTAAGCTTCACCAGAATATCCTTTATTGCATGCCTTCTGTCCTTGAATGTATCACACCCCTTAAACACATCTTCCGGAATAGAGATACCCATATCTTCAAACAGACTAAAATCACCAAAACAGATTGCATAGTGGAAAGCCTTCTTATATGGTTCGACCTGTTCACTGTAGCAATAGGTTCTCTGATTGTTGCCGAAAGAAAAACATAGTCTTACATACGTATCGTCTTTCTTTAGTCTGAAAAAGTCCTCCCTGCTTATCCATCGGTTTTCATCCTTGAACTTCCCGTTTACCGCGTCAGCGAAAAACTTTGCGCTGTCCGTTATATCGTTTATGATAAACCTTTTGTATTTCCCCGATAAAATAGCTACATGAGTGACTGCACATCCCCCGGCAAAAGGTTCTACCCATACATCGGCAGAAGGAAGAGCCTCAACAACCCATTTTGCAATACGTGATTTACTCCCTTTATAGGATAATCCATAGTTCATACCTCATTACTTTATCATTAACAACCTTTCAAAATCCTTGTCCCTTTCCTCTTCGCTCTTATACACCACCCATAAATTCTTTATAGGGTTGTCCTTGAATGATGCACTTTCGTCTGCCAGCTTGTTTATCACTATAGCCGGGTTTCCGTCCGAATACCAGTCTTTTTCATACGATATAATAAAATACTTCATAAGGGCGTGTTCCCCGTCACTGAACACAAACATTCTGCCTTTTGAACGTTCCTCGTATTCCTTCCATGCCTCAACCTCTTTCTGAAATATTTCCGCCTTCTCGCTATTAGGGTTCTCCAGGTAATCCACTATCATTCTGGAAATCCTTTTCAGTCCTATAGCGGTAAACACTTCTGCGCATCCTATCAGTAAATCAATATCTTTTCCCATGCTCTTTCTCCAAAAGTTTTTCTATCCTCTCTTCCGGTATCTGGTTCTTCAGACTGTTTCTGTCTCCGAAATCGTATATCTGATGGCATTCCATACATGCCAAAACTATGTTTTCCGGGTCACAACGTAAACCGGGATGCGCGCCCCTACTCAATATATGGGAGAAGAAAATAGGTTTCATTTCAAGCCCCAGCCACTTTCCACAATGGAAACAATAGTGGGGGTTCTCCTCCCATACCTTAACAAACACTTCGTTAAGCCTGTTTTCCTCTTCCTTCAATGAAGCGCGGTTCAACTTCAATTTCTTTCTATTGTCGTAGCATTCCTTACATAACCATCTGTTGCGGTCATATATGAAATGATTCTCCTTACAAGAAACACACGGTCTTACTTCTTCCTTCACTGTCTTTTTCATGGCACAAATATACAAATATTATTTGATAACATAAACTTTTAGTATGTCATTTTTCACAAGCCTTGTAAAATATACAATCCTTACATCTGTTTTTGTCGAATAACCATCCTCCGTACTGGCTGCAAAGTATAAACCCCTTCTCCTTGTTCCAATACTTTTTCCTCAACATCTCCCTGTATCTTTCCGACAAACCTTCTTCCTCCTCCTTGAACGGGCTTATCCATCCTCTTTCTCGCTGGCGTTTATTGGCTATGAATACCTGGTATTTACCCCTCTTATTCCATTTCTCTATCGCCTTTGGTCCTATCAAATTATAGGGGTCAAACATCATTTCCTTATATCGGCTGTTCTCTATCATTGACCCTTGAAACACCATATATTCCCATAATGCCCTATTAGAGGAAATCCCGGTCTTTTCCCAGAACTTTTCCATGAGTTCTATTTTTGACCGGGTTCTTTTTAAATTGGGGGTGTAGTTGAAAAGATATTCTATTATCCTTTCAATGGCTGTTTCAATCCTCTTGTTCTCCCCACAATCTTTTTGCTGTGTCATAATTCTTTTGCATATCATTAACCGCCTTCTTCGCATAAGTCAAAGAATAGGAATGTTCACGTGGATATTTGCCGGACTTCAAGCCTTCGTGATATTCTTTGGCTTTCTCTAACTTGTGCTCGTAATAGTCTATACTTTCCGGCATGGATAGATTAATTACCTCCGCTTTCTTGTCCCAATACTTGGCTACTCTTTCATGTTCGACAGCCTTGTCGCTGAACTCAACACTTTTGCCCATATTGTTCCAGGCTTCGTCAATCATTTTTCTATGTCCTCTTTCGCTGTGGTGTCCGACCTTGATAGGTTCTCCCAATGATAGGAAGTCTCTATCTTTATTGGATTTCTCGTAATACTCATTACTCTTTTGCTCTGCCGAAGCTGCCCACATTCTGCGTCTTTCTGCTCTTTGCTTCGCCCATTCCTGGACATTGAACCCGTCTGCACGTACTATCGAATAGTAATAGAATCCATCCTTTTCGTATATCAGATTGAAAACAATACATTCGTTTTCCTTTCCATACTTGGTTGTTACTTCGATAACTTCTCCCTTTTCATACTTTTCTTCGCACTTTGCTAAAAATACATTCGGACAAAACTTGCTGTAAACGTTCATAACTTCAAAATTTTATTTGTTTGACAATCAAAAATTATTAGCCTTAAATTCACCTCTTAACTCTCCATTTTTGTACATTCTTACAGAAGCAACAACTACTGTACTGGACAAATAACGTCCGACATCATTTCTCAGTTTTTGTTCCAAAGCTATAGCCTTTGCCATTGATTTAGTTCTTTTCTTCAATACCTTATTAAATCCGAAAACTATATCCTTCGTTTCAATCTCAAAGCTATATACATTTGAAAACAAAACCTTTTTCAAATCTTCCGTCATTCTTTCTACATTTGATTTCATATCTTTATCTTTTTATTTGTTTGACTTCTTTTTCTTGGTTCCCTTATCAGAACCACATTGCAAAAATAAGATTTTGTTATGACATACGCAAGTGCTTATGTGTAAAATGTGAGTTGTTTAACATCATTTCACAATACCAATAATTCACTATAATAAAAATATTTTACAAATTACATAACATTTTATTATTCTATAATTAATGTAATTTGTAATTATTTATAACCAAAATAAAAGGGAGTTACTAAATTGTAACTCCCTAATTATCAATTGTTTATAATCAAAATTAAAGTTCCAAAGTTGATATAGGGTAAAGATAAATCCCGCTGATATTGTAACCAGCAACCCCGGATTCCTGTAATGAAAAATTTTGATTATTTACAAAACACGGATTCAGCATGCACATAGTCTGTCCAGTAGGGTCTACTGCTGTCACCATCTTTGTAGTCGAATCCTGGCTCTGAATTGTCTTGCTGTAAATAGCAATGGCAAAACCAAGCTCGCCCAAAATCAAGGTGTCTACAATAGACTTGACGGAACCAAGACGGTGCATCATACCTTCCATTACTGGCTGCTTGAAGTCAATAAAGAATTGGTCTACCGTCCATGTGCATTGATACTGTACGGCCGGAACCTCCTGGTTAAGGAGTGAGCCAAGCCCTTGTACATTCGCACGGGTGATGTTTTCTGCAAATTGCAGATTACGAACAAACCCGGCTACTTGATTATCTATTTTAATATACGCTTTAGGCGCTGTAAAAACTGCCATAATCTTCTAATTTTTAGGGTTTGTTTTATCCACGAATTAAGTAACCTGTAAAGAACAACTTGGTGATTTCGTTATTTACCACAATTTTGTAAGTGGTGAAATAAGCGTCTTCCTTTCTTGTTGTCACTACGTCTTTGAACGACAAAATCAGATTGTCTTGTGCGTCCGTTGCAGTTCTTGACTGCAAGTATGCCACAGTCCAGTCTTTAACCGCTCCTGCTGTCAGTGTATTGGCGTTAACACCGTTTTCCTGTCCCAGCAAATCCAATGTCGCATTTACAATCAATTCCTTATTGATTTGTGCGACGATACGCATAAACTGGATAGAATAGGACTGTCCTTTTGCGTTGAACAAGTTGGCGTTGTCCTGCAATGTATTCACACCCTGCAAGATATTGAACTTTCCGGTGTAGTCGTTCAATACGGTTGTTAAAATACCGTATTTCAATGCCTTCTTTTTCTCCGATTCAGTCAATGAGTGTTGCAGTCTGTCAACTCCGATAGTCTTGAATGTGGGCGGTACATAAGGCGGTTTTCCACTGATACGACCCACAATCGCGCACAAGTTATACATTACACCCCACCAACGGATTTTCTGCGCATCGAATGCGGATACCACACCTGCCCCACCATGTACAAGCTGCACGAACGAACTGTCAAACTTTTTCGCCAAATCGATTTCCTTTGAGAAATCCGCTCCCTTGTCATATCCTGCCACATAGAGGAAATGCTGGAATTTGGCCGCACCGTTCATGTGTGTAAGATATGCCTTTGTCGTGGCTGAATAGGCGTTGTCTCCTACCTGGTCCAGAATGACATTACTATAGTCCAAACCTACAATCTGGTCCAGTACAGCGTTAAAGTCGTCCATGTCGAAACTTTCTGTACCTCCTGCCGCCAAAATATAAGGCTTACCATCCAGTGCCGTTGTAATGTCCCCTTCGGTAATCTCACCATTTCCTTCTACATTGGTAGTTGAATCAAGTACGAACGCCAAAGCAAAATTAGAATCATTCTGTGCCCAATCCACAAGTTCTTGCATATTGCTAAATTCCGGTGATTCGAGAACAAGTTCGGGGTCGCTGTTTTCCTGCGTGATGTCTCCGTAGGGTAAACCGTCGCTGTATGTTCCGGTATATGTACCTCTCCAGAACTGCAAAATCCACTTGGTAGCGTCTTCGCGTCCTGCGATAAAGTTCATACCGTAACCCTTTGTTAATAACTCGTCGTTCAATAACGAACCGTTGGCTACCAAACCTTCGTCCAATGTTTTTACCGCAAACGTGCCTCCTGCTGCCGTCGCAAACGTCATTTTTGCACCTGTAGTTGTTGCTGCACGAACAAATTCAAGTTCGGAAATTCCTACTGCGTCGGGGTTTGAGGGGTCTGGTGCAAACAGTGCTTCGGCAACTCTCCACCAAAGACCTCCCTTCATGAAAGCACGAAAATCCGCGATATTGTCGAAAGTATAGATAGCGTTCTGTCCCTGCGCATTCTCGCCATTGATACCAGCACCGCCACCAAATCCGGCTGAATACTTTCCTGTATCAATAATAAGGACTTTTCCATAGTCGAGATTTCTTGCCGGGTTCATCTCTCCGCTTACAATAGTGGAGTAGACACCGGGCAATGAAATCTGCCGACCGTTGAAAATAAACGTTGATGCCATATTATTTTTCTTTTATTAGTCCACGAAATTCTGCAAGAACTTCCCTATCAAATCCTTACATTCATATTTTTCGGTATAAAGGTAAACAATTTCCCTCCTTATACCAACTATTTCGTAACAATTTTGTCAATGTCCGATTCTACACCGGGCAATTCATAATCCCTGCTATAATTGTCCGCACCCCATTTTTCGGCTGCTATTCCTGCATCCTCAAATGCAATCTTGTTAAGCAATTCTTCGTTTACCAGTGTTCCTACAATCTGGTCCAAAGTCAAGTCAAGCCTTACAGACTTTATGAAAATAGGAATAGGCAGTACGTTCTGGTTTGTCATTAATTCTGTTATCCTTACCTCTACCAAATCATATTGGGTAGACAGCCAGTTATAGGAACCCATTATCAGTGCATACAGAACTTCCGACATAATTATGCTTTCCAGCATGTTGTCCGAAAGACACATTATCTCGAAATTATGGAAACGGCTGTCTCTTATCTGCCATGCACCGCCATCGTATATCTGTCCGTTCATCTTCCCTATGGAATTGGCTGCTCCTGGGTCTGCACCTGGTTCCCTTATCACATAGGCTGGCAATCCAGTATTGTCTTTCGGGAATTCAAACAGCACCCTTAAATTACGGGGGTTTGTCATTCCTCTTAAAAACAGCTTCTTTGCCTGGTCGTAAAAATCAAAATTCCCTTCCTTCATTCCGTTAAGAAGTCTGTATAGGAAGGTATTCTGTTCGTCTCCCTTGTGCAGTCTGTAATCTTCCGGTATATAGTTCAGTATTGATACTATAAACTGCTTTACTTTTACAATTTCTATCATAAGCCTTTAATTTGTTTTAATGCCTCGTCTATCGCCATTTCTGCAACATATTCTATCTGCGCCTCTTCCAAAGCCCTGTCCATTAGTTTTTTGGCTGTTATACCGCCATTGAACCAGCTTGTAGGGTCTGACTTATCACTAACTCTTCTGAATGACATATATTGACCTCTCTTTTCCTGGTCCGAACTTCGGGCTTCAACCCTTACAAGACCTTCATATTTTGCCGACTTGTGCATGTATTCCGGTATGTTCATTCCGGGTATGTTTATCTCCTTCCGACTTCCTCTTACTTGCTGGCTTGCTGGCAAATCTGCAAATTTCAACGGCTGCCCTCCTGCATTACGTGCCATATCGTACACGTCTTTAGGCATAACAGAACTGAATATTCCGGATTCCGCTATTGCTCCAGGCGTAGCATGTCTGAACGGTATTGTCAGATACCATCCTAAACCGTCCTTCTTTATCTTTGCCTTGTCCGAACGCTGGAATCCTATCTTCTCGTCAAACGGTGTCGCACCCTCTTCCAGCATCATAGGAAGAGGACCTGCCGCCCTTGCAGACAATACAAATTCTACAGATGTGGCAGAAGTCCGGTCTACCTGCATGGCAGACCGATATATCCCCCGTGTCTGGTGCAGTTCGGAATCCACAAGTGCATTCCATCTTCGCATATATTCCTTTACTACATCGTCAACAAGACGTGTTCCAAGGAATTCCGCTTCTTGTGGCGTCAATGCGAATTCCGCTACCGTTTCCGATATGTCAACATATAGAGGCAACACCTTATTCTTCCGTTATGTATCTTATATCACACCCGAACTTTGCAAACAATATCTCTATAAACTCACTGTCCGTTCCAGACAGACTTTTCCGGCTCAGTGTTACTACCGTTCCTATCTTATAGGATATCACGTCGTCCAACAACTTGTTGAACCCTTTTCTTTGCGCCAATGTAACGTTAAACGTCACATCCTTATATACATCTTTGGCGTGCAGTCCGTTTTCCCTGCAATACCTTTCCAATGCTTCTATATGCTTGTTAAGGTTATGTTTATTCATAACCCTTGCATATATTACATTCTTTCTTTGTCCTTTAGATGCAATCGCATATACCGATTCATCGTCGTAATCTATCCATTGTGTAGCGGAATTATGGGTCTTTATCCTTCCTTCCTTTACATAATTGGATAATGTTGCCCGGCTTATACCCAGGACTTCCAAAACTTTCTTTGCTCTCATATACAAAATGTTTAAAAGTGTACAAAACTAAACATTTTCTTTCAAAGATGCAAATTATACGTCTTCATTATATATCACACCGCTACCGTCAAAATTAGGTTTCTCCATCGCTATAAGATGGCTTCTTCTTACAATGGCTTGAACCGGAAGCTCTATCTTATTGAGTTGTCCACTTTTCTTGTCAGTAGCCCATGAAGCGCGTATCTCATGCGGCAAATCTATAACATGATATTCCGGGTTATGCTTGTAATATACCGACACAAAGCCGTTTTCGGGCAAAGCGTCTATCTCCATGTCCAATATGATACAATAGGGGTTAACGTCGCTTATATGTCCCTTGTCCGTCTTTATGAGAGGCTTGTTTGAAGCCTCGAACAAATACATAGCCAATACCTGTACTGGTTTGTATGTAGTGAACACAAACGGCTGTCCCATATCATCGTATCTTATAGGAAGATTTTCAGAAAAATACGATATCTCGTTTCTGAAAGATATTCTGTCATAATAGGATAAATTCGCCTTGTCTATATCCCTCACTGTTACCGCCATTGTACCTAAAAGCTCCTGACTCCATGATTTGTATTTGTCGGTAAAATTAATCCCTGTTATCAGTGCTTTCGTATGTATCGCATTCACGTAGAAATATCCCGTACCAAAACAGTTCTGACAGTCCGGTAATGCTGATTCTTTCCCATGACACGGACAACGCAAAGCACGCATTATCTCCACGTCATAACCTTTGGCCTGTATCGCCTTGTCAAATTCCGACTTGAAAAATTCCGGTCTGAAATTACTCAATCCAGAAGATGGAGACTGTAATATGTTTCTTGTTTCTCCCATAACTTAGAATACTGCAAATTTAACCTCGTCGTACACTAACTTCAATCTTCCTACCGTTTCTTTTATCTCTTTCAGATATTCCAATATACGAGCCGAATATCCCGAAGATGTAGCAGAAGCTGTAGTATTTATACTTTGACTTAATCCGTCTATGCTTAAGGACTGTCCGGAAACACCTGCAATCCCTAAAATTAAGTCTCCCGAAATATTAAGCGGCCCAAAAGATGCAAGTTTTCCTAACAGATTAATCAAGTCCATAGGCATCTGGTCCACGTCCCATCCGGTTATGTACTGCACCCTCCAATAATCCGGTATATACTGGAAACGCTGCATACCTATCTGTGACGTTATACCTGTCAATATGATTTCCGCGTTTCCCTGTGTAGTGGAAGACCCAGTAGGAACAACACTCAATCTTCTCTTCCCTTGTCCCATACCGCTATCATATTGACATGATAGCCATCCTTGGGGGTATATAATCTGTTCTATCTTATTGAGCATCCCAATCATGCTTAACGGCTTCCTTACCGGATAAGACGGAAACAATATAGGGAATTGCTGCCAATAGTCCTTCTGATAATAAGTCAAAGACTGGTCAATTAACTGTTTACAGAATTTCAAGTTGAACCAGTTTTCAACCTCTCTTTGTGCTGATTCTATATAGAAACGCATGGATTCGTCCGTGAATGATGCTCCCTGTCCTCCGTCAATGGTTATCCCATATAGGTACGTCTGCCATATCTCGGCTACAGACAACACAAGTCCGGAATTTTTCTTGTATTTTATCGTAAAAGTTAATTGACCCATCCTTGTAAAGTATTTTTATTTAGACAAAATCATATCTATAATTTCCTCTTTCTTTTTGCCTTTAAGGTCTTCTTCCTTGAAAGAACCTCCGTCTTCTGTCATTGCAAGCTCTTTCAGTTCGTCCACCTTCATTTTCTTAAGAGCCGTCTTCACCTCGTCGTCCTCTTCTTGCTTGATAGGAGTTTCTTCTTCTGGTTTCGTTTCCGGTTCGGGGGTTGCCACCATTTCCTGCTTTCCTGCTTTCAATTCCTCGACACATTTCTTCCACATCTCCACTTCCTTTTCTTTTCTGGAAATCTCGACCTTCTGTGCCTCAATGATATTTTTAAGGCGCTTGATTTCTTCCTCGAACTCCTGGTTTCCCTCTTTCACTTCCGAACGAAGTTTTTCTTCAAGGCGTGTTTTGAATTTCGGTTCCTCACCTTCCTTGTAAATATCGGGAAGTTTACGTCTTACTATTTCTTGATAGAGTTCTTCCGATACTTCCGCTCTACCATTAACAAACTGTACTGGGCCACCATTAAGTACAATTCTATGGTTGTTATACACCCGACTTTTTAAAATCACTTTTTCCATAATACAAAATTTTTAAACAAAAAGGGAAGGAGTTCAATTACTCCCTCCCTTTCACTTTTCACTTCTTAAACCTATAAATTTATATCAAGCTAATTACAAGCCTTCTTCACCGATATTAACGATGCGTACAATCTTTGCAGGCTGATACAATACCGGGGTACCGTAGTTCAGAATTGCAAAGCGCTTGCTTGGAGATGTAACAGCGAAGTCCATCTTCATAGTATCAGCAAACTGCAAGTATTCGTTAATCTGACTGTCATTGTAATATACCAAAGCAGACTTAGTACCTGCAATGATACGGTTGCGGTCACGTACACAATTTGCAGCGGCACCGTCATAACCTGTTGCCATCTGTGAAGCCGGAACCTCAAAGATAGGATAGTATTCAGTGTTTGCATTCAGAACCGCATTCTTCTTGGTACGGTATACCACGAAGCAAGTAGCCGGATATGCACCACCCACACCAGCAGTAAAGCCAAATTCTACTGATTCAGAAGCAGCTACAGCCTTGGCACCAACAGATGTGATATTCAGAGGTGCAGATTCACCATAACGATTCTTTGCTGTTACCAAGTAGCCATAAGAGCCAGCATGGTTGCCGAAATTAGTCCTGGTATCGGCTACATTAACCTTAATGACAGTATCAACAACCGGAGTAACCGGAGCTTTAGCACTTGTGGCACCCTTGCCTACCATAATAGGCTTGCGTTCGTCGAAGAAACGGTCATTCTTGATGTTAATCTTACCGAACTGAGTTGTAACGTCGTTTACAGACTGTCCCATTGTTGCACCAGTTACAGAGGCAGCAAGACCTACAATAACTCGCTTGCTTTCGTGGAACATCTTAACGTAGTTGTTGAACACAATCGGGTTAGAAATGATGCGGTCGATATAACCGTTATAAACGTTCACTACAACGTTTGCAGCGTCTTGAATCAGACTGTCATTCAACACAGAACCTTGTGCGTCGATAACTGCCGGACTGTTGAAATAACCGTCTAACAGTTGTTCAGAAGTCTTACCTTCTGCCGTGCCACCGTCCATTTCGTTGATACCCAACATGTGTTGACGGAAAACACCGTCGAACTGCTCGGCTACACAAGAAGAATCAGCGTCAACAAGACGTGTGTCGATAATGGTACTCAGAAGGATAGTCTTATTCTCGACTTCTTTCTGATACATGTCCATATTGCCAGCCAATTTAACCAACATTCCCGGATGTGTAACCTGTCCGGAAACACCCATGAACTTGGTTACGATTGATTTACGTCTGTATTGAGAATCGGTTTCCTGCGGAGTTTCACCTTCTGCATTGAAAATACCGACTTCCTCACCATACTTGTACAACTGGTTGTACTGGTGTACAGTGTTGTCAATCTTATGTTTAGGCATTTCCATGTAATAAACCAACTGGTTCATACGGTTGCCCAGAATCTTCAAGACTGAATCCAGGGATTCAACTTTCAAACCACCACCATTGTTGATTTCGTTGTTATACTGCATTCCGGTCTTAAGACCTGCTTCCATCGCTTTCAAGATTTCTGCCGAATCCATGCCGCCCAGTACATCGCCAGTACCGTTTTGATTGCTATAATTATACAAATCCATATTCTTTTTATTTAATAGAGTTTATTTCACGAATTTTACACCATTCTTTTCGTACATGTAACGTGCAAGATTTTCACCCACTGTTTCAGCGTCCGGATTGATAAGGTATGCAAGTGCATCACTTTCCAGTGACTTAGCGATATCTTCCGGTGCTTCTTCCAAAGACTTTTCAATAAGCTTTACGGCCATAGGTCTGTCTTTCACTACATTAACTTCGTATTTACCTGCTTCGTCCTTTCTTTCCTCGAAAGATTTCTGAATAGCTGTCATATTGTTAAGTCCTTCTGAACGGAACATAGGAGTAACGCCAGACATTTTGTCCAATTTGTCGTTAATACCATCCACTGTTTCCTGGAACTTGTCAATAGACTTTTGGAAATTCTCCATCAAAGGTGCAAATACAGAACCCAATGATTTCATGATGTCTTCCTTGTCGGATTTCTCCACTTTTTCACCTTCTGCATCCTTATCCTTGGCGGTATTCTTTTCGTCTTCCTTCACCTTTTCTTCGTCCTTCACGGCTTCCTTTTCCAGCTTGTTGATATCCTTTTCCTCTTTGGTTTCGGATTCATGGTCTCCTGCTGCTGCTCCGTTTTCAGACTTTTCGATTTTCACGTTCGCCATAATGTACTCGTCAGAAAATCCCATAGACTTCATCAGAGATACGATAGGGTCGTTCAAATATTTTTCGTCCATCTTTATTAAACTTTTAATTGTGTACAAACTTATTTATTAACGGTTCTCAAATAGTCCTTTATAACGTTCAATCCTACATTACCGTTCAGATAATAATTATAAAGCTCTTGAAATCTTTCGTCTCTTTCCACTATGATAGGGTTAATGGTAACGTTGAAAGATTTGTCTATTTTTATATTATATCCGTCCTTCTGTAGCTCTACAAGAACGTTATTAGAACCGTTGTTAATTTCTTCTTTATTGTCCTCTACGAAATCTACTGTCTGCACGCCCTTTACTATATCGGCAAACGAATTTGCATTTACGGGCGTCATTGTCATTGCTACGTTTGTTATGAGCGCTTTTGTCACCTTTTTAGGATTGTTCTTGTCTCTTTCAAGTGCTCTTCCTTCAACGGAGAAACCCGGCTTCCGGTCTGTACCGCTTGCAAGCATTTCCAGTGCCTTGTCATAAAACGCTCTTGCTTCCGGTGATTTCTTCCATAACTGGCAACGCACGTAGAACTTGTTATTCTTTACATATGCGTCTAATGGATGTCCTATCCAGAACCTTGATTTATTGATAGGACTTCTTGACGGCAAATGGTCTAAATTGATTAGACCGTGTTTTAAAAAGCGGTCTATTACAAATCCGTTAGGGTTCATAGATTCATCCTCCGAATCAATGGAAGAATCAGACGCTAAACCTTCAAAAATCATCTTTTCGTATCTTCTATCGTCCCCTACCGGGTAATCCATAGGATTGAAATCTGATTTCTCAAAGTTTGCCTCTGTGAAAAAATTGAATTTTGAATCTACCTCAAACATCTTTTAATACTCTGTAATCCAACGAATTGAAATAAACATGTTTCTGTAAATATCTAATAATCAATATATTACAATAACTAAAATATATTTACAGCTTTACCGATTCAAATGTATGGATTTTTATGCAAATAGCCAAAGTTTTATGCAAAAATTATTCACCCTTGCTTTTTAAGTAGTTGTCTACGAACTTATCGGATGGCTTTGTATAATTCTTTTTACCTTCCGGTACCGGGTATGCCCATTCATAGAAATACTTCTTTCTGTCTCCTTCTCCCAGTTCTCCGATTACCGTAAAGCCCTTTGCCCTTCCGTTACTTCTTTCTTGTACAATCTTCTCGAACTCTTCTGGTGGTGTGGTTGAATTTTCCTGCTTGAATATATGGTTGTTCAATTCTTCCATCACCCTGTCCCTTCTCTCCTTCTTGCTTTCTTTTTCTTTCGCCTCTTTCTCCTTTTGTTCTTGTATCTTCTTCTCTCTTTCCTCAACCATCTTTTTATATACACCGCTTTTGTGTAAACTTTGGTCGAACATATTATTTACAATATCTCCCAATATCCCAAACTCCGATTCTTCTATTCCAATACTGTTAACAACATCTTCAATAAACTTTGTATGCTTAGAAGGTATATACCTTTCATTATAATATCTCTCCAATAGGGTTTCATCCTCCAGCATCTTCTTTAACTTCTCATTCTTGTGGACTTCCCCATTTATCCTTTCAGCGTCTTTAATGATATTCTGAATATCTTTGGAAGTGAACCCGTATGCCGTATCTATATCAACACTAAACCCGTCGTTTGAACCATAGGGTTGAATATCTATACCGCCTTTCTCGTCTGCATTCGCCTTGGTGTGGTTGGAAACACGTATCTCATAGCTTCCTTTCCCTGTCTCAAATTTAAAATAGCTGCTCGCAGTTGTTTTCGCCTTATTGTAATCGTAGTCTATATTATTCTTGTTCAGCCATGCTTTTAACCCCTTGGTAACTGCTGCCGGGTTCGTTCCGGTCTTCTCTATGGACTTGTCACCGCTTCTGTTAATGACCTGGTTTGTCGATTCTCTTTCCTTCTCGGTGTATATGTATCGAAAACCGCCTTTTCCGTCCGGCTCCTTCCGTACATACTTGTGCGACACTGCCTTTTCCAGCTTATCACACAACATGCTTTTCAATATATCTCTTTTCATACTCTTTCCTTAATAAAAAAGAAGGGGTGTTTACACCCCTCCCCAAAACAATTAATGTAATTGTAAACGATACTTCGTCTGTTTGAGTGTTGCCATAAAATCTTCCACCCACGACTTTTCCCCGGCATATTCGGGGTTATTGTCAAGCTTGGAATAGAATTCCCTTGTGCGGTCTATAATAAGGTCAACCAATTCTATAGGGTCGTTAACCTCTATTTCTTCACCGTTTATCTCCCCGTCCTTGAAACGGCCGAAACCGCTTTGTCCGGCTTCCATTATCTTATCTTCATAGTCGGAAAGCTCCTCTAACAAATCGTCCAGATACTTGTGCTTGGCATTGTCTTCCTCTTTCCAATGCACATTTTTTGAACGCGTCTTAACGCCTTCCAGGAAATTAGCGAAATCGGCAAACACCGTATACATACTGTCCTCCTTCTTTGCCTTTTCCAGTACATCGGCTTTCACCTTCCCCTCTTGAATCATTTCGGAAATAACACTTTTGAATACCGTCGCGTCTTCCACAGAAGAAAACTTCATGGAAACCGTCAGTCCGTCTTCCGACTTCTCTATTTCCTCGCTGTTCGTTTCTTCGTCCGTAGTTTCCGTTTCCTCGTTCTTTGCTATTCCGTCACCTTCCGGGCCTTTTGGCTTGTCGTCCAAATCTTCCTTGCAAATGGCATTCGCATCGTCACAGTCCATTGTCTTCTCAACTTCCTCACTTTTCCAGTCTTCCGGCAATTCACCTTCAAGACCCAATTCTTTAGCACGTTTCTTAATCCATGCTTTCACCTTTTCTTTCGGCATATCGGAAGCACCGGACAACTTGATAGCGTCCTTCAAGTCCTGGCTGTTTCTAATAGGGTATTTCCCATTCGGCATTGCCTCACCTTTCTTTGCAAGGTCTTTTCTTTCACTGTGTGAAAAATCGGTCTTGTTGTTCGCTTTCCGTATCTCTTTAGGATATTTCCCACACACGGACTTTACCACATCTTCCGTTACCTTTCCTTCCTGGAAAGCCTTCATTACGATTTCTACCGGACTGGGTTTCACTTCCAGACCCAAAATCTTCTTGATATTGTCTTTCATGTCAAAGATGAAATCGTAGTCTTCCAGTTCGGTAACTGGGTCAATCCACATACTGCCGATTTCTTCCTCACCGTCAACCACCACGAAAGCCGGGGATTCATCATCAACGTGCCCCATAAAATAATGAATTTCCGCATTCTTCGTTTTGGCTACACCGACCTCCATAAGAGTGTCTTCCGGAACGTCTATTCCGGTCTCCTCGAAAAGTTCTCTTTGTGCGGCTGTACGGAAATCTTCTCCCTCGTCCACATGTCCCCCCGGTATACACCAATCGGGCGTATAGTTCATGTGTTCCCCTGCTCTCTGTAAGATAAGCAACTTACCGCCTCTGAACAAAAGCACGTCCGCATACTTGACTACCCCGGTCTTTGCCTTCATGATATCATCGTATGCGCTTTTGGAAAGCTTCTTACTTTTCCATGCTTTCTTTGCTACATGAACTGCATATACATCCGCAATGGCTTCCGCTATATCTTCGTCTTTCTGGAATGCAGCGATAGCCTTGAAAACCTTGTCCCTGTCTTTCTGTAATTGTGCAACTCGTGAAGCATGCTCTTTCAAGAACTCGTTGTATTTCTTTTCCGAAATCTCTCTTTCGTCCTTGTCAAGCAGGGAGAAGCTTTTCAATACCTGGCTTCTTTCGGCAAATTCGTTTGCAAGTTCTTCCGTTCTTGCTTCTATCTTTTCGGAGCGTCTCAATAGCTCCCTGTATTCAGACACCTTTTGTTCTGCTGTCTGTAAATGAAATAATTTCCGTAAATTCATAGCTATAAAATTTTCTGCTAATGTACGAATTTTACACAATCTATCCAAAAACACAGACATTATCAATATAATAGGAAGTGTTTTTCTTCAATTCGGGCTTGTAAAAATACCTGTTAAGTGTTTCTACCTTTTCTATCCGGTCAATCCTGCCCCTCTTGTTCCCATACAGAACTATTCTGTCGGAAATGTTCAATTCCTTTACTTTTACCGGAACAAGGTAGTTCTTCTCATACGTCCATACCATTTGTTCGCCCGAAATCCTGTTAAGAACACCTTCCTTGCCTGCATTAAAATAGATGTTATATACTGATTCTCGCGGCTTCATTTCGCGTACATGTAAACCTTCCACAAGCGTATAGGAATGTCTTGTCTTTACGGCTTCATTAATCCTTATATCCTTTAGGAACTTTTCGCCTTCAAGCGTCCTTATCTCCACAAACCCAGTATTGAATCCTCCTTCTCCCATAATCAATGTTCAGTTTTCAGAAACAAGCCTTCTTTTGTTATAAGCGCATATTCCGTCCCAGCCTCTATGTTATACAGTTTCCCTTCATACAAAGACAAACCTCTTTCCATTATCTTTATTGTTCCTGCACCCATATGCATGTATTCTGGATTGTCATTATAGAACTTTACGTATTCCTCCACATCCCCCTGTTCTATCTCTTTATCGGGACTTCTTCGACTGCTTCCTCTGTTTACTCCGAAACAGTCTTCATCAGTCCATTCATCAAACGTCTTTTCATCAACAAGCGGTATCGTCACTTGATGCGGCATAGTGAACGAGAGATGTTTTGCGTCTTCACATACGGAGATTACTATCCCCTTTTCCAATACAACGTTTTCCATCTCCCCTTTGAAATTGGTGCACTCCACTCCCTTCTTGAATAGGTTCGTATCATTCATCATACAATAGAGTAATACATACTCGTCTTCCTTTATCTGGTCCAGACGTACTGGGATAACCTCCCAGTTGTACACATCCACCTCTTCCGTGCTTTCCTTGACACGTTCCTTTGTTACCCTTGTCTTCCGTAGGGTCAGAACCTCTACATCTCCCTTATATCCGAAAATCATACCTCAAACACTTTGTCTCCAACATATATTTTTACTTTACTCTTTCTCTCTACCTGTCTCTTGTATGGTTCTTTAGGCGGTTCAAACGAATGCGTCTCGTCATTCCAAACCATACCTTTAGGTACCTCCTTAAGGTCACAACGACAGAATGGATGAACACTATTTAACACTGGTTTCCAATCTTTAACTTTCCTCCCTATATTGTCCCCGTTGTTTATAAGGTCTATAAGCTTGAATATCCTCGGTTTACTTCCTATCCCTGCCGTGGTGTAAAACTTTATGCAGTGCTGGCACGCTCCACTGAATACCTCTTTATATACAAGCGCGTCCGCTCCCTGTTCCTTCATTATCTGCTGGGCTACCCCGGTCTGATAGATGTTCTGCATCTCGGTTTCCACTATACGTCCCCAATCACGGTTCCAGTCTTCCAAGGAATGTCCTATATTGCTAACAATATTCTGAACGGACTTCTTTTTCAAGACACCCTCTATCATCTCCTTCTTTATCGTTCCCAGCTCCAGTTGTCTCTGTTTCTCCACAAGGGCTTTCACCTCTTCTTCCGATACGGCATTAGACATTATCGTTTTTGCCCGTTCCCCCATCGTCTTTATATAGGAGTATGTGTGTGTTGCTGCCGCATAATACACTTCCTGTTCCAAAGATGTAAGTGCCGCCCATTGATGACGGTCTATATACTTAGTAAAATCGTCAAAATTGAGTGTAGACAATTGGGAAGGCGTCAGTTGTGCACTCAACCTTCCAAACAGATAGGATTGAAAATAGGGTGGTAACTTTTCTATCTCCCTTCTCCATTTATAGCCATACCGTCTTAACAAAGACTTGTCTTCCGGTGTCAACAGTTCATCCCCCATTACATCGGCTACAATTCTTGCAAGACGGTAGTCTATTATATCATACAGTTTTTGTATCTCTTCCGGTGTGAATATCATTTTTCAACCGTTTTTATCATTTCTTTTATAAGCTCCTTTATCATCGCGTCAGACTGTGTGGCGAATATGGTCTGTGCAAGACCTTCATAACCGCATTGTATTTTCGGGTATCTGATAGGGTCTTTCACGTGTCTTTTCACTCCAATAAGACGCGATACCAAAGGTGTTCTTATACCATCAATTTTCTTTTCCGGCATTCTTCTTTTCTTTGATTTTATAACCGTCATAAAGGTCTTCATCAAAAATAGACATATCTGGTTTTGGAAAATAAGGATTATACGGGGCATTTCTATGAAATTCCCTGCCTTCTGGACCTAAAGCTGCAACTTCTTCCATCGTCCAACCTTCACCCATTCCGCGTTCTTCAATCTCGAACCATTCCTCGGCTGTCATTTCTTACCTTTGATTTTGTAACCGTCGTACAACGATTCGTCAAACATCGACATATCCGGCTTGGGGAAATAAGGATTAGAAGGGCAATTCCTACTCAACTCCCTACCTTCTGGACCCATTGCGGCTATTTCCTCCATAGTTAGAGGTTCACCCATTCCTCGTTCTTCAATCTCGAACCACTCATCAGCCGTCATATCAATTCCGTACTTTTTCTTTTCCATAATTAACTCCTTTCTTTAAGTTTCTATGCAAATATACAAAACTGTTCAGAATTGAACAAATTTATAAGTCTATTTTTTTAAGAAACCTATCAAGTTCTTTTTGATTTAACACTTTGTTATCATAAATCACTCCGTTATCGGAATTTCCGTCATACAATTTAACGGACTTGAATTTATCTTTCAATGGAGTTTCTATAACCTTTTTGAAAGATTCGGACGCGCCTTTATGTCCTTTTCTCGCTATTTCTGTAGGAACATATCGTTTTGTTCTCTCAAAACGTTTCTGTATTCTATCCAAAGCCGTATTGAAATCGGTTGCCACTCCTACCAAATGAACATCATAACCTTGTGCCTTCAATTTGTCAACCAATTTTTCAAGCTTTTCGGGGTTTCCAAAAACAGCGTCTTTTACAAAAGAGGATTTCTGCCGTATATATTCCTCATCTATTTTCTTACCAATATCTGAGACTTCCTCATGCACATAGGAAGATGCTTTCTTCGGGTCTATGCCCTTCACTCTTTCATAGTCCGGTATCATGTCGCGCATATCGTCCACATCAATAACCGGAAGTTTATCTATAGACGGGTCTTTCTCTTTCATCTTCTTAAGGTAATACCCTTTGCCCGAACCACCACCGCCAAGCATTAAGTAAGCACGCGGTTTGGTCTCAAATAGCATTTTCTTTTGATATTCTGACCTTATTTTGTTATGAACTTTAATCTGTCTGTCTCGCTTCCACGCACTACCTTCTTTATAAAGGTCTTCCGTTGTCTTGGTTAAATCGGCTTTCTCTTCCTCCGTAGCCTTTCTTTTCTTATATGGCAGTCCAACAATGCCAAGCTTCCGGTTTACCGCGTTGTTCACATATACGCCTTGTTGTGCCTTCGCAATCTCCAGAAGACCGTCATACATTTCTGGTCTTCCCAGGCTCTTTTCCAAAAGAGCCTTGTTTATATATCTTTCTAACTTTAAATCATCGAAAGTTTCCATAATTTCTTATTTGTAAAGATTTTTTAAATAATAGTCAACTGCTGGTTTCATTATAGGATTGTCGTTAAACGACTTGTATTGTGCGAACGGGTCTTCCTCGTCCTCCGGTACACCTTCCGGCTGTTGTCCAGGCTGTGACGCTCCGAACATCTTGTTTTGTTCTTCTGCCTGCTTCATCCCCTGGTATACCTGGTTAAGAATGATGTCCTTTTCGGGGTCAAAGTCACGTCCGTTGTACTTCTTGAATATGTCCTGCATAGAAACCATTCCGCTACTCAATTTTTCAGAATCCAGTTTTACCTGTGCTTCCTCGTCTTCCACCTCTATTCCGGTAAATGCAAACTCGTAGTTTTCATCCAGCTCACTCACAATATACTTTGTAATGACACCCTGCAAGAATATCAATAGAGGCTTCAATCCTTTTTCCCGGCTGTGCTTCAATCTTTCGCGCTGCCCGTCCTGTCCGAATATCTGCTGACTTTCCTTGAAATTGAATCCAAGTTCGGACGGGTCTATACGGTATACGGAACATGTCATTATAATAAGAAACTTTATCCATTCGTTAAATTCCATATCACGATTGCTAAGTTTCTGTAAATCAACCCATTCCAAATCAATACCGTTTATGACTGGGGTGCGGTGCGAATTCTGGTATCCTGCCATCGTCTGTGTCCATGCCTGCCTAAACTCCTGCAATGTGCTGTTTGATATGTTAGGATTCTTTATATTGATAAACCCTTTAGGCTGCGAACCCTGGCAGTTATGGACTGCCGTATAGTTGGCAAGGAATATGTGCTTGTCATTGAATACCTCTATATCATAAAGTTGTTCTTTCTCTTTTACAAGTTTAGAATTGTCCGTTACTTTATAGAAATGGTAGTTCAATATTTCCGGTACACTGCATCCAGCCTCTATCAAAACCCTTATGAGCTTACCTCTGCTTATCCTTCCACCTTTTTTCACATGATGCTTAGAAAAAGATATATCACCTCCCTTGTTGTTTTCCAGTATATCCAGAGCCAGGGAGTTAGGCACCAAGTCCCATTTGTCCTTTGTTCTTTCTCCTCTTGATATACCTTCATTTTTATAATCTTGCAAATAACCTATTTTATTAACAAAAGACATTACATCTTGAATAACAAGTGTTACTGGGTCATTATATCTGCTTTTACTTCTATTGCACTCTCTCGCAGCAACCCCAACACTTAACAACAACTGTAATATATCTTGTCTCAAATCATTATTCACACAACAAATAGTAGGAGTTTTATAACCCATTATATTTGCAGACGTGTGGCCGTCTGCCGAAAACAGACCTCTCAAAAACGCACATCTCAACTCTTCCGGCAAGTTAAATACGGAAACGGGTATCTTCTTATCTCTTGTATATCCGAATCCTATACTTATAAACCAATCAATAAAACATGTATCATATATGAATATATACGGATATCCATATTCCCCATCACTCCTTTGTGTAGAAGGATTACCTTTCTTTATACGGTAATTTATTCCGTATTTATCCAACACTTTAGAAAAATCACCAAAAAGTTTTTTATCTTTTGTATGATGTGGGAAAATTTCAAGCCTGTGTTCCAACCAGGTACCGTCCCCCAAAGCAAAGCCAATCATTTCCCAGAAATTCTTATCCTTCACCATTTCCAAAGAAGGTGTAAAGATTCTCTCCTTCTTAAGTACAGCTTCCTTTGTCGGGTTAGTAAATTCTCTAAAATATTCTCTTCCTATAAAATAATCCTCTTCGTGGAAATCGCCATAGGTATTTATATCCACAAGACAGTAATCGTCTGTAGTCAAATCCTTTTGTTCTTTCCATTTGGGAGACTTATCTTTATCCGTTATAGTCAAGAATCTGTGTTCTCGGCTTGTTCTTATCTTTAAGCCGTTATACAGTCTTGTTTCGTACAAATCATCTATTCTTGTCTTGTATGCGGATGCCTTGCAGTATTCCACACCGTCAAAAATTTCAAATTCTGTACCTACCAAATCTTTTATTCTTCTTAAACCCTTATTCGTCGTAACGAGTGTTTCTGGTGAAACACAAAAGAAATTCGCATTATAAGAAAAGCCCCACAATATCCAGGTTATGATATTCACCAACGTTTCCAATTCCGATACCCCATATCCGTTTCTTCTTACATCAGATGTCTTGTTTCTGATACCAAAACCAAGCTCCCACGGGTAATACAATATCGGTTCCTTCGTTATAGGGTTATGAAGAATCATTTCATCCCACACCATGCAGTAACGCGGCAAATGCCCCTTGAATCTGTACTGCTCGAAACCTTCCCTTTGTCTGGGGTCTACGCTGTCAAGAAAACGTATCAGAGAAGCATCCACAGCGCGGAACTTCTGCAATTCCCACATTCTGTTGCGGACCATTTCAAAGGCCAACTGGTCTAATGTGAGACTGTCCGACATTATTTTACTTACAAATTCCTGCAAGCTGTCTACATTGTCCCATTTGTCCGTCCATCCTCCCTTTTCCAGGAAATCAACTATCTTTGAAATCTTTTTCTTGTCCTCGTTTGTCAATTTCTCATCCCCGGTAGAAAAAAGGCTCTTCTTTTTTCTGATTGTGAAGCCTTCCTTTTGCTCGTCTTCCGAAAAATCCATAAAGTTCATTATCTGTTCCACGCGTGTAGACACGATACTTTTCACTATATGAATGTCCCCCATCCGGCGCAATACGGAAAAGGACAGAACCCCTTTAGAATCCTTGAATCCTCTTCCGTTACCGGATATGTCGTTAGGGTCAAAGAAAACAGACTGAATTTTTGTAGGCTGTCTATTGATTTCTCCCAGATACAAATTAGCCTTCATTATCTCCCCTGCATCGTTTGAGTTTAACGCAGCCTGCAATTTGCTTTGGAATGCCATAGGTGCAGCCTTTTGCAGCCTGTCTATCTCTTCAATGGACAAACTCGAAAGACTTGCAACCAAATCCGGCTTTTCCGCTTTTTGTATTATCTTTCCTTTTCTCTTTCCCATCATGAATAAATTTTAAGCTCCAGCCAATTGAGTTAAATTCACGGTAGCTTTCTTACCTCCTTCTACTGCCGTAACAACTGCCGTTCCGGTACGCTGTGCGCCAGTATTTGCATCCGCCACTACAGAATATTCAGTAGAACCCTTGGTAAATCCCGTACCACTCACTACAGTAGTGTAGAGAACCGTCATAGGTGAACCGTCATTCTTCCCATTCACTTTCTTCTGCTTCTTGCTTGAAACACCGAATATCTTTGTTTCTCCTGCTGCTGCAAATGAAAGTGTTGTCGGGTCTGTAGTCAATGTATATTCATAGGTAACTGTCGCTGCAAGCTGTGTTAACGTAACCTTTACCGTCTTGTTACTTCCAGTCTGTGTAATGGTAATAGAACCGTTATTAGCTGTTTCTGCCTTGTTCTCTGCTGCCACTATGCTATAATTCTCTCCATTGGTGGTTTCTGATGAAGTCTCGCTAAATCCGGTTCCGGTAATTTGTGCAGTCGTATCTACCTTCTCGACATCACCAGACGGTTTACCGTTAACTTTTTTCTGTCTTGTTGAAACAACTTGTAAACTCTTCGTTTCTCCAAGCGCTACAAACTGTATGGTCTGTGAGTTGGCTGTAAGCGCATAGTCATACGTCACCGTAGCCGCATTCTGTGTCAAGTTCATCTGTACGGTCTTTCCGCCTTCCTGTGTCAAGTTCATCTGTACGGTCTTTCCGCCTTCCTGTGAAATGGTTGCCTTTCCTGTTCTCTGTGAGGTCCCGGTATTCTCCTCGGCTTTCAGATTGTAGTTGTTTCCGCTCACTTCATAGCTGAATCCCACACCTGCAAGCTCTATGTCCGTAGGATAGCTTTCTGCCTGCTGTTTTACCCCGTTCAGAACTTTTGTTCTTGTAGAAGTCACGGTAACCAGCTTTTCACCTCCTGCACCGTCGAACGTTACCGCTGTCGGGTCTACTGTAAGCGCATATTCGTAGGTTACAGTAGATGCAGCCTGGTTGCATGTAATCTGCAATGTCTTTCCGCTTTCATTCTGTTTAACCGTCACAACTGCCTTTCTTGTCGTGTTGTTGGGGTTCTCGTCAACCGTTACTTGTCCTCCACCGTCAACCTTGAATCCGGTTCCAGATATTGAGAATGTTACCGGGACACCTTCTGGGTGTCCTACTGGTTGTCCATTCTTGAAAGTCTGCTTTGAAGACGTCACTACGCACATATCATCACCTCCCTTTGCAGGGAAATTGAGTGTAGGTTCTTTAGTCTCCAATACGTATTCCACAACTTCCTGCACGTCCGACAATACCGCGCCTTCTTCTCCGAATCCTTCCGGATATGAGATAAGCTTAACAAGCGCCTTAAACGCCCATTCCTTGAACTGTCCGATATTATAGGTGTGTCCGGGTTCAATCACGATACCCAGCCCCTTATAATATTCCACATCACCATAAAGGCTTTCTGTAACGAAAACCTTCATCTGACCGTCGATTCCGTCGGTTACGACGGTCATTTGGTGAACATTGTCCTCTGTTGTAAACAATAACCGTAACATATCCTTATGCGTTTTGTGCCACAAGTTCTTCGCGCCACGTATTGTTGTCGGTCATTACAACTACATTCAAATCCTCCTTTGCATCCAGACCAAGGTCAGTCAACGTGAACGCCATAGGTTTACCGGACATAACTTTTGTAGAGAGGGTTTTGCGGTCTCCTCTGATTACACCGAATCTTTCTGCGCTCTCATTCAGATTCACGCTATTAGGGAAATAAATGTCGACATCCTTCTTTGCCGGAACACTTGTTTTAATGGTGATTACACACGCATCTGCATCGTTCCATTCTGCCGTTACCGCAACGATTTCATTCAATCCCTGGGGGTCGATAATCAATTCCAAACCCTTTTCTTCCGCAAATGCTACAAGTTCCTCATGCATCACGGCTTCGCCTACATTCCATTTGAAACCAAGCTTCAAAAGCTCGGCACCGCCTTCCGGGTCCGTCACGTTTCCTTTAGGGGTAATTCCGCGCAGTGATTCGGTAATGAATACTTTCTTCTGGTCGCAACTTCCGTCCGTTACCAATGTCACATCAATATTCTTGTCTTCGTCCAAAAATCTATACAGTCTCATAATCTTTTCTATTTTTAATTGTTAATTACTTACATTCAAATACAATTTCCTGTTCCACGGAACCGTCAGCATCCAGTACGTAAACCTGGTAAATGCCTTTCAAGTCCACTTTCTGTACGCCCAAATCCTTCTGACACTCGAAACCCAGATATTCGTTCTTCTCCTTCATTGTCAGAATCTTCTTGTTGACAGATACGGTGCCGATAGTTTCTGGAATGTTGGTGAACTCGCAGAACTTGTTGTTATGCTTAATGCAAATCTGAGTACCTTCCGATACCTTCGCCTTGAAGTTCATCCATAACCAAGGAAGACCACCTGCATATTCAGCCTGCCACGGATATTCCGTCAGATAGGATTCGGGGAGAATACTGTTATAGTCCTCCTCACTGTTGATAATTCCACTATTAGGGTCCATCTTAATAGGCAAAGAATAGGTGGGGATTGCCTCTATCTCCTGCTGCAAAGCCTCGAAATTGCCTTGCAATCCCTGTGCAACCTTTGCCCCGGTATCACCGTCCTGTATTTGATAAAACGCTGCTTTTTTCATAATCTCTAAAATTTAAACTTTAAATCGTTATACCATACGAAATTATCATGCCAAATATTGTCTGTAGAGAAAATGAGCTGTCCCATTCTCCAAACTCCGTCTTTCATCCATTTGCCGAAGTTGTCCCAAACTCCTTTGGTAAGTACCCATACTGCCGGAATACTGAACTTCCCTCCAGAAATCCAATAATTGCGCATGTTCCATCTATCGTTGTCCAGTACCCATACCTTCTTCACCTTTGGCGGCATTGTCTGTGAAGTACCGCCCGAACCTCCTCCAAGGTATGTGCCCGGGTTTTCTTTCGTTCCGACCCTTGAATAGGTTCCGGGCAAATAATCGCCTTGTGCCATAGTCATTCTCCTTTCATTTCCTTTATCGTCTCCGGTTTCTTATCCCCGAACTCGTCGAAATCAGACAGATATTTTCTAATTCTCTGAGGTACCAAAGTAGGGCTTACCTTTGCCGCGTTCTCCACGATTGAGATTGATTCTCGTATTATAAGCGCGTTACACACCACGGCACGGAACCATGTGTATATCTCCACATTGCCGCCTTCCACCGTAAAGTTCCCCATCACATGCGAAACAATCAGAATAGCTGAATAAATGAAAAGCTTCGTGATAATCATTGAAAAACCCTTGCTTGAAAAGTCCTTGTTCTTGATATGGTATACCCAGCTTACAAGTGTGTCTATCACTATAAGAATCATTAGGTATTTCAAGAACTCCCAGTCCCGAAACACATATTTCTCAATGAAGGATGCCGTGTTGGAAAAAGAGATAGGTATGCTCAGCAACACGGGAAAATATAAACTCATTACGTATTCCCTTATTTTATGTAGTTTTCCCATAATCATATGCGACGGAATTTTAGGAAATTGTATATGCAATGTGTACAAGTTTACTTGGTGAGGCTTCCGGATATTTCTTTTTCAGATAGTCATAGCGTTCTCTGATAACCCTTTCTGCCTCTTTAGGGTTGTGTCCCGATTTTGTAGCGGAAACCACAAGCTTTTCAATTGTAGGAAAGCCATCTTTTCCTTTCTGCTTGTCTTCCTTCGCGGTCTCCTTTGTCTTGATACCCTGGCGTCGTACCCATCCGTTAGCGGTCTTCACATATTCTTTCCCTCCCCAGCTTTTTACGGTTCCGATAGGTTCACCCTTCCGTGCCTTCTCTATATCGTCAGATACGCACATTCCGGCTATGCCCTTGAAAATGTTTAGAGGGGTTTCCTTGTATCGCAACATGTCCCGGTTCTCGGACATTGATTTGAAAATTCCTTCCTTTCCCGGTATCACTTCCACTTGTGAGGGTCTTATGAACATAGGTTCTTCCTCGTAAATGTCATTCAGCACTTTAACCGTTTCAAGTGATTTCCAGTCCGCAGCCGCACATGCTTTCTCGAACTCGTCCATCTCGTTGTTTTCTGACTTGTTCAAAACATCAGTAGCAAAAGCCGCTACCTGCTTTGCGGTGAACGCTTCGTAGTCGTTGTCAATGAGAAACTGTTCAAATTGTGCACGTCCGAACACTTTCTCTTCTTTTTTATTAATATTCATGAATAATGCCTTTTAAAGTTATAACGAAATTGCAATTACAACGGTAAAAATAGGCATTATCAGTCAAATAACCAAGCTTTTACCTTGAATAATTATCCAAGCATGGGTATTTGTACTTCGCGCGGATAGGATGTGTCTTTATGTACTTCCGTCTTCTGTTTTCTACCCGTTTCCTGGTCCTTTCGGCTTTCGCCAAAGCCTTTTCTATCTGTTCGCGTCGCTTCTCGTCACGCGCTATGCGTTCCCGTATCATCTGTTCTGCGTACAGTTCTACGTCCTCGGTCTCATAGTCATTGTATATGTATTCACTTACCGTTTCCATACTCTATATGCTTCAAATTCATTAGGGTTGTAATTTTCGTATTCGGGTGCCTCGTGACAGCGATATTTCGCCACCAAATCAATTCTGCTGTTTTCTTCAACCTCCCTTTGTATTTCAGACTTATAAAAACGTTCCTTTTCTTCTTCTATTTCCTTTTCCTTCTCGAAATTGTCCTCCCAATATTCCAAGTTCTTTTTTAGGGTGTAATAAAAACTCAACCTCTTTTTGCACGGCAATTCCTTTTCTCCACACGTTACAGTAGCACTTCTTTTTGCTATTCTATTGAACTCCTTGTCTTCCCACAAATAACCCTTTTCTTTTCTGAACCAAACTCTTTTGAGATAATAAACAGAATCCTTTACCCTTGAAACACCTTTCTTAATCTTCTCGAATCTTCTTGCAAATATATTCTTCCATTCTTCCCTGTCCGGCAATGCTATTGTATAGTTATTCAAATTAGGGTTGTATCTCATTGATTTAGTCGCCTTTTCCGGCTTCATGTATACTCTTTCTCCAAAAATCTCTTTCAATGCCTTTATAAACTTTCTCACTGTGTCTACACTGCATTTCATACGGCTTGCAATACGTTTAGGGCTTTCATAGAACGATACTTCGCAATTGTTCCATTTTATAGCCTCTAATGCGTGCTTATGCGCCATCTTTACAGCCTTTTCATAAACCTTGTCATAATCCGATTCCTTCCAGTCCTCGTTATTGTACAGCCATTCAACTATCTTTAAAATCTCGTCTTTCTTTGATTCCTCGTCATTCCATACGTCCAAATTATACTCTGCAATCTCCTTACAATGCTTATAATGCCTTATCTGCTTTGAAATGTAATTCAATATCCTTGTAAAAATAGGAGACCATTTTACCCCTTTCTCCTTAATCACATAACGCAAATAATCCGGTAAATACATCTCTTCCGTTACATCCTTGAAATCCTTGTTTATGATTGTACATACATCCTTTTCGGGGAATTTAATGTAGTCATTCAGTCTTAAAAACTTGATATAATCCTTCGCTTTTCTGTAGGAAATACCCACTTCTTCCGCAATCTTCAATGACAGTTCTTGTGTAGTAAAACTTCTTTTCCAAAACGTCTTATACTGATACTTCTTCTGATTTCTCTTGCAATACTTGTTGTTTATCAATCTAATAGCGCACAATACGCAGCAATACTCATAATCCTGGATAGTCTGTATATTCTTAAAATCCTTAATAGGAGATTTAATCTTTTCTGGAATGTCCTGGCGTGATGCCGATTTTTCTGTATCTTTTTTCATACACTTCTCTTTAATTTTCTCACTTCTACAAATACCATTTTTTGGTTTTATGTCTTGCTTAAGGACACCCACTAATTTTTAGCTTCTTTCTTGCTAAACAAAAACAAAGAAAAAGGGGATTTTTCAAAAAGAAGCTAATGTTTAGTGAGAAAACTAAAGAGTAACCCCTTTTTCTTTTGCGGCTCTCAAATCTTCATCAGACCTTAGCCGCTATGTTTAAGCACTGCAAACATAGGGATTATTTTTCAATCCACAAAATTTTTTCGAGAAAATTTTTGCCGGGCGCGCCTTTTTCCCAAAATCCCTTCTTGTTTTCGCCTTCTTTCTTTCGCTTCGTCTCCCCTTTCTTTTTTACTTCCGTTAACACTTTCCATATCTCACTTTATCCCCCTTCCCCATTTTTCACTCTTTCCCCTTCCTCCCCCAAACCCCCTATTGCTATATTGCAGTTCTTCCTCCTATTAATATACCCGTAAGGGTAAAAGAAGAAAGGGAACTACGTACCCCTTTAGGGGTTAGATAATACCCTTATGGTAAAATGTCAAAGTGTTGATTTCCAGATAGTTATAAATAGTAATAAATATTGACAGAAATTTCCTCGAAAAAGCCTACCTTTACACGTGTTTAATCTTAAAAATTGTAAAATATGAAAGTAGTTTATGAATCGAAAATTGCGAAAATTATCATTCCGACCTTTTCCGCAATCCTAATTTTTTGCTGGTTGCTTTGCAAGAAAACGAAAGAGTATTACGACGAAGAATTCTTGAAGCACGAAGAAACCCATTCCTATCAATGGAAATCATTAATGATACCGGGAACCGTGCTTTTTAGCGGTCTTGCAGGCGTTTTCTCGTGCCCCTGGCTACTTCTCCTTATCCCGTTGACGTTCTATCTGTATTACGCCCTGGAATGGCTCGTACGTGTAATAGGAGCCTTAATCAAATATCACCCAGGTTTCAGTGGCGGTATAAAGAAATGGATTAAGAGAATCCAGGCTATAAACCATGATTGTTACCACGCAATCGTGTTTGAACAAGAAGCCAATGCTGTAGAAAAAGGACTGGTAGATTATGGTTTTTTGTCATTCTTCAAGTATTATTAACTCGATTGTCAAGATTTAGAAAAAGAAAAGGGACGTTTCACAACGTCCCAGTCTGTCGGGTTTCGCTAAACCCAGGTTCTCATACTACAAAACAAAATTGAATAATTATACAAATTGAATGTATATTTATGCAATAATTTTCTTTATGGAAATCGCGTTCTGCTTGATATTCCCGATTTTCCGAATAACCTCATTAGTGGAAATATCCCTATAGGAAGAAAGAATTTCCGAAAGTTCGGCAATCTTATCCACAATCACATTCATTTCCTGTAACCGTTGCCAGCTTATGGAGACGGAAAAATGATTTTTAATGAATTCGTCTCGGGCTGTTCTTGCTTCTTCCACGGTCCGGAAATAACCGATATTGTACTTCTTCTTTTCAACCTCTATTATAACCCGGTACGGCTTGTTCTTCGACCGTTTGTCATAATAATAGATATACCTGTTACTTCTCGGCTTCATCGTCTTCTTTCTCCTTCTTTTCAAGAACTGGAATAGGTCCCAGGCAGTGAACAAAGATGGCTGTGATAAACGGGGAAATGATAAGTGCCAGAAGCATCCATACACCGAAACTCCTGTTCATCCTTTCTGCCGTAGAGCCTACTTCGGCACTCAACATAAGATGAACGATAAAAATAATGATAGTTAAAAATACGATACCTGCATTCATAATTTAATCCTCCTTTTTATTTAGTTCGTTAATAATTTTTACTGCCTTTTCTTTCAGACTTTCTTCGTCCGTCTCATTCCCCATCTCCTTATTGATTAGGGATAACGTGCCGTCCAGGTTCTTCTTGTAGACGGCAATCATACTCATGCTTTCTTCTTTTGCCGGGTCATATACTGCCCGGTAGTTTCCTTTGCTTAATGTTCTCATTTTAAAATAGTG